>PPYF01370164.1_pt1 | contig 212558 bp, 156 predicted proteins | sample 1559871 | NCBI WGS metagenome assembly PPYF01 (sample SAMN08240021, study PRJNA423297) | Human gut metagenome, whole genome shotgun sequencing project.
GAGCAACACTTAAGCCACTTTGTTTTGACTCAAAGGTTTCAGTACGTGTGCGTTTATCAAAACCGGGATCGATTTGAACGCTATCACCGGTGAGATTGATATCTTTGTTAGCAACAAGATCAGCACCACCAATATGTAGTTTATCATTGGCAGTAATAGTGACATTGCCTTGAGTGCTGCCAATGGTACTCACACTTTGACTTTGCGTGGTGTTTTTCTCATCCACTTCATGGCGAGAAGATTGTTTCCCAATGGTAAATCCAATGCCGCCACTGCTAAAAATACCACTGCGTTTTTTCTCTTCAAGCGAATAATGCGTATCCGTTTCAGTTGCTGCAACAATATCCACATTATTGCCCGCTTTTAGCGTGACATCATTTTCTGCCACAACCGAAGAGCCGCTAACTTGAATATCCTTACCTGCATTAATATTGACTTGTTCACCACTGATAACGCTGCCTTGTTCGCGTGTAATGTAGTCATTTTGGATGATATGGGTACTGCTTGAACTTAAAAATCCTTTACTACTCGAGTGTTCTTCTAAAAACTCTGAATGCGTTTCTGTTGCGCTGTTGAGGGTAACATTTTGTTTAGCGTTTAAATCAATCGCACCTTTTTCACTGTGCAAGGTGCTTCCTGTCACAGTGATATCGCTCTCAGTCGCAACGATATCAACACCATTTTTTCCACTAAACGTACTTCCCGTAACTGTCTCTATTGTAGTTTCAACCACGCGCTCGCTGCGTTTGCTTCCACTATTAACACGCTCATTATCTTGATCTTCAAGATGTTGAGAGACCGAGTGAATATCGACAGATTGTGCTTTAACAGCAATCTTTCCTTCTTCGCTATCCACCTGTGCGCCTTGCGCAGTGAAAGCATCTCCAGCATTTAACGTCACGCCTTTGTTACCGCTAAGAGTGCTCAATAACACGCGTTCTTCTTCACGAGAACTACTCACTGAGGATGTACTGCTGTTCGCTTCAAGATGCGTTTTATTGATAGTGCTATCGGCAATAATATTAAGATTATTGCCAGCATTTACAGAGAGCTGTTCACCCGCTTTTGCTTGGCTACCTTGAAGGGTGACGTCTTTTCCAGCGGTGAGATTCAAATTTCCACCCGCATTCAGTTCACTTCCTTGAGCGCGTTGCCATTCACCGCTGATTTTAGCAAGGCGATGTTCACCAGCTTGTTCCATTCCATCACTGGTGCGATTTCCCATTGCACCTGAAATAACACTGAACTCCCCTGAGTGCGTACTTCTGGCTGTGGTAATAGTCAGATTATCGCGTGCATTAAGGCTGATATCGTTTAGGGCATCAAGTTTTGCTCCTTGCAGTTGAATATCATGCCCTTTTAACGAAATATCCGTACCACTTAATGAGGCTTGGCGTAATGCATCTTGTAAGTTAGTGCTTAAATTGATGCTGTCAGCTTGAATATTGATATTCTGTGCATGAATATCACCACCTTGATGCATAAACTGTTTAGCATCAATCTCAATGCCTTTATTGGCAAGTAATTGACCTGCGTTATTCACGCTATCTGCTGACAGATGTAAATTATTACCGCTAACAATAGCGCCACTACTCAAAAGATTTAGCGTTTTATTGGCTAAATAGACTTTTGGCACCCACACCGTTTGTGGACCTTGTGCTGTTTCGACGGTTTCGCTTACTAACCAAACGATATCTTGTTGTAATGTTGCAATTTGTTCAGGCGTAAGTGCCACACCAGGTCGGAGATGAAAATCACTCGCCGCTTTAGCGCCGTTATTCATTAAGAACTGATATTGTGCCATCGCATCCCCTTCATAAAGGGAAGGACGTCCCGTTAGTTTTAACACTTGCTCACGAACAAGGCGTTGCTCATAAAACCCATCACCCAGGCGTTTATGGACTTGAGACGGTGAATAGCCCACCCGAGAAAGCAAATAATCACTACTAATAAATTTGCTGCGGCTGGTAAAACGTTCGTCCGTTACAATTAAGAACGGATTATCTGGTAATAAATTTTGTCGAAAGAGCCCATTATTAGGAATGTCAGTGGCAACATTGCCTAAATGTTGTTTTTCAGTCAGTGCAATTTCAGCAGGTAACAAGGGTCTTTCAAGGGGGGATGTCACATCGGAATGTGTTAATGCGGTTTTACCGCCAATTGTGACATCAATGTTGGTTTCTTGCTGATGAACACCGTCAATATCAAATGCCAGTGGATTACGTGCGAATTCAGCACGCTGTGCTTCCACCGCTTTTAATGCCGCTTCTATTTCGTTAATTTGCGCAGCATTCACTGTGGTATTGGTAATCGATGTGCCTTTGATTATCACATTGCCATTGCCTGAAATAATACCATCGATAGTGCTTAACGCGGTGGTTTCATCACTGTCAAATGTTGGATACCAGTGTCTGGTATCACGATCATAATGATCAACAATATGTTCTTGGCGACGTTCATTAACGGAATAACCTTTATTTTCAATTTTTCCACTAATGGTTTGATCCCCCATTGAGGTGATCACACTTGCATCATTAAACAGCAGTGCTGAGACGTGTATGTTCATGTTGCCACCAGAGAGAATACGCGCACCGGTGCCTTCAGAAATCAACTTATCGTGTGTTAATGAGCCTTCAACGGAACGTTCTCGCAGATTGTTATAATCGTCAACATAAGGAATATCGGCAAGGTCGAGATGCAGTTCAGGATCCCATTGTTCAATAAAACCACGATCATGCTCACGCCATACCGTATTATGATAAGGCGATGGAACATCATGTTGACGGTGACCTCTTGTTTCATAAAAGGTCATATCATAACTACCATCGTTATTGGGTTTTAATGTGAGGTAATTAACCCAAATATCAGTAAATGATCCCTCAATCGGCTGACCTTTGCTTGATGAATTCTCTTCGGGTTGACGAGTATTATTTTTAACACGAACTTGTACACGTTTATGTTCTGCATCAACCGCTAATAATGTGCCATACGGATTTGTTTTAGCGGCTTCATCATCGTTGAATGTGAGTTTTTGTGTTGTGGGTGCTATCGTCGTTTTATCAGTATTAACCCCTGAGCCATAAGAACGCCAATTATAGCTATAACGATGCCAGCGATAATCACGGGTTTCAGCATTTCGTTCAATACTTAGACCTTCACGTAAGTTATTCAATTTTTGAGCGTTAATTGACATATCGCCTTCGGCTTCAATGACACTAGCTCTGTTTTCAATCAACGCACTAGACAGTGATAACTTGTCACCACTGTAAATCATCGCACCATCATGATTAGTTATGCTGTCACGCGCCGTTAGATCCAATGTCTGTGTCATCGCAATAACAGCATCTTTTCCTTTGTTATCGATAACGTTCGCGTTGATCACCGCGTTATCGCCCATTAAAGTTGCTGTGTTATCTAACCGATTTATATTAAAAGCAAAATCATCTGCTTCAAGGCGTCCTGTATTGCGCACAGTATCTGTGGTGAGATTAAGCGCTTCACTCACAAGTGAGCCTTGATTGATAAATTGCGTACTCTGAATCGTCAGCGCACTGGGTAATAACCACTGCGTTAAGTTGGTAAAAGTACCTTTAAAGGAAAGGAAAAGTGCTTGGTTGCTGTTTAAAGTATCGCCTACACGTTGTTGATAATCTTGTGCCGCACTAAGTGTGAGTGCGTTTTGGCTCTGCAACGTGCCGCCTTGATTATCAATCGATTGTGTATTAATCGTGAGCTTATCACCACTTTGAATAATACCTTGCTGATTGAGTAACACGAGCGGTGAAGTATATGGCGTATTTTTGGCATTAATTTCAATGCTGCCATTGGCTAAAATATGCCCTTTTTGGTTATCAAGTGAAGTAAGATTATTCAGTGATAACAATCCGTTACTTTGCAATTTCCCCTGCGTGTTATCAAGGTTTTTTGCCGAAATTACATTATGGGTTGTCCCCCAAATTAAGCCGTTATTACGGTTATTGAGTGTGTCTGCGGTAAGATTAAGCGTCTCTTGGCTACTGACAACACCGTTATGTTGATTGTCTAACTGCGTGGTTTGAATATTTAGTGCTTGAGTCGAAACCAATTGCCCTTGCTGATTATTGATCTGCGTTGCTGATAGTATTAACGACTCACCGCTGTGAATTTTACCTTTTTCATTATTGACGCTATCAATTTGATAATAGCCTTTATTTTGGCTAATCAGCGTACCTTGCTGATTATCAAGTTGAGCGGTATTAACGATTAATTCACCTTGGCTGCTAATATGGCCTTGCTGATTTTGTACTTGAGCAGCACGAATCGATTGGTGTTGATTACTTCTAATTTGGCCTAACGTATTATCCAGTAATCCCGATAGTGTTAAATTTATTGCCTGTTGGCTGTCTATTGCACCCGATTGGTTTTGCAGTGATTTAGCTGTTAATGAAAGTGCTTCGGCACTTTGCAATTTACCTTGGCGGTTATCCAGTTCATTTTCAACACGAAGCTGTAACTGTTTTTGGCTATATAGCAAGCCTTGCAATGAATTATCGATTCGATTAGCAACTAATGTCAGCGTATTTCCCGCCAACCATTGTCCAGATTGATTAAGAATAGAATCAATTTTACTTTGTGGTTGTTCACCTCGCGCATTAATGGCTTTTTGCGCGCTGATTTTGCCTTGTGTATTATTAATGTTATCCGCAATGTGCAAATCGATATTATCGCTAGATTGAATAATACCTTTTTCATTATTCAACGAATTAGCGGCTAAATTCGCTTCTTTTTGACTTTGAATTTGACCTGTTTGGTTATCAAAGAGAGATGTTTTTGCTGACCAATTGCCTAAACTGCCCATCCAACCTTGCGTATTGAGAATATGAGTAGCATATAGGTTTTGTGAGGATTGGCTAAATAGACGACCTTGGCTATTATTTAATTGTCCCGTTAATTGAATATCAAGATTAGCCAACCCATTGATTTCACCTTGCGTATTAACAAGCTGGTTTGCTTTAATCAATGCATTTTCATGACTGATGAGTTTACCCTTTTGATTCAGTAAATCGCCCTTTAACGTGATTTGTAATGCTTTTTGACTGAGGATATTACCCTGCTGTTGATTCGTCAGCTGACCGCCATTTAACGTTAGCGCATCGTTACTTTGTATAACACCGTGATTGTTATTCAGCAGGCTGTTTTGTGTGCCTCGCCAATCTAAGGCATGCTGCGCGGTGATTTTACCATTGGCATTGACAACATCACCTTGAGTTTGTAAAGCAAGAGAGCCCGCTGATTGTAAATGCCCTTTTGTATTATCAAATGTATTGGCTTTAGCGATGACTTGTTTTCCAGCTTGCGCCACACCTTGTTGATTAGTCCACTGACCTTGAGTTTTGGCTGTAAGGTGTTGACCTGCTTCAAACAAACCAAGGGTATTGTTAATGGATTGGTGTGCAGTTAATGCAAAATTTTGTGTGGCAACAAATTTACCTTGCTGGTTGATTAATTGATTTGTCGTGATAACAAGTGATTTACCGCTAATTTCGCCGTTTTGGTTATCTAATCTTTCTTGGCTATTTAATGTAATTTGTTGCCCTGAAAGGACTTTACCGTGGTTATTTTGCAGATTTTGAGCTTCAATTTTGGCGCTTTCGCCACTTTGTAAAATACCTGCTTGGTTGTTCACATCACCATGAGTCGTCAGCGATAAATTTTTGTTCGTAACAATCGAGCCTTGCGTATTATCAAGCGATTGATTTGCTGTAATATCTAGCGCTTCTTGCCCTATGATTTTACCTGCGATATTACTCATCGTGTTGGCTTGAAGAACGAGTGTTTTCGCACTGATATTGCCTTTAGCTGATGTTAATGCATCTGCTTTTAACGTCATCTGATTGCCCGAAAGCAATTGCCCATCTTGGTTATTGATGTTTGATTTTGCAGTCAATTCAAGGGTATTTTCACTTTGAATAATCCCTTTTGTGTTATTTAGATTTCCTTGAGTTAATAGCGTTAATGCCCGACCTGCGGCAATAAAACCTTGTGTATTATCTAACGTTTTAGATGCCGATAGAACGAGTGCGTCTTGGCCTACCATTTTTCCTTGTGCGTTGCTTAATAAGCCCGTTTTAATGTCAACTTGGCGACTATTTATCGTTCCAGATACGTTATTGAGTTTATTGTCCGCGTTTAAAACAAGAGACTCACCTGAAATCAGGCTACCTTTTGGGTTATCAATACCCGATTTTGCGGTGAGAGTTAATGTTGATTGGCTTTTAATTTCACCAGATTGATTATTTAAGGTATTGATATCAAGAATAAGCGCGCCGTTATGGCCGATTTCACCTTGTCGGTTATTGATGTCATGTTGAAATTGCCAATGCTGTTGCGCACTGCCAAGCGTCACTAAACGCCCTTGCTGATTATTCAGGCTTTCTGCATTCAGCGCTAATTGATAAGCCTCAATACTGCCTTCGGTATTATTCAGTTGTCCGCGTAATGCTAAACGGCTTTCATTTTTTCCTGTTTGTGTCCAAATGCCTTTTTGGTTAAACAGATGCTTGGCGTCGATATCCCATTGCTGCGTTTTTATTTTTGCTTGCTGAGAAGAGACATTTTCAGTCGCAGTAATGCGCGTTTTAGCTGTATCTAATTGCGCATTATTTAGGTGCACATCGCCTTGTGTAGCGTTTAGTGTCAATGTTAAAGCGGCAATTTGACTTTGGCTAACATCCACATTTTTTGCGGTCGCGGTGATCTCTTTTTTGCTCAGCAAATGTCCATTAGCTTGAATTGTGCTGTTACTTTTGAGAGTAAGATTGGCTTTTTGCGTAATTTGACTATTTACATCACTACCCGCAAGTAAATTGCCTTGTGCTTGTAGGTCTTTTTGCGCAATGAGTGTAACGTCTTTGACTGCGGCTAATGTACCAGCTTGTGTGAGTTTACCTGTTTGGCTCTCAATGTGTAATTCACCGCCACTGTGTAATTTACCTTGGTGAATCACATCATCTTTTGCCAACAAATTGATATCACCACCAGCTTGTGTTACGGCTTCTTGCGCTTGGGTGGATTGCCACACTAATTGCCCATTGCTCGTCACTGTTAAGGTTTTATCGGCTTGTAAATGCCCACCTTGATTGCGAACACCAACGCCATTTTCTGTGCCTATCATACGAATCTGACCGCTGTACATACCACCCATTTGCCCCATATCGATGGCAAATTCGGGTTTTATGTCGCTATCTTTATTCGTATTGAGTGCCGTAGCGTTATTTTTTGCATCAATGTGATTGCGCCCTGCGACCACATCTACTTTTTCTTTTGCCCACACTCCAGCATTGATTTCAACAGCACGCGCAAGCAAATCGACATATTGCGTATCATGACGGCCATCGCCATTTAAGCCGCCCCCTTCAACGCGAATAACGCCACGCTCAACCTGATATCCCGCTAAACTGCCATCTTGATTAAGTTGCGGTTTACCTGTTGTTAAGGTCATTCGTCCTGCATTAATCGTGCCGCAGCCGTTACAAATAATACCAGCAGGGTTAGCAACAATCACTTGCGCTTTGCCACCTGCAACTTCCAAAAAGCCTTTAATTTGACTGGGATTATTGCTGTTGATTTCATTAAGAATAACGCGAGCTGGCGCAGTATTGGGATTTAAATTAGGGTTGCCCTGAATGATGCCTGCGGTTTGTGTCGAGGTCATCACCGCGGAGTTATTTAAGATTGCCCCTTTTTGGTCAACATCAAATTGTCGGTATTGGTTATGGGATATTCCCGCACTGTTTGGCGCGACAATATTAACTTGTTGCAACCCATTTTGGGTATTAATCACTTCAGGGCGTTGATTTTGAGGTGCTCGATTATCCGCAATAATACCGTCTGCAAACGCTGTGCCAGTACCTAATGCCAACCAGAGTAATAACGTGGTACGGCGTAGGTTCACCCACAGCCGCGAACCTTGCGAGCCGCGTGTTTGTCCTGCTTCAGTGCTGCAACTTTTAGTGAGCTCTGAAACAACTCGCAATTCCCCATGAGTGCGGCTAAAAATAAGACGATAGCAATGCTTATTCATAATCATACCTTTAAAATCAACAATCTAAGCCAAAAAATGAAAGGGTTACACCATGGGGAATAACCGTCACTACTGCGTTAAATTTCGATATTGATACTAAAACCTGCGGTCGCGCCTGATGTATGAAAACCTTCGGGTTTATACAATGGAATGCCTGCAAACACGTCATAGCTCACTCGTGACCAAAGTGATCCGCGTAAGCCTAGCGCCGTACCAGCCAGTTGATGCCCGACGAGATAGCGCGTGTTAGCGCCTTCAACACGACCATAATCAATGCCTAAATAGAGTTCTTGCCCTTGAGAAAAGACATTCCATGCAAGGTCATTACGCCAAAGCAGCGCTTTTTCACCTGAGAGATTTTGCTCACCATCAAAGCCGCGCACGGTATAACGCCCACCAATTGCCATGCGATCTTGTGGCGTTAACGCGTGTTGACTCCATTGACCACGCAATGACGTGTTCCAACGCCAAGGCTGTTTGCCTAATGAAAAAGGTTGATTAAAACTCAGATCGCCAAGCCACATCCCCGTTCTCGCACTGCCGCTGTCAGTTGCTTCTTCAGGTGCAGGTAATGCGCGAAATGCGCCTGTTCCACGTCGCCAATTAATGTTGGCATCTAAGGTGCTGTTACCAAAATAGCTGCGTTGATTTAAGCCCAGTTCCCAACCCGCAGTGCGGCGATGTTGTTGGTCAATATCGATTTCATTGACGGCATTGGTAGAGTGTTTACGATAGACCCGCATATTGAGGGTGGTTTTATGAAACTGATTACGAAATAGCAATCGCGAGACAGTAAATTGAGTATTGTCGCTTTCACCGCTATAACGAAGCACTTCGTTAGCATTAGGAATATTTTGGTGATAGGTGTAATGGTTATAGTTAGCAGCAAAAGACCAGTATCCAACGGGAATAACATAATTGAACGTATAAGAGCGATTACCAAATGGCCCATTGTCGAAGAAATCCTTGCTGATATTGGTATAAAACAGGTCATTTTGTGCAAAAGGCGCATCAATAGACAACGTTGCTGAGCCTAAATAACGCCCAGTGCTTTTAGAACCACTGTCATCTAATCCTAAACTTAATCGCACAGGTCGTCGTTCTTGCCAACTGACCACAAGATCACTGGTGGCTTCTTCTTTACCTGGAACAATTTGAATATCAGCAGTGACATTCGGCACACGTTTGAAATTTTCAAGCCCTTGTTCAATATCCCGCAGATTAAGAATATCGCCCGATGAGGCAGGAATAGCATTCCATAATCGTGCACGCCAAGAGGTGTTATCGCCAAATCGGATAGCTTGAATACGTCCTGGTTGCAGTGTCAGCGTTAATTTACCTTGCGTGAGATCTTGCTCTTGCACCATGACTCGGGTCGTGACATAACCCTTTGATAAAATTTCATTTTGAACTTTGTTCACTACAAGCAAAATACCTTGTCCACCCAAGCAACGCCCTTTAGCATCATCAACAACTTTTAATGCCCACTGAAAATCATCTGACGCATCGCCTTCCAGTGAAAGTGTATTAATCACAAAACAAGGATTTTCATTGTTTGGATAGTCGGGTAAATTCACATCAGGGCGAGCAAGGCGAGTATCAACTTCGGGAGTATTTTGCGCTTGCAATGCCCGTTCACGTTCTTGTTGACGTTGTTGTTCTCGTGCATCAATGGATGCCGCTTGCTCTGAAGGTGTCGGTGTAGAATAAGGTGCTGCCATTAATGGGACTGATAAAAAACAAATAGGCAACAGTCCCCATTTTAAATAATGTCTTTTATTCATTGTTTTAATTACTTCCTAGTAATGCCTATTTTTATCTATCATTTAATGACGAGATGATTTATCTCTACGATTTATAAGAAGAAATAATAAAAAACATTAGAAAATATAAATAAATTAAGTTTTCTTCTGTTTTATGTGGGTGTAATTTGACCAATATAAGATTTAAAAATCAAGATAAATTTACATTAAAAATATTTCATTTATTATTAATAAGTTAGACCATTTCTTTTGGATATTCTTTTTTTAATATATTGATAGGTGAAAAAGACAAAAAAATAACAATTAGCGTAGTTAATGATACGTATTGTTTTTGATAGACTAACTGTATTGTTCGTGTGTCAATTTGACACCCATATATAAAAAATAACCCACCCTCTAATTTAGAGAGTGGATTACGGGTAATAGAAAAATGTATTAATAATAATAGAAACGACAGATACAGTTATTCCTCATGAATTAACATGATAAAAGTGATTGAAATGAAATAATTTAATTAATGGATAAGTAGAAGATAATAAATAAATTAAGAGATAATGGATGTATTGTTTTTATATAAAAATTAACTAATTAATTATATATCTATTCTCGACTATAAAAATAATTTTCCAGTGATTCTTCCTATTTTAGGATGGATACACTGGATTTATTTTATAGCTAGGATCAAATCGGATTTCAATTTTAAATAAGATTTCGAAATTAAAAATCTTTTATTTTCTCTAAAGAGTAATAATCTTCGTGCCTATCATTGTCGCTTTTCCACCCACTCTCACTCGACTAATTGTATTTTCTGTTGAATCAATAATAACGTGAATAAGAGAGGAACATTGCATTGCACGCCCTTGCTCTAATAAAAAATGTGTTTGATGAGGGAAAACATGCTTAACAAGATAGCAGCCTAAAGCGCCACTAGAACTCCCTGTCGCAGACTCTTCATTGATGCCATATAAAGGTGCAAAATTACGGCAATGAGCAGTAATTTCTTTATCTTGACTAAGTTCAAAAACATGAAAACCAATAGTATTAAATTCACGACTTAAATTTGCAATCGCTTCAAAATTAGGCTTTAACGTATCTAATTGCCCAAATTGTACGGGGATCAGAATATCAGGTAATCCCGTTGAAAATATCTCAATGGGTAAGCCTGTTTCTGAAATAGTTTCGCAATTTATTCCCAGTGCTGCTGCCACTGCATCGATATTTGGAGCTTGACGTGAAACAGGTAGTGTTTGCTCCATAACGATATTTTCAGCATTAATTGCAACACTTAAAATACCAGCTTTCGTTTTTTGCGTGTAATGACCTGAAGCCAATAAGTTGAGTGAAGATAAAGTAAAAAATACTGCTAATGTCGCATGACCACAAAAATCGACTTCTCCTTCAGGGGTAAAAAAGTCAACTTTAAAATCAGTCTCTTCACCTTGATAAACAAAAGCTGTTTCAGAAAATCCGACTTCTTTAGCGATGGTAATTTTCTGTTTATCACTTAATTTAGGAGGATTAAGTACCACGCCAGCAGGATTGCCACCTTTATTATTTCGAGTAAATGAGTTTATAAGGTGTACTTTGATCTCGTGCTCTACTGAGCGTATAGCTTCATTTTGCATATATTTCCCGCATTGCTTCGAATAGCATTAAATCTGTGTGTAAAAATAGAGTGTTATAAAATACGCATTAATTAGGGCAAACTTCTGACACGCCATCTAGCCCTTGTTGTCTTTGTTCAAATACGACGCTTTTTTTATCCCCCTCTCGGATAATTTTTAAGATATAAATACTATCAAAATCACTACTTTTCCATTTAGGAATTAATTTAGGATCGCCTCCCTCTTGTTTCATAATATCTCGCGCAACCTTGGTTAAATTATCATGCTCCCAAGCAATAAAAATAACCGAGTTTTCATACTGTCGACTTAACAGTTCCTCACGTAATGCTTTTATCTCTTTAGCGTGATATTGAAGATGAATAGGCAATGAGGTTTTAATCGCGATAGGCGATATCGTTTGGAGTGAACGCAATGAATTCCCTAACTTACTCTGTTTAGGTGCTGCGGCGAATAATGCATCAGGTTTACCAAATTGATTTATAAGCACATCGGGTAGGGCTAATGCTCTATTTAACCCTTTACAGGTCAGTTGCCCACTATCATTATCAGGTTTTTCACCATGTCTTATAAAAACCAGAGTTTGATCGGAATACGCCATATGACTAAATCCTAGAATAAATACGCTCAAAAATATAAATACACTGCGCATACAGCGTTACCTTTAAGTCAATTAAGTATAAGAAATATGGGAAGTTAAAACACATCTAACATTAACCATAAACTCACCGAGTTTAAGCCACTCAGTCTATCATAGCCAAAAGTGTTTCAGCGGTGAGCAAGTCTTAGATAGCGCATATTTAACCACTTTTATACTCTATTGACCTTTATTCTACCTTCTAAACGCCTCAAAATTAATTAACAAATATTAAAATCGACTAAACAATTGTTAACGAAAAATAAAGGATCTTTTAAATTTTTATTACTTTCCATCCAATTTTATAAAGCTAAATGAAACTTAAATACTCAGCACATTTAGATAAAAAAATGGAAGAGATCTCTTTTTAAGAGAAAAAATAATGTGTTAAAAATCAATACAAGCCTTTTTACCTCCCTTTATTTAGTTTAATGACTAAAGTTCTGCCACTGCTTACCGATACTGTTTGTTCTTAAATAAGTTACCAATACTTATTAATTATTATTTATTCAGGGTTAAGCATGTTCTTTAAAAACTTTAAAATTCGTACAAAGTTAACCATCGCATTTACAACTTTTGTGATGCTAATTATGTTGGGTTCCAGTTTCGCATTAATGGGTTTAAATAGTGCGAATAAAGATATTCATAATGTCGTTGATGATATCTATCCAGCCACAGTCAGAGCCAACTTACTGATTAATAATTTCAATGAATTTATTATATTTCAGCAACTCACTATGCTTGATGAGCAAGGAAGTTTAGCGGCTGAGCAAGAGAGCAAAAAAGCAGAGATCACCGCTAAAGTTGCGCAATTGCTGAAAGAATTAGACGAAACCACACACGATGCTGAATCAAAAAAAATCTTAGCTGAGGTTTATGAGATCCGTCAGCAATATATAAACTCTCAAAACTTTGTGGTGAAGGCATTTAATGAAAATAACAAACACGCCGCAGTCAATGAACTGATCACAAAAACTTCCGCTATTCAGTTAAAGTATCGCGATAAAATATTAGAGTTTATCGAATTACAAGACAAAAAAATGGAAGAAGCAGGTGACGCTGTTGAACGTGATTTTATTGAGAAAAGGATCTTTTTAGTCTTATTAACCCTCATCAGTATTATTGTGGGTAGTATTTTAGGATGGTTTATTACTAAAGGCATTACTCTTCCATTAGAGAAAGCAATAAACTTTGCTAAAGCGATTGCCAATGGTGATTTAACACAAGAAGTGAATACTGATTATCATGATGAAGCAGGAATATTATTAAAAGCCCTTGCCGAAATGAAAACGCACCTATTAGAAGTTGTGCAAAATGTACAAAACAGCGCTGAAAATATTTCGTCGGCAGCAGAGCAAATTACAGCTGGTAGCCAAAATTTAGCAGCAAGAACAGAAGAACAAGCAACATCAGTAGAAGAAACGGCAAGCTCAATGGAGCAAATGACATCAACTGTTAAAAACACCGCAGATCACACTCATGATGCGATTAATGTTGCTGAAAAAACTGAAATCGCCGTACATCATAATGGCGAAATGATGCTTCAGCTAACTGAAAAAATGAGAGCCATTAATAGCTCATCATCTCAAATGACAGATATTATTAACTTAATTAATGCCATTGCATTCCAAACTAATATTCTTGCACTAAATGCCGCTGTTGAAGCCGCTAGAGCGGGTGAACATGGTAAAGGTTTTGCAGTTGTTGCTGGTGAAGTCAGACTACTGGCACAAAAAAGTGCAGACTCCGCTAATGATATACGCACTCTTATCGATAATTCATCAACTCAAACACAAGAAGGAATGGAGTTAGTTGAGCGAGCCGACTCACAAATCCAAAAAATGATCACTGATGTCGAAGAGATCAGTGCGCTATTGCGTGAAATTGGGCAGGCAAGTAATGAACAAAGTGATGGTATATCGCAAATCAATAACGCTATAAGTCAGCTTGATTCAACAACTCAACAGAATGCGGGATTAGTTGAGGAATCGGTAGCTGCTGCAAGTTCACTTAATGAACAAGCACTTAATCTGAATAAATTAGTGAATTACTTTCAGATTAAAAGTATCTAATATTTAGTTGAATAAGTTTATTGAAAAAATAAAGGTCACTAGTCTTCTATCATAGTGACCTTTAAACGTGTTTTATGTCTGTTCCAAACGGCTATACGAATAAATAAACTCAACCAAAGACGTGAGTTAAATGTGCTTTATATTCAGCAATATCATTATCAACCGTTGGCTCTTTAATAACATCATTGACCATAAAAGTCGGTAATTGAGATAATCCTAAAAATTGTTGTGACTTGTGGAAAGCGAAATAAACACCATCAACACCTCTGCCATCAAAGAAATTACCAAATTCATTAAAGGCTTCAACAGGCGCATTCCACGTTACAGAGATCATGTATTTCTTACCTTGTAACAGCCCCCCTGTACCGTATTGCTTTTTAGGATCACGACGCGTACGCCCATCGTTCTCATATAACTTGCCATGACCAAATGTATACACATCATCCATATATTTTTTTACTTTCCACGGCATCATCATCCACCAGCCAGGCATTTGATAAATAATGGTGTCTGCCCATAGAAATTTCTCGATTTCATCGTCAATATCATAGCCATCTTCTATTTGGGTTTCTTTAACGCTATGACCTAATGTAACTAAATGCTCAGCAGCAACATCATGTAGTGTACGGTTTAATTGACCAGCAGAATGACCGAAGTTTTGACCACCATTAATCAATAAAATATTCATGCCAACTCCTAAATTTTCTCTTGCGATACGTTTAATAGAGTTAATTTAACAGGAAATAAAAAAATTCGCACACAACACCAAAATCCATAAAAAATTAAAATTCAGGATTATTTTCTTAACATTAAAAATCAACAGAGATAATTAAGAATAAAAAACTGAAATTGACCACTTTTACGATTAGGTGTATTAATAATAGAAATTATTGCTTTTTAGGCAAAAGTCTATTGTTGCTCAGGCTATTTTTTTAAACCGTTGGCTGTTATAACATTAATAAGAATATCTTCTAATCTGATAGGATCGTCTTACTATCACACTAAGATAAGCTGTAAGAAATTAAGGACATTAGTGTGCTAAAAGTTACAGCTTTAATGTGTCAGATAAATATTGAGTTAAACTATCAATAAAAACGCGGATACGTTGGCTCACCACGCGATCACTATAATAAACAGCATGAAAAGGTAATGGTATAGATTGTAATTTATCGCTAAATAGCTCAACTAGTTTGCCTTCTTGAATATCTTTATTCACCATAAAATCAGATAAACAAGCAATCCCTTCACCACTCACGCATAATTGCCTTAATGTTTCGCCACTGTTTGAAGATATCCCTTCTGTTACCGTAATTAATGCATTTTTTTCGATTTCTAAAGGCCATGTATTTAATGAAACTGGCTCAGTAAATGTTAAACAAGTATGTTCGCTCAATGCTTGCGCTGTTGTCGGAATTCCTTTTCGCTCTATATATTTTGGCGAAGCAATAATTTTACGATAGCTATTAAATAAAGGGCGAGCACGTAAACTTGAGTCTGTTAAATGGCCAACTCGTATGGCCACATCCACTTTACGCTCAATTAAATTCACAAAAGTTTCTGATGAGACTAATGACAAAATAATATCAGGGTATTGTTGGCGAAAAATAGAAATAAAAGGGATCAACATATGTAATACAACAGGGGTAGCCGCATCAATACGCAGTAAACCTTTAGGTGAATTTTGTGTGCCATATAACTCATTTTCAGCGGCTTGCATTTCCTGCAAAATAACTTTCATTCGCTGAAAATAAAGTTCACCTTCTACGGTAAGATCAATTTGGCGGGTCGTTCTATTCAGTAAATTAACACCTAATTTATCTTCTAATTTCTTCACTGTTCGGCTGACGGCTGAATTAGCCAGATTCAGTTTATCAGCTGCTTTTGTAAAGCTTTTATGTTCAACAACTTCAACGAATACTCTCGCTTCTTCTGACGTTGCTTTCATACAATAAGTCCCAGTGCTATTAGATAGTATATTGGGATTTAAGGATACGGACATTTTTTTATTATTGCAATTAAGTTAATAGTCAGGGGAGAATAGTGAGTTATTGTAAATAGTGTGAATGGTATAAATAAGCGTTACTACTTAAAAAAATAAGCAGATATACATAATATACATCTGCTTAAATCATGGTTTAAACAAAAAATTTTTATTTAAAATAATAAGACACATTAACGGAGGGTAAATAAAATCAGGCTAATTTTTCAATAAATTTGATATCTAATAATTCAATTTTATCTTTTAGGTTTTCAACAAACGCTTTCATATGTGCCGTTTCATTGTGTTTATCGATAGCGCTCTGGTTTTCCCATATTTCAAAGAAAATAAAGGTTCTTGGTTGAGTGGTATCCTTATGAAGTTCATACTGGATACATCCTTCATCTGTATGGCTTGGTTTTATCATTGCTTTGCAAGCAGATAACACTTCATTTTCATGATTTTCTTTTGCCACAATCGTGGCAATTAATCTGACATTATTCATATGAAATCCTATATTCCAACATAAGTGTAAATGACAAATAAATAACAACCTGAAATTACTCTAGCATAATTCTTTATTTCATTATTTACATTTAGGCAAAAATAAGTTGCTGATATTGTTATTGTCATAATGATTATTATTTTTATTAAAAAGCAATTCAATAATATAAACACCACAATCATTATTGCCATTAAAGCAATAGTCTATTGTTTTTTTCATTATTTATTGCATTTTTTTACTTCATTACACTAGCACCCTATTAAATTTCAAGTTTATTATTCACCTTATTAGGATGCGCTATGAAAACCTTTCTCCCTTTATTAGCTCTGGCTACTGGGGCATTTGCAATAGGAGCCTCTGAATTTACACCAATGGGATTACTACCCAATATTGCTTCAGGGCTAGATATCTCGATCACAACAGCAGGTGGCCTTATTACAGGTTATGCTGTCGGTGTTATGGTTGGCGCTCCTATTATGACATTAGGCTTAGGTCGATTAACAAAACGACATGCTTTAATTTTCCTATTATTGCTCTTTATTGCAGGCAACTTATTAGCCTCACAATCTGATAGCTATTGGGGATTAATGGTTGCAAGGCTAATAACGAGTCTTAATCATGGTGCTTTTTTTGGTATTGGATCAGTAGTCGCCGCAAGTCTTGTTGAAAAACATAAACAAGCTGCTGCTGTTGCCGCTATGTTTATGGGATTAACGCTTTCAAACTTGATCGGTGTTCCTTTTATTACTTGGATTGGTCAAGTTTATGGCTGGCGTTTAGCCTTTGTTCTTATTTCTGGATTAGGTGTTGTGACACTGATGGGTTTATTAATGCTGCTCCCTGCGATCCCTAAAGGCAATAAACCTAATATCAAGTATGAATTAAAAGTACTCACTCGTTTACCTGTTGTGTTAGCACTACTGACTACCGTATTTGGCGCCTCTGCTCTTTTTGCTCTTTATACATACATCGCCCCTTTCCTTATTAATATTGTTCATGTCAGCGAAAGCGATGTCGCAATGCTACTTGTTGTGATTGGGTTAGGATTTACCGTAGGTAATTACTTAGGGGGTAAGTTATCAGCAAAAGGAATTGATAGAACATTAGTGATGTTTTTTATATTACTGATTTTATCAATGATCCTTTTACCCTTAGTTTCAAATCATTTGTTCTTAACGATTATCACTCTTTTTATTTGGAGTGTGGCGAGCTTCGCCCTTGTTCCACCACTGCAAATAAAAACAATGCAGATAGCCCATGATGCGCCAGGTTTAGTTTCATCAGTAAATATCGGTGCATTTAATTTAGGCAACGCTATTGGAGCCGTTATTGGCGGAGTTGCTTTAAAATACAGTTACAACATTGTCCCTTTAAGTGCGGCCTTAGTTGGGATCATTGGTTTATTACTGGTTTTTGCTCAATATAAGGTGAAAAGAGAACCACAAAGAAGCTTGGCTTAGTCTTTAACGCCCTATTCATACTCACTAAAAAATGAACCTAGTTCACACTTTGGTTCTTTTTTTTCATGTGTAACAACGTCGACAATAAAATGTAAACAATTTTACCAATATCAGACAAACTGTTTGTTTTTGCCAACTTATTTCAACGTTTATGGATGGCGTCAAATGTTAAATCCTAAAACATCGCTAACATAATCGCTGATTTCCGTTATCAAAACAGAGCTATTTAATGATGAAAATAATCTTTTCACTATTAATACTCCCATAATAATCTCAGGATAATGTCACTTATTGTGAGATAAGCTTATAGAGCTAAAACAGGCAGCAACACATTTACACACTAAAGAAAATATTCCGTTAGAGATTATTACGTAGCTGAATCGAAAATAATTATCTGCAAACTCGCTTTTCAATCACCTTTTTTACTTTGAATATTTGTATGACAATTATCTAGATGAAATTAATATTTCACCTAAAAATGAGACTATTACTTCAAAAATATTTCATATCTTATCTTTGTTCTATAACAGTCAACTTAAACACTTTTAAAAAGGTAAGAAATCCCCTTAAATAAATATTTTCTTATTATCAAATAGAATTTATTTCGTGCTTTCTCATTTATAAAAAATAAGAAAAATAGACTTTTTACTTTTATCAATACGATCAAGATCACGTCAATCATGTCTTTAATTGAGGAACGTTAGGAAGAACCATTCTCATTTATTATTTACTTTGCTTATCATAGATTCATTATCCCACTGATTTGTATTACAATTAAATCTAGTTTGAAAGCGAGTTATTGTGCGCCTCTGGATACAAAAAGAAGTTAATCATTGATGAGAAAATCATATTAAAGTCCATTTAAACAGTTAATATAATAATATTAATTTTGTATAATTAAAATTATTTTATTAAGAACAAATAAAAACAAATCAATGATAACAATTTATTTTCACACTAGATAAAAATAGATATAAATTAGAAATAAAAAAAATAAATATATTTTAACAAATAAAAAATACGTAAAGAACAGGCAAGAAATAAAAAAAACAAAAGAAAGAAAACACTAAACATTAAAACAAGATAGAAAAGAACAAAATAAAATATCAAAAATACAAAATAAATATTATTGATAATGAAATAAAGTATTATAAAAATAAAAAAACGATAACTTAAATTATTAATACAACAAAATTTATAACAATAAAATATCGAAATAAAAAATTTTTAGTTTATTTGTTAATAAAATAAGCAAAAAAGCAATTCATTAATTTAATTTATATTTATTTTGGGAGTTGATGGTCTTTTTTTACCCTAAAAATGGCATTTTAGACTTCAATTTATCTTTTTATTACATAGCTAAAACCATCAATATCGTTCTTTTTTTCATCAAAAACCAATTTTGCAACAACATTAGCAATACAATTACATTGATGAACATCAAAAAACACGACAATTAACAAGCAAATAATGAGAAAAAAGGAATTTTTTTATATTTGTCACACAATTGATTTTATTCTATTACATATCAATAAATATTCCCTACAATAGCCAACTAATCTAACCTGACAATTTCCTAAGTGATGATATCTTTCATTGTTTAGGTTAGTAACTATCTTTTTTTATTTATGATTTATCGTTTCAGCAAAGTAGAGCATTAATAAAACCTAGTACCCTACACAATTATATAATGACCAACTTATAGGTTTGCCAACGCAGTTATAAACGATAACAATTGCAAACTTAAGGATAAAAATAATCATGTCAGACTATCTATCATTCTTATTAGGCATTGTGCCTTTAGCGGTTTTGATTTTTATGATTTTAAAAATGAAATCAGCCGTTCACCATGCCGTGCTTGTATCTTTAGTGATAACTGTTGCACTTGCTATTTTCCATTGGAACAACACCATTCAATTTGCTTCAGTCTCGGTCCTTTATGGTGCAGTTAAAGGATTGTGGCCAATCATCATCGTTATTCTTGCTGCCATTTATAGCTATAACTTAATGCTAAAAACAGGTGGCATGGATGTACTTAAAGATGTACTGGCTGGCATAAGTGATGATAAGCGAGTGCAAGTTCTGCTTATCTCATGGTGTTTTGGTGGCTTTCTTGAAGCCGTTGCGGGTTATGGTACTGCGGTTGCCATTCCTATCGGCATTTTAATTGCACTTGGATTTGATCCTTTTAAAGCAGCCGTTGCCTCTTTAGTTGCCAATACAGTTCCTACTGCTTTTGGTGCAGTCGGTATTCCAGTTTCAATTTTGGCGCAAAATACTGGGCTTGATGTATTAGTACTGAGTAAAACGATTATTATTCAGTTGGGATTATTTAATATCGTATTGCCTTTTGTCATCGTTGCCATTGCTGGTGGCGGAATCAAAGCGATTAAAGGTGTCGGATTTATTACCTTAATGTGTGGTATCAGTACACTGATCCCTCAATATATCGTTGCAGCTAATTTAGGTGCTGAATTACCAGCGTTTGCAGGTAGCTTAGTCAGCTTAATTGTGGTTATTTTCCTTGCTAAACGCATGAAAAATAGTGGTGATAAACAGAAAAATGTCAAAAAACATACTGGCAAAGAGTTGTTAGTAGCAAGTTCTATTTATCTGTTTACTTTTATCTTTATTTTAGCGTGTTCACCTTTATTCCCTACGCTCCAAAGCATGGCGAGTGCGATTTCCACAAAGATCCCATTTGTATTAAGTGAAACACAAACGGAATATCAAACCATTGCTTGGTTAAGTACACCGGGGGTATTAATTATTCTCGCCAGCTTTGTGGGGGGAACCATTCAAGGTGCAAGTATTTCAACACTTATCTCTGTTCTGGTTAAAACGACTATCCAACTGAAAAACTCTATTATTGCCATCACAGCAATCGTAGCGATGGCAACTGTCATGGATTTCAGTGGCATGATTGGCAGTATCGCTGAAACCTTAGTCGATTTCACAGGCGCAGGATTTATCTTTATTGCCCCAGTGATCGGTGCGTTAGGAACGTTCGTAACAGGTAGTGACACCAACTCTAACGTACTGTTTGGTAAGTTACAAACCAGTGCAGCAGCTAAACTTAATATTGACCCATTCATTCTGGCCGCTGCCAATACCTCTGGTGCAACGGGCGGTAAAATGATTTCACCTCAAAGTATCGCCATTGCTGTTTCAGCGACAAAAATGGATGGCCAAAGCAGTGCCATTATGCGTGAAACCTTAAAATACTGTATCGCCTACATTGTTATTCTTGGGGCGAAGATCGGCATTATTTATCATCTAATGAACTAATTAATAAGGAGAAGGGAGCGTGTTCATTCCATTCCCTTCCCCTCTTATAACGAAGCAATAAAAGAATTTTATCTTTAGTAAAAATGACAACATCTGAGCGATGTTTTGGAGTTCGATTAATGAAAGTTAATTTTTATGCGACCTGTCTTGGTGATGTGCTGAAAGCAGATTCAGCCCGAGACACCGTTTTGTTACTTGAAAAATTAGGCTGCGAAGTCTTATTTCAAGAACGCCAAGGTTGCTGTGGTCAGCCTGCGCTTAATAGCGGTTATGTAAATAACGCAAAACCAGCCATGAAATCGTTAATTGAAACATTGGAAGTGAACGACTATCCCATTATTTCACCCGCAGGCTCCTGTACTTATGCCATTAAAGGCTATCCAACTTATCTTGCTGATGAACCACAATGGGCATTACGGGCACAAGGTGTTGCCGATCGCCTTATTGATTTAACCAGCTTTATTGTTAACACCCTTGGTGTTGTTGATGTTGGGGCTCGTCTGCCAGGTAAAGCGGTTTATCACCCATCTTGCAGTTTAACCAGAAAGTTAGGTGTCGTAAGTGAGCCTTTAACGCTGTTAAAACATGTTGAAGGTCTTGAAATGTTACCTTTTGCAAATTCAGAAACCTGCTGTGGCTTTGGGGGAACTTTCTCCGTGAAGATGTCTGAAATTTCAGGCGAAATGGTGACTGAGAAAGTCAAACATATTATGGATGTGAGTCCTGATTATGTCATTGGTGCCGATACAAGCTGCTTAATCAACATTCAAGGTCGTTTAAGTCGTGAAAAACGTCCTGTAAAAGTGTTGCATATTGCACAAGTTTTAATGAGCCAATAAGGGAGCCTGCTTATGTCTATCAAAACCAGTGATATAGATTTCAGACCTCGTCTAGAACATGAAATGAAAGACACAATCATGCGTAATGCGGTTGTTATGGCGCAAGAACGCATTGGGGCTAACCGTCAAATCATGGTGAAGGAGCTAGGTAATTGGGAAGAGTGGCGTGATCGCGCTGAACAAATCCGTAACCATGTTCTTGAAAACTTAGATGCTTATCTCTATCAATTATCCGAAAAAGTGACTGAAAACGGAGGCCATGTTTATTTTGCTAAAACAGCAGAAGATGCCTCTCGTTATATTTGTGAAGTTGCCAAAAAGAAAAATGCGAAGAAGATTGTAAAATCTAAATCAATGGTCACCGAAGAAATTGGGATGAATAAAGCCTTACAAAATGAAGGCATTGAGATCATCGAAACTGACCTTGGTGAATATATTCTTCAATTAGATAATGATCCACCGTCTCATATCGTGGTTCCAGCGATCCACAAAGATCGTTATCAAATTCGCAAAGTCTTAAATGAAAAACTCAATTATGAAGGCAGTGAAACGCCAGAAGATATGACGCTTTTCATAAGACAGCGTATAAGACAAGATTTCCTTTCTGCTGATATTGGTATCACTGGCTGTAACTTTGCCGTGGCTGAAACAGGCACTGTCTGTTTAGTCACCAATGAAGGTAATGCAAGAATGACCACAACATTACCTAAAACCCATATAGCGGTTATGGGCATGGAACGTGTGGCTCCTACCTTTGAAGAAGTTGATCCGTTGATAACCATGTTATGTCGTAGTGCCGTTGGCTCACGTTTAACCAGTTATAACACTTGGGTGACAGGCCCACGCGAAGCAGGCAATGTTGATGGCCCTGAAGAGTTCCATTTAGTGATTGTCGATAATGGTCGTTCTGAAATTTTAGGCTCACAATTTAAAGATATTTTACGTTGTATTCGTTGTGGTGCTTGCCTAAATACATGCCCTGCTTATCGTAATATTGGTGGTCATGCTTATGGATCAATTTATCCTGGTCCAATTGGTGCGGTAATTTCACCATTATTAGGGGGTTATAAAGATTTCCACGATCTCCCTTATGCATGTTCGCTATGTAACGCTTGTAATGTAGTTTGCCCAGTCAAAATTCCTTTAGCACAACTGATTTTAAAACATCGTCGTGTGATGGCAGAAACAGGCCTTACACCAAAAGCAGAACGTCGAGTGACAGGTATGTTTAACTACCTCAATTCACACCCTGCCCTTTGGAAAGTGGGTATGAATGTCGGTGCGAAAATGGCGGGATTAATGATCAAAAATGGTTCTACACCAATCAAAATCAGTGTTCTTAATGATTGGATGGAATCGCGTGATCTCCCTAAACCAGATGGTTATAGCTTCCGTAGTTGGTTTAAACGCCATAAAGCAGAAGGAAAAAAATAATATGTTAAACGAACAAAATCGTAATGAATTTCTGCAAACTATTGCTGAAAAATTAGGGCGTCCTATTGCGCATAAGCCACAGCCACAGCCTACACCAGTGAATGATTTAGCGAAAACACGCTTAACTAATTTAACTCAAGATGAACTGTGCAAAGAGTTTACGGACTTTGCACAGACTCAAATGGTGAAATGTGTTGTTAGCAAACCAGATGAAGTTATTAATAGCCTAATTGAGCTCTGTGAAAGTTATGATTGTAAAGGCTCGGTGGTAATAAGTGGTGATGAGCGTTTAGATGCACTTGGCATCACAAAAGCAGTTAGCGAAAAATACGAAACTTATATTTGGGATCCTGCACTTGGGCATGAAAATATTGTTCATGCTGAACGCTCTCAAATCGGAATTGTTTTTGCTGAAGCGGGATTAACGGAATCTGGTGGAATTGTTTTATTTTCGTCTCCAGAGAAAGGACGTGCCGTGAGTTTATTACCTGAAACCTCAATTGTGATCCTACGTAAAAGCGATATTTTGCCTCGTGTGGCTCAAATTGCTGAGCGTTTACATAAGATGGCTCAAGAAGGTATGAGAATGCCGTCTTGTATCAATTTAATTGGTGGTGCAAGTTCTACTGCTGACATTGAATTGATTAAAGTATGGGGGGTTCATGGCCCTGTGCATGCGGCTTATCTTATTATTGAAGATTGCTAATTCAAGATAAAATAACGTTAAAACGATAACAAAATAGCTAACAGTCAGAGTCGATCATCGACTCCTAAATCAAACCCAAAAGATAAGTTAATGGCTTTTGGGTTTTTCTCTATTATTTACCAATTAATTATTTAATAAAACTTTTGCTCTCCATTGATTTAATTTTATTTCACATGCGAGTAAAACATCTCCTGCCCCAGAACCGCCCATTAATAATGCGGATTGTCGTTGACATTCAGCGCTTCTAAATTGAATAAAATGCTGCTGAGAACTGGCTAATGCATCAATGGCACTTTTCGCTGCAACAGAATCAGTATCTTCAAGATCACTCTTACTTTTGTCATAAATGACATTCATTTGCTGTTCTGTCAGTTTTAACTCATCCAATAAACAAGCTTGCACAGCGGTTCTTGGCTCGTTTGCGGTCACTTCATAACATTTTGCTAAAGGATCGTATTTACCTTGTGCTGAAGAAAAAAAACTAACTGTAAGTAAACTACAAGAGATCAGAAATAAACTTATCTTCACGCGAATTCCTTATAGATATTTATAATAAAATTTATGTTTAACATAATGTATAAAATAACTAATATCATATCTATTAGTGCGAATAGCTTCATTTTAGGACATATCGCATCTTCCTTGATAAATTTAAATTTCAATCGATTAATAATAAGAAAATATTATTTAACACAATATCAATAGATTGAAATTCAGCCAGTAATTTTAAAAATAGCCATTTACTACTTTAACTTTGCATTTAATTGATAAAATAACAAACTTTCTTATACCGAAAAAAGTCTGCCATTTTAGTTTTCACTATTTTTTTTCTTAGCATAGCAATAGAAAACCCTCTTTTTTTGCAGTAATCTCATACTATTCTTATTGGCAATTTTTGCCTAAAAACGACCAGTGGTATCACTAATATGTTCTACAAATTTACCCCTATTATTCTTCTTATAATTTCCAACGTTTTTATGACATTTGCTTGGTATGGACATCTAAAATATGGCAATAAACCCCTTATTGTTGTCATTATTTTAAGCTGGTTGATTGCATTTGTTGAATACTGCTTTGCTGTACCCGCAAATCGCATTGGTCATCATTATTACAGTGCAGCAGAATTAAAAACCATACAAGAAGTGATCACATTAACTATTTTCGCTATTTTTTCTGTCACTTACTTGGGAGAAAATTTTACATTAAATCATTTTATTGGTTTTCTTTTAATTGGTGCAGGTGCTTTATTTATTTTTAAAGGCCCTTTTTAGAAAAAACTATTAGTAGATATCATTAGCTCATTTTTACAGCATGTTATCTACGTTTATTTTGTTATCGCCTTATCAAAACTGATAAGGCTTTTTTTATTCGAAATCTCATTTTCTGATTACTTTTAATACTATTTATAGTGTGGTTTTTACGGAGGATTAAATAACATCATCACTTACCATTAAGTTATATAGTCTACTCAGAATTTTTTTCCAAAATAATAGTCTGTTTTGTAATAAAAATATTCTATATATAGAAATATTTCTCTTGAAAAATATTTTTCATTCGGCGCATAATGATTGCTCTAAGAGAAGCATCGTTTCTCTGTCTTTTTTTTGCCTCTCTTAAACTACCGCACCCTTAAAATGTGCGTTTTGTCACTTTAACGTCAGATAAAATGGTATCTGGTATGAGCAAACATTCTAACGATTTTATTTATATGCAGGATAATCCCTGTATGCATTGTGGTGCTTGTTGCGCCTATTTTAGAGTTTCGTTCTATTGGGCTGAAATGGTAAGTGGTGGAGGTGTGGTTCCAGATGAATTAACAGAACCATTAACGCCTTTTCTCTCTTGCATGAAAGGAACAAATTCTAAAAAACCACGCTGTGACAAACTGATTGGTGAAGTTGGAGAGTGTGTAAGCTGTTCTATCTACGAACAACGCCCTTCTCCTTGTCGTGAGTTTCAACAATCTTGGGTAAATGGCATTCCTAATGAAGCTTGTGATCGTGCGAGAGCGGCTTATGGTTTACCTCCATTAACTCATATCACCTTACCTCACAGCGCGTAAGACATCAGAGGGGTTAAGCCCCTCCTGATCATTGAGTAATACCCAGCACGCTTTTTTTATAAAAAATAAAATAACAGCACAAAAAATCATTATTAAATAATACGTTAGTTTGACTTTATTTTTAAATAACCTAGTATATAAGGTAATGAATTAATAACGTGTGTTTAGTGAGGTTTTTTATTTAAAAATAGCGATATATTTGGAGGGTATTATGATCAGTAGCTCTTTTTTTATCCTTTTCCTTTCTTTTATCTGTTCTACTGCTGTCGTTAGTATGTTACTCGGTGGCTTAGAGGAATGATTATGAATATTTCTGATGAAAATATTCTTCCCCAGAAATAATGCCCATACTTTACATAAAATCAGTATGGGCATTATTTTACTTGTCGTTTAAATTCTAGATTTATTTTTTCTGTTATTATTTTTATTCTATTTTTTATAAAAAATTAGATACCCAAGTTTTCCTCGTTTACCTATTTAGTAAGTAAAATGCCCCGTTATTTTCCATGAAAATAAGACATCCTCAGCGACTTGCCCAAACCCAATATTATGCATAACTAGATAGCGTTGGTTATCCCCGCTTTTCTTATTTACTACAATGCCAATATGAGGCCGCCCATTATCTAAACGCCAGCTAACAATATCGCCTGGCACATAATCTTCGGCATTTTTTGTAATTGGTTTTACTTTTCCTTTTCGTGTGAAAAAAACCTCTAAATTGGGAACTCTACGGTGATCAATATTCGTATCGGGTTTATTCAATCCCCACATTCGTTTACTTGGGTAAGCGGAAAAATTTGCTTTAATATCTTCATGTAATAATTTTTGTAAATCGATATCAATCCCACGATAACTACGAATAATCACATCACTACATACTCCTTTATAAGCAGGCACGTCCCCCATTGGGTAGTCTATTTTACGATAATCAGAGTCGTAAAATACGGCTCTTGGTAAGTCAGCCGCATACTCCACCAGCTTTTTATTTTGTTCTGAAGTTAGCGCTTGTGCACTTGAAAAGGGGGTAATGAGTAAGAGTAAAACGGTAATTCCCATTATTTTCACTGTATGTTCTCCATGAAAAAGTTAAATCCATTATTTAAGAAAGAAATAACGTTATCTGTTTATACTGATAAAGCACAGCATAAAAATATCAGGGAAGTCTTAATTCGTTTTTAGATTCGCTTTTAGAGTAGAGATAAAAAAACCGAGCCACCTTTAGGGTAAGCTCGGCTGATAAATAAGGGAAAAAATAAGAAAGAGAAAAAGTAAGAGAATACAGTTTAGTTCAACACAATATGACTTTTACGGCGTAAACTTGCAAACAGCATGTAAACTGCCGTCACTAATAACACCACAAAGAAGAAATTCATAATGCCGTTATTGGCTTGCGCCATAAACATTCCCGCCCCTAAAGGCCCAATAGCAGAGCCAATGCTATAACTTAATAGCATCACTTGTGTAATAGCGACAATGTAACTCGCATTCACATGATCGCATGCCAATGTAATAGCGATAGGATAAAGTGCAAAAGAAGACATTCCCAATAGCGCTAGTGCAATAATAAGCACCATATAATCGCTAGAAAGATAAGTCAGTCCCATAGCAAAAACGCCCACTAAACACATCATCGCTAATAACAGTGTCTTGCTGATCATCACAGACAATTTGCTAATAATAGGCTGGATCACCATTCCGCCTAAAATAATTGCTGCCATCAACACACCTATTTGGTCTGTTGTAAATTGCCCTTGATTTAAAGCCAATGGCATCATGCCATAAATACTGCCCATCACAACGCCAGACACCATACAGCCCACTAAAGCGGCTTTATTTAATCGGCTCATCTGCTTGAGTGATAAACTTTTATGAGCGTGCCCTTGTGGTTGCCCTTGTTTAAAAAGCAGAGGCGGTAATACGGCAATGAGTAATAAAACTAATATCGCCATAAACGGGATAGCGCCTTGCGTACCAATTGCACCAATCGCCAATTGTCCTAATGTTGTGCCGCCATAAAGCGAGGTCATATAAAAGCCTAAGCGTTTAGCTCGCTCTTTAGGATTATCGCCAATTAATAGCCATGACTCGACAACAACAAATATACCTGCAACCGCCATACCACCAATAAAACGGAAAACCATCCATGCTGATAAATAAGGCATTAAAGGCAACACACCGACAGTCACTGCCAACAATAATAAAAATACAACGAAAGAAAGACTGTGCCCTATTCTTGCAATAATAGGTTCTATCATGACTGAACCTATTAATAATCCAATAAAATAAATACTTGCTAACCAACTGGCATAGAGCGTATCCATTCCAAAACTGCTCATAGACAGTGGAATTAAACTCATTAAATAACCTGACGCGATAGCAAATACCGTTAACCCAGCCACAGGTACTAATGTACTGTCGCCTTTGCGTACCAAAGTAGTGTTCTGTTTCACTACCCTCGTCTCCACAGTCAAAACGGTTGATGATGCGCTGTTTTCTCGATGCCTGATAGAGGCGGTTCTTTTATCTAGGAAAGATAAAAGAAACAAAGGTGAAAACAGTGGATGGCGTCCCTAAATTCAGGAGACGCGAATATAGCGTTTAAATGATGATAAATAAAATTATAAAATCTAATGTCAGAAAACAATTTTATTTATATCAATCATGATTATCGTCTTTTTCCACCAAAAAGAAATAGCGCTAATCTAATATTTATTTTTATTAAATGATAAGTATTTTTTATTAAGAATACTATGAGTAAATACGTGCTAAATAAAATAAAAATAATAAACATTCATTACTATCCTATCGTTACTCGATAGGATAGCTAAAAATGAAGAGATACTTTTGTTTATTCCACACTTTTCTCTAAAGCAATTTTAATGGCATCAGGAATTGAACCACCGTGACCTTTGCCCTCAAACAGATAAAACTCACACTGTTTTCCCGCTTCCGATAAATATTGACATAACTGACGTTGCGTTAACCAGCTACTACGCTCTTGATAATTTTTCTGTTGTTCTTCACTTAATTGACTTAAATCTGGGTTTTCTTCTTTTTCACCCAAAGTTATTGCAATAGAAATATCATTAGGAATAGCTTGCCATTGCTCTTGTTTCACCCATTCGCCTTTTCCCCACCATAAAGATGGGCTTGCTGCGATATAACGTTGAAATGTTTCTGGATGATTGAATAAAACATAGAGGGTAAACACGCCACCAAAGGAGTGACCAAACAGAGATTGCTGAGTGATCGAAACGTGTTCTTTAGCAAGTTGCTCTAACGCATAAGGTCTTACTTGCGTTAAGAAAAATTGATAAAGATTTTCTGCATTTCCACCTCGGCTAAATGCTTCTCCTTTTACACTCGGCGTGTAGTCATGCGTTCTCTCTGTAATAAAATAAGCTTTATCACCCACATATCCCACACTGATAATCGCAGGCAACGGTTTGTTTTTCTGCTTTATGGCTTCGTTTATCATCAACGGAAACTGGGCATTTCCATCAACACTATAAATTAGCGTTGTCTTAGTGGTGTTTTTAGGAATAGCAAGAAAGAGGCGATATTGTTTTCCTTCATATGCCACTTCTTTATTTGTAATTTGATAATAAGAGTGAACCTGAGACTCAATTTCAGGAACTTCTTGGTTAGGTCTAGCTTGAGCCACCGCAGATAACATAATCATTCCACATAACATTAGTATTCGCATAAATCAGATACTCTGTCGGTAATTTAAAAAGTGAGCCATTAAGATGAAAATAATAGAGAGGCATAAAAAAATAAACCCCATACTTATACGGGGTTTATTTAAATTTAGGCTCGATTAGAAGCTATATTTAATATTCGCCCAATAACGACGACCTTCATCGACAACCCAGTTACCGCCTTTATCATTTACAGCAGGACCTGTTTCATCTGTAATATTTAATACTGCAAAATTAAACATCGTGTTTTTATTAAAGTTGTAGGTCATTCCTAAATCAAAAGTTGTGTACCCACTACGATAACGTGCCCCAGTGTAACCATTACGTTGTGCCGCCCAAACTTGCTTACCTGTATAAGCGGTATTGGCATAAAAACTGGTTGCTTCGTCAAACTGCCAATCAACTCGTGCATTGGCGCTGTGTTTCGGTGTTAAATCTAATGGGTAGCCTTTTAAGGATTCACCTGATGCTAATTTTTCATCATCACTTTTACGTTCTGAATCGATATAGGTGTAGTTTGCATTGACATGCCAACTTTCCGTAATTGGGAAACCAACCGCAGTTTCAATCCCTTTAATATTCGCTTTACCGACATTATCGTATTGATACAGTTTTAAACCTGTAATTGGGTCTATTTCACCTGTGTCGTAGTTAGTTAGCTTATCTTTAAAATCAGTATTAAAGAACGTCACGCTTGCAGTAACACCATCTCCATTATCATAGCCAATACCAATTTCTTGGCTAACTGATGTTTCAGGTTTTAAATCACGATTACCGTACATAATCGCGCGACCTTTTTCTGTTGAAGTGCCATATTCTGGGCTAATTTCACGTAAGCTTGGTGCTTTAAAGGCTTTCGCCACACCACCTTTTAAAGTGAATTCATCCGTTAAATGATAAACGGCATACGCTCTTGGGCTCCAGTGATTACCGTAATATTCGTGATCATCAAGACGCACACCGCCAGTTAACGCGAGGTTGTCTGTTACGCTATATTCATCTTCAAGGAATAACGCTTTTTGATCAGCGGTAATGGTGGATTGTTTAACACCAGAGCCAGTGGATGATTCATCTTTTAAACGTGAATATTGATATTGGCCACCAAAAGTCATCACGTTATCAGGCAAGAATGCAGTAAATTTCGCATCAAAAACAGTATTGGTAATTTCAGGGCGGCGATCTTCATAATACTTCTCGCGCTCTTTTGTCACCTTATCAATCATTTCTGTTTTGGTGATACGTTTAGTCTGTTCTTGATAAACACTTAATTCTGAATGCAGAATATCAAACTGATTTTTATAGGTTAATGCCCAGTGATTACGGTCATTATTGGTTTCCAGCATTTTATTTTCATCCGCTTTTCCACCACGGATAGTAAATTCGCTCATGGATTTACCCGGTGTCGTTGTACGTTGTAACGTATTGCGACCCGCTTCTAATAAAATGGTTTGATTATCAGTCGGTGTGAATGCCAATTTTGCCGTAATATTTTTATTGTCATTACGACCTTGGCCATAAGTGATTTTATCTTCAGCACGTAAATAGCTACTGCCATAAAGCTGTAAGCCTAATTTATCTTCAATTAAAGGCCCTGAAAGATAAAAATCACCATTAATGGAATCGCCTGCATCACGGTTATGTTGCAATGTACCGCCAAGTGCAACAGAGCCATGCCACTCTTTTGTTATTGGTTTCGTGATGATATTGATAACACCACCCATTGCATCTGAACCATACAGAGATGACATTGGTCCACGAATAACTTCTATGCGTTCAATCGCCTCTGCTGGTGGAATAAAACCGCCTTCATAGCCACCACTCCCATTAGGACGTGACTCACGGCTATTTTGGCGACGACCATCAACAAGAATAAGGGTGTAGTCACCCGGTAAACCACGCATGGTGATTTCTTGTTTATTAGCATTACCATTAATGCTAACACCTTCAACACCTTTTACGGCGTCGGCTAAATCATGAACGGGCTTTTTAGCGAGTTGTTCTTTGCTGATCACGGTGATACTTGCTGGTGCATCTGTAATTTGTTGAGCAAACCCTGATGCTGATACTACAAGTTTTTCTTCTTTGTTTTCTTGTGCATACAACGGATAAGAGGCAGATAAAATACAGGCTGTTAAAACACCCATTTTAAAGTTCATAGCATTTCCCTGAATTAATAACAGTTATAGTAATGAGAATGATTAATATTATCTTAATCAAATATTCATGAGAATGATTTTCTTTTCATATTTAGTGTTTTTTTTTAATCTGCATCAAAGCAAATTAGTGCTATTCCGATTAAGTACAGAAATAGCGGATCTTAAGCACAAAAAAAGCAGATGGCATAACCATCTGCTTTATATCATTTTGTAGAGTATTTTTAGATTTAGAAAATTAACAAATTACACTCTTGCTATTACCAGAATACGGCATAAAGCACACACAAGATGACCATAATGGCATAAGAAGCAATATTGAATCCGCTTTGTGTTTTAAAGGTTTTATCTGTTAATGCAATCGCCCCTACACTGTCATCGGTTTTAGTCGAGGTTAAACTCACTAAAGCAATCACAACCGTAGTAAACATAAAGGTGTACATCATTTGATCAAGGAATGGCATACCTAATGGCATTAATTTTAAAAATAATGCAAACGGTATAGATAAAACCACACCAATTATTGCGCCTTTTGCATTCGTTTTTTTCCAGAATAAACCTAACAGGAATACCGCTAAAATTCCTGGGCTGACTAAGCCTGTATATTCCTGAATATATTGGAATGCCTGATCGATACCACCTAATAATGGTGCAATAAAGCAAGCAATAATTAAAGCAACAACTGCACTAATACGACCCACGTTCACTAAACGGGTTTCAGAAGCTTTTGGCCCAATATACTCTTTATAGATATCCATCGTGAAAATAGTCGCGATAGAGTTAAGCATAGATGCCAAAGATGAAACTATTGCAGCGGCAAGTGCAGCAAAAACAACACCTTTTGCACCTACCGGTAAGAACTGGGTTAACCAAGGATAAGCTTTATCTGCTTGTGATAACGTTGGAATATGCTGTTGTGCCATTGTACCTAAACCTGCCATTAATTCAGGGTTAGTCGTAATAACAAATGCAGCAATACCCGGCACAACCACAAGAACAGGCACTATCAGTTTTAAGAATGCAGCAAACACTAACCCTTTTTGTGCTTCATTGATGGATTTAGCTGCTAAAGCACGCTGAATAATGTATTGGTTAAAGCCCCAATAATAAAGGTTAGCCACCCACAACCCACCAATCAGCACCGCGATACCCGGCAAGTTCATAAACTGCGGATTATCTTTTTCTAAGATCATTTTAAAGTGATCAGGTGCGGCTTGTGTCATTTTGCTCAAACCTTCCATAATCCCGCCATCTCCACCGATATAGCTGACTGCTAATACAGTGGTAAATAAGCCACCAAGGATAAGGAAAAATACTTGTACCACGTCTGTCCACGCAACAGCAGAGAGTCCGCCATAGAGTGAATAGACAACAGCAAATAATGCTAAACCAATAATGGCATACATCATTGGTACACCAAGGATGGTTTCTAATGCCAATGAACCTAAATATAGTACCGATGTTAAGTTAACAAAGATAAATAATGCCAGCCAGAATACGGCAAGAATGGTTTTTAAGTTACGGCTTTTAAAACGATTCTCGACAAATTCTGGAATGGTATAAATACCTTTTTCGATAAAAACAGGTAAAAAGTATTTAGCAACAATAATTAATGTCAGTGCAGCCATCCATTCATAAGAAGCGATAGCAAGACCAATGGAAAAACCAGAACCAGACATACCAATGAATTGTTCTGCTGAAATATTAGCAGCAATAAGCGAAGAACCAATTGCCCACCAAGGAAGGGTTTTACCTGCTAAGAAATAGTCCTTTGTTCCTTTTTTCTCACCATCCTTTGAACGAGAAACCCATAATCCTAGACTAATAATGATGACGACATAGAGGGCAAAAATTGCATAGTCTATTGTGCTTAACCCAACACCTTCTGTATGCATAATATTTTCCTTTCAGACCCATAGAGAGAATAGGATTTTAATGTAAACGTTTTCACAATCTTTTTCCGTTACTCTGTTCACAAATTTATCGCTTATGTTACGTAAATGGATCATAAAATAGGAAAACAAACGATTAGCATGACGAGTAAAGCAAAATTTAAGCTTAAAATACGATGATAGTTTTATTTTATAAATTTCAGATATTAAAATAATCGTTGAAAAAGCCCTATAAATGATAACGATTACACGAATTAATTAAGTATGGCCTCTTAATGTAAAAACCATTAAGAGGATCGATTAAATTAAAAAGCAAATGAGGTAATTAAGAGAGGTGACTAAGATTAAAAACGGAATTACGTTGAACTAATGTTGGCGAAAAAATACGTTGTTTTTGTTCAAGCACTTCACCTTTAGAAAGCCTGATAGCGAGTGTTGCGGCTTGTTCTGCCATCATTTGTACGGGATAACGCACCGTGGTTAAACGAGGGTGAATATAGCGTGCAATTAATACGTCATCAAAGCCAATAACTGAGATTTTTTCAGGCACAGGGATTTCATTTTCATCAAGAACAGATAAAGCCCCAGCGGCCATAAAATCGTTGTAAGTCACTACGGCTGTAAAATCGATAGATTTCGTTAGCAGATGCATCATTGCTTTTTCACCGCCTTCACCTTCAGGCTCACCATACTCAATATAGCTTTCTGGCAATGAGATATTATTAGCTTCTAAAGCAGCTTTATAACCCGCAAGGCGCTGAGTTGTATCTTCAATATGATGAGTAGATGAAACATATGCGATTTTAGTATGACCTTGACGAATAAGATGCTCTGTTGCCATCCATGCCCCTTTATAATTATCTAAAGCGACACAACGTTCGGCTATTTCAGGAATAAAACGGTTAATCAATACCATGCTTTTAACTTCTTGAGCATAAGCCAGCAACTCTTCATCAGAGAGTGCTTTTGAATGGATCACCAGACCATCACAGCGACTATTAATCAATAACTCGATAGATTGTCGCTCATCTTGAGCATCATGATAACCATTACAGACCAAGATGTGTTTCCCTGATTGCCTTGCAACGTTATCAACCGCTTTAACGAGTGTACCAAAAAAGGGATCAGAAACGTCATGCACTAAAACCCCCAAAGTTTGCGTACTTTGGCTAACCAAAGCCCTTGCTGCCGCATTAGGTCGATAGCCTAGCTTTTGCATCGCAGCATTAACGGTTTCAATAGATGTTTGACTTGCTTTCGGCGAGTTATTAATGACTCTAGATACAGTCGCGACAGAAACACCCGCTTCTTTCGCTACATCTTTGATAGTCGCCATATCCACCCCTTATGGTTCACCTTTATTCATGGTTAAGAAATAACGAACCGTTAATCTACAAACAAAGAAAAAAGAGAGTAATAGAATTTAAGTGGCTTGATTATCAGCGAAGAAGGGAAATTTAAAAAGTAAAAAGATCAAATAAATAGTGAAAAGGAAAGCGTTTACACTTTCCTTTTGTTGTTACGAGTAAAACTTATAGATTGTTTGGCTATTCCACGCGGTATTTGCAGGTAAAATACCTTGGTTTTCATGCCATTCTGGATGATTAGGGCCATCTGGGAAATATTGTGTTTCTAATGCCAACCCTGAGTAATTGCCGTAATGACGACTCTTTCCTCTTGTTCCTACCAGAAAGTTACCTGTATAGAACTGCACAGAAGGCATGGTTGTAAAAACATCCATTTTAAGTTCGCCTTCAGGAGCAATCACCGTCGCAATAGGAGTTTTATCATCAATCGCTTTCTTATCTAAAATAAACGCATGATCGTAACCATTTGCGGCTTTTTGGCACTCATCTGCCATAAAATCAAGGCCAACACGCTTTAATTTACGAAAATCAAACCCTGTCCCTATTACGCTTGCAAACTCCCCCGTAGGAATATTGCCTTTACCATTTTTTAAATAATGAGTCGCACTAATTTTTAAATCATGCTCAAGTGCAGTGCGCGCAGTATGTTCACCCGCAAGATTGAAATAAGCATGATTAGTTAAACTTAATGGTGTCGTCTTATCACTCATCGCCTGATAATCAATACACACTTCATTATTATCTGTCAGTGTATAGGTCACGCTTACTTTTACAGTACCAGGAAAACCTTGGTCACCATCATTTGAAATTAGTGAAAAAGTGACGGATTGAGAAGATTGCGCGGTGATCCCCCAGCGAAGATGGCTAAAGTTTTGCTTACCACCATGTAAGGTATTTTTACCTTCATTCGCACTAATTTTATATTCTTGCCCCTCTAATACAAACTTTGCCCCTGCAATGCGATTAGCAAAACGCCCAACCGTTGCACCTAAATACGCGGTTTGCTGTTTATGGGCATTCATATCCGCCGAGCCTAATAACACATCTCGACGATATCCATTAACTGGTACAATACAGGTTAACCAAGTCGCACCAATATCCATTAAAGAGATAGACATACCAAAACGATTTTTAAGCACTACTATTTGCGCAGGTTTTCCATCTGATGCAGGTTGTGCTGTCATTTGTTCAGGTTCAAGAAAACGAAGCTCATTAGTCGCCATTATTTTGCCTCCGAATAGCCCGCTCCTTGGCTTGCAGAGCAGACATAGATAGTTTCTTTTAATCCCGTTTTAGCTTCGTATTGCGCCTTAACAGAGTCAATGACTTTATCCACTAAATCTGGTGTCACTAATGCTACGACACAACCGCCAAATCCACCACCCGTCATTCTTACACCACCACGATCACCAATCACCGATTTCACAATTTCAACCAATGAATCAACCTCTTTGACTGTAATTTCAAAATCATCACGCATTGAGTGATGTGATTGCATCATCAGTTGACTTAATGTTGTTAAATCACCTTCACGCAAGGCGTCAGCCGCTTCTAATGTACGGCTATTTTCAGTAATAACATGGCGTGCCCGACGATAAACCACGTCGCTCATTAATGCTTTTTTAGCAAGTAGATCCTCTAATGTGGCATCTCTTAATGCAGTCACATTTAAAATCTGAGCGGCTTCTTCACACTGTTGGCGACGAGTATTGTACTCACTATCAACTAACCCACGCTTTTTATTAGTATTGATAATCATCACAACCATATTTTCGGGCATTGTCACTGCCGACGTTTCTAATGAACGACAATCGATTAATAGTGCATGATTTTCTTCACCACAAGCCGAAATAAGCTGATCCATAATGCCACAGTTACAACCAACAAATTGGTTTTCTGCTTTTTGGCCATTTAATGCAATCTCTTTTTGGCTAATAGGTAATTGATAAAGTGTTTTAAGCGTTTGACCAATGGCGACTTCTAACGCAGCAGAAGAACTTAACCCTGCACCTTGAGGGACATTTCCAGATATCGCAATATCCATACCATGAAAAGAATAGTTATCTTGTTGTAGAAAATGAATAACACCTCGAACATAGTTAGCCCACATTTTATTAGGTAAAAACTCAATGGTATTATCGAGGCTAAATTCATCAACTTCATTTTGGTAATCAACCGCAATGACACGAATAATATTATCTTCTCGTTTTGCTGCGGCAACGACCATTTGATAGTTAATTGCACAAGGTAAAACAAACCCATCATTATAATCAGTGTGTTCGCCAATAAGATTTACCCTACCAGGCGCTTGAATAAAATGTGTAGGTGCGTAACCAAAAATAGATGAAAATGAACGAGTCACATTATTAATAAGTGCCTGCATAATAAATCCTTAGCTTAAAATTAAGTAATGTACTCTAAATCATTTGAGTTGCAGGTAGGCGGCAAGCAAAGATATCCCGATGAGCATACTCATGTATGTGATTCGGGTAGCTGAGCGTAGCCAACTTACTTGACGTAAATTATTCGCGGCTTGTTCTGGCGTTAGATCTCTTTGCGATTCTGCCAGCATTTCATATCCCACCATAAATTTACGCACAGTGGCTGAACGTAATAATGGCGGATAATAAAGCGCATGTAATTGCCAATGATCGATATTTCTATCATCTTTAAAAGAAGGCGCAAAATGCCATCCCATTGAATAAGGGAAAGAACAGTGGAATAAATTATCATAACGACTTGTTAATTTTTTCATTGCAATAGCAAGATCATCTCGCTGAGCACTATTTAATTCACTCATTCTTCGAATATGCGCTTTAGGTAATAACATCGTTTCATAAGGCCAAGAAGCCCAATAAGGTACTACCGCCAGCCAATGCTCTGTTTCAACTACGGTACGACTTGCATCTTTACATTCAGCATCGACATAATCGATTAATAGATTGCGCCCGTATTTTTCAAAATAAGCTTTTAATTGCGCATCTTTTCGCGCTAATTCATTAGGTAAAAAATCACTCGCCCAAATTTGCCCATGAGGATGAGGTTGAGAACACCCCATCGTTTCGCCTTTATTCTCAAATACTTGAACCCAAAGATATTCTTTGCTGAGTTCTTCTATTTGATTATCCCAAGTATCAATGATTTTACGTAAGCTACTGACGGGTAATTCAGGAATAGTTTTTCCATGATCTGGTGAGAAACAGACAACTCGACTAATTCCTCTTACTGCTTGAGTTTGAAATAAAGGATTTGATGAAGGCTCAATATGATATTCGTCTTGCAACAACGCAGAATGGTCATTATTAAAGACATACGTTCCTGTGTAATCTGGATTTTTATCGCCAGAGACACGGGTGTTATTTGGACACAAATAACAGTGAGGATCATAAGAGGGAAGTGTCGCAATCTGAGGCTTTTCATCTTTACCATTCCAAGGTCGTTTCGCTCTATGTGGTGAAACTAAAATCCACTGGCCAGTTAGCGGATTATAACGACGATGAGGATGTTCAACAGGATCAAAAATCAGTTTTGACATAACCTTCTCTCTTATTTATTCAAGATTATCTGAATACTTTACGTCTTATTTCAGATAACCATTTGGGTTTTGTAACTGCCAACGCCAAGCATCCGCAGCCATATCATCAATTGAACGAATGGCTTTCCAGTGTAAATCTTTCTCTGCTTTTGTAGGGCTTGACCAACATTCTGCAATATCACCAGGACGACGAGCTTGTAATTGATAAGGAATAGGTTTACCGCTAGCTTTACGAAATGCTTCAATCATTTCAATCACGCTAGTACCGTTACCTGTTCCCAAATTATAAATATGTAAACCCGCTTTTTTACCTAATGCATTTAATGCTGCGATATGACCATCTGCCAGATCCATAACATGGATATAATCACGAACACCGGTACCGTCTTTTGTTGGGTAATCATCACCAAAAACAGCCACTTGTTCACGACGACCAATTGCCACTTGAGCAATATAAGGGGTTAAGTTATTTGGAATACCTTTAGGATCTTCCCCCATCGTACCTGATGGATGCGCCCCTACTGGGTTAAAATAGCGCAACAAACTAATAGACCAACTTTCATCAGCAATAAATAAGTCAGATAAAATGCGCTCAACCATATATTTACTGGTGCCATAAGGGTTAGTCGTGCCCCCTACTGGCGAATCTTCAGTGATAGGAACCACTTGCGGATCACCATAAACAGTTGCAGATGAGCTAAAAATAATGCTTTTTACGCCCGCATCACGCATACAACGTACGAGCACCAATGTGCCATTAACATTGTTGTCATAATATTCAATTGGCTTCTGAACGGATTCACCAACCGCTTTTAATCCCGCGAAATGAATAACAGACTGAATAGAATGCTTAGCAAAAATTGATGCTAATAGCTGCTCATCACGAATATCACCGTTATAAAACAGAGGGCGTTTACCTGTTAGGGCTTCAACACGATTAAGTACTTCTTCATTCGCATTGCTAAGATTATCGTAAATAATCGGTGTCATGCCTGCTTCAATCATTTGTACGCAAGTATGACTACCGATATATCCCATACCACCTGTCACTAATATTTCCACATTCACCTCTTTTGATTCAAAGGAAAAGCGCAAGACGGTTTCTGTTCACTGACACAGAGTTTAGCAAGATCAACAAAATCATTTCGTGATCAAACCGACATTTAGTGTAAACGTTTACACTCTTTTAGTGCGCTTTAAATTTTTATACAACATCCTAATTTAAAATTGCATTACCATAATTCAATAGAATAAGTAACACTCTATCTCGCCTTAACACTAAAAATAATACACATTAAAAGTAAACGATTACATCTCATTTAATGCGCTAATTATATGATAAAACTGACATTCAATGGGTTTTATCATACCTTATTAACTTCCTCGCTAATATGTCTAAGCGGAGTAAGAACACTCCCAATAATTCTACGAAAAGTGAGCCAACACTACATCTACTTGAGTAAATGCTATAAACATCTTATTAAATAGATATTCTAATGATTAAATAGATACTCTAAATAATTCAAGGCACAGCTAGGCGACAAGTAAATGAGTCGCTAGGAGCATACATTAGTATGTGACTAGTGCGAATGAACGCAGTCAACAACGCTGTGGTTTGAAGTATGACGAGTATATAAGGAAAATGTAATGAAACCGATTGTCGTGCTATATCAAGATCTTCCTGAAAAACTGTACAAAAAATTAGCTGATTTTGCTGATATCAAACAATTTAAAACGCTCTCTTTAGACTCTAATGATTTTCGTTCCGCATTGGCAAATGCGTCAGGACTCTTAGGTGCTGGTGGCAACATCGATGAAAATTTTATTAACCAAGCACCTCATTTAAAAGCCGTTTCAACGGTTTCTGTTGGCTATGACAATATTGACGTTAATGCACTCACTAAACGTAATATTAAACTAATGCATACTCCAACCGTATTAACAGACACCGTCGCAGATACCATGATGGGATTAGTACTTGCCGTAGCAAGACGTATTCCTGAACTTGCTGATAATATTAAACAAGGCTTATGGATCAAAGGTATCACACCTGATTGGTATGGCACTGACGTTCATCATAAAACCATGGGTATTATTGGAATGGGGCGAATAGGCAAAGCTTTAGCACAGCGCGCACACTTTGGTTTTAATATGAATATTCTTTATCACTCACGTAAAGAATATACCGAAGTAAATGATAAATTTACTGCAAAGCATTGCACTTTAGAGGCCTTATTACAGCAATCTGATTTCGTCTGTATCACGTTACCATTAACACCAGAAACTCATCATTTAATGGGACAGAAACAATTTTCGATGATGAAACCTGACGCTTATTTAATTAATGCAGGGCGCGGAGCGGTGGTGGACGAATTGGCACTAATCCATGCATTAGAACAAAAAGAGATCGCAGGTGCTGGACTTGATGTTTTTGAAAAAGAACCTCTATCTTCATCTTCACCTTTATTAACGATGAAGAATGTCGTTGCTGTTCCACATATAGGCTCTGCAACAAAAGAAACTCGCTATGCGATGGCTGAATGTGCAGTAGATAATCTGATTGCGGCGCTAAGTGATCACGTAAAAGAAAACTGCGTTAATTTCTAAAATAGTAAATAGCGTTTTTTTATTAGATGTGCAAATCAGTTTAAGCAGGATCAACGTGAGCCATCACACTCAAAATCTGTTTATTTTGCAAAACCTTATTACGTGCATTAACAACAATCTCGTGACTTTCATTGACGGTGAGATCACCTTTAATTTCAAGATGTACATCTACGAGTAAATAATCACCTGAACGACGCGTCTTTAAATCATGAACGCCTTGCACGCCTGGAGTTGAAACCAGCATCTGTTTGATCTCTTCCAGCGTCTCTTTATCAGCCCCTCTGTCCATTAAATCCTGTAGAGCTTGATAAGTAAAACGCCATCCCATACGACCGACAAATAGTCCGACAATTAATGCGGCTAATGGGTCAAAAAATTTAAATCCAGCCAAACTTCCGATAATACCAATCGCAACAACTAATGAAGAAGCTGCATCAGAACGCGCATGCCAAGCATTTGCGACTAACATATTTGAGTCCACTTTTTTTGCAACAGCCAGCATATAGCGAAATAATCCTTCTTTAGCAGCTAATGCAAGTAAAGCCACATATAAAGCAACACTATGAACTTCAGGAATAGTAGAGGGATCTAAAATTTTATGAATAGCAGAAAACACCATTCCTAAACCAACAATTAATAAAATCGTCCCAAGAATAAGTGATGCCGCATTTTCATAACGAAAATGCCCATAAGGATGATCAGCATCAGGTTGTTTTTGACTACCTTTATTGGCAATTAAAACAACAAAGTCAGCAATAAGATCAGAGAGTGAGTGAATGCCATCGGCAATTAAACCTTGAGAGTGTGAAAAAAAGCCCACTGTAATTTGCCAAATGGATAAAATGATATTGACAAAAACACTCACTAACGTGCTTTTCTTAGCTGCCTTAAATTTTTCAGACTGCTTATTATCAGCCCGATCCAACTCAATATCATCAATGTGATTATGTGTCATAATAATAATCTTATTTGGTTTTAAATAGCCTACTCTATTGCCATAAATAAATAGAGTTCCATAGGTTATTTCAGGTTCCATAACTCATTGGTGAGGATAAAGGACGACTCTGAATAACAATCCAGTTTAGGGACTAAGATTGCTGTCCAGACATCATATTGAGATGTCATTGTCTATTAATATGCCATATTTAAATCTTTATGTCTCTTATTTTTATCAATAAAATCTTATAGATACAGAACAATAATATAATTGATAATCATTCTTTTATGCATTTTCTATTTTTAATGAGAAAAAGAGAAATTTATTTTTAACATGACATTATTAATTGCTTCCCTGTCAACGAGTTAAGGTATATAACTTATTTTCATTATATTGTTAATATTATTTCAGACTGTTTTTAATTTTTAATGCTTAATAATGTAAAGTAGTAAATAATCATTCTCACTCTTATTTAAAACACAGATCACAGCTATTTTTTACTATTAGGCGATAATGGTAAATATTTTAAACTAACGCTAAGTGAGGTTTGTAATGTATAAGAAAATCCTAGTTCCCATTGATATTTTAGAAGATGAACTTTCTCAGGAACTAATCGCTCACATTGAACAAATAGCAAAGGTGGGTAAACCTGAGATCCACTTCCTCACCGTTATTCCTAATGCTGAACTTTTCTTTGGTATCGAGTTTGCTGCTATTCCTGAAAAATTCAAAGATTCGTCAGAACGTACTCGTCTTGCTTTTGTTGCACTACAAGAAATGATTAAAGATGCAAAAATTCCTGATGAGCAAATTATATGTAATGTTGGTGTTGGTAACGCAAAAGATGAAATTTTAGAATATGCCCGCCACATTGATGCTGATTTAATTGCGATTGCGTCACATAGACCTAATGTTTCCTCTTATTTATTAGGCTCAACAGCATCATCAATTGTACGCCATGCCAAAATGTCAGTTTTAGTTATACGTTAATATTTAGCTTAAATAACAACAAAGCCCTTTGTCTCAACAACAAAGGGCTTTTTAGCCAATGATGGTCTATTTTAAATCAGGTTGACTGTTATTTTTTAACTGAATCTTGAGTCGTCTCAGCCGCTGACCAAATACGATATTTCACATCAACATCTTTTGGTGCATAAACAACGATAGGTAATTTGCTGTTATAGCGGATAAAGGCATCTGATCCCATATTTGCCTGTACAAAGGCATCTTTTTTCGTATTGTCAGCACATCCCATCATTGTTGACATTGGGCCATTTAAATCGCCAACAACATAATAGCTATAACCCCAACCTTCTAAATTCTTTTCATCTAAATCCGCACCAAACCACTGATGGTTGCAATCTACTTTAAGTTCTTTACCAATAATTAATTCAACTTGGTAATTGCTTTCATTATCTTTTTTCTCTAATTCGATAACATGACGAACTTGATTTTCTTGAGCCTTAGGATAAGGTGCAACTTTATCTAAACTGTCAGTAGCTTGTGCACACGCAGATAAAGACATTGCTGCTACTAAAGATAATATTACTTTGTTCATCACTCTCTCCATTTTTACAGCGAACACTTCGCCGTTAACAAAATTAGTCAGATGTTTTTATTGCTCATTATCTGAATACTAATATTTTTAGTGCTTGAATGCTAACATCTTAGTAAATAGTACTATGAGTGGATAATTCTGAATGTTTTAAAAAGAAAAATCACGTTTTTTCATGAAATGTAAATTTGTGATACATCACCGTGCAGATAAGCTATCTATGATTATACTGAAATAGAGACCCAATTTCTTTTCATAGGAGGTTATATGTTCTCAGATCAACAAGCCCTTGTTTCTCAATTAAGAAATAGTGATCCCCGCTTTGAAGCTCTCTACGATAAACATCATCGACTCGATCAAGAAATTGCTAAATTAGAAGGTCCTAACGGAGCTGGCTATAACGATGAAGTTGCCAAACTAAAAAAAGAAAAGCTTCATCTTAAAGATGAAATGCAAAAAATACTTCAACGAAGTGAAAAATAAGGCTCTTTTTAAGCGATGATAAACTGTCATCGCTTTTTATGATTAAAAACAAAGATACCGCCCTATAAAGATGCATAATTAATATATCTTTTATTTTTTAGGGGCTCAATATGTCATCAATACATGGTCATGAAGTTTTGCAAATGATCCTTTCTTCAGAGACTGCATTTACTAAAACATCGCTAATTGATGCTATCCATAAACAATTCGGCAATGACTCACGTTTTCATACTTGCTCAGCTGAAAATATGACAGCAACTGAATTAGTTGATTTCTTAGAAAGGAAAGGTAAATTTATTCCAGCAGAAGGTGGATTTACAACGAGTGAAAATAAGATTTGTCATCATTAATAGATATACCGTTTTAAAGCTCGATTGCCAGTGATTTCCTTTTCTATGTCATTGGCTTTTTATATAAACAAATAAAAAGCCAATTCGTTCTGACAATCGTATTACTTTATTTACTACATTTTATTCATCGTCTGTTTGCAACCAGCCATCATCTTCCCAAACGCTTTGAATAAGTTCCATTATGTGTTCATGCTTCGTTTCATCTTTTATGCCTGTAACTTGAATCGAATTCATGCTACTAAAGGCAATACGAAACTGCATATCTGGATATTCTGGAATGATCTTTTTTCTCAGTTCGTGTTCTAAGAGCGGAAATAATGAGTCGGTTATCTTAGATTGTTTATTAAATAAAATTTCCACACGCATTGGTTTCACCATTTAAAGGCAAATAAACTGTATATAAATACAGTAGTATATTCTAAGAAAAAAGAAAAGTCTTTTTAGTAAAATTTTTTATTATTACGCATTAAATAATATTTTAGCGTCTCTATCGGCTTAATGATAAGATGCATAATAAATGCAACATACAACTAAGAGAGAAAGGTATGTCAGGAAAAAGAATAAATCGTGAAAAAAAAACCATTCAAAAAATGGTTCACCTTTATGCTCATTCACATCCTGAAGCTGACTCAGATTATTATCAACAATTAATCAATTATTCCTATAACCGATTAGATAAATGTCGTTATGGTGAAGATAAACCCGCTTGTAAACAATGCCCTATTCATTGTTACCAACCAGCAAAACGAGAAACGATGAAACAAATCATGCGTTGGGCTGGTCCACGAATGTTAATTTATCATCCAATCTTAGCAATACGCCATCTTATTGACGATAAAAAACCTGTTCCTCCACTTCCTGAAAAAAAACGTACTATTCGTTCGACTGAAAAATAAAATCGGATTTCTTCAAGCGGTATAAAACATGCTCAGCGAGAGGATGGGTCTTATCTAATGCTGGATGAAAGAAATTATCAGACTGATGCATACCTAGTTTTTGCATTACACCTTGAGATGGAAGGTTTGAAACCGCGGTAAAAGCAACAACTTCCTCTAACTCCAAAGTCTCAAAAGCAAATTTAAATACAGCTAAAGCCGCTTCATAAGTATAACCTTTTCGCCAAAACTTTTTCGCAATCCGCCAACCAATTTCTATGCAGGGATTAAATGGCAAAGGCGCTGCTGGAATATTTAATCCAACAAAACCAATAAACTCTTGAGTCTCTTTTAATTCAACTGCCCACATTCCCCATCCATTTTGTTGAACAAATTTTTCACGGATAACCTCAACCATATTATCACTTTCTAATTGAGATAAAGTGCAAGGAAAATAGCGCATCACTTCAGGTGAAGAGTTGATTTCAGAAAAAAATGGCGCTTTATCACTCTCACGCCATTCTCTTAGGTGTAGTCTGGGAGTCTCTAAATTCATCGTTATTCTCTGTTTATATAAAATTAAGACAATAGCGATAAAATAGGATAAGCAACGAACAATGAAAAGAAAAATGGTACTTTATTTTTTGTTTTCTTTTAGTTGGTTTTCTACTGGAGCAACAACTTTATCTTTATTTGCATTAGAGCTTTCTTTTATTGAAACAACGCGTTGTTGAGCAACTGATTTTGCTTGATGTTCAACTTGCTCTGATTGCCCAGTAAAAATACCACCACGCTTAATAGACATACTGCCACAACGGCTCGTACCACGTAATTCACCATGCTCTAAAATATCTAGGTTATTAGCAGCACAAATTCCTTTTACAAAACCATCAATAATAATATCTGGTGCTGCTAATTCGCCTTCAACTTGTCCCGCATGCATAACACGAATAACGCCATCTTTGACATTAATATTACCAGCTACTTTACCCCAAATTTGGATATCGCCTTCAACATTAATATCGCCTTGGAATACCGTTCCTTTTGCAATAATCGTGTATAATTTTTGCTCTGGCATCGGTTTTTTCTCTTCTGTTATTACTGGTGCAACAGGCTCTGCTGCTTTTGGTGTTTCAGTTTTACGACTAAACATAGCGGCTTTTTTTAACCTCAACGTCATATAATAAATAATAATGCTAAAAATTAGGATTAAAATAATCAAAAACTCGCCTGCCATCTGATAACGCCAAAAAGCAATTAAGGCAAGAGTCCAAATTATCCATATCCCGCTGAATATAATATTTCGCAGTGTTCGCTTATTCTCCATAATTAGCTATATCCTTACCTCCCTGACAATAAATACACTTATGCATTCACCATTCTAATAAACAGATGGCAAGCATAATGCCAGCAATAAGCCTATTATTACCTTTTAGTTTTTTGATTTGTTCCTTAGGCTAAATAATATTTAATTAAACACAAAGATTATCTATTTTAATCACCAAACTTTAATGTAAATAAATTATGAGTAGCAAACACTTATTTAGATAAATATTTTGCATTAAAAATTAACATTTCATACTTATATTCTTTTTTTATAAAAATATTGTTCAAAAAAATTTATTATAAAGCCACAGAACAATCTAATTTTTCAAAATAAAAATATGAGATATCAGTCACAGAAAAAATGAAAATGAAAAATCACCAAGAAGAAATCAGATTTAAGTGTGAGATTTATGTTTATTTTTTGTTAGTATTAATCTTTATTTATCCATTTTTATAACTTATGTTAATATAACGGAGAAAAACTAGTTTTCTTTTTTAGTTTTAACTTACATTTTATAACTTTATATTTTCAAACAAAATATAACAATCAAATAACAAAATAACCACAATAAAAAACAATGATTATACCTATCTTTTAAATGCATCTATTATTTATTTACACTGTAAAGAAAACTAAGTAAGAGTAACGCCATGTTATATATAAACTTTAATACTTAAAAAAATAAGTGTAAATTATTAATTACACAAATGCACTTACCATTCTTTATTGCCTCAAATAAAAATTTTTTCTTATTTAATTTTCTTTTGCAATTCATAGCAAATCCCATTAAATTAACAAAACGACTTATCTTAAATTAGCAAAACAAAATGCAGTGTCTAATATCTAAAAAAAAACATCATCAAATTAAAGAAAATAGTCTCCTTTTTATTTTTAATAGCACTCAATAATAAAGAAGTGTTTTTATAAATGTTCTTATATTTATCATTATAAAAATACAGTGATACTCATATAATAATTTTTGGGCGAATTATGAATACAATGCAATGTGACAAAAACAATCAAAACGATTGTGCGATTCAAAAAAAATCTTTTTTCTATCCACAATATCAAATACTAGAAAATGAACAAAAAGCCCTCTTCCTTATTCGGAAAAATGCACTTATTTTGCAAAACTGTACGGATACAATCACAGCAAACCAAGATCAAGTTCTTTTTTTACAACAGGGCAATTACACATTAAAAACACAAGGTACCGATCCTGTAGAGATTATTGCGATCCCCCTTTCAGATGATTTCTTAAGAAATTTCATGTCAAAATACAACGATATTTTGTGTAATATAGAAAGGGATGAAGAGTTTTCTAGTGCCTTTATTTGTTTTCAAAACTCTCCTCTTATTCACTTTTGTAGCAATGGTTTTGAATATCTCACCGCCCAATCCTGCCCTGAAGCGTTCACACAGTTACGAATTGAAGAGCTTTTAATTCTTTTGCTGTCAACGGAACAAGGTTCAGATTTAATGGCATTATTGCGTCAACTTAGTCATCGCCAAGTTGATCGCTTGAAAATATTTATGGAAAAAAACCATTTAAAAAGTTGGAAGCTAAAACAATTTGCCCGTGAATTTGGTATGGGGTTAACAACATTTAAAGAGCTTTTTAACCACGTCTATGGCACATCACCAAGAACATGGATCTGCGAAAGAAGAATTATTTACGCACATCAACTATTGCTAACTACTGAAATGAGTATTGTTGATATTTCTATGGAGTCAGGCTTTTCAAGCCAATCTTACTTTACACAAAGTTATCATCGTCGTTTTAATATGACACCAAGTAAAGCGAGAAACATCAGATTAAAATTATAAAAAATCCGACCGAATATCATAATATCTAAAAGTCATTCATAGTTAGAATACTTGAAATTTATTCTTATGAGTGAGTTCTATATCGTGATCAAAGAAAATAAACATACCCCACAAGCCCATTATTATGATTATTTAGCTTTACTAAAAAAAATGATGGCAACCAGCGATAAAAAAACTGTAGATGATTTGTTTGATCTACAGTTTTCTTTGCAATCTAATAAAAACGGCGACACTGAATGTGATGTTAATGCACATCAGATAAAAATATTATCTCGAGTATTATGTCGTGAAAGCTTAGACAATTTATTGCAATCCACTTGGTTTTTACGAAAAAAATACTGTTTTGTTGATATCACTAAAGAAGAAATTCGTGATGTTGTTAGCGTGGCACGTTCATTTCATACGCAACAAGCAAATTCTACGTTAACCCCAATGGATTGGGATAAATCATTGAGAGCTACTGTCAATATCAATGAACATATGCGCTTAATTCAAGCTGTTATAAAGCCTCTATTTATTTGGTGGGTTCAGCATATTACCCCTCAACTATTCACACTTTATAAAACTAAAAGAGAGCTAGAGTCTCAAATTAAGCAGTGTGAAAATATTAAGTCATTCGAAAGAAAACAGCTATCAAATACAAGTGATTCTTTTTTATCTTTAGATGACATCAATATCAAACTAAATGCAGATAAAGTCCGACTAATTGTGATTAATGATCTACTACAAAAAGATATTAAGTTACTTTTAGAGAGTTGGAAAAATGAACCGGTATTTAATCTTGAAATTAATAACACACTAGATTACATCCAAGGTGTAACACCACACTCAGAATTGATAAAACCACTATGGAAGATTTTAAACAGTATTCCAGAAAATCCTGAAAATTGTCAAAGTTTAAAAATTTGGTTATTAGAAAGAGATCTTTGCTTAAAGAACGATGAATTTTTATGGCGATAATAAAATTTCAGCTCTTCTCTAAATAAAAAGAGAAGAGCTGATGTTAACTTTTGATTATTCTATTTTATATCTAAGATTTCAATTGTCACGATAGACATGGACTCTGGAGGCACTTGCCCTGGAACACCATTTTTCCCATAGCCACCACCTGGTTTTATATAAATTTTAGCTTTACCATTGATACCTGCTTTGGCAATAAAGGTATTCAATGGTAGTGGTAATTGGCGATAAGGTAAGATAAGAGGCTTAGCTTTATCATAATTAAGCGTCACAGTGCCATCCGTTAGCTCTTCATGCATAGTAAATACAACTGTTTTGCCCGCAATTGATGTAACGGGTTTACCCTGTTTTAAAATTTTAAAATAGGTATTGTCGTCATATTGTACGTAATTCTGTTTTTGGATCTCAGATAAAATGGATTTATTACGCTGGGCATTATCTTTTCCAATAATCGAATAAGCATAAGCAAGTTGCCCAGCAATCATTTGCCCTTCACCCGCCATTTTCTCAAGCTGCTCTTTTAGCGTTTTATTTTCTTTTAAAATATTACTAGTGTCTGTATTAACCTTCGCTAATTCAGCATCTTTTGCTTTAATTTGCTCATTTAATTTAGCAATAGATTCTGTTTGCTGTTGCTTTAATGTGCTAATTTGCTGTGTACTTTCTGTATTTTGTTTTTCTAATTGTACTTTTGCTTCAGCCAATTGAGCGCTCAATTTATCTGTCGTATCTTGCTTTTCAGAAAGTTGTTTTTCTAGTAATGCTAACGTTTTCTCACTTTCTGTTTTGCTCGTAGTAACTTGAGCTAATGCGATATTATTCTCTTTAAATTGTGTATCTAATGTTTGATATTTATTCGATAGCTCACTTTGCGCTTTCTCTAACTTAGCTATCAGATTATTTTTATCAGTAATTAAATTATCAACGGCTTTTTCACCAGCAGATAAGCTCTTTTTCAGATCAGCTAATTCAGTTATTTTATTATCTAACTGTAATTTTAATTCTGGAATTGCTTTTAGTTTTTCATCTGCCTGCTCTTTTTGTTGCTGGACAGCTAAAAGCGTTTTATTAAGTTGAGTTTGTTCCTGATTATTTTTTTCAACCTGTGTTTGTAATTGTGCTATTTCTTTACGTTGTTCCTCAACAAGTTTGCTATTAGCATCTTGTTGCTTTTCTGCTTCTGCTACTTTTAATGCAAGCTCTTTAGATAAATCTTCACGTTCTGATGTGATCTTCAATAATGTGCTTTGTAATTTATCTATCTCTTTTTTCGCAGAGTCATCTTTTAGCAAAAGTTGAGCCTGTGCAAATTGAGTCTGCACATCTTCTTTCTCTTTCTTTATTGTTGCTAATTGATTTTGTACATCTGTGAGTTGTTTAGTTAATTTATCCTGCTCAGTCGTTATTGTTGATAACGAATTTTCTAATGTTGCTATCTCTTTATTTTTTGCTGCTTCTAAATTAGCTAATTCTTGTTCTTTTTGCTTATTGTTACCATTTAACAATTGCTGAGATTCGACATACTGAGCTTGTATAGCTTCTTTTTCTTGTTCAATTTTAGCGAGTAGTGTCTGCTTTTCATTTAATTGGCTAATTAACTTCTCTTGCTCTACTTTTATGCTTTCAAGTGAACTCTGTAATTTATCAATCTCTTTTTTGGCGCTATCATCTTTTAACAGAGCCTGAGCCTGTTGATACTGAGATTCTAATTGCTCTTTTTCTTGCTCAAGCTGAGTATATTTCGCCTCTAAGCTTTTAAGTATTCCTGCTTGTTTTTCAAAATCTTGTTGCTGTTTTGCTAACTCTGTATTTTTTACTGTTGTAGCCTGTAATACGTTCTCTTTTTCGGCTAATTGCTTAACTAATAAGTCACGCTCTTTTTTTATTGTTTCCAAATCACTTTGTAGCTTGGAAACAGCTTGTTTTAACGTGTCATCAGTAAGTAAGTTATTCGCCGTAGCTAATTTTTCTTCTGTTTCAGCCAGCGTCAATTCGAGTTGTTTAATTTGGTTATTGGCATTTTGAAGTTTTTCCAAATGCTCTTTTGTTATAGCTGCCTGTTCAGTGTATTTTTGATACAACGTTTGGTATTTATTTCTCGTATCAGCTAAACGATTTAATAGCTCTTTATTAAAAAGAGGTTGTTTATGATCGAGTACAGAGCGATTGAACTGATATGCAAAGTGAAAAGGGATGGCCGTAACAGAATAAAATGTTCCTGGAATAATATCTAACAAGAAGTTGTCATTACGTTGAGGCCTTGTATAACTCTCTTTTGAATAAAGAGCTAACGGGTTATAAACCGTTGCATTATTTCGGTAGCTATAACGATTAAGATCCTCTGGTGTAAATTGTGGTTTAATCGGAACAAATGAAAGCAACGGCGTTAAATAACGAGTGTAATCACTCTTTAATTTTGAATAACTGGCGGGTAACACAGGGCAATTTTCTGCCAGCGTGATATCAGGAGTCTTAACAGGTTCGACTGCCTGATTATCTATTTTAGCTGGCGTAGAAGGTTTAACTCGTTGCTCTGGTTTTGTTTGTTGAGTCGCTGTTGTGGTGCGGTTTACTCCACGATTAGCCTGACCAGCTCTCGTTGACGATGAAATTGTAGCAGATGTTTTAGGCTCAATTTTAATTGGCTCTTGCGTTTCAAAATAACGGTCAAAATCTTCAATAACAGAATTAAACTCATTATTGGCAAACGATAGTGTTGGAAACAGCATAAAAGCGAGACAAACACTCTGCTTTAATTTCATAGTAATTATTCACCTAATTTTTTTAATGTCGAATTAACTGACATAATCGACAAATAGCGAACTTTTGCACATAAAACTTCTGTTTTTGATTCAATACTCATTTTCAATAAATCTAAGCTATCTTTACTTGCTGTACCTTGAACACTACGGTACATCGCATTGATTTCGCTAATTTCTTTAAATGAGCTCATCATGGATTGATAGTCAGATGGAGAAAAGGTTTTCAAAGAATCAAGTTGTTTGATGCAAGCACTTTGTGGTGCTAGCCCCAATTTTCTTGCATCTACGCCACTATCAGCAGGCTCTGCTGCAGGTGCCATAGAAAGCGGTTGTGCAACAGCCACTGGTTGAGTAGTTGCTACAGGCTGTGTGGTTTGTGTTGGCGCTGGCGTTTCAATTGGACGAGTGTGATCAGTCCACGCACACCCAGATAGGGCGAGGACGCTGGTTGCCATAAATACAGCGAGGACTTTCTTTTTATTTTGTAATAAGGACATCATTTTTCCTTAATTCCGATCAGACTTAAATAAGAGCATATGAGTTGTCGCATTTTAAGCCATTTTATTATAATTTTCTATTACCTACTGCATACTAAATAAATAGGCTAACACCCTTGGTTGCAATGAGTGTTCCTATCATTTCATTTATTTTTTCTTAAAACACTACTTACATCACACTAAATACATCAAATCTTGAATATCGAATTTATTTAGTAAAAATGTTGTCATATAAACTGATCGTTTTTTATATTGATGAAATAATACCAGATAATAATAAAAATAATAATACTAATTTTATCATTTATTTACGTAATTTACGTGTAAAAAATACCCTTATATTTTGTTGCTGTTTTTTAATACCGAGATAAAATCAAAAAATGAATATCTAATATCGGTATTGATATTCATTTTATCCTTCCAAATAGGAGAACTAAGATGAGTCATTTTAAAATTGGTATCGTTGTCGGTAGTTTAAGAAAAGATTCGTTTAATAAACAAACAGCGCATGCTTTAATTAAGTTATTTCCTCAAGAATTTACCTGTCAGTTTATCGATATTAGTGCTCTTCCTCTCTATAACCAAGATGATGACAGTCATACCCCTTCTTCTGTTATCGATTTCAAACAACAAATAAAAGCGTGCCAAGGTATCATTTTTGTCACACCAGAATATAACCGCTCAATACCTGGTGTACTTAAAAATGCGATTGACCAAGCTTCTCGCCCTTATGGAACGAATGCTTGGAATGAAATTCCAGCCGGTATTATTGGTGTTTCAATTGGTAATATTAGTACGGCAATAGCTCAACAGCATCTACGTAATTCGTTAGCCTTCTTAAATATGCCGACTCTAAATCAACCTGAATGTTATCTAAAATGGTATGACGGAATGGTTGAGAATGGGCAGTTTTCAGAGAAAACAGCAACTTTTATGCAAAACTGGGTTGATGCCTACGTGGCTTTTGTGAAGCAAAATAATCAATAATCAAATAAACTAAAAAGAGCTTTATGTGAAAAATATAAGCTCTTTTTTTAAACATCAACGTTAATTTAATTTATTTGGTTATAATATCTCTACTGACAAATAAAAGTTTTAACATTTTATAGATAAAAAGTGATAATAATCTTGCTCACTTCAACATTTAATAACAAAAGACAAAAATAGATTATCTTTAAAAGATATACTTTATTATTACAATTAAAAACTGTTTATTATACAACCAAAAATAAAGGAGTTTAAATAGAATCGGGCTTGAGATCAAATTTAATCATTTATCTTATTCATTCTAAAGTCAGAAAATATCAATAGACTTCAATCTACTACCACATATAAAACTTAAAATTTGATAATTATTTTTAATAATTTATATTAGGTAAGAACGTTAGCCATAATGTGCGATACATATCTAAATAATATGCTTCTATAATTGTGATAAACAAAAAAATTATCTATATTATTCATCCATTAAATACTGGCAGGTAAATCATGGATAAAAATTTTAAAGAAATTGAATGCGAAATTGCCGCTCTAAAAATTGTTATCAAATCTTTACTTTCCACGCTAAATGATAAACAACGAAGAGATATGTTGGGCAATATATCTATAGTGCTTGAGGATACCTCTAACAAATACCCTCAGCTTAATGAAGTTATTAACTTAACTGAGCAATATGTGAAAAAGCTTATTCAAACCTAATGAAAACGATATTTTCTATTGCTATTAAATTTATCCCCTAATTCTTATAGGGTACTAATAGTATCCTATTGATTATTTTGTATAGGATATACTGTGATTTTTCTTTCATTAACACAACACTAAGTTAAATTTACTGAGTGTCTATTTCCTACATCTCAAATATCCTCACAGTTACTGTTCTAACGAAAAATGCGATAAAGTTGCATATTCTTTTATCAATTTAATTTTTTCTTGGATTTAAATAAACAATTAATTAATATAGAAATAATTTATCACACAGCAATAAATTGTCGTTATTTTGAGGATTTTATGGAAAAAAAAGTTGTCAATATAGAGTATGAAATTGCAGCAGTAAAAGTAGTTCTAAAAGCCTTGTTATTGACTTTGACAGATAAACAAAAAGAAATAGCGATCCACGATATAAATAAGACCATCAATGATGCTTATATCGATCATCCTCAATACCAAAATATTATAAGCAAGACCGAACAGTATATAAAAAAAATACTATAAACATTAAAGCAACATTCTTCATCGCCCTCTCTATTATTATTTATATTAGAGAGGATTTATATCTACATCTTTAAAAATCAAATCGCTTTAAGCTTTAACATAATCATTGATTGATTATGAAAGTTGAAATAAAAAGTACTTTTTAATTGATTGAGTATAAACGAAATAACATTATTATTTATGGCTCACTTAATTTGAATAATGATTTTATGTTCCTCATGAGAAAAATTATAAACCATTACCCTTTCAATACTCAATCAGTGATCAAGTTAAACTTATTTCTAATTTTAAATAAAAGCGCGAATAATAAGAATTTAAACTTTAAATTTATTATGTTTATGCGTCTAAAGAGTAAAAACTTACCACCTTAGACACACACTTTCTGAATATTTTTATATCAACGATGAGCAAGATTGAATTTTTGTACCGATAACTGTAATTCTTCGGTTTGTCTTTCTAATGAAATAGCTGCCGCTGAAACTTGTTCAACTAAAGAAGCATTCTGTTGTGTTACACCATCCATTTGAGTAATAGCTACACTCACTTGGCCAATACCTTTACTTTGCTCTTCAGATGCAATAGTGATTTCTTTCATTATTGACGTTACCTGTTTAACTCCCGCCAAAATGTCTTCCATCGTGTTTTCCATATCACTCACTAATTTTGCACCTTTTTTTACACGCGCAGTGGAATCAGCAATAAGGACTTCAATCTCTTTAGCGGCTTTGGCACTATCTCCTGCTAAATTACGCACTTCATTGGCGACAACCATAAATCCTCGACCATGAGCCCCTGCTCTTGCCGCTTCCACTGACGCATTTAAAGCGAGTATATTTGTTTGAAACGCAATGTTGTTAATGACATTGATGATATCTGCAATCTTACTTGAACTATTAGAAATCCCGTTCATTGTTGTCACAACAGATTCAGCTAATTCATTGCCTTTTTCAACAGTCACTGATGCAACTTCAGCCAATTCTCTCGCTTGATAAGCATGTTCCATGTTCTGGTTAACGGCAGCTGTTATCTCTTCCATACTTGCTGCTGTTTGCTCTAATGCCGTTGCTTGCTCTTCTGTACGAGAAGCTAAATCGTTATTCCCTTTGGCTATTTCAGATGCGCCACGATAAATACTATCACTTCCCATTCGGATCGTACTTACCGCTTCATGCAAACTATTTTGCATATCATTTAATAACGGTATTAACCGCCCAGCACAGTTATTACCAAACGGTTCTAGTGACTGACTCAGGTCACCTTCTGTAATTTTCACAAAATGTTGGCGAATATTTTCGAGTGGTTTTTGTAACATAGCGACTAAATAACGATCAGTGAGGAGCAGAATAATCCCCCCTAAAATGATACTAATAATAATAACAATTTGTGTCACCTCAATAAGGTTATCCACTTCTTCAATCGTACTATCAATTTTTATATTTGCGGCATTATTAAAGTTTTCACTCACATTACCTAATTCGCGGCTCAACGCAGGTGTTACATTTTTTGCATGATGTACATATTGCTCGAGAGTGCCATTGAGCGCTAATTCCATCTGCTTTTTTACTCCTTGTTCAAAAAGCGCTTGCCATACGTCCATTAGTTCTTTTGATACTTTTTCATCCATCGGCCCTGGAGAAACAGATTTCATATACGTGATCTGTTTTTCCATATTTTCCATCGCCAATTGTACTTGTGTAAAATCGACGTCTTTGCCTTCTGCTTTTTCCTCAACGAGACGATTTAATCGAGAAGTGAATCGAAAATACTGATCATTTCCCTGACTGAGTGCAGCCATTTGTTTTATTATTTGATTATCTGATTGATTGCCTTTGGATATTTGCTCTAGCGCCCATGCGCTATAAAGACTGACACCGCCAAATAGCACACATAAAGTCCCCAGTATGACTAACATCATCAGACGAATAGTAATGTTACGAAGTTTCCGCATCGAATTTCTCAACTAACAAGATAAAGTAAGCCCAATAGGGCGTAATGTACTTTTATCGACACTTTTTCAATTTATTTTAATTTTTTACTAAAGTTTTTTATAAATTGGTTTTTTATTTTCTATACATAAAAAGAGTTAGATGAAAGAAGCAAAAATGTTACTTATCTATCATTTTTTATAATTTGATATGAGAATAACAAATTCATTTAAAATCAACAAACTATAAAATTAGTGACTTGAAAAACAAATAAGAAGTATTAAAGAGATAAAAGGATAATTGGAGGGGAAAATAAGGTTTGGAATATTCTTAAATTAGCTAAATAAAGATAAATTTTGAATGGTCAATATTGAGAGTATATTTGAAGAAAAAATAAGTTGGAGCGGGCGAAGGGAATCGAACCCTCGTATAGAGCTTGGGAAGCTCTCGTTCTACCATTGAACTACGCCCGCATTAGATTTTTTTAATTATACGCCTCCTTGATTGAACGACAATCCCCTTTTTATTTAAATGATTATTTAATCATCGAAAAAAAGATAACTATTTGTTTTAAAAAACAATAAAGCCACCTTTCGGTGGCTTTATAACTATATTGATATTCGTTAATGCTATTCGCTAATTAACCATTTATTTAAAATAACAATTATTTATTAGGGCGCATTGCCGGGAATAAAATAACATCACGAATAGTATGGCTGTTAGTAAATAACATCACCATACGGTCAATACCAATACCTAAACCTGCAGTTGGCGGTAAACCGTGTTCTAATGCCGTGATATAGTCATGGTCGAAGAACATTGCTTCTGCATCACCCGCTTCTTTTTGGCGAACTTGATCTTCAAAACGCTCTGCTTGGTCTTGTGCATCATTTAGTTCTGAGAAACCATTACCAATTTCACGACCACCAATAAAGAATTCGAAGCGGTCAGTAATAAATGGATTATCATCGTTACGACGAGCCAGTGGAGAAACTTCTGCTGGGTATTCAATGATGAAAGTTGGTTGAATTAAGTGGCTTTCTGCAACTTCTTCAAAAATTTCACACTGAACACGACCTAAGCCCCAGCTTTTCTCAATCTTAATACCAATAGATTGAGCAATAGCAACCGCTTTATCCATATCGTCAAGATCAGCCATTACGGTTTCTGGACGATATTTGCAGATAGCTTCTTTCATGGTTAATTTGGCAAAAGGTTTACCAAAATCAAACTCTTGATCACCATACTTCACTAATGAAGAACCCAGTACATTTTCAGTTAATGTACGGAATAATTCTTCAGTTAACTCAATCAAGTCGCGGTAATCTGCATACGCCATATAGAGTTCCATCATGGTGAACTCTGGGTTATGACGTGGTGATACACCTTCGTTACGGAAGTTACGGTTGATTTCGAATACACGATCAAAACCACCCACAACTAAACGTTTTAAATATAATTCAGGTGCAATACGTAGATACATATCGATATCTAACGCATTATGATGGGTAATGAACGGACGCGCACTTGCTCCACCAGGAATAGTTTGCATCATTGGCGTTTCAACTTCCATAAAACCTTTGTTCACCATAAATTGACGGATACCCGCCATGACTTGTGAACGAATTTGGAAAGTTTTACGCGATTCTTCATTAGAAATCAGATCTAAATAACGCTGACGATAACGCATTTCTTGGTCAGCTAAACCGTGGAATTTATCTGGTAATGGGCGTAGTGCTTTCGTTAATAAACGCACTTCTGTACAGTGAACACTTAATTCACCAGTTTTCGTTTTGAAAACACGACCTCGAGCACCTAAGATATCGCCGAGATCCCATTTTTTAAATTGCTCGTTATAGATACCTTCTGGTAAATCATCACGAGAAACATAAAGCTGAATACGACCACCCATGTCTTGCAATGTAGCGAAAGATGCCTTGCCCATAATACGGCGAGTCATCATACGACCTGCAATAGAAACTTCCACATTCGCTGCTTCTAACTCTTCTGCACTCATTGCATCATACTTTTGATGTAATTCGTCAGACAGCGCATCTCTGCGGAAATCATTTGGGAATGCGTTACCATTATCACGTAAAGCGGATAATTTTTCGCGGCGTGTTTGCAGTTCGTTATTTAAATCAGGTGCCTGCTCCGCACCTTGTTGCTGTTGCGACATGTTTTTCCTCACAGGCCCGCTTTTAAGCTAGCTTCAATAAATTTATCAAGATCACCGTCTAATACTGCTTGTGTATTACGCGTTTCCACACCAGTACGTAAATCTTTAATACGTGAATCATCAAGAACATAAGAACGAATTTGACTACCCCAGCCAATATCGGACTTGTTATCTTCCATTACTTGCTTGTCTGCATTTTTCTTCTGCATTTCCAGCTCGTATAACTTCGCTTTCATCTGCTTCATTGCCTGATCTTTGTTCTTATGCTGAGAGCGATCGTTTTGGCATTGAGTAACAAGACCTGTTGGAACGTGAGTAATACGAACCGCAGATTCTGTTTTGTTAACGTGCTGTCCACCCGCACCCGAAGCACGATAAACGTCAATACGTAAATCAGCTGGATTGATTTCAATATCAATATTGTCATCAACTTCAGGGTAAATAAAGGCAGAACTAAATGAGGTATGGCGACGGCCACCTGAGTCAAATGGGCTTTTACGAACTAGGCGATGAACACCTGTTTCTGTACGTAACCAACCATAAGCGTACTCACCAATAATTTTGATAGTCGCTGATTTTAATCCTGCAACATCACCGTCAGATTCTTCAATAATTTCTGTTTTAAAGCCTCTTGATTCAGCCCAACGTAAGTACATGCGCATCAGCATACTTGCCCAATCTTGCGCTTCTGTACCACCAGAGCCCGCTTGTAAATCAAGGTAGCAATCCGCACTATCATATTCACCAGAGAACATACGACGGAATTCTAATTGCTCAAGCTTTTTATTTAAACCATCTAACTCAGCAATAGCTTCGTTAAATGTTTCTTCATCATCAGCTTCAACCGCTAATTCAAGTAAACCAGAAACGTCTTCTAGTCCTTGATCTAACTGATCGATTGTTTCTACGATAGCCTCAAGAGATGAACGCTCTTTGCCTAATGCTTGTGCCCTTTCTGGCTCGTTCCATACATCAGGTTGTTCTAATTCAGCGTTAACTTCTTCTAAACGCTCTTTCTTGGCATCATAGTCAAAGATACCCCCTGAGAACATTCGTTCTTTCAGAGACTTCTTCAATTTGGTGTTTTACGGGGTTGATTTCAAACATATTTTTTCGTCTTTATGTTGTTTTCAAAAACAATTGGAATAAATTTTGAACCGCATATTGTAACGGATATATCAGCGGGTTTATAGCATTTATATACAACTGTCTATCAGATAGTTGTTACCATAACAACGTGACTCTCTATATCACGGTAAATTGTTTAATTTATTCGCATTAACAAGGCCAAATGTGCTCAACAAGTAATTGAGCATTACGTTGCCCTCTAAATTCATTCACATCTAATCGATACGCTAGCTCAACCATTTTAATGCTGTTATCAGGCCACATATTAATATCAACATTAAAGGCAATAGCATCAATCATAAGATGGCTATTTACGGGCTGAAGCATCATTTTTAAATGCTTACTACCCACAATACGTTGCTGTAATAACGTGAATTTACCGTCAAATAAAGGCTCTGGAAAAGCTTGCCCCCACGGACCAGCTTCTCTTAGCATTTCCGCAATTGGTAGTGATAGCTGGTTTTCTGTTAGCTCACCATCAGATAAAATAACGCCTTGCAATTGCTCGTCAGAAACTAACTCTGCCATTAAAGACGAAAAATGACGCTGAAATAACGGGAATTTATCTTCTTCAAGTGAAAGCCCTGCTGCCATTGCATGCCCACCAAATTTCACCATCAAACCCGGATTTAATGTATTTAATCGCTCTAAGGCATCTCGCAAATGTACGCCACTAATTGAACGACCAGAGCCTTTTAACAGACCATCACCACTAGGTGCGAACGCAATAACAGGACGATGCAATTTCTCTTTAATACGAGAGGCTAAAATACCCACAACGCCTTGATGCCATTCAGGATGATAGATCGCTAAACCATTAGGTAAATCATGTTGAGTGCCCATAAATTGGCGAAAAATGGTTGAGGCTTCTTCTTGCATTCCCGCTTCAATTTCACGCCGAGTTTGATTTAATCCATCAAGTTCATTGGCAATTTCACGAGCAGTACCAATATTGTCAGTTAAGAGTAAAGCGACCCCCACCGACATATCATCAAGGCGCCCTGCTGCATTTAAGCGAGGCCCTAAAGAGAAACCTAAATCACTACTAACCAATTGAGATAGTTCTTTACGAGACACTTCTGTTAGCGCTTTAATACCCACACAACAACGTCCAGCTCTAATTCGGCGTAATCCTTCATAAACAAAAATACGGTTATTTTCATCAAGAGGAACAACGTCTGCCACTGTGCCTAGTGCAACTAAATCGAGAAAATCTGCCATATTGGGGCGAGCTAAGTTTTGTTGCTCGAACCAGCCTTGTTTTTCTAATTCAGCTCTTAATGCCGTCATTAAATAAAAAGTAACGCCAACACCTGCTAATGATTTAGATAAAAAAGAACAATCTGTCAGATTAGGATTAATAATCGCATCAGCGGCAGGTAAGGTTTGTCCCGGTAAATGGTGATCGGTAACGAGGACACGAATACCATATTCATGAGCCGTATCCACACCTTCAAAAGAGGAAATTCCATTATCCACAGTGATAATGAGATCAACCCCTTTTTTAGCAACGTCATGAACAACTTGAGGGCTTAAACCATAACCATCATCAAAGCGATTAGGAATATGATAGCTAACCTGCTTAAATCCCATTTGGCGTAATGCTTTAATCGCAAGTGCGGTACTTGTTGCACCATCAGCATCAAAATCGCCAACAATAACAATACGAGATTGTTGCTGCAATGCATCAATCAGTAATGAAATTGCCGTTTCTATTCCTGTTAATGCTTGATAATGAAGTAAGCCTTTTAACGATCGTTCTAGTTGAACTTCAGAGGTTATTCCACGATTAGCATAAATTTGTCGTAATAAGGGATCTAAGTTATCTGGTAATTGAGTTACCTGTGCAATTCGACGACGCAATGTCGGTTCAATAGTGACCATAAAACGTAATTACTTCTCTTTTTTATCTAATAATTCAACAAGGTTTTGTGCAGAAATATATCCACCATAAATACTAGCATTAGGTAATACAATAGCAGGTGTGCCTTGGATCCCCATCATGGTGCCTAATTTAAAATGTTCATTGATATTGATTTTTTTGCAATCATCAATCGCAATAATTTTGTCACCCTTAAATGCACTGTCTAATGATTTATTAGGGAAGCCACTACACCACACGGCATTCATTTCTTTGCTCACAATATTGTTGCTAATGCCATTACGAGGAAACGCTAAATAGCGTACTGTCACACCTTGTTTATTCAATTCGGGTACTTCTTGATGAAGTTTTTGACAATAGGGACAACTAATATCAGTAAAAATAGTGATCACATGGCGTTCATTTTGCGCTTTATAGACAATCATTTCATTTTTAAGTGAATCTACTTTTTTCATAATAATTTGATTGGCAATACTGACTGGCTCACCATTACTGATATTATAAATAGGGCCTGCGGTTAGATACTTACCATCATCTGTAATATAAAAAATGCCTTTGTCTGATAACACCGCATTTAACCCAACAATCGGCGTAGGTTGGATACTTTCTGCTTTAATTTGCATTTTAGCCAGTTGCGCTTCAATTGAGGCATTGTCAGCAAGCACGGGCATTGACACCATGCTTAATAATATTGGCAACCAGAATAATTTCTTTTTCATTTGAATTCCTATTTAACGCCTGCTCTTTAGCGGCTATCCCCTTGGATGATGTTGCTGATGAAGCGCTTTCAAGCGTTCTGTTGCAACATGGGTATAAATCTGTGTTGTAGAGAGGTCACTGTGCCCCAATAACATCTGTACAACACGCAAGTCTGCTCCATGATTTAAGAGATGTGTCGCAAATGCATGACGCAACACATGAGGTGATAGTTTTTCCGTATCGATCCCTGCTATCACAGCATAATGTTTTATCCGATGCCAAAATGTTTGGCGTGTCATTTTTTGCCCTCTTAAGCTAGGAAAAACAATATCGTCTGTTTTTCCTTGCATTAAAGTGGGTCTTCCATATTGCAGATATTGCTCCAGCCAGTAAATAGCTTCTTCACCTAAAGGAACTAATCGTTCTTTATCGCCCTTACCAATAACACGTAGCACGCCTTGTCGTAAGCTGATATCAGAGAGGGATAATCCCACTAATTCAGAAACACGAAGTCCACATGCATAAAGGACTTCAAGCATTGCTTTATCGCGCAATTCAAGTGGCTCATCAATACAAGGGGCATTGAGTAAATCATCAACTTGTCGCTCACTTAAATCTTTTGGTAAACGCTTAGGAAGCTTAGGTGTTGATAGTAATGAGCTTGGGTCATCTAAACGTAATTTTTCACGATACAGATACTGGAATAATCGACGCATTGTGCTGAGTAGACGCGCAGCACTACTGGCTTTATAGCCTTCATCTAAACGCGTTGCGAGAAAGGATTGCAAATCCAAAGTAGTGACTGATAACCAGTCTAATTGGTGATGTGCAAGCCATTGCCCTAATGCTTGTAAGTCTAAGCGATAAGAGCTGAGCGTATTTGCAGATAAGCCTTGCTCTAACCAAATATTGTCGAGAAATTGTTCAATGATAATATCAGTATCTTCATTGATATGAGTTGTCTTTTTTGTCGATAATTTGGTTTGTGACACAGTCTTAATCTCCCTCTCTTTAGCTTATCGCCTTTACATTATGCCTTATAAAAAAATTTTTCTGGTACAATAGTGACCTTTATTGGCAAAAATATCCTAAAAACCTTTATGAAAATTGGTCTATTTTACGGTTCCAGCACTTGTTACACCGAAATGGCAGCAGAAAAAATTCGTGATATTCTCGGTGAAGAGTTCGTTGATCTTCATAATGTTCAAGAGTGTGATATCACGCTTATGGAACAATATGACATCCTTATTTTAGGTATTCCAACTTGGGATTTTGGTGAGATCCAAGAAGATTGGCTCAATATTTGGGATACATTGCCGACATTAAATTTAAAAAATAAGCTTATTGCAATGTATGGGATGGGTGATCAGGTTGATTACAGCGAATGGTTTCTTGATGCGCTGGGTATGCTCTACCATCATTTATTACCAAGTGGTGTTAAGTTTATTGGGTTCTGGCCTGTTGATGGGTATGAATTTGTCAGCCCAAAACCTTTATCTGATGATGGTAAACATTTTGTTGGTCTTGCATTAGATGACGTAAACCAGTTTGAAGAAACTGATGAACGTTTATCACAATGGTGTATGCAAATTCTACGTGAAGTAGAAGAAAATTTATAAATCTAATATCCAGATATTAAATATCTGGATATTGCATCAATAACTGAGAAAAGTTACGCCACTCATTTTCAGTCATACTATCAAAAGCAACCCATAACGTGATTTGTTTTTTATTTAGAATAGAGGTTAACGTTATTCGAGCACCGAAACGGCTGATCCAAGGGCGTTTTGTTATTTGCCATTCATGCAGTTTCCATTGAATTCGGTTGCCATTCAGTAAAATAAAATCCCCTTTGATACGACTAATATTCTTTTGTGTGAAATACCAACTACCTATCAAGAAAAGTAACAATGGAACCCAAACATAAATAAAATCAGGAGGCCATGGATACAACAGTAAACCGATCTCAAAGGCAACATAAGCAACTGTTGAGAAGAGTTGAGTAAACCATGATACTGTGAGGTGCGATTTCCATAAAATCACGAGTTATATTAACTCCTGCTATAATTCTATACGAATATAAATAAGTTAAAGATAATAAAGACTAACCTATTTATAATGTAACTTCTTCCATAACCTTGCAAATAGTTTATCTTATATTTTAGCTTAATTATTTATTGTTACTTTTTCGATTTAATATGTGTTCAAAACATATAACTTAATAGTAAGTACGTAATTTCCATTCTTTCTTAATTGTTATTTCAATAAAATCAGCATACCTGATTTATTAAGTATAAAGCGAAAAACATCGAAAAAAGGCGATTTAAGCGATCATTTTTAGAGATAGTGCGCAAATTTAACGCAACTACATTTTTTATTTCAATAAATTTTAGAGTATCCTTAATATTATTAAATTTTTATATAAAAAATAAAAACGCCTTTATTTGATGAGAAAATAAAGGCGTCATTTTTAATCAATCTTAATTACTATTTAATCTATCGCTGATTTGATAATCTATTTTATTAATATTTATCAACGATCTCCGCCATTCTAGCTTTATTGCGATCTTGGATTAATTTCACCATATAATAGAGCGCATCATCATCAGGGCGTCCATGATTCATTAACCAGTTAAATAAATCAGGATCTGCACACTCTAGTAAACGAACAAAAAGCGCTTTATCGTTATCAGATAGCGTATCGTACTCATTCTCGAAAAAAGGCATGATAGAAATATCCAGTTCACGCATTCCACGACGACATGCCCAGTTAATTCGTGCTTTATTCTCTATATCGATAGTCATACTCTGCTCTTTACATTGTTCAAATCAAGAAATACCACTATTTCTTCCTAGCACTGATAATAGTCTTATCGCAAAATTTTTAACATCAAAATGATCACAGTTTGCAGGTTTAGTCTCATAGACAACCTATTGAACATACTTTCATTTGTTATTTATCAAGTTCATTTTCTGTGCGTTAAAAATAATAATGACTTGCATTGTCTTGCCACTCTTTTACCATAACTGATGTATCTGATTAATTTAATAGCTGGTGACATCATGACTCAAAATTCTACTCAGGCTAAACGCCCTCATGCAGCAATCAATTTGCCATTAACACTGGTTTCTTTAGATGAATGGTCACTGATAACAGCAACAGGTGCTGACAGTGAAAAATATCTACAAGGTCAACTAACAACGGATATTGCAGCACTTCCAACAACAACACATACATTGTCTGCACACTGTGAAGCAAAAGGTAAAATGTGGAGTACACTTCGCTTATTCCACCAGCAAGATGGTTTTGCTTATATTTTGCGTAAAAATGTCGCACAAAAACAACTTGCTGAATTAAAAAAATATGCTGTATTTTCAAAAGTAACCTTAGCTGAAAATACAGATAGCGTTTTATTAGGATTAGCAGGGCAAGGTGCTGCTCTTGCATTAGCAGATTACTTTCCAAATATCCCTCGTAAAGCAAACGAAGTGGTTAATCACGATAATACTTATATTCTGCAATTACCTTTACCTACTGAACGCTTTTTAATCGTAACAGACGAAGAAACAGCAAAAAATCTTGCAACAACATTAAAAGCAGAAACCAGTAATAGTGAGCAATGGTTAGCCTTAGATATTGAGGCTGGATATCCTATTATTGATACTCCAAATATTGAGCAATTCTTACCTCAAGCAACAAATCTGCAAGCATTACCGCTGAGTATCTGCTTTAAAAAAGGCTGTTATACTGGGCAAGAGATGGTATCTCGTGCGAAATTCAGAGGTGCAAATAAACGTGCTATGTATTTGTTATCAGGCGGTGGTACTGAATTGCCAGAGATTGGTGGTAGCGTTGAATGGCAATTAGGCGAAGATAAATGGCGTAAAACAGGAACGGTATTAAGCGCTGTACGTATGGCTGATAATACTATTTTGGCTGAAGTTGTTATGAATAACGATATGGAGCTAGATAGTGTATTTCGAGTTCAAGACGATAACATCAGTCGTTTATCCATTAAACCACTGCCTTATTCTTTAGAAGAAGAGTAATTCTTATTTATCATAACCAATACGGACTTTTATGACACAATTACCAAAAGGGGCATTTGGCCCCTTCTCTGATACTATTAACTTTATTATGGAGTTAGATAAACTAAAACGTGTTTATCGTAAAAATAATGTATTAGACAATAGTCGTTCTGAAAATACCGCAGAACATAGTTGGCACTTTGCCGTTGCAGCAATGAGTTTTCAGCCCTACGCGGGTGACATTGATATGGGACGAGCTATTCAATTAGCACTTGTTCACGATATCGTTGAAATAGATGCTGGCGATGTGATGGTTTATGACGTTGCCGCTCGCGAAGCGATTAAAGAGCACGAACAAAAAGCCGCAAAACGTATTTTCTCTTTATTGCCTTCCCCACAAAGTGAATATTTCCTCAATTTATGGCTGGAATATGATGCGGCTGAAACACCAGAATCTCAGTTTGCTAATATTCTTGATCGCACCATGCCGATGCTGATGAATTTACATAATGAAGGTCAAAGCTGGGTCGAAAATAATATCCGCTTAGAGCAAGTATTAGCGCGTAATCTGTTTATTGAAAAACAGTGGCCTGAATTTTGGCAATATCTCTACCCTCAATTATTAGAGGCACAGAAAAAAGGCTGGCTGAAGTAATCGATTCAATGCTGAATTTATTAAATAAAAAAATACCGATGGCTAACTTAACCATCGGTATTTAAATTTAAGAATATAGCTAGATTAAAGCTTATTCATAGTCACTAATTGGCGCACATGAACAATGTAAATGGCGGTCGCCATACACATCATCCAGACGTTTAACTGCTGGCCAATATTTGCTTTGTTTCGTTGCTTCACTTGGGAACACAGCACATTCACGACTATAACTATGTGACCACTCTTGCACTAATTCATATTGTGTATGAGGTGCATTAACTAATGGATTGTCATCAATTGGCCATACGCCTTTATCTACTTGTGCAATTTCAGCACGAATAGAAAGCAGAGCTTCAATAAAGCGATCAATTTCAACTTTACTTTCAGACTCTGTTGGCTCGATCATTAATGTACCCGCAACAGGGAATGACATGGTTGGAGCATGGAATCCATAGTCAATTAAACGCTTAGCCACATCCATTTCACTGATACCGTAATTCGCTTTTAATGGGCGAATATCGATAATACATTCATGTGCGACATAACCATCAGCGCCAGCATAAAGAATGTCATAATCATTTTTCAAACGTTGTGCGATATAGTTCGCATTTAAGATTGCCACTTGGCTTGCTTGTTTAAGCCCTTGTGCACCCATCATACGAATATACATCCAACTAATCGGTAGTATTGAAGCGCTACCAAATTGAGCCGCAGAAACAGCACCTTGTGTAGTGACATTTTCCATTTCAACAACAGAATGACCTGGTACAAATGGCGCTAAGTGTGATTTCACGCCAATAGGCCCCATTCCTGGACCACCACCACCATGAGGAATACAGAAGGTTTTATGTAAGTTTAAGTGAGAAACATCAGAACCAATAAAGCCTGGTGTTGTGATCCCCACTTGCGCATTCATATTGGCACCATCAAGATAAACTTGCCCGCCATATTGATGAATGATTTCACAAACTTCACGAATACCTTCTTCATAAACACCATGCGTTGATGGGTATGTCACCATCACACAAGAGAGTTCAGCTTGATGTTTTTCTGCTTTGGCTTTTAAGTCTGCAATATCTATATTGCCGTTATCATCACAACCGACCACCACCACTGTCATGCCTGCCATATGAGCAGAAGCTGGGTTAGTACCGTGTGCTGAACTTGGGATCAAGCAGATATGTCGCGCACCTTCACCACGGCTTTGGTGATAACGACGAATCGCTAATAAGCCCGCATATTCACCTTGCGCACCCGAGTTTGGTTGCATACACATCGCATCATAACCCGTTAGTGCAGCAAGCCAATTGGATAGTTGTCCAATCATCACTTGATAGCCTTTCGCTTGATAGGCTGGGCAGAATGGATGTAGCTCTGTAAATTCAGGCCATGTGATCGGGATCATTTCAGCGGCAGCATTAAGTTTCATCGTACATGATCCTAATGGGATCATCGCTTGATTCAATGCTAAGTCTTTATTTTCTAAACGATGCATATAGCGCATCATTTCTGTTTCACTGCGATACTGATGAAAGTTTTCATGTGTCAGCACAGTGTCTTTACGTTGCATAGAAGCAGGAATTGATACTGATGAGGAGGCAACTTGTTTATCAAGTGCATCAATATCACCAGTTAATGCTTTACCACTGATAATTTCAACAAGCCTTAATACATCTTCACGCGTTGTAATTTCGCTTAGTGTTACACCTACTGCACCCACAATATCGGTACGTAAGTTAATTTCGGCATCTTTAGCGCGTTGTAATACAGCGGCTTTATCTGTGGTATCAATCGTTAATGTATCAAACCAAGTTTTATGGCGTAATACCATACCGTTTTGTTGTAAACCCGCAGCTAAAATATCCGTTAAACGATGAATACGTTGAGCGATGGTTTTTAACCCTTCTGGCCCATGATAAACCGCATACATAGCCGCGATATTGGCAAGTAAAACTTGGGATGTACAAATATTCGAGTTCGCTTTTTCACGACGAATATGCTGTTCACGCGTTTGCATCGCCATACGTAATGCACGATTACCCGCAGCATCGCGAGAGACACCAATAATACGACCCGGCATCGCACGTTTATATTCATCACGACAAGCAAAGAATGCCGCATGTGGGCCACCGTAACCCATAGGGACACCAAAACGTTGCGCTGAGCCTAATACGATATCAGCACCTTGATGACCAGGAGCAGTGAGAACCACCAGCGCCATTAAATCAGCGGCAACACTAGTAATTATTTTGCGCTCTTTTAGTGCGGCTAATAACTTGCTGTGATCATGAACTTCGCCCGTTGTGCCGACTTGTTGTAATAGCACACCAAAGACACCTTCAAGCTCTAATACTTTTTCAGCTTTATCAACAACAACCTCAAAACCAAAAGTATCTGCACGAGTTCTGACAACATCTAAGGTTTGAGGGTGAATATCATCAGCGACAAAGAAACGATCCGCATTTTTCAGTTTGCTTACACGTTTTGCCATTGCCATTGCTTCAGCTGCGGCCGTTGCCTCATCTAGCAACGATGCAGAAGCGAGATCCATTCCTGTATAATCAATGGTAACCTGTTGGAAATTCAATAGTGATTCTAGACGACCTTGAGAAACTTCTGGCTGATAAGGTGTATAAGCGGTATACCAACCTGGATTTTCTAATAAATTACGCAAAATCACAGGAGGCAATACAGAAGGTGCGTAACCCATTCCAATGTAAGAAGTAAAACGTTTATTTTGGCTGGCGATCGCTTTTAATTCAGCCAAGGCTTCTTGCTCTGTTGCCCCTGCACCCACATTCGGTGGTGTTTCTAATTGAATATTATCTGGAACAATTTTTTGAGTTAATTCATTTAATGAGGAGACGCCAACAGCACTGAGCATCTCTTTAATCTGTTCTGGTGATGAACCAATATGGCGACGAATAAATTCATCGCGATACTCTAACTGATTTAAAGTCTGTGTCATTGCAAGTAATTTCCTGAATTCACTATGAATGGATAGGTAAATAGCACAAGGCTTAAAGCGCGTTGAGATAGCATTACGATAACAAGCTAACAAATAAAAACGCCCCGACATTGATTTGACGGGGCGCTTCGTTTTACTCTTCGTTATCTACCAGTTCTTGATAACCGGCGGCATCAAGTAAGTCATCTAATTCGCTTTCATTATTTGCTTTAATGCGAAATAACCAACCTTCTCCGTAAGGCGCACTGTTCACCAGTTCTGGAGAACCATCTAACTCTTCATTTACTGCGATAATTGCACCCGATAATGGTGCGTAAATATCTGATGCTGCTTTTACTGATTCCGCTACCGCACAATCATCGCCAGCTGCGACTTCTCTACCCACTTCTGGTAGATCAACAAACACCATGTCACCTAATAATTCCTGTGCATGTTCAGTAATACCGATAGTGTATTCACCATTGCCTTCTGAACGGATCCACTCATGAGATTGTGCGTATTTTAATTCACTAGGTATTTGACTCATTGACCTTACTCTCCATTTAAAATGATTGTACGTGTTATACCAATGCTTTACCTGAACGAACAAAACCAGGTTTTACCACTTCTACTGGCATCTCACGATTACGCATTAATACAATTGCGCTATCTTTTATACCTGCTGGAACTCTTGCTAATGCAATACTAAAGCCTAATGTAGGTGAAAAAGTACCACTTGTAATAATACCTTCTCTTAACTCACCTAAATCATCAGTAAAGTGTACGGCAGTGCCAGCACGCAACACACCTTTCTCTCGCATTACAAGACCAACAAGTTTATCTGTGCCTGTTGCGCGTAATTTTTCTAATGCTTCTCGACCAATAAATTGACGATCTTCTGGTGCCCATGCAATCGTCCATCCCATATTTGCTTCAAGTGGATTAATCGTTTCATCCATCTCTTGGCTATAAAGGTTCATTCCCGCTTCTAGGCGTAATGTGTCTCTTGCACCTAATCCTGCGGGTTTAACTCCCACAGCTAATAATTTTTTCCAAAAATCGACTGCTTGCTCTTTTGGCATTGCGATTTCATAGCCAGCTTCACCGGTATAGCCCGTTGTCGCAATAAACAAGTCTCCAAGCTCTACACCATAGAAAGGCTTCATGGCAGAAACGACTTGGCGTTGCGCTTCGCTTAATAAGCTTTGTACTTTCTCTTGTGCATGAGGACCTTGAACAGCGATTAAAGCCAGATCGTCTCGAACAGTGATATCAACCACATAATCTGAAGCATGTTGTTCAATCCACGCGAGATCTTTTTCACGAGTAGCAGAATTCACAACGAGACGATAGAAAGAGTCATCAAAGTAATAGACGATAAGATCATCAATTACACCACCTGATGCATTTAGCATACCGGTATAAAGCGCCTTACCTTTTTCGGTGAGTTTAGCGATATCATTCGCTAATAAATAACGTAGAAAATCTTTAACTTGTGAGCCATGTAAGTCAACAATGGTCATATGAGAAACATCAAACATACCTGCATCACGACGTACAATATGATGTTCATCTATTTGGGAGCCATAATGCAAAGGCATCATCCAACCATGAAAATCGACCATACGAGCACCGCAGGCTACGTGCTCATCATACAACGGAGTCTGTTTTGCCATTCTTCCCTCTTTCTACTTTTACTTTAGATTATTCAGAGAACGTAATTTGTTAAATATAAAATTAAACTTGATTTGAAATCATAGTGTTAATCTCAAACTTAAGTTTATTTTTAAACATAGATTTAACAAACACGAGCAATTAACGTACAACGCAAACGATACCATCCCCTTGAACTTAGCATTGTGAGAAAAAATAAACCATAAGTTAAAATAGGGTATTGTGTCTCTTAATCATAATGTAGACATATGGGTATGCAGAACTAATGATTGCAATTATGCGTATCAGCGCTCATTTTTAGCGAGGAATTACTGAAAAAAAGGAATTAGTGCAAAGAATAGACTGAAAAAATAGATTTTTTTAGTTCTATTTCTTCAGTCAGATATAAATAAAAGTAATGTGAAATAAGAGAGAAATTAGATTTTTTCAACTGAAGTGAAATTTTTATTACTTAACCATTCAGGTAAATCAGAAAGTCCCATTGCTTGCTCAAGTAACTTAGGTTTTACCCCCGGTAAACTATCCGCTAACGAAAGACCGATATCTCGAACCAGTTTTTTAACAGGGTTATTGCCAGCAAAAAGTTCACGGAATCCTTGCATACTTGCCAACATCACCGCGGCTGCATGTTTGCGGCGGCGTTCAAATCGTCTCAAATAGAGATATTCACCAAAATCTTTACCTTCCGCTTTTAAGCGGCGAATTTCACCAATTAACTCCGCAACATCCATAAAACCAAGATTAACACCTTGTCCAGCTAAAGGGTGGATAGTATGAGCAGCATCACCTAGTAACGCTAAGCGAGGAGCGGCAAATTGGCGAGCATAACGACCTGTTAATGGTATGGTCATGCGATCACTTATTAATTCACATTGACCTAAACGCATATCAAAGGTCACACCCAATGTGCGCTCAAATAAGCTTTTTTCTGCGCTTTTATAACGTTCAGCAAGGTTGCTTGGTAAAGACCAAACAATAGAACAAGTATGAGGATCAGAAAGAGGCAGAAATGCCAAAATACCTTCGCCATGAAAAACTTGGCGCGCAACATTTTCATGAGGTTGTTCGGTACGAATAGTGGCAACTAATGCGTGATGTTCATAGTCCCAAAACGTCAGTGGAATATCAGCATGTTTACGTAGCCATGAATTAGCACCATCAGCGCCCACAACAAGTCTTGCGGTTAACATTTCGCCATCATTAAGGGTAATGAAAGCATCGTTTTCCCCCCACACCACACGCTCAATTTGCGTTGATGAATAGAAGGTAATATCACTATGGCTTTCACATTTTTGCCAAAGCACTTCACGAATAAGGTTATTTTCGATAATAGAGCCTAAGTGGCTGAATCCTTCTTTTTGTGCTGCAAACTCAATACGGCCAAAGCTATCTTGATCCCAAACTTCCATGCCTTGATAAGGTGCTGTTCGTAATGCTTGCAAATTTTCCCAAACACCTAGTTTTTTCAGCAGCATTTCACTGGCTGTATTAATAGCAGATACGCGTAATGAAAAATCATCTTGTGGGTGAAAAAGCGTCGTTACTGGGTGATTTTCTATTATCGCTATACGTAATCCACACCCGTGTAATCCGCTGGCTAATGCAAGCCCAACCATTCCACCACCAGCAATAACAACATCAAATGATTTCATAATAAAAGTATCCTAAAAAGCGATTATATTTAGTCTGTCCAGCCAAGTGTTTGATGCGCCAATTTATCTCTCATCATTGGGAGCAATTCCATCGTCATTAGCCCTAAATTACGAGAAACAATCAGTGGCACACAACGATTTGCAAACACTTTCACCAACCCATCAGTAATAGAGATTGTTTTTTCTCTATCTTGTTGGCGAAGTTGTTGATATTGAGAGAGTACTCGATAACTACCAATATCAGTATTGGCATTAATCGCTTGAGTGATCGTATTGGCGAGAGCCATAACATCACGTAAACCAAGGTTAAAACCTTGTCCTGCGATAGGATGAAGTGTTTGCGAGGCATTTCCAACTAACGCTAAACGATGACCAATAATTTGATTAGCTTTTTGTAGTGCTAAAGGGTAGCAATTTCGCTTACCAATATGCTCTATCTTTCCTAAACGCCAGCCAAAGTCACGCTGTAAATGCGCGAGAGTTGTTTCATCATCCCACTGTGAGACTTCATCCAAGTTTTCAATAGAATGACACCATACTAATGAGCTACGCCCTTCACTCATTGGTAACATGGCTAATGGACCAAACTCCGTAAAACGCTCAAAAGCTTTGCCTTGAGGATCAATTTCTGTTTTGACATTAGCGATCACAGCCACTTGATGATAAGGCTCTCGTTGCCATTGAATATGGCACTGGTGACCAATAGGTGAATGAGTACCATCAGCAGCAATCAGTAAATCACCCGATAATTGCGTACCATCATCAAGTGTTACCTCAACAGAATCGATATTACGTTGAACTTGTTCAACTTTAGCGGGGCAATAAAGCGTGATATTAGATTGTTTTTTTAACTTAGCAAAAAGCTGACGCCCAGCATCATGCAATTCAATAACATAACCCAGTGCTGAGATATCATAGTCTTGTGCATGAATATTAACAAAACCACAATGACCTTTATCAGAGACATGAACATGATTAATGGGAGTGACAAAAGGTTTTAATGTTGACCAAAGCCCGATTTGCTCTAACCGTTTCGCTGTTCCATGTGCTAATGCGATCGCTCTTGCATCAAACCCAGGGTGCCCATTGTCAGGCTCTCTTGCTTCAATTAACGAAATTGAAATCTTGCCTTTATTTAATACAGAGAGAGCAAGTGCTAATGTCGCACCTGCCATTCCACCACCCACAATAATCACATTCATGCTGATTTTAGCCTTAAATTTTTCCTGCCATCAGAGCTTCAATTTCATCAGGATCTTTAACGACAGATGCCGTTAAATTCTCATTGCCTGTTTCCGTGATAACAATGTCATCTTCAATGCGAATACCAATGCCACGATACTCTTGTGGCACATCTGCATCTGGCGCAATGTAAAGTCCCGGTTCAATGGTCAGTACCATGCCTGGTTCTAAAATGCGGTCACGCTCAGTGCCATAATGTCCTACATCATGAACATCAAGACCTAGCCAATGGCTTAAGCTATGCATAAAGAAACGCTGATAGGCTTTTGTCTCAATAAGATGCTCGATTTCACCGTGCATAATGCCCAGTTTAACCAGTCCTTCGACCATGATATACACGACATGCTCAGTGACTTCTTTGATACTTGTACCAGGTTTGTACAATTCCAAAGAAACATTGATGGATTTTAAGACTATGTCATAAATTTCACGTTGTTGACGGCTAAATTTACCATTAACAGGGAAAGTACGGGTGATATCACCAGCATAACCTTCATATTCACAGCCTGCATCAATAAGAACTAAATCCCCATCACGCATTTTGGTTTCATTTTCGGTGTAGTGCAAAATACAACCATTTTCACCACTGCCGACAATACTGTTATACGAAGGAAAACGCGCACCATGAGAGGTAAACTCATGTTCAATCTCACCTTGCAGTTGATATTCATACATACCTGGCTGACATTTTTGCATCGCACGCGTATGTGCTAATGCGGTAATTTTTCCAGCCTTACGCAGTAAATCAAGTTCAAAATCAGATTTAAATAGGCGTTGCTCATGAACAATTGGGCGCCAATCAATGATAGTTTGTGGTGCTTTTAAGTTACGACGAGACCCTTTTCTTAAGGTTTCTAATGCACCAAAGACTATCTCATCAGCAAACGCATATTCACCTTGAGCATGATAAACAACATCTAACCCGTTTAATAATTGGTACAGTTGCTCACCAACATCTTCATAAGGTAGCGCCTTATCAACACCTAATTTTTCAGGTGCAGCTTCTTGTCCAAGGCGACGACCAAACCAAATTTCAGCGGTTAAATCTCTAACGCGATTAAAAAGCACACTGTGATTATGTGTTTCATCACTTTTAATCAGCACAAGAATAGCTTCAGGCTCGCTGAAACCCGTTAGATAAAGGAAATCACTATGTTGGCGATAAGGATACTCACTATCGGCATTACGTTGCGCTGGTGGTGCGGCGAAAAAGATAGCTGCACTCGCAGGCTTCATTTGAGCTAATAATGCCTGACGACGGGATAAAAATTCTTGCTTATTCATACCCACTCCTGTCTTTCATTTATCTTTATGGTTATCTAATTAATGATGAAATTAATGTAGTACACGTTGCTCATTTTGTTTGTCATTTCCTTTGTCTTTTGGTGCGACAAAAGTGATATAACAAAGTTGAACGGATACTTTTACATATTCACTGACTTCTTCAAGTGCATCTTCAAGTTCTTCTTGGTTTTCGTCTTCTTCGTAACCTAGCGCACCAATATTACGCAAATCAGTAATCACTTCGGTCAATTCTTTATGATCAGACAACTTAGGTTGAGCAACACCCAGACCTAAAAGAAAATGATTAACCCATCCCGCAAGGGCATCGGCTCTTAGAAAAACAGATTCAGATTCGTCAGGTACTAACATAGAGAAGTTGAACACACTGTCATCGAGCTGTTCATAGGTGATGTGATAAAGCTCTTCAAGTGGCTCTGATAACGTTTTAGGAAAAGCTAAACCCTCATTAGTCAGATCGTGTAATAAGGTTTTCCAACTGTTATCGCGCACTGCACCGCAAATAAATCCTGTAATCAAACCATGCATTTCAGCCGCGGTTAAAGGTACTGTATGTTGCTGTAATAATGCATCAATAGTTTGATAATTCGGTAATGTGTTCTGTTTTGACATAAGAATAAACGTCGCATTTAGGGGAATAGTTCAAGATATGCTACCATCAATAGAAGTCGCTGTACCAGTTAAGCCATGTTAATCATTGGAATTTTTGCAGTAATAGCGTTTAATACAGCGTTATAACCGTATACACTACTAAACACGTAGCACAGATTTTATGTCAGGAAGGAATCATGTCCGCACAACCCGTTGATCTTCAAATTTTTGGGCGCTCATTACGTGTCAATTGCCCACCAGAACAAAGAGATGCTTTACTGGCTTCTGCTGCTGAACTGGAACAACGATTACAAGATCTCAAAGAACGCAGTGGTGTTTCCAACACAGAGCACTTAATTTTTATCGTGGCATTAAATATGAGTCATGAGTTGGCAGAAGAAAAGTTAAAAACCAGAGACTATGCCTACAACATGGAAGAGAAGATAAAAATGCTACAACAATCCATTGAACAAGCTTTACACGATCAAGGCAAGCATCATGATCGCACTTTTTCAACTGCGAAGTAGATTTGTTCAGAAAGCACGCGTACACCACGAAATTCACAGATAATAGGTTGCTTTCTACAATTAAAATAATACAATAGTTCATAGATAAGGTGCTTAACGCACCCACCAAATTTCTCTGAGATGTTTGCCAGCGGGCCAGTCCCCTGAGCCGATATTCGAAACACATAGAACGTGGTGATCTGTTGCTTGTGAGCATACCCGATTCGTTCAGGCAGCCTAATGGCAGCAACACTATGTTCACCTTGGACCATGGGTTCAAGGGTTACAGCTTGCGGCGGCATCTTGGAGACCTCCATTTAAGTTCTAAACACTGAGTATTTTATAAATGCTTAATGTTTAGAACTTTTTTTATACCCTTTTCCCTTACCCTATCTTGGCTTTTCTCTTTTTTACCTCTAAAGTGTAATAAATTGATGTTAATGATACTTCAGCATTAACACTAACGACTTACTGATGGGTTGATGAATGATAGAAACCTCACTTTTTAAGCAAAGAGATGAAATACGCAAGTCTATCCGCCAAAAGAGACGTTTACTCACTCAAGAGCAACAGCAACACGCTGCGCTAAAACTATGCGAGCAAGTTCTTACTCACCCTAAAATCAAACAAGCGCAGACGATTGCACTGTTTCTTTCTTTTGATGGTGAAATTGATACATCACCGTTGATCTCCCAGCTTTGGGCATTAAATAAACAAGTTTGCTTACCTGTATTGCATCCCTTTCATCGCCATCACCTCCTTTTTTTACGCTACACACCTTCTACTACATTAGTAAAAAATCGCTTTAATATTTCAGAGCCGCCTTTAAATGTGAATGCGGTGATCCCTCTTTCTAATATCGATATTATTTTTACCCCACTTGTCGCATTTGATGAACAAGGTCAACGATTAGGTATGGGTGGTGGTTTTTACGATAGAACACTAGAAAACTGGCAACAAAAATCATTTTACCCAATGGGATTAGCGCATACTTGCCAACAAGTTGCTCACCTTCCTATTGCGAATTGGGATGTACCATTACCTGAAATTATTACACCAGAAAAGATCTGGCATTTTTAGTTTTGTATTAGTGTTAGATTAAAATTAATGATTATCATCTGTGTTTTTTTATATTTTTGATAAAAAAAATAATATTAAATACCTTTTTATATTTTCAGCTATACAAAAGGTATTTTATTGTAATGGATAATAAAACAAAAAGTCACATAATAAAAAGTATTAGTATTATTATCAATCTAACTAAAAAGAGAGAAATAGAAATAAAAAAAGATTCTACTATAAACTCATTAGAAACTGAATATCAATTTAAACTAAAAAAAACAAAAAAATCATTTATTTTAAAAAAAATAGAACATCACATTATTTTTTTAGATAATAAAAAAAATGCATTTATATTATTAAAAAAAAATAAAAATACATATCTTATTTATAATATACAAACAGATAAAACAGAAAACCTAAGTCAAAGCCAATTCAATTCATTAAACATCTCACAATATTATTATCTCTGTTTTAAAGAAAATCCATTTTTTAGTCTCTCATGGTTTTTTACAGTAATAAAGAAATACAAACTTATCTTTATAAATATTTTATTTTACTCACTCATTCTCCAATTATTAATGCTCACATCGCCTTTTATAATACAAATTATCATGGATAAAGTGATTATCCATCAGGCTCTATCAACACTAGATGTTTTAATTATTGGATTGATTTTTATTGCTATTTTAGAAGGAACACTAAAAGGAATTCGAGAATATATTTATCAGCACACAGCAAATAAAATTGATATAACGTTAAGTCTAAAACTCGCCCAACACTTATTTAGGCTTCCTATCGGCTATTTTAAATCACGTCAAACGGGTGCCATTGTTGCACGAATAAAAGAATTAGATATTATTCGAGAATTTATAACAAAAACGCTGTTACTGTTATTTGTTGACTCTTCTTTTATTTTTTTATTTATATTTGCAATGGCAATATTATCGCTAAAGCTAACATTAATATTTATTTCAACAATTCCTCTTTATCTTATTTTAGCTAAATTACTTGCCCCAAAAATAGAATTTGCAGTTCAGCATCTTTATCAAAAAGTTGCAGTCAATACAGCCTTTCTTACTGAAAGCTTAGGGGGTATTGAGACAATTAAAAGCCTTTCTCTTGAGCCAAGATTTACACAACAATGGTATACACAAATACATAAACTAACAGGTGAAAACGAAAAACTTCAAAATATTGATAATTTATCTCGTTTTATTGTGTCATTTATAAATAAAACAACAGTTGCACTACTCTTATGGGTAGGGGCTTGTGAAGTTATTTCGCTCTCAATGACAATAGGTCAGCTTATTGCTTTTACGATGCTACTTGGCTATTGCTTACAGCCTTTAGCGACAGCTATTGATGTTTGGGGAAAATATATCAAAACAAAAACAGCAATCTACAACTTACAAGATATACTTAACCTTCCTAAAGAACAAAATAGTTCAATATTAGAAACAAATATTAAGGGGGAAATTACCTTTGATAATGTCAGTTTTCATTATCAAAATCATACGCCTGCTATTTTAAATAATATTTCATTACATATAAAAAGACATGAAATTATTGGTGTTGTTGGAACATCAGGATCAGGAAAAAGTACTTTAGCACGCATGATCTCAGGTCTTTATATTCCACAATCAGGTCATGTCGCACTTGATAATATTCCTCTTTCACAACTTAATTTAAATAGAGTACGCCAGCAAATAGGTATTATTCTACAACAAAATTTTTTATTTAATCTCAGTGTGTTTGATAATATCCGACTCACTCGACAAAATGCCTCTTTAGAAGACGTTATTTACGTAGCAAAACTAACGGGCGCTCATGAATTTATTTTAAAACTACCATTAGGTTATGACACTATTATTGCAGAGGGAGGTCAATCTTTATCAGGAGGACAACGCCAACGTATTGCGATTGCAAGAGCCTTATTATCTTCGCCTAAAATTTTAATCTTTGATGAAGCCACCAGCGCATTAGATGATGAATCTCAGGCTATTATCCAAGAGCACCTTCCTCTTATTGCAAAAGAGAGAACCGTTATCATTATTGCTCATCGTCTTTCAACGGTGAGAACTTGCCATCGTATTATTGTGTTGGAAAAAGGCAACCTTATTGAAGAAGGATCACATAAGGAATTAATTGCAAAAAATAGCCACTACAAAAAACTTTGGCAACGTCAACAAGGATGTTGAGTATGAACCTAAATATAAAATCTGCACTCTCTAAAGTATTTCAACGTAAGAAAAAGAATATTAATTATGATTTCTACCCTAATCATATTGCACTTATTGAAAAACCTTTAACGCCATATAGCCGTTATATTGCGTCAATTATTTCATTCAGTGTTATCGCTTTTCTTATGTGGGCTTATTTAGGTAAATTAAATGTGCAATCATCTGCAACAGGTAAACTTATTGTTGCAGGGCATTCTCAAGTTATTCAAATTTATGAGCATAGCCGCCTTGCTGTCCTTCATGTAAAAGAGGGACAAAAAGTAAATCAAGGTGATACATTACTAACACTCGATATATTGGGTGTTGATGAGGAAGTTAAAGGAATACAGAAAAAAATAGATAGTCTGCTGTTACTTAAACTTCGTTATCAAGCATTAAGCCAAGAAACATCTCCACAAAAACTTTATCATTTTAATAAATTAGATGAAAAGACAAAAAAATCCATTCTTATCAGTTACCAAAAAGAAAAAGATGAATTTGAAAGTAATATAAATTTAATTGATGCCGAAATCGAGGTGAATAATAAAAATCAAACTATGATCCATAATGAACTACTATCATTAAATATATTAAAAGAAAATATTAAACAACGTTTTATTCTTAAGAAAAAGCTCTTTATAAAAAAAATAATTAGCCAAATGGAATATCTAGAAAATGAAAAAGAGTTATTAGAAATAAACCGAGTTATTACAATTAAGAATGCTGAATATCAACTTATTAAGAGTCAAGAGAAAAAACTAAATGAAAATTTAGATATATTGGAGAAACAGAAGAAATTAGAGTGGCATGATAAATATAAACAATATGAAAGTGAACTATTAATTTATAGCCAAAATCTTAATCATGCCCAAAAACGACAACAGCTAAAAATCGTCCGTTCTCCCGTTGCAGGTACTGTACAACAAATCACAAATTACACACTTGGCAGTATCTTACAACCATCACAACAAGTAATGACGATAATTCCTGATAATCAGCACAATATAGCAGAAGTTAATATTCTCAATAAAGATATTGGTTTTATTCATGTAGGGCAAAAAGCAATGATAAAAATAGATGCTTTTCCTTACACTCGTTATGGCACCTTAGAAGGAAATATAACCAATATCGCCAGAGATTCCGTTCAACATGAGCAGCTAGGTTTAGTTTATCCCGCAACAATTGAACTAAATACGCAAATGATAGAAAGTAATAATCAACAATATAACCTTGCCCCTGGGATGTCTTTAGTCGCTGAAATTATTATCGATAGACGTCGTGTTATTGACTATTTCTTAAGCCCAATAGAAGTTTACCGTCATAACGCACTAACAGAAAAATAATAAGGTGCTGAATATCATGAATAATATTAATTTAGAGAAAGAAAAAAAATATCACTCATCAATTATTGATGGACTAATTTATTTTTCAAAAACACAAAGTGGAAAGATAAAAAAAGAGCAAGTTATTCATTTTCTGGGTAAAGAAGATCATCTTAATAAATGGGATATTCTTGAAGCCATTCAACTTTTGGAATTAAAAGGTGATTTCTGTTTATTCGATTATAATGAGGATCTTATTATCGATACCCTTATCGAAATAAATGATTCTTGGTATATTTTAAAAAAAATAAAAGAAAAAACATTAATTATTATAAATCCTACAAATAATATAAAAACCGAACATGTCATTGATAAAGAAAAAAAGCTTAATACATTACAACTTATTGCTAAAGAGCCCTCTTCATCATTATCAAAATTTAATCTAAATTGGTTTATTCCTTCTATACTAAAGCAGAAAAAATCATTATTTCTGTTTTTTATTTTATCTTGTTGCATTCAACTTTTTGCTCTAGTGAATCCCATTATTTTTGAAAAATTTATCGATACCGTTTTAACGGGGAGAGATTTATCTAATTTACATCTATTTGGTTGTCTATTCGTCTTAATTGCTATCACAGAGCCCATATATCTTTTTTTGCGAGATAAGTTATATGCATTTATATCTTGTCAATTAAGTGCTGAATTTTCAGGAAAAGCGTATCAACATCTCATCCGCTTACCGAGTCATTTTTTTACTCAACGCCCATCTGGACAAATCATTGCTCGTATACAAGAGCTTTCACATATCAGACAATTTATTACTGGTTCAGCATTGATGATGGTGCTTGATCTTATTTTTATTGCTGTGTTTATCTTTGTGATGTTTATTTATTCATCAACCTTAACGTGGATAACATTAAGTTCTTTAGTTCTTTATTTTATATTTTGGCTTATTCTTGGACCTATCATTCGTTATTGGGTAAAGCAAGAATATCAAACCAACGCAGATAATATTAGTCTACTGACAGAAGCGATAAATGGCATAGAAACCATTAAAGTGACGGCAACAGAAAATCATTTTATAGAAAAGTGGCAATACAAGTTGACCGATCACATTAATAAACGTTTTTCAGGTGCTAAAAAAGCGTTATTCGCTCAGCAATTTATTTTTATTATTCATAAGATCACTACTGCAATTATTTTATGGCAAGGCGTCAATTTCATTATTAATGCACAAATGACCGTGGGTGAACTTATTGCGTTTAATTTATTTGCCGCCCATATTACACAACCTATTTTACGTTTAGCGCAATGTTGGCAAGATTTTCAACAAACATCCATTTCTTTGCGCCGTATTGGTGATATTTTAAGTAATCCCACAGAACACCAATACCAAGGATTAGCTACCGTTCCTAAAATAACAGGGAGTATTACTTTTTCAAATGTCTATTTTCGTTACACAGACAAGACACCTGATGTTATTGAGTCACTTTCTTTATCTATTCCAGCAGGGAAATTTATTGGTATTACAGGGCGTTCTGGCTCAGGAAAAAGTACTCTTACTCGCTTAATTCAACGTTTCTATACGCCCCAACAAGGAAAAATTTATATTGATGGCATGGATTTAGCTATCGCTGATCCTTTATCTCTACGCCAAAGCATGAGTGTCGTTTTACAAGAGAGCTTTTTATTTAGTGGCTCTATTTTTGAAAATATTCGTTTATCAAAACCGAATGCGAGTGAAGAAGAAATAACAGAAGCGGCTCAACTTGCTGGCGCTTTAGATTTTATTAATCAACTCCCTTTAGGATTTAATACACAAGTAGGAGAAAGAGGCGCTAATTTATCAGGCGGGCAACGCCAGCGTATTGCACTTGCTAGAGCCTTATTAACTAATCCACGTATTCTTATTTTAGATGAAGCAACATCTGCATTAGACTATGAGTCTGAAGCACAAATTTTAGCGAATTTACCTCAGATTTGTAAAAACAGAACCGTAATTAGTATTGCACATCGCCTAAATACATTAGCGCATTCAGATTATATTTATGTAATAGATAAAGGGCAGATATTAGAAGAAGGCTCTCACTCTCATTTATTAGAAAACCAAGCACTCTATTACCAATTATGGCAGCAACAAATTCAATAAATAAAGATCAAAAGATACAAAAAAGGCTCGATATTTCGAGCCTTCAATATATTACGAATAATTTATTAATAATTAGTAAAGCATACGAGCGCGGATTGTTCCTGGTAATGCTTTGATTTTTTGTAACACTAACTCAGCTTGAGCTTTCGTTTGTGTTGTAATATCGATCACAACATAACCTACGTTACCTGACGTACGTAAATATTGCGCGGCTACGTTGATATTTTCTTCAGTAAACACTTTGTTGATGCTATTCATCATACCTGGGCGGTTTTCATGAATATGCAGTAAACGGTTTACATCGTCGCCGTGGCTTGGCAGTGATACTTCTGGGAAATTAACAGCAGATAATGTAGAGCCGTTATCTGAATATTTCGCTAATTTACCCGCAACTTCATAGCCAATGTTTTCTTGCGCTTCTTGAGTTGAACCACCGATATGTGGTGTTAATATCACATTGTCGAACTTGATAAGTTCAGAAACAAACGGATCGTTAGGATCGTTATTTGCACCCGGCTCTGATGGGAATACGTCAACCGCAGCACCAGATAAATGTTTTGATTCTAACGCTTGAGCCAATGCAGGAATATCAACCACCGTACCACGAGAAGCGTTGACAAGAATTGCTCCCGGCTTCATGCGCTGAATTTCTTCATGCCCAATCATATTCTTGGTTGATGGTGTTTCTGGCACATGTAAGCTGACAATGTCACACATATTCAACAGTTCAGAGAGATGACGAATTTGTGTTGCATTACCTAATGGCAGTTTGTTTTCAATATCATAGAAATAGACATCTAAACCCACACTTTCAGCCAAAATGCCTAGCTGTGTACCAATGTGACCATAACCAATAATACCTAGTTTTTTACCTCGTGCTTCAAAACAGCCTTTGGCTTGTTTATCCCAAACACCACGATGGGCTTTCGCATTGGCTTCAGGAATACGACGCAGTAATAACAGTAATTCGCCAAGCACCATCTCAGCCACGGAACGGGTGTTTGAGAAAGGTGCGTTGAAAACAGGAATACCACGACGGGCAGCAGCCTCTAAATCAACCTGATTGGTACCGATACAGAAGCATCCCACTGCAACTAATTTTTCAGCCGCAGCAAAAATCTCTTCCGTTAAATGAGTGCGGGAACGAAGACCAACAAAACGTGCATCACGGATAGCTTCTTTTAATTCTTCGTCCGATAATGCGCCTTTGTGATATTCAATATTGGTATAACCCGCAGCTCTTAAATTTTCTACTGCACTTTGGTGCACACCTTCGAGGAGTAGAAACTTTATTTTTTCTTTTTCCAAAGATACTTTGACCATTTACCCTGCCCTATCGTTATTACATTTAATGAAAAACAAAATCCTGTCTCAACAACATAACAAAAATAGATTTTGTGGCAATACAACCGATTGCAGTGATGACAGAATAAGCGGTAAAGAAAGCGATTTTCTACCGAGTAAAATGATTTTGACTTTGAAAATGGCAGGATTTTAAAGAGAGATATAACTATCGTGTGATATATATCACTGAATTTGCAGTTTCTAAAATAATTTAAAAAATAGGTAGCCATCGCTACCTATCTTAAAAAGAATTACTTAATGGTTTTCACACCTTCAGCGGTACCCATTAAAACAACATTCGCACCACGGTTAGCAAATAATCCTACGGTTACAACACCTGGAATACTGTTAATTTTGTTTTCCAGTTCAATAGGATTAAGAATAGTTAAGTTATGAACGTCTAAAATAACGTTACCGTTATCTGTTACCACATTTTCACGATATTCAGGTAAACCACCCAGTTTGACCAATTCACGAGCAACATAAGAGCGCGCCATTGGAATGACTTCTACGGGTAGTGGGAATTTACCTAATACGTCGACTTGTTTAGATTCATCAACAATACAGATAAATGTTTTCGCTACACCTGCGATAATTTTTTCACGGGTTAATGCTGCTCCGCCACCTTTGATCATTTGCATGTGATGGTTAATTTCATCAGCACCATCAACATAAATGTCTAAAGAGTCAACTTCATTACAATCAAAAACAGGAATGCCGTAACTTTTTAATTTTGCAGTTGATGCTTCTGAACTTGAAACAGTACCTTCGATTTGACCTTTCATTGTTGCTAATGCATCAATAAAGTGAGAAGCCGTAGAGCCAGTACCGACACCCACAATCGTGCCTGGTTTTACATATTCAAGCGCCGCCCAACCTACTGCTTTTTTCAATTCATCCTGAGTCATTTAAAAAACCTTATTTATCACGTTAATGGACTAAGAATAGCATATTGCATTCAAAACTAGCACGAGACACATCAAAAACTGAGAAGCAACATTTTAACTCATTACAACGAAAAATATGGCATAGTAAGCAATAGAATATAAAATCGAAGAGAGTCTGTTAATGAAACGCCCTGATTATCGAGCATTACAAGCCCTTGATGCCGTCATTCGAGAACGTGGCTTTGAAAGAGCCGCGCAAAAGTTATGTATTACACAATCTGCCGTTTCACAGCGTATCAAACAATTAGAAAACTTATTCGGGCAACCGCTATTAGTCAGAACTGTTCCACCTCAACCCACTGAGCAAGGACAAAAATTATTAGCGCTATTGCATCAAGTAGAATTACTTGAAGAACAATGGTTAGGTGATGAAAATAGCGGTTCTACGCCTCTTTTACTCTCTTTGGCGGTGAATGCTGACAGTTTAGCAACATGGTTATTGCCTGCTTTGCATCCCGTCTTAACGCAACTGCCTATTCGTCTCAATATTCAAGTAGAAGATGAAACTCGTACTCAAGAACGATTAAGACGAGGCGAAGTGGTTGGTGCAATCAGTATTCAACCACAAGCGCTACCAAGTTGCCTTGTTGATCAATTGGGCGCTCTCGATTACCTATTCGTTGCTTCTCCTGACTTTGCTCAACGCTACTTTTCCAATGGCGTAACAAAATCTTCGTTATTAAAAGCGCCAGCAGTCGCATTTGACCATCTTGATGATATGCATCAGGCATTTTTACAACAAAATTTCGGTTTATCACCCGGTAGTGTGCCGTGTCATATTGTGAACTCATCTGAAGCCTTTGTGCAATTAGCTAAACAAGGTTCAACCTGTTGTATGATCCCTCATCTGCAAATTGCTAATGAATTAAAAAGCGGGGAGTTGGTTGATTTAACTCCAGGGCTTTGCCAGCGACGTATGCTTTATTGGCACCGATTTGCGCCAGAAAGTAGAACCATGAGAAAAGTGACAGACGCACTCATTGATTTTGGTCGTAAAGTTTTAAAACAGGATGAAGAGTAATACGCTATTTCATCTTATTAACACAAAAAATAGGCTTCATATTGAAGCCTATTTGTTTTTATCACCACATGATTATTTAGTGCGTTTTAATTCAAAAACCACATCAACATAATCTTTAAACTCGATGCTTTGCTGTTCATAGGTTTCTTGCACAGCAGCAGGTGCTTGTGCTTTTAATGCCATTGCATCCATACGCACTTGTGCGATTGGGTAAGGTGTGGCTTCTGGCGCACGATAGCTCACGCTATAAACAGCACCTAAATCCGCACCGAAACCTTTCGCTACTGACGTTGCTTGATCAATTGCATTTTTAATCGCAACTTCTCGTGCTTTTGTTTTGTATTGTTCTGGATTATTGACACCAAATTCAACGTTATTAATCTCATTTAAACCAGCTGCTAATGCGCCATCAAGCAACGTATTAAGCTGTTCTAATTTCTTAATTTTAACATTAACAGTACGTGTTGCGGTATAACCATTAATCACTGAACGCTCTGCTTTTTTATCGTACTCATAGTTTGGTTGAGTACGGATATTAGCAGCATCAATATCTTCTTTAACAACACCATTTTCTTTTAAGAAGGCAAAATATTTTGCAACACGCTCATCAACTTGTTTCTTAGCCTGAGCTGCATCTTTTGCTCTTTCGTTAACCTGAATATTTAATGTTGCCATATCAGGAGCGGCTTTAATTGTCGCATTACCCGATGTTGTGATATGAGGCCCTTCTGGCTCAGACGCCGCTAATGCAAAAGAAGGTAATCCCAGCGTAAACACGGATGCTAATACAATTGCTTTTAATTTCACAAAAACCCCCGACATAATAAAATTTAAGACCATCTTTTATGGCTAAGAAGAACCTTAGCATATCTGATGTAAAGTTCTTTAAGATTAAAAGAGAGTTTTCCATCCTTGTGCCGCTAATTGAATAGCAATAAACCACATTACACATCCTACAAACAGATTAATAATACGTTGAGCGCGCGCTTTGCTTAATATTGGAGAAAACCAAGCTGCCAAGAGTGATAACGCAAAAAACCAGCTTATAGAGGCAAATACCGCACCAAATGTAAACCAAGGACGAAGTTCTGACGTTAATTGCCCGCCAATACTACCTATCACAACAAAAGTATCTAAATAAACATGAGGATTAAGCCATGTTACGGCAACTAATGTTACGATCACACGCCAACGGCTTTTTACCTGATTTTCGCTTTGTGACAATTCAATATCTTTTGAAAAAGCAGTTTTAAATGCATTCCAGCCATACCATAATAAGAACGCGACGCCTCCCCAAGTGATCAGTAATAAAAGTATTTCTGATTGGCTAAGTAGAGCACTTCCACCAAAGACACCTGCCGAGATCAAAATAACATCACTTAAAGCGCATAAAAATGCACTCATCAAATGAAACTGCTTTTTACTTCCTTGTTGTAAAACAAAGGCATTCTGAGCCCCTATTGGTAAAATCATTGCTGCACTTAATAAGAACCCCTGAAAAAAAGTTGTGAACATGCAAAATATCCTAATAATTATTCGTTTAATATTGGATGAATAATAGAGGGGTTTTGATATTAGAGGAAATGAATCATTCTTATTGATAATAAGAAAAACTAATGGCAATAAATACAAAAAAGCCACGTTATTAACGTGGCTCTAAATCATCTATTTTAGTGTGACTATTCTGCTTTAGTCGTCGCACTTTGTATTTGATGCATATAGACATCCATTTGTGGGAATGGAATACCAATTTTATTCGCATCCAATGTGCGTTTAAAGTCTTCCATTAAGTCCCAATAGACAGGCCACGCATCATCATTTTTTGTCCACACTCGTACCACAAAATTTAATGAAGACGGTGCCATTTCATGTAAACGGATAGTCACGCCTTTATCATGTTGAATACGTTTGTCTTTAGCAACAACATCACCTAATACTTTTTTTACCGTATCAATGTCAGCATCATACGCTACACCAACAATGATTTGAGTACGGCGATCAGGCTCTCGCGTTAAGTTAATCACTTCGCTACTGATTATCTTACTATTTGGGATAACAATAATTCTGTCATCGGCTGAGCGCAAAGTCGTTGAGAAAATTTGGACATCTCTAACGGTACCTTCCACAGCCCCTATAATCACATATTCGCCTGCACGAATTGGGCGGAAAATAACAATAAGCACACCAGCAGCAAAGTTTGAAAGTGAGCCTTGTAAAGCTAAACCAACCGCTAAACCAGCCGCACCTAATACAGCAATAACAGAAGCTGTTTGTACACCTAATCGGCCTAATACTGCAATTAAAGTGAAAGCGACAACGGTGTAACGCACTAAAACAGATAAGAATGTCACGACAGTTGCATCGATATGACGTAACGTTAAAACTCTAGCAACACCTTTTCCAATCATTTTTGCCACAAATAAACCTATAAATAGGATCAAAAATGCGGCAACAATATTGACTGCATACTGAATAAAGAGATCTTGATTGGCGACAAACCAACCCGTTGCTTCATCTAAACTAGCAGGTAATTCATTCATTAGACCACCTTTTAAACTTAAAAACGTAATAAAAAGAAGAGTAATTCAATAGTATATTGTGGCAGATTTATTCCAAAAATATATAGGATTTGTTAATTTTTTCTATTTTCCAGAATAAATAACCGGTATTTTTGTAGCATAGCAGCGAAATCATCTAGCCCACAAAAAGCAATACTCTCGTTATCGTAATAACTCATGCCCTCTTCCATTTCATCTGTTTCAAAATGTAATGTATTCGCTCTTACCATTACTTCTTCGTCATCAATAGAAAGGCTGTATTCTTTACCGATTAATTCCCACTGTCTTTCACTACCTTTAATACCTTCCATTTCTTCAAGAATTTGATCTATCAGACTAATATCGCCCTGAATTTCATCATTCAGCCAATAGCCTATTGCTTCATGATCCATCGAAAAACGGGCTAGTATACCGCCAGTGAGATCTCGCTGAAATTCATAATCCATGGTGTACGCCCCTTATTAAGCTGCTACTTTTTGATAAAAAATATCTTATTCTTATTATGACAAAAATAACAAAAAACGGGAGGCATTTGCCTCCCGTTTGTTCATATAAAATACTTTAAAGCAATAAATTAATCGTTATACCGTTGTTTGGAAAATAACTTGGTCTGCTTTATCTGTATATTGCTCTAGTTGGTCAAAGTTTAAATAGCGATAAGTATCTTCTGCGGTTTCATCCACTTTACTCATAAAGTCCAGATACTCTTGTGGCTCAGGTAAACGACCTAATAATGACGCAACTGCGGCAAGCTCCGCAGAAGCAAGATACACATTCGCACCTGTACCTAAACGATTGGGGAAGTTACGTGTCGACGTTGAAACCACTGTTGCACCATCAGCAACGCGTGCTTGGTTACCCATACATAATGAACAACCCGGCACTTCGATACGCGCACCACTCTTACCAAAGACGCTGTAATAGCCTTCTTCCGTTAATTGCGCTGCATCCATTTTTGTTGGTGGAGCAACCCATAAACGTGTTGGTAATTGACCTTTATGCTGATCAAGCAGTTTACCCGCAGCACGGAAGTGACCAATATTGGTCATACAAGAACCAATAAACACTTCATCAATTTTGCTGTTTGCCACTTCTGAGAGCAGACGTGCATCATCAGGATCATTCGGCGCACATAAAATTGGCTCTTTGATCTCATTTAAATCGATTTCGATAACAGCTGCATATTCTGCATCTGCATCAGCTTCAAGTAATTGAGGATCTTTCAGCCAGTTTTCCATTGATGTAATACGACGTTCAATAGTACGGCGGTCGCCATAACCTTCAGCAATCATCCATTTCAGTAAGATGATATTAGATTGCAGATATTCAATGATAGGCGCTTTATCCAGTTTAATCGTACAACCTGCTGCTGAGCGCTCTGCTGATGCGTCAGCAAGCTCAAATGCCTGTTCTACTTTAAGCTCTGGTAAGCCTTCAATCTCAAGAATACGACCAGAGAAAATATTTTTCTTACCTTTTTTCTCAACTGTCAGTAAACCATCTTGGATCGCGTAATAAGGGATAGCATGAACTAAATCACGCAGTGTCACACCCGGTTGCATTTCACCTTTAAAACGTACCAGAACAGATTCTGGCATATCTAATGGCATTACTCCTGTTGCCGCAGCAAAAGCCACTAAGCCTGAACCTGCTGGGAATGAGATACCAATAGGGAAACGGGTATGTGAGTCACCGCCTGTACCAACAGTATCAGGCAGTAACATGCGGTTTAACCATGAGTGGATAATACCGTCACCAGGACGCAGTGAAACTCCGCCACGGTTCATAATAAAATCAGGTAAGGTGTGATGTGTTGTAACATCTACTGGTTTTGGATAGGCCGCAGTATGACAGAATGATTGCATCACTAAATCAGCAGAGAAACCAAGACACGCTAAGTCTTTTAGCTCATCACGGGTCATTGGACCTGTGGTATCTTGTGAACCCACAGAGGTCATTTTTGGCTCGCAATATTCGCCAGGGCGAATACCTGTACGACCACAAGCACGACCGACCATTTTCTGTGCTAAAGAGAATCCACGGTTGCTTTCTTCAACAGGTTTAGCATGACGGAACAATGTGCTAACTGGTAAACCTAGCGATTCACGCGCTTTTGACGTTAATCCACGGCCAATGATCAATGGAATACGACCACCAGCACGCACTTCATCAATTAATACTTCAGTTTTCAGCTCAAAGGTTTCCAGTAACTCATTCGTTTCATGGTTACGAATTTCACCTTTGTATGGGTAAATATCAATAACATCACCCATATTTAATTTAGAAACATCGACTTCGATTGGGAGTGCTCCCGCATCTTCCATAGTATTAAAGAAGATAGGCGCGATTTTGCCGCCAAGAACAACACCACCACCTCGTTTATTAGGAACGAACGGAATGTCGTCTCCCATAAACCAGAGTACAGAGTTAGTTGCTGATTTACGTGATGAGCCAGTCCCAACAACATCACCAACATAAGCCAGTGGGAAGCCTTTCTTATTTAATGCTTCGATTTGTTTAATTGGGCCTACGCTACCCGGCTGGTCAGGCTCAATGCCTTCGCGCGCATTTTTCAGCATTGCTAAAGCATGTAATGGGATATCAGGGCGGGACCAAGCATCAGGTGCTGGAGATAAGTCATCGGTATTAGTTTCACCAGTGACTTTAAATACGGTAACAGTAATTTTTTCCGCTAATGCAGGGCGCTCAGTAAACCACTGTGCATCAGCCCAAGATTGCATAATTTGCTTAGCATAAACGTTGCCTGCTTTCGCTTTTTCCTCAACATCATAGAAGTTATCAAACATCAGTAATGTGTGAGAAAGCGCTTTGGCTGCAATTGGTGCTAACTTATCATTTTCCAGAGACTCAATTAATGCATGGATATTATAGCCACCTTGCATGGTGCCTAATAATTCAACAGCTTTTTCTGGTGTGATAAGAGGTGATGTGGTTTCGCCTTTCGCGAGGGCAGTTAAAAAGCCCGCCTTAACATAGGCAGCTTCATCAACTCCGGGTGGAACGCGGTTAACAATTAAATCAAGAAGAAATTCTTCTTCACCTTTAGGGGGATTTTTTAATAGCTCAACAAGTGCGGCTGTTTGTGTGGCATCGAGAGGTTTTGGAACGACACCTTCAGCTGCACGCTCTGCTACGTGCTTACGGTATTCTTCTAGCACGACTGTCTCCTCGCTTCTTTGTCATTTTGTATAACCCGGCTGTCTGCACCCTGTCTGTTGAAGGATGCCAGGTCAGAGGATCTTTTGCTCGCATAAAACATAAGAGGTTGTAAAATTATGCCCAGCTAAGGGCTATCAGCATAGCAAATCTTCAACACGATGTTAATTCGTTCACATAAAAGTAACATTAATCAGATTCAAATATCCACTTATTCAGATTAAAACACTTAAACAAAATATATAACAGAGACTTTTAACCAAGATTTGGGTTAATAACCACACTTTTTATAGTTTTTTTAATACCCAAATTAGCACTAAAGTGAAATTAACGGTTAAATAAACGACTAATGCACATAATAATCGATATGATTCTTCACAAAACAGTCATATTCTAAATGTGAAACCATAAAAAAAGAGCCAAGTTCTATAAAGAACTTAGCCCTTATCATTTAAACAACTTTAGTAAACTGTTTTCAGTAAACGAGTCGCTTATTTTTTCTTTTTCGCTTTTGGATTTGGCAGGTCAGTGATACTACCTTCAAATACTTCCGCAGCCATACCAATTGATTCGTATAACGTTGGGTGAGCGTGGATAGTCAATGCGATATCTTCAGCATCACAACCCATTTCAATTGCCAAACCGATTTCACCTAACAGTTCACCACCGTTAGAACCAACAATTGCACCACCGATAACACGGTTAGTTTCTTTGTCGAAAATCAGTTTAGTCATACCATCAGCACAATCTGATGCGATTGCACGGCCTGATGCCGCCCAAGGGAAAGAAGCCACTTCATAGCTAACGCCTTTCTCTTTCGCTTCTTTTTCAGTCATACCAACCCATGCAACTTCTGGTTCAGTATAAGCGATTGATGGAATAACTTTAGGATCGAAGTAATGTTTCTTACCAGAGATAACTTCTGCTGCAACGTGACCTTCATGGACACCTTTGTGAGCCAGCATTGGTTGACCAACGATGTCACCGATAGCAAAGATGTGAGGTACATTAGTACGCATTTGTTTATCAACATGGATAAAGCCACGATCATCAACTTCGATACCTGCTTTACCCGCGTCTAACAGTTTACCGTTAGGCACACGACCGATAGCAACTAATACTGCATCGTAACGTTGTGGTTCTGCTGGGGCTTTTTTGCCTTCCATTGTTACGTAGATGCCATCTTCTTTTGCTTCAACCGCAGTTACTTTGGTTTCTAGCATCAGGTTAAATTTCTTGCTGATACGTTTGGTAAATACTTTAACCACGTCTTTATCAGCAGCAGGAATAACCTGATCAAACATTTCAACTACGTCAATCTGAGAACCCAGAGAGTGATAAACCGTTCCCATTTCCAGACCGATGATACCGCCACCCATAACCAGTAAACGCTCTGGTACAGTTTTCAGTTGCAGTGCATCTGTTGAGTCCCATACACGAGGATCTTCATGTGGAATGAATGGTAATTCGATTGGACGTGAGCCGGCAGCAACGATTGCATTGTCAAAAGTGATGGTAGTTGCACCTTCAGCACCTTCAACAGACAATGTGTGAGAACCAGTGAATCGTGCTTCGCCATTAACGACAGTAACTTTACGGCCTTTAGCCATGCCAGCTAAGCCACCCGTTAACTGAGAGATAACTTTATCTTTCCAGATGCGAATTTTGTCGATATCTGTTTTTGGTGCGTCAAATACAACACCGTGTTCAGACAATGCTTTCGCTTCTTCGATAACTTTAGCAACGTGGAGTAACGCTTTAGAAGGGATACAACCCACGTTCAGACAAACACCACCTAAAGTAGAGTGACGTTCAACTAAAACTGTTTCTAAACCTAAGTCAGCGCAACGGAACGCCGCGGAATAACCCGCAGGGCCTGCACCGAGAACCACTACCTGTGCTTTAATTTCAGTACTCATCGTGACCTCATTATTTATTTGTCCGGCGAGTCAGACGATAATCCATATTTAACACCGAGACTTACATACCGCATGCAGTTTACAGAAATGTTAATAAACTGAAAAGCGCTCTAACATGACGGATCTCACAACCTAAGATGTATGACTGTAAAATCCATCACTGTAATCAGAGAAACCGGCGCTAAGCACCGGTTTTAAAATTACATTACCAAACGACGTAAATCACTCATGTACTGATTAATCAGAGTGATGAATCGAGCACCGTCAGCACCATCGATCACACGGTGATCGAAAGAGAGTGACATTGGTAAAATCAAGCGTGGTACGAATTCTTTACCATTCCATACAGGTTTCATAGAAGAACGGGAAAGTCCCATAATCGCAACTTCTGGTGCGTTAACGATTGGTGCAAAACCGGTAGTACCGATACCACCAAGGCTAGAAATAGTGAAACATCCGCCTTGCATATCTGCTGCTGTCAGTTTACCTGCACGCGCTTTCTTAGAAACTTCAGCTAACTCATAAGACAGTTCGATAATGCCTTTTTTGTTAACATCTTTGAAAACAGGAACAACAAGACCGTTAGGTGTATCTACTGCGATACCGATATTGATGTATTTTTTCAGGATCAGTTTCTGTCCATCTTCAGAGATAGAGCTGTTAAAGCGAGGCATATCTGCCAGCGCTTTCGCTGCTGCTTTCATTACGAAGACTAACGGCGTGATCTTAACATCCAGTTTTTTCTTCTCTGCTTCTTTATTTTGCTGCTTACGGAATTCTTCAACCTCAGTAATATCTGCTTCATCAAACAGATTTACGTGAGGGATCATCACCCAGTTACGGCTTAAGTTAGCACCAGAGATCTTCTGGATACGGCTTAATTCAACTTCTTCAATTTCACCAAACTTGCTGAAGTCAATTTTCGGCCAAGGTAACATGCCAGGTAATCCGCCACCTGCATTAGCTGGCGCTGATTCAGCACGTTTAATTAATTCTTTCACGTAAGACTGAACGTCTTCACGTAAGATACGGCCTTTACGACCAGTACCTTTTACTTTCGCTAAATTCACACCGAATTCGCGCGCTAAGCGACGAATAACTGGTGTTGCATGAACGTAAGCATCATTTTCAACAAACTCTTCTTTCGCAGCTGGCGCAGTCGCTTGTGCTTTAGCTGGTGCTGCTGGTGCAGAACTTGCTGGCGCTGGAGCGGCGGCGGCTGGTGCTTGAGCGACAGGCGCTGCACCGGCAACTTCGAAAGTCATGATCAGTGAGCCAGTTTTCACTTTGTCGCCCACTGCAATTTTGATCTCTTTAACCACACCTGCAAATGGTGCTGGCACTTCCATTGAAGCTTTATCACCTTCAACTGTGATCAGAGATTGTTCTTCAGAGATGGAATCACCTACTTTCACCATCACTTCAGTCACTTCAACTTCATCACCGCCGATATCTGGAACATTCACTTCTTTCACAGCAGATGCTGCTGGTGCAGATGCCGCTGGAGCTTGTGCTGGTGCAGCTTGAGCAACAGGTGCGCTACCTGCAACTTCAAATACCATGATAAGAGAGCCTGTGCTCACTTTATCACCTGTTGCAATTTTAATTTCTTTCACTACGCCAGCAAATGGTGCTGGAACTTCCATTGAAGCTTTGTCGCCTTCAACAGTAATCAGTGATTGTTCTTCAGCAACGCTATCGCCCACTTTTACCATTACTTCAGTCACTTCAACTTCGTCACCGCCGATATCTGGAACGTGAACTTCTTTCAGCGCAGCTGTTGCAGGTGCTGCGGCTGGTGCTGGTGCAGCTGCTTGAGCTGGTGCTGCTTGCGCGGCACCTTCTGCTTCAAAAATCATGATAAGAGAACCCGTTTGGACTTTATCGCCCACGGCAATTTTGATCTCTTTAACAATACCCGCTTGTGGTGATGGGACTTCCATAGACGCTTTATCGCCTTCTACGGTGATTAAGGATTGTTCTTCCTCAATACGGTCACCCACTTTCACCATCACTTCGGTGACTTCAACTTCATCAGCACCGATATCTGGGACTTTAATTTCAATAGACATTCACTTTACCTCTTACGCCAGACGTGGGTTTACTTTTTCAGGGTTGATGTTGTATTTTTTGATTGCTTCTTCAACAACCTTCACATCAATCTCACCACGTTTAGCTAATTCACCTAATGCAGCAACAATCACATAAGAAGTATCAACTTCGAAGTGGTGACGCAGGTTTTCACGGCTATCAGAACGACCGAAACCATCAGTACCTAATACGCGGTAATCATCTGCTGGTACATAAGTACGAACTTGTTCAGCGAACAATTTCATGTAGTCAGTAGACGCAACAGCTGGTGCATCATTCATAATTTGAGCGATGTAAGGTACGCGTGGTGTTTCTGATGGGTGCAGCATGTTCCAACGTTCACAATCTTGACCATCACGAGCCAATTCAGTGAATGAAGTTACGCTATAAACATCTGAACCAATACCGTATTCAGCAGACAGGATTTCTGCGGCTTCACGAACGTGACGCAGGATAGAACCTGAACCCAGTAACTGAACTTTACCTTTCGCACCTTCGTGTGATTTCAGTTTGTAGATACCTTTACGGATACCTTCTTCAACACCGGCTGGCATTGCTGGCATATGGTAGTTTTCGTTCAGTGTAGTGATGTAGTAATAAACGTTTTCTTGTTTATCACCATACATACGATCTAAACCGTCTTGCATGATAACAGCAACTTCATAAGCGAATGCTGGATCATAAGAGATACAGTTAGGGATAGTCAGCGATTGAATATGGCTATGACCATCTTCGTGCTGTAAGCCTTCACCGTTAAGTGTTGTACGACCTGAAGTACCACCTACTAAGAAACCACGCGCTTGTTGGTCGCCTGCTGCCCAGCATAAGTCGCCAATACGTTGGAAACCAAACATTGAGTAGTAGATATAGAATGGGATCATTGGCAGATTGTTAGTGCTGTAAGATGTTGCAGCCGCTAACCAAGATGCGCCAGCACCCAGTTCGTTGATACCTTCTTGCAGGATCTGACCTTTAACGTCTTCTTTATAGTAAGCAACTTGCTCACGGTCTTGAGGCGTATATTGTTGGCCATTCGGGCTATAAATACCGATTTGACGGAACAGACCTTCCATACCGAAAGTACGTGCTTCGTCAGCAATAATTGGAACTAAACGATCTTTGATAGATTTGTTTTTCAACATCACGTTCAGAGCACGAACGAATGCGATAGTTGTTGAAATCTCTTTAGATTGTTCTTCCAGTAATTGGCTGAAATCTTCCAGTGTTGGGATATCCAGTTTTTCTTCAAAACGTGGACGACGAGCTGGCAGATAACCACCTAAATCCTGACGACGTGCGTGCAGGTATTTGTACTCTTCTGACTCTTTGTCAAAAGTAATATAAGGCAGGTCTTTGATTTGCTCATCAGCAACAGGAATATTGAAACGATCACGGAAATGGTGAACGCCATCCATGTTCATTTTCTTAACTTGGTGAGCGATATTTTTACCTTCTGCCGTTTCACCCATACCATAACCTTTGATGGTTTGAGCTAAAATAACAGTTGGTTTACCTTGAGTTTCTTTTGCTTTTTGGAATGCAGCAAAGACTTTCTTCGGATCGTGACCACCGCGGTTTAATGCCCAAATCTCGTCATCAGTCATGTCTTTAACTAATGCAGCAGTTTCTGGGTAGCGATTGAAGAAGTGTTCACGAACGTAAGCACCATCACGAGATTTAAACGTTTGGTAGTCACCATCCAGTGTTTCGTTCATTAATTGAACGAGTTTACCAGAAGTGTCTTTACGCAGCAGTTCGTCCCAACGGTCGCCCCACATCACTTTGATAACGTTCCAGCCAGCACCTGCGAAGATACCTTCTAATTCGTTAACAATTTTACCGTTACCTGTCACTGGGCCATCAAGGCGCTGTAAGTTACAGTTAACAACGAAGCACAGGTTATCTAATTTTTCGCGAACAGCGATAGTGATAGCACCTTTAGATTCTGGTTCGTCCATTTCACCATCACCTAAGAACGCATACACAGTTTGTGCAGTGGTGTTCTTCAAGCCACGATGATTTAAATATTTCAGGAATTTAGCCTGATAAATTGCAGATAGTGGTCCCAGACCCATAGAAACTGTTGGGAACTGCCAGAATTCAGGCATTAATTTAGGGTGCGGATAAGAAGATAAACCTTTACCACCAATTTCTTGACGGAAGTTGTTTAATTGATCTTCTGTTAAACGACCTTCTAAGAATGCACGTGCATAGATACCTGGGGAAATATGACCTTGGAAGTAAACCAAGTCGCCGCCATCAGTTTCATTTTGTGCACGGAAGAAATGGTTAAAGCACACTTCATATAAAGTTGCAGAAGATTGGAATGACGCCATGTGTCCGCCGAGTTCCAAATCTTTTTTGGATGCACGCAGAACCATCATTACTGCGTTCCAGCGAATAGCAGAACGAATACGACGCTCTAATTCCAGATTGCCAGGGTAAGCGGGTTCATCTTCAGCAGGAATGGTATTGATATAATCACTGTGTACAGAACCGCCTAAAGCGATATTAAGACCACCATTACGGGCTTGTTTTAATACCTGATCAATCAGGAACTGTGCACGTTCAACACCTTCTTCACGGATGACCGAGTCGATCGCTTGTAACCAGTCGCGAGTTTCGATCGGATCCACGTCATTTTTCAGCATATCTGACATGGTGTATTCCTTATCTGTTATCTGTTTTTAATGGTTATGGGAGCCTATCTTCCCGTTCTACCCATCTGATATGACGGGAAGATAGGCCCTGCTGTTATTACCGCTTCCCCTGAAAATCACAGGGCGATAGATAGTACAGACTCAGCGGTCAGGATCTGTGCTACTAAAATAAATCAGGATGTTGTTGTAGCCGGCGCAAAGAGCGCTCACGGCGAGTATGTTCACGACTCATATCCAACAAAACATCTTCAATAAAGGCCAAATGGCGATGTGATGCTTCACGCGCAGCTTCTGGCTCTCTATTAATAATAGCCTGATAAATCTGACTACGATGCTCACTTACTGCTGTTAACATCTCTTTACGAGTGTAAAGAAACTCAAAATTCTGGCGGATATTTTGCTCAAGCATTGGCACCATGCATCGTAATAGATGCAATAAAACGACATTATGAGCAGCTTCCGTAACAATTAATTGATATTGCAATACAGCTTCAGACTCAGCGGTTAAATCACCCTCTTCATGGGCTTTCAAAATGCAATCATGGCTAGCTTTGATACGTTCAAGATCTTCATCAGTACCACGTAATGCAGCGTAATATGCAGCAATACCTTCCAGTGCATGACGAGTTTCTAAAAGATCAAATTGAGATTCGGGATGCCCGCTAAGCAGTTGAGCTAAAGGATCACTAAAACTTTGCCAGAGATTATGCTGAACAAAAGTACCACCGCCTTGGCGACGGAGTAAAAACCCTTTAGCTTCTAATTTTTGGATTGCTTCACGCAATGAAGGGCGAGATACGTCAAATTGTTTTGCCAGTTCACGCTCAGGTAAGAGTTTCTCTCCCGGGCGCAGAGTACCTTCTAAAATCAGATGCTCAAGCTGTTGCTCAATAACATCAGAAAGCTTAGGTTGGCGGATTTTTGTATAAGCCATATTGCTGGAAGCCATTATTGGATAACTATTACCTTAGTGATTGAGTTGTCAATTGGTAATACCAATTTAATATAACGGATAATAAAGTAACAAAGTATTCACTAACTGTCCATACAGTTGTTGAGCGAAATCATAAAAACCTGCAAATTTTAACAAATTATTTTAAAAATTCATCAAAATTGATAACTAGATCGCATTACACAGAAACACTAAAAATAAATTTTTTAACGTTTTTTAAACACATAAACAGTCAAACTGAAGCGTGACAGCAATATTATTTTGAATTTAAATTCATTATTTATAGCTTTAAATTCAATTTGGGTGATTATTTTGTTAACAAACTGCGGTAATAAGCCCAATCAAAGTGAGGTCCAGGATCAGTTTTTCTATTTGGTGCAACATCACTATGGCCAGTAATGTTTTCTTTAATGGCAGGATAAAGAGCAATAAGCGATTGAGTTATCTTCACTAATTGTTGGTATTGCTGTTGGGTAAAATCGCATTCATCAGTACCTTCAAGCTCAATACCAATTGAGAAATCATTACATTTTTCTCTGCCTTTATATAAAGAAACACCAGCATGCCATGCTCTCTCAGTAAAAGGCACATATTGCACAATTTCTCCATCACGGCGAATAAGACAATGAGCCGACACTCTTAAGCTAACAATCTCACTAAAAAAAGGATGGTCTTGCTCTGATAATGTATTGGTGAAAAGCTGGTCAATATAAGGTCCACCAAATTGGCCAGGAGGCAAACTGATATTATGAACAATTAATAAAGAAGGCTGCTCACCTTCGGGTCTCTTATCATGATTAGGTGAAGGAACTTGTCTAGCATCGATTAGCCAACCTTGTTTAATTTCCACATCAACCCTCTTTTATTTTGTTTTAGCCATTATCAATAATGTTATTAACGCATACTCATCAATAAATGCGAACTTTCCCTCAATAATAAAGGCTAAATATGTATATCTCCTTTTTCTTTTCGATATTTTACGCAAACTTTATTTTATCTATTCGCCAATAAAGTCCTTTTTTTTCATACTTCTAGTGTCTATTACTCAAGGAGGACGCTAGATGAATGTACTTAATTATCACTCTAATGAAAATGGTTTTACCCTTATGGAGCTTATGATTGTAATTGCTATCATCTCGATTTTAAGCTCTGTTGCTATTCCGGCTTATCAAGGTTATATCCAAAAAGCCGCATTAACCGATGTATTGCAAACACTGTCTCCCTATCGTTCTGCAATAGAATTATGTCGCTATGAAAACGAACCTCAACACTGTAATTCTGATTCAACCTTTATGCCGCAACAATTCCGTAGTCGATATTTGTCCGATATTAATGTGTTAAACGGTGTGATTAGTGCAACCGGAAAATCACAGCTTGATGGTCTGACGATCACAATGTCGCCAGAGAAAGGAATTAACGATCTTCTTCCGATATGGAAAACACAATGTTCAGCAGCAAATCTTACGTTGCAAAAACAGTGTAGTGAGATTTTAAAATCATATTAGTGCTTTAGATATAAAGGAGCACTCATATTGAGTGTTCCTATTACGCACATTAAACATTGAAGACAACACAGATAAATCAAAAAGTATAAAGAGGTGAAGAATGGATATCACACACTCTGCAACAGAATTTATTGAACATCTATTACGTGAAAGTATTTTAAAACGCGTCTCTGATTTACATATAGAGCCTCAACAAACTAGTGTAAGGATTCGCGCCAGAATAGATAATCACTTATATCTATTATCGTCTCCTCCAGATGAATTCTCTGAAGGAATAGTCACTCGATTAAAGGTACTTGCTAACTTAAATATTGCAGAAAAGCGGTTACCTCAAGATGGGCAATTTAGTTGGTCTTATAATGAAAAAAACTATTCAATACGAATAGCGACACTCCCCACACTATATGGTGAAAAAGTTGTTTTACGACTTATAAATAATTTACAACAACCAGAATTAAATCATCTAGGTTTTCAACCCTCGCATTTAACGCTATTAAAGAAATATTTAAATTTACCGCAAGGAATGATTTTAGTCACAGGGCCAACGGGAAGCGGAAAAACACTCACTTTGTATAGTTGTTTACACTATTTAAATAAAGAGAACCTAAATATAAATAGTGTTGAAGATCCGATTGAATTACCTCTAAAAGGTATTAATCAAATTCAAATTTCTGAAAAATCAGGGATCTCATTTACGACAATATTACGCGCATTACTACGTCAAGATCCTGACATTATAATGGTAGGTGAGATACGTGACCAATCGACTGCTGAAATGGCAATAAAATCAGCGCAAACAGGGCACCTTGTATTATCAACCTTACATACTAATTCGGCTTCATCCACATTAATGCGTCTATATAACCTAGGGATTGAAAAAGATCTTATTCATTCCTGTGTTAGTTTAATTATTTCACAACGATTAGTTCGTTGTTTGTGCCCTCACTGTAAAATATGCTTATCCAATAAACAGCATATTAGTATAAATAAAGAAGAGGTCGAATTACCAAATTGGCAAGCTGTTGGTTGCCAGCAATGCTGTTCAGGCTATAACGGAAGAACGGCTATCTATGACTGCTTTGAACCATCAAAACAAACACACTCATCCCTTTATCATCTACTCTATTCAGGTTTTTCATTAATTAAACAAGGCATAACAACACTTGAGGAGGTTTATCAAACGCTAGGAGATATTGAATGAGATTACAGCTAATTTATCGCTATGATGCATTAAATTATCAAGGAGAATGGTGCACTGGAAAAATACTTGCGTCCTCTAATAACGAAGCATTTATTAACTTAACTCAACAACAAAAAGTTCCCATAAAAATCCGTTTATATAAAATCGTTTTATTTCAAGATACTGATAAACAATATCGAATTCAATTATTCGAACAATTAGCTTTATTACTTCGTTCTGGTTTAGCACTTCTTCCTGCATTAACACTATTAAAAAATGAATGTCGTTACTCACATTGGCAATGTGTATTAGAAGATATTATTTTTAACTTAATGCAAGGAGGCTCACTTTCTAAACAATTAAATCGCTATCCACTTTATTTTCCAACCTCACTAAGTCGTTTTGTTTTTATTGGTGAAGAAAGTGGGAAGTTAGATGAAGTGATTACTCTGCAAATAATACAGTTAAAAAAACACCGAGAGATTGTAAAAAGAATCAAAAAAGCGTTTAAATATCCTATTTTTTTACTGACTGTATTAGTTTTTATTACCTGTATTATGTTGCTCTATGTTTTACCTGAATATCAATCTTTATATAGCGCCTTTAATACAGAACTTCCTCTTTTAACACTCGCCCTTATTAATTTTTCACAATGGCTTACTGATTATATCTGCATGATAGCGTTTATCTTTATCGGGTTAATATTTATTTATCGTTTGATTCGTTACTCTTTATCACCCTTTTATTTTGCTGAACAAGCTCTCTTTCTTCATCTTCCCTATTTAGGTAAACTTTTAAAATATCAGCAGCTACATCTTATTTTTCAGATAATCAGTATTACACAACAAGCAGGATTACCTTTATTACAAAGCTTAAAAATAGGAACAGAACAACTTACGCACCCTATTTATAAGCGAATCCTCTCTCAAATGAGTGATCACATTATGCAAGGTAAATCGTTGAGCTTATTTATGAAGAATGAGCCTCTTTTTACGCCTATTTGTTATCAGTTTATTATTTGTGCTGAAAGCTCAGGACAGTTGCTCTATTTTTGCCAACAATTGAGTGATTGGTTTTATCATCAACTCAATGAGCAATTAAATACAATAAGTGCTTGGTTAGAACCAATGCTGATGACGGTCATTGCATTGATTATTGGCACATTAATCATTGCTATGTATCTTCCTATATTACAGTTAGGTGATACTATACAATGAATCACAAGTTTTATGAGTAACATGCTGTTACTCTGTATTGCACTAACTTATTGATTGATGGCAATTCTATTACATATTATGAGGTAGGGTGTCAGGGTAGCAGAAAATCATCTATCATAATAACCGAATAAAACCCAAATATTGCAGTTATTATCTTGTGATAAAAACAAAATTAGGCTTTAGAATACCTGGACTAATAGTAAATTTTAATTCATTAAAAACAGATAAACACAAATGGCTTATACGGTTGCTCTTACAGGCGGAATAGGCAGTGGTAAAACTACCGTTGCTAATGCTTTTGCCTCATTAGGTGTACCTCTTGTTGATGCTGATATTATTGCTCGATTAGTGGTAGAGCCTAACTCCTTAGGACTAAATGCATTGCATCAGCATTTTGGTAGCTGCATTTTGCTACCCGATGGCTCGTTAAACCGAGCACAGCTGCGCCAGATTATTTTTGAAAATAATGAAGAAAAAACTTGGGTTAACAATCTTCTTCACCCATTGATACAGCAAGAGACTCAAAAACAGATACAGCAAATTACAGCGCCCTACTTTATTTGGGTTGTTCCATTATTAATTGAAAATAAATTAACGCATCTCGCCTCTCGCGTTCTTGTTGTTGATGTTACACAGGAAGAGCAAATAGAAAGAACTATGAAACGAGATGGCGTAAGTCGAGAGCAAGTTCTCAATATTTTAAAAGCTCAAGCTCAAAGACAGGAACGATTAGCCGTCGCTGATGATATTATTGAAAATCACGATAATAGCCAAAATATGATTGGAAAAGTTAAGCAACTCCATCAGCATTACTTAGAATTAGCTCAACAAGCGTTACAGGACAATTGCCATGAGTGATGACATCACAACAATCATCTTCGAACATCCCCTCAATGAAAAAATGCGTTCATGGCTTAGAATTGAAAACTCATTGATTCAGATTAACAGTTTTAGTGCAATTGATTCATTACCCACGGCACTCTCGTTTTTCCGTGCGATATCAGAATTTATTGAAGTCCTTGATCGTGGCGAAATCCGCGCTGAATTACTTAAAGAATTAGAAAAAAGACAAAAAAAATTACAGCAATGGCTTTCATTTCCTAATGTTGATAAAGCGATTGTCACTCAAATTATTGATGAATTAGCTGAAAATGCAGCCGTATTAAGTCAAGCACCTCGCATTGGTCAGCATTTAAAACAAGATAAAGTCATCAGTTTAGTTAAACAGCGCCTAAGTATTCCAGGCGGATGCTGTAACTTTGATGTGCCAGCATTACATTTGTGGTTAAGCTTACCTCAAGCAACCCGTGATGAAAGATTGCAAAGCTGGTTGACGGGTTTATTGCCATTACAAAATGCATTAAATAGTTTACTCATGCTTATTCGCCAATCAGATACATTTAAGCCCGCGCTCAGTCACCGTGGTTTTTATCAAGACAGCGCTGAAGAAGGTGAATTGCTACGTCTTAAGATAGCCATTGATCACCAAATCTATCCTCAAGTCTCTGGGCATAAAAATCGCTATGCGATCCGCTTTTTACCACTTGATAGTGAAAATGGAACAGTTCCTCTAGAGCTACCTTTTGAGATTGCTTGTTGCTAACATTATGTTTATTGATATGAGCATAAATCGCACCAATGAAATCTAGGAGAGATAATGAGCGAAGAATTAATTGTAAAATGCCCAACCTGTCAAACAGAAGTTGTTTGGAATGAAAGCAGCCCTTATCGTCCTTTTTGTAGTAAACGTTGCCAACTTATTGATTTAGGCGAATGGGCGGATGAATCAAAACGTATTCCCAGCCAAAGTGATATTAATGACAGTGATGATTGGAGCGAGGCTCCGCAACAAGAGCCTAAAGACTTTTAATACTCCGATTAATAACATAAAAATAGCCACTCAATCGAGTGGCTATTTTATTTATAAACGCTTATTTAACACGATTCTACTTTTACTTACTTCTGCAATAACGCCACAATAGTGCGGTTAGCAGGCGGAAAATCATCAGCATTTAACGATCCAATAGATATCCACTTGAATTTTTGCCCCTCTTTACCATAGGGCTCATTATCCCATTGTGTGACTAAGAAAAAGGATAACGTAATGTGTCTATCTGGAAAATCATGCTCTACCGTTTCAAAAAGGGAGCATTGCGTTACATCAATACCGATTTCTTCTTGTAACTCACGGACTAGCGCCTGCTCTGGGGTTTCTTTATCTTCTAATTTTCCCCCCGGAAATTCCCAAAATCCCCCCATATGCGATTTTAGAGGGCGTTGGGTGATAAAGACATTATTGTGTTGATCACAAATAATACCCGCTGCAATATGTAGCTTTTTTTTATCCATTATAGACAACCTATTGAATAGTCCAGTTATTATAACAACTTAATGTTATTATAACGTATATCCAATAGCGCTACTCTGGTTTTCTTTCCCTGATTATCTTGGTTGATTAGCGATATATAGGTAATAAACCGAACTGTGCTAATGTTTGGCAAATAATTCCCACTGCACCAAAAGCGATAACAGCATAAATTAATCCTTTGCCTCCCCACACTTTAAAGCCTGAGTTTGGGAATTTCTGGCGTGCTTTTAGCGCCATAACCGCAGGACAAATAATTGCCCATACACATGCCGCGGTTCCTGCATAAGCAATTGCAATTAAGAAACCATTAGGGAAAAGCAAACATAATAGTAAAGGCGGAGTGAAACATAAAACGCCAGCTTTCAAGCGCCCTGTTTTGTTATCTTCAAATTTTAGTGATGCTAAAATATAGTCGAATAAACCAATCGCAACCCCTAAAAATGAACAGAATACGGCACTAATAGAAAACCATAATAAAAAGCCTTCAATATATTTACTATTTAATACAGTGTATAAAGAATCAATAAAGGCATCTAAGTTACCGCCTTTTTGGATAATGGTAATAAATTGCTCGCGAGGTAAATTCCCCATAGTACCAATCATCCAGAGCAAATAAATCACCAGTGCTAACACACAACCAATAATACAGCTTTTCACGACCTTTCTTTCATTTTCATGATAAAGCTTATAAAGGCTACAAACATTACCATGATAACCAAAAGAGGTTATAGCATAAGGAATGATGATAAAAATAAAAGGATAAAGATATAATTGACTTTTGCCTTCAAAGGTAGCAGTAAATAATAAATCGCCTCTCGCTTTGAAGAATAAGCCCGAGAATGCTAATACGAATAGAACAATCTTAATAAATAAAAATATTGAGGTTAAACGGCTGGCACAAGCGCCTCCCCACCATATTGTTGCTCCGAGTACTATGGTAAATACAAAGAATATCACTCTAAGGTTTAGACTAAAGCCATATAATGATGAAGCTTCATAAATGATTGAACCCGCGGCAGAGATATAAGCATAAATTAATATATACAATACAAATATCAAAGATGCATTCGCGAGATAACACGCCCATTTAGGTAATAACTCTTTCGATATATGAAAGTAGTTTGTTCCTGCGCCATATTTCGATATACATTCAAGAATATAAATTCCCGAATGAAACATAAAGAAGCAGACAATAAATAATATAAAGAGTGAGTTAATAAACCAAGCACCAGACATTATTGTTGGTAGGCTAAACATTCCCGCACCGATCATGGCGCCGCCCAACACAAATCCCCCTACAATAATTGAGGGTTCTTTATTTACCGACTTATTTTCCATTTTTTAGTCCTTACTGAAATAAGGATAGGGCTCTCGCATTGCACGAGAGCCATTATTATTGTGGAGTATTATTTATTTGATAGGTTTTAATCTAGCAGTAAAGTGTCTTAATACAGGTGGTTCATATTCGAACTCAAGACCTTTAAGCGTTTTAAACTTCTCTTTTAAACCGATAAGTGCGTCAGCAATATAATCCATATGATCGTTGGTATAGACACGACGCGCAATGGTTAAACGCATAAATTCCATATCTGCGTGTTTTTGTTCTCCCGTTGCAGGATCACGACCCAATAAGAACGAACCAATTTCAACAGCACGGACACCAGACTCTAAGTAAAGTGCATTAATCACAGCTTGAGCTGGGAATTGATCACCTGGGATATGCGGTACTAGTTTTTTACAGTCAACGAAAACAGCATGTCCGCCAGTAGGATATTGAATTGGAATACCCGCTTCACGTAGACGATCACCCAGATATTGAACCTGACCAATACGATAGTGTAGATACTCTTCTTCAGTACCTTCCTCTAAACCTTGTACCATTGCTGCCATATCACGACCCGCTAAACCACCATAGGTAACAAAGCCTTCCATTGGTACACAGCGCTGTCTTGCTAATGTGAATACTTCTTCATTATCACGAATTGAGACTAAACCACCGATATTTAACAGAGGATCTTTCTTCGCTGACATTGTTAATGCGTCAGCATATTTATACATATCTAAAATAACTTCTTTGATGGTCGCATTTTTATATTTAGGATCACGCTGTTTAATGAAATACGCATTTTCACAATAACGCGCTGAGTCCATAACGACAAAAATACCGTGTTGTTTTGCGATTTCGTAAACTTCTCTTAAATTATCCATTGAAACAGGCTGACCACCAGCACTATTACAGGTCACTGTTGAAACAATGGCAACAACGTTATCAGCACCATGTTTAGCAATATTTTCTTTTAATTTAGCAATATCAAAATTGCCTTTCCAATCATCATAGGTTTCTGAATCAAACGCTTTTTCAGTCACAATATTAATTGCTTTACAGCCATTTAATTCAACGTGCGCTGCTGTCGTATCAAAATGGAAGTTAGAAATAAATACAGGGTTTTTCGCTTTTCCATCTTTTTGTTTATATTTTAATAATACTGGAAAAAGAATATTTTCAGCACCACGTCCTTGGTGAGCAGGAATAATATAATCGTAGTTAAATAACTCTTTGGCTTTATCTTTTAAATCATAGTAGTTTCTTGAGCCTGCATAAGCTTCATCACCTGTTATCATTGCTGCCCATTGGTGATCACTCATTGCGTTAGTACCAGAGTCAGTTAATAAATCAATATAGACAGCATGACTTGGTAATAAGAATGGGTTATATCCTGCTTCTTTTAATGCAGCTTCACGTTCTTCTCTTGAAGGAACACGGATTTTCTCTACCATTTTAATACGGAATGGTTCTACGATTCTTTTAGCCATGATAATACCTTTAATATAAATTAAATAATAAAATTAGAATAAATAAAATAATCTCTCCATTTAAATTAAACGGAAAAGAATATTAAATTATTTTGGATGGATATAAAAAAGGATTATTTTTCAGGGAAGAAGAAGGCGAGTTCAGAATCAATATTAAACCATTTCTTCAATCTGAAGAAACCTCTTAATATTATCAAAACATTAAATGATGAGAACATACTTTAACCCTTATCGTCAGGAAATAGTACAATTTACACGCTAATTTATATAACAGTTAAACGCGATTGGTAATATAACAATAGTATATTTTGGACAATAATCACACTATTTATAATAAATGATATATTAACGTGATCACTATCACTTACTTCAATATTTAATAAACTATTTTTTATAACTTAAATTTTTATTGATACCACTAAGTGGTAATACATGTATTTATATTGCATTTTCATAGAATGAAAGTTGTATTTAAATAACCATACTTTTTATCATGATTAATAATTTAACAATAAAAGCCTAACCTTTTTACTTTTCTGGTGCACATTTTATTCATTAAAATGAAATAATAATTCATGAAATATTCGTTCCAGAATAAAACATTAATAAACTTCCAAACAACAAATGAAAAGCTAATTAGCATTCTACTTTTCTTATATTTTCGAATCTTCTCTCATTATTTATTTTCTCTTTATAAAAAATGAAAAAATTGTAATTAACATAGCTGAATCGATGGTAGTTTAGGCAAGAAGAAAAAATAACATGAAAGATTATAACCATGAAAATCAATACACTAGACACCATTTAAATGAATCATTTGTTTAAGTAATGCTATTTGAGATATCAATCATTTTAGTTATGTCACTATTTAATATCGAAAGAAATAAAAATTTATCTTTATTTCGTCGATTTTTAATTTCTTTTCATATTGAGAGTAACCGGTATTTATTATTCTAAAATTAACGATAATATAAAAACATTAATTATTATCTTTCTATATTTAAGCAATATTATTTATATTTGAATTAATACCTTTATATTGAGGTAAAATGAGAAAAAAAGTTATTTTATTAACACTATTAAGTGGTTTTTCAACCAGTGGATTAACAGCAAATGACGCCGGTTATTTAGGCTCGATGGGAGAATCGCGGCGCGCATTACAAGATAGCCAACGAGAAATAAATCAACTTATTGAACAAAATCGCTATCAACAACTTCAAGAAAATGTATTAGAGGTTTCACCTACCCCCACACTTATTACTGAATCAGAACATTGTTTGCCTATTAATGGGGTTTATATTCAAGGAATTACTTTACTTAATGAAAAAGATCTTGATTCCTTAACATCATTACCAGAGCAATGTATAAAAAGTGCTGACGTTAACCGTTTAATTAAAGAGTTAACCCAACGCTATCTTCAACATGGTTATATCACAGCCAGAGTCCAATTTTTACGTCCGAATCAAGAGCAACAACTTGGGTTGTATGTTATTGAAGGTTTTATTGAAAAAATAGAAGGTGGCGATCGAGGCGTTAATACCGCATTACTTTTCCCTCATATTGAGGGAGAGCCTCTTAAACTTTCAAAATTGGATCAAGGGCTCGATCAAGCAAATCGCTTACAATCGAATAAAGTGAAACTAGATATATTGCCTGGTACGCAATTAGGTGGCTCTATTATTCAGCTCACCAATCAGCGACAAGCACCGTGGCACCTAAATATTTCAAGTGATAATTATGGGCAAAAAAACTCAGGGCGCTGGTTAGTTAGAACGAATGCAAGCTTAGACAGCCCATTAGGGTTATCTGATTTTGTTAGCTTAAATGCCAGCATTACCACTGATAATCCCAATACACGTTTTAATCGTGCTTACACCCTACTCTATTCTTTACCTTATGGTGCATTGACATTCAGTACTTTTGGTAGCTATTCCGAGTATGAATTTCATCAAGCATTACAAACACGTACCGTACGTTTATCTGGTGATACCACACAAGTTGGTTTAAGGGGCGATTACGCTTTTTATCGTAGTCAAAAACAAATTGATACCTTAAATATACAGGTAACGCATAAACGAATACGTAACTATTTCAGCCAAATCCGCCTTGATCTAAGTAGCCCTGCACTTACAACGGTAGAGCTAGGCATCAACCATTTACACATTGTTCCAAGTGGTGTTATCAGCGTTAATTTAAGTGCTGAGAAAGCCATTGGTTGGTTTGGTGCAGATGAGTCACCTCGTGTTGCTAATGGTAATGGTAATGACTATCGCTTTACAAAAGTTAAGCTTTTTGCCAATTGGCAACATCGTTTTGCTATATCGAATTCTACATTTTTATTCAATAGCGCCTTCTTTGGTCAATATAGCCCCGACACCTTACCAGGTGTGGAATGGCTTAGTTTAACGGATAAAAACGCAATCCGTGGCTTTGATCAAAGCACACTTTCTGGTGATAACGGCGGCTATTTGCGCAATACGCTTTCTTATCCTTATCGGATAAACACATTTTCAATCACCCCTCGAATTGGTCTTGATGCTGGCCGTGTTCAACAACATGGTAACTATGAAGGATGGCGTAGTGGCTATGGGCTAAGTTCGGGCTTAAACCTCCAATATCAAAAAGCACAGTTCGATATTGAAGTTGCCAAGGGGCATTTGCTTTACAACCAAACGAATTCCAATAAAACCAAAGACCCTACTCAAGTGTTAGTTAGATTTTCATACTTATTTTGATTCACACTCATAGCAATAAACGGAGAAAACTCTATGAAATCAAAAAACTTCAAGCTCTCTCCTTCGGGTAGGCTTGCTGCATCTTTAGCGATTATTTTCGTATCACTAAATGCATATGCTGGCGGTATTGTTCCTGATGCGGGCAATCAAGGACCGAATGTTTCATCAGTTAATGGTGGCACTCAAGTCATTAATATCGTTACACCAAATAACGAAGGTATCTCTCATAACCAATATCAAGATTTTAATGTAGGTAAACCAGGAGCTGTTTTTAACAACTCTTTAGAGGCAGGACAATCACAGCTTGCTGGACAGCTAAATGCCAACAGTAACTTAAATGGACAAGCCGCTTCTTTAATTTTAAATGAAGTTGTTAGTCGTAATCCTTCGTTCTTATTAGGCCAGCAAGAAGTTTTTGGTATCGCTGCGGAATATGTACTTTCTAATCCAAATGGTATCACTTGTGATGGTTGTGGTTTTATCAATACCAGCCGCTCTTCTTTAGTTGTAGGTAACCCACTGTTTGAAAACGGTGAGTTAAAAGGTTATAGCACGCTTAATAATACAAATTTACTTTCTATTGGTAAAAACGGATTATATGCGCCTGGCCTTTTAGATTTAATTGCACCTCGCATTGATAGCCGAGGTAAAATAACAGCCGCAGAGATTTCTGCATTAACGGGTCAAAATACCTTCTCTCAACGTTTTGATATTCTTTCATCACAAAAACCCGCTTCTGCCTTAGATAGCTATTTCTTTGGAAGTATGCAATCGGGTCGTATCCGCATCATTAATACCGCAGAAGGAAGTGGTGTTAAATTAACAGGTAAATTTGTTGCTGATAACGAATTAAGTGTCAGAGCAGACAATATTCAAACGGATAGCCAAGTTCGTTATGACAGTTACGACAAAGATGGTAGTGAAAACTATCAAAATTACCGTGGTGGTATCGCGGTTAATAACAGTGGTTCAAGCCAGACTCTGACAAAAACAGAGTTAAAAGGTAAAAACATCACTTTAGTCGCTGATAATAAAAACCAAATCAAAGCCTCTGATTTAATGGGTGATGATATTTTATTACAAGGGGCTCATTTAACTGTTGATGGCAAACAGTTACAACAAAAAGACACAGATACTGACAATCGTTGGTTCTACTCTTGGCAATATGATGTCACTAAAGAAAAAGAGCTAGTACAGCAAGTTGGTAGCCATATTGATGCCAAAAATAGTGCAACATTAACAGCAACTAAAGGTGATGTAACACTTGAAGGTGCCAAAGTTAATGCAGGTAACACACTGGCAATTAATGCCAATAAAGATATTAATATCAATGGATTAATTGAAAAAGAAAGTCGCAGTGAAAACGGCTATAAACGTAACCATACTTCTCGTTTAGAAACAGGTAACTGGAGCAATAGCCATCAAACAGAAACCTTAAAAGCGAGTGAACTGACCGCAGGTAAAACGCTGGGCTTAAATGCTGAAGGCTCTGTTACCACTCAAGGTGCAAAATTACATTCTAATGAGAATGTTGTTGTTAATGCTAAAGAGAACATCAATCTTAATGTTCAAAATACCAACAATGATAAAACAGTAACCAACAATCATGTTGTTTGGGGTGGTATCGGCGGTGGTAATAATAAGAATAATAACAACAAACAAGAAGTTAGCCATTCAACAAAATTAACGGCTGACGGACAACTGTTACTTACGGCAGATAACAATGTCAAAATCACGGGTAGCCAAGTGAAAGGCAACCAAGGGGCTTTTGTTAACACAACCCAAGGTGATGTTGTTATTGATAATGCGATTAGCGAAACCATCACTAAAACTGATGAGCGTACAGGCACAGCCTTTAATATTACTAAGAATTCCCATAAAAATGAAACTAATCAACAAGTTTCAACCGGCAGTGAATTAGTTTCTGATGCACAATTAACCGTGATCAGTGGGAAAGATGTCAATGTTATTGGTAGCTTGATTAAAAGTGCTGATGAGTTAGGCATTGAATCTTTAGGTGATATCAACGTTAAATCTGCACAGCAGACCACAAAAATTAATGATGAAAAAACATCATTAGAAATCACCGGTCATGCTAAAGAAGTTGAAGACAAGCAATATAGCGCAGGTTTTCATATCACTCATACATCCAATAAAAACAATAGCACTGAAACCGAACAAGTAGGATCTACTATTAGTGGTGGCAGTGTTAAAGTTCAAGCGGATAAAGATGTCACTTTTGCAGGTTCTGATTTAAAAACAACCGCAGGTAATGCCTCTGTTTCTGGTGACAATGTTGCTTTTGTTTCAACAGAAAACAAAAAAGAAACAGACAGCACAGATAGAACCATTTCAGGTGGCTTTAGCTACACAGGTGGCGTTGATAAAGTGGGCTCTAAAGCTGATTTTCAATATGATAAACAGCATACAACAACTGAGATCACCAAAAATAAAGGTAGCGAAACTCAAGTTGCAGGTGATTTAACCATTACTGCGAACAATAATGTAACGCATCAAGGTGCATCACACAAAGTTGACGGTTCATATAAAGAATCAGGCGAAAATATTAATCATCTTGCTGCAAATGACAGTGCAACATCTAAAACAGATACCTTAAATATCGGTGTCGATGTAGGTGTTAATCTTGATTACAGTGGTGTGACTAAACCGATTAAAAAAGCAGTAGAAGACGGAATTGATACCACAAAACCGGGTAACAATACCGATATGGATAAAAAAGTTACTTTTAAAGATGCTATTAGTAATCTTGCTAACTTAAGTAATTTAGAAGCACCTAATGTCGGTGTTGAAGTCGGTATTAAAGGTGGCGGTAGCCAGAAATCACAAAGCGATAGCCAAGCGGTTTCAACATCAATTACTGCGGGTAAAATCAATTCTGACAGTAATAACAACTTACGTGACCAAGGTACTCATTACCAATCAACACAAGGTGATGTATCACTAACCGCAAATACTCACACCAGTGAAGCGGCTCAAAATAAACACCAAGAGTCTTTCCATGAAACAACAGGTGGTGGTCAAGTTGGTGTCAGCACGAAAACAGGTAGTGATATTACCGTTGCCATTAAAGGCGAAGGTAAAACCACAGATACAAGCTTAACCACAACACAAGCTAAAGGTAGCCAATTTGACTCAAAAGGTAACATCAACATTAATGTACGTGAAGACGCACATTATGGAGGTGCCCAGTTTGATGCTCAAAATGGCAAAACTGTGATCAATGCTGGCGGTGATTTAACACTGGCACAAGCCACTAATACTCACACTGAAAGCCAACATAGCGTTAATGGCAGTGCAAACCTCAAAGTAGGCACAACGCCAGACAGCAAAAACTATGGCGGTGGCTTCAATGCAGGTGGTGCAAATCATCAAAAAGATCAGACAACCACACAAGTGGGTTCCGTTAATGGCTCTCAAGGTATCGAATTAACGTCAGGTCATAATCTGACTCTACAAGGTACTCATTTAACCAGTGAACAAGATGTTTCTCTGACTGCAACTAACAAAGTTGATTTCCAAGCAACTGAGTCTCAACGTACTGAAACAGGTAAAAACTTATCGGGTGGATTACAAGCTGGCTTTGGTCAAAAAACGGGAGAAAAATCATCTTCTGTCAATGGCTTAGGTGGCGCTGAATTTGCTATTGGTAAACAAGATGAGAAAACCGTATCTCGTGAAGGTGGAATGATTACTAACCAAGGTAACTTAACAGTTAATGGTAGTTCCGTTAATCTGCAAGGTACGCAAGTTAATAGTAAAGATGCACAATTAACCGCTCAATCGGGTGACACGACAATCACGTCAGCACAGTCAACAGATTACAAAAACAATTGGGGAACGGATATTTCCTTAAATGGAGAGCAGACCAAGACCACACCAAAAGAAGTCACTGAAGAGAACCCAGTCACTTCTATCCATAATATCGGCGGTAAAGTACTGGTCAATGTTGAAGATCAACAAAAATCTACACACCAAAATGCAACGGTAGAAACAGGTACATTAACCGTAAATAGTGATAAAAACTTCGCTCTTTCTGGTGCCAATGTTTCTGCAAATAACGTAACTGGCAATGTGGGCGGTGACTTTACAGTGACTAGCCAAAAAGACAGTGATCGTCACGTTAATGTCGATGTAAATGTGGGTTACAACCACAATAATGATCCTGAATCTAGCAAAGTGGATAAAACAGCCAAAGCAGGTGGATCATTATTGGAAAACACGATCAAAGAGACTATTGATTCAGGAATTAAATCTGCCACTGATGTCATTTCTGATAAATACAATTCACTCTCTTCAAGCATTGCAGATAAAACAGGTATCAGCGGCGAAACTAAAGCCAAAATCGACAAAGGTGTTGGCACAGTAGGCAATGGTATCAAAAATATCGTAACAGGTGCTGAAGGCCATACAGCGAATGCGGATATCAAAGTTTCTCATATTGATAATGATGCCGTTGCCCAAACCACAACCTTAACAAGCAAAAATGACATTTCATTAAATGTAAGTGGTACAACTAAACTTACAGGTGCTGAAATTAAAAGTGAGCAAGGTCAGGTTGATTTAGGCGGTAGCAACGTTCAATTAAACAATATTGAAGGTCATCAATATGAAGCAGGTGCAGATCTTGATCTGAAATCATCTGCTGTTGATTTAGTGAAACAACTTGCAGGTGGTGACTTATCATTAAAATCACCTGTTAAAGTTAATGAAACTGTAAACACAAAATCGTCTATTTCTGAAAAATAATAGACACCCTATAAAAGAGTAATGCCTATTCTTTTGTAAACCAAACCCGCTTGTTATCACAATAAGCGGGTTTTTTATTTATTTGCTTAAATTTCTCTCATTGTCCGATAAATTTACTCTTCTTTAAGATTTAAATAAAATGCAAAAAATAATAAATAAAAGATAATACATTGAATTAAAAATAAAAAATTACATTTAATCGTAGAAATCAAATCGTCCTCGATCCCTTGACCTTCCCCTAAAGGTAAAGCCTAAGCTTTATCCCATACCATATTTAAGAGGGGAATTCTGATGAACACAAAAACTACGTTGTCCTCTGCCAATCGGCTGAGTTTACCTGTTGAAGGCATGACGTGTGCTTCATGTGTAGGCCGTGTTGAGCGCGCATTAAAAACCGTACCTGAAATAAAAGATGCTGTTGTTAATCTTGCCACTGAACGTGCCGATATCACATTTGTTAATGCGCCTGATCCTGCCATTGCCGTTCGTGCTATTGAAAGTTCAGGTTATAAAGTACCTGAAGAAATCACCGAGCTGGCTATTGAAGAAATGACCTGTGCATCTTGTGTTGGTCGCGTTGAAAAAGCATTAGCGCAAATCCCAGGTGTATTAGAAGCTACGGTAAACCTTGCAACTGAACGCGCTCGTGTGCGCCATTTATCAGGTGTGGTATCTATCACTGATTTGGAAGTCGCGGTTGTCCATGCAGGCTATAAACCACGTCGTTTATCTGATGATCCAGCAAATACACGAGATATCGGTGAAGAACGTCGTGAAAAAGAGGAACGTTCATTACGTCGCGCATTACTTATCGCCACTATATTCACATTACCTGTTTTTGTTATTGAAATGGGATCACACTTTATTCCCGGTGTACATGGTTGGGTTACTAAAACACTGGGGCAGCAACTAAATTGGTATATTCAATTTATCCTTGCCACTATTGTGATGTTTGGCCCCGGATTACGCTTTTTCCAAAAAGGGATACCTGCGTTATTACGCGGTGCTCCTGATATGAACTCATTGGTATCTGTCGGTACAGCCGCCGCTTATGGGTATTCAGTAGTCTCAACTTTTATCCCTCAAGTGTTACCCGCTGGAACGGCAAATATCTACTTTGAAGCCGCAGTTGTGATTGTCACCTTGATCTTGTTAGGGAGAACGCTTGAAGCTAAAGCGAAAGGAAATACATCCCAAGCAATTAAACGTTTAGTGGGGCTGCAAGCAAAAACAGCGCGAGTTTCTCGTGATGGCCAAACGCTTGAAATTCCCCTTGATCAAGTTGTAATGGGAGATGTCGTTTTTGTTCGTCCTGGTGAAAAAATACCGGTTGATGGCGAGATTGTTGAAGGGAGTTCTTATGTTGATGAAAGCATGATAACGGGTGAGCCTGTTCCTGTATCAAAAGAAATAGGCTCTGATGTTGTCGGCGGTACTATTAATAAAACAGGGGCTTTTAGTTTTAAAGTCACCAAAGTTGGCGCCAATACCGTATTAGCTCAAATCATTCGCTTAGTGGAAGAAGCTCAAGGCTCTAAACTCCCTATTCAAGCGCTTGTTGATAAAGTCACCATGTGGTTTGTACCTGCGGTTATGTTAGGCGCAACGATCACCTTCTTTATTTGGTTAGCTTTTGGCCCAGAGCCTGCTTTAACTTTTGCACTGATTAATGCCGTTGCCGTGTTAATTATTGCGTGCCCATGTGCAATGGGATTAGCAACACCAACATCTATTATGGTTGGTACAGGTCGCGCGGCTGAACTAGGTATTCTTTTCCGTAAAGGTGAAGCGTTACAAGCCTTACGTGATGTCAATGTTGTGGCTCTTGATAAAACAGGCACGTTAACAAAAGGCCGTCCTGAATTGACAGATTTAATTCCAGCTGAAGGTTTTGAATATAACGAAGTATTAAGCCTTGTTGCTGCTATTGAAACCTATTCTGAGCATCCTATTGCACAAGCGATTGTTAATGCAGCTAAAGAGGCCGAATTAACACTTGCGACGGTTGAAAAATTTGAAGCGGTGCCTGGCTTTGGTGTCAGTGCAACGGTGGGAGGAAGAGCCGTATCTGTGGGTGCTGATCGTTTTATGAAGCAACTTGGCTTAGATGTTAGCCACTTTGACGCCTCAGCAAAAAAATTAGGAGAACAAGGTAAAAGCCCTCTTTATGCAGCCATTGATGGACGCCTTGCTGCGATTATTGCGGTTGCTGATCCGATTAAAGAAACGACACCTGAAGCCATTGCAGCTTTACACGCATTAGGTCTTAAAGTTGCCATGATCACTGGTGACAACAAAGCCACAGCACAAGCTATCGCTAAACAACTGGGCATTGATGAGATAGCCGCTGAAGTCCTCCCTGATGGAAAAGTTGAGGCATTAAAACAATTTAGCAATAAAGGTGCCAAAGTCGCTTTTGTGGGTGATGGTATCAATGATGCACCCGCACTTGCTCAAGCTGATGTTGGATTAGCCATTGGTACAGGAACCGATGTTGCCATTGAAGCGGCTGATGTCGTATTAATGTCAGGTGATTTACGCGGTGTGGTTGATGCAATTGCCTTAAGCAAAGCGACTATTCGGAATATCAAACAAAATTTATTCTGGGCATTTGCTTATAACGCATTACTGATCCCCGTCGCCGCAGGCATGCTTTACCCTATCAACGGTATGTTGCTTTCACCAATTATTGCAGCGGCGGCTATGGCGCTTTCAAGTGTCTTTGTATTGGGTAACGCTCTACGACTAAAACGTTTTCAAGCACCAATGAAAGCCCATTAATCTGTCGTCATTATCTCTACCGCCAGACTTCGTTGTAGTCTGGCTTTATTTCATAAGGGAGAACATCATGAATATTGGTCAAGCTGCAAAAAAGTCAGGTATTTCAAGTAAAATGATCCGTTATTATGAGCAAATTGGCTTGATCCCTAAAGCAAACCGAACAGAGTCAGGCTATCGCGATTACAGTGATGCTGATGTTGCTTGTTTTCGTTTTATTCGCCATGCCCGCGCTTTAGGATTTTCAACGGAGCAAATATCCACCTTATTGGTACTCTGGAATAACGGCGATCGAGCCAGTGCAGATGTAAAAGCGATTGCTATTTCGCATATCAAAGAATTAAACCGAAAAATAGCCGAATTGCAAAGAATGACACAAACACTTGAGCATTTAGCAAAAGATTGTCAAGGTGACAATAGTCCTGATTGCCCGATTATTGCGGGATTAATTGAGCCAAAATCAGGCTCTGAAAACAAAACAACAAAAAGCCACATTTCCCACCTTCGCTCTTCAATCTAATTTTTCCAACAACCATAAAAAAAATCCCGCTTATGACTAAGCGGGATTTTCTTGTTCAATGAAAAGTTAAATAACCATTATCATCAACGGATAAATTAACCTAACTGACCATGACAATGTTTAAATTTCTTACCTGATCCGCAAGGACATGGTTCATTACGACCTACTTTTTTACCTGCTGCAACTTGACCATCGATTGCTGACATTTGAGACTCTTTTGTCACTTCATGGCTTAATTGTTGTTGTTTAGCTAAACGCTCGGCTTCTTCACGACGACGACGTTCTAACTCTTCAACTTCTTCAGGTAAACGAACTTGTACTTTGCTTAGTGTGCTGATCACTTCATATTTCAGTGATTCCAACATGTTAGCAAACATAGCGAACGATTCACGTTTGTACTCTTGTTTTGGATCTTTTTGTGCATAACCACGTAAGTGGATACCTTGACGTAAATAATCCATTGCTGCCAAGTGCTCTTTCCACAGTGAGTCTAGCGTTTGTAACATCACGCCTTTTTCAAAGTTACGCATCATTTCAGCACTGACGATCTCTTCTTTCGCTTTATAGACTTCGATAGATTTTTCTAAAATACGCTCACGTAATGTTTCTTCGTGTAATTCTGGCTCTTTATCTAACCACTCTTTGATTGGTAAATTTAAATCAAAGTCTTTTTGTAAACATGCAGTTAAGCCTTCAATATCCCACATTTCTTCTAGTGATTGAGGTGGAATATAGTTATCAATCATCGAAGTGAATACGTCTTGGCGAATACTATCGATAGTTTCACTTACGTCTGCCACATCCAGTAATTCATTACGCTGAGTATAGATTGCACGACGCTGATCATTTGCCACATCATCATATTCAAGCAGTTGCTTACGAATATCAAAGTTACGGTTTTCTACTTTACGCTGTGCGTTTGCAATTGCTTTGGTTACCCAAGGGTGCTCAATCGCTTCGGTTTCATTCATCCCTAATTTACGCATCATGCCAGACACTTTGTCTGAAGCAAAAATACGCATTAAGGAGTCTTCCATAGACAAATAGAAACGAGAAGAACCTTCATCCCCTTGACGACCCGCACGACCACGTAACTGGTTATCAATACGGCGAGATTCGTGACGTTCAGTACCAATGATATGTAAACCACCTGATGCTAATACTGCATCATGGCGCTCTTTCCATTTGGCTTTGATTTCTTCAATTTTTTCTTCAGTTGGCTCTTCCAGTTTAGCCACTTCAGTTTGCCAGCTCCCCCCTAACACGATATCGGTACCACGACCTGCCATGTTAGTTGCGATAGTTACCGCTGAAGGTAAACCTGCGTTCGCAATAATATCCGCTTCCATTGCGTGGAATTTCGCATTCAGCACGTTATGGTGAACATTTGCTTTAGTCAGCGCTTTAGAAATCTCTTCTGATTTTTCAATTGAAATGGTACCGACAAGAACAGGCTGACCATTTTGAGTACGTTCACGAATATCTTCAATAATGGCTGCAAATTTACCTTGCTCATTCATATAGACTAAGTCAGGCAGATCTTTACGTACCATTGGGCGGTTAGTTGGGATAACAATTGTTTCTAAGCGATAGATAGAGTTAAATTCAAACGCTTCAGTATCCGCAGTACCCGTCATCCCTGCTAATTTTTCGTATAAACGGAAATAGTTTTGGAATGTGATTGACGCTAATGTCTGGTTTTCATTTTGGATCTTCACACCTTCTTTTGCTTCAACAGCTTGGTGTAAACCATCAGACCAACGACGACCTTGCATTGTACGACCTGTATGTTCGTCAACAATGATAACTTCGCCATCTTTAACAATGTAATCAACATCTTTGGTAAACAGCGCGTGAGCACGCAATGCCGCTGTTACATGGTGCATTAACATAATATTAGCCGGTGAGTATAAAGACTCCCCTTCTTTCATCATGCCAGCATCTGCTAATAAACCTTCAATTTTAACCAGACCGCGTTCTGTGATGTTCACTTGACGTGTTTTTTCATCAACAGAGTAATCGCCTTCACCTTGGAATGTATCTGAGTCTTCTTTTTCTTGAGAAACCAAATGAGGAATGATTTTATTCATTTGGATATAAAGCTCAGAACTGTCTTCTGCTGGACCTGAAATGATCAGTGGTGTACGTGCTTCATCGATCAAGATTGAGTCAACCTCATCCACTAATGCATAGTGTAATTTGCGTTGAACACGTTCTTGTGGACTAAATGCCATGTTGTCACGTAGGTAGTCGAAACCAAATTCATTGTTCGTACCATAAGTGATATCAGCATTATAAGCTTCACGTTTTACTGGTGGCGCCATATTTGGCAAGTTGATACCAACGCTTAATCCTAAGAATTCAAATAAAGGACGGTTGTTTTCGGCATCACGCTGTGCCAAGTAGTCATTGACGGTAACAACGTGAACGCCTTTACCTGATAGCGCATTTAAGTACGCAGGTAATGTTGCGGTTAATGTTTTACCTTCACCTGTACGCATTTCTGCAATACAACGTTCATTCAGAACCATACCACCGATTAACTGTACGTCGAAGTGACGCATACCAAAAACACGTTTACTGGCTTCACGCACTGTTGCAAACGCTTCTGGTAAAATATCTTCTTCTTTCTCACCATTTTTTAAGCGCTCACGGAATTCATCCGTTTTCGCTTTTAGCTCATCATCGGTCAGCTTTTCAAATTCTGGCTCTAGTTTATTAATTTCAGCAACAACTTTGCGCATACGGCGGATTGAACGATCATTACGACTACCAAAAATTTTGGTTACAATTTTACCTAACATAAATCTTTATTCTCATTTATGGCGTAAAACGCCGAAAACAGCCTCTGTTTTTATTGATAAACAGAGATAATCATAATCTTATTAGATTAAGTGACTCAATTAAGCTGTTAGGTAAGGCCCTGCGCGAATACCACGGATTTGTGCGAGCCATAATCCGGTATGATAGGAAATTGTATTCTGTACTAAAACATAGCCAGAAAGAGGATGGAGGCTTAGTGCCGATGATGGAGTCTCTGTTAATAAGGCATACAGAGTATCAAGCATAACCGCTGCAACATTAGAAGCAGGTAACGGTTCATCTTTGGCTTTAACCATCAATTCGGGTGAATTAATGGTGAATGCAAAAGAGAGCTGTTTGATCACATTTTTTACTGCATGCTGTTGCCAGTAATTAAAGGTGAAGGATGAAGCAGGATTCTGTACACTTTGACGTAAGAATAAGTTATCAAACGCAATAATTGCCTGACTTTGACGGTTTTGAGAAGAAGGAGCATCTGTTTGCTGTGGATTTTCGGCATGAGCAGACAACAGCGAAGGTATTCCGATACCTGCTGCTACCATCCCTAAAAGCAGATGCGACCAAAAATATCGCCTGCCAAACTGTCGCCAAAAACTTATAATACTCATTAACCTTCGTTGCTCATTAATCTTTATTTTGTGGAGTCAAAATCTATGCGGGATAGTTACCCACAATCATTGGAAAAAATCTTCATTGAACTTGAAGGTTCCAACAAGAGTACACTACAACTTATACAACAGCGCGCAACGATTTTACTAAAATTAAATCGTGCCGTCATGGCTCTTTTACCCGTTCCTTTACGAGATAAGTGCCGTGTCGCAAATTATCGTAATGCTATTTTAATTATTGAAGTTGCAAACGCAAGTTGGTTAACTCGTTTACGTTATGAAACCCCGTCATTACTTTCCGCATTGAGACAAGAAATTTTACCATCCTTATCCTCAATAGACATCAAAATAAATCCGTCTTTAGGCGTAAAACAGGAAAAAAGATCTTTAATATCATCATTAAAAGAACAAGAGCCTAAAAAGAAACGTCACTTAAGTTTAGAAAGTGCGCAATCATTGAAGTATTTAGCTGAGAAAAGCCCAAAGAAATTAAGAGAGAGATTAGAACGGTTGGCTGCACTTGCCGGAGAGAGTACAAGTACAGCCAAAGATGAACGTTAATTAGAGATAATTAACGCGCTTTCCTTCGCAGGAATTAAGCAAAGACCATTGAGGGAGCTTTGAATGCCACTGGCATTTGCGCTTCGTCTTCAAATGTGACGAATTCCCACGCAGATTCTTTTGCTAATACAGCTTGGAGCAATTTATTGTTCAGTGCATGACCTGATTTAAACGCGGTGAATTCACCGATAATGTTATAGCCACACATAAATAAATCACCGATTGCATCCAACATTTTGTGACGAACAAATTCATCTTCAAAACGTAAACCATCGTCGTTGAGAACACGATAGTCATCAACTACGATTGCACAATCGAAGCTTCCGCCTAAACACAATCCTTTAGATTGTAGATATTCGATATCACGCATAAATCCAAATGTACGAGCACGGCTAATTTGGCTCATAAAAGATTCAGCGGAGAAATCTAATTCATAACGCTGTGTACTTGCATCAATGGCTGGGTGATTAAAATCGATAGTAAAATCTAATTTAAACCCGTTGTATGGGCGCATCTCTGCCCATTTATCGCCATCTTCTACACGTACTGTTTCTTTGATGCGAATGAATTTCTTCGCAGTACGAAGCTCTTCGATACCTGCATCAAGTAACAAGAAAACAAAAGGTGCCGCACTTCCATCCATAATTGGAATTTCAGGTGCATTCACTTCAATTACGATATTATCAATGCCTAAACCAGCCAGTGCTGCGTTTAAATGCTCAACGGTTGATATACGCACATCATCTTCGTTGACTAAGCAAGTACATAACATAGTGTCACGAACTGATTTTGCGTCTGCTGGAAAATCCACCGGTGGATTTAAGTCAGTACGACGGTAGATGACCCCAGTATTTGCTGGCGCCGGACGCATTGTAAGCGTAACTTTTTTACCCGTGTGAAGTCCCACACCAGTTGCTTGTACAATTCGTTTTAATGTCCGTTGTTTGATCATCATTTTATCTCGCAATGTTATCCGTCCTACCAATCATTATACTTATAATTGGCAGGACAGTTTAGCACAAAAAGCGGAGATGCCAATCTTTTTGGCGATTAATCAGCCTGTTTTCTCAGGAACGCAGGGATATCTAAATAATCTGGTTCTTTGTTTGCCTGAGTAGACTGTTCGTTAACGGCTTTTGCGGCAGGCTTGCTTTCTTCTACGGCAGAGAAAGAAGACATGCTATTTTGCATTTGCTGGTAACGATTCTCCATTGCGCTTTGCTGATTCTGTTTATTAGTTACCAGCGTAATTTCTGGACGTTTGTCCATACCAATACCTGTTGCAACCACAGTCACACGCAATTCATCATTCATTTCTGGGTCAAGGGATGTACCGATAACCACAGTCGCATTATCTGATGCAAATGCACGAATGGTATTACCCACTGTTTCAAATTCATCAAGACGTAAGTCAAAACCTGCTGTGATGTTGACTAACACACCACGCGCGCCAGATAAGTCAATGTCTTCCAATAATGGACTTGAAATCGCCATTTCTGCGGCTTCTTCAGCGCGATCTTCACCTTTCGCAGCACCCGATCCCATCATGGCATAACCCATTTCAGACATCACAGTTCTTACGTCAGCAAAGTCAACGTTCATTAAACCTGGGCGAGTGATTAGCTCAGCGATACCTTGAACTGCGCCTTTTAATACATCATTAGCTGCGCCGAACGCATCTAATAATGAAATTCCACGACCAAGTACTTTTAATAACTTGTCATTTGGAATAGTGATTAATGAGTCAACATGTTTTGATAACTCAGTAATACCTTGTTCCGCAAATGCCATACGTTTTTTGCCTTCAAAATTAAAAGGCTTAGTCACGACAGCAACGGTCAAAATGCCTAATTCTTTAGCCACTTCTGCAACAACAGGCGCAGCACCAGTACCAGTACCACCGCCCATACCTGCTGCGATAAAGACCATATCGGCACCTTCAAGTGCTGCACGTAACCCTTCGCGGTCTTCCTCTGCTGCATTACGGCCTACTTCAGGATTTGCACCTGCACCTAAGCCTTTCGTAATGGCATTACCGATTTGGATAGTCTGTCCGACCGCTGTTTTACGTAGCGCTTGAGCATCCGTATTGACTGCAAAGAAATCTACGCCTTCAATACGTTCACGAACCATGTGCTCAACCGCATTACCGCCGCCGCCACCAACGCCGATGACTTTGATCACCGCATCGTTGGTTAATTCCATAGGTTCAAACATAATTTCTCTCCGTTTTGTGCCTTCTCAGGGCCGCTTGCTCAAACGACCTCTTTTTAAATTTGTCTGATTATTAAAACTCTCTTTTTAGCCAACCAGTGAGTTTTTTAAATAAACCACCGACAGCAGAGCGTTTCTCGGTTTCAGTTTCCTCACCAAAGTGAGATTCTTTACCGTAATGCAAGAGCCCAACCGCTGTTGAGTAGTAGGGATCCTGCGCATAATCTGTTAGCCCGGTAATATTTAACGGTTTACCGATCCGTACTTGCGTGTGGAAAACACGTTGAGCACATTCAACAAGTCCATCAATCTGTGCAGCACCACCTGTCAGCACAATACCTGCGGCTAAATGATGCTTAATCCCTTGCTGGCGTAACTGTTCTTGAACTTTTAAAATCTCTTCATTAACAAGATTGAGCAATTCGGTATAACGAGGCTCAATCACCTCAGCAAGAGTTTGTCGTTGCAGACTTCTTGGTGGTCTGCCTCCGACACTTGGAACTTCGACATTTTCATCTTTACCAACTAAAGAGCCTAATGCACAACCATGACGAACCTTGATAGCTTCCGCATCATTTGGCGGAGTGCCAAACGCGTAAGCGATATCACTTGTTACTACATTGCCAGCATAAGGAATAACGCGAGTATGTCTTAATGCTCCACCAGTATAAATTGCGATATCCATTGTACCGCCACCAATATCAACAACACACACACCTAATTCACGTTCATCTTCGGTCAATACAGCAAAACTTGAAGCCAGTCCCGCAAAAATCAGTTGATCCACTTTTAACCCACAGCGTTCAACTGCTTTTACAATATTCTTTGCCATATCGTTATGGCAGGTAATTAAATGAACTTTAGCCTGCATACGCACACCCGATAATCCAACTGGGTTTTTGATCCCTTCTTGATAATCAATGGCATACTCTTGCGGTATAACGTGTAAAACACGATGTTCATCTTTTACTTTGACGGATTTCGCGGTATGAACCACGCTATCAACATCATCTTGAGTCACTTCTTCTTCTGAAATTGGCACCATACCAATCTCATTTTGGCAACTGATATGCTTGCCTGATAACGCCAAATATACTGAAGATATTTGGCAGTCAGCCATCAACTCAGCCTGATCTACCGCCCGTTGTACACATTTTACGACGGATTCGAGATCATTAACGCCACCTTTATCCATGCCCCGAGATGGACAACTTCCCACCCCGATAATATTCACTACACCATCAGGCAGGATCTCACCGACAAGGGTGGCTACTTTGGCCGTACCAATCTCAAGACCAACTACTAATTTTCTGTCCGTCGCTTTGATCATTATTGTTCTGCCTTCGCCTTCATCGTGTCATCTGCCACGTCTTGTTTATTCATTCTCAAGTAATAAAGGAGCCCATCCGACTGCACCACCACTGTCATAACGCAGATCCACGTAATCAACCCGTTTATCTGTTTGTTGTTGCAGTATCGGATACAACTCAATAAAGCGAGCGATCCGTTTTTCGTTATCCTTACGACCTAACTCCAATCGGACATCATTGTCTAAAACTAATTGCCATCCTTGACGGGCAGACATTGACGCTGCTTTTAAATTCAGGTTACTTGCAAGAAGCTGATCTCTCATTGCCACATAACCTGACAACACCATTTTTTCGCTTCCTTGAGGACCATATAGCAAAGGATAACTTCCCTTGGTTTCCAACTGCGTTGGCAGACTGAAAACACGCCCTTCTTTATCAAGAAAGTAAGTGTCATTCCAACGGGTAAAGGGAACATACTCTACCAGATGGATTTTAAGTTCATCAGGCCACTGTTTGCGAACAGTGACTTGCCTAATCCATGGCATGCGTTCAATTTGTTGCTGAATGATATTCACATCCTGTGTCATAAATGTGCCTGGCTGTCCTAAAGACAAAATGGCCTGACGTACATCATCATTCGTTGTGTAATGTCGCTCACCCGTTAATACAAGTTTTGAGATTGGCAGACGATTTGCGTCTTTCATCCAGTTAACCACTTGTATTCCACCCCAAATGATGGTGGCAATCACACATAAGAAAAAGATTAATCCTGATAAATAAGTACCATTACTCGGTCTGTCAGAATGTTGCTTCTCTTTGTGTTCTTTTATATTTAGCGCTGCTTGTGACATATTAACCCACTAACTCCTGAGCAACGTTTAAACAAGAGAATCGCCCATCCTTTTGTCCGATATTCCAGCGATTAATACTTTTCCTACATATATATACTTTATGAACACTTTTAGGTTTGATAATTAAATCACTAAATTGTTCAATCTGTTGAGAATTATTTACTTTAAAAGAAGAAATTGCGAATTTTTCTGCGTTTTTCTTACTTTTTAACTGAAATTTTTTCTCAACACAGATTTGAGCAAGCGAATTCTCGATCATTTTTTCCGCTAAACCAGTGTTATTTTCCTCATAACACCCCATCATTACAGTTATTTTATTGACCATTTCACCATAAATGATGTTCACTTGCTCAAACATCCGTCTTAATCCTCGCTGAAAGATGGCTGTAATTTCGTATCTGCTAAGCGACGCGCTATTTTACCAATATTTCCAGCACCTTGAACTAAAACAAGATCATTATCTGTTAATACACCCGCCAATATTGATGAAATATTAGTCACATCAGAAACCCAGATAGGATCTAGCTTTCCACGTTGGCGAATTGTTCGACAAAGTGAGCGGCTATCGGCACCTGCAATAGGCGCTTCTCCAGCAGAATAAACATCTGTTAATAATAAAATATCAACCTGATTGAGAACAGTGGCAAAGTCTTCATATAAATCGCGAGTACGTGTATAGCGATGAGGTTGGAAAATCATCACTAGACGTTTATCTGGCCATCCTGCTCTCGCCGCTTTAATCGTTGCATCAACTTCTGTTGGATGATGACCATAATCATCCACTAGCATCACTTCACCTTCTTGACCATTAACATGCTCAAGACCGTAGTTACCTAAGAAATCAAAACGACGTCCAGTACCTTGGAAGTTAAGTAATGCGGCTAAAATATGTTCGTCAGCAATGCCTTCTTCTGTGGCGACAGCAACCGCAGCTGTCGCATTCAGTGCGTTATGGCGACCAGGTGCATTTAATACAACTTGTAAATCTGGCATACCTTCACGAGAAATAGTGAAAAAGCCCTGAGCACCTTTTTGTTCATAATGTGTAATACGAACGTCAGCATCTTCACTAAAGCCATAAGTCGTAATATAACGACCCACTTTAGGAATAATAGAGCGAATGACATCGTCATCCAGACACATCACTGCACGACCATAGAATGGTAAATTGTGCAAAAAGGTAATAAACGTCTCTTTTAGATTGTCAAAATTACCGTGATATGTGTCCATATGGTCTGCTTCGATATTCGTAACGACAGCAACCATGGGTTGTAAATGTAAAAACGATGCATCACTTTCATCAGCTTCTGCAATTAAATAACGACTGCAACCTAAGCGAGCATGAGTGCCAGCCGATTTAACAAGCCCACCATTAACAAAAGTAGGATCTAAACCCGCTTGCGCATAAATATTTGAAATCATCGCTGTTGTTGTCGTTTTACCATGTGTTCCAGCAATCGCAACACCATGACGATAACGCATCAATTCAGCCAGCATTTCAGCACGACGAATAACAGGGATACGCGCTTCTCTTGCTGCAATAATCTCAGGATTTTCAGCACTGATTGCTGTCGAAACCACAACAACACTTGCGCCACGAATATTTTCAGGGCGATGATTAAAATAGACTGTCGCGCCTAAGGCAACGAGCTGTTGTGTGACTACGTTTGGTGCTAAATCAGAACCGCTGATTTCATAACCTTCGTTAGCCAACACTTCGGCAATCCCCCCCATACCAGCACCACCGATGCCAATAAAGTGAATATGCCTAACTTTTCTCATTTCAGGCACAAATGATCTTAATTTTGCCAGTTGTTGTGTATTCACTATTTACTTCTTCGCTCTACGTTAATGGTTACAAGTTACGTTTATTTTTTTGCCACTTCGATTATCACATTCGCTACGCGCTCTGTGGCATCCGTAATCGCAACACTTTTTGCTTTCTCTGCCATTGCTAACAAGGTTTCTCTATCCCAATTTTTCAGGGTTTGTGCAATGACTTCTGGAGTTAAATCGTTTTGCTCAATAATACGCGCTGCACCCGCTTTTTCTAACGGCAGTGCATTCCAATATTGCTGTCTATCTTTGTGCTGGAAAGGAACAAAAATAGCGGGTAATCCCGCTGCGGCAATTTCGCTGACCGTTAATGCACCTGAACGACACACAACAACATCAGCCCATTGGTAAGCTTGCGCTATATCATCAATAAATTCAGTAACTTTATATTCAGATTTAACTGAATTTTTTGCTAATTCGTTCTGATAGCGTGTTTTTGTATCACTTTCGCCACCTTTTCCTGCTTGATGCCAGATTGTAACATGTTCACCTAGTAAACCTGCAACTACGGGTAAGGTGTGATTTAAAATTCTAGCACCTTGGCTACCACCAATAATCAGTACACGAATAGGCCCTGTTCTCTCTTTTAATCGTACTGAAGGTGCCTCAAGTGCCAATACATCTTCACGAACAGGATTTCCAACAACTGGTGCTTTAGGAAATGCCCCTGGAAAAGCCTGTAATACACGTTTCGCAATTTTCGATAACCAGCGATTGGTTAATCCAGCGATACCATTTTGCTCATGCAAAATAACGGGTATCCCGCACATCCAAGCGGCAACACCACCAGGGCCTGAAACGTAGCCACCCATACCAAGTACAGCATCAGGTTGATAGCGCTTCATAATGGCGCGAGCTTGAAAAATCGCTTTAATAATACGAATAGGTGCTGCGATTAATGCTTTAATACCTTTACCACGTAAACCTGAGATACGAATAAATTCAATTTCGATACCGTGCTTAGGGACTAAATCGGCTTCCATTCTATCTGCCGTTCCTAACCATCGGATTTCCCAACCTTGAGATTGTAGATAATGAGCAACAGCCAGCCCTGGGAATACATGCCCCCCAGTGCCACCAGCCATAACCATTAAACGGCGTCTACGCTCGCTCATTTCGGGCTCCTTACAAACGCCTGAGCTTGTGCTAGACGTGTTTCATAATCAATTCGTAACAACATCACGATAGCCGTTGACATAATAATCAAACTCGAACCACCGTAACTAATAAGAGGAAGGGTTAATCCCTTTGTTGGCAACATACCCGATGCTGCGCCTACATTGACCAATGATTGGAATGTAAACCAGATCCCGATAGAACAAGCTAAAAAGCCTGAAAAACGTTGATCGAGGATCAGCGCACGTCGTCCAATTTGCATCGCGCGAAAAGCGATGAAGAATACCATTAAAAGCACCAAAACCACACCGATATAACCAAGTTCTTCTGCAAGAATAGAGAAAATAAAGTCAGTGTGTGCCTCGGGTAAATATTCCAGTTTTTGTACTGAATTTCCTAAACCTTGTCCAAGCAAATCACCACGACCAAATGCCATTAGAGATTGCGTTAACTGATAGCCACTACCAAATGGATCTTCCCAAGGTTCTAAGAAAGAAGTAATGCGTCGAACACGGTAAGGTTCAACGATAATCAACATAACAACAGCGGCAATTCCTGAACCGATAATGGCTAAGAACTGCCAAATTTTAGCGCCCGCTAAAAATAACAGCGCTAATGTTGTTACGAATAAAACCACAACTGTTCCTAAGTCTGGTTGTAATAACAATAAAACAGCCAGTACTAACATCACGCCCATCGGCTTACAGAAACCCCAAAAGTTATTTCTGACTTCTTCAACTTTTCGGACTAAATAGCTTGATAGATAACAAAACAGTGCAAGTTTTGATAATTCAGCAGGCTGGAAATTTAATGGTCCCACCGCAATCCAGCGTGAAGCACCATTAACAGAACTCCCTACCCCCAATACCACTAATAAAAGTAATATCGAACCAAACAGCATTAAGCTGCTATAACGTTGCCAAATTGCCATTGGGATGCGCATGGTGACTAACGCAATACAAAATGCGACAACAATATAGATGCCATCACGTTTAGCAAATAAGAAAGGATCTTCTGCAAGACGTTGACCAACAGGCATTGAAGCTGATGTCACCATAACAAAGCCGACAACCGCTAATCCGAAAGTAAACCAGAGCAAAGTGCGATCATACGGCACAAATGCCGTATTCTCAGTTTGATAACTGCCCACTAGCCACTGTTTTAATCTTCGCATTGCGAATACGCTCATCAGCCAAGCTCCCTTGCTAAACGTGCAAATTCATCACCACGCTGCTCAAAACATTTAAACTGATCTAAGCTTGCACATGCAGGAGAGAGCAACACCATATCTCCTGATTTTACAGTAGGTGCTAAGGCTCGCATGGCTTCTTCCATTGTCACTGTTAATAAAGAGACATCTGGTCGTAGATTTGCCAATGCGTGTCCATCTTGTCCAAAACAATACAGACGAATATTGTCGCCGCTGATATAAGGCAATAAAGAAGTGAAGTCAGCAGATTTCCCATCACCACCTAATAAAAGATGTAGTGTGCCCTCAACTTCAAGTCCTCGTAATGCCGCTTCAGTGCTTCCCACATTGGTGGCTTTCGAGTCATTTATCCAACGTACATTTTGATGTGAATAAACTAATTGAAAACGGTGAGCAAGACCGTGATACGTTTTCAGTACTTCGGTTGCAGCTTTACGAGAAATACCCACAGCATCAGCAAGTGCTAATGCTGCTAATGCATTGGTATAGTTATGCTGCCCTGAAAGGTACATTTCTGCCGTTGAAAGGACTTTTTCACCCTTCACTTTTAAAATGCGATTTGTGTTATCAAGCTGATAATCACCTTGTCCAACACCAAAACTAACACAACGATTATCTTTACCCGCTAAAGGTAGCGTTAATGCATCATCTTCGTTATAAACGCAGGTTTTAGCATTATCGTAAATACGCAGTTTTGCTTCACGATATTGTTCTAATCCTAACGGATAGCGATTCATATGATCTTCGCTAATATTTAATACCGTTGCAGCAGCGGCTTGTAAGCTATAAGTTGTTTCTAATTGAAAACTCGATAGCTCTAATACATATAAATCATAAGGCTCGGTTAATAAGGTCAGAGCTGGAACACCAATATTGCCACCGACTCCAACACGAATACCATCCGCGCTTGCCATTTCACCCACAAGTGTTGTCACGGTACTTTTACCGTTAGAGCCAGTAATCGCGACAATTGGCGCTTTGGCTTCACGACAAAACAGTTCGATATCACCAACAATTTCAACACCATGATTTGCGGCTTCAACAAGCTCTGGTGTCGAAAGTGCAATACCGGGGCTTGAGACAATTAAATCAGCATCATTAAGCCATGCCTGATGAAAACTACCAATGTGGTATTCAACGTCAGCAGGAAGCTTATCTAAGCCTCCTGGTTTTTGGCGTGTATCAATAACTTTAGGTGTCACACCTTGGCGGATAAAAAAGTCAACGCAGGAAAGGCCTGTTATTCCAAGCCCAACAACAACCACTTTTTTCCCCTGATAATTTGCCATCTTAACGTACCTTTAACGTCGCCAGACCAATAAGCACTAACATCAGTGAGATGATCCAGAAACGGACAATAACACGAGGTTCAGGCCAGCCTTTTAATTCATAATGGTGATGAATTGGAGCCATACGGAAAATACGTTGACCACGCAACTTAAATGAACCGACTTGTAAAATAACGGAGAGTGTTTCAACAACAAACACACCACCCATAATCACTAATAAGAACTCTTGGCGTAATAACACTGCGATAGTCCCTAATGCGCCACCTAATGCAAGTGAACCAACATCGCCCATAAAGACCTGTGCTGGGTAAGTGTTAAACCAAAGAAAACCTAAACCAGCGCCGACTATCGCGGTACAGACAATCACCAATTCGCCCGCATGCATTAAGTAAGGAATTTTCAAATAACTGGCGAAATTAACGTTACCTGTTGCCCATGCAACTAATGCAAAACCCGCAGCAACGAATACCGTTGGCATAATGGCTAAACCATCTAAACCATCCGTTAAATTCACTGCGTTACTCGTACCCACAATCACAAAGTAAGCCAGTAAAATGTAGAGCATACCTAATTGAGGCATAACATCTTTAAAGAATGGAACGACTAACTGTGTTGCTGGCGTATCTTTACCAATTGCATACATACTAAATGCCACAACAAGTGCGAGTACGGACTGCCAGAAATATTTCCAGCGAGCAATTAAGCCTTTTGTGTCTTTACGAACGACTTTGCGATAATCATCAACAAAACCAATCACGCCGTAACCAATTAAAACCAGTAATACACACCAAACATAGGGGTTATCTAATCTTGCCCATAGTAGTGTGGAGATGGAGATAGAGAACAGGATCATAATCCCGCCCATTGTTGGCGTACCGCGTTTGCTAAAGTGAGACTCAGGCCCTTCGCTACGAACCACTTGCCCGATTTGCATTTTTTGTAACCATGCAATCAGATGAGGTCCCATCCACAACGCAATAATTAATGCCGTCAATAAGCCAACAATCGCCCTGAATGTCAGATAAGAAAACACATTAAAAAATGTATGGTATTTAACCAAATATTCGGCTAGCCAAACTAACATTCAAAGCACTCCTTTAATGCGTTCACGATATCTTCCATCGCGGAGCTTCGTGAACCTTTTACTAAAACTGAAACAACATCATGCTGCTGTAATAATGGAATTAATTGAGCAAGTAAGTCGGCTTTAAAGGCAAAATGCTGACCACCTTGATTTTCATCACTAATAAAATGGCTGTGGTGTCCAACAGTGAAGACACTATCAATACCGGCATTATGAGCAAAACGACCAACATCACGGTGACATTTTTCTGAATCTTTACCTAATTCAGCCATATCACCTGCAACAAAAATCTTATATCCCGGTAATTGAGATAAAACCTGTAAGCCTGCGATCATCGAACCATCGTTAGCATTGTAAGTATCATCTAACACCATTTTTCCTGCTGTTAATTCAACAGGGTACAATCTTCCTGGTACGGCTTTTAATGTCGATAAACCAAGACGAACATCTTCAAGCGTTGCCCCAGCAGATAACGCAAGAGCACTTGCCGCTAAAGCATTCGCAATGTTATGACGACCTGGTAATGGAAGAGTGACTTCTACACAACCTTCGGGGGTATGTAACGTAAAATTGGTTGTGAATTGCTTGACCGTGATATCTGATGGATAAAAATCGGCTTTACCTTGTGCTGATAAAGAGAATGACCATTGCGTTTGGCGCGCATTCAAATGGTGTTTCCACAGAGGTAAATCATTACTATCCAGATTAATAATGGCTGTACCTTGCTCTTTTAAGTGGGTAAAAATTTCACCTTTTGCCTGAGCAATCCCTTCCAGTGAACCGAAACCTTCAATATGTGCAGAAAAGAGATTATTTACCAATGCACTATCTGGTTTTACCATATTTACGGTATAAGCGATTTCACCGATATGGTTTGCACCTAATTCGATAACCGCAAAACGGTGTTCTGGCGTTAAACGAAAAAGCGTTAAAGGTACGCCAATATCGTTATTTAAATTGCCATGGGTGTATAAGGTTTCGCCACAGTGACGCAAAATAGAAGCGGTCATCTCTTTAACGGAGGTTTTTCCAGAAGAGCCCGTCAACGCAACAATCTTGGCGTGGCTTAGTGAACGAATATGTGCTGCAATTTCGCCCATTGCTAGATGGGTATCTTTCACAATGATTTGCGGACATTCAACATCAATCTCACGATTAACTAAAACCGCAACGGCGCCCTTTTCTTTTACATCAGCAATAAAATCATGAGCATCAAAACGCTCACCCGCTAATGCAATAAACAGGCAATCTTCATCAATTTTACGACTATCTGTTGAAATCGATTTGATGATAAGTTGATCCGCTTGGCTTTGAGCGATATGGCTCAATGTGCCTTTGCTAATTTGTGCAATATTTCCTAAAGACAGAGGGATCACGCTATCACCCCCAATAATCGAGCAACAGTTAATCTGTCTGAATAATCGAGACGACGCGAGCCAACCAACTGATAATCTTCATGCCCTTTACCTGCGACTAAAATCATATCATTGGTATCTGCTTGCATAATCACGTTAGTAACCGCTTCAGCCCGACCTTCAATAGCAATCGCACGACCAGGATCCATTAAACCCGAAAGAATATCTTGGATAATTGCTTGAGGCTCTTCACTACGAGGGTTGTCATCGGTGATAACAACTTTATCAGCCAGCTCTTCTGCGACGGCTCCCATTAGTGGGCGCTTACCTTTGTCTCTATCTCCGCCACAACCAAATACACACCATAGTTTACCTGTGCAGTGTAAACGAGCAGCTTGAAGTGCTTTCTCTAAAGCATCTGGAGTATGAGCATAATCGACAATGACCGTAGGGCGATTATCCGCACTAAATACTTCCATGCGGCCACAAACAGGTGTGAGTGAAGATGACGCTTTAATAACCGCATCTAATGGATATTCAAGTGCTAATAATGTCGCTAAAGCGCATAAAAGATTACTAACATTAAATGCCCCCATTAATGGGCTTTCAATTTCACCATCACCCCAGCTAGAACTAAAGTGAATGGTTGCACCCGCATCATGATAATTAATCTGGGTTGTTTTAACAAAACGGCCTTGCCAATTTTGTGGCAATTTATTTTCCATTGTCACGGCAACAGCGTCAGGTAAACGAGATAACCATTTTTGACCAACGGCATCATCCGCATTGATGATTTTTTCACCACTGCAATGAGTGGAAAACAGTAACCATTTTGCTTCTTCGTAGTTAGCCATATCACCATGGTAATCAAGATGATCACGACTTAAATTCGTAAATACACTCGCCACAAAAGGCAATGCACTCACACGACCTTGAACTAAACCATGAGAAGAAACTTCCATAGCAGTCAATGTCGCGCCTTGATTTAATAATTGCTGTAACTCTAATTGAATATCAACCGCAGATCCTGTGGTGTTCATTGCAGGAACAACATGACCTAAAAGTCCGTTACCTACTGTTCCCATCACAGCACTTGTTTCACCTAAACCTTGTGCCCACTGTGCTAACAATTGTGTTGTTGTCGTTTTTCCATTAGTCCCAGTAACACCAATCAGTTTCAGTTTTTCCGCAGGTTGATGATAAAAATGTCCCGCTAACTTTGATAATTCCGCATTAAGATTATCAATGTAAATAACTGGAATACCGTGACTTTCACGGATTTCACCATGCGTTGCAACATCTTGTGCTTCCGCTAATACCGCCGAAACACCTTGAGCAATTGCTTGAGGAATATAGCGTCTACCATCAGTTTCATGACCTTTGATGGCGATAAAAAGATCACCGCTCGCCGCTTTTCGGCTATCGAGTGTCATGTCTTTGAGCATCAATGACGGTGCTTGTATCCCGAGTGCCCCTAATAGGTCACTTAAGTTAGGATCGGCCACTTGTATCCTCTTCTTTTTTAATTACAAATTCATTTTTATCGTCTGGCGTCAATGCGTCAGGTTCTACGTTCATTGTGCGTAAAACCGCGCCCATGATCGCGCCAAACACCGGTGCAGAAACTGCCCCACCATAGTACTTCCCTGCTTTGGGTTCATTGATTACGACAACCAATGCAAAACGAGGGCGACTTGCTGGAGCAACACCCGCCGCATAAGAGATATATTGATTGATATATTTTCCGTCTGGCCCTACTTTCTTCGCTGTCCCTGTTTTAATCGCAACACGATAACCTTTAATTGCAGCACTCACACCGCCACCACCAGGCAATGCAACGCTTTCCATCATATGCACGACAGTTCTCATCACAGGCTCGGGAAATACGCGAGTTCCCGGTACTGGAGGGTCAACTTTTGTAATAGAGAGAGGACGGTAAATACCAAAACTACCAATCGTTGCGTAGACACGCGCTAACTGTAACGGCGTTACCATTAGCCCATATCCGAAAGAGAAGGTGGCCCTTTCAAGATCGGACCACCGTTGTTTTTTTATTGGAAATATGCCACTACTTTCGCCAACTAGCCCCAAGTTAGTTGGCTTCCCGAATCCAAATCGTGAATAAACATCCACAAGTTCAGATGCAGGCATCGCTAACGCCAGTCTTGAAACACCAACGTTACTCGATTTCTGTAATATTCCTGTTATCGAAAGCTCATGATATAACGCCACATCTTTTATCTGATGCCCGCTAATACGATAAGGAACGGTATTAATAACACTATTTTCTTTAATAATATGATTGTGGAGCGCACTCATCACAACCATCGGTTTTACGGTAGAACCCGGTTCAAAAATATCGGTGATAGCACGATTACGCATCGTATCTTTAGGCGTTCCCGTTAAATTATTTGGGTTGTACGATGGGCTGTTAGCCATCGCCAGCACTTCACCGGTATTTACATCAACTAAAACAGCGGTTCCTGACTCTGCTTTATTCTTAATAACCGCGTTGGTTAATTCGCGATAAACCACAGATTGCAGACGTTCATCGATACTTAACATCAGGTTATGAGCAGCTTGGCTGTCTGTTTGAGCGATATTCTCGATAACACGGTTAAAACCATCTTTACGAACAACACGCTCACCAGGAGCACCTGTCAGCCACTGGTTAAAGCTTTTTTCAACACCTTCAATACCATCACCATCAATATTTGTTACACCGATGATGTGAGCAGTTACTTCGCCTGATGGATAATAGCGTTTTGATTCTTGGCGCATATTAATCCCAGTGATTTTTAGTTTACTAATATAATCACTAATTTCAGGATTCACTTGGCGAGCTAAATAGATAAAACGAGCGGAAGGCGTTGCGACAATTTTTTGCTCGATGTGGTTCACAGGCATTTTCAGTGCATCAGCAAGTGCTAACCAACGAGAATCCGTCATATCGGGATTAGCATCTAATACAACTTTAGGATCTGCCCAAATGGCAAAAACAGGCACGCTAACGGCAAGAGGCCTACCCATTCTATCGCTGATCATACCTCTTGCTGTCGGTACTTTTTGTACACGTAGAGAACGCATATCCCCTTCACGAATAAGGGGATCGGGATTAATAACCTGTAAATAGGCAACACGGATTAATAGCGCGGCTAAAACGATACCAATACCACCGCAAAGCAACGCAAAACGCCAACTCACAAATCCTGTTTTTTCTTCAGGCTTGCGTAGTTTGGCATTTGACTTTGTCTTTGCTTTCGCTTTTGCCGAACGTGAAAATTTCATACTTGCCTTAATTATTTAGTAACCACGATGTTCTCTTTTGTTGGGTCAACATGGATCATTCCCAAACTATCACTTGAAAAACGCTCTACTCGGCTATGGTCAGCCAGTGCGTTTTCTTCAAGAATGAGATTGCGCCATTCGATCTCCAATACGTTTTTCTCCAGCACTAAACGCTCTTTCTCTGCTGTTAATAAACGTGTCTTATGTGCGGTCGTCACGACATACACCGCAGAAATAATCACAGCAATCAGTAAACATACAGGTAATTTGCCATGACGCAGTAAATCCTGCCCTATAACTCTCGGTAGTGAGTGTCGTTCAGTAGACATTTATTCCTCAATACGTTGTGCTACACGCAATACAGAGCTTCGTGCCCGTGGATTTTCTTCAACTTCTACGCCTGTCGGTTTCATCTTGTGAATACTCGATAAGCGAGCACTTCCTAACTCTTTTATTTGCGCTTCTGTGAGAGGAATACCCGCGGGGACAACTGGCCCTTTACTTTCATCTCGAATAAAACGCTTCACCAATCGGTCTTCTAATGAATGGAAACTAATGACCGACAAACGTCCTTCTGGTGCTAAAACAGAAACAGCACCTTTTAATGCTTTTTCAATTTCATCTAATTCGCTGTTGATATAGATACGAATTGCCTGAAAGCTACGTGTTGCTGGGTGCTTATGTCGTTCTTTTACTGGACTTGCGTCGCTAATTAAATCAGCCAATTGTTTGGTTCGAGTCAAAGGCTCTTCTGTTTTGTTACGTGCAACAATGGCGCGAGCAATACGTTTAGCAAATCGTTCTTCACCAAAGGTTTTCAATACCCATGTGATGTCTTCTTCTGCTGCTGTCATCAGCCATTGTGCGGCTGACTGCCCTGATGTTGGGTCCATACGCATATCAAGAGGTCCATCACGCATAAAAGAAAAACCACGTTCTGGATCATCAAGTTGAGGTGAAGAAACACCTAAATCCAGTAATACACCATCAATTTTCCCTGCTAAACCTAACTCAGTGACATACTGCTCAATATTTGAAAACGGCCCATGAACAATAGAAAAACGAGCATCATCAATTTCATTAGCAACAGCAATCGCTTGTGGATCTCTGTCTATCGCAATCAAGCGGCCTTGTTCGCCCAATTGCGATAAAATTAGACGAGAGTGCCCTCCGCGACCAAATGTTCCGTCGATATAGATACCTGAAGGTTTAATATTCAGGCCATTCACTGCTTCATCCAGTAATACACTGGTATGACTAAAATTATTTGTTGTCATTATTTAAAGTGATAAATCCAATAGTCGTGTCGATAACGGTTCCTGTGAGGTTTGCTCGGCTACAATGTCTTTTTCGATCTGTTTGTACCAGACCTGTTCATCCCACAATTCAAATTTATTGAATTGACCGACTAACATGACCTCTTTTGTTAGCCCCGCATGCTGTCTTAGCGTGCTAGCTAACAAAAGACGTCCTGCGCTATCCATTTGGCATTCGCTGGCGTGACCTAATAACAAACGTTGAACTCGACGTTCCGCAGGATTCATGGAGGACAAAGCCGCTAATTTTAACTCAATCTTTTCCCATTCTGGAAGGGTATAAAGCAATAAACATGGCTGATTGAGATCAATGGTACAAACCATTTGACCTTCAGAAATCTCACTCAGCGTTGTTCGATAACGGGAAGGAACTGTTATTCGCCCTTTGCTGTCAAGATTAACGAGTGTTGCTCCACGAAACATCCTCATTACCCCCAGCTTTGTAATTTACACCACATTATCCCACAAATCCCCACAAATAGAGTTTACGGATGGTATGAAAACGTTGTCAAGCCAGATATAGGAAGCTTTATTTATATTTACAGTAATTTGGTAGATACTCTGGAATGTTTAAATTATCGACAAAAAGAAAAAAAGAAATATTAACACTATGATTAATAGAGGTTATTTTTCAAATTCTATTTTTAATCACGAAAAGTAATTATTTATAGCGATTACAAGGAAGAAAACCAGATAAAGAAATCATAATAAGTAAATCATGATTTTTATTATAAAAAACTAATTTATTGCAGTTCATTTACCTTTAGCCAACATAATAATTTGAGATTGCTTTTATATAAACAAAAACAGCAAGACGAAAAAAAACAATTCAATATCATGAAGATAGTTATTTCTTTTTTTCTTAAGTTTCCCAAAATAAAATTAATTACACATTAAATTTAAGCAATATCACTTATGGGTATGTCAAAATTCAATCGACTAACTTAGTAAAATGAGAGAAATAGTAAAAAAACTCTTAAGATTAATCTCAAATTTAATATTCTCTAAGCAATTCGACATTCTTAAATCAAATAAAACATCCCCGTTTTAATTTAATAAAACAGGGATGAGTATAAATGCAGATAATTACCAACAGAGCGACATCAATTAACGCGCACGTCCCAAACTGCCTCGACGACATAAATCACGACGAATACGTGTAATTCCTGCTTGCGGTTTTTGTTCTTCTTCAAGACTCGCAAGAACAAGTTCTAACACACGTTCTGCAATATCACGATGTCGTTGAGCGACAGATAAAACAGGACATTCAAGGAAATCCAATAACTCATGATCACCAAAAGTCGCAATAACCAATTGTGTTGGTAAACGACCACTACGTTGTAATGTCACATCCATAACCCCTTGTAATAAAGCGAAAGAGGTAGTGAATAACGCATCAGGCATTGGATTGTTATTTAACCATTCAGAAAAAGCAGCCGCAGCAGCTTCTCGTTCATAGCTATTTGCATATAGGTAGGTAACTTCTCTAGGATCATCTTTCCATACATTACGGAAACCTTGTTCACGTAAAAAACTCACAGAGAGTTCAGGAAGTGCGCCTAAATAGAGTACAGATTGCGAAGGGAATGCTTTTAATTCTGTTGCCAGCATTTTGGCATCTTCTAAGTCATCGCCAACAACACTGATAAAATGCTCACTTTCTAATGCTCGGTCTAACGCAATAATCGGTAATGAGCGATTTGCCCAACGCTGATAGAAAGGATGCTCTGGTGGCAATGCTGTTGAAACAATAATGGCATCAACTTGACGTTGCAGTAAGTGCTCAACACAACGAATTTCGTTGTCTGGTTGGTCTTCTGAACAGGCAATCAGTAATTGATAACCGCGTTGACGCGCTTGTCGTTCAAGATAATTTGCGATCCTGGTATAACTGGTATTTTCCAAATCAGGAATAACCAAACCAATAGAACGCGTACGACCAGCACGTAATCCCGCGGCAACAGCGTTCGGGTGGTAATTATGCTCTCTGACCACCGCCATCACTTTTTCAACAGTCTTGTCACTTACACGGTACTGTTTCGCTTTACCATTAATGACATAACTTGCTGTTGTTCGTGAAACACCAGCCAAGCGGGCGATTTCATCCAGTTTCACATTAGCCTCTTTTAATTATTAAATGTGTTATTTATTACATATTGCTATGAATTTCAGTCATCATGCTGATCTGAGTTTGTATTTTAACACAATTTACTGATAAAACCGTATGCGTCAACGTTTCCGTTTATGTCTTTTATCAATTATTTCAATCATCGTTATCTATCAATAAGTAATTTCAAAAGAAAAAAGCACCATTTAGGTGCTTTTTCATCAATAAAAATTAATCTTGATACATTAATTCGATTTCATTTCGATAGCGTTCAAAAATAATTTTACGGCGAAGTTTCAATGTTGGTGTCAATTCGCCCGATTCCATAGAAAAGCCTTCAGCTAGAAGAGTAAAGCGCTTAACTTGATGAAAACTTGCAAAGTTTTTTTGCATTTCACGTAAACGTTCATCAAATAGCTCTTTAATTTTAGTATGGCGTAATAATTCCATACGATCTTGATATTTTAGATTTAATGCACGCGCGTGTTCTTCTAATGCATCAAAGCAAGGTACGATAAGTGCAGAAACAAATTTACGTGTATCTGCGATCACCGCAATGTGCTCAATAAAGCGGTCTTGCCCTAATGTTCCTTCGATCATTTGTGGTGCAATGTATTTACCATTTGACGTTTTCATTAAATCTTTTAAACGTTCAGTGATAAATAACATGCCATCACTATCAAGTGCACCAGCATCCCCGGTACGTAACCATCCATCTTCTGTAAAGGCATCCGCCGTATCTTCAGGCTTATTAAAATACCCTTTCATGACAATGCTGCCACGTACTTGGATTTCGTTTTCTGCGCCAATACGCACTTCGACGCCTGGCAATGGGGTGCCAATAGAACCTAATTTATATTTGTTCTCTTCCCAGCACGAAACTGTGGCACAGGTTTCTGTCATACCGTAGCCATATTTAATATTGATACCAGTAGCCAAGAAGAAGCGGATCACCGCATCATCTAAACGCGCTCCTGCCGCAGGTAAAAAGCGAACTCGCCCACCTAAAATTTGACGCACTGGACTTAACACTTTTTTATCTGCAAAACGATAACATAAGCGGGAAATAAAGCCCTGTTGACGTTGATTTAGTTGTGCTTCACGCTGTTTTTCACCCTGCTTTATCGCCCATTTAAAGATAAATTGACGAAACACTGAAGCTTGAGACACTTTATCTTGAATAGCGCTATACACTTTCTCATAAAAGCGAGGAACAGCACACATCACAGTAGGTTTAACGGCACTCATTGCCTCTCTGACAGCATGAGTGTCAGTTAAATACACGTTAACCGCACCTGTGTGCATCACATAGAAGCTCCACGCGCGTTCAAAAACGTGAGAAAGAGGTAAGAAACAGAGAGAAACATCTTTATCAGATAATGAGAGACGCTCATCATGTAGATAAAGTTGTGATGCCAGACTTGTATAGTCAAGCATAACGCCTTTAGGTTCACCTGTGGTTCCTGATGTATAAATCAGAGTAAACAGATCATCTAAATTGCATTCATTAATGCGCTGTTTTAACACGTCATCATGCTGAAATGTTGACTGGTTAATTAAATTTTCCAGATAGCATGAAGGTATATTTTCGTTTAACACAACATCAGAGTTAAACACAATAATATGTTCAAGCTGAGGACATAACGCTAATAATTCAGAAACAATATCGTACTGCTTTTGGTCGCCAACAAAAAGAATGCGAATATTCGCATCATTTAAAATGTAAGCGGCTTGTTCAACACTACTTGTTGCATAAAGAGGAACAGTTACTGCACGTAGCTGCAAAGAAGCAATATCAGCTAAAGACCAATCAATGGTATTTTGAGAAAAGATCCCAATATTTTCTTGAATATCCACACCCATTTCTAACAATGCATTTGAGAGCGCGCGTGTTTTCTTTTCAACCAACTCCCAAGACATTTCGATATTGCGCTTAGCATCCCACTGACGATAAGCAATTTTATTCCCGCTGTGCAAAAATTGCATCTGCAATCTTCTAATTATATGATAATCATGAAGATTATTATTAGTTATCATAATTTTCCTGCTATTTATGGAAAAGCGACCGTGTTATGAAACCGAAATGGAGAAAATGTCTCCCTTACAATTTCAGCTTACACCTGTTCGCTGACTCGAATAAAAGTCTAAGTGATCCGCCAAAATAAAGGAATTCAATTTTACATAAATTTGTAAAATTGTGAGTTATGAAAAGTTTTGTCAAAAAAGGCTATCTCATCACCGTGAGAAAACTAAATATGATGATCTTATTTTTTATGGAAAGCCGAAAAGAAAAGCTGATAAATAACAATAAGTAATTGTTATAACTTAATCAATGACAATATAGAGAGGAGAATATTAGTGAAAAAAAATAGGTTTAGCACAGTATAATACGAATAAGAGTCATTATTACAAAGAAAGGGCAAAAATAGTGACAGCAATCCAATTTAGTTTACCTAACTGCATAAACGCCATTTTGGTCATTAGCCGAATAGCTAACGTTATCTGCCACTATTTCTGCATAATTAGTAAAAAATACTAATTATGAGCAAAAACACTCTATTTTTGACAAACTTCACTTAATAAATTTTTCATCCATAAGTGGCCTTTATCACGCGCTGTTGACTCATGCCAAATCAAGTAACATGGACGCTCTGTTTTTTCCCAAGGTAACGACACAGCTTTAATATCTAATTGCTCAGAATAACTTTCAACTAACCATCTTGGTGCAATAGCGACCAAATAAGTTCTAGATACAATATTTAATACACTATTTAAATCGGTTCCTTGATAAGTGATTAAATCTTCCAAATCAGTATTTTTATAATAAGGTGCACTAAATGAACCAATATCATCTAAAGAAACAATGGAATGTTGCTCATTTAATAACATATCTTGGGTCACACTCTCTTTAATACGAGGATGTTTATTAGAAACGACTAAAACAACTTCGTCATTAAATAGTGGTTGTGAATGAAATTCAGTCTTTTCAAATTCCTTATAGCTAATAAAGAATTCAACTTCTTGATATTTTAATTGGTGTTCTATATTGCTATTTAAATAAGATTTAATATTAACGTTAATATTAGGTGTTTTATTTTTAATTTGTTCAACTATTTTTGGTGCTAGTTTTATATCTAGAGGACTACAAATAGATAAATTAAATATACGCTCACTTTGTTCTGGTTCAAATCCTGCTCCAGGAAGCTCGTTATGAACCAATTGTAAGGCTTGTCTTACTGGGCCAAAAAGTTGTTTAGCTCTTAATGTAGGTTGAATACCACGTCCATAGCGAACAAATAATTCGTCATTAAACATAACTTTAAGGCGAGATACAGCATTACTCACTGCGGGTTGTGACATGCCCAGTACTTGCGCAGCACGGGTAACATTTTGCATTTGCATAACAGCATCAAATACCGTTAATAAATTAAGATCAACATTACGTAAATGCATATCTGCTGATTCTCTGCTGGTAACTGTTGCTGATGTGTAATCCGTCATTTCTTACTCCACTATGTTATCATAATAGTCAAATAAACATTATTAACTAATATATTATTAATAATAAATAAGCTTTAACTATTACTTAAACTATTTATTAAAATTTATTATTCATCATCCATGCATATAACTAAACACATAATTGTCATATCAATAAAAAAACATATTTCATATAAGAAATTAATTTTGACATTAAAATTACATGTATAGAAAATGATTATATCAATATATATTACAACCTGTTTTACCTTCTGCCTTGCAAATAATAAAACAAAGTATGATAAAAATCATAATAAAATAATGTACTTTCATTCCTAAAATAGGTATCCGACATCTATTATTTTTTATAATACAATGATTTTTATTCTTACATTCAAAACGTTGCTCACATTTGTCAATTATTCCTCCCCTAACACCCTCTTTTTTCCCTACCCACTGGCTGATTAAAAAAAAAGCAAACAATTGTTTAATTTTTCATTTCACTCTTTTTCAAACAACGTATGGAACATTAACCCAATCAATGAATGTTTGATAGTTATAATCATTAGTAAAAATTTAGATATTAGCCAGAATCACTATGAAAAATTTATAAATAATACTGACAAATGAATTAATAAATTCCAACGCTTGACATCTTTATTGGTATTAGGTATCAATAAATACAGATTATTGAGAACTTATCTAAGGATGTTTCATGTTAAACGCAATTTTACTATCAAGCCTACTACTACTCGCAACTTTTATGCGCGGTCGGCTTATGGGTAAAAAGTGAAACACACCTGCCCTTAGAGAGAAAACCCGCGCTAGTCGCGGGTTTTTTTATACCTGGGAGAGCGCAAACAGCAAATAAAAAGAGAAAGGAACAGATTATGAGCCATGACGTGATTATTTTTGATACCACATTGAGAGATGGTGAACAAGCATTGCAGGCGAGCTTAAGCGTAAAGGAGAAGTTACAAATTGCTTACGCTTTAGAGCGTTTAGGTGTGGATATCATTGAAGCGGGCTTTCCTGTTTCTTCTCCCGGTGATTTTGAATCCGTACAAACCATTGCACGCGAAATCAAAAATAGCCGTATTTGTGCATTAGCACGCTGCGTTGATAACGATATTGATGTTGCAGCGGAGTCTTTAAAAGTCGCAGAAGCTTTTCGTATCCACGTGTTCTTGGCAACCTCGGCATTGCATGCTGAACATAAATTGAAGAAATCATTCGAAGATATTATTGAAATGGGTGTGAACTCAATAAAACGTGCTCGTCGCTATACCGATGATGTGGAATTTTCTTGCGAAGATGCGGGACGTACTCATATCGATAATTTATGTCGAATTGTTGAAAGCGCAATTAATGCTGGTGCAACCACCATTAATATTCCAGACACCGTAGGCTATACAACGCCTTATCAGTTTGGTGGCATTATCACCAACTTGTTTGAGCGTGTTCCCAATATTGATAAAGCTATTATTTCTGTTCACTGTCATGACGATTTGGGCATGGCGGTCGCTAACTCAATTACCGCAGTACAAGCGGGTGCAAGACAAGTCGAAGGGACAATTAATGGCTTAGGCGAACGTGCAGGTAACTGCGCATTAGAAGAAGTCATTATGGCGATAAAAGTCCGTGAGCAAATGATGAATGTTCAGACACGGATTAATCACAAAGAAATTTATCGTACCAGCCAATTAGTCAGCCAATTATGTAATACGCCAATTCATGCTAATAAATCTGTTGTTGGCTCCAATGCATTCGCGCATTCATCGGGTATTCACCAAGATGGCGTTTTGAAGAACCGCGAAACCTACGAAATCATGACGCCAGAATCTATCGGATTAAAAGAAGTGCAGCTGAATTTAACTTCTCGCTCAGGTCGTGCGGCAGTTAAACATCGTATGGAAGAGATGGGTTATCGTGAAACAGATTATAACTTGGATACTTTATATTCTGCCTTCTTACGTTTGGCTGATAAAAAAGGCCAAGTCTTTGATTACGATTTGGAAGCTTTAGCATTTATGGGACAACAGCAACAAGAGCCTGATGAGTTTGTAATGAATTATTTTAATACTCAATCTGGTTCATCAACCGTTGCTACCGCGAGTGTCAGCATTACTCATGGTGATAAAGAAATTACTGAAGCAGCAACAGGTAATGGTCCCGTCGATGCGGTTTATCAAGCGATCTCTCGCGCAACAGGTTATCCTTTGAAATTAGTCACTTACCAATTAACAGCTAAAGGTGAAGGCAGAGACGCCTTAGGGCAAGTTGATATCGTCGTTGAATATCAAGGACGTAAATTTCATGGAATGGGTTTAGAAACTGACATCGTAGGTTCCTCAGCAAATGCCATGATCCACGTTATTAATAGCATTTGGCGCTCAGAGCAAGTCGAAATAGAAAAACGCAAACAACACACAACACAAGAAGCGGTTTAATTATGTCAAAAAATTATCATATTGCAGTATTACCCGGAGATGGTATTGGCCCTGAAGTCATGGCTCAAGCACAAAAAGTGATGAAGGCAGTTATTGAGCGCTTCTCACTCAATATCACAACAAAAGAATACGATATCGGTGGCATTGCCATTGATAATCATGGTACTCCGTTACCCGTAGATACCTTAGCAGGTTGTGAACAAGCTGATGCGATTTTATTTGGTTCAGTCGGTGGTCCTAAATGGGAACATTTACCCGCAAATGAACAGCCAGAACGTGGTGCCTTATTACCATTACGTAAGCATTTTAAGTTGTTCTGCAATTTACGCCCTGCTCGCTTATATGAAGGTTTAGAAGCCTACTGCCCATTACGAGCCGATATTGCACAACGTGGTTTTGATATTTTATGTGTACGTGAATTAACAGGCGGTATCTATTTCGGTCAACCTAAAGGTCGTGAAGGTGAAGGTGCACAAGAGCGTGCTTTTGATACTGAAATTTATCATCGTTATGAAATTGAACGTATTGCACGCTTTGCGTTTGAATCAGCACGTAAACGCCGTCATAAAGTAACCTCAATTGATAAAGCTAACGTATTACAAAGCTCTATTTTATGGCGTGAAGTGGTAACAGGGATCGCAAAAGAATACCCAGATGTTGAAATTCAGCATATGTATATCGATAACGCAACAATGCAGTTAATTAAAGATCCTTCTCAGTTTGACGTATTGCTGTGCTCCAATATTTTTGGCGATATTTTATCTGATGAATGCGCAATGATCACTGGCTCTATGGGAATGTTGCCATCTGCCAGTGTTAACGAAGAACGCTTTGGCTTATATGAACCCGCTGGAGGCTCCGCCCCTGATATAGCAGGTAAAAACATTGCTAACCCTATTGCACAAATTCTGTCTGCCGCACTGTTATTACGTTATAGCTTTAATGAAGATAATGCAGCTCAAGCCATTGAAGATGCTATCACACAGGTATTAGCAAAAGGCTATCGCACCGCAGATTTAGCGGGTGATGGTAACGCAATCACAACCGCCGAAATGGGTGATCGTATCGCTCAATATATTCGTGAAGGGGTATAACATGGGTAAAACATTATATCAAAAAATTTATGATGCACATGTTGTCAGAGAAGTGAGTGATGAAACACCCATACTGTATATCGATCGACATTTAGTGCATGAAGTGACATCGCCTCAAGCCTTTGATGGATTAAGGACAAAAGGTCGCCCTGTTCGTCAACCGAATAAAACCTTTGCAACGATGGATCACAACGTATCGACACAAACTAAAGATATTAATGCTTGTGGTGATATGGCAAGAATTCAAATGCAAGAGTTGATGAAAAACTGCCAAGAATTTGGTGTCACGCTGTATGACTTAAATCATCCTTATCAAGGAATTGTTCACGTAATGGGGCCAGAACAAGGCATAACCTTACCGGGAATGACTATTGTTTGCGGTGATTCACATACAGCAACTCATGGCGCTTTTGGTTCATTAGCTTTTGGGATTGGTACTTCAGAAGTTGAACATGTTTTAGCAACTCAGACCTTAAAACAGTCTCGTGCTAAAACATTAAAAATCGAAGTTCAGGGTAAAACAGCCATTGGGATCACGGCAAAAGATATCGTATTAGCCATTATCGGCAAATTAGGCAGTGCGGGGGGGACAGGCTATATCGTTGAATTTGCAGGTGAAGCCATTGAAGCCTTAAGTATGGAAGGTCGAATGACCTTATGTAACATGGCAATTGAGATGGGAGCTAAAGCAGGTTTAGTCGCACCTGATGACACCACTTTTGACTACTTAAAAGGGCGTCAATTTGCGCCTAAAGATCAGTCATGGGATGAAGCCGTCACTTATTGGAGAACCTTAAAATCTGATGATGATGCAATCTTTGATGCCACAGTGACTATCAATGCTGCCGATATCGCGCCACAAGTCACATGGGGCACCAACCCAGGTCAAGTCATTGCGATTGACCAAATAGTCCCGTTATTAAATAGCTTTAGTGATCCCGTTGAACGGGCTTCTGCTGAAAAAGCCTTGGCTTATATGGGATTAAGTGAAGGCGTTAACTTAACAGATGTCGCTATCGACAAAGTCTTTATTGGCTCTTGTACAAATTCTCGTATTGAAGATTTACGTGCTGCCGCTGAAATAGCCAAAGGTCATAAAGTCGCCTCTCATGTTCAAGCGATTGTTGTTCCGGGTTCAGGGCCAGTTAAAGCTCAAGCGGAAGCGGAAGGTTTAGATAAAATCTTTATTGAAGCAGGTTTTGAATGGCGCTTACCGGGTTGTTCAATGTGTTTGGCCATGAATAACGACCGATTAAATCCAGGCGAACGCTGTGCATCTACCAGCAACCGTAATTTTGAAGGTCGCCAAGGTCGTGGAGGTCGAACACACTTAGTTAGTCCTGCAATGGCGGCAGCTGCTGCTATTAATGGTCATTTTGCAGATATTCGTACATTTGCAGTGGCATCTTAAAGGAGAACATAATGAATAAATTTACTCAACACACGGGTATTGCGGTTCCTTTAGATGCAGCAAATGTGGATACCGACGCCATTATTCCGAAGCAATTTTTGCAGAAAGTGACGCGCACTGGTTTTGGTAAACACCTGTTTCATGATTGGCGCTTTTTGGATGACGAAGGCACTCAGCCTGATCCTACATTTATTTTAAATCAGCCAATTTACCAAGGCGCTTCTATTTTATTAGCACGAGAAAACTTTGGTTGTGGATCATCTCGTGAACACGCACCTTGGGCATTAACTGATTATGGTTTTCACGCCGTTATCGCACCCAGCTTTGCTGATATTTTTTACGGAAATTCATTTAACAATCAATTATTACCCATCAAATTAAGTGATGATGAAATCTCACAATTATTTGATTGGGTAAAACAGCATGCTGGTACACCAATTACCGTAGATTTAGTGGCACAAGAGGTTAGAGCGGGTGAATTACATTTCTCTTTTGAAATCGACTCATTTCGCCGTCACTGCATGATTGAAGGATTAGACAGCATTGGATTAACGCTGCAACACCAAGATGATATTAGTGCTTACGAGGCAAAACAACCCACCTTTATGCGCTAAATACAGCAATTTTTTCATCTTCTTCTACTTTCTGTGATGTTTACTTTGTCATTCTTGCCGTAAATTCATTTACGGCTTTTTTTTGCTCAAATAAAAAAGCCAGTGATCAGTATCACTGGCCGGTAATCACCGAATGCTCAAATGGGGGAGTCTGTCAGTATTCGTAATTTGTGATAACTAACATGAGAGCTAACTTTAAACACAGGCATTATCGGTCTAATATAAGGAAATTAAAATTGATCACTTTATCAAGGGATTTCCTCTTTTATGACCTCACCCCGCTTAGAGTTACAATTTATTCGCTTATGGCAAGCCTTTCAGGGAAAAGCAACCGAAACAACGTTACAAGAATTAGCACAAACCCTGCATTGCACACGTCGTCATGTCCGCTCTTTATTAAATAAAATGCAAGAAATAGGTTGGATAAATTGGCAAGCAGAAGTCGGTCGAGGTAAAAAATCCACGCTTATTTTTCATTCTAACGCACTTGAGATCCAACAAAATCGTGCCGAAAGATTGATAGAAGATAATGATATTGAAAAGCTTGTAGCACTAATGGGTGATAAAGATTCTGTACGCCAAATGGTGCTCTCACAAATTGAAAAAAGCTTTCATCCTGGTCAACAATTACTACGTATTATTTACTACCGTCCCTTTAAAAATTTATTACCAGGAACACCATTAAGGCGCTCTGAATTGCATTTAATGAGCCAAATATTCAATTCGTTGGTGCATCTAAAAGAGGAAAATGGGGAAGTAGAAGCGGAATTAGCTCATCATTGGCAAATGCTCACAGAGCAACATTGGCGATTTTATTTACGTCCCTCTATCTATTTTCATCATGGTCGAGAGCTTACACTTGAAGATATCAGCACTTCTTTAATGAGAATGAAACACTGCAATCCTCTTTATGCCCATATAGAACAAATTTCCTCGCCTCAACCTTATGTGCTCGACATTTACTTAAGCGAAGCCGATAAGCAATTTGCAACGTTATTAGGGAGTCCACAAGCTGTTATTTTGCCGCAAGAATGGGCATCACTTCCCTCTTTTGCACAACACCCTATTGGTACAGGCGCTTATCAAGTTATCGCTAATGATAAACATAAGCTGCAAATCAAGGCCTTTAATCGCTATTTTGGCTTGCGGGCATTATTAGATGAAATTGATATTTGGGTCGTTCCTGAACTGAATAACAAGATGGTTTGTTCAACTATTCATTTAACAGACGATGATACCAATAAAGATTCATTAGAAAGTCGTAAAGAGGAAGGGTGTTATTTTCTTCTCTATGATAGTCGCTCAAAACAGTGCCAACAGACTGAAATAAGGGAATGGTTAAGCAGTGTATTAACCCCTGTTAATATGCTCACTCATTGTGATCCTTTCTATCAACGTCATTGGTCTCCCGCTTATGGCTTATTACTTCATTGGCATCACAGTAAATTAATACGCCAACATCCTAAACCAGCTTCATTAACAAAACTCACTGTCACGCTTTATAAAGAGCATCATGAATACAGCACTATTGCAGACTTAATAGAAAGTATTTTATCTCAGTATGATATTGAACTAACCATTCAAGTACTTGATTATGAACAATGGTATTACGGTGAAGCTAATAGTGATATTTGGTTAGCGACAGTGAATTTTTATAAGCCTTTAGAGTTCTCAATTTTTGCTGCACTTTATGAATTACCCCTCTTTCACCAATGTTTGGGAGCATCGTTCTCACAAGAGCTCACATTATGGCATCAAAAATCTTTGCCACTTGAAGAGTGGTGTCGCCAGCTAACACAAGATATTTGGCTTTACCCCCTATTTCACCATTTATTAGAGCTACAAGGGCAGAGAACCATACGAGGTGTCAAAATGAATACTTTTGGCTGGTTTGATTTTAAATCAGCGTGGTTTACACCTGATATCGATACACCAAGATTAAAATAGGTTATCGTCTCTTTTCAGCATACGGATTAGCCATTATTTGCGTTAATTCACAGAAACCTTGAAAGTTATAAACACCCACATAAATGCTTAGGGGATTTATTCACTTTTTCTGTGGATATCTATGTGAAAAAGAGTGAGATAATCAGGGTATAGTTTTTATATTGTTAGAAAGGCTGTTGATATAAATTTTAAAATATCACTTATAATTCAAATTAGTAGCCAGATTTCAATGCCTATTTCAGCGATTGGATAAAACAATTAAAATACCCTCCCGCTTAAATCGCACAAAAAATAACCGCAGGGTGTTTTATCCACAGGTTATGCCGATTAGTTAGACAAAATAGGATAATTTTGGCAAATATCTGCAAAAGTCAAGGCTGTAAATCAGAACAGTGATCTCACTTTCTGTGAGTTATCCCATAAAGCTGTGGATAACCTAGTGTAAAAGCCTGTTTATGATTTCAGGATAACCGTGCACAACTTGGAATTATAAATTTCAATTGGCGAGTTAACTCAAAAAAATGATGATATATCATGCTATTATGATTTAAATGAAATAAAGCTAAATACGTTATCAATAACCTGTTTTTTCTGTCTATTATTTATACAAGAAGATAATAACTATGTTTACGCCACCAGTAGCGCCCGAAAATGAGCAAGTTTTATTCGAACGAGCAAAAGCACTTGCAGGTTATACTTTTGGTGAACTTGCCGCTTTTGCACAACTTCCAATCCCAATTGATCTTAAAAGAGATAAAGGCTGGGTAGGTATGTTGTTGGAATATTATTTAGGTGCAAGTGCAGGTAGCAAACCTGAGCAAGACTTCAGTGAATTGGGCATTGAACTCAAAACAATTCCAATTGATAGATTAGGTATGCCTTTGGAAACAACGTTTGTCTGTGTCGCAGCATTAACTGGAAACAGCGGTATTACATGGGAAAATAGCCATGTAAAACGTAAGCTCTCAAAAGTATTATGGGTGCCTGTTGAAGGAGAAAGGGAAATACCATTAGCACAACGTCGCGTCGCTTCTCCATTACTTTGGAGCCCTAATAGGACGGAAGAAGAATTATTACGTCATGATTGGGAAGAGCTAATGGATATGATTGTGTTAGGTAAAGTAGAAAGCATTACCGCACGCCACGGACAAGTTTTACAAATCCGTCCTAAAGCAGCTAACAGCAAGGCATTAACCGAAGCCATTGGTGAAAATGGACAACGTATTATGACATTACCCAGAGGCTTTTATTTAAAAAAGAATTTTACCGCGCCACTACTTGCTCGTTATTTTCAGCTCTAACGTTATCTTATTTAAGCTATTTGTTATCTGTGAAACAGCCCCAAATCAAATTGGAGCTGTTTTTTTAAGTTGTGGCATCTCAATGATTAAAAAAAATCACAACTGTTTTTCCACTAATGCCAAAGGTGACCATGTCGATAACGACACAGTTTCGTGATTGTTTACGACAGTAAATTGTTGCTGATTGAATATTGCCATATCTTGGATAATATTTGCCAACCCTTGTAATGATAGCTCAGAGGATGTTTCAGTCATCGAAATAACCGATTTCTGTTCTTTTTCATTCACCTCATTTGCTGCCATTTTTACAATTAACGTAAATTGCTTATCTTGAGTTTGATACTGTGTATTATTTCCCACTTGAGATGAAATCAGCGTTTCATTTTCCGCCAATCCAGTCACTAAAATATGGCTGTTTTTTCCTTCATCATAAATAGTCACATGACTTTGCCGTTTTTGCACCACATATACATTGCTACCTTCACCGCCACTCAGATAATCATGACCAAATTGAGAAATTAACAGATCGTTGCCTTCACCTCCGCTCAAGCGATCATTACCTTCCCCAGCAATTAAAATATGATGCCCTTTATTAACAAGAATATTATCATCACCTTTCCCACCATCAATAACTGAGTTCATATTATTATGATTAACAACAATATCATTCCCATCACTCAGTTCAAGAATAGGCAATAAATCAATAAGTTCTTTTGGTTTGTCTGCAAGTGCTACTGACAATGGCGTTGAATAAGGCACTACTGAATTAACACCATAGGCAGATAATGCTTCTTTATTTAAAATAAGTGATTCAGGGATCACCAACAAATCATCATTATTACTTATATTTAAATTCAAATTAACCACAGGCATAAGCAAGTTTGAATGACTCTCTTTAGTGGGTAATGTAAAAACAATATTATCTTTATCTATTAAACGAATAGTCACGGCTGTATCAACAATTTTATTTAATAGCTCTGGATCGAAAGATAACGTTAAATAGTCATTAGGGAGATAGCGATGAGATAAAAGACCCTCTTTAAATGCTAAATCAAAACCACTTATATCTGTTAAAAAGAAATGGCTCACATCATCATCAGTTAGTTTATCGATATAATCAGATAGTGAGATATTCACCCTTTCATTGTTATTTTTTGTTAAAAACGTTTTTATTTGATAACTGTCATTTCCCTGACTTAATTTAATGAACGAGTTAGCCTCGATACCAAAATAATTATTATTTTGGTTATTTCCGTGAATACCAAATCGCAAATTTGTTCCAGATGAGAAACCACTGTATTTAAACTCGGGTAATATTTTTATATTTCTATCCTGACTTTTAAAAGCTGTAACAACTAAATTATCATACTCATTAATATAAAAGTCCTTAATTACTACTTTCGATTTATTATATTTTTCTAAATAACTAAATTTGTATAATATTTTATCTTTAGCACTTTCATCCAACGTGAGTGCAAAACCATCTTGAGTTATTAATGTGTAACGATGTGAAAGCGTATTATTTACATAATCACCATAAACATTTTTTAATGTTACAGAATGATAAATATGTTTTCCCTCTTGAGTTTCATTGTTAATTTTAAAATTAAAAATAATATCTTTTTTCTTGCGTTCTATTGAAATTATCTCATCAAAACAATAAGTAAACCTTACAACACTAGATTCGAAATTATTAGTTTCATTAATAATAGTTTCAAATAATTTATTATAACTCTGATCTAAAGAAGATCGTAAAATGATATAGCTATCATTACCCGCCCCACCTTCAGCATAACCTTCATTTAATACAAGTGTATCATTTCCTCCTTTACCATATAAATGATCAACACTACCAGCACCATTTAAATAGTTAGCCTCTTCATTACCAAAAATATGATCATCACCCGTTTCACTGCCAATAACATTTTCAATACTGTCTAAATAAGCAATAACTTGCTGATCTTGTAGCTCAATATTCGGCATTGTATCAGTAAGTTTTTTTGAATAAAAATTCCCTTCATTTTGATAAAGATAAAGTTTTGAATGAAAACTTTGGCTATTTGTTTTATCTTCTGAATTTTTAAATTTAACGTAATTATGTTGCAAATCGACTTGATAACCCGTGTATTTACCTGTGGTTTTTATCAGGCGAAGTGTATCATTTCCTTCTCTACCATAAAAACGACTCGCATAATAAGGTGACTCTGATGTAAAGACATTAAATACATCATCTTTTGAACCGCCACTTAATCGCTTAGTGCCATTATAAATATCGAATGTATTTTGAGTTATTGAGGGTGCTGCAATAATATCATTACCATTATGTGTGTTAAAATAAAGCACTGCATTTTCATGCCAATCCGAAGTATAGTATTTTTCAATATTATTAGATTTTATTAATCCATTCTCTAATTTACTTTCTCCTAATTTATTAATCACATACTCTTTAGTTGTTTTACTATTCTTAAAAAAATCCTCATCCACTATCTCGCCAAAAATAACGCTCTCGTCGTCAGAAGCAATTTTTATTGTATACCGATTTAGCTCATTAACATAAAAATCCATATCAAAAATAAGTTTTTCATCCGTAGCAATCGCTTCTTTAGGTAAATAATATTTATAGGCTGTTTTTTTCGCTTGCAGATGAGGAGCAAGTGCTGAAATTTCTTCAGCTTCTTTTTGGCTCATATTCTGTGATATTCGCTGGGAAATAAAATCTTTTAATGGCATTAAAATAGAATCGGCTGTTTCTTCTATTAATGTAGGAATAACTTTATAATAATAATGTTCTTGATAGATCTGTTTTTCATTTGTATAAAAATAGCTACTATCTGGACTTTGTTTTTTTATTTCTTCAAGATGAGTTAGCGCCTTTTTATCAATCATCTCTTCAAGTTGATTTTCGGTTTCTAAATATATTATCTCATTTTTCTTATCTGGCGTGATATCTCCCATAAGAACGACATGAAAACCATTATTTAATTCCTCCGTAGGCGTAAAATTGACCTGTTTTTTTGCCTCTTCAATTAATCTTACGGCATTATAAATTGAAGTTGCTAATGCAATCAAAGCACCTGCGGCAATACCAATAGGTCCTGCAATTGTTGAACCTGCAAGTATAGCAATAGAAATCCCGACAGTAACAAGCCCTGAAACAACAGCGAATGAACCATTAACGATATAATCGATTTTTCGCTTTTCATCAGTCTCGCCAGAAATACGGCTGAAATTATCATAAGCATGATAAATATCAAATCCAACTGAAAGAACATTAAGCGCAACCCCCACTCGCGTGCTTATTTTACTCACATATTCCAAAGGGTTATGTCGATATCGCAATAATCCTTTTGCTATTGCAATTTCAATTATTTCAGAAACCCCATTAAATGCCATTTCAGACCACATTAATGACAAATCAGTGATGATTTCTTTTCGTTGTTGTAAAGATATATTGGGATTATTGAGTTGCTCTGCTAAAGAAAAAGTATTATTAACAGACTGCCACATGGAATAACCAATATTAGCATAACCTACCTTACTCAATATTTTCATATGTCTAGGTATTTTTAATGAAGGCTTTCTGATGCTGTCCCAATAATGTTCATCAAATGAGACTTTTTCTAATTCTAAAATTTTAACTAATCGCTCATAACTAGCAAGATAATCAATACGCTCAGCATTAATTGAAATTAATTTTTTTATATTCTCTTCTTTATTATTTAATAAGCTTTTAATAATAGAAATAGCTGTTTTATCATCATCTGTTCCCGACGCACATAAGAAATAATCATTTAGCTTATCCGCATCAAATGTAAGATTAGAATAATCATGATTTTTTTCAAAAATATCAGTATGCTCTATTTTTTTATTATTAATTTTTGCACCTAAACTGATAAGTAGTCTTTTATCCACGTCAATGTTATGGATTTTTATTTTATCCTCTACAATTTCACTATTATTAAGCCCTAAGCTTAATTCAAATAAATTATCAGTTGATTTATTCTCATGTGATCTTTTTTGACTTAATGCTCGTACTTCATTTATACCAACTGATGATAATATATCTTTATTACTATTTAATGAGATTAAATAATCAACATCATTAATAGCAATATTATACTCTTTTTCATTTAAAGCTATTTTCAATAAATCAACCGTCAATTTATTTTTATTAGGTTCATTAAAATAATGAGAGAGTAATTCAATTGATGCGTCACTTAAATAATCAATCGATTTCGGTATATCATAAATATTATTTATTAATAATTTAATTCTATTTATATTATCAGTTATAGTATCGTTTAAATAGTTAACATTATAGCTATTTTTCCACGCTTCTAAGGTTATATTTTCATTCACATACTGATTAAACGCTTTACTCATTAATGGATCATAAACAGCAAGATATAATTTATTGGATAATAAGGTGCTATTATCACTAGAGAAAACCTTTGAAACCTCTTTAAAGTATTTATGTATTGCATATTCAACTGAAATTTTTCCTTCGATAATTTTATCTATCACATTTTTAATAGTGACTGATCCTAGTGATTCACCACGCCAAGATTCAAAAATATTATTCAGCTGAGAAGAATTTATCTTTCTTTCGGTTTTTTCGTTAAAGGTTGTTCTATACTTATCAATACCAATACCTTTTAATTCTCCGTCATATAAATCAAAAACGGGTTCTTGATAATTTATTTCATTAGCAATTTCTAATACAACGTAATTTTTATTATTAATAACTTTATTTTTTATTACACGAAAGTGTGTTCCCGGTGCAATAATTGCTCTTTCTGAACTGCCTGAATGAATACTTGTTAATGGTTTCGCACTATGTTTTCCAATAATAGAAATATATACATTATCAGACGATGATTTCTTTACTTTTTCAATATTACTAAATCCATGAAAAATACCATCAAAAGCGAGCAAGTTTCCTTTTTCATAATTATTGATTAAAATATCATTGTTTTTAACAGTAAATGATTTGTATATTGGTGTATCAATATCAGAATATTTAGATAATAAAGAAAAGAAACTAATTAAATTAGTTTCATTCGTTCTATTCAAAAAAAGCCCATCTGTCTTAATCAATGATTCAAATAATTTATAACCTATTTTTTTAAACCATTGTATATCTTTTATTTTAGAAGAGAATTCGATTCTCTCTTTTGTAGATAGAAGATGATTTTTATTATTCATCTTATTTAAAAGATCGTTTTTACGATTATATTCTGATGATAATAAAGTTATTTCACTCTTAGCATTATTATCCAGTTTTATTTCAAGTGAATATTTATTATTTTTAACATAAGAACCTTCCTTAAATTTATTAAGTGAGATTTCATATTCTAACGTATATTTATCTTTTTTATCTATGCTTAACTTTCGCCCTATTTCTTTTTTTGTATCAATAAATGTGGCAGAGATCTTTCGTTGGTTTGTAAACGAATTATCATTGTTCCCATCGTTCCATTTTTCATTTAAAGGTGCAATATAGCCTAGATCAATCATAGATTGCTGGAACTTTGAAAATTCATCTGGTGATTGTAATACAACAGTGCCATTATTATTAATATAAAAAAAATCATGTAATGTTTGATTTTTTGAATTAAGCGGTTTATCAAATAGTGATTTAGGAACAAAAAAAGTGGCAGGAAAATTGTCATGAATTACCGCAAAGGGATTAGCATCATCAGCGCCATGATGGACTATTTCCATTCCTATTGTTCGCCCCAATGCTGTGTTTAGTTCATTCTTTAGTTCTTTTATTTGCTGACTAATAAACCCTAATTGATGCCCTTCATTTTTTTCATATAATAATTGATTATTGTACAATATTTTTTGCTTATCAGTGAGTTCCCCATAATTCACACTTTGTTTCCATTCCTCCCAAGATACAGGCATATTAACTCGTGTATTTGTTCCTAAATGGCTATAAGGATAAATCACCGTAAATAGATCATAATCCGCAATCATCGGTTTATTTGATATAGGATCAGCTATCACCAATACAGGTTCTACTCCAAATCGATTATAGTGTTGAACTAAATAATACTGTTTGTTTTCTATTATTTTCGGTTCTAAAAAGAACTCATGTGTTTTATTATTGCGTATGACTTCAAAAATTAAAGGTGAATTTTTATCATAAAGATAATTGATCACTTTACTCTCTATCAATTCGTTCACTCTTTCGTCTGAAAGATAAAGCTCACTCACAGATGCAACTCCCGTGTTTATTGCATCTGCTACTGCTTTATTATATTTCAATAGATCTTTTTGCGCCGATGCTTTAGCCAGTGATTGATCGACAGGGATAAAACCAGCCATAGGTCCCCAATCAGAACTTTTCGCCTTGATAGCTAAACTCTTACTACTATATTCTCCCGATGAAATTAATGAAGTTGAGTTAGTATCGATCGGTCTTACACCAATAATAAGCCCTTTTTCTTCTGCTATTTGAGAAAATATCGCTTGATCTTTAATTGGCATACCTATTTTTACTTCGTTTAGCTCCTTTTTTCTATGATTATTAGAACCCAATGAATTTAATATTTTATTATTTTCTTTTTTATTTAATTCTGAAAAGCTATTATATTCTTCTCTATTCGTGAAGCTGATTTTTTTTACTTTTTTATTTTTACTTAATAATTCATTATAGATGAGATTATTGTTATAGTCCTCGTCAGGATTTTCATAAGAGAAATAAATATTTGTATTTATTTCTAAATCTGATGGAAAAATAAATTCATTTTTAGGAAGGTAACTACTTAATATAACGCCTTTTATTTCATTATTTTTAGCAAGATTATTTTTATATAATAAAAGTGCATTTTCTCTTTGATCGTTATTTCCATGAATGAAAATATTTTGAGGTAATTGCCCTCTATGCTGTAACCAAAGATGTTCTAATAAATCAGAACCTGCATTTTTGTTTTTTGATACATCAACAATAAATAAATCATATCCAGCCGCATGATATTCATCTACATATCTAAGATAGTTCTTTTCTATTTCATCTGCTTCACTCAGAAGAATAACAACATTTTCGTTAGTGTTCTTTCTTTTATCATTTAATGAATAATATGCATTTATCTTATCATTGTTTACTTTTTTTAAGATATCCTTCTCTATTTTTATGAGTGTAAAGCAATATGATTCATCATTATTTATTAATAATTTATTTTCTTCCATTTTATATTTTCCATTTAAATAATTTATTTAACTGAAAAATAATTGCATTATTCTATTAATGTAAATATAAAAAATAACACACATTAAAGTAAGATGTATAATTATAATAAAACGAGTAAGAATAAGGATAACTATTTTATAAAAAAAGTAACTTCATATTATGAAGCTACTTTTTATTTAATTGAATCTATATTATTTTTTAATCTTAGTGAGATAACGTTCTCGCATAAAAGCGTCTTCGTACCTCACTAATTTATTAGCATCAAGCAAAGTTACTTTTTAGCTGCCTGCAAATAAAGCATATCAAGTGCAATTGTTGCCCCAGCAAGCGCTGTAATATCAGATTGATCGTAAGCTGGAGAAACTTCAACTAAATCCATACCAACAATATTTAACGGTTGTAATGCACGTAAGATCTTCAGTGCTTTATCTGTTGTTAATCCACCGACAACGGGTGTTCCTGTTCCTGGTGCAAACGCAGGATCAAGGCAATCAATATCAAAAGTCAGGTAAACAGGTAAGTCGCCAACAATACCTTTGATCTGATCAACAAGATCAGTCACACCACGATCGTTAACTTGCGCTGCATCCAATACAGTGAAACCATTATCACTGTCATGATCAGTACGAATACCAATTTGAACAGAGTGATTAGGATCGATTAATCCTTCATTTGGTGCATGGAAGAACATTGTACCGTGGTCAAATTTACTACCATTACCATAAGTATCGGTATGTGCATCAAAATGAACTAATGCCATTTTACCAAAGTGTTTTGCATGGGCTCGTAATAAAGGTAATGTGACAAAATGGTCACCACCAAACGTTAAACATTTTTTACCTGCCGCTAATAACTTCTCTGTATGAGCTTGTAATTTATCGCTCATATCTTGTGCATCACCGAAGTTAAAAACTAAGTCACCACAATCGACAACGCTTAAACGTTCACGCATATCGAAATCCCACGGCCAGCGGTTACCTTCCCACGCTAAATTCGTTGAGATTTGACGAATAGCGCCTGGTCCGTGACGAGTGCCTGCGCGGCCTGATGTTGCCATATCAAAAGGCACACCCGTAATAACCCAATCTGCATCACTGCTGTAAGGCTGAAAATTCAGTGGAAAACGTAAAAAACCAAATGCATTAGAGATCAATGAATTATCAGTCTCATTACCTAACGTACTATTTTTCATGCTATTACCTCTGTTACTTATTTAAAATAAGCAACATACAATCAATATGATAGATAAAGAGTGATGTTTAATAACATCACTCTTGCATTGGAAAGTGAAGAATTACTCTTCTTCTTCCAGATACGTATAACCGTATAAACCACTTTCAAATTCAGTCAGGAATTGCTCTTGTAAGGCTTCATCTAACTGTGCATTTTTTACTTGAGTACGGAAACGATCTAACAGCACGGTAGGATTTAACTTAACGTACTGGAGCATATCGGCAACCGTATCACCCTCTTCACTTTGCACGTAAGTCAGATTACCTTTCTCATCAAGGTAAACGTCAACAGCCGCCGTATCACCAAATAAGTTATGCATATTGCCTAAAATTTCCTGATAAGCCCCTACCATAAAGAAACCGATCATGGGTGGATATTCAGGATCATAAGCAGGCATTGGCATTGTTGTTTCAACACCATCACCATCAACATAATGGTCAATAATACCATCTGAGTCACAAGTAATATCGAGTAACACTGCGCGACGATCAAGAGGTTTATCTAGCCCTTCAATAGGTAATACAGGGAATAACTGGTCGATACCCCATGCATCAGGTAAAGATTGGAACAATGAAAAGTTAACATAGAACTTATCTGACATACGTTCTTGTAACTCATCAATAATAGGACGATGAGCACGATTACTTGGATCTAAATCATACTGAATACGACGACAAATATTCAAATACAGCTCTTCTGCCCATGCACGCTCTGTCAGGCTTAACATGCCGTGAACATATTGAGTATGCACATCGTGTAAGTCTAATTGGCTATCGTGTAACCATTCACGTAATGAACGGCTATGCCCCTTAGTTTGCATCTCTTCCCATGTTTCCCAAAGACTTGCAATTGGTCTTGCAGCATCATCTTCAGGTGGTGTAATTGCCGTAAATTCATTACGCTCAACGCCAATCACATTAGAAATTAATACGGTATGGTGTGCCGTTAATGCACGACCTGATTCAGTAATAACGGTTGGATGTGGTAAATCATTTTCATCACATGCGTCACCAATCGCCCAAATAACGTTATTCGCGTATTCATTAAGGCCATAGTTAACAGAGCAATCAGATTGTGAGCGTGTACCTTCATAGTCCACACCTAAACCACCACCCACATCGAAATACTGAATATTTACGCCCAATTTGTGCAGTTCAACATAGAAGCGTGCAGATTCACGAACACCTGTTGCGATATCACGGATATTCGCCATTTGTGATCCCAAATGGAAATGCAGTAATTGCAGGCTATCTAAGCGATCAGCTTGGCGTAACATATCAATTAATTGCAGAACTTGTGTCGCAGCTAAACCAAATTTTGATTTTTCACCACCACTTGCCTGCCATTTGCCTGATCCTTGAGAAGCAAGACGAGCGCGAACGCCTAAACGTGGAATAACTTCTAAACGTTCAGCTTCTTCAAGAACCATTTTAATCTCAGACATTTTCTCAATGACTAAGAAAACTTTATGCCCAAGTTTTTCACCTGTGAGTGCTAAGCGAATATACTCACGGTCTTTATAACCATTACAAACAATCACAGAGCTTGTCATATTGGCATGAGCAAGTACTGCCATTAATTCCGCTTTAGAGCCAGCCTCTAAACCTAAAGGCTCTCCTGCATTCACTAATGACTCAATCACACGACGTTGTTGGTTAACTTTAATTGGATAAACTAAAAAATAGTCACCTTTATAACCATAGGATTCACGCGCACGATGAAACGCGGCATTAATCGAACGTAAACGATGTTGTAATATTTGTGGAAAGCAAAAAAGTGCAGGTAAACGCAGGTTCGGTTGCTCTTCTTGAACTCGTTTAACCAATTCGGTTAAATCAAAGGTAGCATTAGGAATATCAGGATTAGGACAAACGCTAATATTTCCTCGATTATTCGCTAAATAGTAACCGCCCCCCCAATATGCAATGTTATAGGTCTGCTGCATCTTACGAGCGATGTTATCATTCATGACATTCTCCTTAGGGAGTATGAGTTTATACCTTGCCTGTCACCATAGTAGTCAATTATCTGACAAAAATCTGAAACGACTGATAAATAACAGTTGGAAGTAATGGCTCACTATATATTTTTATATGATTATCCAGCTATACGCAGGACATAATAGTAGAAAGTTCTTGAGTTAACCTATAACGAGTTAACACAATCACCTATTGGCAAGTAACAGACAACTTCGCTCTAAAGAGAAAGAGCTCAAAGAGGAAATTACTCTAGATATACTACGTGTATAGTATTGGTGAGTACTGTTTTGGTTTTTGAAAAGACTAACCTGTAGACAATGGAACATTACCCATTCACTCCACACATGGCTTAAACCCGTAAGCCATTTCCCTAACAGAGAAACAGGATCAGAAATCCTGCGGTTTACACTGTGTTCAGATTTCACAGTAACCGCGAGTTTATACCTTTAGTTAGTTAAAAATGCAAAGCAAAAAGTACAAAAAACTTTTTTTTTCTCTACTCCCTATTTTCTCAACACAAAAATAGCGGGCAACAAAAAATAAGATTAACTGTTTGATTCTGCTTTATCCCTATATTTGATTAAAAAAAGCTGGAATTAAAGAGAGAAGAGTCATAAAATGGACGTCTAGATGTTAAAACATCCATCCTTAAACCGTTTGTATTAAGGTAACGAGATATAATGACTACACACCTTTTTACTTCTGAATCAGTCTCAGAAGGTCATCCAGATAAAATCGCGGATCAAATTTCTGATGCCGTTCTGGATGCAATTTTAGAACAAGATCCAAAAGCACGCGTTGCCTGCGAAACTTACGTTAAGACAGGCATGGTTATGGTAGGCGGAGAAATTACCACCAAAGCTTGGGTCGATATCGAAGAAATTACACGTAACACTGTTCGTGAAATCGGCTACACCAGTTCCGACATGGGCTTTGATGCTAATTCCTGCGCAGTTATCAGTGCGATTGGTAAACAATCTCCTGATATCAACCAAGGTGTTGACCGTGCAAATCCATTAGAACAAGGCGCTGGCGACCAAGGTTTAATGTTTGGTTATGCAACCAACGAAACTGACGTATTAATGCCTGCTCCAATTACTTATGCTCATCGCTTAGTTCAACGCCAAGCACAAGTCCGTAAAAGTGGTACTTTATCTTGGTTACGTCCTGATGCAAAAAGCCAAATTACCTTCCAATATGACAACAATAAAGTTGTTGGTATTGATGCTGTTGTATTATCAACTCAGCATTCTGAAGATATTTCACAAAAAGATCTGCATGAAGCCGTGATGGAAGAGATCATTAAACCTGTTCTGCCAGCAGAATGGTTAAATGAGCAAACTAAATATTTCATCAACCCAACAGGTCGTTTTGTTATCGGTGGGCCAATGGGTGACTGTGGTTTAACCGGTCGTAAAATCATTGTCGATACTTACGGCGGTATGGCTCGTCACGGCGGTGGCGCTTTCTCTGGTAAAGATCCATCGAAAGTCGACCGTTCAGCAGCTTATGCTGCACGTTACGTTGCTAAAAATATCGTGGCAGCAGGTTTAGCAGATCGTTGTGAAATCCAAGTTTCTTACGCAATCGGTGTGGCAGAGCCAACATCAATTATGGTAGAAACATTTGGTACTGAAAAAGTCCCAACAGCACAACTGATTCTGTTAGTGCGTGAATTCTTTGACTTACGTCCTTACGGATTAATTCAAATGTTAGATTTACTGCACCCAATCTACCAAAAAACGGCTGCTTACGGTCACTTTGGTCGTCCTGAATTCCCTTGGGAAGCAACAGATAAAGCTGAAATCTTACGTGAAGCGGCAGGCTTAAAATAAGTCTCTTGCCAATAACATCATGTTATTGATTTTAATAAGACCACATCTTTATGGATGTGGTTTTTTTATGGTTTCTGTTTATAAAACCCATAAAAAAGCCCCGCAATCATACGGGGATCTCAATAAGAGAAAACGAGAACATAGATTTATGATGAAACGCTTTTTCTTATAAAAAGCGATAAAAAGTTAGTTAGGGTAACTAATCCACTCTCCTCCATTTAACTTGATATAAGACTGCCCTTGATAATCAACCACAACCGTAGCTTGGTTTTCCGCAACATTGGCAGTTTGAGGAAGTTCACTAGCTAATGCATCCCAATCAATAGCAGATTGGTTAAAGACATCCCCATTCACATTACGAGAAATAAACTCAGAGATAGCTAAATAGCTGCTTGGTTCATCAATAATCACTGGAGGGTTAAATGATGCTTGCTCTTTTATTCCAGTGAAACGAATACCAACAGGTACGGTAGTAATACTTTGGCTTGGAATATCTCTTAACCCTGACATTTGCGTCTTATCACCTTGTAAAGCCGCACCATGCTCAGGCACAATCACCACCATCACTTTTCTTCCTTTTTTATCTAGTTCATCCATAAAGCTATCTAAATTATCAAGTAATGTGGAGGCACGCTTGCCATAATCAGCAGCGCTATTTTCTCCTACATAACGGTTACCATCATGTAGTGATACCAAGTTCACAAAGGTCACAGTGCGGTCTTCGTTAGACTGTTCACGCGCTTTCAACCAACGTTGTAATGTTTCCTTATCGTTGTAAATTTTGGTGCCATCAAATGCGGTAATTTGATGAGAAAGATTTTCTTGATCTTGTAAGGCGATATTAAGATTGCCGAGTTGCTGAACTTCTTTGAGGTAATTACCAAACTTCCCGTTATGGTCGAGTACCAATTTCTTGGCAAATCCTAACGATGATAAATTATCCATCAGCGAGCATTGCGTATCTGCGGGATCGTATAAATCAGAATGGTGAGTCTGACCACAACTCGCGCGTAATAATCTTAATGATGCAGGACCACTATAAGAAGATACGCTGTTAAAGTGGCTAAATAACACATTAAAGTTACCCCAAATTGGGTGTTCTTGTAGCCCAACAGCCGCCGCATCAGCGGTAGAAAGTGAACAAATATTAATAATCAAGATATCAAAAGGCTGAGCATTGGCTGCTAACTGCGCAGGAAATGGTGTCGTACGTTTTTTCTCGTAACCATAAAATTGTGTGAGCCAATCATCCAATACCTTATTATTAACCTTCTGTTTTTGTGGTGGATAAACAGTATTAATTGATGCAGTTTCTACCTCTTTAGTCGGTACAACTTCAGGGAGGACTTGAGGTTCTACTGATGCAGGTAACACCTCAGGAGCTTTGACGACTGCAGTGCTTTTTTCAGTATTCATGTTACTTTCTTGCACAAAAGTATTCGCTGAAACAGAAGGCACCATACCTTGAGAAATATGAGTAAACCCACCAATATTTAACCACAATACACCTGCAATAATAAAAACAGATACCCTTACCCACTGTTCAATAAAAAGGTAACCGACTAACAAAACAAAAGCGACACCTATCATTTTGATATTGATAAAGTTAACAGTTAACTCAACAAGGTAATCAAAGGAAAACTGTTTAAGTTGCCCGCCTTGGGCAAGTACCGTTGAAAAGCTGGGTAACCAAGTATCATGGTAAAATAGAATTATCCCTATTGGGATAGCGACCCAATTGCGCATTTTATGCCAAATATTTTTTGGTAATGGGAACAATAAAAAGGCAAGAAAAAGTAAATTGCTAAAAGCATCAAAATTTAAATAACCATACCAAAGCAAGACAAACTTTAGTAAAAAATAGAAATTCCATGCTCCCAACCCATGCCAGTAATTTAAAAAATTGAACTGGGTTGTATTAGATTTGTTCATTTTAATTTCCTACTCTTTAGTATAAATAAATCCAATTCGACAGTTATATGATTACTCATATCTGTCTTTTTATTACTTCTGATATTTAATTAACTACTAAATAAACATATAAGAGAATATTTATTTAAAACCAAGTAAAAACCCTTAAATAAAAAAATAAAAAAAGAATCTCGCCAAAAAATACTGGCCTCTTATATAAAAGAAAAATTAATGCTAGAAAACTTATTTAAGATGAGTTTGAAAATAAAACACTCAACGTTCTATTTATATAATAGCGCCTATTTTTAAAAATGATGCTTTATTTACATTAAATAATGAAACACAGAGTTATCTTATTTTTATATTTCGAAACAAAAACAAAACAAAGTACACATTAATAACACTGAATAACAATTAATAAACATTTTTATCAATAAGAAAACAAGAACCTCAATATAAAAACACAACCAATCAATAAAAGACTATAATATAATGATTTTTCTATGAAAAATGATACTGATCAAGATACAATAATGATCATCGAATTTAAATAATTTAATATATTGTTATAAACAGCTAATCTACATTTCTTTTTTTTTGCTTACTTTGTAGCTAAGCCCTTTCCGTTATTATTTAACAAATAAATTTTAAAAATATAAATACAAAAAAGAAAACCAATAGCCATCTTTTATAGAAATAAGATAATAAATATCTATTTTATGTGTTTTTACGTAATTGAAATAATGTATTTTAAAGCCTATTCTAAAATAAGAACCTTAGTTAAATAGAACAAATCATTAATCAGATACTATTTTATCAAAATTTTAATTTTGATAGAAATTTATTTTTATTTTATTCAGAGGTTATTAAAATGAAAAGTGAAAATTTTATTAACTCAAATATGAAAATAGAAAAAAATAATCTAAATAAGGACATTGATAAACTAAAAAAATTATTTTCATTAAATAACTATCACTATCAGGATATTAATAAAGAAGAAGGAAATAATATGCTTATTTATCGCTGGCCATTACTTAATGCATTTCATTACATGACTAAATGAGGCTAACTATGCCACTTATTGTATTAAAAGGACTCCGAGGTGGAGTGGGTACAACATCCACGGCAATTGCACTTGCTCGGCAATTTAATCAACAAAATAAAGAAGTGCTTATTATTGATAATTGCACAGAAAATATTTTGTCTTTCTATTTTCCAGCACAGCAAAAAAGTACCACATTAAGTCAGGCATTATTAGCAGAAACGCCAATAGAGGAGAGTATTTTTTACTATCGACCACACTACCAAGTGTTACCTTTTGGTTTGGTTAATATGAAGGATAACTTGCTCTTACAATTGTCATTCTCAGCAAAACAACATCTTACCCATTTTTTAACGACATTTATTCAGCTACACCCTGATGCCATTATTTTAATGGATTTACAGCATACGCAAGACACCCTTTTCGCGTCTTGGATAGAAAAAGCGGATATTTTTTTTACCGTATCAATGGCAGAAAGCAACTGTCATATTCGCCTTAACCAGCATACATTTATCGAAAATGAATATGTATTAATTAACCAATTTCGTGCCACCAGCCAAATTCACCAAGATTTTTATCAATTTTGGCAAACGACACCATTTCCATTATGCCCTGTTGTTCTTCATCGAGATGAAGCCTCACTAGAGGCCTGTGCCTCACGTTTACCTTTATATGATTACCGAGCTAATTGCATGTTAGTAGAAGAAATATCGCAACTTGCTCAATGGTGTTTTTCGTTATTTAAGAGGAAAGAAGGACAGTCATAATGCCATCATCTTACGATGCTACGAATAAAATCGAAAAGAATGTGACACAACATATTCTTATTCGTTACTACAAGTTTTATCGCCATAACGGTGCATCTCGTAGCGCAGCTATTGTTAGCGAGCTATTTATGGGCATTATGTGGTTTTTTTTACGGATGGAATCCCCTTTTTGGCGGAAAATTGCCAGAAAACAACGAGAGCTATATCCTCATATTGATCCCCGTTGCCCTAAAATTTTCGATCCCTTGCGCTATTTGTTACAAAGCATTTGGCTAGCTTGCCATTATGTAGGGCAATTACTGATTAAAAAGCCCACACAATTTATTTTCTATATTCGAAAAACATACAAAAAACTCTTTGTTCATGTCTCTCCTATCGCGATTGAAATCATTGAACATAAGGAAAAAACCACGCCTTTTTGGCAATATGCTCTTTATTCCATTATCGCTATTTTTGCCATTTTCTTTATTTTACTCAGTATCACTCAACCGTTTGATCTTACATTTCAGTTCGTTTTTGTGATTGTTCTTTGGTTAGTTGCCTTAGCTATCCGCGATATTCCTGGGCGTTTTTCTTCAATCGCAATGGTTATGTTGGCACTGACAATTGCATGTCGATACATATGGTGGCGTTATCAGTCAACCCTTTATTGGATTGATAATTTCAGCCTATTTTGTGGTTTACTGCTTTTACTGGCTGAAACTTACGCATGGTGTGTGCTATTCCTTAGTTTTATGCAATGTATTTGGCCACTGCATAGAAAACCTGTTTCTATGCCTGAAGATATTACACAATGGCAAAGCGTTGATATTTTCATTCCTACCTATAACGAAGATCTGCAAGTTGTTAAACCTACAATCTATGCCAGCTTAAATTTAGATTGGCCTAAAGATAAGCTCACTATTTATCTGCTTGATGATGGCTCTCGTCCTGAATTTAAAGCATTTGCTCAAGAAGTTGGTATTCGCTATATCGCACGAGAAAAACATGATTTTGCTAAGGCAGGTAATATCAATCATGCCTTAACTCTCGCGTCTGGTGAATTTGTCGCCATCTTTGACTGCGACCATATTCCAACACGTTCATTTCTACAATTTACAATGGGATGGTTTTTAAAAGATGAAAAAATGGCTTTGGTACAAACACCTCACCATTTTTTCTCCCCAGATCCTTTTGAACGTAATTTAGGTAACTTTCGTGAAACACCCAATGAAGGCACACTCTTTTATGGATTGGTTCAAGATGGTAATGACACTTGGAATGCAGCGTTTTTCTGTGGCTCGTGCGCAGTTTTACGTCGTACTGCATTGGATGAGATTGGTGGCATTGCCGTTGAAACTGTTACAGAAGATGCGCATACCTCATTACGCTTACACCGTCATGGCTGGAGATCTGCTTATATTCGCATTCCACAAGCCGCTGGTTTAGCGACAGAATCATTATCCGCACATATAGGTCAACGTATTCGGTGGGCAAGAGGAATGGTGCAAATATTCCGTCTTGATAATCCCTTGTTTGGTAAAGGATTAAGCGTGCCGCAACGTCTTTGTTACTTAAATGCCATGTTGCACTTTTTTTCTGGCATTCCACGGATGATTTTCTTACTCGCACCGCTAACGTTTCTTATTTTCCATGCCTATATCATTTATGCACCTGCGATTGCGATCGCTCTCTATGTTGTGCCGTATTTGATCCACATTTCACTCGCCAGTGCAAAGTTACAAGGCGCTTATCGCCACTCATTTTGGGGTGAGGTTTATGAAACGATTTTAGCGTGGTACACCACTCGTCCAGTGTTAAGTACCCTTATCTCTCCTCATAAAGGAACTTTCAACGTGACTGGCAAAGGTGGCGTGATGGAAGAAGGCTTTGTCGATTGGCGAATTAACCGCCCTTACTTACTCTTTCTCAACTTGAACTTACTAGGTATTTTGTTTGCTTTTTGGCGCATAGCAACGGGCGATCCCGATGAAGCATGGGCTGTTGCCATGTGTTTATTATGGGTTTGTTATAACCTTATCTTACTCGGTGTTGCAATTGCAGTTTCTGTCGAAACAGAGCAACAGCGCCGTTTTCCTCGTGTTCGCGTTAAAGTTCCTGCCATGTTGCTGTTAGATAATGGCTCTCTCTACCGATGTTATCTCTATGATTTTTCTGATAATAGCTGCGCGATTTTATTGCCTGACAATGTCAAACTTTCACTATCTCCAAATGAAAGCATCACACTATTACTCAGTCAAAATCAGCGTGAACATGCCTTTAAAGCCAATATTTCACGTATTGATGGGCAAATTATTGGATTACAACTCCTTGAAATGACAACGCAAAAAGCTATCGAGTTTACTGCTTGTACTTTTGAGCGAGCCGATACTTGGGCAGATTGGCAAAATGAACTTCCAACCGACAGACCTTTAAGCAGTCTCAAGAATATTATTTTTATCAGTATGCAAGGCTATAACACCTTGTTAAAGCGTGCTCCTTACTTTATTTACGCTACTTTCCGCTTACTCGGTCTCTTTTTGCTGTGGCTTTCATCGTTACTCCCTCAACGCGTTAATGTTTCACAAATATTTCATCAGTCTTGAAGGAAAAACTCAGTTTTCTGGGAATTTATTAATAAACAATAAGATCATGGGTAACAATAATGAAAAAACGTTTTCTCATATTTGCCTTATTTATGCTCACTTCTTCAGTTCATGGAGATGAAACGCAAGAAGCGCAAACCACTATTTCAGAGCCACCCGTTACAATAACTGAAGCGGCTCCTGAAGTTATTTCTCAAGCAGAGCCTAGAAATACACAATTGCCTTCTACAGATATCACGCCTTCTGCTCGCCAGAAGATATTAAAATTTGCAGAGACAGCACCTAGTTATGGCGCGATCCATTTGACTGGTGTTAGCCCTGATGGCTATTTAGAATTTGGTGTCCGTAGCGATGAATATGTTTCCAACGCCACTCTTGATTTAGAATTTACACCGTCTCCGTCACTACTTCCTGTGGAATCTCATCTTAATGTCTATTTAAATGATGAATTGATGGGAGTTATTACCTTAAAACCAGAAGATTTGGGTAAGAAAAACCAAATTACGATACCTATTGATCCTTTATTTATTCAAGATTTTAACCACATAAAACTCTCTTTTATTGGCCATTATCGTGAAATTTGTGAAAACCAAGCAAATACAACACTCTGGCTTGATGTAAGTAAAAGCAGTCAACTCAATCTGACCTTTCAATCACTCCGTTTAGGTAATGAGTTAGCGCACTTCCCTGAACCATTTTTTGATAGCCGTGATTTTGGAGAATTAACACTGCCAATGGTTTTCAGCCAGTCACCTAATTTAGCTCAACAAAAAGCGGCAGCGATCCTCTCTTCTTGGTTTGGTACTCAAGTTGATTGGCGTAAGCAAAATTATCCTGTTTATTATGATGCTTTGCCAAATCAACACAGCATTGTTTTTGCAACCAATAAACAAAAACCCGCCTTTTTAAAACAGCATCCCGATGTGAAAGAACCAACCATCGAAATGCTGACGCATCCAACCAATCCTTATATTAAGTTACTTCTTATTATGGGACGTGATGATAACGATTTGATCACTGCCGTAAACGGAATAGCCCGTGGACAAGTTATCTTCAGAGGGAATATCGTCACAATTAATGAAGTAGAAAAATTGATCCCGCGTGAACCTTATGATGCGCCAAAATGGGTGCAGTTAAATAAACCCATCTACTTTAATACGCTACAAGACTATGAAGGCCAGTTGCAATCTCGCGGATTAAAACCGAATCCGATTACATTAAATATGACGTTACCACCTGATCTATTTATGTTTAATAATACGGGATTACAAATGCAATTGCGTTATCGCTATACCGCTCCTGCATTTCAAGATGACTCTCGTATGTCTATCTCAGTAAACGACCATTTCATTAAAGCTTATCCTCTTGAGAAAGATAAAAAAGATAATCTTGTCATCGCTTATTTACCGCTTATTCAAGGCTGGATTGAGCATAAGAATTTATTGAATATACCCGCCGTAAAACTGGGTGAACGTAACCAAATTACATTTGCCTTTGATTACACCAACCCCATTCCTGGGGGCTCAGTAGATCAATGTATTACTTATCAACCAGTACCAAATGCTGTCGCCATTGATGATTTATCTAGCTTTAATTTTACAGGTGATTATCGACACTATATTGCACTGCCTGACTTACGGGTTTACAGCCATGCAGGCTTCCCATTTAGCCGTTATGCGGATCTGTCAGAAACCTTGGTTTTTGTTAATCAGCAACCGTCTCCGACACAATTATCTACCCTATTAATTTCAATGGGGAATATTGGTGCTCAAACAGGTTATCCTGCATTAAATGTTTCATTAACTGGTTCATTAGATGAAGTGCAAAAAAGAGATGCTGATCTACTCCTTATCGGAACCATTCCACCTGCATTAAATAATGATAAACAGATGAACGTACTGATTGATAAAGCACGTAGTGAAATCACTCTGCCTTCTCGTGAAATCAGTATCTTTAGCCACACAAGTTATCAACCGACTGATAAACGTCCTGATAGCCGAACCTCTCTGACCTCAAAAGGATCGATGGGGGCGATTATTGGTTTCCAATCTCCATTCTTTTCACAGCGTAGCGTTGTCGCATTATTAGCCGATAGTACTCAAGGTTACAAACTGTTAAATGAGGCGATCAGTGACAGTGGTAAGCGTGATGCTATGCATGGTTCAGTAGTATTGGTCAGAGAGTCTGGCGTAAATAGCTTGCGTGTGGGGGATACTTATTTCGTCGGTTATTTACCTTGGTGGGAAGAAGTTTGGTATGTGTTTGCTTCTCACCCTATATGGCTTGGTTTAGCGGCAATTGTCGGCATTATTCTTGTCTCTCTTCTTATTTGGCGAGCAATGAAAATAAGAAGCCAACGTCGTTTAGCGACTAAGGACTAAGCTATGTGGCAATTTGGTCACACACATCGCCACTCTGTTATTGCTCTCTTTTTGCTGACAGGCTTTTTGCCTGTCACGCAAGCCAGTGAAGAGGCAACAGAAGCCTTTTTACAAGAGCAAGTGAGATTAGGAACATCCACAGGAAATGAAGTTTTAGTGGCTCAATCGCTATATCGTTTAGCGTTAATTAAACCCAATGACCCTAATATCTTGTTAATGCAAATTCAGTTTGCTGTAAAACAGAAGGACAATGCAAAAGCACAACAGCTATTTACCCAATTAGGTACTCAATTTCCACAGTCAGAGCAATATCAGCGTGCAATAAAAACCTTATCACTGACAACGGATGTTAATCGGCAAAAATTACAGCGAGCCCAGCTTTACCGTACAGCTGGTCGCTATGATGATGCGTTAAATTTATACGATGAAATTTACCAAGGAATGCCTCCCGATGAGACTTTAGCACTCGAGTATATTCAAGTACTTATGCAATCGTCTCACGATGATAAAATAGAACGACTCAATCATATTTATCGTCAGTATCCGCAAAATACGAAAATAGCGAGCCTCTACCAGCAACAACAGCAACAGCAACACGCCATAGAGTCAGTAAAAAGCCCAGTTTCAACAATAAAACTGCAAACAGATGTTACCTCATTATCTATTGCGACCTTAAAACAAAAAGCACGACAACAACCTGATAATGCTGATGTTGTTGGTGCTTTAGGTGTCCGTTATTCTCGTGCTAATCAACGCAGTGCGGCTATTTTTTATCTTTCCCAAGCGCTGAAATTAGCGCCCAACCATGATAATAGTGGTCAATGGCGATCTATGTTGCAGGCTAACCAATATTGGCATCTGATTTCAAAAGGCGATGACGCACTCTTAAAGCAAGATTATGAATTAGCAGAACGCTATTTTAATCAGCTTAATAAGTTAAGCCCTTATGAAAGTGAGCCTTATCTTGGTTTAGGTGATATTGCTGTTGCACAGCAGCAATGGGATGTTGCCGAAAACCATTATTTACAGGCATTAAAATATCAACCCAATCACCCTGCAACGCTACATCGTTTAGCAAAGCTTTATCGCCAACAATCTCATGAAAAAGCGCAACAATTTATTGCAGGCTTAACACCTAGACAATATAAAAATTTAACAGAAGATTATGGCTATATTATTTCTGGTATAAGGCAAGATTTAGCGGCTGATGATGAACATAAAGAGCAATACCTCAGTGCGATTGAAAAACGTAAGGCAATAGCTAAAGATTATCCTAATGATGTTTGGAATATTTATCGTCTTGCTGATGATTTATTAATTACCCAACAAGGCTATGTAGCTGAAGAGTATTTCAATCAACTTAATCGCCGTCTCCCTAATGATCCATCTCGCCTTTATGCTTATGCTTTATATCTCAATAAAACAGGACGAGAAACTCAAGCACTTGATACGCTAAAAACGATCCCCTTATCTCAACGCAGTGAAAGCATGAAAGCGTTAGATAGTCGATTACGTTTTGGTGAAATAGTGGCGCATGCAGAATCCCTACGTGCCAAAGGACAAGAACAACAAGCTGTTGATTATCTTTTTGCTCATATTCCGCCAGAGCAAAAAATTCAGACTTATTTGTTATTAGCGAACTGGGCTCAAGAACGAAATAACCTCGATCAGGCCTTAAGTTATTACCATACTGCACTGAATTTAGAACCCAATAATGAAACTGCATTATTAGGTGCGACGGATATCGCCTTAGAACAAGGGAAAAAGATGCAGGCAAAATACTACCTTGCCAAAATAGAAACGCTTTCTCCCAACCAGTTTAAGAGCAATTCTATTAGACGCGTTGCCAATGCTGAAAAAGAGGTAGGTAATACAGAAAAAGCACAACACTATTTTGCTTATTTGGCACAACAAATTGAAACAGAGCCAGACAGTGCTGATCCTTTAGTATTACGCGATATTGCTCGTTTTCAGCGTGATGGGCAACATCGCCAACAAGCTCACTATTATTATCAACAAGCTATGATCAAGGATGGAATAACAGATAGGTTGCCAAAAGATAATATTGAGTACACCACATTAATGCGTAATGACGAAAAAGATAATTGGCTATCTCGGAGTTTACGCGCTGATGCTGACGCGCTTTATCGCCAACAAGAGTGGCGATTTACGCTTGAGCATGATTATTGGGGCTCTAGTGGTAGCGAAGGTTATTCAAAACTACGCGCCCACACCACAATGTTACAACTTGATCACCCTGTTTATGATGGACGTTTTTTCTGGCGTGCAGACTTAGTTAATCTTAATAGTGGCAAACTGGGTACGTCACCTTATGATTCAAAATTTGGAACTTGTTACCGCACGGGTTGTTTTCCGCTAGAACAAAAATCCTTTGGTGTTAGCCCTGCAATTGGCTGGGAAAATGGTCAATGGCAATGGGATCTTGGTACCACACCGTTAGGTTTTGAAGTGACTGATTGGGTTGGTAAAATCGCCTATAATCATGATCTTTTTAATGTGGGTTGGACACTTGATATTCACCGTCGCCCTGTTAATAGCTCTATGCTTGCTTTTGGTGGTCAACGAGATATTTGGACTAACCAAATATGGGGGGGTGTAAGAAGAACGGGTATTCGTTTAAGCGGAAGTTATGATTTAGGTGGGAAAGATGGTTATTGGGGCGAGGTTTCTGTTGATAAATTGACAGGTAAAAATGTTGAAGATAATAGCAGTGTCCGAGGAATGGGAGGCTACTATTATAAACTTATCAATGAGAACAACCGCCGCGTTTCTGTTGGGTTAAGCACTATGCTTTGGCATTATGATAAAGACTTAAGCGGGTACACTTTAGGTCAAAGTGGTTATTACAGCCCTCAAAAATATGTCTCTTTAGGGCTCCCAATTAATTATCGTGAACGTACTGAAAATTGGTCTTGGGAATTATCAGGCTCTCTTTCTTGGTCTTACTCCCAAACAGATGACAGAAAGCGTTATCCTTTACAAAATCTCGTTTCTCTCGATAAATTTAATCGCTATATGAATGAACTTAGCCCCGAAGATCGAGAAGAAATGATGAGACTTTATTATCAAGAGCGTGATGCGGTTGATGAAGGAGATTCTGGTAATGGCTTTGGTTATACCGCCAGAGCATTAGTTGAACATCGTATTACGCCGCATTGGTTTATTGGTGCAGCTATTGATATTCAACAAGCCAAAAACTATACCCCAAGCCATGCATTAATGTACTTACGTTATTCATTTGATGGTTGGAACGGTGATTTAGATTTACCGCCAAACCCTCTTATTCCTTATGCTGACTTTAAATAACGTTCAATGTATTAAATACACAAACGGGAAGCACTGGCTTCCCGTTTAACGTTTTCGCTAAAATGATGAGAGCAAACTGCTATTATTGCGCTTTACGAAAAAGCCCAACAAACAGCCAACCTACAATCATGGCAAGGACAAATAAAATGCCTTGATAAAACCCAGCACCTGCTAATACCAAGCTAGGGCCTGGGCAAATTCCAGCTAATCCCCAACCAAGACCAAATAACGCACTACCTAACACTAAGGGTTTATCAATCACTTTATTGGTTGGGATATTTAAAGGGCATGCTAATACACTTTGTTGTCTACGCCGTGTTAATTGGTAACCTATCACGCTGACAACCAGTCCTGCTCCCATGATGATCAATAAAGAAGGGTTCCAGTTTCCTGTGATATCCAGAAAACCTAGAATTTTTTGCGGATTGCTCATTCCACCAACAATCAATCCTGCACTGAATAGAAGGCCACAAAGAAAAGCAACAAACTTAGTCATTTTCTTAGCCTCCTATCACATGACGCTGAATATAAACGGTAATAAATGCCGTTGCCATAAACACTAACACAGCAACAATAGAACGACGCGATAATCGTGCTAATCCGCAAATACCATGACCACTTGTGCAACCACTGCCTAAACGTGTACCTGCTCCCACCAGCACTCCGGCAATAATTAACATCCAAGGTGACGCTTCAATTACTGGCGATAAGGGTTTATCAAAAAAATAAAACAGTGTAGGTGCGATTAGCATGCCTAGTAAAAATGCCCAACGCCAGCCATTACCTTGCTGTTTTGTTGATAAAACCCCACCCAAAATCCCGCTTATTCCTGCAATACGGCCATTAAATAACAGTAAAATGGCGGCCGCAGCACCTATCATAAGCCCACCAATTGCCGCACTTAAAGGCGTAAAGTGAACCCAATCTATATTCATAAATTAACCTGCTATAGGGCAATAAAGCTGATAAAGCGTATTGAGTAGTACGAGAACTTTTTCATCAGCAATAGAATAAAAGATACGTTTTCCATCACGACGAGTATTCACTAACCCTTCATTGCGCAAAACGGTTAGCTGTTGAGAAAGTGTCGGTTGACGGATACCTAAACTCTCTTCTAATTCACTCACACTTTTTTCGCCCTGACTTAGCTGACACAATAATAAGAGGCGATCGCCATTTCCTAGCGTCTTAAGCATGCTAGACGCTTCATTAGCCGCCAATTTCATTGCATCTAATAAATCAGGTTGAACTCGTTGTGTCATGGTAAACTCCATAATCAATATACTTTTTAATAATATGTTAATTTATATATTGTGCAAGTTTTCTTTTTATTGCGTGTTTGTATAAGCCGCTATATGCTCTGTAACATGAAAACGGTAAGAGTCCCCATCGCCTTAGTGCAAAGCGTTATGCGAACACTGCGTGAAAAATTGCAGCAGGCTAATCTTTATCTTAATACAAATTACCCAGAACCGACTCTACATTATAATCAGAGAGGAACTATTGCAGGCAGTGCCTATTATGCAAATTGGGAAATTCGTATTAATCCTACATTATTGATTGAAAATAAACAGAATTTTATTGAAGAAGTTATTCCTCATGAATTAGCGCATTTATTAGTTAATCGCCATTTTGGTCGTGTAGCACCTCATGGGAAAGAGTGGAAATGGATGATGGAAACAGTATTACAAGTTTCAGCTAAACGAACCCATCATTTTGATGTCAGCGCAGTTAAAGCTAAAACCTTTCCTTATGCTTGCCATTGTGAAGAAAAACATCAGCTTACCATTCGCCGCCATAACAAAGTATTACGCGGAGAGACACAATACCGTTGCCGCCATTGTCAGGCTATTTTGCAATTTATTAAGCATGAATAAATGCAGACAAAAATAAAGCCGATGTGTTGATTAATTCACATCGGCTTTATCTTGAAAATGAATATATGGGATTGTCTTAAGCAGACTCACTCATCACATGAGATGCGATTTCAAAATAAATAATAAGACCTGTACCATCAATTAACGTCGCGATAAATGGTGCTGAAACAACCGCAGGATCAATACCTAAACGCTTTAATACCATTGGAATAACAGATGAAACAATCGCACTCCAAACCGTGATTGAAATAAGCGTTAAGCCAACCACAATCATCACTTCCATACCCACACCTAAGAACCAAGCACGCACAAAACCCGCAATACCCATAGTCAGTGCAACCATTATCGATGTGGTTATCTCTTTTCTTAATACAGACCAAACATTACGTAAGCTCACTTCTCCTAATGCCATAGCACGTACTAATGTTGAGGTGATCTGTGTACCACTATTTCCACCTGTACCAATCAGCAATGGAATAAAGAATGCTAATGAAATTGCGGCTTCTAGTCTGTCTTCAAAAGCATGTAATACTGTGCTGGTATACGCTTCTGCCACAAACAGCATCAACAACCACACAACACGTTTACGCCATAATGTTACTGGACTGGTTTCTAAATAAGGCTGCTCTAAAGGTGAAGTTGCACCCTGCATTTGTGCATCAAGTGTATTTTCATCTTCAATTAATTCAGCAATATCTTGAGGACGTAAAACACCAACCAATTTTCCAAAATGCATCACTGGTACACTGTCTAAACCGCTATGGCTAATCAGTTGGTACACATCATGTCGATTCTGTTCTGGTGAGACAGAGAAAAAGGTTTGACGCATCACATCAGACACAAACAGATCATTAGCCGCTGTTAATAATGATTTAACGGGCAAAATCCCATTTAGATAATTATCTTTATCCACCACATATAAATAGGTTGGAATTAATTCATCTTTTAAATCATTAACCAATTGGGCTTTCACATTTTCAACAGAATCAGCGACAGAAACCGCAATATAAGACTGGCTCATATAAGCACTAACGGTTGCATCATCTTTTAAACGATTGTATTGGTCTTGAGTTGAGTTATTTTGTGGTGTGTTTAAGGATGCATCTGCAACTAATACAGCATCCATTTTGTTTTGAGTATTGAATTTCATTTTGTGGTTCCCTATTACTGTTTGTGTTTAGCAAATCAGTTCTCCATAGGGGCGAAACCAGAAGCGAGAATGCAAAAGCTATCTACACGTCTCGGTTTTAGCACTATACAACGTATCCAATGAATACTGGAAGTTACATGGGGATATACCTTCGGTCGATATATCCTGTCCTAATCTTGGGCGTCTCTCGACGTCGTCAGATCAGTAACCTGTGTTTGTATAGGAGCCTCGCCTAACGAGATACTGCACTTTTCTTGCGAATGCGGCGCGCATTATAACCACTCACAATATAATGAAAAGCACGATAACGATTTTGTTTAAGTTCTATTGAAAAATAGCCTCAAGCATTCATCATGCAATTAAAAATTGTAATTACATTCGAAACTAATATATAAAAAGAAATGAAGTTTTCCTACGAAAGCTAAAATCGTATAGTAAAAGATAATCTGTTTATTAATTGATTATTTGAATGCTAATTTTTGTACTCTTATTTCTTCTGCTTGCAAAAATATATCTTTTACCGTTTTACCATCTAATGATTGGCACATTTTACGCGTGATAATATCCGCATTTTTATTACGACCTGCGATAACTAAATCATTAAAATTAATATCATTAAGGATCGCTAATTCTATTGCTTCATCAAAACGTGATTGTTCATCAAGGGGAAGTGAGTTGCGCATTTCAACAATTGAGATACGTAGCGACTCTACATTAGAGCCATCAAGGGTTTGTTGAGGTTTTTCACAGCCAGATAACATGACACTAAACAAACAAATAACTAACAATTTTTTCATATATCCCCCCTTGCCCAGTCAATAGTTTAAATAATAGCAGAATGTTTATAAGGAAACTCCCCACTAACTAAAATATATTTTTAGTTAATCATCATTTCCAATATTTTTATTATTCTGAATAAATAAAAACCTTCTTTAATTTAAAATAAAGGGAAGCATTTTCCAGATTATTCAGTTTTTTAATGGGAAGAATAGACATAAAAAACCCTGTTAATAAATTAACAGGGTAAAAAAACAGGAAAATAGAAGGAAATACTTAATAAAAAGAGGTTAAGCGAGCTCAACATCTCCTTTTAAACGACAACTACATGCTAAGACATAACCTTGAGCTATCTCTTCAGCCGTTAATGTACTGGTACTGCTGACATCATAATCACCACTCACAATACGAGTTTTACAACTACCACAAACCCCTGCTCGACAAGCCGCAAAGACAGGAACTTTATTTTCTTCCATAGCTGATAATAAAGTCATGCCAACAGGAACTTTAATTTGTGATAATGGATGACGAATAGTCATGGTTAATTGTTCGTTTTCATCAACACAAACAGGCTCATCACCAAAACGTTCCATAAAGATATTCTCAGCAGGTACACCAAGATTTCTTGCAAAACGTCCTGTGTCTTCCATATAGCTATTTGGACCACAGCACATGACTGTACGACTCGCAATATCAGGCACTAATGCAGCTAATTTTTCTTGAGAAATGCGGCCACTAAATAACCCTTTATTATCAGGTAATTTAGGCATCATGATAAAATTAAGATTGTATGGATATGCATTTGCTAATTCGATCCATTCTTTCTCAAAAATAAACTGGCTTTGCTCACGAATATTAAAAATAACCGTGATGTCTGCTTTAGGTTGATTATTTAACAACCAACGTGTCATCGACATAACAGGTGTCACTCCACAACCTGCTGCCAACATTAAATAGCGTGCACCTTCTTTACCAGCACAAGTAAATTCACCCTGAGCATCAGATAACCAAAGATAATCACCTGGTTTTACTTGTGATGTTAACCAACCTGAACCCACACCATTTTCTAAACGGCGCACGGTTAAAGTGATAAATGGACTTAATCCTGGAGAAGATGAAATGGTATAAGCACGCAATATTTCATCACTATTATTGATACTCACCAGTGCAAACTGACCTGGTTTATAAGAATAAAAGTCATGATTAATTAAATTCAGCGTCCACACTTCAGGTGTTTCCTGATTAATAGAGTGAACTTGCATACGATTAGGACAAAGAGAAGTAGGCATCGTCATGGATATTGATCCTTCACCGAAGCCCGTAGGCTTCGGTAATGATAATGAATTTAAAACATTAAGCAGAAAGAATATCTTTAAGATCTTGTTCTGGTGTAGTAATAGAGCGCATACCAAATTTCTCATTTAGTACCGCCAGCAGATTGTCAGTTAAGAACGCAGGTGCTGTTGGGCCGGTATAAATGTTTTTCACGCCTAATGAAAGCAGTGTCAATAAGATAACAATCGCTTTTTGCTCGAACCAAGAGAGAATTAAAGACAGTGGTAAGTCATTCACACCACAACCTAATTTTTCAGCAAGGTTAACGGCTAGCATAATCGCTGAGTAAGCATCGTTACACTGACCCACATCAAGTAAGCGTGGTAAGCCTTCTAAAGTACCGAAATCCAGTTTATTGAAACGGTATTTACCACACGCCAAAGTCATAATTAAACAGTCTTGTGGAATTTCTCTTGCAAGATCGGTGTAGTAGCTACGTTCACCACGGCTACCATCACACCCCCCCACTAAGAAAACATGACGTAATTTTTTCTGTGAAACTAAATCAATCACAGTATCAGCGGCATTTAATAGTGTTTCACGACCGAAACCAACTGTAATTAAATGCTCAATTTCATTGTATGGGAAACCTTCTAATGATTGTGCTTGTTCAATCATTTCAGAGAAGTCATCACCAGTAATATGTTTTACACCTGGCCAGCCTACAATACTGCGAGTCCAAATACGGTCACCGTAATTACCAACATTAGGATCGATAATACAGTTTGAAGTCATTAATACAGGACCTGGGAATTTTGCAAACTCAATTTGCTGATTCTGCCAACCACTTCCGTAGTTACCCACTAAGTGTTTATATTTTTTAAGTTCTGGATAACCATGAGCAGGTAACATTTCACCATGAGTATAAATATTAATCCCTTTACCTTCAGTTTGCTCAAGTAGCATTTGCAAATCTTTCAGATCATGACCTGAAATTAAAATCGCTTTACCTGCAACAGGGCGCACGTTAACAGTAACTGGTGTAGGGTTGCCGTAAGCTTGAGTTTCGCCTTTATCAAGAATAGCCATAATGCGGAAGTTCATTTGACCAATGCCCATCGCATTTTCTAACAACTCATTCATATCAGCAGGATCAGTACCTAACCACGCCATATAACGGTGATATTCTGCATAAATTTCATTGTCATACTGACCTAAAACATGCGCGTGCTCCATATAAGCCGCAGCGCCTTTTAAGCCATACAGGCACAGCATACGTAATCCATGAAGATCGTCACCGATTTGCGCTTTATCTGCATTTAAAGCAAAAAGCTGAGCTTGTTTTTGTAAACTGTCTAAATCGTTACCCGCTAATTGGATTTCAGCTCTTGGATTAGTGACTTGAATTGCTGCATTTTTCGCTAAAGTACGAGATTTCAAACTTTCACGGAAATAGATAGCTTCTTTCGCATAACCGACAATGCGATCAGAATCAAAGTTGACGTTGGTTAACGTAGAGAAAAAAGCACGAGGAGCAAAGCTATCTACATCATGATCAATAATACCAACACTACGCGCCGCTAAAGCCCACGCTGAAAGCCCTTCTAATACTGCAACGAGTAAATCTTGAAGATCTGAAGTTTCTGCTGTTTTACCACACATACCTTGCGCATAGGCACAACCATTACCTACAGGCGTTTTCATTGTTTGTTCACATTGCACACAATACATATCGTATTCCTTCTAATAAAAGATAACGCTTTATTTTTATAAGTTGCATTCCAGATGCAACATAAGAATACGCCATTTTTATAAGAGCGAAAGTGCAATATTGAACAATTTAAATGTTGTTTGATCTAACGCAATTTCTAGCAAACCTTTTAATATTCCTTTTTTTATCCTTTGATTTGGCTTAAGCCCAAAATCTTTTTTTTTAAAAAAAAAGATTAATTACATGACACCATAGGCATATAAATGAGAAGGATTATTTAAGAATTATTGATGGTTGTTTTTTGTTTAATCATATAAAGACTGAGAGATGAAACGATTAAGTCCATCCATTTTTGTTAACTCAGCAATATTCATTACTATTTTTTATGGTTAATATCACCTATTGCATCAATAGCTAATCAAATTATTTCAATTGATATATGTTATTAGCACGAGTATTACGAAATGAAACTACACATTTGAAAGATACTCACCCCTACATTGGAGATTAAAAATGATTAAATTAAATAATGTTCCATCAGAATTTCGCCCTCTAGAAAGCTACAAAATGTTAATTGGAGGAGAATGGGTATCTAGCACATCACAAAAAACAACCAAAACCTATAGCCCTGCTACTGGTGAATTATTAAGTGAGTACCAATCTGGTAGTGCTGAAGATGTTGAACGCGCGGTGAGCGCTGCACGTAACGCATTCAAAACATGGAGCAAAACGTCACCTGCAGAGCGTCAAGCTCTCTTATTAAAAATCGCAGATCGTTTAGAGCAAGAGCAAGAACGCTTTGCTTGGATTGAATCGCTTGATAACGGTAAGCCACTCAATGAGTCGAAAAACATAGATTTACCTGCCTCTATTGACCATTTTCGATATTTTGCAGGCGTGATACGCTCTCATACCGATGAAAGTGCCGTCCTAGACGAAAATACCATTAGCCTTGTTATTCGCGAACCTATTGGTGTTGTGGGCCAAATTATTCCATGGAACTTCCCATTATTAATGGCAGCATGGAAATTGGCACCAGCGATTGCGGCAGGTGATACCGTGGTTATTAATCCAGCAACACTAACTTCCCTTTCATTATTAGAGCTAGGTCGTATTTTAAATGAAATATTACCAGCTGGTGTGATTAATATTGTTACTGGGCGCGGATCTGTTGTAGGACAAGCTATTTTAGAACACGAAGATATTGATAAACTTGCGTTTACAGGTTCTACCAATGTGGGTTATACCGTCGCAGAAGCCGCGGCGAAAAAAATGGTTCCTGCAACATTGGAATTAGGCGGTAAATCAGCCAATATCGTGTTCCCTGATGCAAATATGAAAAAAGCGGTCAAATATTCAGCATTAGCAATCTTGATGAACCAAGGACAAGCTTGTGAATCAGGTTCACGTTTATTCTTACATAAAGATATTCATGATGAATTTTTGAAAGCATTAAAAACTGAATTTGAGAGTATTCGTGTCGGTGACCCACTTGATCCGAATACGCAAATGGGTACACAAGTTAGCCAAGATCAAATGGATACTATCTTAGGCTATGTTGAACTCGCTAAAAAAGAAGGTGCGACAGTATTAACAGGCGGTGAACGTATCACCGGTGAAGGTTATGATGATGGTTTCTTTGTTCGCCCTACTATCATTATCAATGCCACAAACCAAATGCGTGTTGCTCGTGAAGAAATTTTTGGACCTGTATTATGTGTTATCCCATTTGATAATGAAGATGAAGTTATCGACATGGCAAACGACTCTGAATATGGACTAGGTGGTGGTGTTTGGACTCAAGATATTAACCGTGCCTTACGTGTTGCAAAAGCAGTAAGAACTGGTCGTATGTGGGTTAACACTTATCACGAACTCCCAGCGCACGCACCATTTGGGGGTTACAAGAAATCAGGTTTAGGACGTGAAACACATAAAATGATGTTAGATGCTTATAGCCAAGTGAAAAATATCTTCATCAGTATGAAAGAATAAGATTTTCTCTCTTTTCTAAATTCTTATAAATATAATATCTATACTCATCTCTTCGCCTTCTCCCCAGAAGGCTTTTTATTATCTATAATTTCTCACACCTCAAGTTATTACCATAAAAAAACCGCATCCTTATCACTATAAAGTATGCGGTTTTATGTTGTGTTGTTAGCCAATAAGTAAGAACGAGTTACTCTGCTTCGGCTTCTTTTTTGCTCACTAAATGAGTTTCTTTATCTAATTCAATATTATCAGCGTTAACATCTTTTATATGATCTCTTGTTAAGCGATAAACAACAGGGCTTAATAACGCTAATGCAATTAAGTTAGGGATCGCCATCATTGCATTGAGTGTATCGGCCAATAACCACACAAATTCTAATGATTGTGTTGCCCCAACTGGTAACGCAATCAGCCAAGCAATACGAAATGGCATAATAGCTTTCGGTCCAAACAGGTATTGCACACATTTTTCACCGTAAAAACTCCAGCCTAAAATCGTGGTAAATGCAAAAATAGCTAATGCAATTGCCACAATATAGTTACCACCTGGAATAGCGATAGAGAATGATGCGGCGGTTAATGTTGCACCACTTTGCCCTGTTAACCATTGTCCTGTGATAACAATAGTTAATCCTGTAACAGAGCAGACAATGATGGTATCAATAAAAGTTCCCAGCATCGCAATCAAACCTTGGCGAACAGGATTTTGTGTTTTTGCCGTCGCATGGGCAATAGGTGCACTACCCAATCCCGCTTCATTTGAGAAAACACCACGCGCAACACCAAAACGGATCGCCGCCCAAACAGCTGCACCAGCAAAACCACCTTGAGCAGCAACTGGTGTAAATGCAGATTTAACAATAAGGATAATAGCATCTGGGATCGCAGTCACATTCAGTGCTAAAACAACAATACCTGCACCAAAATAGCCAACGGTCATAATAGGAACTAATTTACCAGCAACATCAGCAATACGCTTAATGCCGCCAATAAGTACAGCACCGACTAAAACAACGAGCACAATAGCGGTGATTGTCGTCGAAATGCCAAAATTACTTTCCAGTACATCAGCCACAGAGTTTGCTTGTACTGTATTACCAATACCAAAACCTGCAAAACTCCCAAAGACAGCAAAAACAGTACCTAGCCAAACCCAATTTTTACCTAAGCCATTTTTGATGTAATACATTGGCCCACCGACATAGTTTCCATATTTATCAACTTCACGGAAACGTACAGCAAGCACGGCTTCTGAATATTTGGTTGCCATTCCCACTAATGCGGTCATCCACATCCAGAACAATGCACCGGGACCACCTAAGACAACAGCCGTTGCAACACCAGCAATATTACCTGTTCCTATGGTGGCGGATAGTGCGGTCATCAACGCATTAAATGGTGATATCTGACCTTCGCCTCTTTTATCATTTTTTTCAAATAACAGCTTAAATCCTGTACCTAATTTCCTAATAGGTAAAAAGCCAAGTCGAAACTGCATAAAAAGTCCGATACCGAGAATACCGACAAGCATCGGAACTCCCCATACCACGCCATTTATAGCGCTTAATATATTAGTGATAAAATCCATAAATTACCCTTTTTCGTCCAAATGTTATCTAAATATGTATTTTTTGTTATCAATTACACTAAAGATGAAAAAGTGAAAATATGCTAGAAAAAAAAACGACTAATTTTAAAATTGACTGAGTTATGTGAGAAATATCACTTCATTATTAAATTACGCTATCATTAGGTTCATCGTTACAATACTTCAGTCAAAGTTATGCATAATCATAAATCAGCACAAAATACCCAAAATGAACGTCGTTTTAATCTGTTCAGAAAAGCGCAAGAAACCAACCTTGCACCACTAAAAATCCTACTACTATCCGCTGTGGTTGGCTCGCTAGCTGGATTAGTGGGTGTTTTATTTGAAAAAAGTGTTAGTTGGGTGATTCATTTTCGACAAGAAGAACTGATTAAAACCTTTACTAATCCTTATATTCTGGCAATAAGTACTTTGCTTTTTTCCTCTATTTTAGCAATGCTGGGATATTATTTAGTCAAGAAGTTTTCACCTGAATCAGGTGGCTCTGGAATACCTGAAATTGAAGGTGCGATGATAGATATTCGCCCTGTTCGTTGGTGGCGAGTATTACCTGTAAAATTTATTGCCAGTATTGGAACTTTAGGCTCTGGTATGGTGTTAGGACGAGAAGGCCCAACGGTTCAATTAGGTGCCAATATCGGCCAGCTCGTAAATGATATTTCTCGAGTAAAAGATAAAGAGTCACGCCACACGTTATTAGCAACTGGTGCAGCCGCAGGATTAACCGCTGCTTTTAATGCACCTCTAGCGGGTATTTTATTTATTATTGAGGAGATGCGACCTCAATTTAAATACAGTCTTATTTCAATTAAAGCAGTCTTTATTGGCGTTATTATGTCTTGCATTGTTTTTCGCCTATTTAATGGTGAAGGCGGTGTTATTCATATCGGTAAATTTTCATCCGCACCACTCAATACACTCTGGCTGTATTTAGTTTTGGGTATGTTATTTGGCATTATTGGCGTTATATTCAGTAAGCTACTTTTTTATGTCCAAACCCAATTTCAGCGTTTCTATCAAGATAAAACATCACGCTTTGTTTTAACTGGTGGCATCATCGGTGGGCTTTGTGGCTTATTAGCATTAATTATTCCTGAAATAACTGGCGGTGGATTTAGTATTATTCCTGCGCTGAGTACGGGACAATATTCCCTGATTGCGCTATTACTTTTCTTTGTTTTACGAACGATCACATCTATTGTCAGTTTTGCCTCTGGTGCTCCTGGCGGTATATTTGCACCCACTCTGGCACTAGGTACTCTATTTGGCAGTGCATTCGGATTAACTGCAACCTTACTTTTCCCTGATTATCAAATTCAGATTGGTACATTTGCTATTGCTGGAATGGGCGCATTATTTGCGGCAACGGTAAGAGCACCACTAACAGGGATCGTCCTCGTATTAGAAATGACCGATAATTATCAACTTATTCTGCCTATGATCATTACCTGTTTAGGTGCAACGATGTTGGCGCAACTATTAGGTGGTCGCCCTATTTATACGGTTTTATTAGAACGCATATTACAAAAGTCTGAAGAAAAAGAACAAACAGACCAATCCCTCGACATTAAAAGCGATAAATCACCACAACAATAAAATTCGCTTAAACAAATAAAAAATACCCCATTATTTGGGGTATTTAAAAAGAGATGATAGTTCTTAACTATTTTTTGCGTGCGATTAAAGTAGCAAAATTTAAGGCGATACGATTGCCATTTGCATCTGTTTTATGTAAATGTCCTGGATCCTCATTATATTTAATAATTTCCCAGTCTTTATAATAATCAGCTAATTCGTTTGGACGTAAAAAGGTTTTAAATGGAATTTCAGCTGGATCACTATTTGGCGTTTCAACAGGGCAAACAATCACATTAATACCGTTAGAGTTGGTACATTCCTGCATATTTTTAATAATACTTTCAATACGTTCCCGTTGGCAGAACATCAATACAACGGTTGAAAGAATAATATCGTATTTCTCAGTAAGTGAAGCTTTATTAATATCATATAAGCCACTTTTTACAGCCAATCCTGTTTTAGTTTTAACTGTTTCAATAGCATCAATATGTGAAGCATTAATATCTAACGCCGTCACATCATAACCTTGAGACGCTAAATAGAAGCTGTTTCGACCACGACCAGCACCTAAATCTAACACCTTGCAAGGCTGAGTAAACGTTGCCATATAGCGTACTTCAGAATGCGGTAATGATAAGTCGTTTTCTTTAAATAGCTTATCTTCTGGGGCACATAAAAAAGAGAGCTGGCAACGTACATCATCACTGGCTTTATCTATTTTATGCCACTGTTGAGGTTGAATTAAAGGTGGCTGATCCTCAGTATTACACTCAACTGAAATTTGTGAACCATCATCATTAAAAACAACAAATGTCATGTTGCCTTGCAGTACTCGCATTTGGGCATAAGTGCCTTCCTTTGTATTGTGACGTTCTAATAACGCTAAAGGAATGGATGTACGAGTCCACTCTGGCATTGTTTTATAACTTACAAGTTCCATAATTCAACCTCAATTAAGATGCATTTTAAATACACCTTATGGCAATCATTATCATTCGTAAAGAAGGTTTTATCAAAACTATGATTTTAAATATTTGTTTAAAAGCAAATCAGTCACATCTGAGGAGGAAATAGATTCACCACATAAAACTTTCATCATAATTTCTTTGCCTAATGATGCTAAAGAAAACAGCATATCAGGACGTAATCGACTGATCTTATCCCTATTTTCATCTTGATTAATAATGGTGATCAATTTGGCATCAACATTAGAACATTCTTGGATAGTCAGCAAAATGAAGGTATTTTCCGCATCACTTTCAGATAAAGTAACAACCCAACTTGCTTTCGCAATATTGGCAGATAGCAATGTTTTAAGATTAGTTGGATCACCTTCAATAATATTGGCTTGCGCGTCATAAGAGGCTTTACTTTTATCGGTACAAATCGCAATAACAGGTTTCCCTTGTTCTCTTAACCCTTTTTCTAATTGAGAAGCTAATGCTGATGAACCAATAATAATAAAATGATTATGCATTTTAGCGATCCTTTTCTTAACAATATCGCGAGTACCGCGCGCAAGAAATCCCATGACATACACAATGGAAGTAGTAAAAACAGTTATTCCCAAGATAACAACAGTGAGAGTAAAAATACGTGCATTCGTGCTAATTGGCACAATATCGCCAAACCCTAATGTCGTCATGCAGACAATAGAAAAATAGAACGCATCCATCAACGTTGTAATATGTGGCTTAAATTCATCACCAATATAAAGACTTCCCAACATTGAGAATAACAGCAAAGAAAAGATACAGATAAAAGCCACAAAACCAGCACTGGTTAAACTATGATGCGGAAATGCGCGCCAACTGATTAATAACCCAATCGCTAAAATAAAAGAAAAATAAGCCTGAATACCAATTTGCTGATAAACCGCAACATCAAGAAAAACAATGGTAACTAATAAAATCAGGGAAACACACCACGCGATCCTCGCCCCTAGATACATAAATATTGAGAGCAAGATTAACGCACAAGCCAACATCACCTTTGGTATATCGAGGAGTTTTAATACTCCTAATGATTTAAGCCATGCAGAAAACCCGTGTATTTCCCAATCCAGATAAATACCACGAGACAGCAAAATGGAGTGAATGATAAAAATACCATTCAAGATAAGTAATAAAGACATCATTTTTCTCGTCACTTTAGATGTCTCTATTACATGTAGTATTACAGATAGTTTCATATTAAGTATTGTGAATATTCCACTAGTTATTTAAAGGGATATTATCTAATCCTTGAAATTTAAAAGGCTCTGCGGGTTTGAAATGACGGGTTGCATTAGCAGAATAGATGATTGATTGCTCCTCACCTAATGGTAATGTCATCACTTTCCCACTCTCTTTTGAAAAATCGATTTCCTTTAAATTAACCCAAAAGGTATTCGGTGATAATGCTGATTCGAAAAAATATAATTGGTTTTTATGATCAGCCACGGTTCTCCAGCGTGTGGATGAAATTTCTGGTGATTCAGCTGTACTTAATCCATAAGGTACAGATACATTTCTAATCACACCAAATACGCTAGCGAGAGATTTTTTACTCGATTGAGCTTTAGGAATGGCATTCACATAAAAAGAAGCACGAGCAAAACGATCTGAAGCACGATTCGTCCCTGGTAACATCACGGTTCCACCGATTTGTTGCCAATAACTATTCAACGCTAATTGTTCTGAAAAAATAGGAGAATTCGTCATCACTTGATACTCTTTACTGTGATGAATCACTTGTTTACCATTTATATATTCAATAATGGCGCTATCTCCCGTTGCATCTGAAAGCGAAAGATGCAGTGTTGCCATTCTATCTTGTCCAGGAACTTTATCCGTCAATACAATAAAAGGCTCACTCTCTAATGCATTCACGGCTTCTTCAACTGAAGCAAAATTATCTAATACATACTGCGCCCAAGCTGAAATTGACAATGCAGGTTTATCTTTGGAATATGTTGGATAATCAGATTCCGCCAACCACAATAAATTAGCCACCAAGCCTTTTTCATTCATCCCATCTGTGGTTGAGATATCATAACCTGATGCGATCACACTACCATATTTAGATACCCACTTAATCGAATTATCGCCTGCCTCTCCTGAGCGCTGCATGCCTTGCGGAAATATCCATAAATTTGTTCCTATATCATATTTCCAATCCATTGAGCGAGCCGTAATAATTTGGTTATTATCGCCTAAGTAAACAACTCGAGTGCAGGCATCCACCTCTGTAATACCCGCCATTAAAAATCCAGATACAAATAAAGTACCTAAAAAAGTATGACGTAATTTTTTCATCATTGACTCTTTTCCTGTGAAATAAATGATTAGGTTAGGAGAATATTTTCTTCGTATTTCTCTTTTTGCTCTTCCTTAAAATAGATAAAATCGCTAATTAATTTCGATTAATTAAGTACAAAACAAGAACAATTTCCTAAGTATAAGACAATTAATCTTATTTACGCATAAAAAAACCGATGCCTTAATGCATCGGTTTATAAATCATCTAGATTGTTTTGAGTACAATAACTCAATGAAAAAGCCAGTAATTACGCTTTTTTCACACCTTCAACAGAGATAATTAATTCTGCTTCTTGTGCTTTTGGTCCTAAGTCTGATTTAAAATTAAACTCTTTCAAATTAACTTTACCTGTTGCTTCAAAACCAGCACGGTAACCTTTCCAAGGATCAGTACCTTCGCCAATTAATTTTGCATTTAATGAAACAGGTTTAGTCACACCATTTAATGTTAAATTACCTGTTACTACATAGTTTTCGCCATCACGAGTAACTTGGGTTGAGACGAATCGAGCTTCAGGATATTTGCTTGCATTAAAGAAATCAGCGCTACGTAAGTGCTTATCACGTTCTGCGTGATTAGTATCTAAGCTTCCTGTTTTAATCACAACATCAACTTTGTCTTTTGATGGATCTTCTTTATCGTAACTAAATGTACCATCGAAATCTTTAAAAGTGCCGTATAACCAGCTATAGCCTAAATGTTGGATACGGAACTGTACAAATGCGTGTTGGCCTTGTTTATCAATAGCATAATCTGCTGCTAAAGCAGTACTTGCATTTAATAACAACGCACCTGCTGTTAAACCTAATAAAGCTTTCTTAAACATTGTTATCTCCATAATTTCATTTTATAAGTTTAATTATTTAGTCCGCATTCCTAGCATGCGTTTTAACGTGACATCTTTATCAATAAAGTGATGTTTTAAAGCACCAGCAGCATGTAATAGCGATAACAAAACCACTGCCCAGGCTAAATAAAGATGAATATCGCCAGCTAAATCCGCTTGTTCGGCTTCCCCTGTAAAAATGGCAGGCACAGAAAACCAATCAAATACAGATATAGCTTGTCCATCAGCGGTCGAAATTAAATAACCACTAATCAGAATAGAAAATAAGATTAAATATAAAAGCATATGTGCAATATGAGCACTAATGCGTGTCAATTTACTGTAACTTGATAAAGCTTTAGGAGGCGGAGAGATCCAACGCCATATCACACGCACGATCAAAATAATAAATAAAAGAATCCCAATGCTCTTATGTATTTCAGGTGCAGAATGATACCAGCTATCATAATACCCTAGCGTCACCATCCACAGCCCTAAAGCAAACATACCATAGACAGTAAGCGCCGACCCCCAGTGTAAAAGGAGTGACAAGTGCCCATAGCGAGACGCATTATTTCGCCATTGCATAATAAAAATCCAATAGTTTCTAATTCATTAAAATAATGTTATCTAGTTTAGTGTATTGAGGATAAATTGTTAGCCCATAATTCAACAAATAATTTGCTTATCATTATCAATAATAATCAATAAGTAATAAGCTCTTATTAGTCACTCTGTTGATTATCTAATCAATGACATTGTTGGATCAGTTTTTTTCAAAATAAGATAGGTATATTGGCAGGTGTTTATATACATAATAAAAAGCATAAAGTAAGAATAATAAGCAAAATAATATCAATACAACAATTGTCTAACTATAAAAACAATTGTATCTTTCACTTATCCTAAATTAGAACTTATTAAGCAAAATACAATAATAATTAGAGGAACCGTAAAAAAAACGGATAACCAGCGCATTTCGCGTACGACACCAAAAATAATACCAACAATACAAATAAAAAATATAACCGGCATCATTTCTGAGTAATGATCATGACAATAGTGCATTAATAAATTAATCCACGAGTGATCGTTTTGCATATAAAAATTTCAACCAATGAAAATAAATTTTAATTAAGATAGTGATAAATTACTATCATTAACAAATAAAACAAGCGTCATATTATAAATATCAATCATCGCGCACAAAGATATTAAAACACTTAACATTTTAAATAGAGATAATATTGATAATAAAAAATAACAATCTAAGCTAAATTTTCAACAAAATAAAACAAACAATGTTAAATAAAATAAAATCATGATAATGAAGCCAATATCATTATTAATATCACATTAGTTAATTTGAAATAATAATTTCATTTAAATTTAAATAAATAAAATTAATTTCACAAGGTTATAATAAAATTAATAAAGAATAAATAAAATAGAGTTTTAAACATCGAATAATTACCTTTAGGTCATTAATTTACTTGAAATTAACTCTATATTTCATTTTAATTACTATTAGCTAAAAACATTCAAATGCCACGCAAAAAACACTACAATTACAATAGTATTTTTATTGAGGGCACTATGTCTACTGCAACAAATCTGAATGAACTACAGGAACAAGTTCGCTCCCGCTATAATGGATTAAGTAAAAGGCTACAGCAGGTTGCACATTATCTACTTGATAATAAAAACAGTGTGGCATTTGATACAATTGCGATCCTTGCAGATAAAGCAAATGTTCCTCCATCGACATTAATTCGTTTTGCCAACGCATTTCATTTCAATGGCTTCAATGAAATGAAACAATTATTTCAAAATCACTTGATGAATGAAATGGTAAATGAAAATGAAAATTTAACTTATAAACAAAAATATAAAGAGGAGCCTCCTAATCTGAATGAGCCAGCCTATATTTTGCAAGAATTTGCACAAGCAAATAGCCATTCATTGCAACAATTGGCAAATCAGACTCACAGAGAAATGTTAAATAAAACATTACAATTACTCGAACACGCTGACACAATTTATATTTGTGGCTTTCATCACTCATTCAGTGCTGCAAGTTATTTTTTTCATGCTCTCTCGCATATCCCTTGTGAGACTGTTTTTGTCAACAGCCTAGGCGGGATGTACAAAGAGCAATTAAGAAATATTACACATCGTGATGTGCTCTTTGGCATTCATTTCCATCCGTATTCAGATGAAATGCAAAAAATGTGTGAAATGGCAACTTACAAAGAAGCAAAACAGATTATTGTTACTGATAGTCCAATTAGCCCATTAGCGAGTTTAAGCGATGTTTGTTTAACTGTTAAAGAAGCTCAAATAAAAACCTTTCGTTCTCAAACTTCAACAATGTGTCTGCTACAAGCAATCTCTGTCGCTTTTGCTTTTAGAAAAAAACATTAATAACTTTTTTATCCTAAACTGCATCTTAAGTAAGATGCAGTTTTTTATAAAATAAATTTTTTCAAATACTATTTAATGAACTATAACTATTGATCAAATATTAAATAGCTTAGTATTTTATTTAAAACTATTTTTAAGAGTAAATACAGAATGTTTTATTTGTGATGAGAAAAGTAATCATTTAGCATTAATTCATACCACTAAAGATCATTAAAGGATTAAATTAAATGTTATTTAAAAAATTATTTTTAATTGTTTTCTTGTTTCCAAATTTCTCCTATTCAAACACAAACTTAATCAAAGAAAATAAAGAAGATCCAATAATCATTAATATTCCTAGTCTTACATTAGGCGATAAAAGTAATGCATCAGGTAACGGTTCAATTGCAATAGGAACAAATAGCCAAGCTAAAAATACACACTCAGTTGCTATTGGCGCTAATTCATTAGCAACGGAAGAAAATACAGTCTCATTTGGAAACATTGAAAATAAACACACTTCACGATTAGTTAATATCAGTGAAGGAAAAAATAATACTGATGCCGTTAACTTTGCTCAAGCTAAAAAGCTGGTTGATAAAAATAAAATAGCAACAAACAATGCCATTAATCAGCTAAAGAGAACGGTCAGTACAGATATCAGTAATCTCAAAACCCATGTTAATGATTTTGATAATTATTATAGAAAAAGACAGGCTGAAATCACAGATTCAATTGCAAATTTAGACAAAGAAATTATCGCGTTAGAAAAAAAAGTATTTGCTGGCATAGCTTCATCAGTTGCAATGACTAGCATTCCTTATCTTGCTCATCACACGTTAAGTGGTGGAATTGGTATTAGTAATTATCGAACAGGAACAGCATTTGCGGGAGGTGTGCAATATAAACCAAATAACGATATTGCATTTCGATTAAACTCATCCATTAATAGTGAAAAAGAAATTATTATTGGCGGTGGATTAGCTTATGGTTGGTAAACAATTTTCTCTTCTATAATCAGATTATTAAAAAATAACTTTATAATTAAAGCAGTAATAATTTAAGTAATATTACTGCTTCTTTATAAAAAAGAATTTTAATTAGCGATAAATAAATTATCTAAAGAAAAATTGATAAATTTAACTTTAGTATTTCTAACATATTTTTTGTAATATGCATTATTTTTTATATACTAGGATTATAAGCTAGAGCAAAAAGGAATAAAAAATGAATTATATATTTCAAAAAATGACCGCTAAAGATATAAGTGCAGTAGCACTATTATTACAGGCAAATTCTGAATCTCAACAAGGTGGATTATATGGTGAATATCCTCTAAATAAAGTTGAGGCGATGTATCAAAATAGCACTAACGCCATTGTTGCACTTTACCAAGAAAATATTATTGCTGTTGTTTTTAGCTTTCCTGTTACCTCTTTTTCGCTCCCTCCAATTGCTCAAGCTATTAACCAACGCTTTCCAGAAATAACACAAAACAATTGGTTTTACGGCCCCGTTTGTATTGATAAATCGCACCGAGGAAAGTCACTATTAAAAAATCTCTACCAACAGATCTCTTCTTTACATGGCGGGCACCCTATCGCATTTGTTAATAGCGAAAATATTCGGTCACTAAAAGCACATCAAAAATTGGGTATGGAGGTCGTTAAAAACTTTGAGTTTAAAGGCACATCTTGGTGGATCATTAAAGGACAATGAAAACAAACGAAAGAAAAAGACTTACACTTTCTGTTCTCCTATTATCCAGCTAAAAATGGAGGCTTTTAGATATTTTTGCTAGCGTCATCACAAAACAAACAATAGACATATAAATCAATATGATATGCAAAACAATAAAAAATTAATCTATTCTTAACAATATTCCAACTCCTATTTTAGCTGTCAAATTGCTTACAATTTGACACCATTCTGTGATCTCCCTTTCAATTCTTGATCTTTCGTTAACTTACTTTTTGATCTTATACAAAAGTATAAATAAGATAAAAGACACCAATTCGAAAGTAAACGTAAAATAGGAGGAAGCAATGACTGTTTCCCGCAGAACTTTTATCAAAGGACTCGCAGCCAGCGGTGCGGCAATGTCTGTTTCTACCCCTGTTCTTGCTAATTCAGGGAGCTCTACGCCTAACAAACCAACGCGCCCAGAAAACGCGCCTAATTTATTAATTGTTTTTCCTGATGAAATGCGTGCTCACGCTCTGCAGTTTATGGGGGAAGATCCTTCAATTACACCTAATCTTAATAAATTTGCGAAGCAAGCCAAAGTAATGACACAAATGGCATCAAACTATCCTTTGTGTTCTCCTTTTCGGGGCATGTTTATGACAGGACAATATCCTGTACGCAATGGCATTACAGGTAATGCTCATGATTACGGTGGAAAAGTGGGTATTGATTTATCGCCTTATGCAAAATGTTGGTCGGATATTTTAAAATCTCTCGATTACAGCACAGGCTATATTGGTAAATGGCACCTTGACGCACCTTACGAACCGTTTATTAAAAGTTACAACAATCCAATGGAAGGTCGTTATTGGAATGAATGGGCAGCACCAGATAGACGTCATGGTTTTGATTTTTGGTATTCTTATGGCACTTATGATTTACATTTAAAACCAATGTATTGGGCAAACGATACCCCTCGTGATAAGCCAATTTACATTGATCAATGGGGACCTGAACATGAAGCTGATATGGCAATCAAGTTCCTCAAAAATGAAAATAATCAATTTAGAGATAATTCAAAACCATTTGCATTAGTGGTTTCAATGAACCCTCCTCATTCACCTTATGATCAAGTACCGAAGAAATACCTCGATGCTTATCAAGGTAAGACGTCAAAAGAGCTAAATACACGCCCTAATGTACAGTGGGATACTGAATATCAAGAAGGCTATGGGCCTCAATATTTCAAAGAATATATGGCAATGGTCAACGGTGTTGATGAGCAATTTGGTCGCATCGTAGATGAATTAGAAAAACAAGGTCTTGCAGATAATACTCTCGTTGTTTTCTTCTCTGATCATGGCAGTTGCTTAGGGGCAAATGGACAAGCAACAAAAAATAATCCTTATGAAGAATCTATGCGTGTTCCTATGATGTTTCGTTTACCGGGTAAAATTAAACCAGGCACTGACGATGCATTAATGTCAGCACCTGATATTTACCCAACTATCTTAGGGCTACTTGGTTTATCGGAATGGATCCCTGATTCCGTAGAAGGTACTAATCTTGCAGATAGGGTAGTCACAGGCAAAGGCGACACAGCAAATTCTCAGCTTTATCTCTTTATTCCTTATGGTGAACCTTCATTCGGTAAACGAGGTGTCAGAACCAAAACTCATACTTTGGTTATAGATAGACAAGATGGACAACCATTAAAATATACTTTATATGACAATGTGAACGATCCATATCAAATGAAAAATATTGCCAAAGATAATATGCCTTTAATTGAGAAGTTAATTAAAGAAGAATTAACCCCTTGGTTGGAAAAAACAGGAGATTCTTGGCGCGCCACTGAATTTATTACGGCTACAACCAATAAATTAAATAAAACAATATCAACATGTAAAGAAAAATAATAAAAATATCTGCGCCATAATATTATGGCGCTATATATAAACCCAATTCGCTGATATAAAAAATCCTTTTAATAAAACAAAGGGAAAGATGTCCTACACCTAAAAATTGACACAAATAAAAGCGAATAAAGAATTGGATATATACCATGAACAAACTGCGTATTGCTCTTTTTTTACCTCTTCTTGGCTTAGGTTTAACTTCTTTTCATTCTCAAGCAGCTAATGTCAACGCCATGTTTTCGTGGGAAACGGCAGATTACGATACACCAAATAACTATGCTGGTTATCGTGTAGACTTTAATATTAATCCAGATAAGTCTAACTGGTATTTCGATGTTGGTTTTCGTCAACGTGAGCATGATAATAAAAACCGCTATCAGCGTTATGATTTACAGGGTAGCTATCGTTTTAAATTAAATAATGGTTGGATCCAACCTGGTTTAAAAGTACGTCAAGATCTGACTAACTACGATAATGGCAGTCGATTAACTATTGATTTCTATGAATCAAAAACCAATTACCAATTTCCAATCAATAAAAATTGGGCTTTAACGGGTAGCGTTTTATTTGGCTTACAAAAGAAAGAAGATAAACGTAGTAATGGTGTCACAAACACGGATTACTTAGGCTGGGAAATTGAACCTGGCCTACGTTATTTTGTCACTCCTAATATTAATACAACCGTTGCTTATTTTGATGGTGGTAAGCAAGCTATTCGACACGAAGAATACGACACAAAAGAAACAAACCACAATCAGCAATTACGTATGTATGTTAACTGGACAACACCAATAGGATTAATTGTTTCTCCATCAATGCGTAAATCTATTTTTGGAAAGATAGAAGATAGAACAAATAAAGGTGTTTATGTCGAAAAAGATATGACCCGTTATACCCTACAAATGGCTTATCAAATATCACCTCAATGGCGAGTCATGACGGAATATTATAATGAACGAGTTGAAAATAAAAATGATGGTAGTAAATCAACTCAGGATTATTTCAAAGTTTCATTCCGAGCAACATTCTAATAATTAAAATCATATAATTGTTCATGGAGTTATATTGTGAAAAATAAAAAATTGTTATTTTTAAGCGCTGCTATTTTATCAGCTATTTATGGTTCTGCGTGGGCTGCTGATTGTGATCCTAATTTAAATATCTGTGAAACCGTTAATGTTAATAATGGTAATAATGCTCAAATAGATAAAGATGTCACAGTTTCACAAGGTGATGGCGTTGTATTTAATGGTTCATCAACAGAATATAAAGCTCAAGCAATCACAAAAAATATTACCGTAACGGGTGATGGTGCCAGTGCAATCAAAATAAATCAGGGTGCCTCTTTTAGCAGTAATATTAATTTAAATGGTGCTAACGTCACCAGTGAAAATGGTACAGCAATACTTGTTGAAGGCGATTTTCCAAAACGAGGTACTGGTGTTTATATTAGAGACGGCGCCATTATTCGAGGAAAAACAGCGGCTATTGACTTTAGAACACTGAATACAGGTTTTAGAAGTGATGTAAATGGTGAGATCCACGGTGATATTCTAGGAAATGGTCACGTTGACACTAAGATAAACTTTGCTTATCAAGGTGGTGCTCAAAATGCTTTATTTGATGGATACAAAATCACAGGTGTTCCATTAGTTGAAAATCATGGCAATTTAACTATCCAAGGAAAAGATAGAACAATTCATTGGGAAGGTAATTTCATGAATAAGGAAAATAGTCAGCTTATTTTCCGCCTTGATGATAATACCAATACTGATGACGCTATTCTCCATGTTGATGGTGATGTCACCTTTAAAAGAGGTAGCCAAGCAAAATTAGATTTTAAAGGAACCAGTGTCGATAATATCATTAACAAAGATATCGTATTAATTTCTTCGAATTCCGCCATTAAAGATGAAGCTGGTATCACCGTTACTGATGCTAATGCCATTGCACCAGATGTTTCTCCTTTATTAGAAAAAACAGATTCATGGTTAGAAACCACACCGCCGAATATTAGTGGTGGCGTTAGTGGCAATCAGTTAGTTGCACGTTATGGTATTAGTTATGAAGGCGGCGATAATTTTATTAGTGCAGCGGAACGTGGCAATGTAAGTGAAAATGGATTAGCAGCAGCAAACTTTGTTATTCCAACCGTATTAAATGAATTTAATAATACGCGTAACCAAGTTTCAGATGAAGCATTGAGTTTATTAGTCGCCGCAGGAAATGACGATAATAATATTGCCGCATTATCGAATGATTTAGCCCCTATCGCTGATGGTAGTGATATTCAAGCGGGATTAATCATGGTTGAAGATATGCGTAATAATATTGCTCATCGCTATTTACGCTATGATAACCAATTACCTATTGAAGAAAGAGAAGCTGGCTGGAATAGCTGGGCTAATATGCTGTACGGTTACGGTACACAAAGTAATCAAGGTGGCATTAACGGTTACAACACTTACCGCACAGGTATTCAAATCGGTACTGATTACGAAATTAATCAAGATGCTCTTATCGGCGTTTCTTTTGCTTATAACTACGCCAAAGCTGACGCGAAACAACGTAACGCAAGTAAAGAAATTAACCATTTTGAATTTATGCCTTACACCGGTTGGTATAGTGACACATTATTCCTAAACGGTAATTTAAATATTGGTTATTACACTGTCGATAGCGAACGAGATATCGGTGGTAATACCGGATGGCAAGGAAATACCAAAGCAAAAGGTGATTATTCTGGTGTGCAATTAGGTTATCAGATTAATGCAGGAACCTATTTTGATTTTGATTTCATTCATATTAAACCAATGCTGACTTACCAATATCAATGGCTAAATATTGATTCTTGGGAAGAAACAGGTTCGGCATTATCAATGCGTACTTATGGTCAACGCTACGCAGTTAATCAATTAGGGGGATCTGTTGCTTTATGGAATAGCTATCAAACCTCTTATGGCAAATTAACACCATCACTTAATCTCCGTTATATCAAAGATATTGCGGGGGACAATAATATTAATCAACGCCACAGCCTCACTTATTTTAATACTGGAGGAAGCACTTTTGATATTAAAGGAAATGCCGTTGGCGGTGACATTATTAGTGCAGAATTAGGTGCCAATCTCGATATTACCAACACGCTAAATTTAGGCACAACGATGGGATATCAGCGTTATGACAAGTTCAATGAAGGACGCATTGGTTTTACTGTTAGCCAGCGTTTCTAAGGAGAATAAATATGCCGATATTTCGCTTTACTGCACTAGCCATGACGTTGGGGCTACTATCAGCCCCTTATAATGCAATGGCAGCAACAAACAATCCTGCATTTGATCCTAATAATCTGATGCAGTCTGAAATATATCATTTTGCCCAAAATAATCCGTTAGCTGATTTCACAACAGATAAAAACTCAACACTGACGTTATCTGATAAGCGCAGCATTATGGGTAGCCAATCCCTTTTGTGGAAATGGAAAGGTGGCAGTAGTTTTACTTTGCATAAAAAGCTGATTGTACCAACAGACAAAGAAGCCTCTAAAGCATGGGGACGTGCATCTACACCCGTTTTATCATTTTGGCTTTATAACGAAAAACCGATTAATGGCTATCTCACTGTTGATTTTGGTGAAAAACTTAACGCCAACAGCGAAGCGCAAGCGGGCTTTAAAGTAAAACTGAATTTTACGGGTTGGCGCGCAGTGGGTATTTCACTAAATAACGACCTTGAAAACCGTGAAATGACATTAAATCCCATGAATACCTCATCAGACGGCTCTCAAGATAGCGTCGGTCGTGCTTTGGGTACAAATGTTGACAGTATACGATTTAAAGCCCCGTCTAATGTGGGGCAAGGCGAAATATATATCGATCGTATTATGTTTTCTATCGATGATGCTCGCTATCAATGGTCTGATTATCAAATAAAAACACGCTTATCAGAGCCAGAAATTCAATTTCACACCGTACAGCCTCAATTACCAGTAACACCTGAAAATTTAGCGGCAATTGACCTTATTCGCCAACGTCTTATTAATGAATTTGTGGGTGGCGAAAAAGAAACAAATCTCGCGTTAGAAGAAAATATCAGCAAGTTAAAAAGTGATTTTGATGCACTTAACATTCACACTTTAGCGGATGGTGGAATACAAGGGCGACATCTGATCACGGATAAACAAACCATTATTTATCAGCCAGAAAACCTTAATTCTCAAGATAAGTCGCTTTTTGATAATTACGTTATTTTAGGTAATTACACGACATTAATGTTTAATATCAGCCGTGCTTATGTTCTTGAAAAAGATCCGACACAAAAAGCCCAGTTAAAACAGATGTACTTGTTAATGACAAAGCATTTATTAGATCAAGGCTTTGTTAAAGGGAGTGCATTAGTCACAACTCATCACTGGGGATATAGTTCTCGTTGGTGGTATATATCTACATTATTAATGTCTGATGCCCTAAAAGAAGCCAATCTACAAACTCAAGTTTATGATTCATTACTGTGGTATTCACGAGAGTTTAAAAGTAGTTTTGATATGAAGGTAGGAGCAGACAGTTCAGATTTAGACTATTTCAACACCTTATCTCGTCAGCACTTGGCTTTATTATTGCTAGAGCCTGATGATCAAAAGCGCATCAACTTAGTTAATACTTTCAGTCATTACATTACTGGTGCATTAACTCAAGTACCACCAGGCGGTAAAGATGGTTTACGTCCTGATGGTACAGCATGGCGACATGAAGGTAACTATCCGGGTTACTCTTTTCCTGCTTTTAAAAATGCCTCTCAGCTTATTTATTTACTGCGTGGTACACCTTTTGCTGTTGGTGAAAGTGGTTGGAATAACCTGAAAAAAGCCATGGTTTCGGCATGGATATACAGTAATCCTGAAGTAGGATTACCTTTAGCTGGGCGGCACCCGTTTAATTCACCGTCATTAAAATCGGTTGCTCAAGGCTATTACTGGCTTGCAATGTCTGCAAAACCATCACCTGATAAAACGCTCGCTTCTATTTATCTTGCCATTAGTGATAAAACGCAAAGTGAATCGAGCGCTATTTTTGGTGAAAAGATTGCACCAGCAGCACTTCCTCAAGGATTCTATGCCTTTAATGGTGGTGCCTTTGGTATTCATCGTTGGCAAGATAAAATGGTGACACTAAAAGCGTATAACACCAATGTTTGGTCATCTGAAATTTATAACAAAGATAACCGCTATGGTCGTTATCAAAGCCATGGTGTAGCCCAGATAGTCAGTAATGGCTCACAGCTTTCACAAGGCTATCAACAAGAAGGTTGGGATTGGAATAGAATGCCAGGAGCAACCACTATTCATCTTCCTCTTAAAGAGTTAGATAGCCCTAAACCTCATACATTAATGCAACGTGGAGAGCGTGGATTTAGTGGAACATCTGCCCTTGATGGTAAATATGGCATGATGGCATTTGATCTTATTTATCCTGCTAATCTTGAGCGTTTTGATCCTAACTTTACGGCGAAAAAAACCGTATTAGCGGCGGATAATCATTTAATTTTTGTCGGTAGCAATATTAATAGCAGCGATAAAAATAAAAATGTTGAAACAACGTTATTCCAACATGCCATTACACCAACATTAAATACCATCTGGATTAATGGGCAAAAAGTTGACAGTTTCCCTTATCAAACCACGCTAAAACAAGGTGATTGGATCATCGATAGCAACGGTAATGGCTATTTAATTACCCAAGCAGAAAAAGTGAATGTCAGTCGCCAACACCAGACCTCGGCTGAAAATAAAAATCGCCAACCAACGGAAGGGAACTTCAGTTCAGCTTGGATTGATCACAGCGTTCAACCTAAAGATTCCAGCTATGAGTATATGGTCTTTTTAGATGCAACTCCTGAAAAAATGAGAGAAATGGCAGAGAAGTTCCATGAAAATAATGGGTTATATCAGGTTCTTCGTAAAGATAAAGATGTTCATACTATTTACGATAAACTCAGCAATGTGACGGGATATGCCTTTTATCAATCTGCATCAATTGAAGATAAATGGATCAAAAAGGTTGATAAACCCGCGATTGTAATGACTCATCATCAAGGAAATACACTTACTGTCAGTGCCGTTACACCCGATTTAAATATGACACGGCAGAAAGCCGCAACACCTGTCACAATTAATGTCACCGTTAATGGAAAATGGCAGTCTGTGGATAAAAGTGGTGAGGTAAAACATCGCGTTTCTGGTGAGAATACCGAACTCACTTTCACCAGTTATTTTGGTATTCCACAAGAAATTAAACTCTCACCTCTCCCTTGATTTAACCTTTAAAGGAACGCATTCGCGTTCCTTTTTTATTTGCAGGAAATCTGATTATGCTAATAAAACATCCTTTAGCCCATGCTATTACACTAAGTTTCTGCTTATCCTTACCCGCACAAGCATTACCTTCTCTTTCTCATGAACCTTTTGGTGATCTTTACCTCTTTGAAGGTGAAATGCCAAATACATTAGTCACTTCAAATAGCAATCAATTATCGTTAAGTAAAGAACATGCCAAAGATGGCGTTCAATCACTCAAGTGGCAATATCAACCACAAGCAACATTAACACTTAATAATCAAGTAAATTATCAGGATGATAAAGATACCGCGACACCACTCACGTTTATGATGTGGATTTACAATGAAAAACCACAATCATCGCCCCTCACATTACAATTCAAACAAAATGATCAAGTGGCATTAAGTTTTGATACTCAACTTAATTTCACAGGATGGCGAGGTATTGCAGTTCCCTTTCGTGATATGAAAGGCACTGCAACAGGAAAATTGGATCAATTAGTCATTACGGCACCAAATCAAGCTGGAACTCTCTTTTTCGACCAAATTATTATGAGTGTACCGTTAGACAATCGCTGGGCAGTTCCTGATGATAATGTGCCTTATGTTAATAATGCAGTAAATACCATGGTCAGTAAAAACTGGAGTGCTTTACTGATGTACGATCAGATGTTTAAAGTGCATTATCCAACTCTAAATTTCGATACTGAGTTTCATGATGATCAAGCTGAAATGGCATCAATTTATCAGCGTTTTGAGTATTATCAGGGAATTAACAGCGATAAAAAAATTACCTCAGATATGCTAGATAAAAATTTAGCACTCTGGGAAAAATTAGAATTAACACAACACGCTGATGGATCAATAACAGGAAAAGCACTAGATCACCCCAACCGACAAAACTTTATGAAAGTGGAAGGCGTATTTAGTGAAGAGACGAAAAAAGCATTACTTGATACCAATATGCTAAGAGATGTAGGTAAAACGCTTCTTCAAACTGCTATTTACTTGCGTAGTAATTCCTTATCAGTAACCGATAGAAAAAAATTAGAAGATCTTTATTTATTAGGAACTCGTTACGTTCTTGAGCAAGGTTTTACACGAGGTAGTGGTTATCAAATTATTACTCATGTTGGATATCAAACCAGAGAGCTTTTTGATGCATGGTTTATTGGTCGTCATATTCTGGCAAAAAATCATCTTTTAGCACCAACACAACAGGCAATGATGTGGTACAACGCCACAGGCCGAATTTTTGAAAAAGACGATGAGATCGTTGATGCAAACGTTGATATTCTCAACACACAATTACAGTGGATGATAAAAAGCTTACTGATGTTGCCAGATTATCAACAACGCCAACAAGCCTTAGCGCAACTGCAAAACTGGTTAAATAAAACCATACTAAGTTCAAAAGGTGTTGCAGGTGGTTTCAAGCCTGATGGTTCTATTTTTCACCACTCGCAGCATTATCCAGCGTATGCGAAAGATGCTTTTGGTGGTTTAGCTCCTAGTGTTTATGCGCTAAGTGATTCCCCTTTCCGTCTTTCATCTTCAGCCCATGAGCGTTTAAAAGATGTGTTATTAAAAATGCGCATCTACACTAAAGAGACACAAATTCCCGTGGTATTAAGTGGCCGCCATCCTACTGGATTACATAAAATAGGGATCGCACCATTCAAATGGATGGCATTAGCTGGTACACCTGATGGCAAACAAAAATTAGATACCACATTGGCTGCAGCCTATGCAAAATTAGATAACAAAGACAGTTTTGAAGGTATTAAAGCTGAAAATGAACCCACTGGCGCATGGGCGATGAACTATGCTTCGATGGCGATACAGCGTAGAGCCTCTATTCAAGCACCACAACAAAGCTGGCTTGCTATCGCTCGCGGATTTAGTCGTTATCTTGTTGGTAATGAAAGTTATGAAAATAACAATCGTTATGGGCGCTACTTACAGTATGGTCAATTGGAAATCATACCCGCAAACTTAGCACAATCAGGATTTAGCCATTCAGGATGGGATTGGAATCGATATCCAGGTACCACGACAATTCATCTTCCTTATGATGAACTTGAAGCAAAATTAAACCAATTACCGAGTGCAGGTATTGAAGAAATGTTGCTTTCAACAGAAAGCTATTCTGGTGCAAATACATTAAATAATAACAGTATGTTTGCCATGAAATTACATGGTCACAGCAAATATCAACAACAAAGCTTAAGAGCTAATAAATCCTATTTCTTATTTGATAATAGGGTTATTGCATTAGGATCAGGCATTGAAAATACGGACAAACAACATAAAACAGAAACCACACTGTTCCAATTTGCTGTTCCTAAATTACAATCTGTGATAATTAATGGCAAAGAAGTGAATCAATTAGGTACTCAATTAACTTTAAATAATGCAGATACTTTAATTGATCCTGCGGGTAACTTATATAAGCTCGCTAAAGGTCAAACCGTAGAGTTTAGTTATCAAAAACAACATTCACTTGATGATAGAAATTCAAAACCAACAGAACAACTATTTGCAACAGCCGTGATCTCTCATGGCAACGCACCTAGTGATGCGACTTATGAGTATGCAATAGCGATTGAGTCACAAGATAATAAAGCACCTGAATACACTGTATTGCAACATAATAATCAATTGCATGCGGTAAAAGATAAAATCACCCAAGAAGAAGGGTATGCTTTTTTTGAAGCGACACAATTAAAATCACCTCAAGCAATATTATTATCGAGTGATGCACCTACTATGGTGATGGCTAAAGCACAAAACCAACAGTTAACATTGAGTATTGTTAATCCTGATTTAAATTTATATCAAGGCATTGAAGCTGACCAAATTGATAATAATGGAAATCAAGTTGAAGTCAGTGTTTATTCTCGTCAATGGCTAACGGCCGACTCTAAACCAATAAGTAGCACAGTTACCGTAAAAGGAGTGTGGAAATTAGCAACATCTCAATCAGGTGTTATTATTAAACATCAGAATGATAATACGCTTATTACGACTACGACAATACAAGCAACACCTATTGTAATTAGTTTAGTTAAGTAAATAATTTAATATTTCAATTAAAACCCTTCGATATAAAAATACCGAGGGGTTTATTATATTAGCGAATCAATTATTTACTTTAAATAACGAAAACAAATCGAATAATTTATTATTGATAATAAATGTGTTGTGCCCGATGATTATTTTGTTATTCTCTGCGCGGGTGCTTGGATCAATCTGGTTCAAGCATTTTGCAAGCATCAGAAAGAGAAAAGCCCCGGAAAATATATTTCATATTAACCGAGGCGGACTCAAAAACAGACAATTTGATTCTGCCTCCATTTTTATCGGAGCGCAAGAGGAAATGAAAAAATATTCTTTAATCGGGCTAATGATCG
>PPYF01267000.1_pt1 | contig 211853 bp, 175 predicted proteins | sample 1559871 | NCBI WGS metagenome assembly PPYF01 (sample SAMN08240021, study PRJNA423297) | Human gut metagenome, whole genome shotgun sequencing project.
ACCGTGCAAGTGTTTTGACGAAAAAGTTTCAAAAAAGTTGCGTTTTTAGGCTCAATTTGACTTAAATCAACGAAAACGGGTGATTTTCGAGGAAAAACAGTCATAAACGAAGCGTATTTGCTTTTTAGAGCGTTAAGCCCTGTATCACACAACTTAGCTTTGAAACAAGCTGCTGTTGACTTACGCCTTCTTTCACCACTATAAATATAGTGTCATCACCGGCTATTGTACCAAGTATATCTTCAATATGTCCATTATCTATATTATAAGCAATGGAGCTGGCGTAACCAGGACGTGTACGAATGACCCCTATATTACCAGAGAAGTTTATAGACAGAAAACCAGGCATACGCATCATTTCAGAAGCTAAACGTGGGGATGACACACGTCGATACATGGTTTCATTGGGCAGCACATATACGTATTTGCCATTCATACTGGCAGCCTTAGCAACCTTTAACTGTTTAAGGTCGCGACTGAGTGTTGCCTGCGTCACTTTAAATCCTTCGCGCGCCAAAGCATTGAGCACTTCTTCCTGACTGCCGAGATCATTACTCGATATGAGCATTTTCAACATCTCTATTCTATCGTTCTTTGTCTTCATTATGGTATTTTACGTTATTATCAAAATGCCAACTCTACCTTTGTACGGACTCCTTTTATCTTTGCACTTTCCGCCATCTTCACCACTCGTTTTGCAACAGAGCGACCAACCGCTACGTAAGCATAACGCTCATAGACATCGATTTTACCTATCTGTACACCCTCGAGTCCGCATGTTTTACAGAGAAAACCGAGGATATCACCCTTCGACACCTTGTCCTTTTTGCCCTTACCTATATATAATGTAGCCATGCGTGGCTGCGGAGCTGCACCCTTTGCCGGCTGCAAAGGATGTTCTGCTGTCTGTTCTTTCACATATTCGGGCAGATGTTCTTCCGGACCGAGTATGATAAACGAGCGACCGGTTGCATCCCAGCGACCTGTTCTACCAATGCGATGTACATATTCATCCTCACCTACAGGTAGATTATAATGAATAATATTAGCCACGTCAGGAATATCCAGTCCGCGTGCAGCAAGGTCGGTTCCGACAAGCACGTTGGTCGAATGGTTTGCGAAGCGATATACTGCTTCCTCGCGCTGACGCTGATCGAGTCCGCCATGTAACGCGCTAATCACAAATCCTTCAGCCGAGAGAAACTTTGCCACACGTTCTACCCCGTCGCGATAGTTGAGAAAAACAATCGACTGCTCGTTGCCAAATTCCATGAGCATCTTCAGCAGTGTCTGCAATTTATCCTTCTCTGGCGACTTCACTGTGAACAGACTGATACGATCGGGTGTCTGCTCCTCGCGGTCAAGAAAGTCGATACGTTCCGTTTTGCCCATGCGCACGAAACGTGGCATCTCCTCAGCATCGGTAGCCGAGAGCAGCACCCGTCGCTCCACATTAGGCAGACTCTCCACCGCAGTCTGCATTTCGGCACGGAAGCCCATGCGTAGACATTTATCAAACTCATCGAGCACAAGCCAGTGCACATCGCTCACCGAAAAGTTTTGCTTTGCGATGTGGTCGTTGAGCCTACCTGGCGTTGCAAATACTATCTGCGGTTTGAGACGCACCACCTCGCGATGCTCATCCATTGTGGCGCGTCCGCCGTAGAGTGCAATCGGGCGCAGACCCGTACCCATACTACGGAATACCTCACACGACTGTAATGCGAGTTCGCGACTCGGCACGATAACCACCGCCTGTACCTCGTCGAGTTTAGCATCGAGACGTGTGGCGATAGGGAGCAGATAAGCGAGCGTCTTACCGCTACCTGTCGGCGCGAGCACAACAACATCGCGGTCGGTGTGAAGAATAGCTGAAAGAGTTTCCTCCTGCATAGCATTAAGCTCTTCAATATGGAGCTTGGCGAGAGTGGTGGTGATATCCATATATATAATAATGTATAGTGTATGATTTAATAATTGGGAAATGTATATTATTTGCTTCGAATGATTGCAAAGTTAGTGTTTTTTGACGAAACTACACCACTGTTAGGTGCATAAAAAAAGCGACAACCGATAATCGATTGTCGCCGTGTCGGGATGACAAGATTCGAACTTGCGACCCCTACGTCCCGAACGTAGTGCGCTACCAACTGCGCTACATCCCGATTGCCGAATGAGACATATCTCAAAAGCGAGTGCAAAGATACGTACTTTTTTCGTAATACGTGCAAGTTTTCACAGAAAATTTTATCAGAACGCACAAAATAGAACTATTTGCACTCATTCCGCATAAAAAGCAGCAAAAAACTTGCACAGTAAAATTAAAATGCCTACCTTTGCACTCGCTTAAGAAAAAGCACAATGGTGCCATAGCTCAGTTGGTAGAGCAAAGGACTGAAAATCCTTGTGTCCCCGGTTCGATTCCTGGTGGCACCACCAGTTGGTAGAGCAAAGGACTGACATTGTCTATTATTAGTGTCCGCTAAACTTTTTTATATAGAAGCAATATATCATAGTAAAGTATCAGTACGCGAAAAAATCTACCATATCTCCCAGTATTGCCGTAACTTACACATTACGAGCATGTTAAAGACTGGCAGATGTACTTCTGAGAGCTATATCTGCCAGCCTATCTACCAGGCATCTACCATTCTATCCGTTGTCTAATCTGCCACGCCGTTCTCATTAGTCTGCTACCACAACATCATTACCCTGCTGTGGCAACATTGTTGTCCTGCTGCGGCAACATTGTTGTCCTGCTGCGGCAACATTGTTGTCCTGCTGCGGCAACATTGTTGTTCTGCTGTGGTAACATTGTTGTTCTGCTGCGGCAATATGTGAAAGGCATGAAGCAATATAAGGGAGTTGAATTGTTTACTGGACGGCAATAAAAAAATCCTGATTTCCAAACGAAACCAGGATTTTTATTTTATGAAGAAGCGCAAAGGCTATTTGAAACAATATTCTTGTTCAAAAAAGTGCTCCATTCTTTAAAACGGTTAGCGAACGAAGAGGAGCTCGCGATATTTTGGGAGTGTCCAAAGTTCATCGGCAACGATGAGTTCGAGCTTATCGATGTGATAGCGTATCTCCTCCATCTTCGGGGCCACGGTGTCGTGGTAGGCGATTGCCTTAAGATGCTCGTCTTCAATGCGGTTGGCAACGCGGCGAGCCTCAACGAGCTCTTCCACTCCGTTCTCAATAATTTGTGTGCGCTCGGCTATCTCCTCGATGATTTTCTTGTTGCGCGAGGTGAGTTTCTCGGCAGTTTCGTGCGGGAAGATGTCGAACATGCTCTGCACGTTCTTAGCCAGACGACTCTGATAGTGGGTGCAGACGGGGATTATATGGTTCATAGAAAGGTCGCCGAAGACGCGTGCCTCAATCTGTATCTTCTTGGTGTAGGTTTCCCATTTCACCTCGTTGCGTGCCTCGAGTTCTTTGCGTGTCATTACGTTCTGACCCTCGAACATGCGTATTGTCGACTCGTCGAGATAGCGTTCGAAGACCTTCGGACATGATGTCTCGCAATCCAAGCCGCGGCGCTTAGCCTCCTCTACCCACTCCTCTGAGTAGCCGTTGCCCTCGAAGCGGATTGGTTCGCAGGTGTGTATGTCCTCGCGAACCACCTCAAGGATAGCACTTATCTTGTCCTCGCCCTTAGCGATGAGGACATCGACACGCTGCTTGAACGACTGAAGAGCCTCAGCCACAGCGGTGTTGAGCACAATCATTGCCGAAGCGCAGTTTGCCTCTGAGCCCACGGCGCGGAACTCGAAGCGGTTTCCGGTGAAGGCAAATGGTGATGTGCGGTTGCGGTCGGTGTTATCGATGAGCAGTTCAGGAATCTCAGGGATGTCGAGTTTCAAGCCCAACTTGCCGGCTACATCGAAGAGTTCGTCCTTATCGGAAGTGGCGATATGGTCGAGAATTTCTGTAAGCTGACGTCCGAGGAACGACGACACGATAGCAGGAGGAGCCTCGTTTCCACCGAGTCGGTGGGCGTTCGTGGCACTCATGATGGAAGCCTTGAGCAGTCCGTTGTGCTTATATACAGCCATGAGTGTCTCTACGATGAAGACGATGAAGCGGAGGTTATCCTCCGGTGTCTTGCCTGGTCCGTGGAGCAGTACGCCGGTGTCGGTAGCGAGACTCCAGTTCTCGTGCTTGCCCGAGCCGTTAATGCCTGCGAACGGTTTCTCGTGGAGTAACACGCGGAAGCCATGACGGCGTGCCACCTTCTTCATGAGCGACATGAGGAGCATATTATGGTCGATGGCGATATTGGCCTCCTCGAAGATTGGTGCCAACTCGAACTGGTTGGGTGCCACCTCATTGTGACGGGTCTTGCAAGGAATGCCAAGCTCCAGTGCCTGAATCTCAAGATCCTTCATGAACGCCTGCACGCGCTCGGGGATAGCACCGAAGTAGTGGTCGTCCATCTGCTGGTTCTTTGCTGAGTCGTGACCCATGAGTGTGCGGCCAGTGAGCATAAGGTCGGGACGTGCCGAGTAGAGTCCCTCGTCGACGAGGAAGTACTCCTGCTCCCAACCGAGGTTGGAGATGACCTTCTTAACCTCCGGATAGAAGTAGTGACAGACAGCCGTTGCCGCCTCGTTCACAGCGTGAAGCGAGCGCAGGAGCGGTGCTTTATAGTCGAGTGCTTCGCCCGTGTATGAGATGAAGATGGTAGGAATACAGAGCGTGTCGTCGATGATGAACACCGGCGATGTTGGATCCCAAGCCGAGTAGCCGCGTGCCTCGAAGGTGTTGCGGATGCCTCCGTTAGGGAACGAGCTGGCATCAGGCTCTTGCTGCACGAGCAGTTTGCCCGAGAACTCCTCGATCATTCCGCCCTTGCCGTCGTGCTCGATGAAGGCATCGTGCTTCTCGGCTGTGCCCTCGGTGAGCGGCTGAAACCAGTGTGTGTAGTGTGTGACGCCATTCTCGTCAGCCCATTGTTTCATGCCTTTAGCCACGGCATCAGCCATGGAACGGTCGAGACGTGCTCCGTTGTCGATAACGTCGATGAGTTTTTCGTACACTTCGCGTGGCAGATACTTGTACATCTTCGCACGGTTGAACACGTTCTTGCCGAAGAACTCCGACGGACGTTCTACGGGTGTGATCACTTCAACTGCTTTCTTATTGAAAGCATCGGCTACAACCTCAAATCGTAAATTTGCCATTGTCTGTTGGGTATTTAGTCGTTATATTGTTTTTATTCTTATCTTGTTATATAAATTTAGTGAGTGGAACGTATCCACTCCCCTATCCTGCGCATCGCCTCCTCACAATCTTCACGCTTTCCGAAGGCAGTGAGGCGCCCATAGCCCTCACCACTTGGTCCGAAGCCCACGCCTGGCGTGCAGACCACACCCACAGCATAGAGCATCTGCTCGAAGAATCGCCACGAGTCGATGCCGTGCGGTGTCTTCACCCATAGATATGGAGCGTTTCTTCCGCCGAACACCTCGAAGCCCATCTGCGTGAGCGACTCGCGCAGCAGCTCGGCGTTTTGCATATAATAGGCTATCGTGTCACGCACCTGACGCTTGCCCTCGGGCGTATATATTGCGGCAGCGGCGCGTTGCGATATGTAGCTTGTGCCGTTAAACTTGGTCGACTGGCGACGCTCCCACAGATGGTTGAGCGGCACGCGCTGCTTGCCATCGATCGTGACGGCGGTGAGTTCCTTCGGTATGACGGTATAACCGCAGCGCACACCGGTGAAGCCGGCTGTCTTCGAATAGCTGCGAAACTCAATGGCGCATTGCTTTGCGCCGCGTATCTCGTATATAGAGTGCGGTATGTCGGCATCTTGGATGTATGCCTCGTAGGCAGCATCGTAGAGAATGAGCGTGTCGTTAGCCAGCGCATACTTCACCCATTTCTTCAGTTCGGCTTTCGAGAGCACCGTTCCCGTGGGGTTATTCGGATAGCAGAGGTAAATCATATCAACACGATGGTCGGGAATCTGCGGCACGAAGCCGTTCTCAGCCGTGCATGGCAGGTAGTTGACATTGCTCCAACGACCGTTTTCAAGCACTCCGGCGCGTCCGCACATCACGTTCGAGTCGATATACACCGGGTATATCGGGTCGGTGACACCGATGGAGTTGTCCCAGCGCACAATCTCGCCGATGTTGCCCGTGTCACTCTTTGCTCCGTCGTTGACAAACACTTCGCTCGGGTCGAGATGTATGCCACGCGGTGCGAAGTCGTTCTTGATTATCGCCTCGCGCAGGAAGTCGTAACCATGCTCCGGCCCGTAGCCATGGAACGTGTCAGCCGATGCCATCTCGTCTACTGCCTTATGCATTGCATCCACTACGGCGGGGCACAACGGCTGCGTTACGTCGCCGATGCCAAGACTGATAACACGCATCTGCGGATGCGACACCTTGAAGGCATTCACCTTCCGAGCTATGTCTGCGAACAGATAGCTGTCCGAGAGTTTCAAGAAATGTTCGTTAACCAAAGCCATACTCTCTAAGTTTTTATATCATGATTGCTGAATGCTGAACATTGTACGCAGAACACAGAACCACGCAATCCTGAATTATGATTTAAATCTCTATTTCTCCATCAAAAACGAAAGCCGCCGGTCCTGTCATATAGACATGTCCGTCGGCTTCATTCCATTCGATATGTAAGGTGCCACCATCCATGGCGATGATGCTACGACGCAAGGCTCTACCCGTAGCCGCCGCTGCCACAGCTGTTGCACAAGCACCTGTGCCGCATGCCATGGTGATACCACTGCCACGCTCCCACACTCGTGTGCGGATGGTGCCGTCTGACTTCAGTTCTGCAAACTCAATGTTGCAACGCTCTGGGAAAGCCGTAGCATACTCCATGGCAGAGCCGTAGCGAGCCACATCGAGTGTATCGATATCGTCAACAAAGCATACAAAATGGGGGTTGCCCATCGACACGAACGTGCCGTGGAACGTGCGCGAACCGATGGTGAGCACTCCGCCAACCGTCTCGTCATACTGCTCGGGCACACGAAACGAAGGTGCAAGCATATCCACCGTTACGCTCTCCACCTTGGTTTCCGGGGTTTCGTTGCCAACAAGATGCAGCTTCAGAATCTTCACGCCCGAGAGTGTCTGCAGACGTATCGTTGTCTTGTCGGTGAGCCGGCGCTCGTAGAGATACTTTCCGATGCAACGCGAAGCATTGCCGCACATCTTCGCTTCCGAACCATCAGCGTTAAAGATGCGCATGGAGAAGTCGGCATCAACACCACCATAAGGTTTGCCGATAAGCACAAGTCCGTCGCTACCGATGCCTGTGTGGCGGTCGCTCCATGCGATGGCAGCCGCAGACGGGTCGGGCACGTCGTACTTCTGCGCGTCAACGTAGATGTAGTCGTTGCCTGCTCCATGCATCTTTGTAAATCTTACCGACTTTGTCATTTTGCTTATCCTTTTACCTTAAAGCGGAGCCTTGATAGCCCCATGATTATTACGACTGCAAAATTACAACTATTTACGCAAATACGAATAAATTAGCAAGGCATTTTCGTAATAATTAGCACAAAGTTTCAAATTGAAAGCACTTCTGTCAAAAATGCTTTCAATTTGAGAGAAAAAAGCACCGTACAGGCTTTTCCACTTACAATCTATTACAACAGTGCTTTGATTTCTGCCTCTATATCCTTTATCTGCGCATCGCGCTTCACGACGTTGCAGTTGCGGTCGAGCAGGAAGAACGTAGGCACCTGCTGCACGTTGTAGAGGCGGAGTACTTGTTGCGAATCGTCGTCCATACGTGTGCTCACCCATGGCAGTGCGGAGGTCTGTGTCTTCCAAAAGTGCTCGTCTTCGTCGAGGCTCACCTGATAGATTTCAAATCCCTGAGCATGATACTTGTTGTACAATTCGCGCAACATCATGATACGCTTCATCGACTCGCCAGTAGCAAAGAAATGGAAGTCGAGCATCACCACCTTGCCCTTGAGCGACGAGAGACTGCGCTGTGCACCACGATTGTCGGTGAGCGTGAAGTCGAGCATACCAGTAGTGTTCACCTTCGCCGGGTCGATAGATGCCTCAGCCTTGCTGCGCAACATACGCACCTCTTTCATGCCTTCGATAGCTATATTGTGGAGGTTCTTACCACGTTCAGCGTTGGGGTAGAACGCATCCCAGCTGGTAGCCACAGCAGCGAACACACGCACATCCTGCTCCGAGGTGCGTGGGTTGAAGATGAGCACGGGCTGACCGCCTGCATATAGCGTCTGAAAGAGGGCAAAGTAGGAAGATGCCTTCATCGGCTGCTTGAAGATATAGCGTGTCTTCACGTCGGTCTTGTATGCCTCCAGCACCTTCTGTACACTATCCGCAACGGCATCAACACCGAGTTGTGGGTTGCGAGCGATGTTGTTGATGCGCTGCTGAAGCTGCATCTGCATTAGTGCGAGTTCCTTGATGCGCGAACAGTCGTCCGATCCGCTCACCTCGTAGTCGGAAGCCATTGCGGGATACTTCGCCTTTACGGTGATGGTCTCGGTAGAATCGATCGACACGTTTATGATTTGTCCGGCGATACGCAGGCGGTAGAACTCGGGGGCTGTGACAGCCTTGCCATCGAACGAGAACGCGCCGTCGGCAGAGAGTTTCACCGAGTCGACGGTCTGCACACCGTTCAGACCCATATTCGCGAAATAGAGAACGGAGTCGGCAGCATTCTCGATGTTGCCTTCCACGTGGAATTTGCGCTCGTTGCATGATGTGAAGCCGAGCGCAGTAAGTGCTGCAAAAGCAAATGCAGCAACCTTTTTTGTCATAATATTCATCGTTGTATTGCTTGTTTGCTTGTTTTAATATGCAAACTTACGCATTATTTTCGGAAAATAAGCAGAATGACTTCGTTTATTGACAATATTTAGAAGCTTTGTAACCACGCCTTCAGATCGAGCAGCATCTCGATGTGATAGCGGAAGCTGGTGCGCAAGCCGTAGCCATGTCCGCCACCAGGATACACATGTAGCGACGCCGGAACATCGTGACGATAAAGCTCAGCGTAGTAGTTGACGCCATTCATCGGTTGCACCACATGATCATCGTCGGAGAGGGCGATGAAAGCGCGCGGTGTGAGGCGTGTCACCTGAAGGTCGGTGCAGTATTTCTGTTCATCCTTCTTGCGTGGACGCTCGCCGAGCAGGTTCTTGCGCGAGCCTTGATGACAATAACCATCGAGCATCGTTATCACCGGATAGAAGAGTATCTGGAAGTTGGGCTTAGCCTCGTCCTTAGAGAGTGTGGCTACCGTAGAGGCGAGGTGTCCGCCTGCCGAAAATCCCATCACGCCCACGTTGTCCTTATCAATATGCCATGCCTCGGCATTGGCACGCACCAAGCGCAGTGCCTCCTCAGCATCACTAACGGGCACCTTCGGATTGCCTGCAGGCATACGATAGTGAAGCACGATGGCTGCTATGCCTTGATCGTTGAAGAACGGAGCCCAGTCGGTGCCTTCATGCCCCATCGACAGACTCTCGTAGCCTCCACCAGGGCAGATGACAACAGCGCGCCCCGTGGCACGCTTCTCCTCCGGAAGGAACACCTTCACGTATGCGGTATCGCCCAAGGCGTTGCTGTTTGGGGCTTTCTTCTGCCAAAGTTGCACGTCGAACGCGCGCTGTGCGAGAGCAGGCGCAGCGAGAATAAGGCAAAACACTGAGAGAAGTATGGTCTTGAGCGCAAGCATAGAACCGCGCATCGGGTATGCGAAGTATTTCATTTCTGTTACAAAAGTTGGTTTTTAGAATATTTATTTGCAAAGGTAGCACTTTTTTTGTAATATTGCAGTACATAAAAGTGCTTTTGTAATCATTAATTAATAGTAACAGAAATGCATCCATTAGAGAAGTTCGAGTACTGTCCACGTTGTGGCAGCCATCATTTTGTAGAGAATGGTGTGAGAAGTAAGAAATGTGAGAATTGCGGATTCGAGTATTTTATGAATCCCAGTGCAGCCAATGTAGCAATCATCAAGAACAGCGAGGGCGAAATACTCGTCACTCTGCGCAAGCAGGAGCCTGCAAAGGGTACACTCGATCTCCCTGGCGGATTTACCGAAATTGGTGAGACATCGGAGGAGGGCGTGAAGCGTGAGGTGATGGAGGAGACCGGACTAAATGTCACTGCCGTGCACTACCTCTTCTCGCTGCCCAACGTCTATCGTTATAGTGGCATCGAACTGCCTACGCTCGACATGTTCTACGAGTGCGACATCGAGGATGAGACGGTGCTCGCCGCCAACGACGATGCTGCAGAGTGTATGTGGATTAAGCCGGAGGACATTCACACCGAGCAGTTTGGACTGCGCTCTGTGCGTTGGGGACTGGTGAAGTTTCTTGAAAAGAACTTCTAAGCAAACTTAGGAGGGTATGGCATCCCTGCCATACCCACGCAGCCACATATACTACCACTCTTTATACGGGTGTACGAGCAGTTGTGAGTTGTAATAGCGGCGGTCGCCCGTCACCTCCTCACCGATGAAGCTGGGCTTTGCAAAGGGTTCATCCTCCGAGGCGAGTTCCACCTCTGCAACTACGAGTCCGGCGTTGTCGCCAAAGAACTCGTCGACCTCGAACGTGTGGCGTGCATCGGGCGACTTCACGAGCCAGCGACACTTGTCTATCACTCCGCCGCGGCAGAGCTCGAAGAGATGCTCCGCCTCATCGTTCGTTATCTCCTTCTCAAACTCGTAGCGCGAGAGTCCGGCACGGTCGCTGTGACTCTTGATGGTGAGCCAGGAGCGGTCGTCGCGGGTGCGGACACGCACGGTAGCCGTCTGGCAGGGCATGTATCCCTGTTTGATATGGCTATGAGAAAAGGCAGCCGACTTAAAGTCGCTGCCTTTACGTATGAGGAACTTACGTTCAATTTCTAATCCACTCATATTTTGTGTTCTATTATACCTGGGTTAACGACCAAACGATGAACGCTGCGGTAAGCACAACAAGCGTCCAAATGATGCCCTTGATAACCTTCTTTGCTTTCTTCTCTTGCTCTGCCGCATACTTTGCGCGACGAATATTACTTTTCTGGCTCATAGTTATTTTGATTTTTAATTGATTGTTTTTTTTTTATAGAATATCTAGAACTTCTAGAATATCTACAGCATCATCTCTTATTCCTCCTCGCTCACTGGGAACTCCATAAGATACGCCTTGATGAAGCCGTCTATCTTGCCATCCATCACACCATCAACATCAGTGGTTTGGAAGTTGGTGCGGTGGTCTTTCACGCGGCGGTCGTCGAAGACGTAGCTGCGTATCTGACTGCCCCACTCTATCTTCTTCTTGCCTGCCTCTATCTTAGCTTGCGCCTCAAGACGTTTCTTCATGGCGCGGTCGTAGAGCTGCGACTTGAGGAGGCGCATAGCGTTGTTGCGGTTCTCGAGCTGTTTGCGGCTTTCGGTGTTCTCGATGAGGATTTCTTCTTCCTCACCGGTATCGGGGTCGGTGTACTGGTAGCGCAGGCGTACACCCGTCTCTACCTTGTTCACGTTCTGACCGCCTGCACCGCCTGAGCGGAAGAGGTCCCAACTAACCTTCGACGGATCGACATATACTTCTATGGTGTCGTCGACAAGTGGTGACACGAACACCGAAGCGAACGATGTCATGCGCTTGCCCTGCGCGTTGAACGGCGACACACGCACGAGGCGGTGCACTCCGTTCTCGCTCTTGAGGAAACCGTAGGCGTACTCGCCGCCCTCTATCTCCATCGTAACGCTCTTGATGCCTGCCTCATCGCCCTCTTGGAGGTTGCTGATTGTCACCTTATGTCCGTGAGCCTCAGCCCAGCGCATATACATACGCATGAGCATCTGCGCCCAATCCTGACTTTCCGTGCCACCTGCGCCTGAGTTAATCTTCATCACGCAGTCCATAGGGTCTTCCTTCTGGCGCAGCATATTCATCAGTTCGAGGTCTTCGATGGCAGCGATGGCTTTGGCATAATCGTCGTCCACCTCCTTTTCGGTGACGAGTTCATCCTTATAGAAGTCGACGGCGAGCTGCAGTTCATCGGCAAGCTGACGCACACCAGCGTAGCCTTTTATCCAACGCTCCAGCGTCTTCACCTTCTTCATCTGTTCCTCAGCACGCTTCGGGTCTTCCCAAAAGTCGGGAGCCTGCGTGCGGAGCTGTTCTTCTTCGTATTCTACTTTCTTCTGGTCTATATTAAGATAGTGCTTGAGGGCATCGGTGCGCTCAAGCACATCTTTCAGTTGGTCGGAAGTGATCATTATTCTTCGTACATTTTTTCTATTTCCTGCTTGTAGTTCTTGTACACCACAGGGCGGCGTATCTTTAGCGTATTGGTGAGCTCGCCCGACTCCAACGAGAAGTGGTGCGGGATGAGTGTGATGCGCTTCACCTGCTCGTAGTGTGCGAGCTGCTGCTGCAAGGTCTGTATGCGTGCGAGTATCATCTTGTTGACACGCTCGTTGGCACAGAGGTCTTCGCGTGAGCTAAACTCGATACCGCGCTCCTTTGCCCACTCCTCTACGAGTCGGAACTCGGGCACGATGAGTGCCGATACGAACTTGCGCTCGTTGGCAACCACTGCCACCTGGTCGATATACTTGTCAACGAGGATGAGCGACTCCACGAGCTGTGGTGCCACATACTTGCCGTTGGATGTCTTAAAGAGGTCCTTGATGCGGTCGGTGAGGAAGAGCTCTCCGTCCTTTATGTATCCAGCGTCGCCTGTGCGGAAGTAACCATCTTCGGTGAATGCCTCCTTATTGGCTGCGTCGCGGTGATAGTAACCCTTAGTGATGGTCGGACCCTTGAGGAGCACCTCGTCGTTGTCGCCTATCTTCACGTCGATGCCCGGAATCGGATAGCCTACGCCGCCGATTGTGTATGGTTTGTCGCTGCGGTCGCACGACACGGTGGCAAGACTCTCTGTGAGGCCGTAGCCCACAACCATGTTGATGCCTACGGAGTGAACGAAGCGTTCTACTTCCGGTGCCACACGTGCACCTGCTGTTGGGAATATATTACTGTTCTCCAAGCCGAGCTGCTTGCGAACGAGTCGCAGAATTGTCTTGTCAACGAGTTTGTACTCCATAGCAAGCCATGGCGACGGACACTTGCGGCGGCTCTTGCAGTCGACGTTGTAGCGACGTCCCACCTCAAGCGCATGGCGGAAGAGTTTCTGCTGCAGCGGACCTGCACCATCTATCTTCTCCAGCACTGCCTGATACACCTTCTCCCAGAAGCGCGGCACTGCCGACATACACGTCGGATGTGTCTCGCGCATCGACTGCTGTACCTCGTGTGGGTCGGTATTAATGATAATGTGTGCTCCGACCGATAAGCTGAGGTATGTGAAGCCACGCTCGAAGATGTGCGTGACTGGCAGAAACTGCATTGTGCGGTCTTTATCGCTGACGTCTACCACAGCGGCATTAGCTGTGAGTGCTGCATCGTACTGACCGTATGTGAGCATAACACCCTTTGAGTCGCCGGTCGTGCCGGATGTGTAGAGGATGTTACAGAGGTCGTCCATCGATGCCTCGTTATACAGCTGCTCCACTTCCGACTGGCGCGGCAAGCCTTCGCCGTGCTTCAGGAAGTCGTCGAAGTAGAGTGCTGCGGGGTCGTGTGTAGAGATACGCACAGAGCGGTCGAAGATGATGATGCGCTCCAGCGTATGGCAGAGTGCGAATATGCGGTGTGCCTTGTCGTACTGCTCCTGCTCGCCGACAAAGATGAAGCGCACCTGCGCATCGTTAATCATATATTGTATCTGCTGCTCAGAGGCTGTGGCATAGAACGGGATAGATACAAGCTTCACGCCATAGGCACCGAAGTCGGTAATGAGGTACTGCAGACAGTTCTGTGAGAACACAGCAATCTTGTCATGCGGCTTCGCACCAAGGTTGAGCAGAGCGTTGCTCGCTTGCTTTACCAACTGTGAGAAGCGGTTGTAACTGGCCTTCTTCCAAACAGAAGAGCCAAAGCTTTTATAGGTGAACGCGGGACGTTCGCCGTATTTTTCCGCCAACTTGTGGGCGATTACCGAAAGGTGACATCTTGTTTGCATAAGCATTGTATTTAGCAAGACTGCTGCGTGCAGCCTATATGATTATGCAAAAATACGCTAAAAATAGGAAAGAACAAAAAAAACGATAATATATTTTTTCAAAAGGAGACTTAACAATATGGAAATACAGAAGAATGTAGTGGAAGAATAGAAGAACAAGCAAGCAACAAGACTGATTAACAAAAAAGCAAATGCTTAACCAGCGTTTTGCCGGTTAAGCATTTGCTTTATATACAATGTGAACTAAACTTTTTACTTCACAACCTTCTCGCCATTAACGATGTAGAGTCCCTTACCGAGCTTTGACACGTCGTTGCCAAGATAGCGTCCGTCAAGCGAGTAGACACCGCGTACAGCAGGTGTGGTGTTACCACTTGTCACTACACTCTCAATACCGGTCCAGCTACTGTCGCTATCCAACTCAAGCGACTCTATCTCACGGTTTTCATTGATAACCAAGATATAGCTATTATGGTCTACCTCATGGCTACGAATTGGCTGCCATGTCTCTTCTTCGTCGTCCTTAGCAGCAAGGAACACGCGATATTCGCCAGCAGGGAGTGCTGCTACAGAACCAGTAATGTCATCTATCCAGAATCCCTTACTTGTATCCTGGCCATCCAGTCGCTGTCCTTTCTTTAGGAGATAAGCTTTACCTGTTTTGATATTGATAGCTCTAAGCTGAATATAGCCCGAGAATGGATCAATATCGGTATTAATCAAATAACCATCCAAGCTTGCGGTGATAGTCTTCTCATCATAGGTCATATCCAGTTTTCCACTCATGCAAATGAGCGAGCGTACAGAGCCCTGATAACGTTTATCAGTTGCAGTACGCATCTCTACCATCTGCTGTCCGTCGCTGAAACCATTGAGACCTGCGATATCAAAATATCCATTCTGGTCACCGTTCCATCCCCAGTTGACATGCACATCGCCATCCTCATTGTAACCATCAAGAATGAAACAGTGACCACCAGTAGTATTACTCTGACCACCATAAAGCACTGGACACTTGTCGTTGAGCTCGCGATAAACAATATTCATCCACTCTTCTACATTGAAGAACGAACGATTATAGCACTTTATGTGCTTATTAAAGCCGAAGTACTTGCGTAGCGCACGGCACGACTCATAGATGAAAGCACCCGAACCGCTGATTGTGTACTGCATACTCACGGCATAACCACAGTGCTTCATGATAGTAGCTACAGCATTAGCCTGCTCTTCGGTATAAGAGCCATCCTTGTATTCGTTGAGCATCTTATCCCACTGATATGTAGTATTGCTAAAGTCAGCCTCAAGAGTCTGTGACGGTTCACCTGAACCAGGTGCAAAGTCGTAACGAACATCGCCCTCACCATGCACCGGATACTTGAAATAGTGCAAAATCATAGACATCGCGGTAGACACACATCCCGTAACATAATGCTTCTTTTTGCCCGTCTTCTTGTCGGTGTAGAGCGGAGTCATATTGTTGTATGGAGTATCCTGTCCCCAACGTGTGGTAAGCAATTCGCCTACGCTTGCTGCGTATTCAGGCGACGGTTTGGCTTCTTCCAGTTTACGTCCCTGCTGCTTTGCACGCTCGAGCGAAGCGTTCAGCGTTGTCATATACCAATCGAAGCCAGGGTTATTATTTGTTGTAAACTGTGTCTCAGAGTAGCCAAACACGGGTTTAAACTGATCGTCATTAGCAACTATGGCAAAGCCACCATTTTCGTAGCCAACAACTGTGAGTTGGGTGTTCTTTGCAAGTATGCGCAAAGGCTGAGCCGAGCGCACCTTGTGCATTGCAGAAGGCATCTTCGCAAGCGCAGCAGCGGCTGCCTGACGTATCTGAGTCTCCGAGCGTTCTGCTGCCGAAACTTGCAGTGCGGCTGAAGCAAGAAGAGCAATTGCGATAAATTTCTTTGTCATATCTTTGAATTGATTTTTAAAAACACTAAGCGGATTGACGGAGTCATTAAAACCCCGACAATCCGCCCTATGAGTTTATGTTATGTGTAAATCACAATAACGAGTTTAAGTCTTATTTTCTCTGAAGCTTGAGGTTAACATAGGGAATGGACATGCCCGAAGCAGAGATATAGAGTACATCGTTAGGATTGAATGTTATCTCCTTCGAAACAGCGTTGTTCTCATCAACAGTGAACTTACCCTTAATCTCACCATCAGCCAACTTGTTATTCTTTACTACCTGCCAAGAGAACTCGTAGCCCTGGATTGAGTAAACAGTTTCCGTAGATGTACAGTTGAAATTCAGCTGACCGTTCTTTGTTGCCTCATCATACGAGTAGTTGAAGCTCCATGACAACGGCACTTCACTTCCTGTCAAAGCGAAATTGAACTTAGAAGTATAAGCAAGCACCTGCTTACCGCGAAGTGGTGAATCATCATCAGCAATTACAGACAATGTAACGTCTGCCGTGTAATCCTTCACAACCGGAGTTCCATCTTCATTCATCAACGGATTGCCTTCTTTGTCAAACTGCACCTCAGAATAGTACATCAACCAATCACCAGCAATGAGGTCATAAATTGTACGCTCATCGTTCTCGATTTTCACGTCAAGAGTATTCTTCGCACCTAACTTTGCACCTTCAACGCTGAGTGTGAAGCGCACCTTGCGGTCGCTATTTATAATCTTATCATCAAGCACCTTCATCTCGAAGTTCATAACCTCACTTGTAATAGTGTCGGTCTTCACAACAAGAGTCTTGGTTGTGATTGAATAGTCGCCCTCAGAGCCATTAACACTCTCCTTAGCTGCTGCTTCGCTGCCACCATCAACGCCCTCTGCCTTGATGGTGAGACGAATCATACCATTACGCTTTCCGGTAATCTTAACAGGGAGCTTAATCAGTCCCTCGTTCTCCTTTACTGTCATTGTAGTTTTTTCAAACTCCACGGCAGTAGTTGCATCTGTGTTGTAGGTTTCTTCATCACTACAAGCAGTGAAGAGTATGGCTGCAACCATCAGCATGAACAATTTTATATATTTCATATTTGTTCTGTTTTAAAATGTTACGTATTCGTTTTATGAATTAGTAGCCAGGGTTCTGCTTCAACTTCTTATTTACCTCAACTTCGTCCTTCGGGATTGGCCAAAGCATACGATAGTCTGTTGCAGCAATGTTGAGATCGGTTGTGTTAGAACCAGGGTTGCTACAGAGGTCGCGCTGCTGTGGTACGCCACGCTTTACGCCCATGCCGTAACGCTTGAGATCCTTGAAGCGGAAGCCCTCACCTACGAACTCGCGTGCGCGTTCATCCTTTACATCAGAAAGAAGAGTTGCAGCATCTGTATATGTAACAGCCTTGAAGCCTGAGATACGCTTCTTGCGGAAGTCGTTCAGATACTTGGCAGCCTTTGTCAGGTCATGTGTAGGAGCGAGTGCATAAGCTTCAGCTGCGATGAGATACATCTCCGGCAAACGGAACACCTTCGGCATATGAGTGAATTCTGCCGACTCGTCCTTACTTGTCATGAGCCAAAGGATACCCTCCTTGTTAAACTTATTGAGACACTGTACACGACCAGCAGCACCAGTAGATGTAACCACGCTAACCTCTGTAAAGAATACAGAGCGGCGGTAGTCCTTTGCATCGTAGAGGCTCAACAAATCCTTTGTCGGGATATAGTCCGGTGTCGAGCCAACCTGCTTCGGGAGATAAACACCACCGGTAGCGCTCGGCAGGTCGGATGTTGAAGATGAGACAAGGGTAAAGAGCGACTCCGAAGTACCATTATACTTCTTGTCATACTGGAACTGCATACCATCATAGTACCACTCGTTGACAAGCTGAGATGCAGAAGAACAAAGTGCATACTTTGCAGTAGTGTTCTTGATAACAAGTTCTGCCTCCTTATATGCCGTCACGTAATCCTTCTTATTCAGAGCTACACGTGCACGAAGAGCGTGGATACAGTCGAGAGTTACATACTCAGAGCGGTATATACCAGTTGTTGTAACATACTGCATAGCCTTGTCGAGGTCATCGTTAACCTGCTTGTACGACTCTTCAAGTGTGTTACGTCCAGGATATGATGCAGGGTTAAAATTCTCGCTAAAATGCAAATTGTATGACGCACCAAGGTCTGGCTGTGTTGCATTTGTTTCGCTATATGCGGGACTATAGTACTCCAAAAGACCGAAGATAGCATAAGCACGCATGAAGTAAGCATCGCCTAACGCTGCATGTGCAATCTTAAGACCTTCAGTGCCTTTCACGTTGTCACCGTCAGGGAAAAGGTCGGGCTTTTCCTCTGGCTTAGCCTTTGCATAGCCATCGATGATGAAGTTAGCCTGCGAAATGAGCCCCTGATAGCCTCCATACACACTTGAGAACGATCCTGTCTGTGTTGTAAAGTCCCAACGATACATGTCACCGAGCGTGTTTGAGAAACCAGCCATAGCATTGAACTGGTCAGACTGCACGTCGGTAGAGTTAATGAAGCTATTACCGCTTACGCAGCCCTTGAGTGCTGCATAAAGTGTGGCACGCGCAGCGTTGAAGCTGGAAGGAGTCTCAAGTGCCGAATCGGTAGGCAGGTAGCCTACTGGTTCGATGTCGAGCTCGCAAGAAGTAGTCATAAGACCAACTGCAAGTGCCAATGTCAAATATATTTTTTTCATATACTTTATCTCCTTATTATATGTGATATATTAGAATGTTAACTGTGCACCGAATGAGAACTGACGTGTGTTAGGATAGTTACCTACAGACAAGAATCCGTCAACCTCAGGATCGTAGCCACTATAGTTAGTGATGGTGAACAGGTTACGTGAAGCGAAGTAAACAGTAACACCCTTGAGGATGTGTGTAGCGTTCATCCACTGCTGTGGCAACTTGTAAGAGAGCTGCAAGAACTTCAGACGAAGGAAGTTTGCGTTCTCGAGCAAGTGGGTATCCATATGGCGCTGTGCGTTAGCTGCAGCGATTGTTGTAACATCGCCTGGCTTCTGCCACATATCGAACATCTTTGTGCTCTGGTTCCACTGTGTTGCGAAACTTGGGTTCTCGATAAAGTAACGCTCCTGGTTGATCATTGAGCGACCGAACACACCAGCAAACTGCAACTCGAGTGTCAAGCCCTTCCAAGATGTAGTAGAGTTAAGACCGAACTGCCAAGGTGCAGCTACGTTCTTACCCGTAAACACGCGGTTGTTCTCGTCGTAAACCTTTGTCTCGTTGCCGTACTTGTCGAGCCATACGTTCTGACCGTCAGCAGGGTCTACGTGGCTCCAACGTACCATGTAGAACTCACCGTACGGGTGACCTACCTTCAGCTTGGTATAGTCGCTCATAGCGTACTCGTCCTGACCGTTGAAGAGCTTCGTAATCTCGTTCTTTGTGTAGCTTACGTTTGCACTTACGTTCCAGTACAAATCCTTTGTGCTGAAGATGTCGCATCCTACTGTAGCCTCGAAACCACGGTTGAAGAGCGAACCTACGTTAGCATAACGAGAGCCGAAACCTGTTGTATAAGATACCGGCACAGCAAGAATCATATCAACAGTCTTCTTGTCGAAGAACTCGAAGTTGTATGTAAATCTCTTGAACATACGTCCAGAGAGTGCGAGGTTGAGGGTCTTAACCTTCTCCCAAGAGAGCTCTGAGTTGCGCGGATTAACAACACCAAGACCTGCGACACCATTATAGTTGCCACTAACACCTGCAAGAGCTAATGCGAGGTTTGAAGAGATATTGGCATTACCGGTAACACCGTAAGAAGCCTTAACCTGCAACTCGTCAAGCCACTTCTTTGACGACTGCATAAACTTCTCACCCGTTACGTTCCACATAATGGCAGCAGCACCGAATGTAGCCCACTGATGACCTTCTGCGAAGAGCGAAGAGCCGTCGCGACGACCTGAGAGGTCGAGGAAGTAGCGGTTGCCGTAAGCGTAGTTAGCCATTGCGAACCAAGAGTTGCGAGCCTCTTTTGTCTCAGAGTCGCCAGGAACACTGGCATAAGCCTGCACACCGCGCGACATAAGGAGGAGGCGGTTGTCTGTAAGACCTGCCATACCTGCGCTGAATGCGGTAGTCTTATCGTTCATTGACTCCTGACCCAGGAGCACTGTAAAGTCGTGTACACGAGCAACATTAAACTTGTACTCAGCAGTGTTGGTAACTGTCCAACGGTAGAAACGTGACATCGACTTGTTCACCTGACCAGTCGGGAAGATGTTATCGTCCTCGCCCTGAGTGCTGAGCTGCTTATAGAATGTACGATAGTCGTTGCAGTCGAGACCCAAAGATGAACGGATGTTCAATCCCTTAATCGGACTGAGGTTAACGAACACGTTCTCGTTGATACGGATACGGTCGTTGTATGAAGGCTGCAACTCCGAGAGCCACTCCGGAGAGTAGACACCACTCATATCATCATACTTGTGGAGTTTCTTGCCATAGCCAGAGAATGTACCTTTCTCCATATCCACATCAAGCATTTCGTATGGGCTCTGTGTTGGCAGATACATACGTGCAGCAAAAATCTTGTTGTACAAGCTGGTGCCTTGGCTGCCAAATGCTGTTGTATTGTTCTTTGTAAAAGCAAGGTTGGTGTTAGAACCGAGCTTCAACCAGTCGTTAACCTTAATCTCTACGTTAGCACGAACAGTCTCACGGCGCAAGCTTGAGTCGTCCATGATACCATCTGCCTTGTAGTGACCGTATGAGATAAGATAGTTGGCGTTAGATGTACCGCCACGTACCGAAGCATTGATGTTCACAGTAGGAGCTGAGCTACCGAAGAAGTAGTCGCGCCAGTTGGTAGAAACACCAGTCTTCTGATAGAAGTTCTTCTTTGCAAGATAACCAGCGTTGGTTGCGAGACTCGGGTTGACAACCTGCTGGAAATCCAACCACTGGTTAGCGTTCATCACCTCTGTCTTGTCACCAGCAAGCTGTGACATAGAGTAAGAAGCCGAAACAGACACCTCAGGAGCCTGACCATACTTACCCTTCTTTGTTGTGATTACGATAACGCCATTGGCAGCGAGTGAACCGTAAACAGCTGTAGAAGAAGCGTCCTTGAGAACTGTAACATTCTCGATATCGTTAGGGTTAAGCGAGAGATATGTATTCTGAGATACCATTGAGCCATCAAGAATGTAGAGAGGTTCTGTGGCTGCATTGATAGAAGTAATACCACGAATACGCATTGAAGCGGTAGCTGAAGGATCACCCGAAGAGGTCATAACCTGCAAACCTGCCACCTGACCCTGAAGAGCGTCGGCAACGTTAGCAACCGGGCGATTTGAAAGCTTTTCCGAATTAACAGTAGATACTGAACCGGCAATGGTACCAAGCTTACGAGCAGAACCATAACCCATTACAACCACCTCACCAAGTGCCTCACTATCCGTATAGAGAGTCACCTTCATGCCGTCTTTTGCAGGCATTGTGGCTGTCTGCATACCAATATATGTAATGACGAGCTGTGTACCCGGCTTTACATCGATTTTGAACTCACCATCGAGGTTGGTGACAGCTCCCTTGTCTGTTTTGTCACCCTTGACCTTAACGGTGGCACCAATCACAGGTTCGCCGTCCTCACTTGAGACTACGAAACCCTTGACTGTGGTCTGTGCCAATGCCATTCCTATACTGAGGAAGAGGCAGGCAAGCATCATTGTCAGTCTTTTTTTCATATTAATTCTCTCTCTTTAAATTAATTAATTATTTATTATTTGATTTTATTCTTATCTGGTACGTCCTCGTATTCGTTAAGATAACATTATTCTACAAATACAAAACACATACAAAACACTATGCGCTTAATGAAATTTTAAAACTCATTTGCAAATTTAATTAATAATTGTTTCCCGACCAAATATTTTAACTCAAAAAGCTATGTTTTAATACAAAAACGCTCCATTTCACATAAAAACGTGATATTTTTCTTAATATTTATAAGTTTTTGCGAACTTAAAAAAATCAAAATGACGCAATTATTCCGTTTGCCCAAACAATATTATAATGATGCTTAGTTCGCGCACACATAAAACAAATTGACAATGCGGACACAAACAAGTGTCAAGACGATATTTGAGTTTTCCGATATTTTGTCAACCGAAATATAAGGTTTTCAAACTCTAATGTGCTGCCCACGTCGTTTGATTGTAATGGGTGTGTCATCGGACTGCGGACGCAATCTGATCGGACGGCGGACGGAATCTGATCGGGCGGCGGACGGAAACCGATTGGGTGGCGGGTGCCTTCAAGGGGGTGCACTTGTCTCAAGTGCACCAACAAAGCTATCAAGTGTTCAACAAAACTGTCAAGTGCACCAATTTCCTTTCTGTAGTTAACATTCTTGCTTAGTTGGTGCACTTGAGACAAGTGCACCCCCTGAAAGAACCTCTTGCTTAGTTGGTGCACTTGAGACAAGTGAAATAATATAGCCGCTGGACATACGGTTATGTCCAGCGGCTACACCTTATTATATATAGTACCTTCAAGGTTGGTGCACTTGAGATATTTTAATATTGCTCGGTTGGTGCACTTGAGACAAGTGCACCCCCTGAAAGCACCCCCTGAATTTACTTTACGATCTTCTTGCCTCCAACGACGTAGATGCCCTTGCCAAGTGCTGAGGCATCGGTGCCGAGATAGCGACCGTCGATGCTGTAGATGCGGTTGTCTGCCGCCTTATTGACTACAGTAACGCCGTTGATGCCGTCAACGACACCGTTGAATGTGTTGTCGATGACATTGTTGGCATCGCCACCGCAAACCAAGAACGAGACAGAACCCTTCGAACGCTTTATCTGAGTGATAGGAATACCGAGCGCGTAGGAGTTGTCAGAATTCTTGGTGTAGAGCTTTGCAGCCGGTTCCGACTCGTCGGTGAACTCGTCGTTCATCGTCACGCCCTTCACCTCATACGGATAGAGGTCTCCCTGTAGCGAGTATTGAGTGTTCTCGCGCGAGCCGTCGGCGTTTACAACCGTGCAGCACTGTATCTTCTCGGCGCTCGAGTTGACGCTGTTGTTAGCCCAACGCGATGGCACGTAGTTGACGTGTGTGATGAGCAGACCGTTGCTGCCGTAGAGTCCCTCGTCCCAACCGGTGTTCTGACGGTTCTCCATAAGGAAGTACTCGTTGGTGTTCTTGTAGTTGTACATGATGAATGGGCGTCCGTAGTCGGATACCGACTTCATGTCCTTCACCGTTGCCGGTTCAATAAGCTCTATCGCCTCCACCCAGCCGGCGTAGATGCGCTCGAAGGCGGTGTAGTTGCAGGGTACGAAGCCGTTGCCGTTGTATGAGCCCTGATCCATCACGTCGAAGACTGACATGCCATAACCGCCACCGCCGGTTGTGTCGTACATGTCGGCGAAGCCGAGGCAGTGTGAGAACTCATGGCAGATGGTGCCGATGCCTGCGGAGATGTAGCGCGAGGAGTTCTGTCCTTCTGGCTGCAGCTCGTTGGCGCAGGCGTATGTGTTTATCTTACCTGTAGAATAAGAGAGCACACCGCAGGGCCAGTAGCGCAACTCCGACTCGTGTGGCCAAATAGTGCTGGCAGAGCCGCCCGATGCCTGACCTAAGCCGGCATAGAGGAAGAACACTTGATCGGCTTCGCCGTCGCCGTCCCAGTCGTAGTCCTTTAGGTTCACCTTATCCTGGATGCCATCGCAAGCCTCCTTAATCATCTCGTAGACCTTCTCGTCCTTCTGATATGCTCCGTCATTACCATAGTAGCCATAGTTCTTTGACATAGTGACAGGACCTACCACGTCGAAGTCGAGCTCGAACTGTCCGTTCGACTGTGCGAGGAAGTAGTCGCGCACGCTGCCTACGTAGCCTTCTTCTTCGTCGGTGAAGTCTTTACCGTTGATTACATTCTTATAGTACTCGAGGTCGTGTCCGTCGGCGAACTTCTTGTTCTTGAAGTCGACGAGCACCACAAGACCTTTCTTCACGCCCTTGTATGTGATATGGTCGCCACCGAGTCCGCGCATCTTGTCGTCGGCACCCTTCAGCGAGTTCTTCACACGTGCGAGGCGTGCCACACGTCCCTGCTCTGTTCTTGCACGACGTGCGGCAGCGGCAGGCTTCTGCGCTTCGAGGTCGAACGCCTCGAACACATTCTCGTCAGTGGCAGTAGTACGATAAGCTGTTCCGTCGGTGCCTTCCCACCAACTCAGATACTCGTCACCACGCAACTCCACCGACACCTGTATGCCGTTGGTGAGCGTGATAACCTTCTGCAGCTTCTTTGCCGGTACGGCATTGGCTGCGGCGCCGAATGCGAAGAGCATTGACAGCATCAAGTAAAGTTTCTTCATCTTTGCTATTTTGATTGTTTATTAATTTACTAATTGCTTGCTTACTAATTGCTTGTCAATTACAAATGATATGCCTATCTGTAAATACAACACAATTAGTAAGAAAACACTATACGCCACAAAATTAACTAAATTGTTGCAAACCAACGAACAACGGCGTTGATTATTTGCAAATTTGTTGGTTTTTAACAAAAACAGAGGGAAGGAAAGGGGGTGCACTTGTCTCAAGTGCACCCCCTTTGGGTTACGGAATATAGCGCACGAATGCTTCCATTGCCTCGTAGCAAGCCAAGCCGAGACTATGATAGAGTTCGGCTGTGGCGTGGTTGCGGTCTTCGGCGCGCTGCCAGAAGAGTCGCTCGTCGTTGCCGAGGAATGGTGCACTCTCCATCTGCGACGAGTGTTTTAGGATGCAGTTGCGCTTGCCGCGGAGTTCCTCTGGCGACATAGGCACGCACATCTCGATGTTCTCTATTTCCCACTCAGCCCATGCACCGCGGTACATCCAGATGCGGCAGTCGTCGAGCCACTTCGCACCAGCCTCCTTCTCGAGGTCGATGGCAGCCATGACGGCATCGGTACACTTGCGGTGAGTGCCGTGTGGGTCGGCGAGGTCGCCGGCTACGTATATCTGGTGAGGCTTAACCTGCTGAAGCAGTTCGCGAACGATGTTCACATCCGCCTCGCCCATCGGCAGCTTCTCAATCTTGCCCGACTCATAGAACGGCAGGTCGAGGAAGTGGACGTGGTCGAGCGGTATACCGTTGTATGTGCAGGCAGTGCGTGCCTCACCACGGCGTATGAGTCCCTTGATGGTGCGCACCTCCGGGGTGTCCATATCGCTCGGCTTCTTCTGAGCGAAGAACTCCTTGATGTCGCCGTACATTTTCTTTATCACCTCGTCCTTGTTGTCGCAGAAGAGTTGATTGTAGCCGTTGACGAAGTGCATGAAGCGTGTCACCTCCTCGTCGCCCACAGCGATGTTGCCAGATGTCTGGTAAGCCACGTGCACGTCGTGGTTCTGCTGAACGAGTCGGCGGATTGTGCCGCCCATAGAGATTACGTCGTCGTCGGGGTGCGGCGAGAATACTATCACGCGCTTCTGTGCTGGCAGTGCGCGCTCCGGGCGGTTGGTGTCGTCGGCGTTCGGTTTGCCGCCAGGCCAGCCGGTGATGGTGTGCTGCAGGTCGTTGAATATCTTTATGTTGCAGTTGTAAGCCGAGCCAAAGAGGGCGAGCAGGTCAGAGAGTCCGTTCTCGTTATAGTCCTTGTTGGTGAGCTTGAGGATTGGCTTCTGCACGAGCTGGCAGAGCCAAACCACTGCGGCGCGTATCGTCTTGTCGGTCCACTCGCAGTTGGTCACGAGCCACGGGTGAACGATGCGTGTGAGCTTGCTGGCTGCTGCGAGGTCGATAACGAACTTAGCGTCGTTGTGTGTCTGTACGAACGATGCTGGCACGGTGTCGGTGATGCCACCCTCTACTATCTTCTGCACCACCTCCGACTTCTCCTCGCCCCATGCTGTGAGGAACATCTTGTGAGCGGAGAGCAGGGTGTGGACACCCATTGTGATAGAGCACGGCGGCACCTGGTCGAGTGTGCCAAAGCTGTTGCTCATCTCCTCGCGTGCCGTCTGATCGATGAGGATGATGCGGCTCTGCGAGGCGAGACTTGATCCTGGCTCGTTGGCAGCGATGTTACCCATGCGTCCGATACCGAGCAGAGCGATGTCGATGCCGCCCTCTGCAGCGATGAGCTGCTCGTAGGCGCGACAGTGTTCGAACACTTCGTCCTGTGCGATTGAGCCGTCGGGGGTGTGGATATTCTCTGCCTTCACGTCGACATGGTCGAGGAAGCGGTGACGCAACTGGTTGATGGCACTCTGTGCGCAGTTCTTATCGAGCGGGAAGTACTCGTATGCGTTGAACACGACCACGTTGTCGAAACTCAAGCCTGCCTCGTGGCGATGTATGAGTTCCTCGTAGATGGGGTTCAACGACAGACCGGTGCCAAGGGCGAGCACGCACTTCTTGCCGGCTGCCTTTGCACGTTTGATTTCTGACTCTACAACGTCTGCGATTACCTTTGCACCCTCCTCTACCTTCGGGTAGATATCGGTGAAGAGTTTCTCACAACGTGTCATTTCGGAGCGCTCAACTGCCGTGCGAGGGCGATAGTACTGCTCCGGTACCTTATTTAATACAATCTGCGAACTTAAATTAAGTTTCATAATGATTATTTTTTTAGTTGAAAAAGTTTAATTATTGGTGAGGTGGTGAGATGAGGTGTTGAGGTGTTGAGGTGTTGTGATGTTGAGGTGTTGTAATGTTGATATATGTAATGTCACCACATCAACATCTCAACACAACAACATTCTTATGGACGGCACGCAGGAGCCGCGCCCCACTTCGACGGCTTCGGTCCCATTACGAGTTCGAGTGTTCCGCCGTGGCTTATGTCATTGAAGTCGATGTACGAGTTCTTCAGAGCCTTGCCATTGAGACGTGCGCTCTGCACGTAGATGTTCCGGTCGGAGTTGTTCTTCGCCACGACGGTGAATGTCTTGCCTGCGCCGACGTTTACTGTCGCCTTGTCGAAGAGCGGCGAGCCGATTACGAAGCGTCCGCCGACGGGGTCTACCTGATAGAGACCCACCGACGAGAGGATGTACCAAGCCGACATCTGACCCACGTCCTCGTTGCCAGAGAGTCCGTCGGGCTGGTCGAGATACATCTCGTTGAGCATCTTACGGAGCAGCGGTGCCGCCTTGTCGGGACGGCCGGCGTAGTTGTACATATATATGACGTGGTGGCTTGGTTCGTTGCCGTGCGCGTACTGTCCGGTCATGCCCGACATATCGGGCGAAGCGTTGTCGCCTGCCCATCCCTCAACGAAGAAGAGCGAGTCGAGCTTCGACATGAACGCCTTGTCTGAACCGAAGAGATTGATGAGTCCCTTCACGTCGTGCGGCACGAGGAAGGTGTACTGCCATGCGTTGCCCTCAGTGTAGTCGTTGGTGCGGTGCTCGGCGAAGAACGGATTGAACGGCAGGCGGAACTTGCCGTCGGTGCCTACGGCACGCATGAAGCGTGTCTCCGGATCGTAGTATTTCTTGTACGAGCGTGAGCGGTTGAAGAAGTAGTTGTAGTCGTCCGACTTACCCAACAGGTTAGCCACCTTTGCCACGCCGTCGTCAGCAGCGCAGTATTCGAGTGCCTTTGCCACGGTCTCGTTCTCGGGTTCGAGGTTCCAGGGTATGTATCCGTGCTCCTTGAGCAAGCCGAGCGAGCGGATGTCCTTCATCTGTGTAGCCTTCAGTGCCTCCAAAGCCAGCTCCTTGTCCTCCACAAAGCCCTTCATGGTGAGGTCGGCAAGCACGATGGCACCGGGGTTGCCCACCATGCAGTCGGTCTCGGAGCCCATCAGATGCCACACGGGCAGACGGCCCTGCTGCTTGTAGATGTTAAGGAACGTCTGGGCGAAGTCGCGCTGCATCTCGGGGAAGGCGACAGTCATCAGCGGATGAGCGGCGCGGTATGTGTCCCAGAGCGAGAGCGTGGTGTAGTTGGTGAACTCCGCCTTATGCACCTTGCCGTCGGCACCACGATACTCGCGGTCTACGTCGTTGAACTTAGAGCAAGAGGTCATCAGATGATACATCGCGGTGTAGAACACGCGCTTCTTTGTCTGGTCGTTGGTCTGAATTTGTATGCGTGCGAGCTCGCGGTTCCAAGCGTCGTCGGCTGCCTTCACCGTTGCGTCGAAGTCCCAGCCTGCCATCTCTGCCTGCATGTTCAGCTTCGCCTTGTCGATGCTCACGGGCGAAAGTGCCACCTTCACGAGCAGCGGCTTGGTGTTGTCAGCCACCGACACCACTACGCGCTCCATCGAGTCGAGACGGTGCACGGTGACGGGCTGCGAGAAGTCGATAGAAAAATAGATGCGGCGGTCGGCTGCCCAACCGTTTGAACGGCGGAAGCCGGTGAGGCGTGTGGTGCTCTCCTGGGTGAGCAGGCAGTCGTTGAGTTTGTCCCAGCCGATGCACTGCGAGAGGTCGAGGGCGAGCTGAGCCTTTGCGCCGTCCTTGAATGTATAGCGATGGAAACCGCAACGCTCTGTGGCTGTAAGCTCCACTAGCACGTTGGGGTCGGTGAGCTGCACCGAGTAATAGCCCGGATGAACCTTCTCTGCCTCGTGCTTGAAGCGTGTGGAAGTCTGCTTAAAGTCCTTCACGGGCAGGAATGCCACGTCGCCCAAGCAGCCGATGCCGGTGCCCGAGAGGTGCATGTGTCCGAAGCCGATGAGCTCATCGTCGTCGTAGTAGTAGCCCGAGCACCAGTCCCAACCGCGTGTGGGCTCTGTCGGACCGAGCTGAACGAGTCCGAACGGCACGTTTGCACCCATGAACGTGTGTCCATGACCGCCGGTTCCTACGTACTGATTGACGTATTGTGTAAGATTCTGTACAGTAGCTGCAACGGCTGTAGCACTAAAGCACACTACAAGGGCTGCAACTGACAAGAGTCGTGATAAATAGTTTGTTCTCATAAATTTAGTATTTTACAATTGCAAAAATACTGATTTTAAAATTTGTAGGCGAAACAATGTGGTTAGAAAATACTTACGTAACATACAAAAGATGTTAAATCAAAAACACTCATCACAATTATTATATATATATAAAGGTGAAAAAAAGAGCTATTTGCGTACTTTTGCACACGAATTAATAAACAAGATCATGAAGAAACCGACAATTGCAATCGACACCCCCTTTCAGAAGAGCGATGCATACGGCGCGCTGAGTATGCCGGTGTATCATACGCTGGCTTACGAGTTTGCTGATGCCGACGTGATGTCGGACGCTTTCTGCGGACGCATCGAGGAGCCCGACTACTCGCGCGTGATGAACCCTACGGTGAACTACCTGGAGCTGAAGGTGAAGGCACTGACCGGTGCCGACCGCGTGACGGCTATGTCGTCGGGCATGGCTGCCATCTCGGGAACACTCATCTCGCTCGCTGAGCAGGGAAAGAACGTGGTGGCATCGCACCACATGTTCGGCAACACCTACTCGCTGCTGACAAAGACGCTGCCACGCTTCGGCGTGACGACGCATCTGTGCGACCTTACGAACCTCGACGAAGTGCGCCGAGCTGTGGATGCTGACACCTGCTGCATCTTTCTCGAAATAATAACAAACCCACAGCTGGAGGTGGCTGATCTCACGGCTCTGGCTGAGATAGCGCACGCGCACAACATTCCGCTTGTGGCTGACACGACGGCGATACCGTTCACGGAGTTCTGTGCGCATGAGCTGGGTGTGGACATCGAAGTGGTGTCTACGACGAAGTATCTATCGGGGGGCGCAACATCGCTCGGCGGAATGGTCATCGACTACGGTGGCTTCCCTGAGTTCGCACGTCGTCTGCACGACGAGATGCTCTTCAACCTCGGTGCTTATATGACACCGCACGTTGCCTACATGCAGAACCTCGGTCTGGAGAACCTGCGTGCACGCTACGACTTGCAGGTGCGCAACACGGTGTATCTCGTGAGCGCCTTGCGACAGATGGAGGGCATCAAGAGCGTGAACTACGTGGGCCTACCCGACAACCCGTACTATGAACTGGCACAACGTCAGTTCGGCAAGACGGCGGGCTGCATGTTCACCATCGACTTAGAGTCGAAGGAGGCTTGCTTCCGCTTTATCAATAATCTGAAGCTGGTGCGCCGCGCCACTAACCTCTTCGATAACCGCACACTCGCCATACATCCTGCAAGCACCATCTTCGGTCCGTTCAGCGACGAGCAGCGTGCTGCAATGGACGTGCTCGACACCACAATACGCATCTCTGTGGGTCTGGAGGACATGGACGACATTATTGAGGACTTCCGCCAAGCATTATAATCAGGGGGTGCACTTGTCTCAAGTGCACCAACCAAGTTGACTAAACATTACTATGAAATACAACTTTGACAAAATCATTGACCGCTCGGGCTCGGGCGACCTCAAGCACGAGGTGCTCGCCGAGCGATATGGCAGGGGCGACCTGCTGCCACTATGGGTGGCTGACATGGACTTCGAGACACCACAGTTTATAACCGACGCGCTGCGCAAACGACTCGAGCACTCGCTCTACGGCTACACGATAGTGCCACGCAACTATTGGCAGACGATTGCGAAGTGGATTGAAGACCACCACCAGTGGCGCGTCGAGGAGCAGTGGATGCGCTTCATACCGGGCATCGTGAAGGGCATCGGCTTCGTCATCAACGTGTTCGTGAAGGAGGACGAGAAGGTAATCATACAACCGCCAGTTTACCACCCGTTCCGACTGACACCGGAGGGCAATCGTCGTCAGGTGGTGTACAATCCGCTACGCGAGAACGCCAACGGCTCTTACTCGATGGACTTCGACAACTTAGCAGAGGTGGCGGACGAGAAGTGTCGCCTGCTAATCCTCTCCAATCCGCATAACCCGGCGGGCATCACGTGGGACACGGAGACGCTGCGCTGTCTGGCTGACTTCTGTTCCGAGCGCAACATCATCGTCATCAGCGACGAGATTCACTCCGACATGGCTATCTTCGGCAACAAACACGTGCCGTTCGCATCGGTATCTGACGCTGCAGCCGAGTGTAGCATCACGTTCGGTGCTCCGTCGAAGACGTTCAATATAGCGGGCATCGTCAGCTCGTGGTGCATTGTGCCGAACGAGAAGCTGCGCCAACCGCTGTTCGACTGGATGGCGGCGAACGAACTGGACGAGCCGCATCTCTTTGCACCAATCGCTACGATGGCTGCATTCAACGAGGGCGAGGAGTGGCGACAGCAGATGCTGGCATACGTGGAGCAGAACATTCTGTTCGTGGAGGACTTCCTCAGAAAGCATCTGCCGCAGATTAAGGCGGTGCGACCGCAGGCATCGTTCCTCGTATGGCTCGACTGCCGCGGACTAAACCTCGACCACGACGCGCTCATTGACCTCTTCGTCAACCGCGCACGACTCGCCCTCAACGACGGCGAGATGTTCGGAAAGGAAGGCAAGGGATTTATGCGCATGAATGTGGCTACACCTCGCAGCGTGCTGAAGGAAGCACTCGAAAGACTTGTTTTAGCTGCGAGTTGAGAATTTAGAGTTGAGAGTTATGATTGGTATTGTCATTTTATTAGCAACTATCTAATCTGTTGTAGACATACATATCATAACTCTCCATTTTCAACTTTTGACAAATTGAAGCATTATACCTTAATGCTTCAATTTACCTACATTTTGGTATTGCACAATATACCAAATCACAATAACTTTGCATTTCTCAATCAACAACTTATTTTGTATAATTGACAAATTGTCAAGAAATGAGGAAGGCAATAACATTACTATTATTTTTGATAATATCGGCAGCAGCAATAGCCGACAACATACGTTTTAAGGTGTCGGGACATGTGCTCGACAATCGCACTATGCAGCCCATACAATATGCCATTGTCAAAGTGTCGAATCTTGAATTGTGGGCAGCAACCGATGCCAACGGCATGTTTATAATCGAGAATGTGCCACAAGGAACTGTCTCAATTGAGGTGAGCACCTTGGGGTATGTCACTCGCACCGTACAATTTAACATCCGCCACAACACCGACCTAAAGAATATCCGACTGAAGGAGGCTAACCTTAGCATTCCGGGCGTGGAGGTAACAGCACGCAAGAGGTCGACCATGGGTACCACGACATATTCTATCGACCGTACCACACTCGACCACTCTCAGGTCCTGTCGCTTAACGATATTATGGCCCTGCTGCCCGGCGGCCAGACCATCAACTCCACTCTGACAGACGATTCTCGCCTGGCACTACGCTCCACAACAGGTGAGAAAGGCAATGCGTCATTCGGCACTGCCATTGAGATAGATGGAATGCGACTGAACAACAATGCAAGTATGAGCGAGACGCAGTCGGCTTCAACACGCAACATTTCAACTTCCAACATTGAGAGCATTGAGGTAATAGCTGGAATACCGGGCGTTGAATATGGCGACATAAGCAACGGCATGGTGAAGGTGAATACCCGTCGCGGACACACTCCATGGATTGTGGAGGCTTCCATGAATCCGTACACCCGACAGGTAGCACTAACCAAGGGCTTAGCATTGGCACACAATGCCGGAACGCTTAATTTCTCTATAGAACATGCACAATCGTTCACCGACATTACATCGCCACATACTGCTTATAGCCGCAACATACTATCGACTACTTACAATAAGGTATTCCGCATGAAGGGTTCAAGCCTCAATCTGACAGCTGGACTTACGGGCAACATTGGCGGATATAATTCGGAGGCAGACCCCGATGCCTTTCGCGACACCTATCAGCGTCAACGCGACAATCAGCTACGTGCTAATATGATGCTTGACTGGCTCTACAACAGCAGGAGTTCAGGAGTGTTCAACATAACATTGCAGGCAGCCTTCTCTACAGCCGATCGACGCTCGGACACCAACACCAACACATCGTCGTCATCCACACAAGCCAGTCTGCACACCACTACCAACGGCTATGCTATAGCCCAGGACTATGCCGATGGCATGGGCACGGGCAGCATCATACTTAGTCCGACGGGATACTGGTATGTGCGTTCGTTCAACGACCAGAAGCTACAGAGTCTACAACTCAAACTAAAGGGTGAGTGGACACGACGCATACTCAGCGCGGTGAACAAACTTACTGTAGGCACCGAACTAAACTCTACGCGCAACAATGGTCACGGCACATATTACGACGATATGCGTTTGGCTCCCACATGGCGACCATACGACTATAGTCTCCTGCCAACAATGCATAGCCTGGCAATGTTTATAGAGGAACGGCTAACCATGGGCAGACTGATGCTTGTAGGCGGACTGCGCAACGATATCACCATAATCAGCGGTTCAGAATATGGCACCGCAGCCAGCCTCTCACCACGATTCAATGCTCGCTATAATATAATAAAAGGTAAGAACGTCTCGCTCACACTACATGCCGGTTATGGCAAAAGCGTCAAACTGCCATCGTTTCAAGTGCTTTATCCTGCCGACACCTATACTGACCGACTCGTATTCACCCCTGGTTCTACTGCCGACGGTAAAGCATACTATGCCTACTACACCAATGTGCAGCGTGCTATATATAACAGCAATCTGAAATGGCAGCACTCCAATCAAATGGAGGCAGGACTGGAAGCAATGGTCGGTAAGGCACGACTGAGCCTGTCGGCATATTGGAACCGCACGTACAATCCGTATCAGACACTGAATGTATACTCTCCATTTGCCTACAACCAGACATCGCAGTCGGCTCTTGAAGGATGTAGCATTGCCGCTGCCGACCGCATATATAGTGTCGATCCATCGACTGGTGTGATAAGCGTAACATCTGCAACCAACGGCAACACCGTAAACTTACCCTACTCTATCCGCCGCACATACACTGCCAACCGTCAGTATGTGAATGGTTCTCCCGTGACACGCTACGGACTGGAATGGGTGGCAGAGATGCCTATCATCAACAACCACCATACTCTGGGACTGTCGCTGCGCATCGACGGCAAGTACTATCACTATCGTGGCACAGACAATACACTCATAGCCGGATGTCCCAATGGCATCGGCGACCAAGCCGAAGGTTCGGGCGCACAACCGCTTATAGGCTATTACGTAGGCAGCAACGTCGCATCAGCCTCAACGACAAGCACCCCTACGGTGAGCAACGGCATGATGAACAAGGGATGCAGCCTCAACACCACGCTGACGGCACGCATACCACAACTGAGACTCATCATGACAATGCGACTTGAAGCAACCATGCTCAACTACCGACGCAACCTGTCAAGCAATCGCACAACGATAGCATTAAATGAGGCTGGCGACGTGACTGGAACTAAATACGTGGGGCAGACTGACCATTATGTGGCTGTGTATCCTAAATATTACTCAACATGGGATAACCCTTCGGAGCGCATTCCATACGCTGAGGCCCTTCTGGCTGCCAAAGACAACAACCCCACACTCTACCGCCAATTGTGCGATCTAATAGTAAGAAGCAACACCGCCTACTACTTCAATCCGCAGAATATATCGGCATATTACTCAGCCAACTTCTCCGTGACGAAGGAGATAGGCAGATGGGTGAGCCTATCGTTCTACGCCAACAACTTCTTCAACAATCTGGCATCCGTCCGAAATAAGCAAACGGGACTAAAGACATCGCTGTTTGATAGCGGATACATACCAAAATTCTACTATGGAGCATCCGTCAGAGTGAAACTATAGACAATAGACGAGTTGACAAGAAACAAGTAAAACAAGGAGATATGAATAATATAATAAAACACTCATTCTTCATACTGCTTACGATGCTGACCATGCTGGTGGCATCGTGCAGCTACGACGAACAAATTAACACCTACAATGTCGAGGTGAGGCTGAATCATAACGTAGATGGTGTTGCCGTAAAGATGACAAACAGCATAGGTAGCACCTTCGAAGCAGCTACCGATGCCAACGGTATAGCTCGCTTCACGCTACCCACCGGAATATACAGTGTCAGCGCATCGAAGGTGAGCGACGACGAATATTTCCGTCATGTATACAACGGAGCATTGTCTGACGTAGCAATAGGCAGCAACAACACTACAATAGAGCTGCCCGTAAGCATCACAACTATGCAGACTACCAACCCTATCCTCATAAAGGAACTGTATAATGGAGGCTGCCAGAAGGACGATGGTTCGGGAAAGTTCGCCATAGACAAATGTATTATCCTGTACAACAACTCATCAGAGACGGTGTCGCTCGACAACGTAGGTTTCGGCATTATCGAGCCATACAATGCAGAAGCCAACACCCACTCGTTTCTCAACGGTGGTAAACTCGATTATGCCGACAAAGACTGGATTCCAGCACTCAACGGCATCTGGTTTTTCCAGAAGGGCAATACAATAGCACCCTACTCAGAACTCGTAGTAAACGTGCATGGCGCCATTGACAACACTCCAACCTACAGCAACTCCATCAACTATGCCAACACTGCCTACTATTGTATGTACGACATGGAGGCAACAAGCAGCGACGGAGGCAAGTACAACAACACTCGGTATTATCCCTCGCCTGCCGATGTTATCGCCACAAACCACTATCTGAAGGCTGTGAAATACGGCAAAAGCAATGCTTGGCCTATGAGCCAGACTTCGCCAGCCGTGATACTGTTCCGCACAGAAGATATTACACCAAAGCAATTCGGCGAGAACCCAGACAACATAATATACCCAACGGGCAATGAAGGCAACATAGTGTATGCCTGCCTGAAAATGCCACGCAGGTGGGTGATTGATGCCATGGAAGTATACAACGCCACGGCTCTTGCTAAATGCAAAAAACGCCTCACGCCAGACCTCGACAACGGCTATGCAACTCTGACCGGAGGTTACGGCCACTCTCTAATAAGAAAGGTGGAGAAGACTGTAGACGGACATGCCATATATCAAGACACCAATAATTCAACGAATGATTTCTATGAAGCTGACAATTGTTCTCTACGCTAATCTGCTGTGCCTACCAGCCATGGCACAACGCGACTTCAAGCTAACCCAACAGCGCAACCCATGGCTCACAGCAAGCAATGCCGCCGCACTGACCACCTATGCAGACAGCACCATAGCCCACGCCACCCTATCTTATCGTCACGACGGAGGTAAGCTGCACACCATGTCAGAAGGAAAGCGGCAGGAAACTTATGATGCCGATGTGCAGTCATACTACAGGCTCTCGTCTGACATTGTGGCTTACGGCAGAGCCACGTACAGCCGACACAATATCTCAGAAGCAGCAGGCAGTATGCTTATGCCTACAATGAAGTTAATGCCGTTCGACCTTGTCGAGGCGGATAACAATGCTGGCGACAAGAGCATGGAGACATTCAGCATCAACGGAGCCATCGGGTGGAAGGCATGGCGATGTCTTGCCATTGGCGCACAACTCAACTATACAGCTGGCACATATGCCAAGCAGCGCGACCTACGCCACAGTAACACACTGATGGATATAAACGCTGGTCTTGACGCACATTTTTTGTTACCACACAACAGTGGCATTGGCATAGGGATGGTGTACAGCCGCCGCACTGAGGCGATGCAGTTCAAGACCTACGGTACAACTGACCAAATATACTACACACTCATCGACTATGCCAACCATCATGGCGAACGCGAAGCATTCGGCACCGAAGGATTCACCGATAGCAAAAACCGTTTACCACTACTGTCTGAATACATTGGTGTGACGGTTCAAAGCAAATACAACCGCCTCTTTGCCGACATCGTATACAGTCATCGCAATGGCTACTATGGACGCAAGTCGCAATACAGTGCATCACACGAGCAGCACCATGGTGATAACTTCGCATTGCATCTGCGCTACGACATAACACAAAGGGCAGAGCGGCTTGTATGGGTTGACTTGAGAATGGCAACCGAGCGGCTTACGTCTGAACGCGAGAACTATCGCCGCACCATAGCCACCAACGGCACATCAGCCATATACTACGAATACTTCGAACCAACAAAGATGGCAGACAAGGTACAGACATACGGTACAGCTGCCCTCAACACCTACTGGGAACCATCTGGCAATATATACCTATGGCACATAACGGGAGGTGCCAGGTACTGGATTCGCCAACAGACTGCCTACGTATATCCCGATATATACACCGCCTCACACCACATCATAACCCCGTTTGTCAGTGCACGACGCAGTGTGCTCACACGAAGAGGATATTTATGGTCGGCAGAGGCAGGAGGCTCTGCCGCAATGGGCAGCTACAGACAATGGGCAGCCCACGCTGCCATTACCTACGAGATGCCCTTAAAAGGCACGTCCATACGACCTGCCATTTCCCTGAGGTACAACCTCCGCCAAGCTACCAATAGCAACACTAAAGGACAAACACGCAATACGCTTATCATCACAGCAGCAGCAACATTTTAAACACAACTTTAAAAAACATAATATGAAAAAAATCTTTACACTCATCTTCGCTTGCATAGCAACGATGACAGTTATGGCACAGAGCGATGGCTCTACAGTATCTAACAGCTGGGGACTTAAAGGTTCGGGTACACAAGGCGACCCTTACATCATCAGCACAGCAGCCGATTTCGAAGCAATGGCTAAGAATTGCAACGCCGACCACAAAGGAACTGGCGAGTACTTCAAGATGACTAACGACATCGACTTCGGCGGTTCGGCAGAAAACCCCGTTCAGCTGCCCGCAATAGGCAAGGACGGCAACGCCAAGATTACCCAGATAGCCTATGGCTTCGATGGCACTTTCGACGGCTACAACCATACCATCAGAGGCATCTACCACACCGAGAGCGGCAACAATGCCGCCGGCAAGTACAACGCCCTGTTTGGTTGTATCGACAAGAACGGTGTCGTTAGAAACATCGTCTTCGACGAGAACAACCACATCACAAGCTACAACTACGTTGGCACTATAGCCTCGATTAACATGGGCACTATACAGGAATGTGTCAACAATGCCGACATCACTGCCACCAACTTTGCCGCTGGCGGTATATGCGGATTTATGGTCAATGGTTGTGGCACAATAAAAGACTGTGAAAACTACGGTGACGTCAAGGCCATGACCTATGCGTCGGGCATCTGCGGCGGTTCGCAGTCTGGCAAGAGCATCACCACTTACAACTATCTTATAGAAGACTGCCTCAACAGCGGCAAGATGTCTACAACCAATGGCGTAGGATCGGCTGGTATTGCCGGCTCTTACTCGGGTGCCATAAAGAATTGCAACAACAATGGCAATGTAGACGACACCCAGGGTACAGCCAAGTCGAAACAGTACACTGCAGGCATCGTAAGCTGCGCCAGCTTTGCAGTAGACATCGAAGGCTGTTACAACAGAGGCGCGATAAGCGGTGTAAAGAATGTCGGTGGCATCGTTGGCAACGTGATGAAGGGCGACGAGGCTGCCACTGTTATAAAGAATTGTCGCAACGATGGCTCGGTTAGCGGACAAGACATGTACGTTGCCGGCATCGTAGCCAACTCTGCACGTAACGAGGGAGTGGTGTCTGTAGTATCATGCACCAACAATGGCGAGGTTACATCAACTGGCACTACCGAGTTTATTGGCAACCTTCGCGGCAACACCAACATCGCTCTTGGCGAAGGCAACAGTATTGGTGCCGGTCTTAAGGCGCTGCCTCTCGACCCTGCCAAAGAAACAGGCATCGACAACACGAATGTCAACACCGGCAAAACTGCCAACGGCGTATTCTTGAGAAACGGACAGATTGTTATCGTCAAGAACAACAAGAAGTACACTATCAGCGGCATTGAGATTGCCGAGTAATAAATAACAGTTGAGACATAAATATCAGTTCCCAACTTTAACACTTAATCTCTTTATATGAAACAAAGACGAATCTTCTCTCTTCTGATGTGCCTGGGCTGCAGTATGGCTATGTCGGCGCAGACGTTGCCTCTCGACAGTTGTATACGCAAAGGTAAGCTCGCCAACGGGCTTACCTACTACATACGCCACAACGACCAAACTCCGGGGCAAGCAGACTTCTACATTGCACAGCGTGTAGGCTCTATACTCGAGCAACCAGAGCAGCGCGGACTGGCTCACTTCCTTGAGCACATGGCGTTCAACGGCACACGCAACTTTCCTGACGGCAATGGAGGCAAACACTCTGTACGCAACTGGTGCGAACGCAACGGCATCAAGTTCGGGGCTGATCTTAATGCCTACACATCCATCGATCAGACCGTGTACAACATATCCAATGCTCCTGTGAGCAAGGCTGGCGTAACCGACACCTGTCTCACCATACTGCACGACTGGGCAGGCTCACTACTGCTTAAAGACAACGAGATTGACCAAGAACGTGGCGTGATACGAGAAGAGTGGCGCACACGACGTTCGCGCATGGCAGCGCAGCGTATGATGGAGAATGCTATGCCCGTGATATACGCTGGGTCGAAATATGCCGACTGCCTACCAATAGGACACATCGAAGTGGTGGACACATTCCACTACGACACACTGCGCGACTATTACCAAAAGTGGTATCGTCCCGACCTGCAGGGCATCATCGTAGTGGGCGACATCGATGTAGACCAGATAGAAGCCAAGATACGAAAGCTCTTCAGTGACAATCCCATGCCTATTGGTGCTCCGCAGCGCACATACTATACAGTACCCGACAACAAAGAGATGATTGTTTACACACAGGCCGACAACGAGCAGCCAACACTCAATTTCTCACTCTACATGAAGCACGATGCCGAGCAACGCCAGTCGAGAGCCACACGCGAGGCATTCCTTAGCAGCTACAAGTCACGACTCGCCATGTTCATACTGCGCCAGCGTCTGGCACAGCTGTCACACGAGGCACACCCCCGAGTGATGTCGGCAAACTGTCGCGTAGGCAACTTCTACGTCACCACTGAAAAGGATGCTTTCGCCCTCAACATCGGACTCATGCCCAACAATCCGCAGGTTGGCATAGATGCTGCCATCGAGATAGTGGAGAAGGCAAGACGCTACGGCTTTACCGCCGCCGAGCTTGAGCATGCCAAGGTGCAGCACACCGTAAGCATCGAACACCGTTTGGACAACAAAAACAAGACACGCAATGCCGAATATGCAAAGAATATTGTGTCCAACTTCTGCAACAACGAGCCTTGCATGAACATCGAATACGAGGCTGCACTGGAGGCAGAATTCTCAGCTACCGTTACACTCGACGACATCAACAAAACGATGGCGGAGATAGTGGACAACCAAAATCAAGTGTGCATCGTCTTCGGACCCACCAAGTACGACGGCAAGCCATACACCATGCCCACATCCGACCAGCTCAAGACGTGGATAGAAAGCGCGCAACAGCGTGAATACACCAACGACAACACAGCGCAGCAGGTAGACCCCGTATTCATGAAGAAGCTGCCCAAAAAGGGTAAGATACTCTCAAAGCGAGCAACCGACAATGGTTACACCGAATACGTCCTTTCGAACGGCATAAAGGTAAGTGCCAGACAGTCAGACATCGAACCCAACCGCCTCACCATCAACATGTTCCGTCTTGGCGGCCGCTCGTTATATCCCGACACAGATGCCCCTACACTACAATTCCTTAACAGCGTAGTTAAAGAGAGCGGAGCAGCTGACTTCGATTTTCTCACTCTCGAGAAGAAGCGCCGTGGCAAGGCACTGCGTGTAGTTCCATACATCGATGCCGAGGAAGAGGGCGTAAAGGGTGTGTGTGTAGCCTCCGACCTTAAGACATGGTTACAGATAATGTATCTCTATCTCACCAATCCACGCAAGGACAAGGCGATATTTCAGAATATGATAGCCAAACAGCAGTCAATGCTGCGAAATCGCAACGCAAGCCCTAATGTCACCTATAACGACTCGCTGCGCGTAGCCGTATACGGTAAACGCAAGCGCACTCAACCGCTCACGGCGGAACGTATGAACGAGGTAAACTTCGACCGCATCTACCAGATTTACAATGAGCGTTTCAGTAATCTTGCAGGAATGCACCTCATCGTTACGGGCGACATACGTCAGGACGATTTCGACGATTTACTCTGCCAATACGTGGCAAGCCTGCCAGGAAAGCGCAATAGCAACAACGACTGCAAGCCAGGACAATACACACTCAACATACAGAAGGGACAGGTGACAAAGGTGTTCCACAAACAGATGATAACACCCTCGGCACAGACCAACATCGTATACTCAGCCCCAATAGCCTATACCGCCGACACCGACCTCAAGCTCGATGTATTGTCGCAGATAATGCGCGGTGTGTACACTGAAAAGGTGCGCGAGGAACGTGGCGGCACATACGGAGTGAGCGTAGAGGGCCAGTTCTGGAAATATCCTACAGACGGATGTTCCATGACCGTAAGTTTTCGTTGCGACCCCGACAAATACGACGAACTGTTGCCACTCATCGACCTCAATCTGCAGCGTATGGCCACCGAAGGTCCCACCATCGAGCAACTGCAGAAGGTGAAGGAGTTTGAGCGCAAGAACTATCAACGTGCCGTGCTCACCAACGGATGGTGGGAATACGTGCGCTACCACCAGCTGCGAGAAGGTATCGACTTCAACCGCAACTATCTGCAGAAGGTAGACAGTCTCACCACCGATGACATACGCCAATTCTGCCGACAGCTCACAGCCCCGGGCAATCGCATTCAGGTAACAATGAAATAATTGAATTCATAAAAAACGACAAACATTATGCTTTCAACACATAAGTGTATAAAACGAGGAGCGGCTACATTATTGCTGCTCCTCGCAGCCTCAAACATCCACTCTGACAACGTAATAACACGCCATACCGATGGCACCACTATCGTGCGCACCACCACTATATGCAACGCACGCGGATATCGTAAGTCCACGCCCGTAGAAGTACACTTCAAGAACGGCAAGGTGCAGAAAGTGGTAGCACTGAAAAACGAAGAAACTGTACCCTACTTTGCCCGTGTAAAGCAGTTTCTGCTGCCGCTATACAATAACCTCAAAATCTCAAAGGCAAAGAAGCTAACCCAACGCACCGATATAGACGGATGCACAGGAGCTACATTCAGCACCAAGGCTGTACAAAAAAACATAAAGGCAGCTATAGATTATTACGAGAAACAGAAGTAGGAGCGGTAGCTAATATATGTAACTTAAGCAAGCAACAAACAAAAAACCGCCCAGCATCACTGCTCGGCGGTTTTTAAACTCTTTTCTTGATTTATCAAACAATTACAAACTGCTTCTTATTTATTCATTCATTTACATTACTGGCTTTACTAATACTAATTTGTATTAATAACGAAATGTTATCTCAACATTACACTGCAAAAGTACAAACTTTCGATAAACTTGCGATTGCAATCGGTAAAAGATATGTGTCATTGTGTAAAAATCGTCGATTTCAACGACTTTTTAATCGTTTGACACGCTATTTTTACCATTTGACGCACGAAACTCTATCGGACTCTTGCCCTCACGCTGCTGGAATGCACGGCGGAAAGTGGACAAAGAATTGAAGCCCGACTTCGTGGCGATGGTGTCGAGAGTGTCGTCAGTGGAGTGAAGAAGCAGCTTAGCATGATGTATGCGGTAATCGTTGACAAAGTCGTAGAACGTGGTGTCGCAACACTGGTTGATGTATTGCGATAGGTATGTGCGATTGGTGCCAAGAAGAGCAGCCAACTCCGTGAGTCGCAAACGCGGATTGAGGTACACATGGTCGCGCTCGAAGAGCAGGTGCATACGCTCAGCGAAGGCTGCTTCCTGCTGTACGCTCTGCTCGTCAGTGGGGGCGTCCGACAAGTCTGTGTCAGTATCGATGTCGGTCTTCAGCGAGGTAGCAACGGATGCCAAAGCCTCATCCTCTGCCTCTGAAGGTGCCACTACCGATTGGGAGTCGGCAGACTCGTATGCCTTAACAATGCTTATCACGCGAGCCTGACGATAGAAGAAGAAACAAGCCACCGCCCACACCACGAGCGAACCAATAAGGTAGATGGCATCATTCTCACAACTGGGGTTCACGCTGTCGTATATCCACAACAGAAGGATGCAGAAGAACGACACGATAATGCCGCGCAACCAGTTGAAGTTGATGTACTTCTCGTAGGAGAACTCCTCCATCAGCGCACGCTCGAAGCGGGGCACTTCGTGCAGCGACCAACTTAAGAGCAAAACGCCATAAACAAACGAGGAGATGTGTATCACGTCGAACACTAACGGCTCGGGGTAAACTAACGACACGGTCATAAACGCTAAGAACGGGATATACAACAACGACGCACGCCACCAGTTGATCCATCCAGGGCGACATGCTTCAATAAGAACGATGGCATAGAGCGGCATAGTGAACAGGTCTATGCTCGAAGAGTACAATGATTCGAGCGCACTGTCATAATAACCGTCTCCTATAAGCGCAAGGTTCTTAACGTATAGTGCTACGGTGACGAGCATAAGCGTGCTGACATAGATGTTCAGCGAAGTGCGACGCTTGTAACTGAACAACAACGCCATCATCAGATGGAACATAATGCTCGCTCCATATAAGAAGTATAACAAGTTGCAACCGGTCATAGTCCTTGCTTAGAAATCCTATATATGTTTGTAAATGTAATTGTATAAATCGCTGCTGCGTATGACTAAAAAGCTCACAATCGATACTTTTCTATTGTTTTGACAATGCAAAGTTAGGAATAAAATGTTTGCAACGCAAACATTATCTGTAGTTTTTTGTTGGTATTTAGGAGGGTATAGTATCCCTGCCATAGGCTCCTAAGATGAGAAATATACGCAAAGAGGGCATGGCTTTTCGCCATGCCCTCTTATATTTTTGACTTTAGGGGGTGCACCTTAGGGGGTGCAGTTGTCCCAACTGCACCAACAGAATTGTTGGGATGCTGCTTGGTTGGTGCACTTGAGACAAGTGCACCCCCTGAAAGCACCCCCTGAGATTACTTCACGAGCACCTTCTTCACCTTGCCGTCAGCAGAGCGAACGATGTTCAGACCCTTCTGGAGCTTAGACAGCTTAACACCATCAACCGTGAAGAGTGTTGCTGCGCCCTCAGCTACGGTTGTAGCGTTGATGCCGGTTTCTGATTCTGGAGCTTTCTCGCCGAATACTAAGTTAGCCTCATTACCCATGATGCTGATGTTAAACTTGAAGTTGAGTTTCTCAATAGCATCCTTAGCCTCGTTGAGCTTGCATGTGCCCTCGAAACCTGTAAACGCGGTCTTGGTGCCTTCAGCAAGTCCGAACACGAAACCATAAGCAGGGTTCACGTTAGACCATGTACCCTCGGTATCAGTAGTGGTGAGTGTGAGTACGTGTGTATCTGCGTCCTCAGCAACGGTGATATTCTCGATAGTATAGTCGCCAAAGATGGTTGAGCCAGCCTCAAGAGTCTTCCACACGAGCTTATACTTGCCTTCCTCGTACTGCACGAATTCAACAGTCTTTGCGTCGTAGTTGGTTGTTGTGCCATTGTACACAGCGTTAGCAACGTCAGTAGTAGAGAGAGTAACTGGTGAGAATGTCTCTGCCTTCTCTGTCACAAGCTCCACTGACTTATAGGTAGCGTAACCAGGAGTGCCGCAACCTGCGCCGAAGTAGAGTTGGTTCTCGCCCTCACCGTAGAGGTTGGGCATTTCAGCAGCTGGGAACACAAGTTCACCATCGATGCTGATACCTGTCTTGTCCATAACTACGGTTACGGTAGAAGGATCGGTAACTTCCTTATAGTGGCTTGTTGCGCTTGCATCACCCTGGTAGCGATACTGAACAGCGAACTTCTGATGATAGAGTTCCATACCTGTGCCTGTCCATACTTGTGCGTTCTTTGTATAGAAGAGGTGCACTGTGCTTCCACCATTGGTCTGTTCCCAGTTTGCAACATCTGTTTTGTTGTTAGAAACAGAGAAAACACGCTCGTTCTCTGTGTCACTACAAGTGGTCATATCCAAAACTGCTACAAGTTTTTGGGTATCCCAGTTCACTGTAACTGCCTTTGGAGAGAGGACATTACCAGCAAGGGCATAGTTATCCTCTACAAGTTTCTCGCTGGTGGTCTCAGCAAACGCTGTTGCTGTCATCACCAACATTGCAATAAGAGATAAAATTTTCTTCATAAGAAATCTGTTTTTGTTAGTTGTTAAATGTTAGTTATTTAATTGTATTGCTTTCAATACGTATAGGATATACGCTATTTACGCACGGTTTTGTTTCAAATCTATTGATTATAAGCTATATAAATCTTCGACTGCAAAGTTAAAAATAAAATTTGTGTGACGCAAATTATTTATAGTCTTTGTTGGTATTTAGGAGGGTATGGCATCCTGCCATACCCACGCGGCCCTCTTGCTTATCCTCCCACGGAAGCCACAGAACGCGCAGAAGTCGGGTGGCGTGGGTATGGCAGGATGCCATACCCTCCTACAAAAACTCCCACAGATTGCATTGCCACGCAACACCAACAAGATTGCCACGCTACAACAACAAGATTGCCACGCTACAACAACAAGATTGCCACGCTACGATAAAACACCGTAAACGAACAAGCAATCAAGAAACGAACAAACAATCAAGAAACGAACAAACAATCAAGAAACGAACAAACAATCAAGAAACGAACGAACCCCTACCCTACATATTAGCAGAGAGACGGATGGAAAATGAGCTGGAAGATGCGCTGGGAGATAGGCTGGAAGATAACCCCTATTGGTCAGGTATCTTCCAGCCATTACTTCACTGATACGCAGGAGGTTATGCGCTGGCTGGAAGATATGGTAGATATTTTCATCTACTCGATTTTATTTATAGCTTTGTAGCACCATACACAACCCATCCTATCCAGTTCTCGGGAGTCACCACAGCCTATTCACTCACATCATACGCTGTTAGTAACGAAGAAGAAAATTGAGTATTGGCACGACATGAATTCCACTTCATCGCAAAACAATGCTAACCATAGGAGGGTATAGCATCCCTGCCATACCCACGCTGCCACTAAACTATCTCCACACAGAACGAAGAACGAAGAAGTTATTGGCAGAGAAGAAAAATCTGTGAGCATCTGCGAAATCCGTGGGAGGCTCTTCTCCGCCAGAAGATTCTGTGAATTCGGTGAATTCCGTGGGAGGATTGTAATGTTGGTGCAGCGTTTGCTTGGTTGGTGCAGCTGTCCCAGCTGCACCCCCTAAGAGGGTGGCGTGGGTATGGCAGGGATGCCATACCCTCCTACGATGCGTCAGTGGGAGGGGGAGCAACGAAAAGAGGGCATGGCGGAATGCCATGCCCTCTTATGAGTGTATTCAGTGTGTACACCGTTTGCTTGGTGCACCGTTTGCTTGGTTGGTGCACTTGAGACAAGTGCACCCCCTGAAAGATTACTTAACGAGTACCTTCTTAACCTTGCCGTCAGCGGTGCGAACGATGTTCAGACCCTTCTGGCAGGGAGGATGCAGTTCCAGTCGATCTTGAAGCGGATATGATATTCGCCAGCCTTAGCAGGAGCCTTGAACGAAGGTGCAGCATAAGTATTGCGAGCATCTCCTGTAAGTTCATCACCTACTGAGTTGTAACCAGATGTATCGTTCTTTGGATTAGAGTCGAGAGAGTAGAAGCTGAATGCTACCAAATCGGTGCCAGTCTGATCCCACTGTCCCTCCTTATAAGAGAAGTCGCCATCGTTGTCGAAGTCGATGTAAACGAAACTATGCATCCATTCGCCTGTGTAATCGAACGAAGCTGTCAGTTCGCTGCCAGCCTCAACTGTGAACGGTTCGTCTGCTGTATGATCCTCGTAAGCAGCCTTTGAAGTCTTAACGCTCTTTGTCTGCTTGTCCTTGCCTGTCTGCTGGAGAGAGAAGCTGTTGAGCATACGTCCATGAGCACTTGTATTGAGAGCGTCCTTGTCGAAGTTGATAGCGTAGTCGTCCTTCGGCTCCTCAGTAGAGAACTCTGTGCCGTAAACGAGAGTGTAATCGAAAGACATGCCGAACGAAACGATCTTAACAGCACCAGAAGCGTTCAGATAAGCCTTGTCGTTATTGAACATAACCTTGAGGTTGCCCTTTTTAGAGTCAACCAATTCCTGATCAGTATCTGTGAATGTAACCTCTGGATTCGCAACCTCGATAGTTGTGATGCCGTTCTCTGTCTTACCTGCGACATTCTTGAAGCTGATAGTACCTACGTTCACAGAGAGAACGTTTACAGAATTGAGGTTAGCGAGGATAACGTTGTAGCGGTCGTTGCCGAGCGACTCGATTGTGAGCTTCTGAGGATCGTTTGTGCCGATAGTACCCCTGAATGTGTAGTTGAGCTTGTCGCTGAAGATCTTTGTATCAACTACTGACGGCGGCTCCGGTGTCTCTGCCTTCTCGCCGTAAACGAACTGACCGTTCTCTGTTGTGAATTTGCAAACGAAGCCCTCGAAGCCGTTCTCGCCTACCTTTACAGAAGCAGAGAAGTCGGTGAAGTTGAGTTCTGTCTCGTCAGCGTCGTTCCAGAAGCCGCTTGCGTCAGATGTAGTGAAGGTAATGTTACCATCTTCGCCCTTTGTCGGCTTGAGGTTTTCGATTGTGAAGTCTTCGGTCTTAGTGCCTAAAGTGAGTTTCTTAAACTTAACCATATAAACGTCTTCCATGTACTCTGTGAGCACTGCCTGAGCGTTCTCGAAGTTAGTAACCTCATCGCCTGCCTTTACATAAGCGTTGCTTGTGAAGTTGTAAATGTTCGGAACGTAAACATCATCACTGAACTCATAGCTGATCATGTCGCCGTTGCCGACAAGGATAGTGAGCTTAACAGATGCAGAACCCTTGCTGTCTGCATCAGCAGCAGGTGTTGCGTCAATCGTACCACCCTTAATAATCATAGACTTGCTATCGTATGGTGAGCCTGGAGCGCTGATTGTAATGGTGCTTTCAGGAACATCAATCTGAAGTGTGCCCGCATTCTCTGTTGCCTTAAGACCTGCAATAACGATATCGCCAAGAGAAACACGGTCTTCGCCTACTACTACGTCCTTGAGAGTAGCTGTGTATGTGCCGTCAAGTTCCTTAACGAGCTGAAGCTTTGCATCCTTAACATACTGGTGGAAATCGAGGTAATCGTCCGTAGCAATTTCTTTCCAGTAAACAGTCTCCACATTGCTTGTAAATTCGTACGAAGCGGTCTCACCAGGTGTTGAGCCACCCTCCTCTGTTACAAGTTCTACAGACTTGTAGGTAGCGTACGGATGCTCGCCACGCAAAGAACCAAAGTAGAGCTGGTTAGCGCCCTCCTGATAGAGGTTCGGCATAAGAGAAGCCTCGAACACGAGTGTGCCATCAATAGTGACGCCATTCTTGTCCATTACGATTGTGCAGTTAGAAATATCCTTCACCTCGTAGAAACGGTTGGTAGCACCGTTATCGCCTTTATAGCGATACTGAACAGCGAACTTGTGAACATCGGCAGTTGTAGAACCCCACTCAGTAAAGTTCTGTCTGTAGAAGAAGTGGAGTGTGCTTCCGCTTTCCTGATCCCAGTTTGCGATATCCGCACTGTTGGTAGAGATAGCGAAGATCTGCTCGTTGGTGCCGGTAAGACAGTTTGTCAAATCTACATTCGCTACAATCTTCTGGGTAGCCCAATCGACTGTGATTGCTTTAGGTGTGATGGTACCGCCGTTAGGCTGAGTGCCGTCGGGAATAATTTTCTCGCTTGTGGTCTCAGCGAACGCTGTCAACGTCACCACCAACAATGCGATAAGAGATAAAATTTTCTTCATAATAAATCAGGTTTGTTAGTTATTAATGTTAGTAAATTGTATTATTAGCTTTTAAGGGGGTGATGCACTTTAGGGGGTGCAGTTGTCCCAACTGCACCTACAGAGTTGTTAGGCTGCTGCTTGGTTGGTGCACTTGAGACAAGTGCACCCCCTGGGCTACTTCACGAGCAGCTTCTTTACCTTGCCGTTGGCTGTGCGCACGATGTTGATGCCACGCTGGAGGTGCTGTATGCGTACTCCGCCGAGGTTGTATATCTCGACGTAGGTGTTGTCGTCGGCAGTGGTTAGGGTGTTGATGGCAGTATCGATTTGCTTGCCGAACACCACGCTCACGTCCGAGCCCATTGTCATAAAGTTGAGTTCTGCTACAAACTTCGACTTATCGGCAGAGAGTGTAGCCGTAAAGGAGGTGAGTGTAGACTTGCTTCCCTCGGTTACGCCTCCGATGGCTGCTGTAGAAGTAACGTTTACCCATTTGCCCTCGGTGGCCGAAGTGGCAAATGTAGTAACGCCAGTTTCTTTATCAACCGTAGACATAACACCATCAATTTCAAAATCGCCAAACGTCTTGTATGCCATGGGGGCGAGTTTCTTAAATGTCACCTTGTATCTACTGCCACCCACTCGCTTCAGCTCCACTTCCTTCTGAGTGTAGTCGGTTGTTCTGCCTCCTCCACTTGTAACATGCAAATCGTCGGTAAACACCTGACCAAATGTGCAGAGCGTGGTCATCAGGAAGAATACTATAGAAAGAACTTTTTTCATATTAACTTTAGTTTAGATTGCTCAAATATAGCAATATTATTGCAAACGGGGTGCATTAAAACAAGTTTTAACATCATCAAAACTCATTTTAACACGCCCCGTATAGTTGTTTGTTGTATCGTGTCTATATTACTTCAACACCTTAACAGTCTTGCCGTCAGCGGTGCGAACGATGTTCAGACCCTTCTGCAAGCCGTTCTGACGTGCGCCAGTAGCGTTGAACACAGCCACCGGAGCGGTCTTGCCTGCTACTACGCCGTTGATAGCTGTCTCCGACTTCTTGCCAAATACGCAGTCAACCTTAAGCTTTTCTTCACCCATTGGAACAGAGAGTAAAATCTCAGCATAGAGTTTACCACCTTCTACTACAGAGTGGAGTGTAAGAGGAATTTCGTGTCCGAGAGCTTCCGCAAGTTCTGTGTCGCTCGGCAGCTTTGCAGTGCCTTCAAAGTCGTAAGTTGTAGCGTCGCCATTCTTTACGCCCTTGATACCCTCAACTATTACATCACCTACCTTAAAGATTCCGAAAGTGAAGTCCTTGAGCATGAATGTAGATGTACCATCAGCCTTGTGCTCAAGCTCAACTGTTGCGTCAACCGGATCTTGTGGAACACCATTGAGCGAGATTGCGAGCTTGTCGGTGAACTGTTCTGTTGTCTGAGCGTTAGCTGTTGTCGCCATGAATGCTGTCGCAGCAACGGCGAGTGTCATAAAAAACTTCTTCATTTTTTTATTTATTTATTAATGCAATTTACTTCTTCAAAACCTTCAGTGTTCTGCCGTCGGCTGTGCGCACGATGTTCACGCCACGCTGGAGAGATGTAACCTTCGCACCAGTGAGGGTGTAGATGTGCTTAACTGTGCCGTCAGCTGCTACTACTGTGTTCACAGATGTTTCTGTCGGAGTGAAGCTGAATGTGTAAGAAACCGCTTCATCATAGTTATCGACAACAAACTTACCTGTGCAACTTGTCACCTTCTTCTCTGCGTCAAAGCCTACGACAAACTCGAAGTCAGTATAGGGAAGCTCTGTGTACAATGGGTGTGCAGCTGTTGTCTTAGCCTTACCCTTCTTGCTTGTGAAGCTTGCCTCGCTGTCGCTGCCAGTGCGCTGAACGCCTTCGAACGAAACAGTGCCGAGGTCTACGCCGTTAGGAATAGCAACGTTGGTGAGCGAAAGGGTATAAACATCCTTTGCAGTCTCGGTGAATGTGACTGTTGTCTGTTTGTTGTTCATCTGTTCGCCATCATTATACGTGTAGCCAACGAGAGTACCATTTACTGAGAACGGATCTGCCGGAACGAACGGCTCCTGATAGTTGAACCATGCTGTGAGCTTGAACGAAGGCTCGCTCTCGTCTGTGAACACGATTGTAGCATAGAGGTCACCACCTTCGTCAATACGTGCCTCAACCTTAGCCTTGAGGTTTACGTAAGTGTCGTAGAAGTTAGGAAGAGTTTTGATCTCTGGCTCTACAACGCCAGTGTATGTCACTTCGCCGTCAACTGTCTTCTTCTCCAGACCCTTCAGGAGTACGCCTGACATAGCGCCCTTCTCGGTGTCGATGTGCTCAATCTCGATACTCTGCGCACCGTCGCTCCACTCGCAAACCTTTGCCACTACGTTAGGATACTTAACGTTGCCAGCCTGACCGCCCTCGAATACAGAAACCACATCAGCTGTGAACTGCTCTGTAGCGGTGATTGTCGGTTTGTCGTCGCCACCGGTGCTGCCACCGCCGCTGCTTGTGCGTGTGCCTTCGAACACTACGTTTCTGTACTCCTTGGTTGTGTTAACCTGGAAGTATTTGAACGTGATGTAGATCTTCTCGTCGTCGATTACAGACTTGCCGAGAGCATCAGACAACTCGAAATAGTATTTTGTAGCTGCGCCGAGGTTGCCGCCTTCGTTAGAGAAGGTGAAGCTGTTGCCGCCTGCCCACTTATAGTTCTCAATTCCGGCGAATGTACACTTTCCGAAGTCGTCGTTGCCGAAGATTACGCTCTCGAACACAAGTGTGTACTTGCCGCCCTCGCCCTGGGTTACGGCTACGGTTGTTTCACAATCACTAAACTCGTTCAACTTAGAGTGGAATTTTCCTTTGTAATACTGCTGTGCAGACACACAAAGTGTAGTCATCAAAAGGACTAAAAGAGTAAAGATTTTCTTCATAAGCTTGTAATTTTAAAAGGTTTAATTAATTCTTGTTGTTATGGTGAGGTGGTGTGATGGTGATGAGATGGTGTGGTGGTGAGGTGGTGAGATTTGTCATTAAGCAGTAAACTAATGTCAACATCTCAACATTACAACATTACAACATCAACATCAACATCTCAACACCCCAACTTACTTGAGCTTATACATCATACCGAGCGTAGCGTACACGGGGTACATGGTCTGCTCGATGGTCTTGAACTCCTTGCGGAACACTCCCGACATACCCCACTGCACGTCGGCATAAGCGCCGAAGCGATGCGAGAAGTACCAGTCGGCACCGAAGTCGAAGCCGAAGTGCCAGTGGCGCATATCGCTTGAGAAGTCGTAGTCGCCACGCTCACCCTCGTTGTGTCCGAGTTCCACCTTCTGTCCGGTTGGGTCGCCCTCGCGCAGATAGCCATCGTAGGCGTAACCCGAGAAGTCGTTGTTGAGCGCGTAAGAGAAGTAAGGTCCGAACTTCAAGCGCACGGCATCCGACACGTTGAACGTAGCCTGCAGAGGCAGCGTTACGACGAGTTGTGATGTCTTCGTAACGACATTGCCGGTGAAGAGTCCGCTGAGCGACTCGCCGCCCTGACGCATCTCCATTGAGTAGCTCTTCACGCGAGCGTCGGTCTCCATCGCCTTTGTCTGGAAGTGGAAGCCTGCCATCATGCCCCACTTCTTGGTGAGAGGCTTGTAGGCATCGAGCGCGAGAGTGAAGCTGGGCCTCGGCTTATAGCTATCGAGACCACGTATAGAGGCAGGCATACCCATCGGCATTGTGCCACCGATGTTGTAGCCGAGACGTGCCTGATAGTTCAGATTGTCGAATATTCCGAATGCTGACGCACTGTGCGCGCCGAAGAGCAGCGCAAGGGCTGCAGCTATTATTGTTTTCTTCATTTTGCTTGTTTTCTTACTTCTTGTATGCAATGCTTACCTTGTCGATGAGCAGTGTGCTACCCACAGCGCCCTCGAAGGCTGCGCCCTCGATGCTTGAGGTGAATACGACCGCCATACTATAGCCCTTGTTGGCAAGGATGGCTGCATCGAGTTCGCGAGTATAGTTGAAGTCGACTGCGAACTCTTTCCATCCGCCCTCGGTCTTCACCACGTTGGGCACTCGTGCCAATGCTACTATCTGCGGCGAGGTGAGCACGTTGTCGCCCGTGAGATAGAACGCTTTGCCTTCGCTGTCGACGTTGCGGAACACTACGGCGTAGATGTCGCCTTGGTCGATGCGTCCTTCTACCACCTTGGCGTTCTTGTCCTTGAACGTTGCACCCGGTGTGTACTGGTAGTAGCCCGAGAGAGTCACGGGGCGGTAGTTGATCTGGTTGTACGATCCGTCGCCGAAGTGTGTAGCCATAAGCGGTTCCTTGGTAGCCGACTTCGAGTCGAACACACCGGTGAAGAGGTTGCCGGCAGCGATGCGCATGTTCACAATGACACCGAACGGTCCGGTGTCGCACGTCTCAAGCTTCACGGCAGCTCCGTCGTAGCCCTCAGCGAGAGGTGCTGTCGGATACTGGTCGGGCTTTGCAGAACCTCTGGCTATACTAAAACCAGGGTTGCCGGTCGCCCAGTTGTATCCATTCTCGTAGTCGCTCCACATGTAGAACTTTGAAGTAGCAGGGTCGAGCGAGTAGTTCTCGAAGTCGTAGTGTATGTATGCAAGCTTATCTTCTGGCTGATCAGGATTTTGGGTAGCCTCTTCAGCCTTGATAAACACACGATATGTACGACTGTACTGACCGTCTTCTGACGTTACGACGTATGTCACGGGACCGTTAGCGAAGTTCTGCGCCGAGCCACTTTCGGGAGTGACTGTCGCTCCAGGGGTTGTCTTGAAGTAGACCGGCAGTGCGGTAACATCACTGTTTGGGCGCAAGTCGGGGAAGATAAGGTCGGTCTTTGTCGATTCGATGCCCAATAGTTCGGCGTTTGACTGCTGAAAGAACACCTCGTCGGGGTTCTCTACCTGGATGCGTGCTTCAACGATATCGCACTCGTTGTTGGGTGCTTCGTCCTTAAAGCAAGATGTGAGCGTTGTGGCGAACGCCACGATAGCGATAAGTGAGAATGGTTTTACCATTAATATTCGTTTTTGTTTATTACTACCAAGCCCATATCTAACTGAATTCAAGAGGGCTATAGTCGGCACAAAGTTCGGTAAAAAAAGCGACAAGCGCAAGAAAATACTTGCTTTTTTAACAATGCGCCTTAAAAAATGGTAATTTCCCGAACCTTTTGACAACAACAAAACCCATTAACACCATTTGTTTGTAAAAGAATGAGTAACTTTGCAGTTCGAATTTTATCAGGTAACGAATAATTAATCAGAGACACTATGCTTGGACTACCCAAAGATCCGATGATGCTGCTGAGCGTCATCAACACGCACTTGCGCGACACTTACCCCTCTTTAGACGCTTTATGCGACGACCTTAACGTGGAAAAACAACAGATAATCAGTCAACTTGCAGCAATAGGATATGAATATAATGAAGAGCAGAACAAATTCTGGTAACAGCACTATAAGCATGAGTCAGCACTACCGCACACTGCTCTCCATCGGCATACCCATTATGATTGGTCAGATGGGCATGATTGTCCTTAGCTTTGCGGACACAATGATGGTGGGACACCACAGCACTACGGAGCTTGGTGCGGCATCGTTCGTGAACAACATCATCAACCTTGCCATCATCACGGGCACGGGCTTCTCCTACGGACTGACGCCAGTGGTGGGTGCGCTGTTTGGTCGTGGCGAGCAGGCTGAAGCAGGTCAGGCATTGCGCTGCTCACTGCTTACCAACACGCTGGCAGCGGTGGCTATGATGACGGTGCTCCTGGTGCTCTACTTCAACCTCGGCAATATCGGACAGCCCGTAGAACTCTTGGGCTATATGCGCCCCTACTACATGGTGCTGTTCGCGTCGCTGCCGTTCGTGATGCTGTTCAACGCCTTCAAGCAGTTCACCGATAGCATCACGCTGACGCGCACATCGATGTGGATTTTGCTCTCGGGCAACCTGCTGAACATCCTCGGCAACTACATCTTTATATATGGCAAGATGGGCGTACCGGAGATGGGCGTTGTGGGTGCCGGCGTGTCAACGCTGCTCTCGCGCATCATCATGGTGGTGATTTTCATCGTTGTCTTCATGCGCTCACGTCGCTTTACTGCGTACCGCGAGGGCTTCTTCAAGCTCGGTTGGTCGCGTCCGCTGCTGCGCCGCCTCAACTCGTTAGGCACCCCGATTGCGCTGGAGATGGGTATGGAGACAGCGTCGTTCTCGCTCTCCATCATCATGGTGGGCTGGCTCGGCACCATTGCCTTGGCATCGCACCAGGTGATGACAACCATCTCGCAGTTCACGTTCATGGTCTACTACGGACTTGGGGCTGCGGTGGCTGTACGCACAAGCTACTTCCACGGTCAGCGCGACGTGCAGAACGTGCGCCACACGGTGACGGCGGGTCTGCACCTGATGGTGATGCTCGAGGTGGTGCTTGGCGGCACCATCTTCCTGCTGCGCAACCACATAGGTGCGTGGTTCACCGACAGCACGGAGGTGTCGTCGACTGTGCTCACGCTGCTCCTGCCGTTCTTCATCTATCAGTTTGGCGACGGTATGCAGATCAACTACGCCAACGCGCTGCGCGGCATCGCCGATGTGAAGCCACTGATGCTCATTGCGTTCATTGCCTTCTTCGTCATCTCGCTGCCCGTGGGCTACCTCTGCGGCTTCGTGTTGGGCTACGGACTGATGGGCGTGTGGATGGCATTCCCGTTCGGACTGACATCGGCGGGCGTGATGATGTGGTGGAGGTTCAGAAGATACAAATAGGGGATGCAGCAGTTTCTGTTGCACAAATAGGGGGTGCGGTGGTCTCCACTGCACCAACCAAGCAAGAAGTGCACCAATAGCTTGGTTGGTGCAGCAGAGACTGCTGCACCCCCTAACAAAAAGCCTCGCAAGCGAAGAACTTGCGAGGCTTTTTAAATGGCGCTTCAAGATGGACTTGAACCAACGACCCCCTGATTAACAGTCAGGTGCTCTAACCAACTGAGCTATTGAAGCAATCCGATGTTTGCGCTTCAAGATGGACTTGAACCAACGACCCCCTGATTAACAGTCAGGTGCTCTAACCAACTGAGCTATTGAAGCATTTTCTTACGACAACTTGGCTTGTTGTCTGATTGCGGATGCAAAGGTAATAAGTTTTTCCGTAACACAAAAACTTTTCGGCACTTTTTTGTGTCTATTGCATTATTTTTTTATAAACGCTGACGTTTTAGGAGCGCAGATAGTAAGCAAAGGCGCAAAAACTCCACATTATTTATATGTATTTGACGTTAATGTTGTACTTTTGTAGTCTGAATAATAACGAACTCAAAAACATAAAGAAATGCGAAAAATCATAACTATCGCACTGATGCTCCTGCCTATGCTCGCCGTAGCGCAGAACAGCAGCGATCATAACTACCGCGTGGCGAAGAACTTGGACGTGTTCAATGCCGTGTATCGCAACCTCGATCTGCTATATGTCGACTCGCTGAACGCCGACGAGGTGGTGGGCGATGCCGTGAACCAGATGCTGCGCTCGCTCGACCCGTACACGGAGTACTATCCGGAGGACAAGGTGGGCGAATACAAGCAGATGCTCACGGGCAAGTATGCGGGCATCGGCTCGATTATCTCGTACAGCTTCACACGCAAGAACGTGGTTATAAACAAGCCGTACGAGGGTATGCCGGCTGCGGAAGCGGGTCTGCGCAAGGGCGACATCATACTCGCTATCGACGGCGAGTCGATGGAGGGAAAGATGACGGCGTACGTATCGGAGCGTCTGCGTGGCGACGCGGGTACGACGATGGTGCTGAAGGTGAAGCGTCCGGCTACGGGCAAGACGCTGACACTGAAGGTGCAGCGACGCGCCATACAGATGCCATATCTGACGTACTACGGTCTGCAGCCGGACAGCATAGGGTACATCAGCTACAACCAGTTCCTCGAGAACTCGGCGAAGGACGTGCGCCGCGCGTTCATCGAGATGCGCTCGAAGGGTATGCGCAGTCTGGTGCTCGACCTCCGCTCCAACGGTGGCGGTTCGGTGCAGGAGGCTCTGCAGATTCTGAACATGTTTGTGCCGAAGGGCAAGCAGCTGTTGGAGATGCGTGGTAAGGTGAAGAGCTCGAACAAGACGTTCTACACAACGATGGAGCCGATTGACACGGTGATGCCTATCGTGGTGCTCGTGAACGAGGAGACGGCGAGCGCGAGCGAGATTACGTCGGGCGCGCTGCAGGACCTCGACCGCGCCGTGGTGATGGGCACACGCACATACGGCAAGGGCTTGGTGCAGGTGCCGAACGTGCCCCTACCCTACAACGGCAAGCTGAAGCTGACTACGGCGAAGTACTACATACCGTCGGGCCGTTGCATTCAGGCGCGCAAGTACAAGCATACGAACAAGGGGTATGCAAGCGAGCACGTGGCTGACTCGCTGACGCATGAGTTCCGCACGGCGGCGGGTCGCATCGTGCGCGACGGCGGCGGCATAAAGCCCGATATCGAGGTGCTCCCCGACTCGATGCCGAACATAGCCTACTATCTGCAGTTCGCCGACACTACCGACTTGCTGCTCAACTACGAGATTGAGTACATGGCGAAGCACCGCACGGTGGCTGCACCGTCGGAATTCGAACTGTCGGACAAGGACTACGAGGAGTTCTGTGCGTATGTCGTGAAGAGTGGTTTCGAGTACGACCAGGTGAGCGAGAAGTATCTGAAGGACTTGGAGAAGTTGGCACGCTTCGAGGGCTACTACGAGGATGCGAAGCCGGAGTTTGAGGCACTGAAGGCGAAGCTGAAGCACGACATCGCCAAGGATCTGGCTTATCCGTACAACAAGGAGCAGCTGAAGCAGATCATCGCCAACGACATCATGTCGGCTTACTACTTCGACCGTGGTGCGCTGGAGAACTCGCTGCGCTACGACAAGCAGTTCGCCAAGGCTGTGGAACTGCTGAAGAACCCCGAAGAGTATCGCAAGACGCTTGCTCCCACAAAGGAGTAACCGCGTTTCTTCCCACGGAATCGCGTCTTATTGAGAGGTTTATCTCACACAGAAATTCTTGACTGAGGGTGTTCTCCCACAGAATTCACGGAACTCACAGAACCATCTGCTGAAATATACTCACACAGAATTCACAGAACACACAGAACCTTCTGCTGAGATAAACTCACACAGAACTCACAGAACACACAGAACCTTCTGCTGAAATATACTCACACAGAACATTCTGCTGAAGTATACTCCCACAGAATTCACAGAACACACAGAACATTCTGCTGAGATAAACTCACACAGAACTCACGGAAAAGACGAGCTAAGACTTCTGTGAATTCCGTGAGTTCCGTGGAAAGAAAAAAAATAAACTCACACAGAATTCACAGAACTCACGGAAAAGACGAACTAAAACTTCTGTGAATTCCGTGGATTCCGTGGGAAAGAAATACAATAAAAAGATACTATTATGACAGAAAACGATTTGACATACAGAATTAGAGGTTCTATATTCAAAGTATACAAGCAATTAGGTCCAGGACTGCTTGAATCTGTCTATGAAGAAGCACTTGTTTACCAACTCAGCAAAGATGGTATGCAAGTAGCACGACAAACAAGCATACCTATATACTATGACGGAATAAAACTATCTACAAATCTTCGATTGGATATTATTGTTGAAGACAGTGTCATAATAGAAATAAAATCAGTGAAAGAAATCGAGACAGTACACCATAAGCAACTGCTTACCTATATGAAATTAGCAAGAAAACATTTAGGATTTCTCGTCAACTTCAATACTGACGATATTAATAGAAGTACATATCGAAAAATTTTAGGATAAAAACAGACAAAGAAGAATATGAATATAGGAAACATACAGTTTGGGGAACGACCGCTGTTCCTCGCACCAATGGAGGACGTGACCGACATCGGATTCCGACACCTCTGCAAGCGGTTCGGCGCATCGATGGTGTACACGGAGTTTGTGAGCGCAGAGGCACTCGTGCGCTCGGTGAACGCCACGCTACGCAAACTCACTATCAGCGACGAAGAGCGACCCGTGGGAATACAAATCTACGGACGCGACGTGGAGTCGATGGTGGAGGCTGCAAAGATTGTAGAGCAGGTGAAGCCCGACGTGATTGACATCAACTTCGGATGCCCCGTGAAGAAGGTGGCAGGCAAGGGCGCCGGCGCAGGAATGTTGCAGAACATACCGCTGCTATTAGACATCACGCGCGAAGTGGTGAAGGCGGTGAACACACCCGTCACGGTGAAGACACGCTTGGGCTGGAACCACGACCAGCTCGTCATCTGCGACCTGGCGGAGGCACTACAGGACTGCGGCATACAGGCACTCACCATACACGGCAGAACGCGCGCACAGATGTACACGGGCGACGCCGACTGGACGCTCATCGGCGAGGTGAAGCGCAACCCACGCATACACATCCCCATCATCGGCAACGGCGACATCTGCACACCTGAGCAGGCACGCGACGCGTTCGACCGCTACGGCGTGGATGCTGTGATGGTGGGCCGTGCCACGTTCGGCTGTCCGTGGATATTCCAGGAGATGCGCGACGTGCTCGACGGTCGTCCTGCCGACCCGACGCTCACCACAGACCGCAAGATTGACCTGCTGCTTGAGCAGCTGCGCATCAACGTGGAGCGCATCGATGAGTATCGCGGCATACTGCACACGCGCCGTCACATCGCTGCGTCGCCGGTGTTCAAGGGCATACCCGACTTCCGACAGACGCGCATCGCCATGCTGCGTGCCACAACGGTAGAGGAGCTGACGACTATTATGGAGCAGGCACGAGAGATGATTCACAAGACACAAGGCGTGTAGCCACGCTATAAGAACACAGAAAAGGGGCTCTGTACTGTCACGTACAGAGCCCCTTATGTTATACTTTCACGTCACGCATCGGTCGACGCAGATGTCTGCATCGGTCGACGCAGATGTCCGCATCGGTCGGCGCAGATGTCCGCAACGGTCGGCGCAGATGTCCGCAACGGTCGGCGCGGATGCTCCAGGGGGTGCAGTGGTCTCCACTGCACCAACAAAGCTGTCGGTGCACTTCTTACTTGGTCGGTGCACTTCTTACTTGGTTGGTGCACTTGAGACAAGTGCACCCCCTTAGTGCGCCTCCTTAGGCAAAGCCAAATGCGCGGTCGTAGTCCTCGCTCACGCCGAGTTTGCCGTTGATAAGGCTCACGAGCTCCACGGTGGCGAGGAAGCAGAGGCGGCCGTCCGACTTGCGGTGGATAGCGTGGTCGAAGATGTAGCGCAGACCCTCCTTGCGCACGCCGAGCTTCGAGACGAAGACATCGTCGCAGCGCAGCGGCGTCTTATACTGTAGGTTCATGCGCGCCACTACAGCGTCGACACCCTTCTCGTGAAGGCGCGCGAAACTCACGCCGAGCGACGTGAGATAGAGGTGGCGCGTGTGCTCGGTGTAGTGGAGATAGTTGGCATTGTTCACGATGCCCTGGATGTCGCACTCGTAGTCGCGAACCTCCATTTCTGTTTCAAAGATATAGTTCTGTTTCATAAATAGAATATTCCTTCGGGACCCTCGTTGCAGAGCAGGTCGAGAGCCGACATGTTGGGTTGGAAGCCCTGGCGCAGGGCATGAACTTGATAATACTCGCGCGGCGTGAACGCAGCGTCGGGCAGCGGATGCTTCGGGCGGATGGCGTCGCGGAAGTCGTCGGCACCCACCGCAGCGGCATCCATGTACTCGTCCGAGACGCTGATATTCGGACGCACGTCGAGCAGCTCGCAGAGCTTGGCGGTTATCTCCATGTTGAAGTCGAAGAGAAACTCCCAGCGGCGCTCGAAGAACGGACGCAGGTCGTCGGCGTAGTACATGAAGAACGGCGACTCGCCGTAGGCAGACACGATGGCGTTCCAATGGAGGTGGCGCCACTCGCCGTGGTCGGAGATGCGTATGTCGCGCATGGGACACTTGGCGCCGTCGTAGCGTTCGATGGGCACGGTGAGCGCCTGCACGCCGTTAGCCGTGGCTATCAGGCAGCGGTTGCGGTAGGTCTGCTTCGTGAAGTTGTCGCAACGCTCCACGACGACACGCTCGTAGCGGTGAAGCTTCTGCATCCACTGCACGGGCGGGAAGTAGGCGGAAGAGAGCAGGCAGGTAGCCGCACCCTCTTGCCCTTCGGCAGCGGTGTAGGGAGTGGGTTGCTCAATGTTTGTTGACATCTGTCTGAATGGTCGTGTTAGTGATTGGATATACAGCCCTACGATTCGCGTTTATTGCGCTTGCTCCAAAGCGAAAGCGCGCAGTTCACGGTTACGCCGGTAAGGATATTGAGCACGAGGAGATAGACGAGCACAGCCCAGTTGCTCTCGAAGCCGGACAGTTCGAAGCCGAACAGACTGGCGATGCCCATATACACCATGAGCGTGACGAAATAGAGAAAGAACTCGACGGTCATTCGCACAGCGACTTTGCTTACTGCCATAATAGTCGTGTATTATAGGGTTTAAATATGAGGAGGCAAAACTCGGAAAATGAGAAGTCGGACTATCTATAGGAGGGTATAGCATCCTGCTATACCCACGCAACCTGCCAACAACAAGGCAGAGTGGGTATGGCAGGATGCCATACCCTCCTAAAAGTTACTTGATATTGTCGACGAAGCGGAACAGACGGCTCCAGCGGATGCCGGCGGTGCCGGTATGGTCAGGGTCGCTCGACCACCAGATGAATATCGGCTTGCCCACGATGTGGTCTTCAGGCACGAAGCCCCAGTAGCGCGAGTCGGCAGAGTTGTGGCGGTTGTCGCCCTGCATCCAGTAGTAGTCCATGCGGAAGGTGTACTTGTTGGTCTGCTTGCCGTTGATGTATATCTTTCCGTTCTTCACCTGCAGGTCGTTGCCCTCGTAGACGCGTATCGGACGCTCGTAGACGGCGATATTGTCCATAGTGAGCGTGAGCGTAGCACCGCGTTTCGGAATCCAAATCGGTCCGTAGTTGTCGCGTGTCCAGCGCTTGTTGCCGTTGAGCGGATAGGTGCTCCATACGTCAGCCAGGTTGTCGGCATCGGTCACCGGTGTGACGCTCTCCACCACATCCTTGCGTGCACGCAGTGCCTTCACGGAAGCATTGGTGAGCGGCAGGTAGCCGTACATGTTGAGCGATGCGATGTCCTCGCTGGAGATGCCCAACTCGTCGATGAGTTCGAGCGGCAGCTGCGCACGCAGCTTCACGTGGTAGCTGTACTGCACGTTGTCGGGCTCCTTGTTAGGCTTGCCGTCGAGGTAGATGATGCGGTTCTTTATCTGCAGAGTCTGACCGGGCAGACCCACGCAGCGCTTCACGTAGTTCTCGCGGCGGTCGACGGGGCGTGTCTTTATAGTGCCGAACTCAGAGGGGTTCTGGTCGATAAGCTTGCGGCCTGCGGCGTAGAGCTTCGCGAAGAAGTCGTACTGCTGCTGCTTTGTGGCGAAATAGGGTATCTCGCCGTTGTGCTTCTCAGCCCACTCCTGCTCGCCGGCTCCGTAGGCGATGGCGTAGAAGTCGCGGCCCCAGTACTTGGGCGCGGTGAGCACGGTGTCGCCAGCCGGGTAGTTGAACACTACGATGTCGTTGAGCTGCACCTTGCCCAGTCCCTTAGCGCGCTCGTAGCCCCACTGCGGCCACTCGATGTACGAGTCGCAGTCGACAACGGGCAGTGTGTGCTGCGTCAGCGGCAGCGTGAGCGGGGTCTGCGGCTTGCGCGGGCCGTAGCTCACCTTCGACACGAAGAGGTAATCACCCACAAGCAGCGACTTCTCAAGCGACGAAGACGGGATGACGTAGTTCTGGAAGAAGTAGATGTTGATGAAGTAAACGGCTACAAGGGCGAACACAAGAGCGTCAACCCACGGCATGATGGCTGCCGTGACGCGGTTCTCTGAGTCGCGCCACCACTGCCAGTTGATCTTCTTGGTGATATACACATCGAATATGAACGGCAGGACAAGGAGTCCCCACCAGCTCTTCACCCAATAGAGGAAGAGCAGATATGCCACAACAGCGGCAATACACTTAGCCCACTGCACCTTCGGGTTGAGGGCTTTCTTTTCTTTTTCGGTCATTGTATTGAATGGTTAGGAGCTAAGCTCCGATTAGTATTCTTTAGGAGGGTATGGCATCCTGCCATACCCACGCAGCCTTATGCTAAAGGATGTAAGGGTGCGGAAGCAAATCAGTGGGTATGGCAGGGATGCCATACCCTCTCCTATGTTAGAACTTGAACAGATCCTTCGTAGTGAGCAGTCCCTCGTGCTCCTTGGTGTATTCGGCAGCGAGCACCGCACCGAGTGCGAATCCCTTGCGCGAGTGGGCATCGTGGGTGATTGTTATCGAATCGGCATCCGAGTCGTAGCAGATGGTGTGGATGCCCGGCACCTCGTCGCGGCGGATGCTCTCGATGGGGAGCTGGTCGGGCGCAGCATCGTTGGTGCCCTCCACCGTGCCGTCGGCAAGGTGCTGCTCGCCCTTCACCCAAGAGGTCTTGCGGTCGAGGTCGGCGATAATCTCTTCGGCGAGGGTGATGGCAGTGCCCGACGGAGCATCGAGCTTATGCACGTGGTGGGTCTCGCTCATGCGTACGTCGTACTGGCAGAACTGGTTCATTATCTTAGCCAGATAGCGGTTTACGGCTGAGAAGATAGCCACGCCAATAGAGAAGTTGGAAGCCCAGAAGAGAGTCTTGCCCTCCTCGGTGCAGGCGCGGCGCACATCGTCGCCGTGGTCCTTCATCCAACCCGTAGAGCCACTTACCACCTTCACGCCTGCTTTCCAGGCACGCAGATAGTTGGAGTAGGCAGCTGTTGGCGACGTGAACTCTATAGCTACGTCGGCAGAAGCAAAGGCTGCCGACTCAAAGTCGTCCTGGTTATCTACATCTATGATACTCACAATATTGTGGCCACGCTCCTTGCAGATTGACTCTATCATGTGTCCCATCTTGCCGTAGCCTATAAGTGCTATATTCATTGTCGTTACGTTTACGATTGTAATTATGCAAAGTTACAGAAAAAGATGGAGTAACCGCAATGTATGACTAAATTTTAGGGTTTTATAATAGAAAAAGCGTTGCTATAGTAATACTACAACAACGCTGCTACTCTTCTATAGACTGTGACTTGCACCGAACTCCTTCGACACATAGTTGTATATTCCTGCACAGCAGTCGGCTGAAAACGCCGTCGCACTCTCGATAAGCTTCGACCACTCCGCTTCTGTAAGACCGCGCTCGATGTCAGCACGGCGGATGTCGTAGCGAAGCATAGCGCAGATGAGTCCGGCGTTGAAATTGTCGCCGGCGCCAATAGTGCTCACGGTAGGTGTCTCGGGCATGGCGTACTCCTTGCGGAAACCACCATCGGAGAACACCGTCACGGGACGAGGGCCGTCGGTGTAGACGAGTCGAGGACAGTAGAAGGAGGTCTCGGCACGGTAGACACGCTCGGCGGAATCCTTCTTGTAAAGCACCTCAAAATCGTCGCGAGAGCCACGCACGATATCGGCGAACTCGAGGTTCTCAATGAGGTTGGGGGTCACCTTCATCACATCGCCACGATGCGACGGACGGAAGTTGACATCGTAATATATTATTGCGCCACAATCGCGGGCACGCTCAAGCAACGCTATGACCCGCGCACGAGTGGCAGGACTAACGGCGTAAAACGAACCAAAGAGCACAATATCATCCGGATTGATATCGGGCAATGGTATATCGACGGGGTCGGCATTGGGGTCGCGATAGAATGTGTAATTGGCGTTGTTGTCGCTATCGAGGAAAGCCAACGACACGGGCGACTTCCAACCCTTACGTTCTAACACATAATCGGTGCAGACATTGTTCGACGAGAGAAACGAGCGAACAAGAGCACCCACATGGTCATCGCCAGTCTCGGTGACAAAGAACGCATCGGCTCCCACACGACCAAGCGACACAATGGCGTTGAACGTTGAACCGCCTGGCACAGCTTCTACAGGTTTGTTGTCTTTGAAAATAATGTCGAGAAGGGTCTCGCCTATTCCTATTACTTTGCGCATATTATTGTCTCTAAATATGATATATGGAGTTGCTTACACTAACATAAACAACAAAGATGCATTAACTACAACTACGTAGACTAATCCCAGTTGTCGAAATAGATACGCTCTGGCGAACGCATCTCTTCATTTGAGCCATCGTTCATGTATCTATTCTTAAAGTCCACATTCGTGGCATCCTGTTCATTGATGACATTGACCGACGAAGTAGGGTCGGAACCAGCCAATATTGGCAAAGCCCCTATTTCAATGAAATTTGTTGTTGGGGTTAGATATTTCTTATTCACAGATTTGATAGGTTTTAATGATTGTGCGAAACAAACATCTAAATAAAAAGCCTGCTAACCTTGCGGTCAACAGGCTTAATATTAAGATAAAGCGATTTGCATCGATTATTCAGCCTTCGGCTCCTCTGCCTGAACAGCCTCTGTAGCAGGTGCCTCAGTTGCCTCAGCAGTTGACTTGCGGCTACGGCGTGTCTTCTTAGCAGCCTTAGCAGTCTTAGCCATGTTCTCGTCAAAGTCTACGAGCTCGATGAATGCGATCTGAGCAGCGTCACCCTTACGTGTGCCGAGCTTGATAACGCGTGTGTAGCCACCAGGACGGTCGCCTACCTTCTCAGCAACAGTGCTGAAAAGCTCCTTAAGAGCGTACTTGTTCTGGAGGTAGCTGAATACTACACGACGAGAGTTTGTGCTGTCGTCCTTGCTGCGTGTGATCAGCGGCTCTACATACATCTTCAAAGCCTTAGCCTTTGCGAGGGTCGTAGTGATTCTTTTGTGCATAATCAGCGAGATAGCCATGTTTGCGAGCATAGCGCTACGGTGAGATGCAGTACGACCTAAGTGGTTGAATTTCTTATTGTGTCTCATTTTGTTTTATTCTTTATCTAATTTGTATTGAGAAATGTCGGTTCCAAACGACAGATTCAGACTCAAGAGCAAATCATCAAGCTCAGAGAGCGATTTCTTACCGAAGTTGCGGAACTTAAGGAGGTCTGTCTTGTTGTACTGTACGAGGTCGCCGAGAGTTTCAACATCTGCAGCCTTCAAGCAGTTAAGCGCACGAACAGAGAGATTCATATCGGTGAGCTTGGTCTTGAGGAGCTGGCGCATGTGGAGAACTTCCTCGTCGAACTCCTGATTGCTTTCGTGCTCAGGGCTCTCGAGAGTTATCTTCTCGTCGCTGAAGAGCATGAAGTGCTGAATCAGTATCTTAGCAGCTTCCTTGAGTGCGTCCTTCGGGTGAATAGAACCGTCCGTTGTGACTTCGAGCACGAGCTTATCATAGTCGGTCTTCTGCTCAACACGATAAGGCTCTACTGCGTACTTCACGTTACGGATTGGGGTGTAGATAGAATCGATTGGAATTACGTTGACATCAGTGCAGAACGCTCTGTTCTCATCGGCTGTGACATAGCCACGACCCTTGTTGATAGTAAGATCTATCTGCATTGAAGCTTTGACATCTAAATGACAAATCACCAAATCAGGGTTTAACACTTCAAATCCAGTCAGATACTTGCCTATATCACCAGCCTTGAACTCTGTCGAATTCTCAACGGTAATACTAACTTTTTCGTTCTCGAATTCTTCTACTACTTGCTTGAATCTTACTTGCTTCAAATTCAAGATAATGTTAGTTACATCCTCCTTTACGCCGGGTACAGATGAGAACTCATGCTCAACACCACCAATCTTGATGGTGTTGATTGCGTAGCCCTCAAGCGACGAAAGAAGAATGCGGCGCAGGGAGTTACCAATGGTAACACCGAATCCTGGCTCCAACGGACGGAATTCGAACTTGCCGAACTTGTCGTTGGAATCCAACATTACAACTTTGTCAGGTTTTTGAAATGCTAATATCGCCATTAATTTAATGATTATTTAGAGTACAACTCAACGATTAACTGTTCCTTAATGTTCTCTGGAATGTCAGCACGCTCCGGCTTGTGGAGGAACTTACCACTCTTTGTGGTCTGATCCCACTCAATCCATGGGAACTTGCTGTGGTTGTAACCAGCGAGAGCAGCCTCGATTACCTCGAGAGACTTAGACTTCTCGCGAACACCTACAACCATGCCTGCCTTTACTGAGAATGAAGGAATGTTCACTACCTTGCCGTCAACTGTGATGTGCTTGTGGCTAACAAGCTGACGAGCAGCAGCACGTGTCGGAGCAATACCCAAACGGAATACTACGTTGTCAAGACGGCTTTCGAGATTCTGGAGCAATACCTCACCAGTAATACCAGCTGCCTTAGCTGCCTTCTCGAACATGTTACGGAACTGGCGCTCGAGTACACCATATGTGTACTTAGCCTTTTGCTTCTCTGCCAACATGACAGCGTACTCAGACTGCTTTCTGCGACGATTGTTGCCATGCTGTCCAGGAGGGAAGTTTCTCTTGGACAAAACTTTGTCAGCACCGAAGATGGGTTCACCAAAACGGCGTGCAATTTTAGATTTCGGACCTGTATATCTTGCCATAATAAATTATATACTTTATTGTTGTTTGTATCTTTATTGTATGCAGGTTTCAAAAAAAAAGAAACCTGCAAAGGGAATGTTAGACCTTACGACGCTTCGGAGGACGGCAGCCATTGTGAGGAAGCGGAGTAACATCTACAATCTCCATAACCTCGATACCGCAGCTGTGTACGCCACGGATTGCTGACTCACGACCATTACCCGGACCCTTAACGTAAGCCTTAACCTTACGCAGACCAAGGTCGAATGCTACCTTGCCGCAGTCCTCTGCTGCCATCTGAGCTGCGTACGGTGTGTTCTTCTTAGAACCACGGAAGCCCATCTTACCTGCAGATGACCATGAAATTACCTGTCCCTCGCTATTTGCTAAAGATACAATGATGTTGTTGAACGAACTGTGAACGTGAAGCTGTCCGATAGCGTCAACCTTTACATTTCTTTTCTTAGTTGTTGCTGTTTTCTTTGCCATAATTGTTTTTAGTTAAAAGTTAAAAGTTAAAAGTCTGCCGACCAATCGCTGGCCTGCCTGGACTTTGCTTTCAACTAAATTTTACTTTGTAGCCTTCTTCTTATTAGCAACAGTCTTCTTCTTTCCCTTACGAGTACGGGCATTGTTCTTTGTGCTCTGACCGCGAACAGGAAGACCGTTACGATGACGAACTCCACGATAGCAACCAATATCCATCAGTCGCTTGATATTCATCTGGATCTCTGAACGGAGATCACCTTCAACCTTGAATTCAGCGCCGATAATTTCACGGATCTTGGCAGCCTGGTCGTCGTTCCAATCGCAAACCTTCAGGTCGCGGCTAACGCCGGCTTTGTCCAATATCTTTGCTGAACTACTTCGACCGATACCATAGATATAGGTCAATGCGATTTCGCCACGCTTGTTCTGGGGCAAATCTACTCCAACAATTCTTATTGCCATTTGTTAAAAATAAAAATTTAATTGATTAATTTAATTAATTCTTTTAGTGAGAAGCAGGACCCGACTTTCTCAAGTTCATGCCCTACAACCCTGCGCCATGATTAACCCTGACGCATCTTGAACTTAGGGTTCTTCTTGTTGATAACGAACAGACGACCTTTACGACGTACGATCTTGCAGTCGGGTGTACGTTTCTTTAATGATGCTCTTGTTTTCATATCTTTAAATTGTTACTTGTATCTGAAAACGATTCTGCCCTTAGTCAAGTCGTACGGACTCATCTCGACTTTTACCTTGTCGCCGGGCAGGATTTTGATGTAATGCATTCGCATCTTACCTGAAATGTGAGCAATAATCTGCACGCCATTCTCAAGTTCGACTCTAAACATTGCATTTGACAGTGACTCCACGATTGTGCCGTCTTGCTCTATAGCGGATTGTTTTGCCATAAATTGTTATATTCTGTTTTAGAATTCGACTTCCCTCTTACAAATTACCTTATTACATAGTAACTCAAAACTACTGAGGATTTTCAATTAAATCAAACGTAGACAGTATCTCAGCCTTACCACGTCTTACTACGATGGTATGCTCGAAATGCGCCGCTGGCTTTCCGTCGCGAGTAACAATACCCCAACGGTCAGGCAGAAGCCCTATTCTTCTGTCGCCCATAGTAATCATAGGTTCAATAGCGATACACATACCTTCTTTCAGCATCACTCCGTTTCCACGCCTACCATAATTTGGAACTTGTGGATCCTCATGCATCTCACGACCTATACCATGTCCAGTGAGTTCCCTCACTACTCCATAGCCGTGGGCTTCACAAAAAGATTGGATTGCATCACCAATATCACCGACATGATTTCCTGCAACTGCCATTTCTATGCCTTTATATAAGGATTGTCGTGTCACTGTCAGTAAATCTCTGACATCTTGACGGACGTTTCCGACACAAAAGGTGTAAGCACTATCTCCATTGTAACCAGCAAGAAGTGTGCCACAATCTACAGAAATGATATCTCCGTCGTGTAAAATTGTTTTTTCATCGGGTATTCCATGAACAACAACGTTGTTGACAGAGGTGCAAATACTTGCGGGAAACGGCCCTCCAAAAGGATTGGGAAAGTTTTTGAAAGTAGGAACGGCTCCGTGGTCACGGATAAATTCCTCCGCTATCCTATCCAGTTGGAGGGTCGTCACGCCTGGTTTAATATGTTTGGCTAATTCTGCAAGCGTTTCACCAACTAAATGGTTTGCCTTGCGCATCAGCTCAATTTCATCTTCTGTCTTTAGAAATATTTTCATTTCTTAAGAGGAAAATCAATACGCAGAAACAGCACCGTTACGTGTACGTCCTGAGTTGAGCAGTCCATCGTAGTGACGCATCAACATGTGGCTCTCAATCTGCTGGAGTGTGTCGATAACAACACCTACAAGAATGAGAAGTGATGTTCCACCGAAGAACTGAGAGAAAGCCTGCTGAACATTGAGCAGTCCTGCGAGTGCAGGCATTACAGCAATGAAAGCAATGAAGAACGAGCCAGGGAATGTGAGTCGTGACATGATTGTCTCGATGTATTCTGCTGTGTCCTTACCTGGCTTGATGCCAGGAATAAAGCCATTATTGCGTTTCATGTCCTCAGCCATCTGTGTTGGATTGAGTGTGATCGCCGTATAGAAGTATGTGAATGCGACAATCAGCGTAACATAGATGACGTTGTAGAGAAGACTGCGGTTGTCCATGAGGGCTGTTGCCCAAGACGAGGCACCGTCGCTCTGGTAGCGTACGAAAGCCAATGGAATGAACATCAAAGCCTGAGCAAAGATGATAGGCATTACGTTGGCTGCGAACAATTTCAGAGGTATGTACTGGCGAGCGCCGCCATACTGCTTATTACCCACGAGACGCTTGGCGTACTGTACTGGGATTTTGCGGGTACCCTGAACCAGCATGATTGAAGCACAGATTACTGCGTACAGAACCAAGATCTCTATGATGAACATCACAAGTCCACCGCTTGAGATAGCTGTGAATCGTGAGCCCAGTTCCTGCACGAAAGCCTGTGGCAGACGTGCGATGATACCAATCATGATGATCATTGAGATACCATTTCCAACTCCCTTGTCAGTGATACGCTCACCAAGCCACAGTATAAACATACTGCCTGCTGCAAGGATAATCGTTGCAGGAATCATGAACATTGTCCATGAGATACCTGACGACAGGGCTGCTGCAGCCTGCGCCTTAAGGTTAAGCAGGTAAGAAGGAGCCTGGAACAAAAGGATGAACACTGTGAGTATTCGTGTGTACCAAGTTATCTTCTTACGTCCGCTTTCGCCTTCGCGCTGCATCTTCTGGAAGTAAGGCACTGCCACTGCCAAAAGCTGCATGACAATAGAAGCTGAGATGTATGGCATGATTCCAAGCGCAAAGATAGACGCATTGGAAAATGCACCACCAGAGAACATGTCGAGCAGTGACATAAGTCCGCCCGATGTCTGCGACTGAAGTTTGTCCAACATACCCGGATTGATGCCAGGAAGCACCACAAACGAGCCGAAACGGTAGATAGCCGTAAACAGCAGAGTAATGAGGAGTCGCTGACGCAAATCCTCAATTCTCCAACAGTTCTTTAGTGTCTCAATAAACTTTTTCATCTACTTTATTAGATAATAGTTGTGTTACCTCCGACAGCCTTGATTGCTTCTTCGGCTGTCTTAGAGAATGCATGAGCCTTAACCTCAAGCTTAGCTGTGAGCTCGCCATTGCCAAGAACCTTAACGAGTTCCTTGCCGTTGGTGAGGTGAGCAGCCTTCAGTTCCTCGATTCCGATTACTGTGAGGTTCTTTGCCTCAGCAAGCTTCTGGAGTGTAGAGAGGTTTACAGCGAAGTATTCCTTGTGGTTGATATTCTTGAAACCAGCCTTCGGTACGCGACGCTGCAACGGCATCTGTCCACCTTCGAAACCAATCTTTCTCTTGTAACCTGAACGTGCCTTAGCACCCTTGTGTCCACGTGTAGAAGTACCGCCAAGACCAGAACCTGGACCACGACCGATACGACGACGTGAATGTGTGGAACCTGCAGCAGGCTTTAAATTATTTAATTTCATAATTCGTTCTTTTAAGATTTAATTAATCAACTACAGTTACCAAGTGGTGAACCTTGCGAATCATTCCACGTGCACTAGGAGTATCCTCAACCTCAACAACCTGAGAGATCTTGCGGAGTCCAAGAGCCTGAAGTGTTGCCTTCTGATCCTTCGGATAACCGATTTTGCTCTTAATCTGCTTTACTTTTATTGTTGCCATTGTTTATCCTCCTTATCCGTTAAATACTCTATCCATGCTGATGCCGCGTACACCTGCGATAGTGTAAGCGTCACGAAGCTGTGACAAAGCCTCGATTGTTGCTTTCACAAGGTTGTGAGGGTTAGAAGAACCCTTTGACTTAGCGAGGATGTCTGTAACGCCTACGCTATCAAGTACGGCACGCATAGCACCACCGGCTACGAGACCAGTACCGGCAGCAGCCGGACGCATAAACACCTGAGCACCGCCGAAGCGAGCTTCAACCTCGTGAGGGATAGTGCCCTTAAGCACCGGAACCTTAACGAGGTTCTTCTTTGCAGCCTCTACGCCCTTAGCGATAGCTGCTGTAACTTCACCAGCCTTACCGAGACCGTAGCCGATAACGCCCTTGCCGTCACCAACAACAACGATGGCAGCGAATGTAAATGTACGACCACCCTTAGTAACCTTAGTTACACGGTTGATAGCCACGAGGCGGTCCTTCAAATCAACGTCATTAAAAACTTTTACTTTATTCATTGCCATAATCGTTTAGAATTTGAGACCACCGTTACGAGCTGCATCAGCGAGCTCCTTAACACGTCCGTGATAAAGATAACCATTACGGTCGAAAACTACAGCTGAAACACCAGCAGCGATTGCGTTGGCAGCTACGAGCTCACCAACCTTAGCAGCCTGCTCCTTCTTAGGCATCTTCTCGAGACCGAGTGAAGAAGCCGAAGCAAGTGTTGTTCCAGTCAAGTCGTTGATAACCTGTGCGTAAATCTGCTTGTTGCTACGGAAAACGCTAAGACGAGGGCGCTCTGCAGTACCGCTGATACGCTTACGAACTCTATATTTAATTTTAATTCGTCTTTCTACTTTCTTTGTTGTCATAATCCTAAAAAAATTAAGAATGTTACTTAGCTGAAGCTGTCTTACCAGACTTTCTGCGGATAACTTCGCCTTGGAACAAGATACCCTTGCCCTTGTAAGGCTCAGGCTTGCGGAAAGAACGAATTTTTGCACAAATGAGTCCGAGCAACTGCTTGTCGCAAGACTCCAAAGTGAGGATAGGGTTCTGGTTTCTCTCGCTCTTAGACTCTACCTTAACCTCTGCAGGAAGCTCGATAAAGATAGGGTGAGTATAACCGAGGGAGAACTCGATAAGGTTTCCCTGGTTTGAAACACGATAACCGACTCCGACAAGCTCGAGTACCTTCTTGTAGCCTTCGCTTACGCCAACAACCATGTTGTTAACGAGTGAACGGTAGAGACCGTGGAAAGCTGACTTCTGCTTGTAGTTAACAGGGCTATTCTCGTCTACCTCGAAAGTTACGTGACCGTCCTCAATCTTAACGATGATTGACGGGTCTACCTTCTGTGAGAGCTCGCCCTTAGGACCCTTAACATTTACTACTCCGTTGTTGAGTGTTACTGTAACACCTGCTGGGATACTAATTGGTAATTTACCTATTCTTGACATATTCAAATCCTCCAATTAATAAACATAGCAAAGAACCTCACCACCAATCTTCTGGGCAGAAGCTTCCTTGTCGGTCATTACGCCCTTAGAAGTAGAGAGGATTGCGATACCCAATCCGTTAATAACTCTCGGCATATCCTTGTATCCGACATACTTGCGGAGACCAGGAGTAGAAACACGCTTCAGCGATGTGATAGCGTTTGTTTTGGTTGCAGGGTCGTACTTCAAAGCAACTTTGATTGTACCCTGAGGACCGTCCTCTACGAACTTGTAATTGAGGATGTAGCCCTTCTCGAAGAGGATCTTTGTGATCTCTTTCTTCAAGTTAGACGCAGGAACCTCTACGACACGGTGATGAGCCATGATTGCGTTTCTGAGTCTTGTCAGAAAATCTGCTATTGGATCTGTCATTTTATATAAAAAGTTTAATTAATCGGGACTACCCCGACAATATTAAAGAAAAAAAATTACCAGCTTGCTTTCTTTACTCCAGGAATGAGACCCTGTGAAGCCATCTCGCGGAACTGGATACGAGAGAGACCGAACTGACGGATATATCCCTTTGGACGGCCTGTAATCTTGCAGCGGTTGTGCAGACGGATTGGGTTTGCATTCTTAGGAATAGCCTGCAACTTGCGGGCAGCTTCGTAAGCCTCAGAAGGATCCTCAGTTGTAGCGATTACCTTCTTCAGAGCAGCACGCTTCTCAGCATAGCGAGCAACGAGTTTGGCACGCTTTACCTCACGAGCCTTCATTGATTCTTTTGCCATATTGCTTAATCGTTTTTAGCGTTTTTAAATGGAAGACCGAATGCCTTGAGGAGAGCGTAGCCCTCTTCGTCGGTGTTGGCAGAGGTCACGAATGTGATATTCATACCCTGGATGCGGTCGATCTGGTCGATGTTGATTTCAGGGAAGATAATCTGCTCCTGAATACCCAGTGTATAGTTACCACGGCCGTCGAACTTGCTCTCGATGCCCTTGAAGTCGCGGATACGGGGAAGTGCGATACGAACGAGCTTCTCGAGGAACTCGTACATGCGCTCACGACGGAGAGTTACCATAACGCCGATAGGCATCTTCTTACGAAGCTTGAAGTTAGCGATATCCTTCTTAGAATATGTAGCTACTGCCTTCTGACCTGCGATAGTAGAAATCTCGTTGATTGCAACGTCGATAATCTTCTTGTCCTGAGTAGCGTCGCCCAGACCCTGGTTGATGACAATCTTCTTCAGAACTGGAATCTGCATTGACGAAGAGTAGTTGAACTGCTCCTTCAGTGCAGGAGCGATGCTCTCTGCATAGAATTTCTTTAACTGTGCTGTATCCATTACTTGATTTCCTCCCCTGACTTTTTAGCGATGCGTACTTTCTTACCATCCTCGGTAACCTTGATGCCTACGCGAGTAGCCTTGCCACTCTTCGGGTCAACAAGGCTGAGGTTAGAGATGTGAATCGGAGCTTCCTGCTTAACGATACCACCCTGAGGGTTCTTAGCAGAAGGCTTGGTGCTCTTTGAAACCATGTTCACACCTTCAACGAGTGCGCGGTTCTTCTCAACCAGCACTTTGAGCACCTTACCAGTCTTGCCCTTATCCTCACCGGCAAGGACAACGACTGTGTCATTTTTCTTAATATGTAACTTACCCATTACTTGTTTGCGTTTTTAAATATTAAAGAACCTCAGGTGCCAAAGAAACGACCTTCATATTCACTGCACGCAATTCACGAGCAACTGGGCCGAAGATACGGCTACCACGGAGCTCACCTGCGTTGTTGAGCAGTACACATGCGTTGTCGTCAAAGCGGATGTAAGAGCCGTCAGCACGACGGATTTCCTTCTTTGTGCGAACGATCAAAGCCTTAGATACCGCACCCTTCTTCAAATCACTTGATGGGATAACGTTCTTGACAGCAACGACAATAACGTCTCCTACGCTTGCGTAACGACGGCGTGTACCTCCGAGGACGCGAATGCAGAGAGCCTCGCGTGCGCCGCTGTTATCACATACTGTAAGTCTTGATTCTGCTTGTATCATATTTTACTTAGCTTTTTCTACGATTTGTACTAATCTCCATCTCTTTGTCTTGCTCAAAGGACGAGTCTCCATGATAAGCACTGTATCGCCTACATTAGCCTCGTTCTTCTCATCGTGAGCATGGTATTTCTTTGTCTTCTGAACGAACTTACCATAAATAGGGTGCATCTCCTTGAACTTAGCGGCGATAACAATGGTTTTATCCATCTTGTTGCTAATAACGACACCCTGTCTTGTTTTTCTTAAATTTCTTGTTTCCATCTGGACCATTGTTATTTGTTAAGTTCTCTCTGGCGGATTTCAGTATTGAGGCGTGCGATATCACGACGAACTGCCTTAATCTGTGATGGATTTTCAAGTGGAGTAACGGTGTGGTTGAGCTGCATCTGAGCAAGCTTCTCCTGGAGGTTCTCCTTAGTTTCTGCCAATGTCTTGGCATCCATTTCTCTTACTTCTTTGATCTTCATAAATTAAGCGTTTTTATCGTAGTCACGTCTTACAACAAACTTTGTCTTTACAGGCAGCTTCTGAGCAGCGAGGCGAAGTGCCTCCTTAGCGATATCGAAGCTTACACCTTCTACTTCAAAGAGGATACGACCCGGGGTAACTGGTGCTACCCATCCTGCGGGATCACCCTTACCCTTACCCATACGTACGTCAGCAGGCTTACGTGTGATTGGTTTATCCGGGAAAATACGAATCCAGACCTGACCCTGGCGCTGCATGTAACGGTTTACTGCAACACGGGCAGCCTCTATCTGGCGGCTGTCGATCCACTTCGGCTCAAGAGTCTTGATACCGAAAGAGCCAAACGCCAACTGTGTGCCTCTGTGGGCGTTGCCTTTATTGCCACGTCCGTCTTGAGGTCTTCTATATTTTACTCTTTTTGGCTGTAACATGATAATCTTCTACTTTTAACGGTTATTGTTTCTCTTACGATTACCACGGTTGCCACGGCCATTGTTAGAGCCACCATTCTGCTTCTCCTGAGAGAAGTTAGGTGTGAGGTCACGATCACCGTAAACCTCGCCACGGCAAATCCAAACCTTGATACCGAGAAGACCTACCTTAGTGAGGGCTTCTGCCTGGCAGTAATCGATGTCTGCACGGAATGTGTGCAACGGGGTACGACCTTCCTTGAACATCTCCTTGCGAGCCATTTCAGCGCCGTTAAGACGACCAGTAATCTGGATCTTCACGCCTTCAGCGCCAGCGCGCATTGTGTTCTGGATAGCCATCTTGATAGCGCGGCGGTAAGCAATCTTACCCTCTACCTGACGAGCGATGTTGTTACCAACGATGTTAGCATCGAGCTCAGGTTTCTTTACCTCGAAGATGTTAATCTGAACATCCTTCTTGTAGAGCTTCTTGAGCTCTTCCTTGAGCTTATCAACATCCTGACCACCCTTACCAATGACGATACCCGGACGAGCTGTGCAGATTGTGATAGTGATGAGTTTCAGTGTACGCTCGATAACGATGCGTGAAACGCTTGCCTTCTCAAGGCGCTTGTTGAGGTAAGTACGGATGTTCTTGTCCTCAACGAGGTTGTCACCGAAGCTCTTTCCACCGAACCAATTTGAATCCCATCCGCGGATGATACCGAGACGGTTGCTTATTGGATTAACTTTCTGTCCCATTCTACTTATTATTTTTCGTCATTAGTTTTGGAATCAACAAACAGTGTTACGTGATTGCTGCGCTTGCGGATGCGATATCCGCGGCCCTGCGGTGCAGGACGCATACGCTTCATTGTCACGCCTTCGTCAACGAACACCTTAGTGATGAAGAGTTCGCCATCCTCAGCCTTGCGGTCGTTTTTAGCTTCCCAGTTTGCAATAGCCGAACGCAACAGTTTCTCAACGTCAGCAGCAGCCTGCTTCTTAGAGAAGCGGAGTACGCCGAGTGCGCGGTTAACCTCCATACCACGAACCATGTCTACAACGTAGCGCATCTTGCGTGGTGAAGAAGGAACGCCGTTGAGCTTTGCGAAGTACAAGTTCTTACGGGCTTCTTTTCTTTTTTCAGCCGATATATGTTTTCTTGCTCCCATTATTTATTTCTTAATTTTAAATGGTTTAAACCCGCTTACTTTCTGTTACCAGAGTGACCACCGAAGCGACGAGTCGGAGAGAATTCACCGAGCTTGTGACCAACCATGTTCTCTGTGATGTAAACAGGGATAAATTTGTTTCCGTTATGAACTGCAACAGTGTGTCCCACGAAGTCAGGTGAGATCATTGATGCTCTGGCCCAAGTCTTGACAACAGTCTTCTTGCCACTCTCGTTCATGGCGAGAATTTTCTTCTCAAGCGACACGTTGATATATGGACCTTTTTTTAATGAACGACTCATAATTTACTCTTGTTTTATTTGTTAGCTCTTTCGATGATATACTTGTTAGACTGCTTCTTAGGTGCACGTGTCTTGAGACCCTTAGCATACAAGCCCTTGCGTGAACGTGGATGTCCACCAGACTGACGGCCTTCGCCACCACCCATTGGGTGATCAACAGGGTTCATAACTACACCACGGTTGTGTGGACGACGTCCCAACCAACGTGAGCGACCAGCCTTACCAGACTGCTCGAGAGCGTGGTCAGAGTTACCAACACTACCTACAGTTGCCTTACAAGCACTCAGAATCTTACGAGTCTCGCCTGAAGGGAGCTTAATTACACAATAACTGCCTTCACGAGAAGTGAGCTGAGCAAAATTACCAGCCGAACGAACGAGCAGAGCACCCTGGCCTGGACGCAACTCAATGTTGTGGATCACAGTACCAACGGGAATGTTTGCGAGCGGAAGAGCGTTACCAACCTCAGGAGCAGCCTCTGCGCCTGACATCAGCTTTGCGCCAACTTCCAGTCCGTTAGGAGCAATAATGTAACGTTTTTCACCATCTGCATAGAACAACAGAGCGATGCGAGCCGAGCGGTTCGGATCATACTCGATTGTCTTTACTACAGCTGGAACACCATCCTTCTCTCGCTTGAAGTCGATCAAACGATACTTCTTCTTGTGGCCGCCGCCCATGTAGCGGACAGTCATCTTACCGGTGTTGTTTCGACCACCAGTAGAACGCTTACCGAAAACGAGAGACTTCTCTGGCACGGATGCAGTAATCTCCTCGAACGTGCCAATAACCTTGTGTCTTTGTCCCGGAGTAACCGGTTTAAATTTACGTACTGCCATTTTTTATTTTAGATATTGCTGTAAAAATCAATTACATCGCCCTCCTTAAGAGTAACGATTGCTTTCTTGAACGAGTTCTTCTGTCCCTTCACGAGACCCTTGCGTGTGTAACGGCTCTGGCGCTTGCCAGCGTATACCATTGTGTTCACGTCAAGAACAGTAACGTTGTAGCGTGTCTCAATCTCCTTCTTGATCTGAAGTTTGTTTGCTTCCGGAAGCACGATGAAGCCATACTTTGTTTCTGCCTTCTTTGTGCGCTCCTGGCCCTTCACCTTGTATGTTTTAGCTACAGAAGACTTGTCTGTCAGTTTGGTCATCTTCTCAGTGACCAATGGTTTTACGATAAATGTCATGTCTGTTGCCTCCTATTATTTTGATAAGATTGATTCGATAGCCTTGAGCGAATTCTCAGTGATTACGAGCACCTCAGAATTGAGAACTTTGTATGCATTCACTGCTGTTGCTGTCATTACTTCAGCGCGCTGCAAGTTACGTGATGACAAAAATACGTTTTTATTTACTTCTGGCAAAAGAAGAAGGAGCTTTTTGCCCTCAACTTTAAGATTTTTAGTAATATTTACAAAATCTTTAGTCTTTGGAGCCTCCATTGTGAAGTCTTCGAGAACTACGATAGCGTTCTCCTGAGCCTTGTATGAAAGGGCTGACTTACGTGCGAGAGCCTTAACCTTCTTATTGAGCTTGAAGCTGTAGTTACGTGGCTTCGGACCGAAAACGCGACCACCACCTACGAGCACCGGTGAGTTGATATCACCACGGCGAGCACCGCCGCCGCCCTTCTGGCGTCCGAGCTTGCGTGTAGAACCGCTAACCTCGCTGCGCTCCTTCGACTTTGCTGTGCCCTGACGCTGGTTAGCGAGGTACTGCTTAACGTCGAGATAGAGTACGTGATCGTTAGGCTCGATTCCGAAGATTGCGTCGTTCAGCTGAACCTTTCTTCCGGTCTCCTGACCGTTGATATTTAATACGCTAACTTCCATTATTTCTTGATTAATACGGTTGAACCATTGCATCCGGCTACAGAACCCTTAACGAGAAGGAGGTTGTGCTCCGGAATTACCTTTAACACTTTGAGATTCTGGGTTGTAACGCGGTCGCCGCCCATCTGGCCGCCCATGCGCATTCCCTTGAATACCTTTGCTGGGTAAGAACAAGCACCGATAGAACCCGGCTTGCGTGCGCGGTCGTCCTGACCGTGTGTGCTCTGACCTACACCGCCGAATCCATGACGCTTAACAACACCCTGGAAACCTTTTCCCTTAGATGTGCCTACAATGTCAACAAACTCTGTGTCAGCGAAGAGCTCTACAGTGAGAACATCACCGAGGTTGTACTCCTCGTCAAACTTGAACTCGGCCAAGTGCTTCTTAGGTGTTGTACCAGCCTTCTTGAAGGTGCCCATCATAGGCTTTGTGGTGTTCTTTTCCTTAGCTTCACCATAGCCCAGCTGAACTGCCTTGTAGCCGTCTGTTTCAACGGTCTTAACCTGTGTTACAACACATGGACCAGCTTCGATAACAGTGCACGGTACGTTCTTACCGTCGGCACTGAAAACGGATGTCATTCCGATTTTTTTTCCAATTAATCCTGGCATTTCAAATGAATATTAAAAATGAAAATTACTATACTTTGATCTCTACTTCTACACCGCTCGGGAGTTCAAGCTTCATGAGCGCATCAACTGTCTTAGCTGTTGAGCTGTAGATGTCGATAAGACGCTTGAAGTCTGAGAGCTGGAACTGCTCACGTGATTTCTTGTTAACGAAAGTACTGCGGTTTACAGTGTAGATACGCTTGTGTGTAGGCAATGGAATAGGACCGCTAACGATAGCACCTGTGGCCTTAACTGCCTTCACGATCTTTTCAGCTGACTTGTCTACGAGCTTGTGGTCGTAGCTCTTCAGCTTGATACGAATTTTCTGACTCATAATTGTATTTAAAGTTTATAATGCAATTTAATGTGGCACGTTCAGCGTGATTATATTCTCAACTTGGAGTGCTGAACAGCCGAAAAAAGGAGGTGGGGTACGTCGCTTAAGAGTCATTCGCTAAGCGACGCCCCATGTCCCTTTAATATTTTTATCGTGAGAGAGGAGTCAGGAGAGAGGAGTCAGGAGTTAAGCCATTTGCTTGGTTTGCCAATCATTTGGCTTAACTTCTGTATTCTTCAATTCTGAATTCGTCTCGTTTAACGTGCTGATTACACGAGGTCTGCGCGACCCTTAACCTCCTCGAGCACTGCCTTAGCGATAGCACTTGAGAGTGGTGCGTGGTGATCGTACTCCATAGAGCTTGTTGCACGACCTGAAGTGATAGTACGGAGAGCTGTTACGTAACCGAACATCTCTGACAGAGGTACCTGAGCCTTTACGATGCGGGCACCAGAGCGAGCCTCTTCCATGCCTTCTACCTGACCACGGCGCTTGTTCAAGTCACCGATTACGTCACCCATGTTCTCCTCCGGAGTAACAACCTCTACCTTCATGATAGGCTCCATAAGAACCGGACCTGCCTTCGGGCAGCCGTTCTTGTAAGCGTTGAGGGCAGCGAGCTCGAATGACAACTGGTCAGAGTCAACCGGGTGGAACGAACCGTCGGTGAGGACAACCTTCAGACCAGTCATCGGATAGCCACCGAGGATACCATTCTTCATAGCGTTCTCGAAGCCCTTCTGTACTGACGGAATGAACTCCTTAGGAATGTTACCGCCCTTAACCTCGTTAACGAACTGCAAGTCGCCTTCCTTGTAATCCTCGTCCTTCGGGCCGATTGTTACGATAATGTCAGCGAACTTACCGCGACCACCTGACTGCTTCTTGTAAACCTCACGGAGAGTTGTCGGCTTGGTGATTGCCTCCTTGTAGTTAACCTGTGGCTTACCCTGGTTACATTCAACCTTGAACTCACGCTTCAGACGGTCGATAATGATGTCGAGGTGAAGCTCACCCATACCAGAGATAATGGTCTGACCACTCTGCTCGTCGGTACGTACGGTGAATGTCGGGTCCTCTTCAGCAAGCTTAGCGAGACCGTTGTCGAGCTTAGCGATGTCAGCCTGGCTCTTCGGCTCTACTGCGATAGAGATTACGGTATCAGGGAACGACATTGACTCGAGTACGATCGGGTGTGCCTCGTCGCAGAGTGTGTCACCTGTGCGGATATCCTTGAAGCCTACACCTGCGCCGATATCACCAGCGTCGATTGACTCCATTGGAATTTCCTTGTTTGAGTTCATCTGGAACAGACGGCTGATGCGCTCCTTCTTGCGTGAACGTGGGTTGTAAACGTAAGAACCTGCAACTACCTTACCTGAGTAAACGCGGAAGAATACCAGACGGCCCATGAACGGGTCGGTAGCGATCTTGAACGCGAGAGCTGATGTCGGCTCATCCTCAGACGGCTTGCGGTCTTCCTCTTCCTCTGTGTCAGGGTTTGTACCAACGATAGCTGCTGTATCGAGAGGTGAAGGAAGGAATGCGCAAACGTAGTCGAGAAGCGGCTGAACGCCCTTGTTCTTGTATGAAGAACCGAGAAGCATAGGAGTGAGCTCCATAGAGATTGTACCCTTGCGGATAGCTGCGATAAGCTCCTCTTCTGTGATCTCCTGGCCCTCGAGATACTTCTCCATGAGAGCGTCGTCAAAGTTGGCTGCGCTTTCAACCATCTTCTCGCGCCATTCGTTAGCCTCGTCAACGAGATCTGCAGGGATCTCCTCAACATCGTACTCAGCGCCCATAGTCTCGTCGTGCCAAAGGATAGCCTTCATCTTAAGAAGGTCTACAACACCCTTGAAGTTCTCCTCAGCTCCGATTGGAATCTGAATAGGACAAGGGTTAGCACCGAGGATGTCCTTCATCTGCTGTACTGTCTCGAAGAAGTCAGCACCTGAACGGTCCATCTTGTTTACGTAACCGATACGCGGTACGTTATATTTGTCTGCCTGGCGCCATACTGTCTCCGACTGCGGCTGTACACCGTCAGCTGCAGAGTATGTTGCAACTGCGCCGTCGAGTACACGGAGTGAACGCTCCACCTCAGCGGTAAAGTCAACGTGACCCGGGGTGTCAATCAAGTTAATCTTGTATGACTTACCAAGATAGTTCCAGTTACATGTTGTAGCAGCAGATGTGATAGTAATACCACGCTCCTGCTCCTGTGCCATCCAGTCCATGGTAGCAGCGCCGTCGTGAACCTCACCAATCTTATGAGTCTTACCTGTGTAGAACAGGATACGCTCAGAAGTAGTGGTCTTACCAGCGTCGATATGCGCCATGATACCGATGTTACGAGTCAAATGTAAATCGCGATTTGCCATTTTTCCTTTTACCTTATTATTATATTAGAATCTGAAGTGAGCGAATGCGCGGTTAGCCTCTGCCATGCGGTGCATATCTTCCTTACGCTTGTAAGCACCACCCTGGTTGTTGAAAGCGTCCATGATCTCGGCAGCGAGCTTGTCTGCCATGCTCTTACCGCCACGCTTGCGTGCGAAGAGGATAAGGTTCTTCATAGAGATGCTCTCCTTGCGCTCTGCGCGAATCTCTGTCGGCACCTGGAAAGTAGCCCCACCGATACGGCGGCTCTTTACCTCAACCTGCGGAGTGATGTTGTCGAGAGCCTGCTTCCAAATCTCGAGAGCTGACTTTTCCTCGTTCTGCATCTTTGCACCTACAGTTTCGAGTGCGTTGTAGAAGATTTCGTATGATGTATTCTTCTTACCATCATACATAAGGTGGTTTACAAACTTAGAGACCTTCTGGTCATTGAACTTCGGATCCGGAAGGATCACGCGCTTCTTTGGTTTTGCTTTTCTCATTTTGTTTGAAAAATTTCTGTCTGCATGGGGCTGTTTCTTACTGTTCTTCAACGTCCTCTCTTGGACATTTACTCAACCTGTCTATTAACAATTCTCCAGCAAAACGTTTTTAAAATTTGTTTCGTCCGACAATTTTCAGATTACTTCTTTGCCTTAGGACGCTTAGCACCGTACTTAGAACGACGCTGTGTGCGGTTAGCTACACCTGCTGTATCGAGTGTACCGCGAACGATGTGGTAACGTACACCTGGAAGGTCCTTTACACGACCACCGCGAACAAGCACGATTGAGTGCTCCTGAAGGTTGTGACCTTCTCCCGGGATGTAAGAGTTAACTTCCTTAGAGTTTGCGAGACGTACACGGGCAACTTTACGCATTGCCGAGTTAGGCTTCTTAGGTGTTGTTGTGTAAACGCGAACGCAAACACCACGACGCTGAGGGCATGAGTCCAAAGCCGGTGACTTGCTCTTGTCTACGAGCACCTTTCTGCCTTTTCTTACCAATTGTGAAATTGTAGGCATGATTTTAATTTTTTAATTTATATATTTTATTTTCAATTGTCGTGTTCATCAAACGGCTCTTTTACAAGCCGTTTTCGGGGTGCAAAGGTACTAACTTTTCTCGAAACTACCTAATATATAAAAACACAATCTCACTGCGGAATAAAAATTTTAATATACTACAGGTTATTTTAACAACTGTTTACATAAACTGTTGTGTTACTTCACTCCAAACACTAACCTCTTCTATAATCTGAACCACGAACTTATGCTATGCATTTTATGTGCTTTAACGACATTGGAGCATTGCGTTTTCCATCTGCGTCGACCGATGCGGACATCTGCGCCGACCGATGCGGATGTCTGCGCCGACCGATGCGGATGTCTGCGCCGACCGATGCGGATGTCTGCGCCGACCGGTGCGGATGTCTGCGCCGACCGGTGCGCAACGAAAAAGTGTGAGGTTCGCACTCAAAGAGTAGCGGTGTTTGACCACAAAAGGTGATAAAAAAAGGCGCAATTCCATCACTGGAACGCGCCTATGTGCATATTGGTTTGCCTAAGACTATATTTAAGACAGCCTATAAGCTAATCATTGCGTGATTAAGCCTCCGGGTTGTTGAACGGAGTAGCTGTACGTGGCTGCTGTGCCTCTGGCAGATTAATCTTGCCGAAGTTCTGCTCGTACTTCTGAATATTGTCGTTGAGAGCCATGAGGAGACGCTTTGCGTGCTCCGGAGCCATTACGACGCGGCTGCGTACCTGCGGCTGCTGCATACCTGGGAGCATACAAGTAAAGTCGAGGATAAAGTCGCTTGATGAGTGTGTGATGAGTGCGAGGTTAGCGTAAACGCCTACGCCGATTTCTGGCTTCAGTTCGATCTGAAGACCCTGGGGCTGCTGGTTCTTGTTCTCTTCCATTTTTGTTATTTTGTTTAAGTTATTAATTATGTGTTTTCCTTTTGTATCTGCAAAGATAATGCTTTCAGTTGGCTCGTGCAAATTATTTATTAGAAATATGCTTTTGTGCTTGCCAAATCTCTATGCTGTTAATGATGTTCTGCCACAGGATATAACAGCCAGGTCCTACTGCCGACAGGGGCGAGAGGTAGGTACAGGCTATCCATATGGCGAAGGCGGTGTTCTTCTGTCCGAGTCCTTGACCGGCGTTCACCGTCTCACCGAATTTGCTGCCTATAGCGCGTCCGCAAGCGAACTGAAAAACGCAGAGCAGGAGCGACCCGATGGCGATGAGCAGCATAAAGACGAGTGTGGTTTCGGCGTGGAAGATGTTCTTCATCGTAGTGCCGGAGACGATGAGCAACGAACATCCCCAGAGGTAGTATGAGAGGTCTTTCACACTGACGATACGCTGACAGAGACTCTTGGCGTGATGCTTCACAACGTAGGCGAGCAACATAGGCACCACGAGCACCGTGAACACCTTATATAATATAAGGGCGAAGGCGGCGAGGAAGTGCATCTCGCGTTCGCTGTCGAGGAGCGGGAAGCAGACCGGTATCATCAGTGCCGTTATGAAGTTGGAGAGGAAGGTGTAGGTGGTCATCTCTTCGAGGTTGCCTCCGAGCTTCTGCGTTACGACCGGAGCAGCCGATGCACACGGACTGATGATGCACGTGAGTAGTGCTTCTGCGAGGATGAGCAGGTTGCCGCTCAGCCCGAAAGCGAGCACGGCTGCCATCACCGCGCCTACGCAAAGCAGTTGGAACACGCCTACCCACCAGTGCCACGCTACGGGGCGTAGCTTACGAAAGTCGACCTTGCAGAACGTGACGAATAGCACGAGGAACATAAACATCGGAAGCATGGCATCGAACACGGGTGCGGCAGCTGTTGCAAAGCCATCGAGCTGGGGCACGAGCGCGAATATTATATACACCACGCAGCCGGTTCCGATTGCCACGGGCAGCGTCCAGTCTTTCAATAAGCGTATGAGTTGCATAGTCATTATGTTATATAAAGGCAAAAGTAGCTAAAATATATCAGATAGTAGCGATTGTTCGCATTAATTTAGTAATTTTGTACACATGAACGTAAAAATCGACAACTCATGGCGCGAGCATATTGGTGCGGAGTTTGAGAAGCCTTACTTCTCTGCGCTCACCGACTTTGTACGCCACGAATATACCACCACGACGTGCTATCCGCCCGGGTCGCTCATCTTCAACGCCTTCAACCTCTGTCCATTTGACCGTGTGAAGGTGGTGATAATAGGTCAAGACCCGTACCACGAGCCCGGTCAGGCGCAGGGATTGAGTTTCTCCGTACCCGAGGGTGTGCCTTTTCCACCGTCGCTACAAAACATCTTCAAGGAGATACAGCTCGACCTCGGCAAACCAATGCCGCCGACGGGCGACCTCACGCGCTGGGCAGAGCAGGGCGTGCTGTTGCTCAACGCCACGCTCACTGTGCGTGCGCATCAGGCAGCGAGCCATCAGCGTCATGGCTGGGAACAGTTCACTGATGCTGCGATACGTGCGCTGAACGCCGAACGCGAGAACCTGGTATTCATCCTTTGGGGTGGCTATGCTCGTTCTAAGGCGCAGCTCATCGACCGCTCGCGCCACCTCGTGCTCGAGTCGGTACATCCCTCACCGCTGTCTGCCAACCGTGGCGGGTGGTTCGGCAACCACCACTTCTCGCAGTGCAACGCCTATCTGCGCGAGCATGGCGAGCAGGAGATTGACTGGTAACACGCTCTGCTGAGATATTCTCCCACAGAATTCACGGAATTCACGGAAGAGGTTGCTGAAAGTATTCTCCCACAGATTTCACAGATCGACACAGATAGGTTCTTTCAGGGGGTGCACTTGTCTCAAGTGCACCAACAGAGCAAGAAGTGCAACAACAAACGGGTTGGTGCACTTGAGACAAGTGCACCCCCTGAAAGAACCTATCTGTGAAAATCTGTGCAATCTGTGGGAGAACATACAGCAAGGAGGTTCTGTGTATTCCGTGAATTCCGTGGGAGAACATACTGCAAGAAGAGTGCAATCTGTGGGAGAATATACAGTAAGAAGGTTCTGTGTATTCCGTGAATTCCGTGGGAGAACATACTGCAAGAAGAGTGCAATCCGTGGGAGAACAGACATAGCAAATAGAAATAATCATTAAGAAACAAAACAGAAATATGATACTCGACATTGAGAATATACTTGTCTCGTCTGACATCATCACCGAGCAGTTCTGCTGCGACCTCGATGCCTGCAAGGGCATCTGCTGCGTAGAGGGCGATGCCGGCGCACCCGTCACCCTCGAAGAGATTGGTGGCATTGAAGACGCGCTCGACACCGTATGGGGCGACATGTCGGCTCAGGCGCAAGCCGTGGTCGACAAGCAAGGTGTGGCGTACACCGACCGCGATGGCGACCTCGTGACAAGCATCGTGGGCGGCAAGGACTGCGTCTTTACGTGCTACGAGGGCGACTGCTGCCTATGTGCCTTGGAGCGTGCGCACCGCGCTGGCAAGACCTCGTTCATCAAGCCTATCTCCTGCGCCCTCTACCCCATCCGCGAGAAACGCTTCGCCAATGGTACCGTGGCACTCAACTACAACCGATGGGATGTGTGCAAGGACGCTGTGAAGAAGGGTCGCGAGCTGCAATTGCCCGTCTACAAGTTCCTCGAAGGCCCACTCACCCGACGTTTCGGCAAGGAGTGGTACGCTGCGCTTTGCGAGGTGGCTGAACATTTCGACGAGCTTTGCGAGTAACGCTGTCGCCCACCCTATCCACTGATAGCAATACGAAATATACAATTACATACAATTAATACTATACAAATAATCGCATAAATGTCAAAGAAACTAATTGCGTTTATTACCACCGTTGTGGTAATGCTTGCCGTTGCCTCACCAGCCACAGCACAGCGCATAAATGTAAAAACGAACGCATTGTATTGGCTTGCCATGTCTCCCAACCTTGGGGTTGAGTTCAGAATTAACCGCCACATGACGTTCAATCTCGAAGGTGTAGTCAACCGAGTTAGTGGCTTCAAGCCATATGGTGTCTCCAACCTCAGCACCAAGGGCTTCGCATTCGAACCCGAAGCACGCTACTGGTTCAGTGCTCGTCCGCAGGCGGGTCATTTCGTTGGTCTAACAGCCGTTGCTGCGAACTACGATTTACAGTTCAACGATAAACGTCACGACGGCGATCTCTTCGGTGGTGGTATCACCTATGGCTATAGCTTCGTACTTAGTCGCCACTGGAGCCTTGAGACTACGATTGGCGTTGGTGCCGTGTATCGCCAAGAGAAGTACTCACGTAACGAAGAGGAGCGTGCCGCTCTTGACAAGCCGAACGTAAGCACCGTCAACTTCGCACCAATCAAGGCTGCTGTCAGCTTTGTGTACATTATTAAATAGTAGGAGATGGAAACCATTATTAAATAAACAGATATGAAAAGCATTATATCACAATACATCACCCTACACATCAAACGGCTACTCATAGTGCTCGTTGCCGTTATCAGCTTCTCACTTGAAGCCGAGGCTCAGGGCGTGATACGTTTCACGGGTCGCGTGGTGTCTAAGCAAACCGGCGAACCGCTCATTGGCGTGAACATCACCGACATCAAACTACGCCGCGCTCTCGCCGTCACCGACGAGGACGGACGCTTCTCCATGAACACGCAGATTGGAGCACAGCTGCGCTTCTCTATGATTGGCGCAAAGCCCGAGATACTGAAGGTGAAGAACGACAAGTTCACAGAGGTGAAGCTCAACGAAGACGACATTACTCTCGGCGAGGTGGTAGTGAAGACAAAGCGCATCACCGACCGCATCATGCCCGAACCAACCGACATTGAGGTGAAGGGCAACTGGCTATACGTGCGCACTCGCGTGCGTGTGCCGAAGGAGATGTTCCGCAGCAACAGACGTCTCGTGGTGCAACCTATATTAAACAATGTGACGGACAAGCAGCTCACCCTCTTGCGTCCGATGGTGTACGACGGCAAAAAGTATAACATCACACAAGACCGACTCTACAACTACGACATTAAGAACAGCGACAATGGCGACCCACTCGCCAAGTACATAACGGTGAAGAGTCGCACGCTGCGCGAGAATGGTCGCGACAACGATATCCTCGGCTACACAGATTCTATATATGTCGAGAACCTGAAAGCCGACTACTCTTGCGACGTGTACATGGCTATAGAGGACTACACACACATACTCTACCGCGACACCACCATCATCGCTCGTGGCACGGTGAACCCTCTGCGATGGCTCGACTGCTCCATCATGGGCAGTACGCTTAACGACGAGGCCTACTACCCCACACCCGAGAAGCAGATGCGCAACAGCAACGGTAGCATCAACTTGAAGTTCCTCATCGGCAAGTCGACGCTGAACACCGAGGACCCGCAGAACCGCGCCGAGATAGAGAAGCTGCGCCGTCAGATCGATGCCATACGTGCCGACAAGGATGCGACGCTACTGTCGTTTGAGCTTGAGGGTATATCGTCGCCAGACGGTCGTCTCTCGCGCAACCAGACACTCGCACGCCAACGTATGGAGTTCGCTTTAGGACATATACGCAGCCAACTGCCCGACGACCTTCGCAACGACATGGAGTTCGGCACGAAGTCGTCAGTAGCTACATGGAGCGACGTGGTGACACTGCTGCGTCGCGACTCGCTCTTCAGCGAAGCTGATAAGGTGCAAGGCATCATCGACCGCTATGCCGACCCCAACGTACAGAGCAGACGTATGCGCCGCCTGCCGTTCTACAACAGTGTGCTCGAAGCACGCTATCTGCCTCAGCTGCGCCAGGTGAACTACACCATGAACTATGCTATATTCCGTCAACTCACGATTGACGAAATTCGCCAGCTATATGCCGACGATTATCATAAGCTCTCACGCTACGAGTTCTTCATGCTCTACCGCAACGAGTCTGACCCAAAGAAGCGCGAGACCATCCTGCGTCAGGCGTTGGAGATGTTTCCCTCATTCATGATTGCAGCCAACGACCTCGCTGCCCTGCTCATCGAGCGTGGCGAGCCCGACCCCGAGCTATTGGAGAAATTCGCAGGCGAGAAGGCTCCGGTGGCTGTCAACACCAACCACGCCATCGCGTTACTCAAAGACCAACAGTATAGCGAGGCAGACGAGATAATGAGCTACGTACCCAAGACCGACAATACACGTCTGCTACACGCCGTGAACGGTGCGTTCAACGGACGTTACGAGGACAACTACTCAGTCATTGCTGCTACGAGCAAGCGCAACAACCTGCTCATGCTGCTCGCCATGAAACGCAACAGCGAAGCACTGAAGCTTAGTCGCGAGTTGCCCGACGACGAAGCACTCACCCATTATCTGCGCGCCGTATGCCTCAACCGTGCTGAGGATGCTGTCGGAGCATACGATGAGCTGAAACGTGCTTTCGAGATGGATCCATCGCTGAAGAACATAGCGCACGTCGATGGTGATGTCAACGATTTATTGGTAGAAAAACACAATAAGGAGGGGCTACAATAATATGAATAATATGATACGAACGGCAATGATAGCACTCATTGCCACTGCTTATACCACAACAGCACACGCACAGATAGACGGCGGAGCTCTCGAATACATGCTTCAACGCCCACGTGTGGCAAAACAATGGCAGCACAAGAAACCATTCGACCATCTGTTCGTCGACGGAGGCATAGGAACGAGCGTCATGGGAGCGCGAAAGCCTGAGTTCGATTTGAGCGGAGGGTTCAACATCGGCGATTGGATTACACCTGAACATGGTGTACGCTTAAATATAAACACCGGCGAGTGGAGCACACAAGGAGTGAAGTCGAAGTACACCACCCTTGGACTCGACTATCTGCTCAACATCACTGCGATAGCACAGAGCGGACGCTACTACACGCCGAAACGTTTCGAGGTGTACGGCATAGCGGGCGCAGCTCTCGCCATAGCACACAACGCCGGACCAGCCGATTATGGCATCGACGTACACATCGGTCTGCGCGGACAACTCGCTTTGTCGCGCAATGTATATGCATACCTCGAACCGCGCTTCGGCTTGGTAGAGGATCAAATCTCGCAGGTGAACAACTGGCATGGATGGCGACCGTTCACAACCCTCACCATGGGCTTCGGCTATCGTCTCCCCGTTGTGCGCAAGCATTACGCCGCACCCGACAAGACCAAACACAGCTTCGCCGACGGCATCTTCGTGAGCGGACTGGTAGGTGCTACGTTCCTTTCTAATGCACACAACGCATCGTGGGGCGATTATGCAGGCGTTCGTCCTATGGCGAGTGTGGGCAAATGGTTCGACCCGTACAACGCAGTGCGCCTCTCACTAAGTGCCGTCACCATGCGTCCTACTGACCAAAAGCGCACTAAAGCACTCAGTTCGCAGGTGGAGTACATGCTCAATCTGAGCAATGTGCTCACCGGTGCTTATCCCGAACGCACCTTCTGGCTTAATCTGTTGGGAGGTGTCAGCTTCAACCGCTCCAACTGTCAGCCTTACGGACTGAAGAACAGCTGGGGTGTGAGCGGTGGTCTGCAAGCCAATGTGCGCATCTCGCGTGGCCTCTCCTTTGTCATCGAGCCGCGTGTAGACATCTACAACAAGCACTTCATACAACAGAATGGTCACTTCAAACCATACAACGTGATGCCGTCGCTGCTCACTGGCTTCGTCTATACTTATCACGACAGATACGCCATCGAGCGCCGTGCTAATGGCGACCGCGGCACAAAGAAGGTGTCTATCAGTATCGCAGGCGGTTTGGCATCTACGTCTACGAAGATGAAGCAGAGCGACTACTGGATGCCGACAGCGCGTCTGAGCTATACGCAGTGGTTGCGCTCGGCAAATGGTCTGCGCTTCAGCCTTGATGGCACAATGCGCCGTTATACTGCTGAGGGTCGCTACGCTAAGGCGGTGGCTGACTTCGACTGGCTTGCCGACCTCACCGCAATGAACTATGGCACAGAAAACCGCGCGTGGTTATCGCTGCGCTCAGTGGTGGGCTTTGCTATCGGCGCCGACTACGGAGCACATAAGGCATACTTCGCTCCTGACGTACACGCAGGTGGTCAGGCTCGCATCCGCCTCTCTTCTACCACGGGCTTGTTCGTAGAACCTACCATGGCTTATGAGCTGTCCGATCGTTTCAAGGGCAAGAACTGGGGACGCGTTACGCCGCGTGTGCTCGTTGGCATCGACTATGTGCTGAACCGCGAGAAGCACACAAGCGAACTGAACGAGGCTCCGGAGCAGAAGAACGTTGTGGACGTGAGTGGCGGAATGGGCTTCTACTCGGGCAACTTCGGCAAGGTGAGCGGAACGAACAAGCTGACTTACAACGTGCGTGCCGGATATGGTCGCTGGTTGAACGGTGTACATGGTGTGTATGGCAGCGTGAGCGAGACGTTCCTGAAGCGCGATACGGAGCACACTAACCACATCACCACCGTCGCCGCCGACTACATGATGAACATACGCAACGCTATCACCGGCGAACAGAACGACGACCGTCTCTTCCAACTTACCGGTTTGGCAGGTGTCCAGATGGGCATCAGCTCGGGCGAGGGTAGGAAGACGAAGGTGGTGCCTGGTGTGAACGTTGCTCTACAGGCAGGTTGGCGTTTAAGCCGCCACTTCGAGATATACGCTGAGCCGTCTGCCGTTGTGCATGGAAAGGGCATAGAAGACTCGAATAGTCCTGCTCACGGCGAGCTTAAGTTCAGCATCGGAACGAAGTTCCACTTCTAAGCGATATACCAAAAAGTGACGAGAGAAAATCATATTCTCTCGTCACTTTTTTTGTATCCATCCGTTGCAGAGACCAACAGAATATATGCTTGAGGTCGGCAGGCGGAATGCCAATGCCGCACTCTTCAATGGCAAGACACGGGCGGTTGAGTCGGCAGTTGGGTTGTCGAACATCACGCGCACCATCATCGTATTCCGTACGCCACCCGACCGGATTGCGTTCGCCGCCCAATCAGATTCCGTACGCCACCCGACCAGATTCCGTACGCCGCCCGACCAGATTCCGTATGCCGCCCGACCGGGCAGCGGACGGAACACACCCCTAAAGAGGCTATTGTAGAAGGCATTAATGCGGCATTAGAGTTTTCTAATCGAAAAAAAATATCGGCTGTTGGCGTGCGCCGTTCAATAATTATTCATATCTTTGCGACTGGTTATGACGCTTGCAAAAGCCATCAACCGTTTATCTACAAACTATTAAACGAACACCTTATGAAACAGAACAACTCTAAACGCAAAACACTCATCCCGAGCGGTGTATGGTGCATAACCACAGTAGTAGTACTCTTCGGCTATCTCGGCATGGTGATGGGTGTGCCGAACATGCTCAACACTATCATGCGCACAGCGCACGACCTGCTCCTCAACACTGTGTTCTACCTGATGAGTATCTGCGTGATAACCGGTGCCATAGGCAAGGTGTTCGTGGAGTTCGGCGTGGTCACGCTGCTCGAACGAACGCTGCGACCGCTGATGCGCCCGATATTCAACCTGCCGGGCGTGACATCGTTAGGTGCGGTTATGACTTTCCTTTCGGACAACCCGGCAATCATCTCGCTTGCGCACGACAAGCGCTTCGCAAGCTACTTCAAGAAATATCAGTTCATCTCGCTCACCAACTTCGGTACGGCGTTCGGTATGGGTCTGCTCGTCATCGTGTTCATGGCGAGTCAGGGCTACTATGCCGCACCGTTCATCGGTCTGCTCGGTGCGTGCTTCGGCTGCGTCTGCTCCACGCGACTGATGCAGCGCTTCGTGCTGAAAGCCTATCCGCAGTATGCTACGGAGGACGCGGTAGCGAAGGAGGAGATCGAGGAAGAGGATAAGGAGGAAAGCGAGAGCGAGGAGAAGACCGTGTTCATACGCCTGCTCAACGCCATGCTCGACGGCGGACGCAGCGGTGTGGAGGTGGGCATAGCCATCATTCCGGGCGTGCTCATCATCTCTACGTTCGTGATGATATTCACGTTCGGCGCAGCTGCCGACGGCTCATACACTGGTGCTGCCTACCAGGGTGTGGAGCTGCTGCCGTGGCTGGCTAACAAGATCGACTTCGTGTTCGAGTGGCTCTTCGGTTTCCACGACCCGCACCTCGTGGCATTCCCCATCACGGCACTCGGCGCAGTGGGCGCTGCCCTCAGCCTGATACCCAACTTCATAGCGCACGGCTGGATTGACGGCAACGCTATCGCCGTGTTCACCGCCATCGGCATGTGCTGGAGCGGCTTCCTCAGCACTCACACCGCCATGCTCGACTCGCTCGGCTATCGCGACCTCACCCCGAAGGCTATCCTCGCCCACTTCTGCGGCGGACTCGTGGCTGCCATCACCGCCCACTGGATGTTCTTCCTCTACTCGCTGGCGATGGGATAGGCAGCTATTATGCAGAAAGGATAAGATCCAAGACATAAACACAACATTATGGCAAACGAAGTGAAAAGATACCTGCACGACGGCATGGAACTGCCTTTTGAGGATTGGAGCAAGACGCTTCACTCCTTCAACGACTTGGCTTCGATCGTTCAGACTACTCATGATGCAGCACAATCGTCCGCAGTAAAAGCAATCAATCGTATGCAGACTATGCGCAACTGGCTCATTGGCTACTACATCGTTGAGTTTGAACAACACGGCAAGGATAGGGCTGAGTATGGAACGCAACTGCTGAAGAAGTTGGAGGAAAGGGTGGATAGGAAGGGACTGACACGTAATACATTCCAAAGTTCTCGCAACTTTTATCGTATGTATCCTCAGATGATTGAGAATTTTAAGAATAGAATTTGCACGACAGTGTCATGCAAATCTACAGAAGATATAATTTCATTACCATCCGAAGACACCTCAATGCGTACCGATATAATTTGCACAACAGCGTCATGCAAATTCGTAACTTCTGGAGAAACATTGGTTTCAAAGCTTTCATTCTCACATATCAATGAGATTATGAAGGTTGACGACCCTCTCGCCCGCTACTTCTATGAGCAGGAGTGCATCAAGTGTACTTGGTCGGTTCGTGAGCTTCGCCGTCAGATAAGCACAAATCTATATGTCAGGGCTGGCATCAGCACCAATCCCGAAAAATTGCTTTCGCTCCCTTCTGTTCAAGGCCACGATTCTGCAGAGTTGCAGATACGCCAGCCGTTCACGTTCGAGTTTCTTGGACTGAAGGCGCAGGAAGTTGTTGACGAGCATGACTTGGAGGATGCGCTTATCAGCCACCTTCAAGAGTTCATCCTCGAACTTGGCAAGGGCTTCTGCTTAGAGGCTCGCCAAAAGCGCATCATCATCGACGACGAGTATTACTATCCCGACCTTGTGTTCTACAACCGCATACTGCATTGCGGCGTAATCATAGAACTGAAGAACGAGGAGTTCTCCTACGAGAACTTCGGACAGCTCAACGCATACGTATCGCATTATCGCGAGAACGAGATGCAACCTGGCGACAACCCTCCAATCGGCATCCTACTCTGCACACGCAAGGGCAAAAAGATGGTGGAGTACGCGCTCGCCGGCATGGATAATAACCTCTTCGTTTCTACCTATATGCTTCAGCTGCCCGACAAGAAGACATTGGAGGAGTTTTTGCTGAAACAGTTGGAGGAAGAGCATTGAGTGGCATATAAATGACAATCCCCTCGCTCAGCATTGCCGAACGAGGGGATTGCTATATGTTATATGTTATTTGCAACGAACTATAAATGGCATCAGCGTCTGTGCGGTCCGCTCTTTATCAAGATTTCCTCAATAAGATGTTTCGTAAGGTCGCCCAAAGGTAGTTCGATAGTCACCTTGTTCGAGATTTTGAACGCAGGAGTGATGATAGGCACCGTCTCCATCTTGTGCTCAAAAGCATTGAAGCGGCGCTCAACACCGAGGTTAACGTAGAAGCTACGATTGCCAACGGTCATGTATCCGCCGTAACTGGTGGTCGGAACAAACGGGAATGCCGCCATGCTGAAGAACGGATTCGTGTTGTAATAGGTTCCGAAGGCGGTGAGCGCAAGGTTAGGGTTGAAGCTGTATGATAGTTGCCCCGACACGCCGTACTGCGTGAATACACGCCCGTAGTAGAGGTAACGATTGGCAGCCAGAGCACCTTGCACAGTCATGGCACCCAGACTGTACTGCACGCCGCCGCTTACCGACTGCACATCCATCAGTCCGATGTAGCTACGGTATGCGCCCGTGGCAGTCAGCCTCAAGTTCTTCGACACTTCCATCGATGCCGTCTCAGAACGGCTCGCATCGTAGCCATAAACAAGCGGCTGCGCTATTGCAAACGGCAGCGGCACAATCGGCATATTCGGCGTAGCAAAAAGTTCGGAGGACGATAGTGCCTTCATCATCAGAATATCCGAATAGGTCGGCGTTATCGGGTGCAGTTCAGCATTTGTAGCAAGCTGGTGAAGCTCCGTACTCGGAGTAAGCTGGTGAAGTTCCTCATTCGGCAACGGCATCTGCTGCCCCGACACTTCCTGCGCCGTTGCTCCCTGCCCTACTGCCAATAGGGACAATAAAAAAGCTATCAGTTTCCTCATATCGCTCTGTTATTATGTTAATAATGCTGGTAGATGGCTGATAGATTTGCCCTTACGGAGCCAAATCTATCAGCCTTTATACTGTTTATAATCTGAAAGTTACGACGATTCTGACAGATATGGTAGATTTTTTACAAACAAAACTTTTCTACTCCACTACTACCTCATCGAGGAAGAACCAGGCAGGATAGCCTACGCCGTAATGCCATGAGGGACAGAGACCGAGTGTCTTGACGACGACGCGGATGTAGCGGGCTTGGACGGGAGCAGCGAGAGTGACGGTGGCGGGAACGAACTTAACGCTTATATCGCGGTCTTCGGGGAACTCGTGTGTGCCGAGAAGACGGAAGTTCTTGGCATCGTCGCTGGCGTAGTAAGCTACGCTCTTCGGTTGCAGAATCCACTGTCCGAGCTGGTGGAGGAAGTCGGTGGTTATCTTGTTCACCTGCTTCTGCTCGCCCATGTCGAGCACGAAGTCGGCATCCTCACCCTGCCAGCCTACCCAACTCTCTACGAACGTGGTGCCACCGTAGAGTCCGTCGGTGAGCGCCTTGTCGGCTATAGGCTGATAGCGCTTTTGCGGCGGTATGTTCCATATTACATTCGCTCCGGCAGCCTTGTTCTTCGTGCCGTTAGGCAGGAAGCGCTGACGATATAGACGGCAGTAGTCCTCCACCTTGTTGTTGCGCTCGTTGAGCGTAGGCACGCCGTACTGGGCGCAGATAGAGCCGAACGTGTCGAGCGCCTGCTCCACGGCAGCCTTGTCGCCGCCGCTTTCGGTGCGCGCAATCTCCAGTTCGCTATAGCGCAGCGGCAATCGGGCTATGCGCACATGCGCCAGCATCGCCGAGTCGGCAGCCACCGCCTTTTCAGCCTCATCGAACAGTTCGTTGTAAGCCTTGCGGAGGTTGGCGTTGAGCATTCCGTTCTTGTGCGTAATGGGCGAGTCGTATATCCACAGCGGTGTGCCTGATGCGAGCAGCGCACCGGTAAGCATCTGCTGGTAGCGGTAGAGATAGGGAGCGGCAGCGCCGTAGTAGCCGCGCATGAAACGCTGCATGAGCGAGTCAGCATCGAGCTCCGGGTTCCACATCAACTTGCCGAGCATGTAGGCGCGAAGTTCGGCGAAGTCGGTGCCGAGCGTTCCGTTCACCTGCTCGAAGAGCATCGTGGCGTGGTTGCGCTTGAAGAGCTGTATGTTCTTCTTGAGAATATGGAAGTTGGGGAACGGTGCCACTACATTATCGAAGTTGATGCCGTAGTCCCATACGAAGATGTTATTGGAAATCTTCGCCCAGCCTTCGAGCGCCCGCACGAAGTCGCGTCCCGACTCGTTGTCGGTGAGCGGCACCTCGCGCTTGGTGTCGATGTCGCAGAGCATTATGTTCACGTTGGGCAGCGGCTTCACATGCTTCGGCGGATGCATGGTGAAGAGGTAGGCAAGCGTAGAGAACTGCTTGTCGGGGAAGCGCTCAGCCAGGCGGTTGAGGAAGCGCACGTAGCAGCCGGCAGGCGAACCCTCGTACTCGTTCACCTTGCGGCACTCTGGGCACTGGCAGTAGGTGTCGTTGCCGTCGTTCTGACTTACCGAAATCATGTTCTGATTGGGGTTAGCCTTGAATATAGAGTCGATGCGGTGGGCTACGATCTCGAAGATGTCGGGATTGGTGAGGCACCACTGGCTGTGGTTGCCGGGTCGGCGCTCGCCGTTGATGAACGAGTAGTATTCGGGGTGCGACTTGCCATAGACCGACGATGGCAGAAGGCGGTCGAACGTATGCACCCACATGTCGGCGGCGAACATCTCGCGGTGCTCCTGCAGGCGCATCCAGTCGCGGTAGGTGCTGTCGTTGTTAGAGTAGCTGAACGTCTGGCGGAAGCGGAACGCCGGACTCTCCGCCACGTGCATCTGCGGAATGCGCACGTCGGCAGACGGCGTGAGCGTGTAGAAGTCCTTAGCGAGATAGTCGACACCGAGCTGCTTCTCGAGTAGTGCCACAACGCCGTATATAGCACCCTTGCCGCCTGCCGTCTTTATGGCGAGTGTGCCGCGCGAGCAGTCGATTACGTATCCGTCGTCGGTGGCTTCGTTGGTCGACTCTCCAATCACAACGCAGTTCTTAGAGCGGCGACCATTGGAAACGATAGGCAGTTCGCCACCCGATGTTTCGCGCACGAAGCGCTGCAGCAGTTGCGCCGCCTTACGGTTCACGTCGTTCTCTTGAGCAAGTACGATGCGTGCCTGCGGTTTGCCCTTGCTCACGAGGCTTACCTGCGCCGACACCGCACACGGAGTCGCAAGGCACGCCACGAGAAGCATCTTTCTTAATGACTTAATCATATTGATGAATGTTGTAATAAATTGGTTTTAAAGTAGTGTACGTACAAAGTTATAAAAAGTTACGCAAAAACATTTGGTAGTTATCTATATTTGCACTACATTTGCAGCAGATAATCATAATTCTATCACAAAACAAAAATTATTGTAGCAAAAAAATGAACGAAATGACAAAGAATTTAGTTGCTTTTTTAACGTGATAGAATTATGACTAATATGCAGAACAACACTGACGAGAATTTTAACGAGGATTTCGAACGACTCATGAAGCAGTTCTTGAGCGAAGAGTACAAGGATGTCAAACTCGACGACATGCAGACTGAGGACGAAGAGGATCCTTTTCTGGAAGATGAAGATGTAGATGAATACGAAGCCGAGGACAACACTCCGACAGAGAAGGCTGACGACATCTGCACCGATAGTCCGTTACCTGGCGACGTCATAGAGCAGAACCAGAACGTAAGAGTAAAGGTGGAGATACTGCGCCCCATAGAAAATCCGCAGGAAGAGCTGCAGAAGCTGGTGGGCTGCGGCAACATCAAGAAGCGCATGGACGAACTGGTGGCGCTGACCGCCTACAACCGCATGCTGCACGAACAGTTTCCCGAACTGAAGCAGCACCGGGTTTCGCTGCACAGCCTATTCCTCGGCAACCCCGGTACGGGCAAGACCACGGTCTGCAAGATATTCGGGGCGCTGCTGCACGAGGCGGGAGCGCTCTCGAAGGGACACGTCGTGGTATGCGACCGCGGCACCTTCATCGGCACGCTCTGGGGCGACGAGGAAAGGGCGATGAAGCAAGTGGTGGAGATGGCGCAGGGCGGCGTCCTGATGATTGACGAGGCATACCTTCTGAACGGAAAGAACGAGAACGACCCCGGAAAGATCATTGTGCAACTGCTCATGAATCTGCTCGCCGACGAGAGTCAGCGCGACATCGCCGTGGTGCTCTGCGGATACAAGGAGCCGATGAACGAACTGCTCGAGACTAACCCAGGACTGCTGTCGCGCTTCCCCAACCGCTTCGAGTTTGCCGACTTCAGCGTCGACGAACTGCTTGAGATAACCAACCGCCGCATTGAGGAGTACAGCTACCGCTTCACCGTAAAGGCATGGCAAAAATACACCGATATGATAGCGCTCGCCTTCAGCGCCCGCGACACCGAGACGTGGGGCAACGCACGCTTCATAGCCAACCAGCTGGAGCGCATATACATTCAGCACGCCACACGATGCGTGAAGCAGCCGCCGAAGAATCACAACGACCTCCTTCTGATTACGCCGGAGGACATTGTGCCCATAGAGATGCCACGCAGAAAAAACAGAATAGGCTTCGGAGTGTGACTCCAAAGCCTATTCTGCAACGTTTTCTTACCTTTAAAAACATCACGGATATTCAATACATTTCTTATTTTGTTTGTTATTTTGAGGATTTTGTGTATTTTTGAACCATGATTAGCTAATCGAAACCTATTTTCTAAAAAACTGAATCCGTAAAACTTAAAAAGAATATGAAATACATGAATTTTAAGAATGTCGTGATTTTTATTTTATCATTGATTACAGTATGGATTGTTGTAGTCTTTTTTTGTTATAAAGGATATTTTACTAATATCGAGGTCGGTCAGATTCAATTAGATGATCGTCCTTATTTTACTACACAAGATAGTGTAGTATTTGATACTGGTGCAGATTTTTCATTTATACCTTCTAATAATATTGGATCCCCTATTTTTTTATTTCTTTCCTTGGTTTACGATGGAGATGGTAATAATAAAATTTTACCCATATGTTTCACACAAAATTTTGAAGTTAATGATAAAGTAAAAATAAAAAATTTTACATACATTTCAGGTTTCAAAAACAATCGATTCAAAGCAATCGTTGGAATGAATGTACTATCAAAGCTAAACATGCTTTTTCTTTCGACCCAAAATACATTAGACATAAAGTCTTTTGATTTTAAACCACAGATTCCTTCATCCGCCATAATTCTTCAGTATAAAGATAGAATACGCCCAAAGGTAACCTTAAGATTAGACAACGTAGTTATTGATGATATTCTAATTGACACAGGATTTGATGGTGATTTGGCGATAGATGACCATTACATAGAGAAGCTAAAATCTAATCATTCTTGCGATTCAATGATTAGCACATTTCTTACGCTATTTGATACTCACACAGTAAAGAATATAACATTTTCAGAATTACATATTAATGAAAGACTATATAAAAACATACATGTAGTTCAACTAAAAAAGAGGAGACTTTTAGGTTCTAAATTTTTGAAACGATTTGATAAAGTGTTTTGGGATAGCAAAAATCTAACAGTTTATATGTGGAACGAAAATGATGAATATTAAAATCAGCAAGAAAGTTTCTGTAAAACAACATGATCAGAATGACTGTGGAGCTGCGTGCATGGCTTCAGTATTGGCATATTACGGACGTTTAATGCATTGTTTACGCAGAAACCAAAAACAGCGGCCTACGCCGAAGCGTAAGTCGCTGTAATAGAAGCGTGGACCAGCCTGGGCTTGAACCAGGGACCTCCAGATTATGAGTCTGAGAGAATGATGTTTTGTGATTTTTTATATTGATAAATTTCGTTGATACACAACGTTTTGCTAATTTTGCGGCAGTTTATGATATGTCAAGAAATCCCATATCAAAATGTCTTTGTTTTCCCATTGTTTTCCCGAAAAGCATAGGAAGATAGGGCGTTCATAAGAGAAATGGTGGGTTTTGTTTTCCCATTGTTTTCCGAGATTTGAGATAATTGGCAAGTTGAGACCTACAGACTATTGGCAAAATGACAAAGAAACTGGACACTACTTACAAGAGCGCAAGGTACGGAAGTTGTACTTATGCCCTTATCCTTGACAAGCGTCACCCCAAGAAAGACCGGGAGACGTTTCCTGTCGCAATGCGCTATACTATAGACCGAAAATCATGGTATAGTTTTGTTGCTGGCGAATTTACGGAAGAAGATTTTGCGAGAGTATGCACGCTAAGTGCAAAGGCAGTGCGTTCAGAACTCTATGAAAAGAAGATGGAGTTTGATGCTATCTTTGATGCCCAAACCGAGATGATTGAGCGTTTGGGCAATAGTCTGTCGCTCGAACGCATCAAGGCTGTTGTTACTGGGGTAGATACCACGAAAGAAACGTCTTTCATTGGCGTGTGGGAGAAGAAGATTAATTTCTATCTTACAGACAATAATGGTGAACGTTGTACCACCGCAGAATCATACGAGTATGCCTTAAAGTCCTTTCAGAAGATAATGTGGAACAGACCTATTGTAGGTTTTAAGGTTGACAAAGAAGACATAGAGTATTGGAACAACGGCATGATGCATGGCGTAAAAGACGAAACAGGAAACCTTGTCGGCAAGATTAGCAATACAACTCGCGGAATATACCTCCGTTCTTGTCGGGCTGTATGGAACGAGTGCGTCTCCTTGGGCTACCTCACCAATCAAGAATACCCATTCTCCAATATCCAGAAGAAGAAATTGGTGTCTATTCCTGTAGGGGAGTCGAGGAAGCATTGTTACCTTACAGTGGAGCAAATGACAGAATTGTATCGGGTGTTTGTTGAAAAACGCTATCCCGACACTTGGAAGAGCGGATATGCTGAGAGAGCACACTATTCCTTGGGGTTGTTCCTTGCCCAATATCTGTGTAATGGTTTCAACCTTGCCGATGCAGGAGAGTTGACCTATTCTCAATATTATTTCGATACTGGCAGAAAAGCCTTCAAGTTCAAAAGAGTGAAGACCACAAACCGCACTGAGGGCGGCTCTGAGGTGATTATCCCGATCATAGAACCTCTTCAAAGGATTCTTGACGAGATTGCCGCTGAACCTGTACTCAATGGCTTTGTATTTCCAGAGATTCTGCAATGTGCGACATTGAAAGCAGACAAGCGCAAGCGAATCTCACAAGAGAACTCCAACGTACAGGACAGAATCATCAAAATCTGTCAAGAGGTGCTTCATTGGGAAGTGCGCCCATCGGGAACGTGGTGCCGACATTCATACGGCACAAACCTTGCTCATGCACGTGTGGAACAGCGTTATATATCCGAAAGTATGGGACATTCAACCAATCATTCGATAACAGATAGGTATATTGCCCAGTATCCTCTGGAGACGCAGTTTGAATATAATAGCAAACTCCTTGATTTGGAGCCAAAGATAACGGAGGAGGACATCAACAATATGACGGAAGAACAGAAAACAGCAATGCTTCTGAAACTTTTGACGAAGAAATAATCACATTCAATATATAAAGGTATAACATGGCAAACGAAATATCAACATACACTCACGAAGGGATGGAACTTCCTTTTGAGGATTGGAGCAATGCGCTTCACTCTTTCAGCGACTTGGCATCTATTATTCAGTCCACCCATGACGTAGCCCAGTCTTCGGCAATAAGGGCTATCAATCGTATGCAAACCATGCGTAATTGGCTCATAGGCTATTACATCGTAGAGTTTGAGCAGCACGGCAAGGACAGGGCAGAGTATGGCACACAGTTGCTGAAGAAGTTGGAGGAACAGGTGAATAGAAAAGGACTTAATGTTACTTTGTTCCAGACTTCTCGAAACTTCTACAACTTATACCCACAAATGGGAGGACTATTCGTTCCAAATGAAATTTATTCAACGCTGTCGAATAAATCAGAGAGTCGTATTCCTTTGATGGATAAATCTACTGATGCCCAGACTAATACAATTTGTGCGACAGTGTCGCATAAATTCCAGACACCACCAGAAATGATTGTTTCACGCTTGTCTTTTTCTCATATACGAGAGATTATGAGCGTGGATGACCCTCTCGCTCGTTACTTCTACGAGCAGGAATGCATCAAGTGTACATGGTCTGTTCGCGAACTTCGCCGTCAGATTAGCACTAATCTCTATTTCCGTGCAGGCATCAGTGGCAACCCAGAGAAAATGCTTTCCCAATCCTCTGTGCAAGGACATGACTCTGCTGCGTTGCAGATTCGCCAACCTTTTACCTTTGAATTTCTTGGATTGAAGGCGCAGGAAATTGTGGATGAACATGATTTGGAGTATGCGCTAATCAGCCATCTGCAAGAGTTTATCCTCGAATTGGGCAAAGGCTTTTGTTTTGAGGCTCGCCAAAAGCGCATCATTATCGATGACGAATATTATTACCCCGACCTTTTGTTTTACAATCGCATTCTGCATTGCGGTGTCATCATTGAACTGAAGAACGAGGAATTTTCGCATGAGAATCTTGGACAACTCAATGCGTATGTATCCTATTATAAGGAGAACGAGATGCAGCTTGGTGATAATCCACCTGTCGGAATTTTGCTATGTACACGAAAGGGAAAGAAAATGGTGGAGTATGCCCTCGCTGGTATGGATAACCGACTCTTTGTTTCCACCTATATGCTCCAGTTGCCAGACAGAAAGACCTTGGAAGATTTCTTGTTGAAGCAGTTGGGTGAATGAAACGTGTTCTCAAATTGTCACCTAATAACAGGAATATAACAGATGGACATTAAAGAATTCAAAAAGAACGCCATGAGGGATGCGCTTGACAAAGTGCATTCTTGGAAGCAGGAACACCAATATGATTACTCACGCTTCTCATTGGATATGATGAAGATGATGCGCAACGATTTCAGCCAACTTGAACGCATATTCAAGATGGCTGCGAAATATGTGCCTACTTCCGTGCTTATTGAGTGTCAGAAACTGCTTACTCCTAACACAGATACCATTCTGTCTGATGATGAAAAGACTGCCGTTGCAGTGCGCATTGTTGACGAAATGATGGAGTTCACTGGTTATCTGCGGTTGGGGCTATATTCCGAAGTTATTGGTGGGGATAAGGATGAAACAAATGAAGACCTATTCTTTATAAGGGAATTTTGTCTTGTTGACAAAGATATGAGTGAGGAAGATGCCGAACACCTTTATATCCCTTATGTCTCAGCCAAAGAGTTTTGGGATTCGTTGCCTTCCCTCGTACAAATGGCTGTATTCAATTTTAGCAAAGGGCATACAGCGGAAGAACTTGCAACAATATCAAAACGAATAATGCTGTCTGCCATTCATGCTCTCCCAGAAATGTTTTTCCGTCTCCGTGATGAAATCTTAGAGGGATGCAACATCTTGCTTATGTGTACGCTATATTATATCTGCTTTGACCACGGACTACCTAAGAGTGCAATGGCATTGAGCAAGGCCAGCCTTAGCGACAAACAACTTTCCATCGTGCGTGAAAGTATAAAATCCATTATAGCAAATCTTGTAGAAACCAGCATTACACAAGGTCTTGACAAGAAAGCAGAATGGACAAAACAAAGTAAGGAAATAGAGGACATAGAATTTCGACAGACCATAAAGAATGCTCTTGCCAATACAAAAGGGAAGCATGGACGCAGAATCATTCAGCAAGAAGAGCTAAGCATCGACGACATCCTCATCGTAGAGGATAAGTCTGCATTGAAAGGAGCAATTCTATCTGCACTCAATGATATGGAGCATGAATATGAGACCGCTTACATCAAGGCAGCACTACTGCGTACCAACCACCTTGCCCCCAATGTGTCTTTCGCCACTTTCCTGCGTGCTGTAAATCATTTCTCTGGTCGAGAATACAAGTATGACCCAGCCCAAAGGGTTGATTCGTTCATCACAATCAATCATAAAGAGTTTGTTGTGTCAAGTAGCTCTAAGTGGCAACGTGCGAGAAGGATTATTTCGGGGTTAGTTGAGAGGTTTGAGAAAATAGAATAAGTGATATTTATTAAGTGTGATAATCTATCAGAATAATGCTATATATTCATTTTCTTTGCCAAACAAGCACTAAAACAGGGCGAATTTGATGCTTTCACAACCGATTTTCGTACCTTTGCAAAATAATAATGTATTTTGATATGGCAAACAAAGATATAAACCGTATTAAGGTAGTCCTTGTAGATAAAAAGAAGACTAACAAGTGGCTTGCCGAACAATTGGGTAAAGACCAAACGACAATATCTAAGTGGTGTACGAACACTTCACAACCAGATTTGGAAAATCTGGTAAAAATTGCCAAACTGCTTGGCGTAGAGCTTTCCGAACTCGTTCGGTTTGAACAAATTTAGGCAAATGAAATTGATAATAGAATAACAGAATGAAAAATAGACATACATTTATAGACCTGTTTTCTGGATGTGGAGGATTATCATTAGGGTTCGAAATGGCAGGTTTTACAGGCGTTCTTGCAATTGACAATTGGAAGGATGCACTGACAACCTATGCTTATAACAGAAAGGACGCAAGGACGCTTTGTGGAGACTTGGCAACGCTTAACCCATATAAAATAAAGGAAGACTACAACATTTCCAATGTTGATGTAATAATTGGCGGTCCTCCTTGCCAAGGTTTTTCTGTTGCGGGGAAAAGGATAATTGAAGATGAACGAAACAAACTATACAAGGCCTTTGTTGGTTTTGTAGATTGTTTCCGTCCTCATGCGTTCGTTATGGAAAACGTCCCTAACATTCTCAGTATAGGTAATGGCATGGTGAAGGATTCCATCATTAAGGATTTCGAAAGCCTTGGTTATAAGGTAAGAGTCCAGGTTGTCACTGCTTCGGATTACGGAGTACCCCAAAACAGGCGAAGGGCAGTCTTCGTTGGGTTGGCGGATGGAAGAGACTTCGTATTTCCAGAACCATACAAAATGGAAAAAGTAACATCCTTTGAAGCTCTGAGTGATTTGACAGAAGACTCTCTTGCAGATGGGACACCATATCCAACAGAACCCATCTGTGACTTTCAACGTTATGCTCGCAAAAACAGTTGTGGAGTTTATAATCATGAAATCACCATACACAATGAGAAAACAAAAGAAATCATAGCAATGGTTCCAGACGGAGGAAATTATAAAGACCTGCCCAAAGACTTGCAGCAAACAAGAAAAGTGCATATTGCTTGGACACGATTGTGTAGCACGAAACCGAGCATAACCATAGACACGGGGCATCGTCATCACTTTCATTACAAATGGGACAGAATTCCAACAGTGAGAGAAAGTGCAAGAATACAGTCATTCCCTGATGATTTCATTTTCCAATGCAGTAAGACGAGTCAATATAAACAAGTGGGTAATGCCGTGCCACCTCTTATGGCAAAGGCTATTGCTCAACAATTATCAAACACGTTATGGCAAACAAAGAAATAACATACTATCAAGTGCCAGATAAATATTGGCATAGAATACATTTTGTAAGACCACGTTTCAAAAGCAACATAGAGAATGTTTTGCTCTATATGGCTAATGAGTGTTGTCGGATACCGAAATGTTCTTGTGAGGAATACAGCGTCAAGTTTTTCAATGCCATAAAAATGTTCCCTGGAAATATAGATATGGCAGATAAGACCTTGAACAATTGGCGCACAGAAATTCCTGCATTGTTTGCTTTTTATAAAGAGGATAAAGATGCTGGTGTTACAGAAACGTCAAGGATGTCCATCTTTCTTCATGAAAATCAAGACTTAACCCAATTCCTTAGGTTGTTTCTGTTCTCTTTTCAATTTCCTGGAGGACATATGAAACCTCAAGACTTGAAAGATATTATTTATCATGATATAAGGTTCAAACCTGCACGGACTATCATTCAAGTGCTTATGTCTGGCAACCAGTTGTTGGGAGAAAATGGTAGTGAAAAAGAAATGTCAATGTCAGCAGAAGAAGCTACATATTGTATCTTCAATGATATTCGTGTTACAAGTGGCAAGGTCACATCAAATCAAGTCGCTCAGACTATTATTGGCAATAGAAAGAAGAGAGTAAAGTATTATAATCCAAACGACTCCAAGACATTGTCACTTACTGGTAAAGCACGTTCTAAGGGCGACATGACACGTTATGCAGGGGACATTCTTGATTATATGGTGATTGCCAATTTGTTAGAGGAACACAATGGCTATTATTCAATGAAAGGCAACGAATTGGCCTCTCTTAATACTTTTGCCAATGACGTAACTTGGTTTAGTGGTTATGAGAAATTCTATGAGAAGAAGAGTATAGAAACAAAGGAGTTGTCAAAAGTCGAGCCATTATGGTTTGAGTATGTCAACAATTCCATGAAACCAGACTTGTTTAAGACCGACATTCGCTCTATTATTGGCCAAAGTGAGGAGATTGATGTAGTATTTGAAGACAGAATAAAAGATGTTGTGACTTCTGATGACAAAACAACCAAGGATATTGGTAATCTTGGTGAGGCTATTATTTGTGGTCATGAAAAGATGCGTCTTAAAATTAATGGTTATGATGAGTTTGTTAAGCTCGTTCAGATTGTTGATAGTCCGACTTATCATCCAGGGTTCGACATTGACAGCTTTGAAGCAGACGGCACAGAAAACCATAGGTATATTGAGGTAAAGACAACCATCAGCAAGAAGCGAATACAAATGTATGGCTTCCATATGTCGCCAAACGAATGGCGTGTCGCAAACACTATAAGAGAACATTATTGCGTATATAGACTTATGTTAAGTGAAAAAGAGAAAATACTTTTCATCCTTCGCAATCCTGTTGCATTATATAAAAGTGACAGAATTGAAGCGGATCCTCGCGATGGCATGGAAATATCATTCTCCACGGAACATTTTCAACCTACAAAAATACTGTCATGGAAAAGATAAAAGTCGCTTCGTTATTCTGTGGATGTGGTGGCATGGATTTAGGAGTCATAGGAGGCTTTTCTTATCTCGGGAAAGAGTATAAAGAAAATCCTTTCGAAATTGTCTATGCTGTTGACAACGATGAATACTGCACAAAAATATACAATGATAATTTTGTCCATAAATGTGTGGTAAAGGATGTCCGTGACATTAAGATTACAGAGATGCCACAATTTGATATGCTTATTGGTGGCTTCCCATGTCAGTCTTTCTCTATCTCTGCACAAAATCCTCCAAGACTTGGATATAAAGATGAGCGAGGAATGCTTTTCTTTGAAATGGTAAAAATACTGAAAGAGCGTCAGCCACGGTTCTTTATAGCAGAGAATGTAAAAGGTATTCTTTCTGCAAATAAAGGCAAGGCATTTCCTATGATAATGAAAGAGTTTAGGGATGCAGGCTACACTGTTATACACAAATTGCTGAATGCTTCAGAATATGGTGTGCCTCAGAAAAGAGAACGTGTCATTATTATAGGTTTCCGAAACATGGAAGATTTTCAGAAATTTCATTACCCGATGAAGGTTAGAAGTTCTGAACAAAAAGTTCTTGGCGATGTAATCATGGCAGAGGCAGATAATGATGAAACATTGTTTTTCAGTGAGAAAGCTGTTGCAGGAATGTTGGCCGTTCGTGAAAAGATGAATAAAGGACGTGCCATGTCTTTGATAGAACCATGCAATACCATCAGCGCACATTTGGCAAAGGTAAGTCTCAATAGTACAGACCCTGTTTATATGGTCGGAGAAAGATACAGACGCTTTTCTTCAAGAGAGGCAGCTCGCATTCAATCTTTTCCAGATTCTTTTTGTTTCGACTCTGTATCGCAGGTTCGTCAATATAAGGCGATAGGTAACGCAGTACCGCCTGTATTGATGTGGCATGTTGTACACTCTTTGCAAAAAACTCTCGTTGTGCCACAAGTGGATTTCGCTGAGATAAAAGAGCAATATCCAACAAGCATAGTTGAAAATAAAATGGACAGCACTTGTCTTTTGGATATTGACAGGACAAAGAATGTTCTTGTAAGTTTGGTCAAGGCGGATAATATTGACCAATATCTTGATAGGTCTGCAAAGGTGTATTATACAGGAAAAAGGTTCCCTTCCACAGTAGCTCTTAACAAATTGTACTATTTCATGCCGTATATGAAAAGTAAGGGAATAAGAGACTTGTATTTTATTAAAATAGCTCGTGTCGGAACTCGCAAAGAGGGGCAGCCAGATGAAGACAAGAATGACTTTAGACTCGTATTTGAGATTGATTTTGTGGGACAAATGTTCGATGATTATAAGCCAATAAAACTCGATATTTGGAGAACATTCACAGATACTACAATCGGGAAAATATTAGCATAAGCAATAAATAAAAATATAAAATTCAATAAGGCAATCAAATTTAAATAGTAAATGTAATTTATATGAATTCTACAGAAGAAAAATCAATGCTAAAAGACGCGATTGTTACAGAATGTGCTAATGCCATGTCCGAACTCCAACGGACATGGCAATTGTGGGAATCTAAAGATAATGAGGTTCCAGAATTTTTCAAAATTGCGCAATGTATTGTGCAAATGATATGCCTGAAGACTAATACCATCTTGAAAATGACAGAAGGCATTAGTCTTGTCAAAGGTACAAATCGTATAGTAGATTTCTCTTCGATTTTGCCTGTGATAAGAAGTGCCTACGAATTATGTTTTATGTTTCGTAATATCTTTATATCGACAGAAACGAAAGAAGAGTTGGATATTCTACTTTCTATATGGAAGATTAGAGGATTGTCTTGTCGTCAGAATTTTCGTGATATTCCTGTCGGTTTATTGGAAAAAGGACAAAAAGAAAAAGAGGAAATTGACAAACTTAGAAATGATATTATTGGAGTAATCGCAAGATTGGATATAAGCGAAAAGGCAAGAAACGATATAAATGGTATTTTGAGGTATGAAGGCGACAACATAAAAGGTTTTGTTTTCGTAAAAGAAAATGGGAAAATAATAGAAATAAGAAATATACATTTTGTAGATGGTTTACAAATTCTTCCGCAATTTCAGAATACATTGGCTTTATATAAGTGGACATCAATGCATGCACATGCTTCATATCTTAGTGTATTGCAATTTGGGCAAGCGTATACATCAAAGAGGGTAGATAATGCTATAAAGACAATTTTGACAAGTGCATATCTGATTTGTAAAACGGTATTGTCTGATTATAAAACACTTATTCAAAGATACACCAATCTATAAAGTATGGATATTTTCACTCTGATATAAGGTGCTATCTTTTCATTCCACACCCATGTCTCGGCACATCCACAGCAATTCCCTCCAACTCCCTATCCACCTTGGACACTTCCTCTTTGGATAGAGCATAGATGCAGTCAATCGCCAGTCGGTTGGCTGCTATTTTTCTGTGTGCAAGGATGGTCTCTTCACCACCGATGGAGGAGCGGTTTGCACCGCTCGCCTCCAGATAGTCGTTTACAGCTTCACGCATGGCGAACTGTCTAATGCCAGTTTTTGCCCAGTTTATAAGGGCATCGGCAGTTGCTTTTCTTGTCTTGATATATTCGCTGTCTGTCATAATGTTTATGTTTTGAAGTTTGCTAAAAAAGTTTGATACATATCCAGATGGTGATTCCCACAAGGATAATTGCCCAACTTATAAAAGCCAAGCCGAACATCCAGGCATAGGTGCGACCATTGAAGTAAGCACCTTCTTCAATGTTTCGGATGCGCTTTAGTTCTTTCTGTTGGTGAGTGAATAGGACATTTATTCGCTTTTCATGTTCATCAAGGGCTTGCTTAAAGGCTGCAATGGCGGTGTTGTTCCGCTCGTTCAACAGGGTAAGTCCTTCATCGTTGATACCTACTTTGAGGTTGATTTGTTCTGCCTTGACAATAGCATTGCAGATACTGTCAACGATGTTGTCCGTACTCCTGTAGGCAGCCACAAGTGCGACTCTCGTTGATTCCAACATACGGTTGGCTTTGGCAAGTTCTTCCCTTGCGGCATTGAGTGCGTTCTTAGCTGATTCTATCTCATTGAGAGTAACCTTGATTTCGTTCTTGCCACTCTCAATAGTCTCGTCTTCCTGCATCTGATTGTACAGTGTTAGCACATCCTGTGCTGCATCTTTCTTGTTTCGTCCCATACTGATAAGTGTTTAAATGTTATCTTCTACGACTTCTCTTTATCGGTTTGCAGAGCCAATTGGCTTGCATTGCGCAACGTCTTGCCCAATCATGGTCATCTTCGTCCTTGTCACGTCCCCAACCACTGCCAGGACTACCACCGCCACCACATGACTCCGACATAGAGGTGGCAGCATCAAGGTAGTTCATGAAGAGTAGCATCGCCACATTCAGAATGTTATTATGGCTTGCAGAACCATTCTCAGGAACCTCAATGCCACTCTTCATCGCATCGTATGCAGTTCTCTGCATTACTATGTTGAAACGCTCGCCATCAACCTCGATAATCTTTCTGAACCTTGCAGGAATGGCAGACTGAACCACATCATTTGAGCGTGACTGACCACTTGAGATTGCCGTATTTCTGCTGTCCAAGGAACTTGGTCGTAATGGCGAGGCAGAAGGTCTTTGACCAATAGGGCTTGTCTGTGGGTGCAGCCTACGAAAAGTATTCTCAATCTTCGATGCAGTGAGGTTTCTTCCTACACCCAGTTCTGATGCCTTGATGGTAGTTCTGCCAAACTTAAAGCGATAGCCATGCACCTTGGCTTGGTCTGTCTTGTCTCGGATTAACTCAATGTCATATCCTTCCGTCCTCAATTTGTCGGCATAGACGTTCCAGTCAAAGGCAGACATGGAACGCAGCACGTCCAGACAAGCATTGGTTATCTTCGCAATGCGTTCCTTACGAATATCCATTGCGTCTTTCCAACCATGATGCTGATTGACTACCTTTGCTGCCATTACAGCACGCTCCCCGATGAACTTCACATCATTGAGATTGCCGTCCATATCAATGCGGTTCACTACCAGATGCAAGTGAGGAATGCCACTCTTGGAGTCACGATGAATAGCAGCGAAATACTGAGAATTGGCAATATTGGTCGGTCTCACCGATGTAGCTGTCTTGCCTTTTCTCTTGCCAATGTGGTCAACTCTGGAAATGGCATCTATCTCACGAATGAACTCTTCAAGACACCTATGCCAATCTTCCATGCTCCAGTTTCGTGCTTCTTCCTCTGATGGAGAAATTTCAAAGCGTATGGAAGTCAGTTCTATGGGCTTCTTGGCGTACCTCTGCTTGAACATGGACTGATGTAGCACCATCTCGTCCCACATACCCATAGGAGGCAGGCCCTCGCTAAGATGGTTGGTCTTAACGATGTCTGCGCGGTTATTCTTTGTAGCGTAATTGGTCATTGCCTGACCATGCTGAATGGCTGCTGCTTTTGCTATCATATCATGTCTATAAAACGGTCTCTGATGTTGCTCCATTCCCTGATGATGTCGTTGACACCTTGAAGCCAACGCTCCATGAAATCCGCTCTTTTGAAGAGTTTCTTTCGTTCTGCTTGTGGCAAGGCATGAAGCGCATTGCGTATGTAAACAAGTTCCGCTCTTGCGCCAGTCAATCCTTTCAAGGCTTCCTGCTGCTCTGTGGTCATCGGTAGGGAAGGCTTGTGGCCAAGGGCAATGTCATGGAGATATATGCTCTTGCTTCTTCCCGACAATCGGGCATTCTTCAAAACATGGTTGAACTCGTTGTCTGTAAAACGGACATCAATATGCTTGTCCTTTGGAGGTCTCTTTCGTGAAGTTTTCTCCGTGCTAATGATTTTGTCTTCTGTCATTGTAAATGCGTTTTTGAAAGTTGAATATCTGATATAAAGAATAGCCAATGTGAGCCAGCGAACATTCAAGGATGCCAGTAGGAAGCGGTGGGCGAAGCCAAACCGTCAGACACTGGTACTTCTTGTTTAGACCTCCCGAAAAACTACGGCTAACGGAGGTACAGACTCTGGTGATAGCACATCTGCCAAGATTGACTGCTGACGAAAAGAAAGGGATAGGAAAAATCTTTTTTTCATCACTCGATGGTGATTTGGCTGCTGTAAAGTGCGATGCCAAGCGAACGTATGTCCCAAGTTGTCCCTCGCTTAAAGGCACAAATCCTTTGTTTATCCTATACGCTATTATTTTTAGGCTTTATAGGAAAATATTAGGGACAAAGGGACATGAAGCAAAAGAAAGGAGATGGTCAGAATGGTAGTTCTGACTGCCAATCTTCTTCTTTTCCCTTTTGTTCTTTTTGTTGAGCACTTATTCTCATCCATGGATGTTTCGTCCGTCCCGTCTTGTCACAGTATGAGGGATGCAACCCTTTGACCTTCTCCTGCTCACTGCGTTCCCATCCGTCCACCAACGACATGAGGCGATTGATGTACTGGGCGGTGTACTTGGCAGGATTCCTTCGTACAAGGTCGTTGGGCAACTCCTCTATAATCTGTCTTGCGCAGACCATGTTTAGCAGTACCTCAGGCTTGCTATTAGGCGTTGCTTCGGTATATGCACCTTTTTGGTAGGCAGCACGCATGGGAATGCTCCATGTGTCGTATGCCTTTGGCACAAGACGTTCCAAATAGAGCCTGATGTCATCAAGGATAGGGTCGTTGAGAATGCTTGAATGACACATTTGCACTTCATTGGCTTCTGCCTCCAATTCTGGACTTAGATAGAGGTTCGTACCTTTTATATAATAGGAGTAAGCCTCTGCCCATAGTTGATGCACCACAGAATGTAGGGAATGGAGCCAATCAGAAACATGACCATTGCCTTGAACAGGCACTATCCACCAACGGCGATTTCCATTGTCGCCTTGCAGAAAGTTGGTCTCGTTAGTGGTGGCTGCAAATACATTGTGGCGCAGATACTCTATTGGCTTGCGACCATAGGCAGGGCGCATACAATCACTGCGACGACTTAGAAAAGCCTTTGCCGCTTCTGCATCGTTGGCTCGCTTCATGCCGTTCAGTTCGCTGATTTCGATTATCCAGCCATTCGTGATGGTTTCCACCTTTTCCTTGTCGCCACTTGCAAACGAGAAAGAGTCGTTGAACCATCTGTCACCTATGACTTTGAAGAAAGTACTCTTGCCAATACCTTGTGGTCCTGGCAAGGTGAGCACATTGTCGAACTTGCAACCAGGCTCAAAAGCACGAGCAACAGCCGCCACAAACCACAATTTGGTCTGTTCTCTGATGAGCGGAGTGTCTTCTGCACCGAGATAGTCGATGATGGCAGTCTCTATGCGAGGTGTGCCGTCCCATTCCTCTTTGCGGATATAATCTTGAACAGGGTTGAAATTGCGTTCAGAAGCTGTGGTCTTCAATATCTCGAACACCTTGTTCTGAGTAAGGCGCAAGTCATAGTTTTGTTCCAAGTAGTCTTGAATCTTTCCTACGGATTCTTCATCCACCTTGTTTCCATTGACATTGCAGAACAATGGAGAAAAGGAAATGTCGTCTTGGCAGAAGGTGTCAAAGCGAATCTGACGGAGATTCTCATCATGCGTGAAAATCATCCTAAGATTGCTAATGGTCTTCAATGCGTTCCCCTTAGCATCAATGGATAGGTTGTCTTTCCAGTCTTCTTCCATACTACTCTACTTTCTGATAGATGCAAAGCCACCTGCTTTCTTGGCAAGTTCCAAAGCCAGTTCTACATCAACCACAATCTTGCGAGCGACCTGAGTGATGGCAGGGTCTATAACACCGCTTTTCTTGATTCTGTTGGCAGTAGGAATACTACAACCAAATATTTTGGCTATTCCAGCGATACCATGCTCATAATGTTTCTCTGGCACCACCTCGGCAGGTACCTTTGCCGTTCCTTTCTCTGCATTTTGGAGGAGCAAGACAAATTCTTCTCCCGACATCATGCAGACAGGCTTCTCTAACAATTGTTCTATTGTAACGAGTCTTGTCATACAATTTTTGCTTTGTGGTCCGACAGTTGTACTTCCTGACAGTCCGATTAAACATCTGTTGTTGGCTCATGAACCATCTTTGAATTTCCGTGATTGAAAATCCGTGGGCAAAGGTAGTTCGTTTGGTATAAAGGAACATCATAGATACTATGCGCCAAAAATAGAGAGAGTTTTTTATGTATGGTTTATTGGCAGACGTTAACGAAAGTGCATGGTATTATGGAGAAAAAGACAGGAGAACTTCAAAGAGTGTAATGCCATAAAGCACAAAAGCCGCCAAACCCTAAAAAGAGTCTTGTGGCTTTTGCTTCTCTATAAAATTGTTGTTTTCCCAAGTTGTTCTGATATTCAGAAAAACCTTGTTTACATGCTTTACTTGGAATGATATGATGCCAAGTATATCAAAAAATCAAGGAGTTTTCAAAAGCAATGTGTTTTCCCATTGTTTTCCAAGAAAAAGAAAAAGCAGCTACGACTTTGTCGTAACTGCTTGATTTCTAATGTGGACCAGCCTGGGCTTGAACCAGGGACCTCCAGATTATGAGTCTGTTGCTCTAACCAACTGAGCTACAAGTCCGACTTAACCTATGTATTAGGATAAGTTTGCGACTGCAAAGGTAGTGTTTTTCGGGAGAAACGCCAAATATTTGGAACTTTTTCTGCATAAAACAATAAGAAAGGAGTGAAAAAACACTGAGAAAGGGCTGAAAAATCATTAATAAACGTTATGTTTTTGGGAGTATCGGGTGGGTTGATGGGGTGTTTGCCATTATTTTAACTACTTTTGCAAGCGTATGCTGATGGTTCGCGGCGGTCGACGCAGATGCCCGTAACGGTCGGCGCGGATACTCGTAACGGTCGACGCGGATGCCCGTAACGGTCGATGCGGATGCTCGTAACGGTCGGCGCGGATGCTGAAAGCAAAGGAAATTCATCAAGATATGTAGCATAACAGAAAGGGTGAGAGGCAGAATATTCATATTAACCATACTATTTGTGTTTGTCGTAAGTGGCGTTAGAGCAGACAATCGCAGTTACACGCTTCAGACTATGAAGCGCGTGTTCAGTTATGCTGCCTCGGTGGACACGACAGAACACAGCCCGAAGGAGGGCTATGCCTACACAAAGTACGCCATCCGCACGAACCGTCGCAACGCCGTGCTGCTTACTGTGCCGTCGATGTTTGCCATTGCAAACGCAAGCAGGCGCGAGGTGTTCGGCGAGACATACAACCACATGAGAATTGATGCGGAGGGAACGGTTTCCGCCACCCGACTGCTTGAAAGTTCGACGACGACGCGCAAGTCGCAGCCTATGCCTACCGTGCTCAACTACCTCACACCGCTCATCAGCGAAGAGATGCTCATCGACGGGCGTATCATCTCGCCCTTCTTCCAACGCAACCGTCGCTACTATCGCTACAAGGCGCAGAGCTTCACGCAGGGCACGGCACTCGTGAACTTCACCCCGCGCCAGAGCAGCACGCAGTTGGTGAGCGGTTGGGCGCAAGTGGACGAACTGACGGGACGCATCATTGAGTTTGCGCTCGACGGCGAGTACGACATGGTGCGCTTTCACCTCTCCACGACCATGGACGAGGAGAAGGGACGCACGCTGCTGCCCAAGGAGTGTACGCTGAATGCGCGTTTTCTGTTCCTCGGCAACGACATCACGGCTGAATACACTACGATCTACGGGTTGCCCGACTGCGGTATTGACTCGCTCGCAGAGCGTGACGACACCACCATACTCGCTCGCGTGCGCCCCATTCCGCTCACCGAGCACGAGGTTTATCTCTGCCAACAGAGCTACAACGACAATATTCTTAACGACTCAACGAGCAAAACGCATGGGAGCATATTCAACAGACAGTTGCTTACGAACGTCGGCGAGACGCTGATGGGACGCATCGGGGGCGACATAGGTAGGGACAAGCGCGGAACATTCAACATCGGTCCGATACTGAACCCTCTGCAGTTCAGCTACAGCAACCGGCGCGGTCTGACGTATCTGCTCGACGTGCAGGCGCAGTACAACTTCACTGCCAACCAGAAGATGCAGGCACGCATAAAGGCTGGTTATGCCTTCAAGCAGAAGCAGTTCTACTTCAACATTCCGATCACATACTACTTCAGCAACCGCCACAACGGATACGTGCAGATGGAGTGGGCAAGCGGCAGGCGCATACGCAACTCGTCGGTGCTCGACGCCATCAAGGACAAGCACGACAACGCCATGAACTGGGACAGTCTGAACCTGACATACTTCCGCGACCACAGCTTGAAGGCATACGTGCACTACGACCCTACGCCGCGTTGGGGCTTGGAGGTGGGAGTGATGGGGCACCGCCGCACTGCTATCCAGGACACGGGATTTGAAGAGGTGGGTATGCCGACGACATACATCTCCGTGGCACCGATGGTGGAACTGAGGTACCGACCGATAGGCTATGCGGGTCCGATACTCACCGCCAACTACGAGCGCAGCATCAACGGCCTCATGGGGGCTAACATCGACTACGAACGCATGGAGTTCGACGCGCAGTACATCCACCGTCTGTCGGCTCTCAACTCCCTGCAGATGCGCCTGGGCACGGGCTTCTACACGCATCGCAGCACGGGCAGATACTTCCTCGACTATAGCAACTTCCGCGAGAACAACATACCAAACGGATGGAACGACAACTGGTCGGGCTCATTCGAGCTGCTCAACTCCAACTGGTACAACGCCTCACAATACTACGTGCGTAGCAACGTGACGTATGAGACACCGCAGCTCGCACTCTACTGGCTACCCTACATAGGACGTCTGTTGGAGAAGGAACGCGTGTACGTCAGTGCGCTCTCCGTGAGTCACCTCACGCCCTACTTAGAATGGGGCTACGGTGTGCAGACACGCGCACTGTCGATAGGTGTATTTGCGTCGCAGAAGAAGTGGAAATTCACGGATGTAGCCGTGCGCTTCAGTCTCGAACTGTTCAACCGCTGGTAGGCGTAGGCGAACGCCGGAGAGGCTCGCGCCGACATAAAAAGGCACTATTCCTTTGCCATTCGCCTTAAAATCAGTATCTTTGCATATATGAGAAACGAATATTGCGCAACAATCGGGTTCTTCGACGGTGTACATCGCGGTCATCAGTTTATGATTGACAGCCTTACGACCATGGCACACGCACAAGGAAGGCAGTCGCTCGTCATCACGTTCGACCGCCATCCGCGTCAGGTGGTACATGCCGACTACGTGCCACAGCTCATCACCACCACAGACGAGAAGCTGCAACTGCTCCACGCCACCGCAGCCGACCGCATAGAGGTGCTCCACTTCGACGCGCAGATGGCGCAGCTCTCGGCATACGAGTTCATGCGCCAGGTGCTGCACGAGAAGTATGGTGTGGCGATGCTGCTCACGGGCTACGACAACCGCTTCGGACACAACCGCGCCGAGGGTTTCGCCGACTATGTGCGCTACGGCGAGGAGATGGGCATGAAGGTGCTGCAGAACACGCCGATAGACATCGACGGGCTGCGCGTATCGTCGTCGCTCATACGCCGTCTCATAGTCGAGGGCAACATCACTGAAGCCAACAACTGCATGGGTCACCCCTACTCTATCACGGGCAGCGTGGCGCACGGCTTTCAGGAGGGCCGCCGCATAGGTTTCCCCACGGCGAACATCGTGCCCGAAAGCGCAGAGAAGCTCGTGCCCGGAAACGGTGTCTATGCCACAAGAGTGAGCGTAGAGGGCGGCGAGTGGATGCCAGCAATGCTAAACATCGGCACAAACCCTACGTTCCAACGGCAGCAGACCACCATCGAGGCGCACATCATCGGCTTCGAGGGCGACATATACGGACGGAAAGTGCGAGTGGAGTTCGGCAGGAAGCTGCGCGACGAGCAACGCTTCGAGAGCGTTGAAGCACTGCAGAAGCAACTCGAGGCTGATAAGAAAGAGGTTGAGATGGTGAGGTGGTGAGATTTATTATGTTGAAGTGGTGAGATGGTGAGATGGTGACAATAGTACAAATCTCAACATAACAACATCACAACATCATATCTCAACATAACAACATCTCAACATCATATCTCAACATAACAACATCTCAACATCAGAATATGAAAAAGCGAGAATTACTGAACGTGGCGTTGTACCTCTTCGCCTTCCTTACGATACAAGCGATAACTGTAGCTGCAGCAATGCTCATAAGCCAATCGAGTGGCATGACGGCAAGCACCACAACCATCACAACACTCGCAAGCAGCATTATCACCATCGCACTGTTCTACAAGCTGCGCTGGACACCCTGCTCGGGCGCATACATCAACACACGCCCGTGGTTCACGATGTTCTGGGTGATATGCCTCACCATAGGCACCATAGCTCCACTGGCATACCTCACCGAACTGCTCGGCGTAACGATCCCCGACACATACAACGAGATGTTCAAGGGCATCATGCAGCATAAGCTCGGCTTCATCACCATTGGCATCATAGCGCCCATCGCCGAGGAATACGTGTTCCGCGGAGCCATACTGCGCGTACTCTGCGACATAACGGGCAAACACCGCCAGTGGGTAGCCATAGTTCTCTCGGCAGCACTCTTCGCCACCGTTCACGGCAACATGGCGCAAGGCATCGGAGCGTTCCTCTGCGGACTGCTGCTCGGCTGGATGTACGTGCGCACGGGCAGCATCGTGCCTGGTGTGGTCTACCACTGGGTGAACAATTCAACAGCCGTGCTACTCTACCGCCTCATGCCACAGTCGGCAGACATGCAGTTCGCCGATTTCTTCGGTGGCGACATGAAGCGCGTGGCACTCGCCATCGTCTTCTCGCTGATGATATTCGGTGCTTCCATGTTCCAGCTCAACCTGCGACTGCAGAAGCCTCAGCAATAGCACAACACATCTCAACACCCCTCACCATCTCAACCCCTCACCATCTCAACATAACAACACCATACCACCATGCCCGACTTTAGAGATATCACCGTCAGCCAGTCAGTACGCTTCTGCGACGGTAGCCACATTGGCAACGACATACTCCTACTCGACGAAGTGGCGAAGATACCCATTCCGCGCGAGCCACGCCGTATGCAGTGTCTGCTGCTTGCTATGTGCTTGCGTGGCACCGTGAGCTACTACGTCGACTCGGTGAAGCACAACGTTGAGCCCGGCGACCTCATCATCATCAACCAAGGCAGGTCGGTCTACAACTGCACGCTCTCGCCCGACTGTCGCGGCATAGGCATACTCGTCGACTACAAATTCTTCAACGAGACGATAAAGAGCGTTCACGAGCTGTCGTCGCTCTTCCTCTTTGCACGCAACCACCCCGTGTTCCGACTGCCGAAGGAGCGCTTCGACTTCATCTACGAGACATTCTTCCGCATAAAGGCGAAGATAGACGAGCCCGAGAACCACTTCCGCCGCGAGATGGTGCAGGCGATGTTCCTCGCCATGGCATACGAGCTGTCGAACGTCATCTACAGCGTGCAGGCGCAGAACGATAGTTGCAACACACGTGCCGAGGAGATATTCACGCAGTTCATAAAGCTCGTCGAGAAGCACTTCCGCTCGGAGCGCCGCGTGGGTTGGTACTCTGAGCAGATCTGCATATCACCAAAGTATCTCTCCGAGACAATCAAAGCCGTATCGAAGCGCACGCCCAACGAGTGGATCGACTCTTACGTCACCATCGAGCTGCGTATGCTGCTGCGCAACACGCAGAAGAGCATTAAGGAGATTGCGCAAGAGCTGAACTTCTCCAACCAGTCGTTCCTCGGCAAATACTTCAAAGAACACACCGGCATGTCGCCGTCGGAGTATCGTCGCAGCTGAGAAATCATACAACAAACAAAAACCGCCTCGCTTGGAGATGATCTCCAAGCGAGGCGATTTTTTGTATTAGGGATGTCCGATAACACCAAGGGGGTGCACTTGTCTCAAGTGCACCAACAGAGAAAAGTGCACCAATGTTATGTCAGTGGACTTATTGCATTGTTGGTGCACTTGAGACAAGTGCACCCCCTAAATAACCCCTATAATAAGTCTGTATGCGAAAAAATCCTCCATATCTGCCAGTTTTTCCGTAACCCACAGATTATAAGAACGATAAAGGCTGGAAGATGAGCCTTGGGAGTGTGATATCTCCCAGCCTATCTTCCAGCCTTTTCTGGTTATCTTCCAGTTTTCTTTACGAAAACGGTTTACTTTCCGACCTTGTTACTTCACAATCTTAACGCCGTTCACAACGTAAACACCGCGCTTCAGCGAGCTGAGCGATGTAGCGTTCTTCATCACGAGCTTGCCGTCGATGGTGTAGACATCAGCAGGATGCTGAGCGTCAATCGTAATGCCGTGGATAGCAGTCTGACACTCGTCAGATGTAGCAGCAGCCGACTCGCCACCAGTGAACACAGCCGATACGCTATAGCGTGTAGGCTCTGCCTTCGGGTCGAAGTTGATGTCGTAAGATGTTGCGGTAGCCGGAAGCTCCTTAATCATCTTGTCGTTGCGATATACGCGGAAACCCTCGAGCTTGCCGAAGCCAGCCTTGTACACGATGTCGTCGAGCATGAGCATGTAAGCATCAGCCTCAGGTGTTGCGCAACGGATAGCGAAGTAGCTTGCGCCCTCCGGCAGGTCTACTGTGTAAGAGTCCCACTTGCCGCCGCTGTGTGTGAAGGTCTCGAGCTTCTTGAAGTCGGCATGGTCGTTGGTCTTGTCAGAGTAGTAAACCTCGATGGTCTGCGGATAGCGGATGTTCGACGGGTTAGGCTGACCGTTGTTAGCCCAGAAGAGCACAGTCTGCGCCTCGCCAGAGAGCATCGGCGAGATGAGCCAGTTGTCAGCATCGTAGTAAACGAACTTCTTGTTTACAATCTCGCGAGCGAACATAGTAATCAGACACTTCTCGCCGCCGTGAGGCTTAAGAGTGAGGTTCTGCGAAGTGATACCGTCCTGGATAGCATCCGGATTGAACACGATATAGTTATAAAGTTCTGTCTCGTGCGGGAAAGGCATACCCTGCGAACCCCACAGACCGCCAGTCTCACCACTCTTGATAGAAGAGTAAGTTGTCCAATCACCGAACTGGTTGATAGTCCAGTTGTCGTAGCTCTCGAATGTCTCGCGAGTCTGGATGCTTGCCGATGTCGGTACGCTCCAGTTCATGGTGAGCTTGCTTGTAGCCTCGTCCTTTGTAGCCGAGAAGTTCTCTGGCATCGGGATGCCCGACTCAATCAGTTCTACTACAAATGCAGTGCTGTTGTCAGCCTTGTACTGGTCGGCATCATACTCTACGTCAGCATACAACTTGAATGTCTTCGATGTGTTGGTAGCGTTGTTCTTTACATTCACAACGAACGACTTGCTTGCGAGTGGCTGGATAGCCTCTGCTACGGTCTGCTCGAACATGATGTCGTTACCACTTCTGAGCTGCACGCGGTAGTTAGAAGCTGCCTTCTCGCCGTTGTTTGTCACGGTAACGGTAGCCTTACTCCAAGCTCCACGCTTCATCTTGGCAGGAGCCGAGATGCTTACAGCGAGGTCGTTGTCGTAGGTATTGTGTACGTTTACGTCGTCGATACGCACTACGCCGTATGTGTCAGCCTTGCCTACGAAGGTGAGGATAACGTAGTCTGCCTTTGCCATCTCTGCCGGAATCTTGAACAGTGAGCGGTGCCAATCCTCTGCCTTACCGCTAAGCTTTGAATAGTCGACAGTGCCGATGAGCTTGCGTGTGCCGTCAGGAGTCTGTGCGTACACTTCGATGCTGCAGTTCTTTCCGCTTGTAGCGTTGTGGCTGAATATCACAGCCGGATTGCTTGCACCGGCGAGAGCTATCTTACCAGAGCTAAGGTCGGCTGTGCCGCCCTTGCTGAACGATGTGAACACGCGACAGTTGTTATCGCCGTCGCTTGAGGTCTGAGTGTTCTGCAGGAAGCCGATGCCACCCTCCTCGTCGAGTGTAAGCGACCACCAGAGGTGTGCATTCTCACCACTCACGAAGTTAGAACGGAACGGCAGAGCGTAAGGCTTGCCAGTTACAACCGGCGATGACATTACGCGCTCGCTCTCGCCCTTGCTGTTCTTAGCGCCTACAGAGTAGAGGCGTACAGCCTGCGCGCCTTCTGCTGTATTGAACTTCTCGGTGTATGTGTTCTCTGTAACAGAGCCGAGGAGCTGCTGGCTTGTTACGCCGTCAGAGATGCGCACACGGTAAGCGTTGTATGTTACGTCGTTGGTGAGCACAGCACCACCATTTGCACCTTGTGTAGAAGTCTTGTCCCATGTCAGCTTAACGCCAGTCTTCACGTCAGCAGCCTTCACGTTTGTGAGCGGAGCCGGTTTGTCAAGACCTACGTAAGCAGCCACAACAGTCGGAGTGCCTGCACCGTCGGCGGTGTAAGCAGTGATGGTGTAGTTGTTGAAACCAGCTACTGGTGAGTTGTCGTCGCAAGAGAGTGTTGCGCCCGGCTTGCTTGAGCCGAACTCATTAACGGTCACGCCGTCGCGAGTTACTACAACCTTTGTGACAGCAGCAAGTGTTTTACCAGCAACGGTCTTTGTCGGCAGGCGGAAGCTGATGTTAGCCTTCAGTGCGGTCGTCGGGTCGGGAGTGATTTTTACGTTCTCCACAGCAGCAGGGGCATTGAGGTGACCATTGTCTACGATAGAGAAGTTCTCCACATAGATATAGTCCATTGCCTTGTCGCTGATAGCGTGAATACCGAAGTAGAAGGTTTGAGCAGCAGTTGTGTTAACCGTGCCATCGTATGTAGTGCTCGTAGCTGGCAGCTTTGTTGCTGCAAGGAATTTATTTGTAAGGTTCGCCACCTTGTCCTTATTGCCCCACTTTGCCTCTATCTTCTCGGGGAAGTAGGCACTTGAGCTGCGTGCTGTGAATGATACCTTATAAGAGTGGTTAGCCTCAAGCTGTATGGCAGGAGTGATGAGCCAGTCGTCAGCAGCCTTGCTGGATGAAGCAGGGTAGTATGCGCTATGCTTATTCTCATGCCACTTCCATGTGTTATCATCGCCGTTTTCGTCGATAATATTAAAGAGATCCAATGACTCCTCTAAAGAGAAGTCCTCATAATAAGGCGGCACGATGTTGTCGCCGTAAGCCACAGCACCAGTGCGACGCTCTGCACCTCGCTTCGCACCGTTGACGGGTATGATGCCGTAGTAGTAGTTGCGCAGGTGCTTGTCCTTGATAGTTTCCGAGAACGACAGTCCGCTGATGTTTGTGCCTACGGTCTTAGCGTCGGGATAGCGCACGATGTCGTAGCGCAGGTCGCCGAGGTAGCCGTTGTGTACGGAGCCCGAAGGCTTGCCCCATGTGACGGTTGCCTTACCGCTTGTGTTGTCTATCTTCAGACGTGCGAACGACACCTGGTTTGGTTCGTCGTAGCCTACGTATGCTGTGGTCTTGGCAGCCTTGCTCTTGCCTGCGGCGTTAGAGAGCGTAACGGTGAAGTTGTTCAGACCCTCTGGAGCTGTTATCTCCTTAGTGATTGAGGAGTTGGCAGGCATTGTGCCGGTGAGTAGTTCTGTCTTGCCTGAGCGTACCAAGAAGGTAACGTCGCCGCTGAGTGTCTGTCCGCCGTATGTCTTCGCTGGTGCAGATATAGACACCGAGCCCTTTGTCAATCCGTTCTCGAACTTCACTGAGAAGCCGGTAGGTGTGGCAGGAGCCGCTGCGTCGGGCGTTGCCTCCGGTATAGCCATACCGAGTATCTGTGCGTTGTATTGGAAGTTGGCGATGAGTGTTGCTTTACCCGTCTTGAGGTCGACCGAGTAGAGCGCAGCCTTCTTGTCAGCATCGTATGCAGCCCAGTAGAAGGTGTCGTCGTCCTGGTCGATGCCACCACTCTGTGTGTAGCTCTTTTCTGACGACGGTGCTACGTACACACCGGTAGATCCTACCTCGGTTTCTTCACCAGTGATGGTGTTCAGCTCGTAGAGCACACCGTCGGTAGCCACAGCGTAGACGCGCTCCTCAGAGCTTACACCCATTGCCACGAACTTGTGCTTAGACGGAGCGATTGTGGTGCGCTGCATCTTGTCGTAGTCGATGATACCGAACTCGAACGACGAAAGGTCGTTGGTATAGAACTGACCATATACCTTGCCGGTGAGCTGGCTTGTAGCGGTAGTTGTAGCGATTAGTTCAAGCTTTGAAACCAACTCCGGTGCAATCTCCTGATGCCATTTGTCTTCGGTATTGAACTGATAGTAGGTAACAACAAGCGAGCTTGAAGCCTGATTTCTTGTGAAGTGTACTGCGTGGTACTTACCATCGTAGTATGACCATCCGCCGTTTGGCGACATTCTGCTGTCCAAATCTTCCGTCTTGAGGTCGCGGAAGTTGCCAGCTGTAGCTGCGTCGAACTCCATGTAACCAATCTGCTTGCTGGCTGTAGGGTACTGCGTAGCGTTATTCACATAGCCCCAGAGGTTGCGGCTGGCTGCACGTGCTGCTGCCTTCAGCGGACTGAGGAAATTAGCACCCGACTTCGCAGTCTGTGCTTTGGTCTGTGCCGATACTGGACAGGCCGCCATAGCTAAAGCTATAGCAGCTATCACAGAGGCAACAGAGCGTCTGTTTCTTCTGTTCATAATATAGAATTTGATGTAAGTTGTTATGTCTTTGTCAATTAAAGCGGATTTATTTTGCAAATATATATATAAATATGTACACAGACAAGCATAAAAGGGTTATTTAACAAAATAAGCCTTGTTGACATCGCGCATATTCAACAAATCTACAACAATGTTCACAATACTTATAATCGTAAGGCATACAAGATCCGATAAGAATATGACCGCAGCGAAGCGCGAATACTGTCCGAGCAGAAGCAGCAGACCGCTCTCTGCGCCGAACGTGAAGAGTGGCTGGTCGGCAGGCGCATTGAGCATCATAGCTATCGCGCCTCCGCCCAATACGAGTCCTAACACGAAGGTGGCAAGCATGGCGTAGCGGTAGCGTCTGATGCAGGCTTCTTCGTGCTGCTTCAGATACTCCACTGCATCGAGGCGCTTCTCGAGTTTCCGGATGAATGCGTCGCCGTCGTCGAAGGTGGGTCGGGCTGCGAGGAAGAGTTCCTCAAGTGCTTTATCTTTCATCATACGTTCAAAATGGTTTTAAGGTTGTCTCTGCCGCGCGAGAGCTGTTTCTTCACGGCGTCTTCCGAACTACTGGTGATGCCAGCAATCTCCTTTATCGAGTAGCCGCTTATGTAGAACATCACCACCGCCGAGCGTTCCTTGGGCGAGAGTGTGGCGAGCGCCATGTACAGTTCCTGATGGCGGAAGGCGGAGTCGGCTGTGGCAGCTGAGGGCATGGCGCTCAGTGCTTTGAGGTCGTCGAGCGTGCGCGTGCTCGCCTTGTGGTTGAGGAAGGTGTTGCGTGCTATCGTGAACAGCCACGCGCGAAACTTGCCCTCGTTCCGATAGCCAGCCGACGAGAGATAAGCCTTGACGAGCGTCTCCTGCGCTATGTCGTCGGCATCGTCGCGCTTGCCGCAGCAGAGGGCGAGCAGAAAGCCTCGCAATGCCTCCTGCTCGCTCTTCACCAGTGCTATGAATTGTTCTCTCGTCATACGCTGTTTTTACTCTTTGTTCATGCTTTGCTCCTCTGCCAGTATCTCCTGGGCGAGCATACGGCGACCTACGAAGTAGCCCACGAGGAAGGCGATGCCGATGGCTATCAGTGCCGCGCCGGCAATGATGAGAATTTCGTTCTGCACGCTGAGGAAGAAATAGAGCAGTACGAAGGCTACGCCCATAAGGCAGCAGAGACAACCGTGCTCGAGTCTGGCGAGCAGCTTCTCCTTGATGAGCTTCTCCGACTTCTTCATCTGCTTCACGAGGTCTTCAACATCAAGGTTGGGGTTCTTCTCCAATGCGGCGAGGATTATTTCCTTGCGGTTGCGCTCAGATGCCAAAGCACTCTTGAACACGATTGCTACAATAGTGATAGGGAGCACTACTGCCACTCCTATCGGAACTAAAAGTTGTACTAACCAAAACATAATCTTTTGTCGTCTTTAATTGTTATACTTGTTGTTCTATTCTATCGCTTCTTGCTGAAGCGGTTCATTTATATAACAAGCGACACGGGTGAAAGGTGACATTGCAGCAGCAAATTTACTGATTATTTTTAGAAGGAGGGTGTATCAATCAGAAAGAAGACTGCTACAGCAATAAAAAAACAGATGGACAAGTGCACTGATTAAGTGGTTGGTGCACTGATTAAGTGGTTGGTGCACTTGATTGGTTGGATGGTGCACTTGATTGGTTGGCTGGTGCACTGATTAAGTGGTTGGTGCACTTGAGACAAGTGCACCCCCTAAGGGTGCGTATCGGTCGACGCAGACATCCGTATCGGTCGACGCAGACATCCGCATCGGTCGACGCAGACATCCGCATCGGTCGGCGCAGACATCCGCATCGGTCGACGCAGACATCCGCATCGGTCGGCGCAGACCGCAGAAGTATAACTATAACACTGCGTTTACTATGCTTCAGTTGTACTAATGCTGAGCTATGCCCCAGTGCTTGAGCTGCTCGAAGTCGATATCGGCGAAGCCTGCCTGTTGCAAGGTTACGGAGCGGTTGTGGTCGTTGAGGTAGTGGCGCTTGCTGCTGCGGAACGCAGGGTTGGCAAGCGACTGTGGCATTACGTCGGCGACGCACTGCGCACTGATGCCGGCGATGGATAGCATCGTCGGGAATACCGACACGCTCGACTGCACATCCTTCTCGCGGTTGGCGTTGAGTGCCGACACAACTTCAGGATACTCGGCACGGTACGACGCGGAGGTCCAGACGATGAGCGGCACGTGTATGCCGTGGCATGAGGGCGTGGGCGAGGCGTGGAGGAAACGCTTGCGATAGTCGTCGAAGATGTTCTCGCCGTGGTCGGAGGTGTAGAGCATTGCCGCCTGCGCCCCACTCTTGCCGAGCATCGTGATGATGCTGTGCAGCACGAAGTCGGTCTGACAGATGGTGTTGTCGTAAGCGTTCAGCAGCGAGGGGCGGTTCTTGGCTTCTGCCTCGGTGGGCGTGTCGGGCAGGAACTTGGTGCGATGGCGCGGATAGCGGTCGCGGTAGTTGAAGTGCGAGCCGTAGGTGTGGAGCACTATCAGCTCCTTCTTGCGCTTCTTGGCGAGGATGTTCTGCACGTAAGGCAGCAGACGCTCGTCGCTGGTCTGCGCCGTAACGTCGCCCGTGACAACGCTCACAGCCGAACGTATGAAGACGAAGTCGTCAGCCTCGTCGCCGAAGAAGTCGATGAACGAGTGGTTGGGCTGCTGGTTGGAGATGAACGAGGTGTGGAAGCCAGCCTCGCGGAACGCCGTGATAAGACTTTTCTCGCGGTACAGACGCGCGTGGTCCTCGGCTGAAGCGGCGGCGAGGAGCATCGGCACACTCTTGTGCGTGGTGTTCGACTGCGAGAGCACGTGGCGGAACACGCTGAGTCCGTCGGTCTTTGAGAGCAGCGGATTGGTTTCGCGCTCGTAGCCGTAGAGCTGGAAGTTGTCAGCGCGCGCCGTCTCGCCTATCACGAGCACGTACACCTCGGCAGAGTCGGCAGCGTGCACAGAACGTGCATTGAAACGAAAGTCGGCTACATCGTTGCGATAGTCGGCTATGCGGATGCTCTCGTGGCATGCGAGGTAGAGGTTATAGAAGATGTTGGCTGGGTAGACGTGGTCCTCGGCACGATAGTCGAAGTCGCTGTCCTTCGGATAAGCCACATAGCTCAGTGCTATGAACACTGCGCCCACAGCCATGCCATAGTAGGAGTAGCGGCGCACGCGCTTCAGGAACGCCTTGTCCTCGGTGCGGTGGCGTGCCCACGACATAGCGGCGAGCACGAGCAGCGGCAGGTAGAGGATGAAGACAGTAGCCACGGCGGGCACAAGGTTGTTGAGCAGTTCCATCGCCTCACCGGGGTTGGTGGTGACGAGGTTGAGGAACATGTCGACGGCTATCACGCCACGTCCGAAGAGGTAGAGCAGCACTATCTGGAAGGCTGCGAAGAAGATGATAAGGAACATACACCACACCTGGCGACCCGTCTTCGCGGACAGCGTCATCAGCAGCGCATAGAGCGACACAGGCAGCACGATGTTGGCTATGCAAGCCAGCACGGGCATATGCTCGGTGAAGCAGAGTGCCACGTTCGGAATGGCGAGCGTGAGCACTATGTATATAAAGAGGAAACGGGGAGAGGTCAAAAGACCTAATATCTTTTTCATAAGAATATACTTTAAATAAAGAGTTCTCTTAGTTGAGAGTTTTTTTAGTTGAGAGTTGAAAGTTGAAAGTTGAAAGTTATGATTACCTTGAGAATCTCAAGAAGGCGCAAGCTGCAGTACATATCATAACTCTCAACTCTCAATTATCAACTCTCAACTAAATATTAAAACGCTTCGTTGATATTGAATATGAAGCTGTGCTGTCCCGACTTACCGAAGCCGTAGTCGAGTCGCACGTTGACATTCTTCTTGAACTCCCAGCGGTAGCCCACGCCCATGTTCGGCAGTATGTGCTTCAGCTGTATCTTGCTAAACTTCGGGAAGATGGTTCCGGCACCAGCCCAGAGCACAACACCGTTGCGCTTCCATACATGCTGACGCAGCTCCACCTGCGTCTCTATCTTATGGTTGTCGCGATAGCGTCCTTGGTAGTAGCCGCGCATCGAGTAGCTATCGCCGAGCTGCGCGAGCATCGACCACTCCACATCGCCGAAGTTGAACTGCGTACAGAAGTCGGCAGCAAGCGTGGCACCCTTCCACAGATGCGTGTAGCCGTCGATGCGGAAGTCGGTGGTGTAGGAGTTGTATTTGTTGCCGATGAACTTCGGGCGCATGAGCTGTATGAACTGTATGTACATGCCTCGCTTCGGCGCAGTAAGGTTGTCGCGCGTGTCGTATATGGCGGTCATGCCGGCACCGAAGTTGAGCGTCTCTGTGCGTTCGCCACCAAGCAAGTCGACACGGTCGAACTTAGTGCCGCGCACATAGTCGAAGTCGACGGTAGGACCGATGAAGAGGTTGTCGGCGGTGCGTATGAGCCAGTCGGCTTTGAACTGCGCCTGCCAACGCTTCATCTTACTCTTGTTGCCATCCACATTGCCCATGTCGTAGCCCCATCCCCAGATGTAGCAAGGGAAGGAATAGAAGTAGACGGTGTAGTTGAGGCGGTGGGTGTCGCGCGGGAACTTATGCGTGCCGCGCACGCCGAGCATGTAGAAGCCTACGGTAGACACGTCGCCGAAGAGCGACACGTTGCTCGGAGCCGACAGCGAGTCGGTAGGATCGGAACGATAGAGTCCGGCAGCCACGAGTCCGATGCCGAACTTGGTGTCGGAGCTGTAGTGCGGTCCGCCGATGACACTGAAGTCGAAACGCTTGTTCTTCTTCTCCTTGTTGGCATCGTTGAAGTAGGCAAGGAAACGACTGAAGATGTCTTTCTTCTTTGCCGGTCTTGCAGCAATGGTGTCAGCAACAGCAGCAACCTCACTGGTTGCTGCACTCGCTACAAAAGTGGTATCAAAACCGAACGGCTCTGTAGCCCAAACGGGCTGCAGAGCTATTAAGAACAGAAATAATATCGCTTTCAAGGGGCGCATAACCTTATATTTTTTATTAATAATTAAATAGTATTCTTGGCTTAAAAGGCTTGGATATATCAACATCTCAACACCTTAACATCTCACCATCACAACACCTTAATACACCAGTCCTACGTTGTCCACCCAGAACGTATTGCCCACGGTGCCCACATAAGCACCGCCGTGGCTCGACGAGAACTGCAATATGATGTGTGTCGGAGTGGCATCGGCAGCAGCCCAGCCCGTCTCCTTCACCAGCACGCTCTTTCCCTTAGAGTTGCGTGCGTAGTCGGTAGAACGCAGTCCCATCATCGACGCATCATAGAATGGTTTGCCGGTGATATTGCCGTAGTGAATCTCATAAGTGGCATCCTCAACCCATCCGTTGGTCGACTTGCCGTACTTCACTACCACCGTGCCCACGCGCTGCGCCGTGATGTTTCCCTTAGCGTCTTCATGACGCTTCTGCAGGAGCAGCAGAGCCACACAGTAGTCTTTGCCCGGAACAGTGGTCACTGCCGAGAAGCCGGTCTGACGGATGCGCTTGGCGTTGCCTGGCACCTGCACACGATAGTCGAAGCGCAGAGCCTTCGGACGCAGAGTGAACGGGATACCGAAGTTGAGTGCCTTCGGACCTTCCTTTGTGCCGGTGATAGGCTCCTTCATGTCGCCGAGGAAGATGCTGCCAGCGGCGAGCACCTTAATATTAATAAGACCAAGCACCTTGCAGGTCTCGATATGGGTGGTCATTTTGACGCAATGTCCCGAACCGCGGTTGTCGCGATACACCGAGTTGTTGGTCTTTGTGATGCCCGACACCTTAGCCATCACGTTGCTCGTACCCCAAGGCGATCCGCCGAGGTTTACGTATGGGTTGTTGCCCGTGAGGACTCTGTTGGGGCCTATCTCGTAAAGGGTTTTCTTGCTACCACCGATTACTGACGACTCGTGTATTTGGCGCGTCACCCAAGTATCGAAATTGCCATACTTGAACAAGACGAACTTTCCTTCGGCACTTGCAGAAAGACTACAGAAAACGCAAAGCATTGTCACAATGCACGATTTGAACATAAAATGTTTCATATACTTATGATTATATATTGTGTGCTACAAAAACATGAATAACAAGCAAAAAGCCGTATCATTCGGCACAAAGATATACAAAAAAGGCAAATGTGAAAACTTTTATATTACAAAAGTTTTCCATTTGCCTTAATATTTAATGTCTGTCAACACTTGCAAGGAAATAAAGACAACTTTTAGTTGCTTTTATACCAACCGTGTCTTTCTGCTTTTGTTTCAACCGCATTTATTTGCCGCTAATCAGCTCAACGGCTTTGCTTACGGTGTGATTGTGCTCGTTCATCAGTCGGAAATACTCGTTCATGTCCCAGATGTCGCGAGCGATGAGTGCCTTCAGTTGTACGCGAAGCATAGGCAGCGTGTTGTTGCGCTCTTCGTCGTCGCGCGGTTTCACCTTCTGGCGTTCAGCCTCAGCAAAAAGACTGTCGAACATGGCTTGCGGCACTTCAAAGTGCTTCATATAGTCGTCGAACTTCGTGTACTCCGCCTTCAGCTCCTCGCGATGGTTCTCAACATAGCGCAGGGTGGCGTTGATGACAAGTGAACGTGCAACGAGCTGACGGTGGAACGCTGTGTACTGTGTTGTGTCGAGCGGCACGAACACGTCGGGCATGATGCCTCCACCTCCATATACGGTGCGGTGCTTGCGCAGAGTGTAGCAGCGCAGCGAGTCGTTGAAGTGGATTGAGTCAGCCGAGTAGAGCTCACCATGCTTGAAACGTTTCTCTATATCCTGCGCATAGTCCTCCTTTTCGCCTTTTGCATACGGCTTCTGTATGCAGCGGCCGGATGGCGTATAGTAGTGGGCGATGGTGAGGCGTATCATTGAACCATCATCGAACTCGATAGGACGCTGCACAAGTCCCTTTCCGAACGAGCGACGACCTACCACTGTGCCACGATCCTGGTCCTGGATGGCACCCGTAACGATTTCGGCAGCCGATGCCGAATACTCGTTGATGAGCACGTAGACCTTGCCCTTCAGCAGTCTGCCTCCTCCGCCTGCCTTGTACTCTTGGCGTTTCTGAGAGCGTCCTTCGGTGTACACCACGAGGTCGCCCTTCTGCAGGAACTCCTCTACGATGCGCACCGCCGACTGCAGATAGCCACCGCCGTTGTCCTGAAGGTCGAGGATGAGATCGCGCATACCAGCCTTCTGCAGCGAGTCGACAGCGGTCATAAATTCGCCGTAGGTGGTGGCACCGAACGAGCCGATGCGCACGTAGCCCACACGCGGACGTATCATGTAGTAGGCATCAAGCGTGTGTACGGGTATCTTGGCACGCGTAACGGTGAACTGCAGCAGGTCGGGCACGCCACGACGCTGCACGCCGAGCTTCACCTTCGAGCTACGCGGTCCGCGCAGACGACGCATGATGTCCGCACGATCCATCTTAACGCCTGCTATCGTAGTGTCGTTGACGGTGATGATGCGGTCGCCGGCGAGTATGCCCACCTTCTCCGACGGACCCTTGCGCACGGGCTGTATGACGAGCAGCGTGTCCGAGATCATATTGAACTGCACGCCGATACCGTCGAACGAGCCTTGCAGTGGTTCGGTCAGCGACTTTGTCTCCTTGGCAGTGGTGTACGAGGAATGGGGGTCGAGTTTCTCGAGCATACCACGTATGGCATCCTCCACGAGTTTCTGCTCGTCGACCGAGTCGACATAGAGGTTGCTGACAGCCAGTTCGGCTATCTGCAGCTTCTTGAGTGGGTTCACACGCTGCGCGAAAGCGGCTGCGCACAGCAGCAGTAAAACCATTGCACCCATTCCCATTTTCCATGAGAACGGGTGCGTTGTGTTATGTTTGTCTATACGTTTCATTATCTGAGTTTGTTTTATGCCATGTCTTCGTCGGGCAGGTCTTCCTCAACCACGAGGTTGTCGATGATGAAGTTCTGCCTCTCCATGGTGTTCTTGCCCATGTAGTACTCGAGGAGCTTCTGCACCTGGTCGGTCTTGTGAAGTGTCACCTGTTCGAGTCGCATCTCCGGACCGATGAAATGTGCGAACTCCTCCGGCGAGATTTCACCCAAACCTTTGAATCGGGTTATCTCCGGGTCGGGTCCGAGGTTGCGTATCGCCTGCTGGCGTTCGTCCTCGCTGTAGCAGTAGCGTGTGATGAAGTCGCTCTTCTTCTCCTTACCGGTGAGGCGTGCGTCGGCATCGGTCACTACCTTCTTATCCTTTATCTTCGTGCGACGGTTGCGCACGCGGAACAGCGGTGTCTGCAACACGTAGACGTGTCCCTTCTTGATAAGGTCGGGGAAGAACTGCAGAAAGAACGTGATGATGAGCAGGCGGATGTGCATACCGTCGACATCGGCATCGGTCGCCACTATCACCTTATTATATCTAAGCGTGTCGAGTCCGTCCTCTATGTCAAGAGCAGCCTGCAGGAGGTTGAACTCCTCGTTCTCGTACACCACCTTCTTTGTCAGTCCGTAGGAGTTGAGCGGTTTTCCACGCAGCGAGAACACGGCTTGCGTGTTCACATCGCGGCTCTTTGTGATTGATCCGCTGGCAGAATCGCCCTCGGTGATGAATATCGACGACTCTTCCTTGCGGTCGTTCTTCGCGTCGGAGTAGTGGATGCGGCAGTCGCGCAGCTTGCGGTTGTGCAGATTGGCTTTCTTGGCGCGTTCGCGTGCCAGCTTCGTGACGCCAGCCATCGCCTTGCGCTCGCGCTCGCTCTCGGTTATCTTCTGCTGCATCACCTCCGCCACGTCGGCGTGTATGTGCAGGAAGTTGTCTACCTCGAGCTTCACGAAGTCGCCAACGTACTTGTTGATGCTCTCGCCTCCGGGTGCCATCTGCAGAGAGCCGAGCTTAATCTTCGTTTGGCTCTCGAACATCGGCTCCTCTACGTTCAGCGCGACGGCAGCCACGAGTCCGTTGCGTATGTCGGTGAACTCGTAGTTCTTGCCGAAGAACTCCTTGATGGTGCGGGCTATGTGCTCCTTGAATGCGCTCTGATGGGTGCCACCCTGCGTGGTGTGCTGTCCGTTGACGAAGGAGTGGTACTCCTCGCCGTACTGGTTGGTGTGCGTAAAGGCTATCTCTATGTCCTCCCCCTTCACGTGTATGATGGGGTAAAGCGGGTCGGTGGTCATCGTGTCGGTGAGCAGGTCAGCCAAGCCGTTGCGCGAGAGGATGCGCCGACCGTTGTACATGATGGTGAGTCCGGAGTTGAGATAGGTGTAGTTGCGCAGCATCGTCTCCACGAAGTCGTCATGGAACGAATAGCCGACGAACAGTGTCGGGTCGGGTTCGAAGAAGATGTAGGTGCCGTTCTCGTCGGCAGAGTCTTCGGTGATGTCCGATGTCAGGTTGCCGCGCTCGAACTTGAGCGCACGCACCTTGCCGTCGCGATACGACTTCACCTCGAAGTGTGCCGAGAGGGCGTTCACCGCCTTCACACCCACGCCGTTCAGACCCACGCTCTTCTTGAACGCCTTCGAGTCGTACTTGCCGCCGGTGTTGAGCACACTGACTGCCTCAACGAGCTTGCCCTGCGGTATGCCACGACCATAGTCGCGCACCGACACACGCAGACGGTCGTCGATGTCTACCTCTATGCGCTTGCCGGCGTTCATCTTGAACTCGTCGATAGAGTTGTCGATGACCTCCTTCAGCAGCACATAGATACCGTCCTCGGGCAACTGTCCGTCGCCCAAGCGACCGATATACATACCTGGACGTGTACGCACGTGCTCCATGTCGGAGAGGTGGCGTATGTTGTCATCGGTATATTGAACTGTGGGTTGAATGTTTTCTTCCATTTTATTTCTTAATATCTTACAGCATCCCGAGTATTATCATCGTATCTTGAGGATGCTATCCGATTTAAATATCCTTCTTGTAGCATCTGCGGCGCTTGTGTATCTCGCGGTTGAGATACTGCCACTGTCCCTGAACCTTCATGTTGGTCTCCATCTCGACGTGGGTCTCGCCCCACTTGAAGCCGAGTCGCTGGTAGTGAGGTATGAGGTCATAGAAGAGCAATGCGTTGGCACCCTTCTGACGATACTCCGGCAACACGCCGATGAGGAGCAAGTCGACCACCTCAGTCTTGTGGAACTTCAACGCGCGGAGGATGTGCCACCATCCGAACGGGAAGAGCTTACCACCGCACTTCTGCAAAGCGCGGGCGAGCGACGGGATAGATATGCCTACGCCAACCACCTTGTGGTCGGGTGTGTTCCAGTCCTCGATGATGGTGATGAGGTCGAGGTCAGCCATAGGCAGGTACATCTTCACGTACTGCTCTATCTGGCGGTCGGTGAGCTTCGAGTAGCCGTAGAGGTCCTTGAAGGTCTCGTTCACTACCTGGAATATCTTTCTGCCGTAGCCGTTCTCACCGTATATCTCATTGCGCTTCAGCTTCTTCACCTGCAGGTTGTAGCGCTTCTGAATCATCTTTGCGATGGTAGCATACTTCTCCGGCATCTCCTCCGGCACGTAGAGCTTGTACTCAACGTAGTCGTTGTCTTTCTCCCATCCGCCCATGCGATCCATGTGCTCCGGATAGTAGGGGTAGTTGTATGCCGTAGCCTGAGTGCCAAGCTGGTCGTAACCGTAGAGGAGCATTCCCTCGGGGTCCATATCGGTGAAACCGAGCGGACCGACAATCTCCTTCATACCTTTCGACTTGCCGTAGTCTTCTACTGCCTTGAGGAGTGCTTTAGACACTTCGATATCGTCAACGAAGTCGATCCAGCCGAAGCGAACCGACTCGCGCTCCCATTTCTTGTTGGCACTGTGGTTGATGATAGCAGCCACACGACCCACAGCCTTACCGTCGCGGTATGCCATGAAGTACTCAGCCTCGCAGAAGTCGAAGGCTGCATTCTTATCCTTACGGAAGGTGTTCATCTCATCGAAGTAGAGGTTTGGCACGTGATAAGGATTACCTTTGTAGAGCTCGTTGTGGAAATCGATAAACTTGCACAAGTCGCGGCGCGACTCAACTTTCTTAATCTCTATTGCAGACATTTTAATTGTTTTATTCTTTCACTTTTGTTTGATACACATTGTATGATTGCCTCTTTAGGCAAGCAATACATCTTTATAAATAAAGCCTTTAAAATGCAAAAGTACGGAAAAATGCTTAAACTAACGAAAAACTGGGTAACATTTAGCGATATTTACGAGAAATTAGCAGCAAATGTTCACCTTCAGCGGTGGTTGTGGCGAAGATGTACACGTCGCCGCCATCTTTGATTTTGAGGCGTTTGCGCAGTTCTGCAACTGTGAGTGGAAAGTTGCGCGTAGCTATATTGGCTTTCTCTATGCCTGCCAACGCCTTGCGCAGCTCGCCCTTGTTCATCGTCGTCACGCGCTCCACAACGAAGCTTCTGCCCGGAAAGCCTTCAATGGGTTCGTCGGAAAGAAAGAGGTGGCTGTTGCGGCTCACGGGCGACACGCCGTAAGCTGCTGCCAGCTCGTCGAAGCAGCCTGCTTTCATGATTGAGGCGTTGGGCTCGTGTAAGAATGTTGAATGTTGAATGTTGAATGTTGAGTTGGCGACTGGAGCTGAGGAGCCTGGTGTATAGACAAAGAGGGAGGAAGTGTCTGAAGCTGTAGAAAGATCCGCGCAATACACCTTCAGTTCGCTCTCTACCACCGTTGAAAGTACGAGCAGCAGTTCCTTGCACTCGCCTCCCACCGACACGATGTGCACCTCGCGCACCGTGCCCTGCAAGTCGTCCACCGCCTTATGCCAATCGAGCATAGGCGAGAGCTTCAGCATCGTGAAGCGCGACTTCTCAAGCAGCTTGGGCAGGAGCTGCACAACATCGGGCGTGCAATCGGCAAGCATGACGGTCTTGGCGCCGTGCTCGTCGCGACGCGCCGGGTCGAGGAACAGCATGGTCTGCGGTTCAACGGTTGAGAGATACTCCACGGCATCTGCGCACACCACCGTGGCGTTGTTCAAACCGAGCAACGGAAGGTTGTGCTCAACGATGTGGCAGAGCTGCTCGTTGCGCTCCACATACGTAGCCGCAGCAAAGGCGCATGAGGTGAACGAGAAGTCGACACCGAAGCCGCCGGTCAGGTCGGTCATGCTGGACGCATGACCAACTCTCTCCGCCCACTCCATCGCCAAGTTGAGCTTATACTGCGCTGTGGGTTCTGACGAGCACTGCTCCATAGAGAGGTGCGGCGGAAATATTACGCCATCGCACGCAGCCCATTTGGGGAGCTTACGACGCGCTATCTGCCAGCCTTGTATCTGATCGAGAGCGTAGGGCATGTCAACATCCGGAAAGCGATTTGCTTGAAGCGCAAGCTGACGGATATCACGTTCGCGATATTCGCGTATAAATTCTGCAGTAGTCATAGACATATCATTGTTATTTTTGACTGCAAAGTTAACACATTTAGCCGATTAAATAACTACATCAGAATGAATGTAAATAAATTTCACCTATTTTCTTTGCAGTATAACAAACTTACTGTAACTTTGCAAAAGTTGCACAGAAGACAACAAAATGAGCAACCACTAAACATAATACCCTAAAGTATGGAACCTATTGTTGACTTTTCAATCCTACCCGCACGTCTGCGCTCAGCCGAGCGAGTCGTAACTGTAGCAGTGGCATGTCCTGCCGACTCTCACACAGAGGAAGTTATCGAACGAAGCATCGCGGAACAGTTCGCACGCTTCACCCTTGTAGCCAACACGGCAAAGGCTGATATCGCACGCCGATTGGCTGCCGACTATCCCGACAAGGTTACACTCATCGTGGCTGACGACGATGACGACGCGGCGCGCCATGCCGTTAAGGAGGTGCGCGAGGGCAGAGCCGACGTGCTAATGAAGGGTTCGCTGAACACTGACAACCTCTTGCGTGCAGTACTCAACAAAGAGGAGGGCATACTCATCAAGGGTAGCGTACTCACACACATCGCCGTTGCTGATGTGCCGAGCCTTAATCATTTGTTGTTCTTCTCGGATGCAGCCGTCATTCCCTACCCCACTACCGAACAATACGATGCCATCACACGATACATCACCGACACCTACCGCAGCATAACGGGTGGCGACCGCCCACGCGTGGCACTCATCCACTGCACGGAGAAGGTATCGGAGAAGTTCCCGCTCACGCTCAGCTACGAGGAGCTGAAGGCGAACGCCGCCGCAGGAGCCTACGGCGAGGTGGAGATAGGCGGACCGATGGACGTGAAGACGGCTTGCGACGCAGAGAGCGGAGCCATCAAGGGCATCGCATCGCCAGTGGTGGGCAACGCCAACTGCCTCATCTTCCCTGACATAGAGGCAGGCAACACATTCTACAAGACAATAACTCTCTTCGGTGGTGCTACGGTGGCTGGTATGCTCGTAGGCACGACAGCACCCGTGGTGGTGACATCGCGCGCCGACACTGCCGACTCCAAATTCTACTCTTTAGCAACTGCTTGCTTGAAAGCGATTAACAAACAGTAAACTCAAGACATATTCATGAAAAAAATATTTGTGATCAACCCTGGCTGCACCTCTACAAAGGTGGCTGTGTATGAAGACGAACACGCTGTATGGACATCCGACGGACTGCATCCGCAGGAGGAAGTAGACAAGTACGCAACCGAGATGGAGCAGTACGAGTACCGCAAGAATTTCATCCTGAAACTATTAGAGGAGGCAGGAATACCTTTGGAATTCGATGCCGTAATCGGTAGAGGCGGTCTGCTGAAACCGTTGCACGGCGGTGTGTATGCCATTAACGAGCAGATGAAGCAGGACCTCATCAATGCCAAGCACAAGCATGTGTGCAACCTCGGTTCGATCCTTGCCGACGACATCGCACAGATGTGCCACTGCCCAGCCTACATGGCTGACCCTGTGGTGGTAGACGAGTTTATGACACGTGCACGCTATACGGGTCTGCCGTTCATGAAGCGCGAGTCTATCTTCCACGCGCTCAACGCCAAGGCAGCCTCGCGTCGCTATGCGCGTAGCATCGGACGCAAGTATGAGGAGATGAACCTCGTAGTGGCTCACCTCGGTGGCGGCATCTGCGTGTCGGCTCACCACGAGGGCAAGGTGATCGACGTGAACAACGCGCTCAACGGTGAGGGCCCTATCGCGCCGGAACGTGCCGGAACGCTGCCTGCCGACCAGCTCGTGCGACTCTGCTTCTCGGGCAAGCATACCCAGGCAGAGATTATGAAGATGTTAGCAGGCAACGGTGGCTGCCAGGCACTACTCGGTATGAAAGACATGAAGGAGATATCGCGCCGCGCAGAGGCAGGCGAGGAGCCGTTCCACGAAGTGCTCGAGGCTATGCTCTACACCGTGTCGAAGCAGATTGGTGCCATGGCGGTTGCGCTGTGGGGCAAGGCGGATGCTATCATCCTCACCGGCGGCATCGCCTACAGCAAGTACTGCGTTGAGGAGATAAAGAAGCAGGTGGACTTCCTCGCTCCGGTCATCGTGATGCCAGGCGAAGGCGAGATGGAGTCGTTAGCGTTCAACGCCTTAGGAGCATTGAACGGCGAACTGCCGGTACACGAGTACAAGTAAGTTGAGAATTGAGAGTTGGTTTAGTTGAGAGTTGAGAATTTAGAGTTGAGAGTTATGATATGCACTATAGTTTGTGCCCTCTTGAAGCTTTCAAGGTAATCATAACTCTCAACTCTAAATTCTCAACTCTCAACTGAGTAAACTATACATGAAGAAAGTCCTGCTTCGTACGAATACGGAGCAGGACTTTCTCATTTAGACCTAATCAAAAATTTATATCAACAACAATTTGTTTCATTTAGTACTAACCAAAATCAACGGTTATTTAACCTCAATCTGGCGAGCAGCCTTCTGCACGTTCTGCTCAACCTTCGGAAGGTCGATTGTGAGCACACCATCGCTGACGTTAGCTGCAATCTTCTCCTTGTCGACATCATCAGGCAAGAGAAGTGTCTGCTCGAACTTGGTGTAAGAGAACTCGCGGCGCAGATAGTGCTCCTTCTTATTCTCATCCTTCTTCTCGTTCTTCTTCTCCATCTTGATGTGCAGATTGCCGTCGGCATCGATGTTGATGTTGAAGTCGTCCTTCTTCATTCCGGCTGCTGCAAGCTCTACTGTATAATCGTGTTCTGTCTCTTTAACATTTATAGCTGGGGCGGTTGCGTTAGTACGCGGCATAAAGTCGGTATCAAAAAAGTCGTTGAAAACTTCTGGCATCCATGCATTTCTCATTACTGGTAACATATCAAATACCTCCTATTTATATTTTAATTTTTACGTTTATCGTTTGCTTGCCTTTGGGCTTCCGTCCATCGGCTTGCACTATTCATAATGCAACTTACGTACCAATGCCAAAATCGCCCATAAAAACAATAAACAGTAAGCAATATTGGCAGTTTGACGACAAATAGTCAGCCCAGGCGGACATTTTGGCGTGTTTTACTTGCAACAGCAATCGTCTTAAAGAGGCGTTTGCGCGACGCGCACCGACCGATGCAGATGTCTGCACCGACCGACGCAGATGTCTGCACCGACCGATGCGGATGTCCGCACCGACCGACGCAGATGTCCGCACCGACCGACGCAGATGTCCGCACCGACCGACGCAGATGTCCGCACCGACCGGCGCGGATGCTTATAGTTACACGAGCGCAACGTTGTTAAAGCGAAAAAAATATAGCAAAAACACTTGGTCGTTTCATAATTAATATGTATCTTTACCCCGTGAATTTAGAAACCGCACACTGAATAAGTTTTGTGCGTACACAGACATTATATATTTCCTATATACTGCTCGCGCGAGCGTAAGTATAACTCGGTTCTCTTCGGTGTTCTTGACGGAGGAAGTGTTGTTGTATTTACGCAATTTTTGTTTTATTACGTTTCTACACAACTCCTCGCTTCCTCTTGGCTAAAGCACCGCAGGTTGCCCCTCAAAGAAGACCATAAACTTTAAAATACTACACCTATGGAACTAAAACAAGCTACTGCCGGCACAATGGAGTCCGGCGACATCATGATTCAGATTGCCCCCTGCGAGAAAGAGGGTCTGAATATTGATTTGCAAAGTTCGGTTGCCTACCAGTTTGGCGACCAGATTCGTAAGGTGATTGTTGAGACACTCGAAGGACTCGGCATCACCCGTGCTGAGGTGCACGCCACAGACAAGGGCGCGCTCGACTGCACTATCCGCGCACGCGTCACCGCGGCTGCCGTGAGAGCTACGGGCAAAGACGTGTGGAAAGACTAACCCCTAAACTTTTTGACCTATGAAACGACTAAGAAGAACTATGATGTTCGTACCGGGAAACAACCCTGGTATGATGCAGGATGCCTATATATATCATCCCGACTCAATAATGCTCGACCTTGAGGACTCTGTGACAATGGCAGAGAAGGACGCTGCACGCCTGCTCGTCTACAACGCGCTGAAGACTATCGACTACGGCACGACGGAGATGGTGGTGCGCATCAATCCGCTGAACACGCCGTATGGCAAGAAGGACATCGAGGCTGTGGTTAAGGCTGGCGTCGACGTCATCCGTATGCCTAAGACCGAGACCGCCGAGGAGGTGATCGAGGTGGAGCGCGAGATTGAAAAGGTGGAGCAGGAACTGGGTTGCGTGGGTCGCACACAGATTATGGCTGCACTGGAGAGCACGCTCGGCGTGGTGAACGCCTACGCCATAGCTACCGCTTCCAAGCGCATGATGGGCATCGCACTCGGCGCGGAGGACTACTGCGCCAACCTGAAGACACAACGCTCACCCGAGGGCATGGAGCTGCTCATGGCACGCCAGACCATCGTGGTAGCAGCTCGCGCGGCAGGCATCGACGCGCTCGACACCGTCTACTCTAACCTCAACGATATGGAGACATTCCGCAAGGAGGTGGAACTGATTCATCAGTTGGGCTTCGACGGAAAGTCGATTATCAACCCGCGCCAGATCGAGATTATCAACGAGGTGTTCACACCGACACAGAAGGCTATCGACAAGGCTCTCGCCGTTATCGCAGCCATCAAGGAGGCTGAGAAGAAAGGCTCGGGCGTAATAGCCGTGAACGGTAAAATGGTTGACCGACCAGTAGTGATACGCGCACAGCGCGTCATCGACTTGGCACTGGCTTCGGGCGTAATTAAACAGGAGGACATAGCATGAGCACACTGAACGAAAGACATACCCTCGCCGAGCAGGTGGCTCAGGCTATGGGAAAGAGCGTATATAATAATGTGGAGGCACACAAGGACATCACTCCGCGCCTCGAACTGCAGCAGAAGAGCCCCAAGCTCATGACGCTCGAAGAGGCTATACGCCATTCGGGACTGAAGAACGGCATGACGATATCGTTCCACCACCACTTCCGCGGTGGCGACAAGGTGGTGAATATGGTTGTGGATAAGCTCGCCGAGATGGGATTCAAGGATTTGCACCTCGCAGCTTCAAGCTTGCAGGACGTACACGAACCGCTCATCGAGCATATTCGCAACGGCGTGATCACGGAGATTTCGACATCCGGTCTGCGCGGCGAACTGGCTAAGGAGATTTCGCACGGACTGATGGAGAAGCCGGTGGTGTTCCGCTCGCATGGCGGACGCGGCGAGGCTATCGCTTCGGGCGAGTTGCACATCGACGTGGCGTTCCTCGGCGCTTCTTCTTCCGACCCGCTCGGCAACGCCTGCGGCTACTCGCGCTCGGAGAACGCTAAGAGTATCTGCGGCTCGCTCGGTTACGCGCTGCCCGACGCTCACTACGCCGACAAGGTGGTCATCCTCACCGACGACCTCGTGCCCTATCCTAACACTCCGAACTCTATCTCGGAACACGATGTCGACTACGTTGTGGAGGTTGAGTCGGTAGGCGACTCGTCGAAGATTGCTTCGGGTGCTATCCGCGACACCAAGAACCCGCGCGACATACTGCTCGCTCAGCAGGCTGCGAAGGTGATTGTGAACAGTGGCTACTTCAAGAACGGCTTCTCTATACAGACCGGTTCGGGCGGTGCTTCGCTCGCTGCCGTTAAGTATATCCGCCAGAGCATGATCGACCGGGATATCAAGGCTTCGTTCGCCCTCGGCGGCATCACGGCTCACATGGTGAAGATGCACGAGGAGGGACTCATTGAGCGTCTAATCGACGTGCAGTCGTTCGACAAGGTGGCTGCAGAGTCGCTCAAGAACGACCCGAAGCACAAGGAGGTGTCGGCTTGCGAATACGCAAGTATGCACGAGCAGGGTGCGGCTACGCACTATCTCGACATCGTGATACTCTCGGCTCTTGAGGTGGATGTAAACTTCAACGTCAACGTGCTTGTAGGTAGCGACGGCATCATACGCGGTGCTATCGGCGGACATCCCGACACAGCCGAAGACTCAGCACTTTCTATCATCGTCTGCCCGTTGCTCCGTGGCAGAATACCGTGCGTGGTGAACGAGGTGACAACGCTCATCACTCCGGGTCGCACCGTAGACGTTGTTGTCACCGAGTATGGCATCGCTGTCAACCCTGCCCGACCGGAGATAGCCGAACGCCTGAAGGCTGCCGGACTGAAGATCGTAACGCTCGAGGAGCTTCGCGACCGCGCACTCTCCGTAATCGGCAACCCGGCACCGCTGCCGTTCGGCGACAAGGTGGTGGGCGTGGTGATGAACCGCGACGGATCGGTGATGGATGTCATCAAGAACATCGTTGAATAACTCAAAACTAAAAGAATGATTACGCTTCACGAACTTCTGGCGAGCCGCGACGCACGCCATGCCACACAGCAGAAGCTGCTGGCTGAACACCCGGGAAAGACACTGGTGTGCCTCACCGTTGTCATGCCAGGAAGCGTGAAGCGCAATCATCAGTCGCTCTGTGCGGCACACGCTGCCGTAGAGGCTATGCGTGAGGCGTTCCATCTCAATGACATGAGCGACGCAGAACGCGAGGCTGTGCTCACCGAGCGCGACCTCAACACGGGCTACGAGGCTTATCTCATCACACCTCTGCCGCTGCTTGAAGCCAAGCGCATAGCGGTAACGATAGAGGACACGCACCCGCTGGGCAGACTCTTCGATATAGACGTCATAAACTCAGACGGCATACCTGTCGCAAGAAACGATATCGGAGAAAAACCGCGCCGCTGTCTCGTCTGCGAACACGAAGCACGCTACTGCATGAGGATGCGCTGGCACACGCAGGAGGAGATATGGGCGAAGATAAACGAGATGGTAGACCTTTACACTAAGGCAAGACAAACATAACAAACGACCTTAAACAATCTATGGAGATACAAACCCTTAACCCCACAACACCCCGTCAACGACAACGCATAGAGGCGTTCCTCAAACGCAACGGTTTGCGCTTCGACGACATGCACTACTACGCTGCCATAACAGACGACGACGGAGAGATGATAGCTGGTGGCGGACTGAAGGGCAACGTAATAAAGTGTGTGGCTGTGGACGATGCGCATAAGGGCGAAGCTATCGCCAACACACTCATCTCACACCTCATAGCACACGCTAACGAGGAGGGACATAGCAACGTCATGTTGTTCACAAAACCCAAGAACAGACAACTCTTCGAGAGTCTGTCGTTCCGACTGCTCGCCGAAGCACCCGAAGCCGTACTTATGGAGACGGGCATCGGAGGAATAAACAATACGGTAGAGGCTCTGAAGAAGATAAGAGAGGAATCAGAAAAGTATAAAGAATACAATAAAGAGTGCAAAGAGAATAATAAGGAGTGTAAAGAAAATAGTGAAGAATGTAAAGAGGAAGAAAAAACAAATCTCAACACCTCAACACCTCAACACCACAACACCACAACCCCTCAACATCTCAACCCCTCAACCCCTCAACCCCTCACCACCACAACGCCTCTCCGAGGCGTTGTGGTAATGAACTGCAACCCCTTCACACTCGGTCACCGCTACTTGATAGAACAGGCAGCAAAGCAAGTGGAACGGTTGTTCGTGATGGTAGTGAGAGAGGACTGCTCACTCTTCGCCTACGCAGAGCGTAAGGCAATGGTGGAGCAAGGCGTGGCACATCTTAAGAACGTCACGGTGATAGACGGAAGCGAGTACGCCATCAGTCAGGCTACGTTCCCCACGTACTTTCTCAAACGTCTCGACGACGCAGCCGACACACAGATGCTGCTCGACCTCGACCTCTTCCGCCGACACATAGCACCCGCACTCGGCACAACCGTCCGCTTCGTAGGCACAGAGCCAACCGACCGGCTCACACGCCGCTACAACCAACTGATGCACGAGGTGCTCGCCGATGTCAGAGAAACAGCCCGACTGGAGAAGAAGGGCAACGTTGTAAGCGCATCGCGAGTGCGCAAGGCAATGGAGCAAGGTGACATGAGCACAATAAGACAACTCGTGCCACCCACCACCCTACCTTATATAATAGCACACCTCGCTACACGAGCACTGCAGGCTGAGCTTGACACCACGCCGAAGCCCGGACTCGTAGACAAGGACAACAACGGAGCGCACCGCGATATGGATTATGCGCTGATGCAACGCAGCATCGACACGCTACACCCCTACTTCGTGAAGCTCGCGCTGCTCGGCTGCGCCGATGCTCTGCCCACGCACGCCTCCATAAGGGACATAGGCATAGAAGCGGAAAGGGCTATGCTCAGCGCCACCAACGGCGTGAACACCCACAAAGGGGCACTCTTCTCAATGGGATTGGCGGTTGTAGCAGCTGCTCACGAGGAGAGAAAAACAGCTGCCAACGAAGAACAAATACTGAAAGAAAGAAACGGAGGAGAAGATGTTCTCGTCTCCTTACAAACCACAATAAAAGCACTCGCTGCCTGCTTCCCCGACACTAACGGCACGCACGGCAGCAAGGCGAAACTGCTCTCAAAGGGCACCACAGCAATAAAAGGAGCACTCGACAACGCTCGCGAAGGCTACGAGATGCTGTTCGCAGAGTGGCTTCCGTTCTACATCGAACGCAGAAAGGAGCACGATGCGCACACGCTGCACAAGACACTGCTGCGCATCATGTGCGACCTCGATGACACCAACGTCATCTATCGCACCGACTTAGCCACAGCCGAGGAGGTGAAGCAGGAAGCCCGAGCACTGCTCGACAGCTTCTCGGAGACTGCTCTAAAAGACATGGATCGGCACTACACAACCCGAAACATATCACCAGGCGGAGCTGCTGACATGCTATCGCTCACCATATTCATTGGAAGCATACAAACATAGGGGGTGCACTTGTCTCAAGTGCACCAACCTGCTAACAAGAATGCTAAATAACAAGTGCACCAACCTGCTAACAAGAATGCTAAGTAGCAAGTGCACCAACCTACAAACAAGAATACAATTCTAACAATCTAATAACTAAAAACCTTGACATTATGGTAGAACTTATTAATCACGGAGTCTATCTCCTCAATGGTACCAAAGTTTGCGACAATTATGAAGGTTTGACACCTGACGAAGCTCGCGAAAACACTATCACTTACGGCATCCTCCGCTCGCACGACGTGGACGGATCGAAGGGTAAGAAGATGCGCATCCGCTTCGACGCTATGATGTCGCACGACATCACTTACGTAGGAATTATACAGACAGCACGCGCAAGCGGACTGGAGGAGTTCCCGTTGCCTTACGCAATGACCAACTGCCACAACTCACTCTGTGCCGTTGGTGGCACTATCAACGAGGATGACCACGTTTTCGGTCTGTCGGCAGCAAAGAAATATGGTGGCATCTACGTGCCTGCTAACCAGGCTGTCATCCACCAGTATGCACGCGAGATGATGGTGAAGTGCGGCAATATGATTCTCGGTTCCGACTCTCACACACGCTACGGCTCACTCGGCAACATGGGTGTTGGCGAAGGCGGTGGCGAGCTCGTGAAGCAGTTGCTCAAGAACACTTGGGACATCAACGCACCTGAAGTGGTGCTCGTATGGCTCGAGGGCAAACCGAAGAAGGGCGTAGGTCCGCACGACGTGGCTATCTCGCTCGTGAAGGCTACATTCGAGAGTGGCGTTGTGAAGAACAAGGTGCTCGAGTTCGCAGGTCCTGGCGTTAAGGAGTTGCCTATCGACTTCCGTAACGGTATCGACATCATGACTACCGAGACCACTTGCTTGAGCTCTATCTGGGTTACAGACGAAGAGGTGAAGCACCATTACGACATACACGAGCGTCCGCAGGACTTCAAGGAACTGAAGCCGGGCGACGTTGCTTACTACGACATGATGATTCGCATCGACCTCTCTTCTCAGGAGGCGATGATCGCTCTGCCGTTCCACCCGTCGAACGCAGTTACTATCCACGAGCTTCAGGCTGACCCGGTTGGCATCCTCACACGCATCGAGGAAGACGCCAAGAAGCGTTTCGGCGACAAGGTAGACGTACATCTTGTTGACAAGGTTGTTGACGGCAAGGTATACGCCGACCAGGGTATCATTGCAGGCTGCTCGGGCGGTACATACGACAACCTCGCAGAGGCTGGCGCTATCCTTAAGGGCAAGAGCATCGGCAACGACTACTTCACAGCTTCGGCTTATCCGCAGTCGACACCGGTATCAATGGCTGTAACACGCGAAGGCATCACAGCCGACCTCATCGAGGCGGGCGTTGTGATGAAGCCGGCATTCTGCGGTCCGTGCTTCGGCGCAGGCGACGTTCCGTCTAACAACGGTCTGTCTATCCGCCACACCACACGCAACTTCCCCAACCGCGAGGGTTCTAAGCCTGGTCAGGGTCAGCTCTCTCTCGTTGCGCTTATGGACGCACGCTCTATCGCTGCTACAGCAGCCAACGGCGGCGTGATTACGGCTGCGACAGACGTAGAGTACGAGAACACTCACAAGCCATACGTTTACGACGACAAGATATACAAGTGCCGCGTATACAACGGCTACGGCAGACCGCGTCCTGAGACAGAGCTTCGCTACGGTCCGAACATCAAGGACTGGCCTACAATGTATCCGATGCAGGAGAACATGCTGCTCGAGTTGGCAGCTGTTATCCACGACCCGGTTACAACTACCGACGAGCTTATCCCGTCTGGCGAGACAAGCTCTTACCGTTCTAACCCGTTGAAGCTTTCTGAGTTCGCCCTCTCTCGCCGCGTGCCTGAGTACGTAGGTCTGAGCAAGGAGATTCAGAAGCAGGACCTCGCACGCCGTGCAGGTGAGGTGAGTGCGAACATCGCAGAGGCTCTCGCTAAGGTGGGCGCAAAGGCTGAGGATACATCGTTCGGTTCATGCGTATTCGCTAACCGCCCAGGCGACGGCTCGGCTCGCGAGCAGGCTGCTTCTTGCCAAAAAGTGCTCGGCGGCGATGCTAACGTTTGCTACGAGTACGCTACAAAGCGCTATCGTTCTAACTGCATCAACTGGGGCATCGTGCCGTTCACAATCGCTAAGGACGTTGAGTTCAACTTCGAGCCGGGCGACAAACTCTTCGTACCGGGCATCCGCGAGGCTATCCTCACCGGTAAGGAGGAGATCGACGCACAGATTATAGCACGCGACGGCGTTAAGCCTATCCACCTCTTCTTCCAGAACCTCACCGCCGACGAGCGTCAGATTTTGGCAGACGGTTGCTTGATGAACTATTATAAGAACAAGAAATAAACTCTTAAATCAAAATAACTATGACCGAAAAAATTCAAATGACTACTCCACTCGTAGAGATGGATGGTGACGAGATGACACGTATCTTGTGGCAGATGATCAAGGATGAGCTTATTCTTCCGTTCGTTGACCTCAAGACAGAGTATTACGACCTGGGACTCGTTAAGCGCGACGAGACTGGCGACCAGATAACAAAGGACGCAGCCGAGGCAACAAAACGCTTGGGCGTAGCCGTTAAGTGTGCTACCATCACACCTAACCACCAGCGCATGGACGAGTACAAGCTCCATCAGATGTGGAAGAGCCCTAACGGCACCATCCGCTCTATCCTCGACGGCACAGTATTCCGCACACCTATCACCATCCCGAGCATCCATCCGGCAGTGAAGAACTGGGAGAAGCCTATCACCATCGCACGTCACGCTTACGGAGACGTTTACAAGAGCGTGGAGATCCGTGCCGACGAGCCGGGCGTAGCCAAGCTTATCTTCGACGGCGAGAGCGGCAAGCACGAGGAGGTTGTGGTTCACACATTCAAGGGTGCTGGCGTGCTTCAGGCTATGCACAACACCGACAAGTCGATACGTTCGTTCGCACACTCTTGCTTCAAGTTCGCGCTCGACACCAACCAGAGTCTCTGGTTCTCTACAAAGGACACCATCTCGAAGAAGTACGACGCACAGTTCAAGATTATCTTCTACGAGGTATTCGAGGAGTACAAGGAGGAGTTCGAGAAGCGCGGCTTAGAGTTCTTCTACACCCTCATCGACGACGCAGTAGCACGCGTTATCCGCTCTAAGGGCGGCTTCATCTGGGCTTGCAAGAACTACGACGGCGACGTTATGTCCGACATGGTTTCTACAGCATTCGGCTCATTGGCAATGATGACTTCTGTGCTCGTTTCGCCTGACGGCAAGTACGAGTACGAGGCTGCTCACGGCACCGTTACACGCCACTACTACAAGTATCTGAAGGGCGAGGAGACATCTACCAACCCGATGGCTACTATCTTCGCTTGGAGCGGTGCTCTGCGCAAACGTGGCGAGATGGATAACCTGCCCGAACTCGTGCGCTACGCTGATGCTCTTGAGGCTGCCTGCTTCGACACTCTCAACGAGGGTATCGTTACGAAGGACCTCGCTGGACTCATGGAAGGCGTTACTCCGCAGACCAAGAACTCTGCCGGCTTCATCGCTGCCATCCGCGAACGCTTGGAGAAGAAGTTGGCATAAGATGCCCACTCGAAATAGTACAAAGCGTAAACGAATATTACTGAAGTAAGAACCGAATGCTTCAGTGCATACAGTTAAACATTATAAGGGGAGTCACCGCTGGTTAGCACGTCGTACTAACTTGCGATGACTCCCCTTATTTTATTATTGCTGTCTATTCTTTACTTCTTCTTTCTCGGCTTGCGGCGTGCCCATCCTTCTTCAGAGAAGTCAGGTTCGTCGCCCACGAGTTGTATGTCGGGATTGTTGATGAACTGTCGCCAGTCGTCCTTGCGTCCGCTCTCGTAGCGCGACTGTCCGCGCTGACCACGCTGCGAGCGGTTGCGTCCCTCCATCTCGTTGCGACGCTTGGAGCGTTTCTCGTATGGGTTAGCATCGTTCGCTGCGTCCTTACGGCGCGATGTGCGACCACCGTCGCGGTCGGAAGAGCGGCGCGAGCCACGCTTTCCGTCGCCACTTGCAGCAGCCGTGTCGTCGGCATCGTTGCAGCGCACGGTGCGGTTGCGGTATGTGGCTCCGTTCAGCGCGCGCATCACCTTCTCGGCATCCTGCTCCGGCACCTCTATGTACGAGATGCGAGCAAGCAGATCGATGTGTCCTACCTCCTGACGGCCATGCACGTTGCGGTTGAGGAACTGCATCACCTCGCCCGGATAGAATCCGTCGTCCTTACCGAGGTTGATGAACAGACGGCGATAGCCTGCCTCCGGCGCACGCTTCTCGCGCTTTCTGCCGTCGCGACCCTCGCCACGCTCCTTGCGGTCGCGGCTTGTAGACGGCTTCTGTATCTCCGGGGCGTTGGCGTAGTACTTCAGGAACTTGCCGAACTCCAGCGACACAATCTTCTTCAGAATGTCTTCCTTGTCAAAGTATTCGAAGTGGCGGTTGATGTCCTCCATGAACGGTGCTATCTGCTCGTCGTCCACGTCCACCTTCTCAATCTCGTCGATTGCCTTGAAAAGCTGCTTCGAACAAATCTCCTGCGGCGTAGGCAGCGTGCCGTCAACGAACTCCTTGCCTATCACGCGCTCCACTTCGCGCACACGTCCGCGCTCCTTTGTATGTATGATAGAGATAGAAGTGCCCTTCTTGCCCGCACGACCCGTACGGCCAGAGCGGTGGGTGTAGCTCTCGGTGTCGCCCGGCATACCGTAGTTGATGACGTGCGTGAGGTCGTCCACGTCCAGTCCGCGTGCTGCCACGTCGGTAGCCACAAGCAGCTGCGTGATGTGCTGGCGGAACTTCTGCATTGTTATGTCGCGCTGCTGCTGCGAGAGGTCGCCATGTAGCGGTTCGGCGTTGTATCCGTCGCGTATGAGTTTGTCAGCCACCTCCTGCGTCTCTGCCTTGGTGCGACAGAAGACGATGCCGTAGATGCGCGGATAAAAGTCGACAATGCGCTTCAATGCGAGGTACTTATCCTTGGCGTTCACCATGTAGTAGATGTGGTTTACGCTCTCCGCACCCTCGTTGCGCGAACCTACTACAATCTCCTTGTGGTCGTGCAGATAGTTGAGTGCTATCTTCTCAATCTCCTTGCTCATCGTTGCAGAGAAGAGCAGCGTGTTACGGTCAGCCGGCACGTTGTCGAATATCTCGTTGATGCTGTCGGAGAAGCCCATGTTGAGCATCTCGTCAGCCTCGTCGAGCACCACGTTCTGCACAGCGTCGAGCTTAGCGGCTCCGCGGTGCATGAGGTCGATAAGTCTGCCCGGTGTAGCCACGATAATCTGTGCTCCGTGCTTCAGAGCGCGCATCTGGTCGACGATAGACGTACCACCGTACACGGCAACAATGTTAATACCTTTAATATACTTTGAGAATGACTTCAGGTCGTCGGCTATCTGTAGGCAAAGCTCGCGTGTTGGCGAGATGACGATAGCCTGCGTAGTGCGGTCTGTCGGATCGGTACGCTGCAACAATGGTATTCCGAACGCGGCGGTCTTGCCCGTTCCGGTCTGCGCGAGCGCAATTACGTCGTTACCATTACCCAACAAAAACGGTATAACTTCCTCTTGAACCGGCATCGGATGTTCGAAGCCGAGTTCCTCAATGGCGCGGCGAATCTCTTCGCTTACGCCCAATTCTTCAAATGTCTTCAATGTGAATGTTGTTCGTTAATGCTCGTAAGCCTGGGGCTTCGCAGAGCTGCTTAATACTAAAAAGGGGTGGACTTAACTCTAATCTGTAGCTGCTCGGTGTCTTCCCCAGCCATGTCACAACGTCGTATCTTTAGCGAATAAGAAATTGATTGAAGACATTTGGGCAGCTTCCCGTAAAATATAAATCCTGAATTCGGGTGCAAAGTTACTGCAAAAATCCGATTAAGCGAAACAAATGAAATTTTATATAACTAAAAAACCAAAAAAAGATTTTGAGGAATAGAAATAAAAAGTGTATTTTTGCAAATGATAGAATAATATAAAGATTTTTCAAAATGGAGAAAATAACTAAAGCAGAAGCATTGAGACGCTGGAATTCTGCCAAAGAACAGAAAAAGGCTATGGTAGAAAAGATGCGCGAAATGCTTTACGATGACTACAAGACGCGAACAGGAGAGGAACCGGTAACATTCAACGTATTGTAATGGTAGAACTTTCTTTAGACAGAATCAATGCTGTAGCGCCATATCAAGTACAACTTGATAGCAGAACCGGACTATATAAGTTCGTTAGCGACTATCAGGTGGGGTTCAGTGTGGCCTTCGAAGAAAACGATTTATTGCAGAGTGGCGAATCTTATCAATTCGCCTTAACCAATTATGAAGGGAAAAGATCGCCTCGCGATAATAAAGTAAGAACTACCATATTAGCCATTATCGGAGAATTCTTTGCAAAGAACGAAGCTGCACTACTTTATATTTGTGAAACCGGCGATGGTATGCAAAAGATGAGAAACCGCTTGTTTCACTTTTGGTTTGGTGTTTATGCCGAACACGATGAATTTCTCTTCTTGCCACAAGTTGTCTACGACGAAGAGGACAACGAAAATTACGCAGCATTGATTATCCGTAGAGACAACCCGAAGTTTAATGACTTAGTAACGGAGTTCACCAATACCATTACTTTGTTAAACACAAAGCCAGATTAACATTATCAGTATATAAACCAATAAACGCCCGTGTAAAACACGGGCGTTTATTGGTTTATATACGTATGTATTTATTGCATTACACCTTTTTACTTCAGTCGCTCTGCCATTGCCTTGCCGAGTGCCTCGCAGGCAGCTTCGGTTTCTGCGCTGAGGCTCTGCTTTATCTCGACCGGTGTGCCGACGAGTTCGAACTTCATCTGTGTTTCGTTCCACTCCGTAATCTTCTTCACCACCTGGCCTGCCCATGTGAACGAGCCGAAGATGCCGAGGTAGTGGTTCTTGATGCAGCGTCCGGCGAGCTCGGAGAGCAGCATCTCCATTCCCGGATAGATACCGTTGTTGTATGTAGGTGCACCGAGGATGAGACCGCTGTACTTGAAGATGTCGCTGAGTATGAACGAGTGGTTCTCGCGCGACACGTCGTGCAGCACGATGTTCTTCACGCCTGCACGGCTTGCTGCGCTGGCTATCTTCTCGGCAGCGCGCTCTGTGTTGCCGTACATCGAGCCGTAGCAGATGACGAGTCCCGGCTCGGTAGCGTAGCGGCTCATGCGGTCGTACTCGCCGATGACGCGTGCTATATGCTCATGCCATATCGGTCCGTGTGTAGGACAGATGTAGTCGATCTGCACGCCGGCGAGCTTCTTCAGTGCCTGCTGCACGGGCACGCCATACTTGCCCACGATGTTCGAGTAGTAGCGCTGCATCTCGTTCCAATAAACGTCGCAGTTCATCTCGCTGTCTACAAATGCGCCGTTCAGTGCGCCGAAGCATCCGAAGGCGTCGCCCGAGAAGAGCACGTGCTCTGTGACGTCGAGCGTAACCATTGTCTCGGGCCAGTGTACCATTGGAATCATGGTGAACACCAGCTCGTGTGTGCCGAGCGAGAGCGTGTCGCCGTTCGCCACTTCCACTATCTCGTCCTCCGTGTTGCCCACGTTGTAGTAGCCGCGCATCATGTCGAAGGTCTTCTTGTTGCCCACGATCTTTGCGTCGGGGTAGTACTTCTTGATGAGTGCGAGCGAGCCGCTGTGGTCGGGCTCCATGTGGTTGACGATGATATAGTCGATAGGACGGTCGCCGATGACGCGGCGCACGTTGTCTATGAACTGCGAGAAGAAGTCTACTTCTACTGTGTCAACGAGTGCTACCTTCTCGTCGTCGATGATATATGAGTTGTAGCTCACGCCGTAAGGCAAAGGCCAGAGACCTTCAAAGAGTGTTTTGTGGCGGTCGTTGACGCCTACTGGATGAATGTTGGTCATGTTATGATGGTGTTATGGTGTTGTGTTGAGGTGGTGAGGTGTTGAGATATGTTGTGTGATGGTGTTGTGGTGAGATATGCACTAATGTCAACATCTCAACATAACAACACAACAACATCATTCCTCAACATCACACCTCAACACATCAACTTATTTCTTATAATTAATCTTCACGAACACTGGGTAGTGGTCGCTTGGTATACGGAGTGTCATCTTGCGGAACTCGAGCTGCGTAGGAGCCTGGTTGCTCTTCTGATTATCGGTCGGAGCATCGTCGGTCCAGTACATATTGGTGAGCATACCGTAGCGGTCGACGTTGAACTCCGGCGACACGAAGACGTGGTCGATGCGCGACTGCGTCTTCACGTCAGGTTTGAAGTCGTTGAACGTGCCGTTCTCGGCGAAGCGCAGACGAGCGTGTGTGTACGAGTCGTTGAGTATTCCCGACGAAGCGAAGATGCCGTATATCTCGTCGTTCTGGTCGACATTGAAGTCGCCGGTGAGCACCACTGGCGCACCCTTGGCTATCTGGCCAATCTTCTTCACTACGAGCTTCGCTGCCTCGCGACGCGCCACCACGCCCACGTGGTCCATGTGCAGGTTGAAGTAGTAGAAGCGGAAACCGGTTGCTGCCTGCTCAAACTCGCCCCACGAGCAGATGCGTATGCAGGCGGCATCCCATCCGAGCTTCGGTTTCTCGGGGGTCTCGTTCAGCCAGAAGTTGCCGTTGTTGAGCAGTTTTATGCGGTCTTTCTTGTAGAAGATGGCTGCATATTCGCCCTTCTTCTTGCCGTTGTCGCGACCCACGCCGATATAGTCGTAGCCATCGAGTGCGCCGAGCATGTCGTCGAGCTGCGCGTGCAGCACTTCCTGCGCTCCGAAGATGTCGGGATCTTCGAAGTTCACCTGGTCGCAAATCACCTTGCAGCGTGTTGTCCACACGTTACCTTTGCGGTCGTCGCCGTTGTTGTGATAGCGTATGTTGTACGATCCAACGAAGAGCGATTGTGCGCTCATTGCCATTGCGAAACAGAGCGCAGCAGCTGATAGTAAATAGCGTTTCATTCTTTTATAGTTGAGAAGTTAACGGGTTGACAATTTTACAGATTGGCATATTTACAAGTTCTGCCTACAAAATTACTTATTTTTTGAATATAAAAACTACTTTTGATGTAAAAAAAACGTAACTTTGAGGTCGTTAAATCCCGAACGTCTATGGAAAAGCTACTGCACTATATCTGGAAACATCGCATACTGCCGCTCAGCGAGCTGCGCACCACCGACGGGCGCAGCGTGGAGGTTATCGACCCGGGGCTGCTGAACATGCACGCCGGACCCGATTTCTTCAATGCCAAGGTGCGCATCGACGGCGTGATGTGGGTGGGCAATGTAGAGATTCACGAACGCTCTGCCGACTGGTTTCTGCATGGTCACGACACCGATGCGGCGTACAACAACGTGGTCTTGCACGTGGCAGCAGTGGTGGATGCCGACGTGGTGACCGAACGTGGCGACCACCTGCCGCAGGTGCAGCTCGCAGTGCCGCAGCAGGTGCTCAGCAACTACCGCCGTCTGCTCGCCTTCGACCGCTATCCGCCTTGCCGCGAGGCGGTGCTTCCGCTCGATGCCATCAAGAAACGCTCGTGGCTCAGTGCGCTTGTTGCCGAGCGCCTCAACGAGAAGACGGAGGCGATACGCCGCCGCGTGGCTCTGTTCGAGGGCTCGTGGGAGGCAGCGTTCTTCGCCACCATGGCGCGCAGCTTCGGCTTCGGCGTGAACAGCGAGGCGTTTGAGCAGTGGGCGGAGCGACTGCCACTGATGCAGATAGCCCACCACCGCGACGACCCGTTTCAGGTGGAGGCGATGTTCATGGGTATGGCTGGACTGCTCGACGAGGCGCAGATGACACCCGCTACGCGCGAGGCTGCCCTCGCCGACCCCTACTTCCTCAGCCTAAAGCGCGAGTTCGGCTACCTCTCGCGCAAGTTCCGGCTCGAACCGATGGCGCGTCAGGCGTGGCGTTTCCTGCGTCTGCGTCCGCAGAACTTCCCGTATATACGCATGTCGCAGCTGGCGCAGCTCTACTGCTCGCGACGTGCCGGCTTGGCTGAGATAACGGCGTGCGAGAGTGTGAAGCAGTTGCACGCCGTGCTGCAGACCAGCGTGAGCGACTACTGGCGCACGCACTACACGTTCGGCAAGGAGAGCAGCCTCAACGAGAAGCGACTATCCACCGCCTCGCTCAACCTGCTCGCCATCAACGCCGCCGTACCCGTGCTGCACGCCTGGGGCTGCTACCGCGACGACGAACGCCTCGTGCAGCGCGCGCTCGACTGGCTCGAACAGCTGCCTGCCGAGGACAACACCTACATACGCCTATGGAAGGAGTGCGGCGTGGAGGCACGCAACGCCGCCGACACGCAGGCACTCATACAGCTGCAGCACCGCTACTGTGAGCGAAAGGATTGTCTGCGCTGCCGCTTCGGATACTATAGCCTGAAAAGGAGTAGCACCAGCCAAAGCACCAACCAGAGCCCCTCCCAACCCTCCCCGTCGGGGAGGGCTTAGTTAGCAAAGGCTTAGCAAGGCCTAAAGAGGCTTAGTTCGGCTTAGTTAGCAAAGGCTTAGAAAGGCCTAAAAAGGCTTAGTTCGGCTTATACGCTACCTTAAAGAGACTTAGTCAATAATCAAAAACAATAGCAATGAACATTTGTATTTTCTGCTCTGCCAACTCAAATATCCCCACTGAATACTTCGAGCGCACGAGCGAGCTGGGCACCTGGATGGGTGCCAACGGGCATACGCTGGTGTTCGGCGGATGCAACCTCGGACTGATGGAGTGCGTAGCGAAGGCTATGCACGACGCAAAGGGAATGACCGTGGGCGTAGTGCCTACGATAGTGGAGAAAGGCGGAAAGGTGTCCGACTATGTCGATGTGAAGATACTCTGCGACAACCTCTCCGACCGCAAAGACCTTATGATTGAGCGCAGCGACGTAATCATCGCGCTGCCGGGCGGCGTGGGCACACTCGACGAGATATTCACCGTGCTCGCCGCTGCCTCCATCGGCTACCACAACAAGCGCGTCATTCTCTACAACATCGGCGGCTTCTGGGACTCGCTCATCGCCATGTTCGACGACCTGAAGACGCGTGGTGTGCTGCGTGCTGGCTTCGAGGACACCGTTAAAGTGGCACATACGCTCGATGAAATAGCCGCTTTAATCGCCCAATAGTTCATGTTTTGTCATCGTTCTCCGTACGCTGTCGGTGCGGACGGCGAACGCAATCCGATCGAGTGGCGAACGCAACCCACCGCTCAAGATTAATATTTTAACAACGGATTCCGTTGTTTCTTCTCTACGCACTCTAAACTTCTGTGGATTCCGTGCGTTCTGTGGGCACTTCTTTTTCCCACGGAATTCACAAAATTCACAGAACCTCTTGCTTGGGAATGTCTTCCCACAGATTTCACGGAATTCACAGAAGTTTAGTGTGCGTTTAGCCAGTAGCGGAGGTCTCCGGTCTCCACCGCAGCAAGAATGTTCTGTGTGTTCCGTGGCTTCTGTGGGCAGTTTCGCACCCTAAACTTAGAGTGGTTTCCGTGCGTTCTGTGGGCACTTCTTTTTCCCACGGAATTCACAAAATTCACAGAACCTCTTGCTATGGGTATTTCCTATAAAAAAGAGGCTACGACAAAAACTGCCGTAGCCTCTTTTTATATATCTACTGAGAGCGAAGCCTTACTTCACGCCAATCTCCTTAAGCAGACGCTCTGCGTTGCCCCACTTATCCATGAGGAAGAGCATGTAGCGGATATCCACACCGATGCAGCGAGCCAGACGCTTGTCGAACCAGATATCGCTTGAGAGCGAATCCCAGTTGCCGTCGAACGCCAGACCGATGAGGTTGCCGTTGCCGTCGAACATCGGCGAGCCAGAGTTGCCGCCGGTGATGTCGTTGTTGGTGAGGAAGCAGAGCTGCATCTTACCCGTTGTCTTGTCGGTGTACTTGCCGAAGTCGGGCGAAGAAAGGAGCTGCTTCATCACTGGCTCTGCCTGGTAGTCGATGGTACCCTTCTCGCCAGCCTCCATCTTGCGCACGATAGACGAAGCCTCGGTGTAGTAGCCCGACGGCTCGCCACCTAACAGATAGCCGCCTACCTGACCGTACGACAGACGCATCGTGAAGTTGGCATCCGAGTAGTGAGGCAGTTCCTGCTCGTAGCGCACCTTGGCGTCGCAGAGGTAACGCTCCTGCTCCTCAATCTCTTCATACACGCTGTTTATAACGCTTCTGCACTTGTCGTAGACAGCCTTCACAGCCTTCGCATACTGATAGCCGGGGTCTTTAGCCAGTGCCTTCTCGGTGAGCGTAATCTTCTTTCCGCTCTTCATCACTACGGATGTAGACCAGAGCCAGTCAACATACTTGCGTGTGTCGCCGCCGAACTGCTCCGCAATGGTGGTGTAGAACTCAGGCAGCTCTTCCTTTGCGACATACTGGCGGAAGTTGTCGATGAGCGCAGCCTGCACGTCCTTGTCGAGAGCCGCGTCCCACTCTGCACTGTTGTCGGGGAAGCTGTAGTATGTCTTCGCCTTCTTGCTGCCCTTCTCTGGCATCATGCCGATGAGTGTGAGCGCACGAGTGTTGAACTCGCTTGTGCGTGAGAATGTCTCGCGCCATACGGTGCTGAGCTTGTCGGCATCGAAGCGTGTGGCGTAGAGGTTCTTCATCTTCTCGAAGTCGAGCTTGCCCTTCAGGTAGCCAGTCCACTTCTGATACTCCTGGATGCGGTCCTCGAAGTCAGCCTTCTGGCGGATGATGCCAACGGAGTCGATACACTTGTTCATACCGAGCGAGTTCTTCCAGTAGTTGGAGCTCTGCGCGTACTTCGAGTCGTACTTGATGCGCACAGCCTCGTCGGCACGCATGTGGCGTATCATCACCGCCTGCTTCACACCGCGTATTTGGGCACGCGGAGCGTTCTCAGCGTCGCGCATCTCGCGGATGCCGTAGCTCGAGAGGTAGCGTTCGGTAGAACCTGGGTAGCCGATAGTCATGGCGAAGTCGCCCTCCTTGTATCCGTCCATCGACACCTTAGCCCAGTGCTTCGGCTTGTAAGGCACGTTATTCTTCGAGTACTTAGCCGGTCCGTTGGTGTTAGGGTCGGCATAGATGCGGAACACCGAGTAGTCGCAGGTCTGGCGCGGCCACATCCAGTTGTCGGTCTCGCCGCCGAACTTGCCCATCGACTTCGGTATGGTGAACACGAGGCGCAGGTCGCGGAAGGTGCGGTATGTCGTAGCGTAGTACTTATTGCCCTCGTAGAACGGCTTAATCTCGAGGTCGAGCGACGGATCCTGCTCGTGCACCTCCTTTATCATCTGGTTCTCCACCTCGTTGAGCAACTTCTCACGCTGCTCGTTGTTCATCTCGTTGAAGCCGCGTGCGGCGAGCATCTCTGTGATGTCCTTCTGGTCCACCATGAAGCTCACGAACATATCCTTGTTCGGCAGCTCCTCCTCGAAGGTCTTTGCGTAGAAGCCGTTGAGCATGTAGTCGTGCTCCACGGTAGAGTGCGAGCGGATAGCCTCAAAGCCACAGTGGTGGTTGGTGAAGACGAGTCCGTCGGGCGACACTACGACACCTGAGCAGTAGCCAGAGAAGTTGACAACAGCGTTCTTGATTGCGTCCTCGCTCTTGTAGAGCTGGTCGTAAGAAGGGGTAAAGCCATAGCTCTTCATCTGCTCGTACACCGCCTGCGGCAGGTTGTAGAGCGTCCACATGCCTTCGTCGGCATGAGCGGCAGCCGATGAGAGCGCAAGGGCTGCAGCGAGGAACAGATTCTTTTTCTTCATAATATTTAAAGTTGGTGTTTATATAATGTTATCTTAAAGCGAAAGACTGCGGTCTTTGCGCCGACCTTTTCAGACCGACGCAGCCTACTAACGGAAATACTTGCCCACTACGGGCAGACTCTTCAGCGGTAGGTCGTGGTAGACAATGTGGCCTATGAACGCCACGACGAGCGCGGTGTTCACTGCAAGCGCAGCCCACTCGGGCAGATTGTCGTTGGAGAGTGTCATGAGGAAGTAGAAGAGTGCCGTGATAGCCACGTACACGCCTATCGACTTCAGCGGATAGTTGATGGGGTACTTGCGCTGACCGACGAGATAAGACAGCACCATCGCCGTGCCGTAGCCTGCCACGCCGCCCCATGCACACGCCATGTAGCTGTACTTGGGCACGAAGAGCACGTTCACCGTCACTAACACCAAGCAGCCGGCGGCTGAGAACCATGCGCCGTAGATAGTCTTGTCGATGAGCTTGTACCAGAACGAGAGATTGAAGTAGACACCCATCATTATCTCGGCAGACATCACGATTGGCACGACGCGCAGTCCGGGCCAGTAGCTCTCGTTCGGGATGATGAAGCGCAGTATGTCTATGTAGGCAATAACGACGAGGAACGCAAGCAGCGTGAAGATGATGAAGAACTTCATCGCCGTGGCGTAGGTCTCGCGGTTGTCCTTGTCCTTCGACTTGCCGAACACGAAAGGTTCGTAGGCGTAACGGAACGCCTGCGTAATCATCGCCATGATCATCGCAATCTTCGTAGCCGCACCGTATATGCCGAGCTGCGTCTTCTCGTCGGCTCCGTCGTAGAGGTAGGGGAAGATTATCTTGTCGAGTGTCTGGTTGAGGATGCCGGCTATGCCCAACACCAGCAGAGGCATGGCGTAGCGCAGCATACGGCGCCACAACTGCACGTCGAAGCGCCAGCGGAAACCCGTCAGCTCGCGCCAGAAGCAGAGCAGAACGACGGCTGTACAGATGAGGTTGATGTAGAACACCATGCCCACATCGAGCGTGAACTGCGCATCGTACAAGCCGAACGGGTTCAGCTTCAGTGCCGGCAGCACGATGAGGTAGAGCAGGTTGAGCACAATGTTCAGCACGATGTTCACCAACTGCAACGCCGCGAACTTAATAGCCTTCTTCTTGTAGCGCAGATATGCGAACGGTATGCACTTGAACGCGTCTATAGCCACACAAACGAACATCACAGCCACCCAACTCTGATGGTCGGGGTACTTCATAAACGTAGCTATCTGTGGCAGGAAACTGAACACGAGTGCCACGAAAAGCGCCGCCGTCGCTCCGACGGAGATGAGCACCGTAGAGTAGACGCTCTGCGGGTTCTCCTCCGTCTTGTTCACGTAGCGGAAGAAAGTTGTCTCCATACCGTACGTAAGGATGACAAGCAGCAGCGCCGTATAGGCGTAGATGTTCGTAACGACACCATATTGTCCGCCGCTCGCGACGAACGCTGTGGTCTGGATGGGCACCAGCAGATAGTTGATGAAACGGCCCGCAATGCTGCTCAAGCCGTAAATGGCGGTGTCCTTTGCTAAACTCTTTAAATTAGCCATATTTTTAAAGTCCTTTTTACTTTTTTACTCTTTTACTCTTTTACTTTTTTACTTTTAAAAGAAAAGGTAGCATATTGCGATTGCCGCAATCACGCCAGCGAGGTCGGCAAGCAGACCGCAGGCTACGGCGTGGCGTGTGTAGCGCACGCCGACACTGCCGAAGTAGACGGCGAGGATGTAGAAGGTTGTGTCGGTGGAGCCCTGGAAGATGCACGAGAGGCGACCCACGAACGAGTCGGCACCGTATGTGGTCATGGCATCGACCATCATGCCGCGCGCACCGCTGCCCGAGAGGGGCTTCATAAGCGCCGTGGGGAGCGCGCCGACGAAATCGGTGTTGCAGCCCAAAGCCTCAACGCCCCACTTCACGCCACCGATGAGCATGTCCATTGCGCCCGAAGCGCGGAACACACCGATGCCCACGAGTATCGCCACGAGATAAGGAATGATGCGCACAGCCGTGGAGAAGCCGTCCTTTGCGCCCTCGATGAACGCGTCGTACACGTTCACCTTCTTGCGCATACCGGCAAGGATGAACACCACGATGATAAGCATCAGCAGTATGTTAGCCACCGACGTGCTCACAACGTTCATCTGCGCCTTGTCCATAGCCGAGAAGCCCCAGATGATGGTGGCTACGGCAAGCGAGAGTCCGCCTAACGTGAGCAGCATCGTGCGGTTGAGCAGGTTGATGCGCTGATAGAGTGAGGTGACGATGATGCCGGCTACAGTGGAGCAGAACGTAGCAAGCAGTATGGGCACGAAGACATCGGTAGGCTGTGCTGCGCCAAGCTGCGCACGGTACACCATGATGCTCACCGGAATGAGGGTCAGACCCGACGTGTTCAGCACAAGGAACATTATCATCGGGTTCGTAGCCGTGTCCTTCTTCGGGTTCAGCTCCTGCAGCTGCTCCATAGCCTTCAGTCCGAGTGGCGTTGCGGCGTTGTCGAGTCCGAGCATGTTGGCAGCCACGTTCATAAAGATGCTGCCCGTGACGGGATGTCCCTTCGGTATGTCGGGGAACAGTCGGGAGAACACGGGCGAGAGCACACGTGCCAGCACGTTCACCACCCCACCCTTCTCGCCTATCTTCATTATGCCGAGCCAGAGCGAGAGCACACCGGTGAGTCCGAGCGATATCTCGAACGCCGTGCGCGAGGTGTCGAACGTAGAGTTCATGATTGCGGGGAACACCTCCGTATCGCCCATGAACACGAGTCGCACAAGGGCTATGCAGAAGGCGATGAGGAAGAACGCAATCCAGATATAGTTGAGTACCATTCTTTGTTATGTATTAGTTCTACGCTTATTATATATTAGTTCAATATGCAAAATTACATTATTATATCGAGAAACAGCAGTAACGAAACTCTATTTATTTTGCAAAATATGAGAAAACGTGTGTGGCTATGTAAAATAAAAGTTGTACATTTGCACGTATTAGTAAACGGAAAGTAATGGAAAGAATCGGAATATTCGTCGGATCGTTCGACCCGTTCACCATCGGTCACGACTCCATCGTGCGCCGCGCCCTGCCGCTCTTCGACCGCCTTGTCATCGGCGTGGGCGTGAACGAGAAGAAGCACTACATGCTCACGGCGGAGGAGCGCGTGGAGACCATCAGAGGGCTGTATGACGGCGAGAAGAAGATAAGCGTGGAGCAGTACAGCGACCTGACGGTCGACTTTGCTCAGCGCCACGGGGCACAGTTCATCGTGAAGGGCGTGCGCTCGGTGAAGGACTTCGAGTTCGAGCGCGAGCAGGCTGACATCAACCGCCGACTCACGGGCATAGAGACTGTGGTGTTCTACGCTCTGCCAGGCATGGACAGCGTGTCGTCAACGGTGGTCAGGGAACTGAAGAACTTCGGAAGAAGCGTGGATTCTTTTCTCCCGAAAAAACGCCACAACACCTCAACATAACAACATAACAACATCAAGAATATGATTACATACAACGTAGACGGCGTGAAGATGCCGAAGATAAAGAAGCGTGAGACAACAGCATGGATACGTGCCGTTGCCGCTACATACGGCTACAAGGTTGGCGAAGTAGGCTATATGTTCGTCGACGACGAGAAGATTCTCGAAGTGAACAACGAGTACTTGGGTCACGACTACTATACAGACGTGATTACGTTCGACTACGACGAGCCGGGCATCGTGAGTGGCGACATCGTCATCTCGCTCGACACGGTTCGCACCAACGCCGAGAAGTTCGGCAAGCAGTACGACGACGAGCTGCACCGCGTGATAATTCACGGCATTCTGCACCTTTGTGGCATCAACGACAAGGGACCGGGAGAACGCGAGATAATGGAGGACGCCGAGAACAAGGCACTCGCCATGCTCCAAAACCTCTGCTGAGATATTCTCCCACAGATGCGCACAGATTGCAAGGGTGCGTAGAAATCAACAACGGATTAAGCGGATTAAACGGATTTTTCTTCATTGTGGAGAAATCCTATTAATCGGTTTAATCCGTTTTTGCTTTTAACGTAGCGGTTGGTGCACTTATCTCAGGGGGTGCAGCAGTCTCTGCTGCACCAACCAAGTAAACGGTGCTATCTATTCTGTGGGGGTACTTATTGTTCGGTTGGTACACTTCTTGCTCGGTTGGTGCACTTGAGACAAGTGCACCCCCTGAAGAAGCCCTTACTTCTGTTGTTAAACCAACGCAGCCTACTTGACTACAAGACTCGTGAGACGTTCCTCAGCGAATAGGTCCTGCGCTACGCGTTGTAGGTCGGCAGCTGTGAGCGCATCGATGCGCTCGCAGAGTGCTTTCACATCTTTCTTCCACCCATAGTGGAGGTAGCTCTTGGCAAAGTCGAGGGCGAACGACTCGCGCGAGTCGCAGGCGATACCTATCTGTCCGCGTATCTGTCGTTTTGCAGCACGCAGTTGCGCATCGCTAAGCGGTCGTTGCATCACCTTGTCCAGCTCGCGGCGTATGAGCCGGAGGCAGCGGTTCACGTTCTTCGGGTCGCAACCGAAGTAGACCGCCCATAGACCCGTATCGCTATAGCTCTGCGCCATACTCTCCACGGTGTAGACAAGGGCGTTGCGCTCGCGCAGCGACACATTCAGACGCGCCGTCATGCCCGGTCCGCCGAGTATGTTGTTGAGCAGATAGAGTGCTATGCGGCGCTCGTCGTGCACGTCGTAGGCACGTGTGCCCACCATCACGTGCGCCAGGTGAGTGTCCATATGGTGCTCTATGTGCTGCGCCACGTATGGCGGCAGCGTAGCGACAGATTGCTTGCAAGCGCAGCAGGCTTCATCTGCAGCCACAGTGTTGGCACGTTCAAGCAGCCGCACCAATCGCGCAAAGTCGACATCGCCGTAAGCAAAGAACACACTGTTCTCAGGGCGATAGTAGCGGCGTGTGAAGCGCAGCGCGTCGTCCGTGGTGTAACGGCGCAGCTTCTCCGCCGTGCCAAGTATGTTGTGCCCGAGCGGATGACCGCTGAAGACGGCGTTCTCGAAGAGGTCGTAGACGAGCTCGGCAGGCGAGTCGTTGTAGCTCTCTATCTCGTCGACAATCACCTCCACCTCCTTGTCTATCTCCGCCTGCGGATAGGTACTATGGAACACTATATCGGTGAGCAGGTCGACCGCGCGACCGATGTTGTCCTTCAACACGGCAGCATGATACACCGTCTCCTCCTTATTGGTGAAGGCGTTGAGGTCGCCCCCCACACTCTCCAAATGACCGAGTATCTTCATCGAGCTACGTCGCTCCGTACCTTTGAAGGTGATATGCTCGCAGAAGTGCGCCATGCCCTCCTCGCGTCCGAGCTCTTCGTCGCGTGTGCCGGCACCCACAGCGTAGCCGCAATATACCACGGGTTGAGCCGACGGCAGGTGGATTATGCGCAATCCGTTAGCAAGAGTATGTGTATTATAGTTCATATTCATTGTATTTAACATACAAAATTACAATTTTTGATAGTTTCCGCCAAATTTGTAGTAACTTTGTTGTCAGAACTTTAAACCGCACATATACAATCAACAATATAATTATGAAACACTTGCTTTTGACGTTGGCAATTGCCGGTATGACCCCATGTCATATCTACGCAGCCAACGAAACAGACAAGGCTACTGAGCCGACCTTTACCGAGTGGCACGACCTGTCGGTGAACAATGTTAATCGCTTCGCTACACGCACATCGTTCTTTGCTTACGAGAACCGCGAGGCTGCGCTGAAAGGCGACCGTGACAAATCGAGCAACTTCCTTTCTATCGAGGGCGACTGGCGCTTTCAGTGGGTGGAGAACGCCGACCAGCGTCCTACCGACTTCTTCCGCACCGACTACGACGACGCGGCATGGAAGACTATGCGCGTGCCGGGCATTTGGGAACTGAACGGATACGGCGACCCTGAGTACGTGAACATAGGCTTCGCATGGCGTGGACACTTCAAGAACAACCCTCCGATGGTGCCTACCAAGGACAACCACGTAGGCTCGTACCGACGCACTATACGCATACCCGACTCATGGGACGGACGCCAGGTGATTGCTCACTTCGGCTCGGTGACATCGAACATGTACCTCTGGGTGAACGGCAAGTTCGTGGGCTACGCAGAGGACTCGAAGTCGGCAATGGAGTTCGACATCACACCATACCTTAAGAAGGGCGACAACCTCATCGCTTTCCAGTCGTTCCGCTGGTGCGACGGCTCGTACAGCGAGGATCAGGACTTCTGGCGTCTCTCGGGCGTGGCACGCGACTGCTTCCTCTACTCGCGCTCGCAGACTGCTCATGTCGACGACGTGCGCGTGACACCCGACCTCGATGCCGAATACAAGAACGGATCGCTCGCCGTTGCACTCAAGGCGAAGGGCAACGCAAAGTTCCTCATCGACCTCATCGCGCCTGATGGAGATGTGGTGAGCCGTAAGATTATCAACTCGTCGAAGGTGAAGAAGCAGAAGGGACGCGACATAGCTGTAGTAAACGCTACGGTGAAGTTCGACGTGGAGAACCCATTGAAATGGACAGCCGAGACTCCTAATCTGTACAAGGTGGTGGTAACGGTGCAGCAGGACAACAAGGACGTGGAGTCGGTGCCGGTACGCACTGGCTTCCGCAAGGTGGAGATAAAGAACAAGCAGCTGCTCGTGAACGGCCAGCCGATACTCATCAAGGGTGCCAACCGCCACGAGATAGACCCCGACGGCGGATATGTCATCTCGCGTGAGCGTATGCTCGAGGACGTGAAGCTGATGAAACAGTTCAACGTGAACGCCGTGCGCACATGCCACTACCCCGACGACCCTTACTTCTACGAGCTTTGCGACGAATACGGTATCTATGTATGCGCTGAGGCTAACCAGGAGAGCCACGGCTTCTTCTACGACAGCGACGCTATCACAACGACCGATCTCTTCGCCAAGCAGATTATGGAGCGCAACGAGCACAACGTACACAACCAGTACAACCATCCGTCGGTAATCTACTGGTCGATGGGTAACGAGACTGCCGATTCGAAGAACTTCGCTGCCGTGAAGAAGTGGATCAACGAGTTCGACCCGTCGCGCCCCGTACACTACGAGCGTGCCATCCTCGGCGATAACACCGACTTCTACGCCGAGATGTACATCACACCGGAGGCTGCCGAACGCTATGCCAAGGATCCAGCAAGCCCGAAGCCGATGATTCACTGCGAGTACGCACACGCCATGGGCAACTCTTGCGGTGTAATGCAGGAGTACTGGGACCTCATCCGCAAGTATCCTATCTATCAGGGTGGCTTCATCTGGGACTTCGTCGACCAGGGCTTGCGTGGCAAGGATGCCAAGGGCAACATGATATACAACTACGGCGGCGACTTCAACTCTTACGACCCGTCGGACAACAACTTCAACTGCAACGGCTTCATCTCGCCCGACCGCAAACCGAACCCAGAGGCTTACGAGGTGGGCTACTGGTATCAGAACATCTGGACCAAGCCTGCAAACCTCGCCGAGAAGAAGTTCAACGTCTACAACGAGAACTTCTTCCGTCCGCTCGACAACGTATCGCTATCGTGGGCTATCGTGGCTGACGGCATCGAGCGTCAGAACGGCACCATCGCCGACCTCTCTGAGGTGAAGGCGCAGAGCTCTGCCGACTTCACATTGCCGTACAACCTCGACAACCTCAACGAGGCGAACGACGTGATGCTCAACATCGAGTATCGTCTGAAGAACGACGAGGGACTGCAGAAGGCTGGCGACGTAGTGGCTTACCAGCAGTTCGCACTGCGCGAGGCAAAGGGTGCCGACCTCTCACTCAGCGAAAACGAGGCGAAGGCTCTGAAGGCGGTGAAACTCACCGACAAGAAGAAGGAGCCGCTGCTCACTCTGCAGGCGCAGAACTTCACGCTCGCCTTCGACCGCGCTACGGGCTTCATCACACGCTACGAGGTGGGCGGCAACTCGCTCCTCGGCGAGGGCGGTTCGCTCAAGCCTAACTTCTGGCGCGCCGTAACCGACAACGACATGGGCGCACAGTCGCAGAAAAACTTCGCTGCTTGGCGCACTCCGAAGATGAAACTTCGCTCGCTCACAGTTGATAAAAAACTGAAGACTGTAGTAGCTGTGTACAACATGCCTGCTGTGAAGTCGACACTCACACTCACATACCAGGTGGAGGCTAACGGCACACTCGTAGTCACTCAGGATCTGAAGACCACTCCGGGCGCAAAGGTGTCGGAGATGCTCCGCTTCGGTATGGTGATGAACCTGCCTTACGACATGGATCAGGTGCAGTGGAACGGACGCGGACCGGTAGAGAACTACTCCGACCGCAAGATCTCGCAGAACGTGGGCATCTACCACTCTACTGCCGACCAGCTCTTCTATCCGTATGTTCGTCCGCAGGAGACCGGAACGATGAGCGACCTGCGCTGGTGGAACCAGACCAACAAGGACGGCGTGGGCTTCCGCGTAGAGAGCGACAAGCGCTTCTCGGCATCGGCTCTGCACTACGACCTCCTCACTCTCGATGAAGGCGCAGAGAAGAAACAGCGCCACTCGCAGTCGGTAGAGAAGTCGAAGTACACCAACCTCTTCATCGACCTCGTGCAGTCGGGTGTCGGCGGTGTTGACAGTTGGGGCGGCGACGGACGCGCCCGCAAGGGTCACCGCGTGGAGTACAAGGACTATACTTTCAGCTTCCGACTCGCTCCAAAGACATTGTACTAATATGTAGCTCAACGCCTTTAGTTGCAGCAACAACAAATAACAAGAGGGTATGGCTCGATTGCCATACCCTCTTATTGTTTACCCATTTTTTACTCTTAAATGTTTTGTGGGTGCGTGGTATGGGCATCTTGCCCGTACCTCCTACTTTTTAATTTTCATCTTTTTTCTCAGTTCCTTCCTTCTTCTCCGGATGGAGTATCTTCTTCACGGTTTCGCCGATAGGCAGCTGGTCGAGCACGCCGAGACTCGGCGCTACGGTCTTCACGAGCGAGTTGAGGAAGTTGCCGGTTGCGCCGTCGCCACCGTCGAACACTGTGACGTTGCCGAGCTGCATCTTCTCGAACGCCTTGACCTGCTCGCCTGCAATCTCCTTCCACTGGTCCACCATCTTGTACTGGATGGCGATAGCCGGGTTGAGCTCGGCAGCTTTCACCATTGCCTGGAAGCCGTCAGCCTCAGCCAGGAGCGACATCTTCTTACCCTCTGCCTCGGCTTCGAGACGCATGCGTATCGCCTTTGCCTCAGCCTCAGCCTGCGCCAGCGTAGCCTTTGCCTTCGCTTCTGCCTCGCGGATGACCTTCTCGGCTACGGCATCGGCTTGCAGGATAGCCTCCTGCTTGGCAACTTCAGCCGGCACTATCTTCTCTGCCTTCAGCGACGACTCTACCTTCATAGCCTTCGCCTCCTCCACTTCCTTCTGCGCTCTCTCGCGAGCGGTCTGCACGGCAGCCTCCGAACGTGCTGCAGCCTCGCCAGCCTCCTTGTCGGCGTTGGCTTGAGTGACGGAGAGCTGGGCGTTGGAAAGTGCTATCTCCTTCTGTGCCTCATTGCGACCGATGGCTGCCTTCTTCTTAGCCTCAGCCTGCTTAATCTCCATGTCGGAGTTGAGCTCAGCGATGCGACTCTCCTTAGCCGTGTTAGCCTGCTCCACATTGATGTTCTTCTCTGCCTCGGCACGAGCCACCTGCGACTCCTTGTCGGCATTGGCGAGAGCCACCTGCGACACGCGTTCCTTGTCGGTCTGCGCCACGGATATCTCCTGCTCCTTGCGCGTGGCAGCGATAGCCACTTCCTGGTCTTTGCGAGTCTCGGCAACGCGTGTCTCGCGCTCCTTTATCTGGTTCGCAATCTTTATCGCACCGAGCTTCTCCTGCTCCTCAATGTTAGCCTGCGCCTCGTTCTGCGCCTTCGACTCCGCCTCCTTACCGAGATTGACGATGTAGTTGGCAGCGTCGCGTATGTCGCTGATGTTGATGTTCATCAGATACAGACCGAACTTGCGCAGTTCGGTGTCGATATTGTCCTTCACCTTTGCGAGGAACTTGTCGCGGTCGGAGTTGAGTTCCTCGATGGTCATATCGGCGATGACGAGACGCATCTGTCCGTAAACCACGTCGGTGATGAGGTTCTGCTTGTCGTCCATTGAGAGTCCGAGCATACGCTCAGCTGCGTTCTGCATCACTTCGGGGTCGGTACTGATTGCCACGGTGATGGTCGTGGGCACGTCGACGCGGATGTTCTGCGCAGAGATGGCACCGGTGAGCTTGCAGTCGATCTGCATCGGCTTCATAGAGAGGAAGTCGTAGCCCTGAATGATGGGCCACACGAAGGCAGCACCTCCGTGGTAGAGCTTCGCCGACTTCGAGCCGCCGGTCTTACCGTAAACGACGAGCACCTCGTCCGACTTACACTTGCGGTAGCGCGAGAGGATGCCAATGATGCCGAGCAGCACGATTACGACGAGCAAGCCGGCGAGAATGAAAATGTTTGTTCCCATATTTTTAAGTTATTAGTTTTTAATTATTAATTTTGGGGCGGAGCGCATGAAGAGTTGCGAATGTTGAATGTTGAGTGTTGAGTGTTGCGCTCGGCTTTGCCACTTGCCAGAGCAAGAATTGTCGGCTGCGCCGATGAGGAGTTGTTCAATGAGGAGTTGGCAAGGCTTAGAGAGGCTTAAGAAGGCTTAGTGCGGCTTAAACGCTTGTCAACATCTCACCACCTCACCCTATATAATACGTATTATCGCGGTAGGTCTTTATCGTCACCACCTGGTCGGTCTTGTAGTCGATGCGTCCCGACTCCGACATGACATCGAGCTCGCGTTCCGCGCCGTCGCGCTTCACGAATATGGTGTATCGTCCGTCGCCCACATTTATATATATGCGCCCCGCTCTGCCTACAAGACTGTAAGGCTTCTCGGGTTTGCGCAGGTTCTGCAGACGATACGCCAGCACGTAAGAGTAGAAGAGCACGAGCATGAACACCATGCCCACCAACACAGCCAAGGCATACGTCTGCCACGTGTCGCCGCCGAACAGCACACGTGTCCAGCCGAAGCCGATGAGGAAGTGGACAAGTCCCTTGAACGAGAACAGACTGCCAAGGTCGAAGTCGACATTGGCATCGCCGTCCACGTCCATATCCAAGTCGCCAAAGAACACGGAGATTACAAACTGAAGCAGAAAGATGCCGGTGGATACCAGCGCGGTAAGCATAAAGATTTCGTGTGAGGTCATGTGGTTGGGGTTGTTAGGTTGATATGGTGAGGTGGTGAGGTTTTAGGTTGAGATGGTGAGATTTGTTTGGATGATGTTGTGGAGTTGAGATAGTGTTATATGCAAATGTCAACACATCAACATCTCACCACCACAACGCACTTCTCAACACCTTACTCCTCTTTCTTCGGGAGCAACAAGTTGAGCAGTACAGCGAGGAGGAATACAACGGCTACGCAGTTCTCTGCGAACACCGTGCGTACAATCTCGGGGAATATCTTAAACATCTCGGTAGCTTGTGTAAAACCGAGACCCACGCTGAGCGAGAGACTCACGATTACCATGTTGCGCTGCGAGAAGCCCGTGCGTGCCATCATACCGAAGCCTGCATAGAGAATACTACCGAACATCATAATGGTGCAGCCGCCGAGCACAGCCTGCGGAATGGTGGTGAGGGCGTGACCCACTACGGGGAACACACCGCCTACAATCATCACCAAAGCACCGATGCCGATAGTGAAGCGGTTCACAACGCCCGACATAGCTGCCAAGCCTACGTTCTGACTGAACGATGTGATTGGCGTACAGCCGAACAAACCCGACACGCTACTTACGAAGCCGTCGCAACTGATGGCTGCACCCATCTCCTTTGTCTCAGGGTCGCGGTTCAGCGCACCGTTGCACAGCGCCGACGTGTCGCCGATGGTCTCCGTAGCCGACACGAGATAGACGGCTACAACCGAGAGTATGGCACCGATGTTGAACTCCGGCGTGAACGGCAGAAGGCGCGGCATCGACACTACAGCCAAGCCCGAAAGACCGCTGAAGTCTACCATGCCCATGAAGCAGGCAAGGATGTAGCCCACGATAAGGCCCACAAGAACAGAGAGTGAACGAAGGAAACCCTTTGCGAAAACCTGACAAAGGAGGCAGGCAAGCAGCGTAACAGAACCCACAATCCAGTTGTTAAGGCTTCCGAAATCGGGTGCACCAAGACCACCTGCAAACGAGTTGGCACCAATAGGCAGGAGCGAAAAGCCGATGGCAGTAACGACCGTTGCCGACACGACGTGCGGAATGAGCTTTATCCAGTACTTCACGAACAAGCCGAGCACGCCCTCCACGAGTCCGCCGACGATGACCGCACCGATAAGCGTGCCCATGCCGTATGCGCCGGCGATGCTGATGGCGAGCGAGAGGAACGTGAACGAAATACCCATGACGATAGGCAGACGCGAGCCGATACGCCACACGGGGAACAGCTGCACAAGCGTACCAATGCCGGCTATCACCATACAGTTCTGTATAAGTGCCGCACTGACCGCACTGTCAAGTCCGACAACGCTTGCTAAAATCATTATCGGTGTGATGTTGCTGACGAACATCGCCAGCACGTGTTGCAAGCCAAATGGGAGAGCTTTCCCCAATGGCACTCTACCGTCAAGCTGATAGAGATTCTCAATTGAATTCTTCATTGTGTGTATGTATGTAAACAATTATTATCAGTTTTAGCAAATCACTTTGCCTTTATTCTATTCTCCACATCCTCAAGCATCTTCATATCCTGCTCATCAGCTTCCTTGGATTCAATCTGTTTCCGCCAAGCATTGAACTCATCATAACACTTATGAGCTATGCTTTCCATCAGTGGCAGTTGTTAAGAAATTCTTAACAACTGATTTTTCTTCCAACTCTTTGTCTTTCACAATATTGGACACATGCATGCTAATGTTAGATTTGGAGGTGGCAAAAAGTTCTGCCATCTGTTGTTGATTAAGCCAAACCTTACCATCTTTGGCATAAAGGGCAACAGAAACCTTACCATCAGTCGTGCGGTAAATTATTATATTGGGACAATTATCCATAAACGAGCATTAAATAATGTGCAAATTTAACGATTTATATTCAAAAATATATAACACAAGCCGCACTATTATTACGACTTTTACAGATTCTCTCGGTTAATCAGATTCACAACTACCTTCACCATCACGTCCTTCTCCTCGGTGCGGCTCTCAGCTATCATCAGCGTGAGGGCCACGAGTGTGTTGTCGGCAATGCGCTTGTGTCCGTCCTCGGCGTAAAGCACGCGGTTGTTGTTGAGGAACCATAGGAAGAGCATCGCAGCAATGCGCTTGTTGCCGTCGCTGAACGAGTGGTTCTTCACGACAAGATACAGAAGCATTGCGGCTTTCTCCTCAACCGACGGATAGAGTTCCTCACCGCCGAAGGTCTGATAAATCTGTCCGATGCTACTCTTGAACGAGTCGTCCTTCTCGTTAGCAAACCACTTGCTGCCGCCGAACTTCTCCTTCAATGCGTTGATAGCCTCCATCGCATTGTCGTAAGTGGCGCGGAACGACTCGTCCTTGGTAGTCTTCGAGATAGAGAGCGACTGATAGTCATACTGGTCGAGCGTGTCGAGCGCATACACATAGTCGGAGATAACGTTGAACAGTCCGCTATACTCGTCTGTCGTAACCTTGTCCTGCAAACCGACAGCACGCGACATAAGGCGCACAACATCCTTCAGCTCGTTGTAGCGGTCGAGCTTTATCTGCTGATTGATGGCATAGCCCTTGATGAGGTATTGCTTGAGGACGGAGGTCGCCCATTGGCGGAAACGAGTGCCTTGAACAGACTTAACACGATAGCCAACAGAGATGATAACATCAAGGTTGTACATCGTTGTTTCATATGTTTGGTCTTGATCCTTACCCATATGTGCAAATTTTGCACATGTGATATGTCGGTCAAGTTCACCTTCTTTATAACAATTGTTTATATGACGTGTAATAACTGTTCTATCACGTCCAAACAGCTCTGCCATCTGACTCTGTGTTAGCCACACGGTCTCGTTCTCCAGCTTTACATTAAGCTGCACGCTACCGTCTTGCGAGCGGTATATTTCTATTGAATTGTTCATGTTTTTAGCTTTTTACCTTTAAATGCTTTGTGGCTGCGTGGTATGGGCAGGATGCCCATACCTCCTACCTTTTTACTTTTTTACTTTTAATACATTCTGCGCTCCGCCCAGTCGCCACGGTCGAGGTTGCGGTATCCAATAGCCTCACTGATATGCTGCACCTCCACATGTTCTGAGCCGTCAAGGTCGGCGATGGTGCGCGCCACCTTCAGTATGCGGTTATAGGCACGGGCGGAGAGCGAGAATTTCTCCATGGCGGTGCGCAGGAGATTGATGGAGGCGTCGTCGGGCTCGGCGAACTGGTGAATCATGCGCTCAGTCATCTGCGCATTGCAGTGTATGCCTTTGAAGTCTTTGTAGCGAGCGATCTGTATGTCGCGTGCCTTGATGACACGCTCACGGATGGCAGCACTCGGCTCACCGGGCTGCGCTTTCGAGATGTCCTTAAACGGCACGGGCGTAATCTCGCATTGTATGTCGATGCGGTCGAGCAGCGGACCGGATATCTTGCTCATGTAACGCTGTATCTGTCCAGGTGTGCAGCAGCATTTGTGCGTCGGGTCGTTGTAATAGCCGCAGGGGCAGGGGTTCATCGAGGCGATGAACATGAACGAGCAGGGGAACTCCACGGTGTACTTCGAGCGCGAGATGGTTATCTTATGGTCTTCGAGCGGCTGACGCAGCACTTCGAGGGTCTGCTTGTTGAATTCGGGCAGTTCGTCGGCGAACAAGACACCGTTATGTGCCAGCGATATCTCGCCAGGCTGCGGATTGATGCCGCCACCTACGAGTGCCACTTCCGATATGGTGTGATGGGGCGAGCGGAACGGACGCTGCGAGATGAGCGACGTGCCGCGCTTCAGCTTTCCGGCTACGCTGTGTATCTGCGTCGTCTCCAGACTCTCCGAGAGCGACAGCGGTGGCAGGATAGAGGGTAGACGCTTCGCCATCATCGACTTGCCCGAACCCGGAGGCCCCACCATTATCAGGTTGTGTCCGCCTGCTGCTGCCACTTCCAACGCACGCTTCACGCTCTCCTGACCGCGCACGTCTGCGAAGTCGAGGTCGAAGCGGCTCTGCTGCTCGTAGAACTCGCGGCGTGTGTCGACGTGTGTCGGCTCGTAGATCTCTCTTCCGGTGAGCAGATTGATGACATCTGTGATGCTCTCCATGCCGTACACCTCCAGATTGTTCACCACTGCTGCCTCACGCTCGTTCTGTTTCGGCACAATCAGTCCTTTGAACTTCTCGGCTCTTGCCCGTATGGCTATGGGCAGAGCTCCTTTCACGGGCTGCAGCGTGCCGTCTAAGCTCAGCTCACCCACGAGCATGTAGTCACCGATAGTGTCGGCTGTCACGGCTCCGCTCGCGGTGAGTATAGCCATAGCCAGCGGCAGGTCGAACGAGCTACCCTCCTTGCGCAGGTCGGCTGGAGCGAGATTGATGGTGATGTCTGCGTGCGGAAACTTATATCCGTTCACCTGCAACGCCGACGCGATGCGGTCACGTCCTTCGCGCACGGCGGTGTCGCCGAGTCCGGTCATGCGATACATCACGCCGGGCACGATATTCACTTCCACGGTTACGGTGGTTACGTCGAGTCCGTTTACGGCTGCGGAATAAGTCTTTACGAGCATAATTCTATTCGGGTTTTAATGGGTTAGTAGTGTGCGTTCTTCCGTAAGTCGGAAGTGGCTGTTGACTACAAATTTAGTTGTTTCATTTGTTTTATCCAAGTGTATGGCGTTTTTTCTGCCAAAAATACACTAACTTTGTATAAATTAGGCTGCATCTCAACAATAAAAACAAGCCAGCTTGTTTTATATTGTGTTCGATTTGCACTAACTTTGTATAAATTAGGCTGCATCTCAACAATAAAAACAAGCCAGCTTGTTTTGTATTGTGTTCGATTTGCACTAACTTTGTAAAAAGAATATATTATTTGAACAACTATGAGTCCAAAGTTCAAGGAACAGAACGGATTCGTATTCAAGATTTTCTCCAACGAGGAAGCAAGAATACACATCCACATAATCAAAGCAGAAAAAGAAGCTAAATATTGGCTTGAACCTGATATAGAACTTGCCGAGAATTATGGCTTTAACAACAAAGAACTTAGTTTTATCGAAAAAATACTTACAGAATATGGAGACTACTTTAAAGTCAAGTTCACAAGACATGTCGGTAAGCGTCTTGATGATTAACGACAAGGGTTTAATGATTTCCGTGTTAGGGCAGGACTACTTCCTTTCCTACAACCGCATTCCGTGGATGCGCAATGCAAGTATTTCGGATGCGCTCAACGTACAGATGTGCGGACGCAACGCCATTGAATGGCCTAATTTGGATGTAGATCTGGAGATTGAAAGTCTGAAGCATCCGGAACGTTACCCTTTGATAATGAAAAGAAACGAGTTGGACAACTGCCGGTAACATGCCGACTGCTTGTCCTCTACTCCCACAAAAAACAAGCAAAACAACATGGAAGAAGATTTCGACATACGTCAGGAGCAGGGGCGCAAGGGCGAGAAGGACTTTGAGAACGCTCTCCGACCGCTGCGGTTCGGCGATTTCAGCGGACAGCAGAAGGTGGTGGAGAACCTCGAAGTGTTCGTCGAGGCAGCGAAGTACCGCGGCGAACCGCTCGACCATACGCTGCTGCACGGTCCCCCTGGACTGGGCAAGACGACACTTAGCAACATCATAGCCAACGAACTGGGCGTGGGCTTCAAGATTACGAGCGGACCGGTGCTCGACAAACCGGGCGACCTCGCCGGCATCCTCACATCGCTGGAGCCGCGCGACGTGCTCTTCATCGACGAGATCCACCGCCTATCGCCCGTCGTAGAGGAGTATCTCTACTCGGCGATGGAGGACTACCGCATCGACATCATGATTGACAAGGGTCCGTCGGCGCGGTCTATACAGATCGACCTCAACCCGTTCACACTCGTGGGTGCCACGACGCGCAGCGGACTGCTCACGGCTCCGCTCCGCGCACGCTTCGGCATTAACCTCCACCTGGAATACTACGGACCGGAGATGCTGCAGAAGATTATCAAGCGCTCGGCGATGATTCTGAAGGTGCCCATCGACGACGATGCGGCTATAGAGATTGCGCGCCGCTCGCGTGGCACGCCGCGTATTGCGAACGCTCTGCTGCGCCGTGTGCGCGACTTTGCGCAGGTGAAGGGCAACGGACGCATCGACCGCGACATTGCGCGCATCTCACTCTCAGCACTGAACATCGACCAGTATGGCTTGGACGAGATTGATAACAAGATTCTGCTCACCATCATCGACAAGTTCCGCGGCGGACCGGTCGGCGTGTCTACCATCGCCACAGCCATCGGCGAGGACACGGGCACCGTAGAGGAGGTGTACGAGCCGTATCTCATCATGGAGGGCTTCATAAAGCGCACGCAGCGCGGACGCATGGTCACTCCCCTCGCCTACCAGCACCTCGGACGACCGATGACGGGCAGCAACGCAGTGGAACCGGGACTGTTCGACTAAAGCATACAGAGAACCATAAAACATTTGGCTATGGACTATCAACCATTATTGGAACACATCCGACAAGAGATAGAGGTCTACGCTCACGACGGCAAGCAAGCCGACTACATCCCGGCTTTAGCTAACGTAAACCCCGACCAGTTCGGGCTCTGCCTCAACATTCTCGACGGCAGAACCTACCATCTCGGAGCATCCGACGTGAAGTTCTCAATACAGAGCATCTCAAAGGTGTTCTCGCTTGCCGTAGCACTGAGTCTGTTAGGCAAGGATCTGTGGCAAAGAATAGGCAAGGAGCCTTCGGGCACAGCATTCAACTCGCTTGTGCAACTGGAGTACGAGCACGGCAAGCCGCGCAACCCGTTCATCAACGCCGGTGCCTTGGTCACTGCCGACGTTATCCTCTCGCTCATCGACAACCCGAAGGAGTTCTTCATCAATTTCGTGCGCACGCTGGCTGACAACCCTGACATCAACTACTCGGATGAGGTAACACGCTCGGAGCTGAGCTGCTGCAATCTGAACGCTTCCATTGCCTATCTGCTGAAGCATCACGGCAATCTGCATAACGATGTGCACGACGTGCTCGACTTCTACTGCACGATGTGCTCTGTAGAGATGAGCTGCGAGGATCTCTCGCGTGCCTTCATGGCATTCGCCAAGAGCAGTCAGCCGTTCTCTCACGCTGGTGTCAACCTGAGCATATCGCGAGTGAAACGCATCAACGCCATCATGCAGACTTGCGGCTTATACGACGAGTCGGGAGAGTTCGCCTTTCTTGTCGGTCTGCCTGCCAAGAGCGGCGTGGGCGGAGGCATCGTGGCTTTATACCCTTCGCGCTACTCTATTGCGGTATGGAGTCCGCGACTCAACTCGAAGGGCAACTCCATCATGGGAATGAAAGCGCTTGAGCTGTTCACGTCCGAAACGGAGGAGTCGATATTCTAAAAACATAATAACGAAGGAGTCGATATTCTAAAAAGTAAAAGCGAGGCAATGTCAGCACCGACATTGCCTCGCTTTTTACTTTTTTACTTTTTTACCTTTTTACCCTTTTACTCTTTTACTTTTTTACTTTTTAATTACTTTTCCTCGAGCAGCACTCTGCTTGCCCACTCGTTAGCCTTGCCCCAGTCGGCGTTGTGTCCGTACGGAATCTCAAGGCCGTTCTGCATGATATACCGTGGCTCATACTCTTGCAAATATAGCGATTTTTTCTGTCTCTACAAACGTTTTACCAGACAAACTATTATGGTTAGATGATCCGCATCGACCGTTACAAGCATCCGCATCGGTCGTTACGAGCATCTGCGTCGGTCGTTACGAGCATCCGCGTCGGTCGATACGAGCATCCGCGTCGGTCGACGCGGATGGGTATAACAAAGGTTTTCTGGGGCAATTAAGCCGAGCTTAAGGCAGCGACTTAAGGCAGCGTATAAGCCGAGTTTAAGGCAGCGTATAAGCCGAACTAAGCCGCTTTAAGCCTTCCTAAGCCTTTAACAATTCAAAACTCAAAATTCAAAACTCAAAATTGCCGCAGGCAACAATTCAAAACTCACAACTCATTCCGGTGCAGCTCCGCCAGCAGCTTCACGCTCTGACAGTGCAGGTCGATGTGTCGCTGTAGTTTCTCGTATATGCTGTTTATCTCCACGTAGTAGACAAGGGCGGTTATCTCGCCTTGCTGCAATGCCTTCTTGAAGAGCGCGAGCGACTCCTGCAGGAGCTTCACGTCGCTGTGGTCTATCACCTCCTGCAAGCCCTGCAGCTGCTCGTAACTGGTGCGCAGTCCGGCTTCGGCATCGTGCTGCGCCTGCTGCACCTGCAGTGCGGCACTCTGACGGCGCTCGCGTGCCGCCTTCACGTTGCTGCTGTTGCTGTAGAGCGGAAAGCTCACGCCTACCATGAAGCCGTTGATGGCTTCGCGCTGCTCGGTGTTGCGGCGATAGCCAAAGGAGATGCTGGGCAGCCACTCGCTCTTCTGCTGCTTCAGGTTCAGGTCGGCAGCGCGGAGGGCGGTCTGCGCCACTGCCACGTCGGCATCCGATGCGAGGGCGAGGGCGCGATACTGCTCGAAGTCGGCTATCGGCTCGTAATGGGGCAGCTCGGTGGTGGCTACGTCGATGGGCTTGCCGCCGTTGAGCTGCTTGAGCTGCTGCAGCAGGGCGGTGCGTTCGCCCTCTGCCTCGCTGACGAGGGTGCGCACCTCCATGCAGTCGAGCTTCACCTTGTTCAGCTCAAGGGCGTTGGCATCGCCTGCCTCCATGCGCTTCTCGTACATCAGGAGGAGGGTGTCGCTGTTGCCAAGGCGCTCGCGCAGCATGGCGAGGGTCTGGTTCACGCGGATGAGGTCGAGGCAGACCATCTGCGCCTGCAGGAGTATGTCGCGACGCTGCTTGGCTATCTGCTTCTCGCCCACCGCCTGCTGCATCTGCGCCTGCTTGCTGCGGGCGGCGTACTTCGTAGGGAAGTCGATCTCCTGGCTCACCACGAGCTCGCTCTCGGCTACGCCGGAGTAGCCTTTCGTGAAGAACGGACTGTACTCTACCGACGGACCGCCGAGGGTGTTCGTGGCTTTCACGTCGAGCACGTCGGCACGCGTGTCGTGCGCTGCCGACTGCAGGGTGAGGTTGTTCGCAGCTATCTGCTTGAGCACGTCGCCAACGGTGTCGGCGAGGGCGGCGCTACACGCGCTGAGTGCCACGGCTGTGGCGATTAGATATCTTCTCATATATTATCGGTACTATGAATGCGTTGAGTAATGTGGAGCTGATGAGTCCGCCGAGTATCACCTTCGCCATCGGCGACTGTATCTCGTTGCCGGGCAGATCGCCGCCGAGGGCGAGGGGCACGAGGGCGAGGGCTGAGGTGAGGGCGGTCATGAGTATGGGGTTCAGACGCGAGAGCGAGCCTTCGACGATGGCGTCGCGCACGTTCTTGCCTTCCTCTGTGCGCAGACGCTTGTACTCGGTGATTAGTAGCATACCGTTGCGCGTGGCGATGCCGAAGAGCGAGATGAAGCCGATGACGGCTGGTATGCTTACCTCGCCTGTGGTGAGCACTATGGCGAAGATGCCGCCGATGAGTGCCAACGGGAGGTTGAGCAGTATGACACCGGCTTCAAGGGCGTTGCGGAACTGCATGAAGAGCAGGAAGAAGATGACGACGATGGCAACCATGCAGGTGAGGTAGAGCACGCGGCTGGCACTCTCCTGACTCTCAAACTGTCCGCCGTACTCTACGTGGTAGCCTTCGGGCAGCTGCACTTTCTCGCCTACTGCCTGCTTGATGTCGGCTACTACATCGCTCAAGGCTCTGCCGCTGGTGTTGGCGGAGATTACTATCTTGCGCTGCACGTTCTCGCGGTTGATGGTGTTGGGTCCGGCACTGGATATGATGTCTGCCACGTCGCTCAGCGGCACCTTGCGTCCGTCCTGCGTGTCGATGATGAGGTTGCTCACCTCGTCGTAATCAGCGGCTTTCACCACGAGGTTGAAGGCTCTGCCGGCTTCGTACACCTGCGAGACGGTCTCGCCGGCGAGGTTCACGGCGAGGAACTCGTTGAACTCGGGCAGCGTGATACCGTTGCGCACGAGCAGTTCGCGGCGCGGCACTATCTTCAGCTCGGGACGCTCTATCTGCTGCTCTACGTTGAGGTCGGCGATGCCCTTGATGTCCTGGCAGGCGTCCTTTATCTGATTGCCGATGGTGAACATACGGTTGAGGTCGGTGCCGAAGAGCTTGATGGCGATGCTGGCCTGCGTGCCCGAGAGCATGGCATCGATGCGGTGGGAGATGGGCTGACCGATCTCGATGTTGGCACCGGCGAGCACCGAGAGGCGCTTGCGCACGTCGTTGAGCACTTCCTCATGGCTGCGGTCTTTCAGCTCGAACGGGGCTTCTATCTCGCTCACGTTCACGCCGAGGGCGTGCTCGTCGAGTTCGGCACGACCGGTCTTGCGTGCCACGGTCTTTATCTCGGGCACCTGCAGCAGCAGTCGCTCGGCACGTGCACCGATAGAGTCGCTTTCTTCGAGCGAGATGCCGGGCAGCGAGGAGATGTTGATGGTGAACGAACCTTCGTTGAACTTGGGCAGGAAGCTGCTGCCTAAGCAGAAGAACACGCCCACGGCGACAACGAACAACGCTGCGGTGCCTACTATCACCTTGCGTGTGTTGGCGAGCACCCACAGCAGGGCGCGCTCGTAGTATGTCTTAAGCCACACTGCCACGAAGGCTTCCTTCGGCAGCTCGCCCTTACTCTTGCCGAGCAGGTAGCTGCAGAGCACGGGGGTGAGCGTGAGGGCTACGAGGGTGGAGGCGAAGAGGGCTGTCACGAAGGCGATGCCAAGGGGTATGAGCATTCTGCCTTCCATACCGCTGAGGAAGAAGAGCGGCGCGAAGCTCACCACGATGATCAGCGTGGAGTTGAGGATAGGCATACGCACCTCGCGCGAAGCGTTGAACACGAGTTCGATGATGGGCACTCGCTCTGCCTCGGGCAGCGCACGGTTCTGGCGTATGTGCTTGTACACGTTCTCCACGTCGACGATGGCATCGTCGACGAGCGAGCCGATGGCAATGGCAAGTCCGCCGAGGGTCATGGTGTTGATGCTTATGCCGAGGGCGTTGAGCACTATCATCGCCACGAGGAACGAGATGGGTATCGTGACGAGCGAGATGAGCGTGGTGCGCACGTTGGCGAGGAATATCATAAGGATGACAACCACGAAGATGGCACCCTCGATGAGCGACTTCTGCACGTTGTCGATGCTGCTCTCGATGAAGTCTGCCTGACGGAAGATGTCGGTAGAGATATGCACGTCGGAGGGCAGGGTCTGCTTGAGGTCGTCGAGTGCGAGGTCGAGGTGCTTCGTGAGGTCGATGGTGCTCGTGTTGGGCTGCTTCGTAACGGTGAGGAGCACGGCTGACTGGGCACGCTCGCTGGCTACACCGAGCTTCGGCGACTGGTTGCCTATCTTTATGTCGGCTACGTCGGCGAGGGTGACGACGCTCTCGCCGTTCTTCTTCACGATGCTCGTACCGAGCTTCTCCACGTCGTTGGTCGAGGTGATGCCGCGGATGATGTACTCGTTGCCGTACTTGTAGCGCACACCACCGTTGGTGTTGGTGTTCATGCCGCGTGTGCACGCCATGATGTCGGCGAGCGACACGCCGAAGTGCTTCATCCTGCCCGGACTCAGTAGTATCTGATACTCCTTGATGTCGCCACCGTGCACGCTCACCTGCGCCACACCGCCGGTGGAGAGCAGACGCGGACGTATCACCCAGTCGGCATACGTGCGCAGGTCTTGCTGCGAAGTGTGCTTGCTGGTGAGGCTCACGATGAGCACCTCGCCGAGTATCGACGACTGCGGACCGAGCACCGGAGCACTCACTCCGGCGGGCATCTGCTCGCCTACTGCGGCGAGTTTCTCGCTCACAATCTGACGTGCAAGGTAGATGTCGGTGCCCCAGTCGAACTCCACCCACACTACGGAGAAGCCGTTGGTCGACTGCGAGCGCACGCGGCGCACACCGGTGCTGCCGTTGACGGCGGTCTCTATGGGGAACGTCACGAGCTGTTCCACCTCCTCGGTAGCCATGCCACCGGCTTCGGTCATGATGACTACGGTGGGGGCATTGAGGTCGGGGAACACGTCCACATCGGTCTTACTGGTGGAGTACAGTCCGCCTATGACGAGCAGCACCGACACCACCAACACGAGTATTCTGTTCTCAAGCGAGAAGCGTATTATCTTGTTCAGCATAGTTCTTTTTTTTATTAGTTGACAAGTTAACGAGGAGACAAGTTGACAAGGAGATTTCCTCAGGGGGTGCACTTATAGGAGGGTATGGCATCTTGCCATACCCACGCTGCCTTCCAGGGAGTGCAGTTCCAGGGGGTGCACTTGTCTCCGCTCGGCTTTGCCGCTTGCCAGAGCAAGAAGTGCACCAACCAAGCTGCCACTGCATCTTCCCACAGAATTCACAGAACACACAGAAGCCTCTTGTTGAAATGTACTCCCACAGAATTCACAGAATTTTCTTGCAGAGGAGAACTTCTGTGTATTCTGCGTGTTCCGTGGGACAATACTACGCAACCTAAACATCTGTGGGCATCTGTGCCATCTGTGGGAGGATTATTAAGTGGGTGGCGTGGGTATGGCAGGGATGCCATACCCTCCTAAGTGTGCTCTGTGGGCAGTACATCTCTGCTCGGTTGGTGCAGCAGAGACTGCTGCACCCCCTAACATTCCGTGCATTCCGTGGGAGAACACCACGCACCCTAACCTTCTGTGAATTCCGTGCATTCCGTGGGAGGACACCACGCACCCTAACCTTCTGTGAATTCCGTGCATTCTGTGGGAGAACACCACGCACCCTAACCTTCCGTGCGTGTGTTCCGTGGGAGGACACGCACTGCTTGTATACCCGTTCCTCGTCTACTTAAAAATTAATGATTATGGTTATGTGCCGGGATGGCGTTTGCAGCCGAAGCCAATCGTACTTGCACGGCACCCTTCGTCACGACGCGGTCGCCCTGCTTCACACCCGTGAGTATCTCCACACGCTCGCCGTCGCTCTCGCCGAGCGTCACCTCTTGCTTGCGGTAGCCCTCCGCGTCTATCTGCACGTAGACGAAGTGGATGCCCTGCTCCTCGGTGAGAGCGGTGAGGGGCAGCGTGATGACGTTCGGGCGGTCTTGGGTTATGAGGTATATCTCGGCGTAAGAGCCCTGCACAACGTCGCCCGTGTTGTTGAACTCGAAGATGACGGGCAGGTACGAGTTGTTCACCTCTGCCGAGCGACCGTACGACTTTATGCGTCCGCCCATCTCCGTGATGTCGTAGAGGCGCTTGCTGTAGCTCGTGCGGAACTTCGCGCAGCGTATCTTGTTCAGCTCATTGAAGTGGCGCTCGGGTATCTCGGCACGCAGGTAGAGGTGTTTGTTCTGCGTGATGATAGCGAGCGGCCGACCGGCTTCTACGTAGTCGCCACCGTTCACGAGACACTGCTTCACGTAGCCACTACGCGGAGCCGTCACCACTACTCCACCCGCACTGCGCGTGCGCTGCATACTGTTGTATGTGAGCTTCGCCGCCTCATACTCGGCTTTCGCCACGGCAAGATCCTTCTCGCTTATTATGCGGTCCTTAATGAGTATCTTCGCACGTGTGTAGTCGCGTTCGGCACGCTCGTAGTTGATGCGTGCACGTTGCACGGGGTCGCCTTCAGCGGTCTGCATACCGGCGGAGGTGATGGAGAACAGCGTGGTGCCGCTTGCCACCTTCAGTCCCTCGCTCACGTGGTTCTTGTACTGCACGCGTCCGCTGATAGTAGCCACGACGGTGGTCTCGTCGCACGATGCCGACATCACCTTTCCGCTCGTGTGTATCACGCCGTGGAACGTGCTGGGCTTCACCTCCTCCACCTTCACTCCGGCTGCACGGGCTTTCTCCGCAGAGAGTATTATCTCGTCGGCATGTGCGCCCTTCGCCTCTTTGCCTGCAAGCTCAGCCTCATGGTCGTGTTCCTCCGCCTCGCTGTGCTCATGGTCGTGATCGTGGGCTGCATGTTCATGGTCTGCATGGTCATGACCATCGTGCGCATTGCCTCCGCAGGCGCTTATTCCCACCACGAAGACTGCTGATAATAAGTAATAGGATATCCTTCTAATCATATTTCATTTGTTGTTAATCACTAAGAGAAAAATAATCATTGACAAAGTTCGGAAAAATATTCTGCAACCTTGTTGCAAACTTTAAGGGGGTGCAGCTGTCTCCGCTGCACCAACAAAGCTAACAGAGCTATCTCAAGGGGGTGCACTTGTCTCCGCTCGGCTTTGCCGCTTGCCAGAGCAAGAAGTGCACCAACAAAGCAAACAGTGCAAACTATAGGAGGGTATGGCATCCCTGCCATACCCACGCAGCCACCAAACTATCTTTCCACAGAAACCACAGAATCCACAGAAGTTTATGACGCAAGATATTCTCCCACAGATTGCACGGATATGCACAGATTAGGAGGGTATGGCATCCCTGCCATACCCACGCAACCACAAAAATATCTTCCCACAGAACCCTACGCAGCCTAACCATCTGTACGCATCTATGGGAGGCTCTTCTCTGCCAGAAGTTTCTGTGTGTTCCGTGGATTCCGTGGGAGAATATTCTCCGCCAGAAGCTTCTGTGTGTTCCGTGAATTCCGTGGGAGAACCCTACGCAGCCTAACCATCTGTGAGCATCTGTGCCATCTGTGGGAGGCTCTTCTACGCCAGAAGCTTCTGTGAATTCCGTGAATTCCGTGGGAGAACCCTACGCAACCTAACCATCTGTGGGCATCTATGCACATCTGTGGGAGGCTCTTCTCTGCCAGAAGTTTCTGTGAATTCCGTGAATTCCGTGGGAGGATTTCAGAGGGCGGCGTGGGTATGGCAGGGATGCCATACCCTCCTAAGTGTGCTCTGTGGGAGGACACCCCCTGGGGAAAAAAACAAAGAGGGCATGGCGGAATGCCATGCCCTCTTATGAGTTTATTCTGTGGGTGCACCGTTTGCTTGGTTGGTGCAGCTGAGACAGCTGCACCCCCTGATAAGCACCCCCTGAAAGATTACTTAACGAGTACCTTCTTAACCTTGCCGTCAGCGGTGCGAACGATGTTCAGACCCTTCTGGCCACCTTCGAGATTGAAGAACATCTTGATTTCGTTCTCAGAGAGCTCCTGCCACTCGAACGTTGCGCTGATAGCTGCTCCGAAGAACTCTGTTGTAGCGTCGTCGGAAGTAGCCATTAAGAATGTTCCCTCCGGTGTTACTGTTCCATTCTCATCATCGCCCTCTGCGAGCGGGGCGAGAGCAGGCTCATCGGTATCAAACTTACCAACGAACACGAGGTCGGCAGTCTTACCGTTGAGAGTGATGTTCTTCAGAGTCACCTTGCACGACTCGTCAGAGTACTTGATGATGTTCACCTCTGCCTCGTCGGTCTTGAAGAGGTCGAGAGACTCATCCTCCGACTCAAGATTGAAGATGTGGAGGTTGCTCTTGTATGTCTTGTTCGATGTCTCTGTCACCTCTGGCTCTGAAGGCTCTGTGGTGCCGAAGTCGTCGGTGCCGAAGGTGTACTTCAGTGTCACCTTCTTGCCGTTATGCACAATATCACCCTCGAAGTGAGCGTACACCTTCGTGTCCTTAAACTTTACGGTGAGCGATGTGTTCTTGAACTCTGCCCAATCGCTTGAGCGCAGTACGTACACGTCAGTCTCGTCGATTACCGTAACGCCGTTCTCGTCCACTATTCCCTCAAGGTCGTCGCATGTGATTTCGTACCAGTTGTCGTAGCCCTGATCTGTGAAGTCGCAGCCCTTAGCCTCCACGTTATAGTGGCCATCAACGCGCTTCTCCAGCTTGAAGGTGCCCTCTGGCAACTCGAGCTTCTTCACCTCAGAACCGACGAGCAACTCGTAGTTGAGCTGACCCTTATACAAACCGTCTGTCTGTGCAAACGCGGTGATGCTCATCACCATCATAACAAGAAGAGATAAAATTTTCTTCATCTTTAAAACCTTTCTTTTATTTATTAACTATTATTGAATTAAGTCTATCGTATGTGAGGGTGTCGTGTCTAATTGTTTGGTGCAAAAGTAATAAAAAAGTGATAGTCCCACAAACTTTTTTGCTGCTATCTCTTTCAAGGGGGTGCAGCTGTCTCCGCTGCACCAACAAAGCAAACAGTGCAAACTATAGGAGGGTATGGCATCCCTGCCATACCCACGCAGACACCAAACCATCTTCCCACAGAAGCCACAGAATCCACAGAAGTTTCTGACGCAAGATATTCTCCCACAGAACCCACGGAACACACAGAAACGACTGACGCAAGATATTCTCCCACAGATTGCACGGATGGGCACAGATTAGGAGGGTATGGCATCCTGCCATACCCACGCTGCCACCAAACTATCTTCCCACAGAACCCTACGCAGCCAAACCATCTGTGTGCATCTGTGCGCATCCGTGGGAGGCTCTTCTCTGCCAGAAACTTCTGTGAATTCCGTGAATTCCGTGGGAGAACCCTACGCAACCACCAAACTATCTGTGTTGATCTGTGCCATCTGTGGGAGAATTATTAAGTGGGCGGCGTGGGTATGGCAGGGATGCCATACCCTCCTAAGTGTGCTCTGTTGGAGGACACCCCCTGGGGAAAAAACAAAGAGGGCATGGCGGAATGCCATGCCCTCTTACGTTAGTTATGTGGATGCGTGGGTATGGCAAGGATGCCATACCCTCCTATGATTACTTAACGAGTACCTTCTTAACCTTGCCGTCAGCGGTGCGAACGATGTTCAGACCCTTCTGGAGCTTGTTAAGCTGACTTGTCGTTAGCGCCCTCGCCAGTACCCATCTTAACGGTCGGGAGAGTGAAGAGATCGCTCATTGCGCTTGCTGCAATCTTAACCTCGTTGTTAACAACAAAGCCCTGAGCCTTTGAAACCTCTACCAAGAACGGAGCTGTCTCAGCGAACTTGCCAGTGTTGTTGTTGCCTGCAGATGTCTGGAAGTAGCCCTGGAGCTGCTGGTCTGCGCTTGTGCGATACAAGTGGAGAGTGTTATTCCATGCTGTTGGAACAGCACCGAGACCGATTACATCCTCGCAACCACCTGTACATGTAGACGGGTCGATAGACATAACAATCTTCTGAGTATCCCAATCAACATTGATTTCCCACTCGAAGCCTTCGCCGTCAGCTACGTAGTTCTCCTTGCAGAAGAGCTCTGGATCTGGAGTATCCGGATTCTTCTTCTCGTAGTTGAACTCACCACCGTAGTTCTTGGCACCTGCTGCGATAGTGAATGTCATCATGAAGTTGTCATTCTTATCGTAAGAGACATTGAACACAGCTGTTGGATAAGTAGCGACACCAAAGAAATTTGCTGTAGCCTCGTCAGCAGTAGCGTTGAGAACCATTGCTGGTTCAGCTGGAGTTGTTTCACCCTCTTCTGCGAGCGGATCCTGACCACCTGGTTCTGGTGTAGGAAGTGTACCAGTGAATACGAGGTCCTGAGTCTTCTCGTTGAGAGTTACGTCCTTAAGAGTGAGCTTGAAGCCACCTGTAGCAGTAGCCAAGAACTCTACCTTAGCCTGGTCAGCCTGGAAGAGGTCTGTCTCAGGAGCAGCAGCGTCGTAGATGTGGAGGTTGTTTGTGTAAACCTCAGGTGTTTCTTCCTCAGTGTAGTTGAACTCGCCCTGATATTCTAAGCTTGTATTATTGAGAACAAAGCCCATCTTGATCTCTTCAGCAGAAACCTCTGTGATCTCGAATGTACCGTTCATCTCCTCGCCGAAGAAGGCAGTTGTAGCCTCGTCAGACTTAGCAATGATTGTGAGCGGCTCTGTTGCCTCAGTAGGAGCCTCTTCAATGAGTGCCTTACCTACGAATACGAGGTCCTGAGTCTTGTTGAGCATATTAACGTTCTTAAGAGTAACCTTATAAGACTCGTCAGAGTACTTAACGATGTTCACATTAGCTTCAGCCTCTTCAACAACTGTCGTTTCGCCATCAAGGATGCGGAGGTTGCTTGTGTATGTCTTGTTAGAAACCTCTGTTACCTCTGGAGTTACAACGTCTGGGTTCTCACCAACAACGAATGTCACACCAGCAGCTGTCATTGTCATATAGAGACGCTCTGCGTTGTCCTTTTCGTAAACAACACCTGCTACATCGAATGTCTGAGTGTCTTTAGATACCTTACCAGTGTAAGTAGTACGATTCTTATCGTCTGTACCCTTTGTAAGCTCAGTAGATGTGTACTCGTTTTCGTTAAACTGGAGAGACATATTGATTGTATTGTCAGACATCTCCTTAACTACTACCTTAGCGTCAGCAACCTTTGTAGATGTAGTTCCCTGTACCATATAGAGAGCCTCGTTGAATGTCTTCGTTTCCTTAACAGTTACCTCAGGCTCTGTCGGCTCTTTCCAATCGAGAGAAACTACCTTGATGTAGTTGTAGTAAGCCTTGCTGAACTTTGGAGACTCACCGCTACCGATGATGATAGGATCGCCTGTGAGGAGCTCTTCAAGAACCTCAGGAGTCATCTTAACGACACCATTAACCTTCAGACCCTCAGCCTTAGAGATTTCGAACTTAGCGAGGTAGTCAGCAACGTCTATGCGACCGGTGTTGTTGTTACCAGCGCCGTCCTTTGCGAAGAAGCCAGATATCTGCTTATCAGTCTGATTGCAGTACCAGTGCATTGTGCGGTATGTGCTTGTCTGGAATGCTGTGAAGCTGTCGCCAGTAGTCATAGCAAGGATATCCTTGTCGTCACCACCATTAGAGAAGTCGATAGAAGCAACAATCTTCTGCTTGTTCCAATCAACATTGATTGTTTTAGAGAAGCCTGCGCCGTCAGCCTGATATTTCTCAACAACGGTTACATCCTTAGGCTCATCTGGAGCTACTGGAGGCTCAACACCATAGTACAAGGTATATGTATAGGTAGTTGCATCATTAGGATATACTACTGTGAATGTACCTGCGAGAGTTCCGTCAGTTACAGTAGCATCCATAGAAGCTGTGAAACCAGCATTATCCCAGCCATTGCCACCGTCCTGAGTTGTTGTAGCAGAAGTAGCAGTAAGCTTGAGTGTGCCATTTTCCTCTACACCTGTAGCCTCAAATGTGAGCTTACCGATTGTACCTTCCATTTCGCCTGCGTCCATATCAGTGAATGAAGGGATAGTAACTGCGTACTTGTTCTCGCCCTTAGCGAGTACAGATACCTCAGCGTTTTCGTATGTCTTGGTGTCTGTGCCACGAACTACCTTCAGAGTGTTCTTGTATGTTACAGGAGCTACGTAGTCAGGATCCTCACCAACAGTGACAACGAAGCCTGCGCCGTTATCCATTGTCATGTAGAGCTTCTGTGGTGCAGTATCGCCGTAAATAACAGCCTTAACAGTGAATGTTACATCAGCATCTGTGCGCTTTGCTGTACCAGTGTAAGTAGTGCGACCCTTAGCATCTTCACCCTTTGTGAGGTTTTCAGCATTAACATTTAAACCGTCAGAAGCGAATGTCATCGGGAATGTATCGTCAGACATCTCAAAGAATGTTACATTTGCAGTTCCTTGACCGTTATATGAAGTAGTGTAAGCTACGTTCAAGAAAGGCAATTTAGACTCTACCTTCGGAGCGTCTGGGTTCTCACCAATAATATATATATCGTCGTCATGAGTCAAAGTCATATAGAGATGCTTTGCGCCGCCCTCTTCATAAACAACACCATTAACGACGTATTTCACACCATCCACAACAGAACTCTCGACTTCACCCATGTAAGTAGTGCGACCCTTAGCGTCTTCACTAACAGTAATCACACCAACCTTTGTAGCAACCGGAGCAGTGATCTCCATTGTGTATGAGTCGTCGGTCATCTTGTAAACCTTAACGTTAGCAGTGCCCTTGGTGTCGTTTGGACCAACAAAAGCATCTTGGTCATAGGTGAAAGTCTCTGCAACAGTTACAGGAGGAACCTCTGTCCAATTGAGAGGAACTACCTTAATATAGTTGTAGTAAGCACCAGCAGGTTTGTCAGCAGCACCAACAACGATTTCTGACTGGTTGGTGAGATGTGCGATATTAGATGCTGAAATAACAACATTGCCCTGACATTTTACACCACCGTCCTTAGAGATTTCAAAACGAACGGGGTCTTCACCCTTAGTAACCTGATCAGTATTAGCATTGTTAGGCTGACCAGGAGCATAGCCCTGAACAGTAGAGCCATTAGTATTGTAGAAAATTATACCATAGTTATTCCAACCTGCAGTTTGTCCTTTCTTAGTTACACCGAGGAAGCCCTTATCAGAACCAGTGCTTGCGAGGTTAATAGAAGCAACAAGCTTCTGTGTGTTCCAGTCGATAGTTACATTTTCGCCCCAACTTGAACCCTCTGTGCTTTGGAAGTTCTCCTTAACGGTTACGATAGATGATGTTTCGCCACCAGTCTCGCCACCGCCGGTAGAACCGCCGTCGAAGCCTTCGTCAGTACCGAACACAACATCAAAGGTGTAATTGCTATAAAAAACTCTGCACGTTGCAGTCATTGTAGCATAAGCCTTACCGTCTTTGAATTTTAGCGACAAATTACCCTTGGTAAATTCCGTTATGTTATAAGTACCACCAGAAACTGTTCCAGTAACATCGGTGGCCGTTACTGTAGTGACATCACCAGATGTTGAACCTGAAACGTTTGAGAATGTAAACGTTCCATAGTTATCCGTATAAGAACCATCTTTATTGATGATGTCATTAAACGTCACGTTATACGTGCCGTCACCATTGTCAGTGACGCTCAACTTCGCGTCATTAGACTCTGTTGGAGTATAAGAACCCAACGTTACCTTACGGTAATCCGTAAAGTCTAACGCAAACGCAGAAAGCGTCGTCACTAACAATACAAGAAGAGATAAGATTTTTTTCATACTAAATCCTTTCTTTTGTTTGTTAATAAATTGTTATTGAATTAAGTTAATTAAAAAAATTCTGTTTGAATAAATCGGTTTTAAAATCGGTTTCTTTCGGTTTTCAGTTGCGGGGGGATCGTTGCTGCTTGTGTTGGCGTGTATGAGTGACGCGCCGCACTCCGGCACTACGCACTCCCTCTTCGGTGCAAATTTAATAAAAATATGTATAGCAGCAAAAATTTTCACAAATTTTTTAAGTTTTTACACTATTAACTCACACAAAACGCACATTCCCTCCTACGAAAACTCCCACGGATAGCGGATTAGGAGGGTATGGCAGGATGCCATTCCCACGCAGCCCTCTTAGGGGTTGCAGCGGTCTCCGCTGCACCAACCAAGCACTCGTGCACCAACATTAATTATCCCACGGAATTCACAGATTTCACAGAATTTTCTGGCTGCGTATATTCTCCCAGTCGTTTCTGTGGGTTCTGCGAATTCTGTGGGAGAATATTCCTCACCAGTCGCTTCTGTGAATTCGGTGAAATCTGTGGGAGGACTTCAGAGGGTGGCGTGGGTATGGCAGGGATGCCATACCCTCCTACGAAAACTCCCACAGATTGCACGGATGTGCACAGATTAAGAGGCAAAAACGCAATCTAAAGATCTGTGGGCATCTGTGAAATCTGTGGGAGAATATCTTGCGCCAGAAACTTCTGTGAATTCGGTGAAATCTGTGGGAGAACTTCAGAGGGCGGCGTGGGTATGGCAGGATGCCATACCCTCCTAAGTGGGTTCTCTCCAAAGCCGACGCTTCAACCACATTTTGAGTATTGGGTCGCTGATGACAAGTTGGCGTGGGGCATCGGTGGTGATAAGGTCTTTCTCTGTGAGCGATTTCTTCAGACGTGTGACATTGGCAGCGGTGCCAAGACGGTATTCTTTTAGCACTGCTGCCTGTGTGAAGCCCGTAGAGATGCCGTTGGCAAGAGCGTGAAGGAAATTAAGCTGATACGCCGAGAGGTCTTCTGTCTGTTGTATGAACAAGGGCTCGCAGGCATCGAGCAGTCGGTCGATGGCGTATTGCACATCGTCGCCCGTGGTGGTCTGGTTGGTGCGTAGCCATACCAGCCAAGCGAGCTGCTGCACATAGGACGAATAGCGGTCGGTGGTGCGACAGATGACTTGTGCAAGTTCTGCGGAGATGTCCTTACCAGTGGCACGAAAGCGTTGTTGTATGTACTGCACCCAGTCGTTCTCACCAATCTTACCAAGATAGAAAAGGTCGCCAAAACGATAGAACGGATAGCTTCTACTCTGGAACATACGCTCCATCATGTGCTTCTTGCTACCATAGAGACAGTAGCTGACGTTGCTCTGCAGCTGCCACACACTGCGCAATTTCTTCTGAAACGTTAGTGAGTCGGCGAACTCGCCAATCTGCTGAAACTCGTCGATGCATACCACGATACGATAGCCCTTGGTGCGTGCGATGAGCTCGGGCAGTTGCAGCACCTCTTCTGTAGCGTTGTTCGCAGGGTTGTATTCGAACGAGAGGGAGAAGTCGTTGAGGGGGTCTTGTCCGAAGCTTATCTTTGGTACGAAGCGACTGAGGAATGTCTTTGTGTTCTCCATCCACTCTTCCCATTTTGACGAGGTGGCGCGCACTACGGCTGTGGCAAAGGCGTTCACGAAGTCGTGTTCGGAGCGACAACCGAAAGCATCGATGTGTGCGATACGAATGTCGGTGGTGTCGATAAGCGAGCAGACATGCTCTACGAGTGATGTCTTTCCCATACGTCGAGGCGATATGAGTATGGTGTTCACGCCGTATGTGAAATTGGCTTTCAGGCGTTCGGTTTCTTCATGTCGGTCGGTGAAAGTGTCGCCTTCCACGCGTACTCCGAACACAAATGGTGCTTCTATCTTACCTGTCATTGTGGCGATTGTTAATGGTTTATGTGTGCAAAGATACAAAACATATTGGTTTTAAACAAGGTTGTTTAAAACAATGTTGTTTAAAATAATATTGAGGGAGGAATGTAATGTCGGTGCACGATTGCTTGGTTGGTGCAGCAGGGACTGCTGCACCCCCTGAGAGAACACCAATCAAGAACCTCCCACGGATGTCACGGATGTGCACAGATCAGGAGGGTATGGCATCCCGCCATACCCACGCAGCCACTAAACTATCTTTCCACAGAACCCTACGCAACCTAACCATCTGTGTGCATCTGTGAAATCTGTGGGAGGCTCTTCTACGCCAGAAGCTTCTGTGAATTCCGTGAATTCTGTGGGAGGACTTCAGAGGGCGGCGTGGGTATGGCAGGATGCCATACCCTCCTAATCTGTGAGCATCTGTGAAATCTGTGGGAGAATATCTTGCGCCAGAAACTTCTGTGAATTCTGTGAATTCTGTGGGAGGATTGGCAAAGGGTGGCGTGGGTATGGCAGGATGCCATACCCTCCTACGAAAACTCCCACAGATTGCACGGATGTGCACAGATTAGGAGGCAAAACGCAACCTAAAAATCTGTGAGCATCTGTGAAATCCGTGGGAGAATATCCTCTGCCAGAAGCTTCCGTGAATTCTGCGTGTTCTGTGGGAGGACACGAGTGCTTGGTTGGTGCAGCTGGGACAGCTGCACCCCCTTGGAGGGTGGCGTGGGTATGGCAGGGATGCCATACCCTCCTAAGATTAGTCGGCGAGCTTAGCCTTGATGAACTCGCGGTTGAGGCGAGCGATGTTGGCGATAGACTCGTTCTTCGGGCACTCAGCCTCGCAAGCGCGAGTGTTGGTGCAGTTGCCGAAGCCGAGCTCCTCCATCTTGGCGATCATTGCCTTTGCGCGCTTAGCAGCCTCGGGGCGGCCCTGCGGCAGGAGAGCGAGCTGGCTCACCTTAGAGCTTACGAAGAGCATTGCCGAGCCGTTCTTACATGCAGCTACACAGCAGCCGCAGCCGATACATGTAGCGCAGTCCATAGCCTCGTCAGCGTCTTCCTTCGGGATGAGGATGGCGTTAGCGTCCTGCGGCTGACCGGTGCGAACGCTTACATAACCACCTGCCTGCATGATCTTGTCGAACGCTGTGCGGTCTACCATGCAGTCCTTGATTACGGGGAACGCTGCTGAGCGCCACGGCTCAACGGTGATTACGTCGCCGTCGTTGAACTTACGCATGTAGAGCTGGCATGTGGTAGCGCCCTGGTTCGGTCCGTGTGGGTGACCGTTGATGTAGAGTGAGCACATACCGCAGATGCCCTCGCGGCAGTCGTGGTCGAATACGAAAGGCTCGTTGCCTTCCTCGATGAGCTGCTCGTTAAGGATGTCGAGCATCTCAAGGAATGAGGTATCCGTAGGGATATCCTTCATCTCGCGTGTGTCGAAGTGGCCCTTGTCCTGAGGACCGTTCTGACGCCAATATTTCAGTGTGAATGATATGTTTGCCATAATTTTTATTAGTTCTTATAGTTACGTGTCTGTACCTTGATTGCCTCGTATTCGAGCGGTTCCTTGATGAGTTCAGGAGCGGTTTCGTCGTCGCCCTTGTACTCCCAGCAGCCTACGTAGAAGAAGTTCTCGTCGTCGCGCTTTGCCTCGCCCTCTTCTGTCTGGTGCTCCTCGCGGAAGTGACCACCGCAAGACTCCTCGCGTGAGAGTGCGTCGTGTGCGATGAGCTCACCCATGAGGATGAAGTCGCGGAGGTGGATTGCCTTGTCGAGCTCTACGTTCAGACCTTCCTTCTTGCCAGGGATGAAGAGGTTGGTGTTGAACTCGTTGCGGAGCTTCTTGATGAGCTTGATGCCTTCCTCGAGACCCTCCTTTGTGCGACCCATGCCTACATGCTCCCAGAGGATGTGGCCGAGTTCCTTGTGGAGTGAGTCGACAGAGCGCTTGCCCTGGATGCCCATGAGGCGGTCGATTTCTGCCTGAACGCCCTTCTCAGCTTCTGCGAACTCGGGGAGGTCTACAGAGAGGTGCGGCCAGATAGCCTGGTCGGCGAGGTAGTTCTGGATGGTGTACGGCAGCACGAAGTAGCCGTCGGCAAGACCCTGCATGAGGGCTGATGCGCCGAGGCGGTTAGCGCCGTGGTCAGAGAAGTTGCACTCACCGATTGCGAACAGACCGGTGATAGAGGTCTGGAGCTCGTAGTCTACCCAGATGCCGCCCATTGTGTAGTGGATAGCCGGATAGATCATCATCGGGTTGTAGTACTTCACGCCGTTGATTTCGTTTGCAAGCTCGCCCGGGTTTACGTCGGTGATCTCCTCGTACATGTCGAAGAGGTTGCCGTAGCGCTGACGGATTACGTCGATGCCGAGGCGGTTGATTGACTCAGAGAAGTCGAGGAATACGGCGAGGCCGGTGTTGTTCACGCCGAAGCCCTTGTCGCAACGCTCCTTGGCAGCGCGCGAAGCAACGTCACGCGGTACGAGGTTGCCGAATGCCGGATAGCGACGCTCCAAGTAGTAGTCGCGGTCTTCCTCCGGAATGTCCGAACCCTTCTTTGTGCCTGCCTGGAGAGCCTTTGCGTCTTCGAGCTTCTTCGGCACCCAGATGCGGCCGTCGTTACGCAGCGACTCTGACATAAGTGTAAGCTTCGACTGCTTGTCGCCGTGTACGGGGATACATGTCGGGTGGATCTGTACGTAGCAAGGGTTAGCGAAGTAAGCACCCTTACGGTAGCACTGAACGGCTGCTGTACAGTTGCAACCCATAGCGTTTGTAGAGAGGAAGTAAGCGTTGCCGTAACCGCCGGTAGCGATTACTACGGCGTTAGCCGAGAAGCGCTCGAGCTTGCCGCTGACGAGGTTCTTAGCGATGATACCGCGTGCGCGACCGTCAACGATTACTACGTCTTCCATCTCGTAGCGTGTGTAGAGCTGTACGCGGCCCGTGCTCACCTGCTTAGAGAGTGCTGAGTAGGCACCGAGGAGGAGCTGCTGGCCGGTCTGACCCTTTGCGTAGAATGTACGTGACACCTGAGCACCACCGAACGAGCGGTTGGCAAGCATGCCGCCGTACTCGCGTGCGAATGGTACGCCCTGGGCTACACACTGGTCGATGATGTCGTTCGACACCTCTGCCAGACGATAAACGTTAGCCTCGCGTGCACGGTAGTCGCCACCCTTCACTGTGTCGTAGAACAGACGATAAACTGAGTCGCCGTCGTTCTGGTAGTTCTTGGCTGCGTTGATACCGCCCTGAGCGGCGATAGAGTGAGCGCGACGCGGTGAGTCCTGGATGCAGAAGTTTAAAACGCGGAAACCCATCTCGCCGAGGCTGGCTGCTGCAGAAGCACCTGCAAGACCTGTACCTACAACGATGACGTCGAGCTTGAGTTTGTTCTTGGGGTTCACCAGACGCTGGTGAGCTTTATAGTTGGTCCACTTCTCGGCCACTGGGCCTTCAGGGATTCTTGAATTAATTGTCTTAGCCATAATAGGAATTATGATTTTTGAATGTTGATGTTTTTATTAGCAGCAGCTACCGCAGCAGAGGCTCGGTGCGCAGCCAAGGTAGAACAATACTACTACTACGAGGAAGCCGAGGATGAGCAGGGTTGAGTAAACCTGGCTGATCACCTTCCAACGGTTGAACCATACCTTGCCGTTCCAGCCGAATGTCTGCATTGCGCTCCAGAAACCGTGTGAGAGGTGGAACCAGAGGGCTACGAGCCATACGATGTAGAGAACAACGTAAACCGGGTTCTTGAATGTCTCCTGAATCCAGCCGAAGCCGTCAGCAGGTGCGCATACGCCCTCAAAGCCGAGGAGCTCAGCGAACATCATGTTGTACCAGAAGTTGAAGAGGTGGAGCAACATGCCGAGCAACACGATGATGCCCAGAACGAGCATGTTCTGCGATGCCCACTCTACGCCCTTAGGCTTTGCTGTAACCTCGTAACGAGAGTTGCCGCGGGCTGCGCGGTTCTGCATCGTGAGCCAGAAGGCGTAAACGAAGTGGAGAACGCAGAGGGCAGCAAGACCCATTGTTGCTACTACGGCATACCAGTTGGCGCCAAGGAACTCACAAATCATGTTGTAAGCGTCTCCCGAGAAGAGGGCAACAACATTCATTGACATGTGGAATGTCAGGAATAGAACAAGTGCGACGCCGGTGAGGGCCATCACTACTTTTCTACCGATTGATGAATTGATTAACCACATAAATGATTTGAAATTTAAATTATTAATTGATAAAATTATTGATGTTTCTTCGTGCGTAATAGAGGCTGCTCCTCGCGCATATACTATATAATAGGTAGGGGCACATCCTTTCAAGCTGCAAAAATACTGAAATTTGATGATAAATCAAATTATTTCACATCAAAAATCGAATTTATTTCTTAATTTTGCGAACATAAAAGGATGCAGAACGTAAACACACTGTGTATTGCAGCGCAATCTCCGCATGGTACACACGCTACTTATGGCATCGTGCAGCGGACGCAATCTGATTGGACGGCGGACGGAATCTGATCGGGCGGCGGACGGAAACCAGCGGAGATGTGCCGCCCACAGATGCACCAACAAAGCAAACAGAGAGAGTGTTCCCACAGAACACGCAGAACACACAGAACCTTCTGGCAGAGAAGTGCCTCCCACAGATAGGCACAGATGCGCACAGATTAGGAGGGTATGGCATCCCTGCCATACCCACGCCGCCAATAACGCAGCCTAACCATCTGTGGAAATCCGTGAATTCCGTGGGAGAATACTACCACGCTGGTGCAGCTGCCTCTGCAGCACCAACAAAGCAAACAGAGAGAGTGTCCCACAGAATACACAGAACACACAGAACACACAGAACATTCTGGCAGAGAAGTGCCTCCCACAGATAGGCACAGATGCGCACAGATTAAGAGCAACTAACGCAACCTAAAAATCTGTGAGCATCTGTGAAATCCGTGGGAGAATATCCTACGCCAGAAACTTCTGTGAATTCTGTGAATTCTGTGGGAGGATTGGCAGCAGGTGGCGTGGGTATGGCAGGATGCCATACCCTCCTTGGCGTGGGTATGGCAGGATGCCATACCCTCCTACAAGAGAAATCCGTGGGAGAACACCCCAACAAAAACAACAGCAAACAACGCAACAAGATATGATATTGAAATACGACGTTATCGTCATCGGCGGCGGACACGCCGGATGCGAAGCAGCAGCCGCTGCAGCACGCATGGGCGCAAAGACATGCCTCGTGACGATGGATATGAACAAACTGGCGCAGATGAGCTGCAACCCCGCCGTCGGCGGCATCGCCAAAGGACAGATAGTGCGCGAGATAGACGCACTGGGCGGAAGGATGGGACTCGTCACCGATGCCACGTCGATACAGTTCCGTATGCTCAACCGAGGCAAAGGACCAGCGGTGTGGAGCCCGAGAGCACAATGCGACCGCGAGAAGTTCATCTGGGAATGGCGCGCGCAGCTCGACCGCACCGACAACCTCGACATCTGGCAGGACGAAGCCTGCGAGCTGCTCGTGGAGAACGGCGAGGCAGTGGGCGTGGAGACGGTGTGGGGCGTTACGCTCAGAGCAAAGGCAGTGGTCATCACCGCCGGAACATTCCTCAACGGACTGATGCACGTGGGCAAGCGTAAGGTGCCGGGAGGCAGATGCGCCGAGCCGGCTGTGCTACACTTCACAGAGAGCATCACACGACATGGCATTACGGCAGCGCGAATGAAGACGGGAACGCCGGTGCGCATAGACCGACGCTCGGTACACTTCGAGGATATGGAGGAGCAGCCGGGCGAGACCGACTACCACGGTTTCTCGTACATGACCGCGCCAAAACACCTCAAGCAGCTGCCGTGCTGGACAACATACACCAACAAGGAGGTGCACGACACGCTGCGAGCAGCCATCGCCGACTCCCCACTCTATAACGGACAGATACAGTCGACCGGACCGCGCTACTGCCCGTCGATAGAGACGAAGCTGATGACCTTCCCCGACAAGGATCAGCACCCGCTGTTCCTGGAGCCGGAGGGCGAAGACACGAACGAGATGTACCTGAACGGCTTCTCGTCGTCGATGCCGATGGAGGTGCAGATAGAGGCACTGAAGAAGATTCCGGCGTTCCGCGACATACACGTCTACCGACCGGGCTACGCTATAGAATACGACAACTTCGACCCTACGCAGCTGAAGCCGTCGTTAGAGTCGAAACTCGTCGGAGGACTGTTCTTCGCCGGTCAGGTGAACGGCACGACGGGATATGAGGAGGCAGGCGGACAAGGACTGATGGCTGGCGTGAACGCTACGCTCTACTGTGGCGGCTCCGCCCCGTTCGTTCTGAAACGCGACGAGGCGTATATCGGCGTGCTCATCGACGACCTCACCACGAAGGGCGTGGACGAGCCGTATCGTATGTTCACCTCGCGTGCCGAGTATCGCATACTGCTGCGTCAGGACAACGCCGACGCACGTCTCACGGAGAAAGCCTACGACCTGGGCATCGCCACGCGCGAACGCTACGACCACTGGCTGAAGAAGAAGACGGAGATAGAGCGTATCGTGCGCTACTGCGACCAGACGAACGTGAAACCGCGTGACATCAACGATGCGCTCGAACGCTTCGGAACAACACCGATGCAGTTCGGCACAACGATAGCAGGACTGGTGGCGCGTCCGCAACTGAGCATCGAGCAGATAGCATCCGCACTCCCTACCCTACAGGCTGCGCTGCAGACCGACGACACGCGTCAGGCGGAGATTGTGGAGGCAGCGGAGATACTGATAAAGTACAAGGGATACATCGAACGCGAACGACTCGTGGCTGACAAGATGCACCGCCTGGAGGACATACACATCAAAGGGCACTTCAACTACGCAGAGCTGCACGAGATATCTACCGAGGGCAGACAGAAGCTCACACGCATCAACCCAGAGACACTCGGACAAGCAGCGCGCATCCCCGGCGTGTCGCCCAGCGACATCAACGTACTCTTGGTGCTGATGAAACGTTAGTTACACGTGAAACATTCAAGTAAACAAACAACAATTAAATATTTGAAAATGAACAACAAACTATTGCTTGACAATCTGCGTTGCATACCAGATTGGCCAAAGAAGGGAGTGAACTTCCGCGACGTTACTACTCTATTCAAGAACAACGAGTGTCTGCAGGAAATCTGCGACGAGATGTACGAGCTGTATAAAGACAAGGGCATCACTAAGATCGTGGGCATCGAGTCGCGCGGCTTCGTAATGTCATCAGCACTCGCACTGCGCCTCGGTGCCGGCGTTGTATTGTGCCGTAAGCCGGGCAAGCTGCCCTGCGATACAGTACAGGAGAGCTACGCTAAGGAGTATGGCAAGGACACCATCGAGATTCACAAGGACGCCATCGGTGAAGACGACGTAATCTTACTGCACGACGACCTTCTCGCCACAGGCGGAACAATGAAGGCAGCATGCAACCTCGTGAAGAAGTTCCACCCAAAGAAGGTTTACGCCAACTTCATCATCGAGCTCGTCAACGAAGGTCTCAATGGTCGCGACGGTTTCGACGAAGACATCGAAATAACATCGCTTATCAAGATTTAATCCCAGAGGGTCACACTAAAGGGGGTGCAGCTGTCTCAGCTGCACCAACAAAACAGTTGGGACTACCACTTGGTTGGTACACTTCCTACTTGGTTGGTGCAGTGGAGACCACTGCACCCCCTAAAGCCCCCTACAAAAGGCTATGGCTCGCGCCATAGCCTTTTAAGTTCCACGTGAAACAAATAATAGCAAAACACTTAGTTTCAAGCAAGTTATATGACAAAAGAAGAAAACGAAAAGCGCATTGAGCGGTTGAAGAACATCGTGCTGAACATGCCCGACAAGCCGGGCAGCTATCAGTTCTACGATGCCGACCACACTATTATATATGTAGGCAAGGCGAAGCGCTTGAAGCAGCGTGTGTCGAGCTATTTTCACAAAGAGGTGGACAGGTTCAAGACAAAGGTGCTTGTGTCGAAAATTGAGGACATAAGCTACACGGTGGTGAACACCGAAGAGGATGCCCTGCTCCTCGAAAACAGTCTTATCAAGAAGTACAACCCGCGCTACAACGTGCTGCTGAAAGACGGCAAGACTTATCCGAGCATCTGCATCACGAACGAGTATCTGCCACGTGTGTTCAAGACGCGACAGGTGAACAAGCGATACGGCACATTCTTCGGTCCCTACTCGCACACCGGTAGCATGTTCGCCGTGCTGGAGTTGATACACAAACTATACAAGCCACGCACATGCCGCCAGATAATCACGAAGGAAGGCATCGAACAGGGTAAATACAAGCCGTGCTTGGAGTATCACATACACAACTGCAAAGCACCGTGCTGCGGAAAGCAGTCGCTGGAGGATTACCAGGCGGCGATAGCGCAGGCAAGGGAGATTTTGAAGGGTAACACGCGCCAACTCTCGCAGCATGTGTTCGAACAGATGCAGCAGAAAGCAGCCGAACTGAAGTTTGAAGAGGCGGAGGAGCTGAAGCAGAAGTACCTGCTTATAGAGAATTTCTGTGCCAAAAGTGAGGTTGTGAGCCATACCATCGCTGACGTGGACGTGTTCACCATCGTGGACGACGACACCAACCGCACGGCGTTCATCAACTATATACACGTGAAGAATGGAGCCGTAAACCAGAGTTTCACGTTCGAATACAAGCGCAAGCTCGATGAAACCGACCAGGAGCTGCTGCTAACCGCTATCCCGGAAATTAGGGAGAGGTTCAAGAGCAAGGCGAAGGAGATCATCGTGCCGTTCGAGATGGAGTGGACACTAAACGATGCGCAGTTCTTCGTGCCGCAGCGAGGCGACAAGAAACACCTATTGGAGTTGGGCGAGATGAACTGCAAGCAGTATAAGTTCGACCGCTTGAAGCAGACCGAAAAGCTCAACCCCGAGCAGAAACAGACGCGCCTGATGAAGGAATTGCAGCAGAAACTGCAGCTCGAGAAACTACCTTATCACATAGAATGCTTCGACAACTCGAATATATCGGGCACGGATGCTGTGGCTGGTTGCGTGGTGTTCAAGGGCATGAAACCATCGAAAAAGGACTATCGCAAGTATAACATAAAGACCGTCGTGGGACCGGACGACTATGCCTCGATGCAGGAGGTGGTGCGAAGACGCTACTCGCGCATGATAGAGGAAGGCACTGCCCTGCCCGACCTTATCATCACCGACGGTGGATTGGGACAGATGAGCGTCGTGAGAGAGGTTGTGGAGGGCGAATTGGGACTGCACATACCCATTGCCGGACTTGCTAAGGACAACCGCCACCGAACGAACGAACTGCTCTACGGCAATCCACCGCAGACCATTGCGCTGAAGACCAACTCCGAACTGTTCCATGTTCTGACGCAGATACAAGACGAGGTGCACCGCTATGCCATACAGTTCCACCGCGACAAGCGATCGAAGCACGCCCTGCACAGCGAATTGGACGACATCAAGGGTATAGGCCCGACAACGCGCGACGCTCTTCTAAAGGCGTTCAAGAGCGTGAAACGTGTGCGTGAGGCAAGCCAAGAGGAACTCGCAGCAGCGGTCGGCACAGCAAAAGCAAAGCTTATTGCAGCGCATTTCGGCAAATAAATACCGTTTTCTCAAGTATTTATATTAACTTTGTGGAAAATAATCAAACAACTTTGCAGAGCCGAGAACCGCTCAGCAAACAATAACAATACTACTCTATCGGAGACAAGAAATGAGAACAGTAATACAGCGCGTGCAGCACGCATCAGTAACCATCAACGGCAGCATCAAATCATCTATCGGTAACGGACTCCTTCTGCTCCTCGGCGTGGAGGAAGCCGACACGTCTGAGGACGTAGACTGGCTCGTGAAGAAGGTGGCAGCACTACGCATCTTCGACGACGAGAACGGCATTATGAACCGTTCGCTCGTGGATGTGGAGGGCGAGGCATTGGTGGTTAGCCAGTTTACGCTCTACGCTTCATATAAAAAGGGCAACCGTCCGTCGTGGTTCCGCGCTGCTCGTCACGAGATATCGGTTCCGCTCTACGAGGAATTCTGTCACAAACTGAGCGATGCAATCGGCAAGCAGGTGGGAACGGGTGAGTTCGGAGCAGACATGAAGGTAGAGCTGCTCAACGACGGACCAGTAACCATCTGCATGGACACGAAGAACAAGGAATAGGCTATTAAGAATTCCGGATTTGTTTCATCGCGACAGTCGCCATTTTGCTTGGATACATCTTATACATGAAGCTTATGGGACAGTCGTTGGAGATATAACATCACACATAACGATATGACAATAAAGGAAGCACAAGAGGCGGTAGACCGTTGGATAAAGGAGTACGGCGTGCGCTATTTCTCCGAGCTTACGAACATGGCTTGCCTCACTGAAGAGGTGGGCGAACTGGCTCGCATCATGGCTCGTCGCTACGGCGACCAGAGTTTCAAAGAGGGCGAATCGCACGATCCGTCCGAAGAAATGGCGGATATTCTGTGGGTTCTTATCTGTCTGGCTAATCAGACTGGCGTAGACCTTACGGAAGCTCTACAGAAGAGCTTCGAGAAAAAGACCAAACGCGACCACGACCGCCATAAGAACAACCCCAAGCTAAAGCAATAAAACAACCTCTACTCAAGGCTTAGAAAGGCATAGAAAGGCTTAAAAAGGCTTAGAAATAAAGACAACAACAAACCAAAACATATTAACAACAATGGGAATCATTAAAGACGTTATCCTCCACGACCAGGAGGCAAAGAAGCAGGAGCCGAGCAAGTACGACGAGGCTCTCGCTAAGTACAACACCGACCTCGACGACAACGCTGTTCGCGAGGCTGTACGCAAGATTATCGCTGAGAAGGTGCCGCAGAACGACACTGAGGAAGTGAAGAAATTCCTCTTCGGCAGCATTGAGCTCACTACCCTCAAGACCACCGACTCTGAGACAAGCGTACTCGCCTTTACAGAGCGTGTGAACGACTTCGACAACGAGTATCCAGAACTGCCCCACGTGGCTACCATCTGCGTATATCCGTGCTTCGCAAAAACCGTTGCAGAGTCTTTGGAGGTAGACGGCGTAGAGATTGCCTGCGTTAGCGGCTCATTCCCTTCTTCTCAGGCTCGTATCGAGGTGAAGGTGGCTGAAGCATCGCTCGCTGTGGCTGACGGCGCTACAGAGATCGACATCGTAATGCCGGTGGGCAAGTTCCTCTCGGGCGACTACGAGGGCGTTTGCGACGAGATTTCGGAGCAGAAGGCTGCTTGCGGTGAGGACGTAGCCATGAAGGTTATCCTCGAGACTGGCGCTATCAAGACCGCTTCTAACATCAAGAAGGCATCTATCCTCGCCATGTACGCCGGTGCCGACTACATCAAGACTTCTACCGGAAAGTTGGAGCCTGCCGCTACTCCGGAGGCTGCATACGTAATGTGTCAGGCTATCAAGGAATACTACGAGCAGACTGGCATACAGATTGGTTTCAAGCCTGCTGGCGGCATCAACACGGTTATGGACGCCATCACCTACTACACCATCGTGAAGGAGGTTCTGGGCGAGAAGTGGCTCACCAACAAGTGGCTCCGCCTCGGCACATCACGCCTCGCAAACATGCTCCTCAGCGAGCTGAAGGGCGAACAGATTAAGTTCTTCTAAGGAGACTCTTAGGCTTTCTAAGCCGAAATAAGCCTCTCTAAGAAATAAGCCGAACTAAGCCTTCTTAAGCCTTACTACGCCTTGGCTTAAATAGGCTTAGAAAGGCTTAGTTCGGCTTAGTCCCAAAGAGGCTTAGCCCCAAGAAGGTTTAGAAAGGCCTACTCGCAAAAAAGCTCCCCAAAAAACTATCCTACCAACCCTTAAAACCTACAACCCTATGCCTACCCCACAACCATTTCTTCCTCATGGTGGTTCCTACAAAAACCTCATTGCCTATCAAAAGGCGGAGTGTGTGTATGATGTCACATTCTATTTTGCTCACCACTACCTTGAAAAGGGCGACCGCACAATCGACCAGATGGTGCAGGCGGCTCGATCGGGTAAACAGAATATAGCAGAAGGTGCTGCAGCAGGCAACACATCAAAAGAGACGGAGATAAAGCTAACGAATGTGGCAAAAGCGAGTCTACAAGAACTGCTTGTAGACTACGAAGACTTCCTTCGTGTAAGAGGGTTGAAACAATGGCAACCTGACGACGCACGTCTTGCGCAAACAAAACGTGCCTGCGCTGCTCATAATGATAGTGAATACTATCGGAAGGCGATGCCGGAGCGGTCTGCCGAGACAATAGCCAACATCGCCATCACGCTTATTCACCAAACCGATTGGCTACTGAATAAACTGATAGAGAAGCTGGAGATACAGTTTGTGGAGAATGGTGGCGTTAAGGAACAGATGACGAAAGCCAGAAAGGAATATAGAGGGTACTAAGGAAACTTTAAGGCTTTTAGGCTTTAAGCCGAGCTAAGCCTTTCTAAGAATAAGCCGAACTAAGCCTTCTTAGGCCTTTCTAAGCCAAGGCGTAGAGAGGCTTAGAAAGGCTTAGTTCGGCTTAAACGCTGCCAGTAATCGGCTTAAACGCTGCCAGAAAATCGGCTTAAACGCTGCCAGAAGATTCTACTTTGTTCTCTTTATTACAAAGTCGAGGTATGCCTGGAGGGCTTCCTTCACTGCCGGCTGCTTCACGCGCTCATCGATGAAGCACTGAGCCTGGGCGTGGAACTCCCACATACGGCGCTCAGCATACTCGATACCGCCTTTTTCCTTGGTATAGGCAACCAATTTTGCGATTTCATCGCTGCTCACGGTGCGTGCTTTCACCTTAAGAGCAAGGTCGCACATCGACTCATCACCACCATTATTCACAGCATAGATGACGGGGAGCGTGAGCTTTCCTTCAGCCATGTCATTGCCAGTAGGCTTGCCTATCTCGGGCGAGTCGTAATAGTCGAAGATGTCGTCGCGTATCTGGAAGGTGATGCCGAGGTTCTGTCCGAAAAGCTTTGCAGCCTCCACGTCCTCCTCTGAAGCGCCAGAAGAGAGCGCACCGATGCCAGCGCACGCCTCGAACAACGCAGCTGTCTTCTGCTTTATCACGTCGTAGTAGACATCCTCCGAGATGTCCTTGCGTCCGATGTTGGAGAGTTGGAGTATCTCGCCGTCGGAGAGCGTGCGTCCGAGCTCAGCCAAGTAGGTCACAATCTGCTCCGAATGGGTGCGGGCGACGCAAAGCAGGGCGGTAGAAAGGATGTAATCGCCCACGAGCACCGCCACCTTATTATCGTAAGTAGCGTTGACAGATGCCTGACCGCGGCGTTCCTCGCTCTCGTCCACCACATCGTCGTGCACGAGCGAAGCCGTGTGAAGCAACTCGAGACCGACGGCAGCGTTCTGCGTAGAAAGGTTTATCTGTCCGAAGTTTTTCGCCATGAGCAGTATGAGCATAGGGCGCATACGCTTGCCTGCACGCTTGCGGATGTGCTCGAGCGCAGAACCGAGCAACCCGTCCTCGTGCGAGAGCGACTGGTTGAAAAGACTGATGAAATCGGCGAGTTCCGCCTCTACCGGGTGTTTTATGATTGACAGATAATCCATTGTATTATAATATTTCGTACAAAGTTACGGAATTTGCCGTTATTAGTGACATTTTTTTTGTAATTTTACAACTAATATTAGTTAATGAGTTGACGAGGAGATACCTCACCATCACAACATCTCAACATCTCACCACCTCAACATAACACCATCGTATCTATGAACAAACTTTTCCTGCTTGACGCTTACGCACTCATCTATCGTGCCTACTATGCGTTTATAAAGAACCCACGTATCAACTCGAAGGGCATGAACACCTCAGCTGTTATGGGCTTCGTGAACACGCTCAACGAGATACTCACCAAGGAGCAGCCCACGCACATCGGTGTGGCGTTCGACCACGGCAAGACATTCCGCGACGAGGCATTCCCTGCGTACAAGGCGCAGCGCGAAGCCACGCCGGAGGACATACGTGCCTCCGTACCTATTATTAAGGACATCATCACGGCGATGCACATCCCTGTGCTCCAGGCGGACGGCTTCGAGGCAGACGATGTCATCGGCACGCTTGCCACGAAGGCTGGCGAAGCCGGTGTGCAGACATATATGCTCACGCCCGACAAAGACTACGGTCAGCTGGTGCGCGACAATGTCTTCATCTTCCGCCCACGTCACGGCGGAGGCTACGAGACGATGGGACCGAAGGAGGTGTGCGAGAAGTACGAACTCGACTCCCCTACTCAAGTGATAGACCTCTTGGCACTGATGGGCGACTCCGCCGACAACTTCCCCGGATGCCCCGGCGTGGGTCCGAAGACTGCCACCAAGCTCATCGCCGAGTTTGGAAGCATCGACTCCATACTCGAGAACTCTGCAAAGATAAAGGGCAAATTGCGCGAGAAGGTGGAGGGAGCCGTTGACGATATACGCATGTCGAAGTTCCTCGCCACCATCCGCACCGACGTTCCTATCGACCTCGACCTCGACGCGTTGAAACTTCAAGAGCCAGACACGGCACGCCTCACCGAAATCTTCACCGAACTGGAGTTTAAGAGTCTGTTGGACAAATTCGTAAAGAAGCCTCAACAACCGCAAAAAACTGTTAATTTACAACTCGATTTATTTGCCGAAAATCCGACCGAGGATGCAGTTGGTTCAGAATTTTCAAGCTATGAGGGGTCAAAAGCCACCCCTTGCGAGTACCAACTCGTTGAAACAGAAGAAGATGCACGCCTGATTTGTGAAAAATTTAGTTCATCCAAAATTCTCGTTTTAGAAACGAAGACCACCTCAACCAACGCCATCGACGCAAAATTGGTGGGTTTGAACTTCGCAATAGAGGAAGGAAAGGTGGTTCAAGTAGCAATTCCTAACGAACGTGAAAAAGCGGAAAGAATTGTAAACATCTTCAAACCACTATACGAGAGTAGCGAAATCCTGAAGGTAGGACAAAACATCAAGTACGACATGGAGGTGCTGATGAACTACGGAGTGCGCCTCGCCGCACCTATGTTCGACACCATGCTCGCCCACTATGTGTTGCAACCAGAACAGAAGCACAACACGGAAACCCTCGCCGAGACACTACACCAATACAACGTGCTGAAGCCACGACTGAAGGAGACAGGTGTCGAGGATCTGTTCTACAACATCGAGATGCCACTTGTGCCGGTGCTCGCCGAGATGGAGATGACTGGCGTGCGCCTCGACACCGATGCCCTCGCCGAGACATCGAAGGTGCTCACCGAGCGTATGCACCAAATAGAGCAGAACATATACGGGCTCGCCGGACACGAGTTCAACATCGCCTCGCCGAAGCAGGTGGGCGAGGTGCTGTTCGGCGAGATGAAGATTGTGGAGAAGCCGAAGAAGACCAAGACCGGACAGTACGTCACATCCGAAGAGGTGCTGCAGCAGTTGCGCTCAAAGGCTCCCATCGTCGACCATATCCTCGAGCACCGCGGACTGAAGAAGCTGCTCGGCACATACGTCGACGCGCTGCCAAAGCTCATCAACCCACGCACCGGACACATACACACCACGTTCAACCAAGCCGTCACGGCAACGGGTCGCCTCTCCTCCTCCAACCCCAACCTGCAGAACATTCCAGTGCGTGGCGAGGACGGCAAGGAGATACGCAAGTGCTTCATACCAGAGCCAGGGCAGCTGTTCTTCTCTGCCGACTACTCGCAGATTGAGTTGCGCGTGATGGCGCATCTCTCGGGCGACAAGAACATGATAGAGGCGTTCCGCGAGGGCTACGACATACACGCTGCCACCGCCGCACGCATATATAAAGAGGACATTAACAGCGTGTCGCGCGACCAGCGCACAAAGGCGAAACGCGCCAACTTTGGCATCATCTACGGCATCACCGTCTTCGGTCTCGCCGAGCGACTCGATATCTCGCGCGACGAGGCGAAGCAGCTCATCGAGGGCTACTTCAACACCTTCCCCGGTGTACACGCCTACATGGAGAAGGCGAAGGAGACGGCACGCGAACACGGCTACGCCGAGACGTTCTTCCACCGCCGCCGCTACCTGCCCGACATCACATCGCACAACGCCACCGTGCGCAACTTCGCCGAGCGCAACGCCATCAATGCGCCGATTCAAGGCTCGGCTGCCGACATCATAAAGATTGCGATGGTGCGCATCTACGAACGCTTCAAGCGCGAGGGAATACGCTCGAAGATGATTCTGCAGGTGCACGACGAACTCAACTTCTCCGTCCTGCCGGAGGAGAAGGAGCGTGTAGAAAAGATTGTTATCGAAGAGATGCAGAACGCCTATCCGCTGCACGTGCCGCTCGTGGCTGACTCGGGTTGGGGCGAGAACTGGCTCGAAGCGCATTAAGGCGAGCAGTTGTAGGAGGGTATGGCATCCCTGCCATACCCACGCACCCCAACATAACCTCTTATGGTTAGCTCGGTTGGTGCAGTGCTTGCGCGGTTGGTGTCTTCCAGGGGAGGGTGTGTCAAAACTATAGAATTGTGATGAATGGCTAACTGTAGGAGACTACGGCATTCTTGCCGTAGTCATTGCAAACAGTTGTATTTCAGTTAATAATGGCTACGGCAGGAATGCCGTAGCCTCCTACGATTAGAACCGTTTGCTATTCAATTTGCCAAATATTTTAGTTTTG